>JAABUY010000278.1_pt1 | contig 97801 bp, 96 predicted proteins | sample 5560271 | NCBI WGS metagenome assembly JAABUY01 (sample SAMN10711886, study PRJNA513374) | rock metagenome | isolation source: Antarctica rocks | place: Antarctica: Victoria Land, University Valley | reverse complement strand
ACAAAGTATTTAATTAAGTTGATAGCATTGTTATTTCACTATAGTTACTCATAAATTTTGTACAGATGATAAAAATATATATTCATAATAATTCTGTCTATTCAGATTTATAGAAATAAGTGTTTAATTGTGATTTTAACATCAAAATGCTGTTGTTTGAGCTTGATTTTGAAGAAGTTTCAAAAAAAAAGTTGTGTAAGTGCTGAAGTCAACTTTGTAGGATTCACTGTAATGACAGTTTCAATGTTAAAGAGTAAAAGAAAGAATATTAAGATGAAATCTTCATTAAAACTACATCTGAAAGACTTTAGATGTTTCTTCATACTCTTTTTATCTCAGAATGTCAAGAACATCAACATCAATAAATTTAAAGATATTGACAGTGTCAATTTAACAAGAAAGAAGACTCTAACTAGAGCTCTGTTCATGTTTCTGATTCATTAAACTGTCTTTCTTAATAAGAAAAGTCTCTCTGACAAGAACAAGATGATAGGTTTCATCAATTTTAATTATTCAGCATTTCTGATAAATGAGCAGATCAAATTAAAAGAAAAGACTTGATCTAAAAGTTATTGAGTGTAACAACAGCAGATTAAGATACAGCTGTCAATTAATGAGACTAGAAAACAGAACACTTTGATCTTAGATCTGAAGAATGTTAACAAAGAGAGATAAGTCAATTTAAAGACTATTTTTCTGATTTGACATAAGAATAAGAAGAAGAACATTCAGATGACTGTTAACATCAAGTTTGTATAGAAGACAGTCTTAAGATCTGTTTAAGATGACTTTATAAACAGTAATGATTTGAAGTTCTTAAAAGAAAAGATAGTCTTTTCATAAAAAAAGAAAGTAAATCAATTGCTTTCTGTAGAGTGTCTATATTAATTGATACAGCAAACAGCTATAGAGAAGAACTGAACAGCTATGAAGAAGTGAGAGAAGCTGAAATTGAAATTAAATAATTATGTAAGATATTTAATTCATTAATGACACTGTGACAATGCAGAGTGCAAGAATAAGAAGAGAAAGTACTTAATATTAAAAGAGAAGCATTATGCTCTGAATTTTAATTATTTCACTGTCTAAAATAAAATCATCAGCAATAAAGATGTCATCATTTTAAGCTTTTCTCTTTAAGTTCTTCACATACTTAATTAATTTTCTTCATCTTTTCTGAAAAAGACTTCATTATCTGTTCTGCAGTCTTCTTTACAATTTTCTTTATTCTTCACATCATTTTCAGTCTTCACATCTGTTCATGTTCACATAAGACAGATCTCATCAATGTTCTTAATGTCATCAATACTTATGCAGAGCTTATGACAATACTCATTATTATATATGTTTTTTTCTTCATCTTATTTATCTTCATCATCATATCAGCATTCTTATCAGCATTCTTATTAACATTCTTATGCTGCTCTGTCTTCTTCATCTTCTTCATTTTCTTCACAATATTAAATGCATTATTCAATGCATTCATCTCATTCACTCTTATCTCAGCTATCTTCTTCATCTTCTTTAAAGTCTGCTTCACAATCTTTACAACAGTCATCTTTACATCAATCTCTTTTTCATAAAAAGAAAAGCAGCTCTGTCAGCAGTGATGATACAGAATTAATGAAGCTTTTATATTAATATATAAAATGATTTAAAAGACAGATTTTAAAGTACTCAGTGTTGCTAAAGAATGCATATAAATAGCTGTGAGATTAGCTGTATAATGTAAAGTATGTTAGATATATAACCCACGATAGCTATGCTATTAGTGTGGTGCCACCTTTTAACAGGTTATGAGCCCGGGTTAAGGGGTTGAAGTGCCCTGGTCATGGAGAATACCAATATTACACTGGAGGGCACAACGTTGTAACTTGCGTAAAATGGCGCCTAGGCCACCTCTGCCGGTGGTTCAAGTCCATGGTGAGGGAGTAAGTCCAAAAGGTCGCGAGTTCGAACCGCCGTCTGCGCGCACCCTTTACACCTGCGGGTCGGTTGCGGGCCGATCGCGGGTTAGGGGGAGTGTTAGATATATAACCCACGATAGCTATGCTATTAGTGTGGTGCCACCTTTTAACAAAGTAAATAAAAAAGACAGAGATTCAAGACTGAAGAGATTTGAACATTTCTTTAGAATTAGAAAAGCAGCTAAAGAAGAGAATTAGAGAGTGAGTAAAGAAGAGAACTGTAAAAGACATAAGAAATAGAATGAAATGAATGAAATAGATGAAATAGATGAAAATAATTGATGCTGCAAACTCATTAATGCACTTAACAGCAGTTGTGAAGTTTCTAGAGTATTAAATAGTATTTAATTTATATGTTTTTATCTTTTAAATCTATCTAATCTAAAACTCATAGTCATTATCAGTGACTGTTAACTTCATTTCAATATATGCACTTCAAAAATGTATCTCAGAATGTTTATCACTGTTATATTTCTTCACTGTTAGTTATATAAACTTCTTAAAATCATTCTTATACTTCTTTACAAGATTCTCATGTTGCTGCATTCACTGCTTAAGAATGACAAAGAACTGTTTGATAAAATTATAGTTAAAAAAGTAAAGAAAAAGAAAAGCAAGCTTTACATCAGTCTCAATGTATATGTTGATTAATTTCTAGTAATATATTAATAACTAAACACAGAGAAATCAGTAGACATATCTTGAAGTGATATATAAAGATATTGTTTATAATTAGAACAGATTGTGACTCTGAAAAAGAACTGCACTTTGAAAAAACATAATTTTGTATAAAGAAGTTAAACAAAACTTCTGTTATAAAGCTCTGTCTGACTGTTCATGTTATGTATTCTTTGACAGTGTATGCTGACAGTACACTTCATTATTCACTTTGTTTTAATGAGATTGACATCAAGATTCTCACTTCACAATATAATTACTTAAACTTTCAATTCTTATTTCATTCATTTGCAGCTGACTCATCAACAAAGACAAGCTGATCTGCAGTTTAATTAATCAGTTAAACAAGTTATTCTGCACATAAATCATCATCTTGTTGAGCAGCTTTTCATTGTAGCTATTAGAATCATAAATATTAGTCATTAAATTATACAATAAAGATTCTCATTATCTTTCATATATATCTCATTCTCTTCAGAACATCAGACAATGTCCTGAGCTTAACATTAATTTTAAATTCATCTTAAAGAAATCATTTTATCTCATTACAATAAACTCAGAATCTTCTCTTAAAATATTCAGTCAGCATCTCTTTCATTGTTAAGATCAGAGCTCTAAATCAATCTTTTCTTCTAAATTTAAAGGTCTTGAATGATCTCTATACTCATCAGTTCATTTGCATTCTTCAAATTTGTCAAGTAGACATTCTTATGTTCTTGTGAATTGATGAAATTGACATTTCACAGATCAATTAATCATCAATGAGGTTTCTAGTGTACTCAGACAATGAGTGAGGCATTGCTGAAGTTTAGGAAGCAGTCACAGTGATTGTGAGGCTGTTTTCAGTGTGAATTTGTGGATGAATACAGGGGTGGCAGGTTTTACTAGAAAAACAGGTGTGTTTTTTGCTTATGGTGTGGATGGCCCAGAATTTCCACCGGCACTGTACTGTAGTTCAACAAGGCAAGCGTTGATCTCGCTGTTTCATTAGGGGATACCTATGGTCAATGTTCATTATAGAGGCTGCGACCAAGACGCAACATCTCGTACTAATGCAAGTCATCCGGTTGGCTTATGTACTCGTGAACCGTAAGACTACCTACAGTAGCTGACTTCTGGCCCCTTGGTGAAAGAATCTCAGAGATCTCAGAGATCCGATAGCTGGCGTTTGGCCCTTGGATCCTGACTCCAAAGAACATGAAACGGAAGCATGCATGTCTTGGCACTATCGTTCGCTGATCTTACGCGGCCCCGGCGGCTCAATGCGCTTGAAGCTGCAGAAGGGTCGCCAACCTGTCCGCTTCGTTCAATTCGGGGAGTTACGCATCTCTTAATCACGGCAGAGGTGCCAATCAATATCACTTGTTTCTACTCCTTTGGCACATTTTGGTTATAAATTCTAACAATCACTCATTTCTTTGTTTATTCGTTGTTTGAACGCGAAGACACCATTCACCTCGACTTTCATCGAGCTGGCCTTTCATTCACTTCTTGTTAACATTTCATCCTTTTGACAGAGAGTCTGACCTTCCCCTTTCCACAAGACATCCTTCTTGCTCTACTCATCTCCCACCAACCCTTCCTTTTCCCAGAGCGTCTTTGACAGAACCCTCTGGCCAAATCAGCCTTCTAGCTTCTAGCTCAACCAAAAGAACACTCCTTCGAACCTGACAAGCGAGCTGGTCCGGCACCACCGTCATCTGCAAACATGAAATCCACTCTCTTGGCTCTCACCCTCTCCCTCACTGCAGTGCTGGCCCACATGCAGCTCAACTACCCCGCGCCCTTCGGCGCCGCGAACAACCCGCACCGCACCGATCCCATCGACCCGTACCTTCAATACCCATTCAACTGCTGCGGTCGGAAGACTCCATTCCCCTGCGGCGGCCACCTGAACCTCCTGGGCACGCCACAGGGCGCCGCCGTTGCGTCGTGGGCAGCGGGAAGCTCTCAGAACTTCAGGTACGTCCGCCACCACCAGCGAGTGGATCCGAACTGTGACCCCCATACCTAACATCAGTGTTCGACAGCCTGACCGGCATCGGCAACCACTGGGGCGGCTCCTGCCAAGTCGGCTTCTCCGTCGACGCCGGCAAGACCTTCCAAGTCGCCACCTCCTACCACGGCAACTGCCCGCACCGTGACGGCGGCGAAAGCGCCGACGGCCAGACCTTCGATTTCACTGTCCCAGCCGACATCCCGACCGGCGACGTCGTCTTTGCCTGGCAAGTCTTCCGTCCCACACACACACACACACACACCACCCCCAACCATCCAACCCCCTTAATCCACACAATCCCCCCCCACCCCACCCCACCATGCACAGAACAGACAGCAAGACAGACCCTAACCGAACCATTGCACCACCACAGGACCTGGTACAACCGCGAGCAAGAATTCAACATGAACTGCGCCGCCATCACCATCACGGGCCCCTCCTTCTCCTCCTCCTCCTCCGGCACCACCCCTCCCGCCGCACCCGCCGCACCCGCCAAAGTCGCCGCCCCCGCCCCCGCCCCCGCTCCGTCCGCCTCCTCGTACACCGACCCCAACGGCTGCACCTGCACCTGCCCCGCCGTTAACTTCAAACCCGCCCCGGCCCCGCGCGCCCTGCACGCACACGGCCGCGCCCACGGAGTCCCCAACCTCGTCCCCCGCGCCAACGATGCCGCCGCAGTGAAGGTTCCATATCAGCAGCGCCCGGGCTTCTTGATCGCCGACACGGGCAACGGCTGCGAGACGCCGCACACGACGGCCGAGGTCAAGTTCCCGAACCCGGGCCCGGATGTCGTGGTGGGGGATGGGGCGTATCCGTTGGTGTTGCCGGGGCCGGGGGGGATGTGTGGGTATTGATTGGTTTGGGAGTGGGAGGGGGAGATGATGGGTACGGCTTGGTGTGGGGTTGTTGGGTTTGTATGAGAGGGTATGATATGTCAACTTTCTGCGAGGGTTGAGAGGTGGGGTGGAGATGTCGTTTGTGGTCCAACAGGTTTCTCTTGGCACTGACTGGGTGGGGTATGGTGGGATCGGGCGTGTTGGAGAATCCCACGTGGATCTCGATGTACGCTAGGAGCCAGAATAGAATCCTACAGGAGTTGAAACAAGGCGAACATGTACGAGCTGAGCGCTATCGCGTTCATCGTGACAAGGTGGGTTCGTGTAATGGGTCCATGATTGAGTATTCTTCCATCAATGCAAAACATTCGATCCTCAACAAGATGCACTCCAGTGGGTGGCAAACCTAAGGAAGTCTGTTTAAGATAGTCCGATTAGCGCCGGGCTCCTACTTAGTTTTGATGGTGCACGGCACAACCTATCCACATCCACGAAACGGTCACAACTCAAGGAAGGTTGTTCAATTAATTCAGCCATATACGGCAATGTCCGAAGCTCTACGGACTTCAAAGGTGACACGAAAAGCAAAGCAAAGCACGAGGGATATCGCAGACAGCAAAAGAAAAAACCCTTCTACGTCCATCCGAAAGGAGAGCGCAGCTTGACAATCCCAAGTATGAAGCACCGGACCCGTCTCCGCCATATTAGGTAAGCTGCAATGCCCTAGCTGTCGGAACCGCATCCGTTCATTCTGCCAGCATGGGTGTCGTTCGCCGGTACGTTCTCTCACCCTTACGACCCGTTGGGCTGCATCTTCTTCTCGGCCGCCTTCTCCTCCTGGTTGGTCACCTCGTCGATACTCGCCTCCAACGCCTTCGCATCCTTGTCGCCGTCCTCTCCCTTTCCGCTTCGTCCCACCCCCGCTCCGTCATTCGACTGTGGCTGTGGCTGCATTTTCCTCTCCGCTTCCATCTCAGCGGCGTCCTTGACCTCGTCTGGATTGGCCTCGTACGCCCTGGCAGCTTCGTGCTCGCTTCTCGATATCAGCTCGCCATCCGAGGTGTCGTGTTCGTGCTCATGGTCGTGCTCGGCACTTCCTTGCTCGGCTTTGTTTTGCGCTTTGTCGAGACCTCTCTTCGCGGTCGCTTTGCCCTGGTCAGCCTTGTTTTGCGCTTTGTCGACGCCCTCTTTCGCGGTCGCCTTGCCATTGTCGGCCATTTTCTGCGCTTTGTCGATGCCCTCCTTGGCAGCGTCTTTCCCTTGCTCGGCCTTTCCTTGCGCTTTCTGTGCCGTGTCTTTGGCGGCAGCTTTACCCTGCTCGACCTTTTGACCTGCTTTGTCGAGACCCTCCTTCGCAGCTGCCTTCCCTTGCTCTGATTTCTCCAGTCCCTTCTCAATGCCATCCTTCGCGACGGCTTTGCCCTGCTCCGCTTTCTCTTGCGCCTTCGCTACTCCATCTTGTGCTTTCGCCTTGCCTTGCTCCACGGCCTCTTGCGCTTTCTGCATTCCAACCTTTGCCTCCTCCTTCCCCTGCTCGACTTTCTTCTGGGCCTTTGCTACCGAGTCTTTCAAGACCTCCTTACCGTGCTCCACTTTAGGCTGGGCTCTGTCCATAGCATCTTTAGCTCCAGCTTTACCTTCAGCCATTTTCTTTTGCGCATAGTCCACAGCATCTTTGGCACTCTCCCTACCCTTGTTCGCAAGTTCTTGCACCTTGCCCGCGCCTTGCTGGGCTCTAAAGCTCAAGTTGTCCACACCGTACTTGATGTTGGTCTTCAAGTCATCCAATTCGGTCGACAAGTCTTTGGGCGCATGTACGTCGCCTCGACTCTGATCTTCCTCGATCGCTTCCCGGAGTTCACGCTCGATGCCTTTTGAAGCGTCTCGGCGTGACTTCGCGGTCAAATGGTCGTGCGTGGGGCTCTTCGAGCTGGACGTGCGGCGCAGGTAAGATCGGATGAAGAAGTCAACGAACAGCCAACTGAGCAGCGCCTGTCAATTTCCTTTTCACCTATCAGAAACAGTGGAGTTACTCACGTAAGCGGCGCTAGATAGAAGACGTTCAACAGAATGGCAAACGCCTGGCCAGATGTGTCGACGCATGGAATGGTCTGGTACTCATTTCTATACCTGATCTCTTCCCTCGCTTTCTCTGCCTCGTGCGCATGGACTGCGTCAATGCCGAACATCTCTCCTTGGCTGTTCCTCACGTTTTCGGCCAAACCCTCTTCTCCGGCAGCTCTGAATGCCATTTTCTTCACCCATGCTCCCAAGCCGGCTGTCGCAGTGACACTGGAAACGGCTGACGAGACAGACGATGCTGCTTTGGGAATGGCTGAGCTGAGATTGTGTACGAAGAGGTACGGTACAGAAACCGGAATGTCGTACGAGATGAAGAGATGCGCGATGGCAAAGGTAGAACCGACGACAAATTGAGAAATCTGAAGCGTGGTGAGAGTCCTTTTCACAAACTGCGGGACCTGAACTCCGACCGCAGAAAGGGCGTAATACGTATACTAGAGATCAATCAGCTCTGCGCGATTTCCATTAACAAGAGGGAGGAAGGGAAGGTACCATCAATGAGTGTACAGCTGAGTTCACCAATGTAAATACCCAGATCTGCGGTGCCATGTAGCGAATCCCAGCCCACATGCATAACATCGCACCTGCATGGTGATAGGTCTGCAGAACAGAGCTCTTCTTGCCTTTTGCAAGTACGATCGCAGTATCCATGATCTCGTAGAATTTGGATAAGTAGAACAACCAACCGTAATAGGCCAGACCCTCATTCCAGAGTCTGCCAACATCGGTGCTGTCTGGCGAGCCCCCAGTAGCAAGCTGAACGGCTTTATTTGTGACTCCCCAGATGCCATTGGTCGAATTGTAGGTCACAGCATTGCCCAGTCCTCTTGGGCCATGGATTTTGCACAGCGCATCAGCCGCACCTGCCAGTCCATCCTTCCCATGCAAGCCGGGCCAGGCATGGCGTAAGGCATTAAACATGCCAAGGAAAGTCCAGGCTGAGAAGACGGCGAGGAAGACATTGTGCAAGAGGACGAAGGCATAGAAGGCGTAGCTCTGGCTGAAGGCCCAAGGTTTGTTTCCGCGTTGTTTGTTGATCCTGTTGACGAGCGTCACGGTAGTCGCATAGAGGAGCGCGATCGTGATCGGATAGTTGACCGACAGCAGGTTATTGTATGTTTCTGGATTGATGGCGAAAGGATGAGCCAGGGTATGGTCGGATGTAGGTGGTGGAAGCACGTTCGGCACGGAAGCCGGAGGAAAAGTGAAGAGAGATGGATGGGGATAAGTGAGGTGGACGGAAGGTGTGGCGCTGTGCGTTGGGAGACCGCTGAGCATCTTGCAAAGCTCAGGGAATGTGGATTGCTTGGATTCCTGTGCTCTCTTCTGGCTCACTGGATCCCAGGAGTAACCAGTGCACACGCGCGAAGCTTGAGAAAGTAAATGGACGTTCAAATCAGTAGCTCATAGAAGTTGCTACGATCAAGCATGTATGGGACAAGGTAGGTTAAAGCTGTGATAATTATTGTGCGAGTTAAGTTAAGGCCAGAATACTGGTGGAGCACGTGACATCAAAGAGCTCCGAAGCATGTTTCAGTTGCAGCCAGCAGTGACATCACTCATGCCTCGGTTCCAGTATGAGCACACAAGCGCGTTGGACAAGCAACACAATTTGAACGTTACGCTAAACCGGCTTTTATGAATGTGATTAAGTTGTGGCGCGTGACGTCGGTGGCTAAGCTGCTAACGTTACAACCAGGGTCTGGGGATTCAAGCTCACGCCTTGTAAGTTAGTTCTATCCAGCCACAAAGTGTTTCCCATAAAGGATTCGTATGTGACCTCGCCAGTTTCGTTGCCACTTCTAGGGAACAATTGATACTCAGTCTCATTTCATGACCTGACGATCTCTGTTGAAATCGATATTGCACTGTGCTCGATGGAACATATATCTCCATTCCCTGTTCGAGTAGTAGGTAGTTTTGGTAAGAGACGCTTCTCTCCTGCATGAGCACTACAGAGCAAATAGTCAATATGTATGGACACAATTGCAGTAGAAGATGATTCGAGCACGACAAGGTGCCAGTCAGCTCGAGGCTGCTGAGGTAAATCTACTAAAAGGGCTCATCTGCCACCACCAAAGTCAGGCTTATACGTCTTGACGCCACCGAACTTCATGAGCTCTCGCAATGCCATTGTTGCATACTGACTGGAGCCCAGCTGCAGTGTCAATATGACTGCTATCTTCGCAGCCTTCTCACCCTGCGGATGCACTTGCGGTTGAACTGGTACCGAGCTATCCTCTGCTGAGTTCCTCGCTTTTCCCTCGAGTTTCTGCAAGTCCGTTTGGACAAACTGTTCGTCTTCGTGTACGTATTCTCGGACTTCGAAGGAGCAGTTTTCAGGACGCGCAAGCACCTTCCGATAACTCCCGCTCAGGCTTACATCTTTCCACTTTCTCCGCATATCGTACGGGTCAAGACCGCCGCCACGCTCGCTAGCCATGAACGTCTGGTAGAATTCAGCCATGGTGTTGGCTGGATACAGAACATCGTAGCCTGGTGATGGTAGCACAACGTCAAAGATAGTGTAAACCCCACTCGCCGCCTCCTCTTTGCTCAAGGCACGAGCACGTATGAACATGTCCTCGGCGCTAGTTGCGCTGTCATCGGCTGCGGGTTTGATTATGATCTCTCCATCGGCGTCCACGTCATCCATATTGGCTTCCTTGCCAACCTTGTTCTTATGCTCATCCACAAGGACCAGGTCTCCTTCCGTCACTTGCTCTCCGTATCTTTTCCAGCGTTCGCCAGCGGCGACATTCCAGACGAGCGACTGATAAGCATGGACGTACATTAGTCGCAGATTTCTTGGTATTGTCTGCAAAGCCCCAAGATAATCTCTGCTTCGATCGCCGCCACCTAGGTGACGAATGATGCTTGCTTCAGCCGAGAATTTCTTAGGGAGGTCATCGATGGCCGGATGGATTTTTCCGGTCTTTTTGAAGGAATGTAGTGCATGTGCCCGACCTTTGCCATCGGAAGAGACAAGGTCGTTGCCGGACATGGAGCTCAGAGGATCCTGAGCTGCGGCTAATGCTTCGGGACTGAAATCCAGAATCGCGTTGACGGCACCTTCAAAGTCGCCTTTCAACATATTGAGACCGATGGTGTCCGTCCTCGTGGAGAAGGTGCCGAAGCGTTGCAAGCCGTAGTAGTTTAGAAATCCTTTGTTGCCGAGTTGCTCTACTGCTTGCCTCACAAGCGCAGAGACCAGCTCGACCTTCGTTTCCGATGACGAGACCTCCACACTTGGAAAAGAGCAGTCCCGCAGGGTGATGATGAACTCATTGCCTTTCAGTTCCCCCAGCTCAAGGCCACAGGGACGATACTCATAACCACCTATCTTAGAGCCTCGAAGCGTTCGGTTGAGTCCCGCCATTCGATCTGCATAGACACGGTAGACACTGACTCGTTGAACCGTCACGCCTCGGCGATCCTTCGTGCCAGCGAATTGAAAGCTTTGTGGTCTTATTTTGGTCTGTCTTGCAAGGTAGGAGATCACTTCCATCGTATCCTTGTTCTCCTTGTACAACGTGAAGTGAAGATACTCGCCACCCAGCTCCTGCCATCCGAGCTTGCCTTTCTTCTGCGGGTGCCTGTCCTGCCAAGCACCGTTCGGCTTGGTAGCCCTACCGTTCTTGGTTGAGGTTGATGCGGCAGATATGATTATTCCACCATCATCGTCGGTGGAAGTTTCCAAGCGGGAAGAGAAGATACGGCGTACGGCTTGGTGAATCTTTCCACGTAATTCGCGATCGTTGATGACTGCAGACCTGACTGTGCCGTGCTCCTTAGGCTTAGCGTTCGGACGTTTGAGGACCTCTTCATGGAGAGTCACAATCGACTTGGTGACCTCCGCGCCGAAGAACGAAGACAGAATGGTTTCATCTTCAGAGGAAAGCTTTGCATCTTACCGTTAGCATCAACTCCTCAGCTCTTCACTTTCGCCCAACTCACTAGGAACGAGCTTGAATCACCCTTGGTGGCGTCCGATGTTTCTGGGCGTGCTGTATTAGGCTTTTGTACTGTTTGCGGTGAAGGCTGAGTAGGATCACTCGGAAGGCCACTTGGGTGCTCTACCGGTACCGGAGGTTCTGTCTCAATCAGGGCACCAGGATTCGGTTGCTGACCGTGTTTTACTTTGAGGTTGTCCAGATGTAATACCTGGCCAGATGGCAGAATCTCATTGACCAAGAAATCTGTATATCTATTCTAGTGTTAGCATAAGCACGATGAGAGGATTATGGATAGGGTTTCGATGACCTCTTCTTTAATATACCAGTGAAACCAGGAAGGTCCGGACTGATAAATTCAGTTATACCAACCTCCATCTCTTTCTTCAATTGTACATCTGCTGCTGAGAGAGAAGTAGAGACATCAATTGATGGTCGTTGCCCTATGTGTCCGCCAGCAGTTTCATCACCAGGCTTGCTGGTCTCTGTAAAACTAGCTAGCCTCTGCCGCTTTCGGGGTGACTGCTGCTCGGATGACTCCTCCATCCTTCTTGCGAACTTACACACTTATGATCTCAAGGAATTTACGGCTCTCAGCACATCCACGCGTTACAAGTCCAGGACCTTACCTAACCCTCAGTGTGGCTTTAGCGGGAAAACTTGGTCGGTAAATCAAGCGAGCGAGCGACACCCGAAGCTGAAGCTCGCTTAGACTCGCTTCGGACAGGTCTATAAATTCTCCTCCAAAACCGCCCAACTTTCCTTTCCTCTTTTCTCTTCATACTTGTACGTTCTCAACAATCCACCCCAGAGATCAACCACAACGCAATGCTAATATTGCTTTCAGACCTTGTTGGGGCGACCACGCTCAAGCATGTGGCCTGCCATCAAGAAAACCCTGCATTGCACATTGCGGCGGTGATCTTGATCGAGTGTCCTTCGGGGTAAGCCTTGCATTAACTTACATCGCCCACCATTGATGGCCCAACTGACTTTGAATGATAGGCCCTCGCTGGCGGAATTTTTGATGGTCTATATGTTCGAAAGAGCACTCTTTTCATTGACGTCGGCGCCTTGTGCCCCACGTCGAAGATGAGAATGTGCGATGAGCTGCAGTCGTAGCATGTAGAGTAAAACCGAGTAGTTCTTCTGAGTTGGTGGGTTTATAGCACTTCAAGGTGTACTCAGTGGAGCAATTACAGCTCATCTCTGTCTTCTGACCCATGGGTAGAGTAACGATATCGCAGTTGTAGTTGATTCTACGTGCATTGAGCTACGAAGGACTTTGGAGGAGGACGGCATTTGCAGAGAACAAAAGCACTGCCCAATGTACCTGTAGAATGCTTGCACTGCTTTCCGGTCTTGTATCTGAACGGAGCTGTATCCCGATCCTCTATAAACATACATCTCAAAGCAAGGTCAATGCAGTCAGTGACAAAAGATCTTTGTGTGGTCAAGAACAACGGCGTTGCCATTGCCGACGGTTGTCAGAAGGGTAAGACATATCTGCCAATATTCTCACAGCTACGCAAGCTTTAGAAGCTGGAAATCCGCTACTACTGTCACGATTGGAAGTGGCCAAATAAAGCTTGCCGGACCGTCAAGTCTGAACTTAATCGTACCAACCTCGGCGCAGGTACGACCATCTGTACCTTACGACTTGTCGTAAGGATCCCTCCATCGACTACCTTTGAGCCCAACCTACAGTCATTGATTTAAGCTGAAGCCTCCGTGCTAAGATATCAATATACATTGTGTAAACCGTCTATCCAGAATGGCCGGCAAAGAGCTAGACATCGTAGCAATTATCTCCCCCAAGATTGGAAAAGTCGACCGGGTAAGCTGGAGTCCCTCACTAGGATTCAGCGGAGCGACCTGCTCAAGGGATTGATTATAGGTCGCCGAGCTCTTGACAAACCTCACCAAGTCCGTCCACAAGAACGAGCCCGGTTGTCTCAAGTATCATCTCCACCGCGAGATCAATAGCAAAGATGGTTCTGAAGATCTTGTCATGATCGAAAGGTATGCTGCCAGATCCTCTCCCAGACGTCTCTCCGAATCTCCTCTGGTTCTGTTTCTTGACTCGTCTGCGCGGAAACGTATATCGAGCGTGCGCTGACAAGGATTTCAGATATGCCGATCAATCCGCATACGATGCGCACTCGAAGACTGCTGACTTCCAGAATTTGGTAAAGGTCTTCAAGGACGAAGAGCTTTTGAGTGGTCCATTGGTGATCAAGTATCTGAAACCTATAGGGGGCTTCGAAAGCAAGCTCTGAAGGGTGCACCGTGGCCAATTTGACCGCGTAGATACAAGCCTGGGGTGTAGTTAGCCTGCATTGACAAATGTACCTAGAAATTGGACGGGCGTCGAGCACAGAATTGCTGAGGTTGTGTTTTAGGTGGCATGATGTTCACCTTCGTGAGTTGGTCATTTTGGGCAAGTGCGACTGCTCTTCGTGTCTTACCCTCGCCACTACCACCACAAATTTGCCCAGACATCTCCTGAGAACGACAGTGATTCTCAAATCCTCCTACCACACCTACAACACCTTGAACTTTCCATGTCCAGCTAACCCGAGCAAGTCACGCAATGGCGCTTAGCGAGGGAGCCTTGCGTGTAATTGCGCGTCACATTCGAGATGCTCTTGGCCCGCTCGTCGCAAGGGAGGGTGGTGAAGTCTTGAGTACCACTAACATAGCTGAGCTGCTTGCGTTCTTCGGAGATGTCAAAAAAACAGCCATGACAATCGAAATGATTCGATACTCACGTATCGAGAAAGCTATGATGGAAATCTGTGGTCCTGGGACGCGCTGGCCGCCCGATTTAATCAAAAGGGCAGAAGACGTTATTGATCGTTGGGAAAGGTCTCTTGGCCCAGTTAAATACGTCAAAGCCAACCTTTGGGGTCCTAATGGACGGCTTGAAGGTGTAACGAAAGTCGTAGTGGGACCAGAGGCAGTACATTGCGAACAGCAGCTCCAAATCCAACAGTTGCCTGTGAAACCGAAGGAGGGCGAGTCTTCCTGGTCCGTTCAAGGCGGTTGCGATCCTGCCAGAGCATATGTTCCAGGCCACAACGGGTTCGATGTTGGAGCGTAAGCAACACCTCTTTGACTTGAACGGACTTGCGGCTGACAACAAGTGCCAGTTGGTGGATGAAAGCCGCCGCTGCTTTTCGGGACGGCATGTTAGATGACTCAAACGATGGCATTATCGCCAACGACGACGGAGCTTATGCTGTTGTAATGACAGATGAGGATGAGATCGAAAGCGGAAGAGAAGGAGTCATCTTTTATAAAACACCTTCGAGAGACCCGGGGAGGTTTCAACTGATGAAGAACATCACCAGCCGAAACCCCATTCGAGTATTGAGGACTTGGAGGTTGAAATCTACCTTGGCGCCAGAAGCTGGCATCAGATATGACGGCCTGTATGTAACATCAATGGAGAATGATATCTGAAAACAGTCCTAAGCTGATGCTCGATCAGGTACCTAATCCATGGTTATGGCGTAAGGTTGACCTCGAGCCATGGGAGAGACAACTGGCATTTCACTTTTGAACTCAGAAGGAAGTCCGGTCAACCATGCATGGAGAAAGCACTGTTGCATCCGACGGCGGATGAGCTGGACGACTGGAAAGAGTACCATCGAGCAAAGGCCGAGCGTAGGTGGAGCGATATGGTCTCCTCTCTCTTTGGTGATAGTGGGCTGGATCACATCAAGTCAGCTGATAGTGGCTACTTGAGCGGAAACCGGCAAGGATCCAAACATTGAAAACAGAAAACGGAAAACAGAACACAGAAAACAGGGAAAAATAAACGTCAAGTCAGGAGAACAAAGTACGGTAATGGCCACAGCAGGCCTCGTGGACATTAGCGTCGACTCTTAACTTCTACAATCATTGTTACAAAACGAAAGGAGTATGAAAGAACATGCCAATTGTATGACCGCTGACGAATGTCATGCATGGCAAGTTCTGTTCTTACAAATTGAAGGCGCAGCATCGTCGTTGTCAGAGGCATAAGGTAGTGGGGCGCTCCGAGTTTTTCGCTTCAGACTGCCAATCACAAGGCTCCGTAACCGATCCACTTCACCCTAGGTTCAAGGTCCATTTTCGGACGTGATATCAAATGCTTCAAGTCCCTGCCGATTCCTGAACGAGGAAGAGTTGCCTGGCATCGTGACATCGCGTAACTCGACGCCGTCAGAGGATATTCCCACGGTACACGTTGTCATCATTGCATTGACTCAGCCCACAAAGCCAGTGTATTCGACTACATCTTCGTCGAATGGGCAAGTTGCGTGGAGCTACATCTCCACTTCCACGCGTGAAGTTCGGAGGCGGAAGGTCACGACGAAACTTCCCGGACTCAATGTCCCCCCGACGGGCTCGACGGGATCCTCTGTGTACCTTCTGAGCAGAAGAACCATCAGCCACTGTTCCAGGGAAACTCTGGGATCCCCCGTTATCCACAGGTTCTGATAGTCTCTTAGAATGCATGGCTAGGAACCCCGAGGATGGAGGTACCGTTTGAAAGACTTTTCATTAGTGTCGAAACATCCGATTGGGCTTGCCCGCCATGACGATGCTACTGTACTGTGCGAGTTTGAGAATGCTTTTGGGGATCTTTGGCAGTGATATTGGGAGGATCACCCTAAGCTGAACTATCATTTCAACGTGCAATTTGGCGGGCGAGTTGCTCACATGGCCTTACTGCTAATAGATTCACGAGGTACATAGCGGTCTGTCATCCACGAATATGGGCATGATAGGTGCAACAGCTCGCCTCTTTCTCCTTGTGGCGTTGCTATGCTTTCTTTGCGGTCAGTCTACCTCCGTACAGTCGCTTCAGGCTGTCCCGTACAAGCTATAAGATTATCTGTTCCATCTGGGAGAAGTTCACTTCCATCTGAGTGTTTAGTAACAGACAACTCGGCCGTCATCTGTCTATCTCTTGTCTTATATTCGTCTCATCAACCTTCCACATCCTCTTATATTATACAGGTCACCAAAGTTAGGGCCTCGAGCATCATGATGGCTTATATCACACATCCAGAGTTATCGAATGATACCGAACCCGATTCAGGTAGTGCCTTGGCCAATGGGAGGATCCCGTCGATGCGAAAAGAGACTCTCTTGAAGCCCTACAATGACTGGCCAAATGATCCAGGGGTATCTCATCCTAGGTCTACTCCGAAAGAGTCGAGAGTCGAGTAGCTGATATTTCACCTAGTTTGAAGTGGTACATAAACAACGCAGCCCGGTAGATCTCAAGGTGACGGGCAGTATTCCTGAATACGTTGCAGGTACATTGTATCGTACCGGACCTGGTGGTCATACAGTCAAAACCGATGAAGGGAAGCTTTGGTCAGTGTCCCACTGGTTCGACGGCTTTACCCAGGTTCACCGTTTTCACATCCTACCACCTGAAAACGCAAAGTCGGTGTCGAGAGTGCTCTATAATTCGCGATCCTCGGTCGATGGTCTCGTGGAGTCTATTCGTAAGACTGGCTCACTGAATAGTTTTACCTTTGCTCAAAAGCGGGATCCTTGTCAAAGTCTTTTCCGGAAGATCATGGCATTCTTTGTCCCTACCCCTAGTGACCCGTCTCACAAGCCAGATGGACACAACGTTGGTGTGACGGTATCCGTCAACATGCCTGGGTTCACCCCTCTTGACGCCAACAAGCAGGCTGAGGGGGAAAACCCTGCCTCAAGTATCACATCGCTTATCAATAAGACCGACGCATCACAATATCAGATGCTCAACCCCGAGACCTTAGAGCCTGTCGGTCTCGCTGAACAGACAGATCTTCATCCTGATCTCAAGGGGCAGTTGTCCGCGACGCACGCCAAATCTGACCCTAACACAGGCGATATCTTCAACTATAATCTCCAGATTACCCGCCAGCACATCTATCGTGTCTTCAAAGTCTCGGCTGTGACAGGCCAGACTGAGATCTTAGCAAGCATCACTAACGCCGAGGGTGCCGCGTACCTTCACTCGTTGCTGCTCACCGAGAACTATGTCATCCTTTGCGTCTGGAACTCGTACTACGCCATGGGCGGTATGAAACTACTCTACGAGCGTAACATCATTGATGCGCTCTCCGACTTCGACCCTGCAAAACGTACCATGTGGTATGTTATCGATCGAAAACACGGCAAAGGTGTGATAGCGGAGTACGAAAGCGATCCTTTCTTCTGCTTTCATACCATCAATGCTTGGGAGACACCATCATCCGCAGATCCTGGCAAGATGGACATCATGGCCGACCTTGTCGCGTACGACGACCTGAGCGTTCTCAAGCGCTTCTACTACGAGAATCTCAAATCGACATCTCCAAGTGCCCTCGACTACGCGGGCTCAAAAGGTGACAGCACCCGAGGATCGATCAGACGCTTCCGCCTCCCGTCTTTGCCCGAGTCTCCAGATCGTGAGACAAAGCGAAAGGCAGTGGCTGTGGTCAAAGTGGCGAAGTACCATAGCGGAGAGCTTCCCACGTTAAACCCAAACTTCATCACCAAACAATACCGTTACGTGTACGGCGTTACAGACCGCGCAGCCTGCACTTTCGTGGACGGTCTCGTGAAATACGATATGGATTCCCAAACACCTTTGATATGGGAGCGGCACGGCCATAGCCCCGGTGAAGCCATTTTCATTCCTGACCCTGCGGGGCATGATGAGGATGATGGAGTATTGCTGAGTGTGGTTCTCGATGGACCTGCCGGCAACAGCTATCTGCTGTGCCTGGATGCTAGGACCATGAAAGAGGTTGGCCGAGCGGAGTTGGATCATGTCGTTGGATTCGGTTTCCATGGTACGCACGTCAGGATGGACACAAGGCGTGGATTACAGATCTGAGCATTGCTTTTGGTCTGTCCAAAACGCGTGTAGTTGTTTACATGATTCGTGTGCGGAATTCGAATTACCCATTACTTTAATCTATAGCCTTGTTTTCTTCTGTTGGTTTGCGATTAGTTTAGTCTACAGATCTCAGAATTCCTGCTGCAACCTGGACAATTCTTGTTGTGCTTGTCAATGACCGTCGGGGCGTGAGCTTGAGTGCTTGGTGCTTTCCGTTTTAGATCACCGTTGAACATACAATTTCAGAGACCGATGCCACGTAGTCCAACCACCAACACATCCTGCCGAGTCGTCGTCCTTAGGTATACCTTACATTGTACAAGGCAAGCCTCAAGGTCATTACCTCTCTCAAGTTAACTTAGTCAGCTGATGAAGTCTATTTCTACTAGGTAGGTAGGGTTCTACGACGGGACGGGTCTTTCCGCGGCCATAAAGCCGTTCGACAGTTCAAGAAATGATTTATCACCCCGAAGTAACTTATGGCATTTAATTGCTCTAGTCTTGCATCTGAGCAATTTGAATTCCAAGGGAAAACGCCACATATGACCCAACGGTCCAATCCCAGAGATGAATACGTGAAGGTCCCACCAGATTGTACTGCATATGTATGTGAATCGGTCTGTAGAAAGTTGTTCCTTTTCGTTTACACTATGTAGAGTATATATAGGAAATGATGACTAAGACATAAATAGAGGCACTTAATAAGAGATGAGTAAGCAATGATATTACATTCTTCTCTACTGCACAGTCACAACAGTTCACTGATGTGAATGCAGAGATTTGCTTGACATTCTGTAAAATTTCTGTCTGCAGTTCACATTCATATTGTTTTATCTTACTTCACATCACTATTGTCATTCAAAAGCAGCTAGAAGTGCAAGTCACTGTTGTTATGACAATAAGATAAATTATTCACTGTTTACATTATCTGTCTATATCATTGATTACAACTTTTCAAAAAAAATTCTCTTCTTCTTTCTTTAATTTTTGATCACACTTCAACTTTTAACTGCTACTTTATCAACTTATTAATTTTTTATTTACTCTATCATTATGTGAGCTTTCATAATATGTTTATAATGTGTTGTTAATGTTTCATAAATCATTTTTTAAGATTTATGTTTCACATTGTGTTGCTGTCACTTCATCATCAAATATAAATGACAACAATTTAAACTGAAAGAAGTCTGCTTTTAATCATGCTCACAAAATTATTAATTATTCTCATTTTAAAAAAAGCTTACAAAACTCTTCTCTCAATATGTTGTCATCTTAATTTTAATTTAAAAATTAACAATATATAAAGTTAATTAAGCATTCTACTTTTAATATTACTTTCTTTTCTCTCTTTAATAAGTTAACTATTAATTAACTTAACTTTTCATTGCTTAATGCTCTGACTAATCTGTCATTAAAGAATTGACTTAAAACTGAGCTTAAGATGTTGTCAATAATTTAACAGTTAATTTTATGTGTTAACATAAATCTAAATTGTTTTTGCACTTACTGAACATATTGTGAAGCTGCTGTCACTCACATTTATAAGAAATGTAAGTTAACTATCTATAATAACTATATGCATAAAGACAGATCATTTACAATGTGTGTCTGAGCTGAGTTTAATGATCATCATTTTCTTTACAGTTTGTGTATAAACTGTCATTGAAGTGTACAGAATATTTGATGCAGCTTTTATAAGTATAAATTTATATTAATATAATGATTACTTATTGTTCTAAATCATACAGAGTTCAAATTCTCTTTGTTTATTAACTTAATAACTTTTTATCATTATTGTGTTGCTGCTTTGTCTACTGCCTTTATCATCATCATTGATGATGTTACACTCTCTGCTGACTATAATTACTCATCAACAGAGAATGTTTTAAGCACTGTAAATGAGTTAAAGATGACTGCTGAGATTCTTTATTATTGAGTTAAAAGACTTAACATTAATGTATTTGTTACTCTGCTTACATTGCTGCTCTGTCTGTGTCAGTTACATTCTTACTTGTTGTTATACTGTTGCAGTGAACAGTAATTTTGCTTTGAATACAGTCTGTGCTCAGCTTATAACTTTTTTTTTTTTTTTCAATAAATAAATAATTAATGAAATTGCTTTGCTTCTGATACTATCATCTTCTAGTTTATGAGAGTCTTTTTCTTAAGTCTCTTACATAGATTATATAAGTCTGTATTTCTTTCACAGATTGTTGTCAAATCACTGTTAATCATTACTAAAGTTAAGACTTTTTAATCTTTCTTTTTAGATTTACTTCTTGTTTACTTTGACTTCAACTCATCATGTTGTTGTTGTAAGTCTTTACTGAGTTGTTTTTAATCATTTAATTTTTTCTTAATATTATGTAATATCAGAACTTTCACTTTCTCTCAGTTATATCTCTCTTCTATTATAAATGTTAAAGTTAAATCATCAGTATCTTTTCAGCTTTTAATAGTCTTCTGTAATGTATTTATTACATTATTCACTTCAGTCAAGATCAGTTCAGAAGAAACAATGCTTCAATGTACTTTCAAAACATTCTGTAATAAGAATACAGATAAATTTATCTGTTCATAATGTTTTCATATCTTATAAATTGTCTTTTAAGAAAGATCTTCTTTCTTCTTTACTAAAAGCTTATATAGCTCTTTCTTTTGTCTGCAATCTCATTTAACTCAAGATATGATTAAGAGTTCTTTATAAAAAGATAATGATGACTTTTTCTGTTTAAAAATCTCATTAACTTTAGAACTTAATCACTGCACAAATAGTTTAGCTCATTTTAGACTGCTTTGCAGTTCTGAATTAGCTTAAAATTCATTGACATTAAAGATATGTGCTTTTACAAATCAATTATTATGAATTAAATTTTGTAGAACACACTCTGTGAACATTTTTAATGTATAAGTTTTTAATGAATGAATTTTCAATATCTTATAAGACTCAAATCATTTAGCTTTAAACTTCTGAGACTCTTCATTTTATATAAGCACTCAATCTTCTTTCTTTGTAGTGCTTAACTGCACTGTTTCATTATAAATTGTTTTCAATTTAATAGTCTTTCATAAATTTTTTTTATTAACAATTACTTAAATTATCTGTATCTATCTGACTTGTTTTAACTAATCTTCAAAGTCAGTTTCTCTCAGCAGTCAGAGATTGTTTGAGTTGTTTAATAATTGTAAATTTATCTTATACAATAAATAAAATGAGCTCTGTTTAATTATATTATAAGCTTGAATTTGAGCTGCAAAAAGTGCTTGTGATAAGTATTTGTCTCATAATTGAGTTAATTTACTCATAAGATATTTTGTAAGCATGAAGCTTAATATTTTATTTAAATTTTTTATCTTTCTATTTATGCAGAAATGATAGAAAGTCATTGTTCTATGCTGAGTCTCAAGCTTTTTTAAATAGTAAGTCACAACATAACTGAGAAAGTTTGTACTGTTATCAGATAGTAATTCTTCTGATGAACTATAATTTATAAAGATTTCATCATACAGAAAATCTATAACTGTTGTTTTCATTGCATTCAGAACAGCTTTAATTACAGATCAGTCTGTAATATAATTAATTGTCATTATAATTCAGCAGTTCTTTCAGAGTGTTCAAGATAATATGTTTATTATATTGATTCTTTATCTTTTAAATGATAGTAGATTCTTGCAAGTCAAATATGAATATTCTTTGATCTCTTGATGTTTTTGAGGTCATTGAGCAACTTAACAGTTAAGATAATGCTTTATAAATGATTTAATATTCTGCAATAGTTTATGTCATTAAGCTTGAAATTAAATGACTTTTAGCAGTCTTGACACTTCTAGATGCTCATATTTAATGTATATATGTTTCAAAAAGTCTGCACAGTACTAAAACTGTAGAAATGATGCTTTGTTGTCATTTTACTTTTAAATCAAATATGAATTGTTCAATTCTGAATCATAATGCAGTCAAAATTGATTCATCACATCATTTTTACATATATGCTTACAAAGCAATAACTTTTCAGATTCTGTATCATCTTTTAAATACAATATCATTGCTTTTTCTCATTTCACATTGTCTAGTTCTCACAAAGCATCTAAGAACACTTTATTTGCTGAGTTTTCTTCTATAAAATTAAGTCAATAATTAATTAAATCTGATACAACAGCCTGAGCTTCAGATCAATATTGAATGTCAAGATCATACTATTGAAATTTGTCAATTTATTGAGTTAGTCATTTAAATGAATGTAATGTATTCTTTAAATATTGTAGATCTTCATAATTCATAATGATAGTTGTAGTATAATCATTTTTAATATAGTACTGTTAAGTTTAAAGTGCATGCTTAATGATCAATAACTTCTTTTTATAAACAGAATAATTGAGCTCTGCATCTTGTAACTTTCAGTCATCATAAATAACTAAATGAAGTTTCTTATTCATTTCATTCTGCATCAGAGCACAGTCAATTGTCTATTTGAAAGTGTTTATTTTGATAATAAATGATTTGTGTACAGCTACTTAAATAAGTATTAATTTAAATGTAAGTGCATTCTTAAGCTGTTGAAAGACACTGTTACATAATGTGTTTCAGATAATGAATTAATTCTTCTTCATATACAACTTAATGTTGTTCTTCTTAAGCAAATTCAATAATAATGCTGTGATCTATGCAAATTCTTATATAAATTATCAGTAATATAAAGTCAGTTCAAGAAACTGCTGTACATAATGTGCTGTCTTTAAGGCAGATCAATTCTTAATGACTAATATTTTAATAGAAGCTGACTGTAGTGTGTCTTGTTTCATAATATGTTTACAAAACTTAAGAATTTTCATCTCAACAATGTATTTGCTAAACTTAGCATATAGCTTATGTTTCTTTAAGATACTAAGAATTAGACTGGGTGCGCAGGTTGCCTATAGGTCACACAGGTTCAAGTTGAGTTCAGGTGTCAAGTCAGGTAAGATGAACTTTTTTTGACTCAGATTGAGTGCAGATTAACCTGACTCAACTCTGTGCAAATTGCAGATTATTTGCAGACTGAATAAGCAAGAATTAGTCTGACTAAGCAAGTATAAGTCAGTATAAACATGCAGAAGTTTTTGTCAGTTAGTTTGATAATGTGCACATTAGAATTATGCATTAGAAATGAAGATTTCATCTTAAATCATAGCATGTACTATTCTTTGAAAATGCATAATGATGTTGTCATCAACTATGCTATGACTCTATGCTACAAAGCCTAATCAGCACTTAAAACAATCATCATCATTTACTGATAAGAATTCATCTTCATTCACTGTTCAAAGACTTATATCTTTCAATATCAAGAGACTCAAGACACAAACAATCATCATTTAACATCACTTTATTAACAAAGTGATGTTGAACATCACTCTGTCAACAAAGTAATGTTAAACATTGCTCTGTCAATGAAGATTGAGAGCTCTTAACTGTGTGATTTTATCTGAGATTGAGAGTTCTCAACTGTGTGATTTCATCAAAGATCAAGAGTCTCTGACTGTGTGATTTCATTAAAGATTGAAGATTCTTAACTATGTGATTTCATCAGAGATTAAAGACTTCTGATTATGTGATTTCATTGAAGATTGAAGACTCTCAATCATGTGATTTCACTGAAGATTAAAGATTCTCAATTATATGGTTTCACTGAAGATCAAAGACTCTTAACTATGTGATTTCATCAGAGGTCAGAGGTCCTCAACTGTATAGTTTCATCAGAGATTAAAGGTTCCTGACTGTGTGATTGAGTGATGTGATGAATGATGAAATAGTGAAGTATGAAGAAGAAGTGATGTAAGTGAAGATGATGTGATTAAAATTGATTTGATATTCACTGTTAAGAATTAGCATTATTCACTGTCAGATTACTCTCATGCAAGTTTACTCATTACTTATCTCTCTTTATTCTCTTCTTTCTCTTCATTCTTCAAATGCAAGTGTTCTTTCTAACACACAATGTATTTCTCTTGAAAGCAGAGAAGTTGATGTTGTGTTCTGAACAGATTGTAGTTTCATGAATTTTTTGTATTCATTAATATAGCTATTAAGCAAATCTCTTCTGACTTTCTTTTCAGAATGAGCTGAGAAAATTGATAGTGTAGTTAATTGTAAAGATGCTGTAATATTGACTGATTCATTCAGATTGCAGTGTTTTAGTCTTTTAATGAGAAATTTTAATGTACATGTATCAGTCAGCTGTCTTCATAGATATTAAGTCTTATATCTTCATTCAGATCATCAGAGTCATCATCTAAAGTACTGTGAGAATTGCATTCTGAAATGTCATAAGTGATTTAATTCAGAGTATCAGCTGAGCTGTTATCTGCAATGTTAGAAGAGTTGTGATTCAGAATAAATACATAAGATAGATACTTCATGTCTATATTAGCTTCATCTAAAAATAAGTCTTCTGCAGTGTTCTCTCTTTTACTTATGAGATAATTCAGTTTTTAATGTTAAAGTAAATTAAACTTAATCATTATAATGATCTCAATGATGACTTCATTTAGTCAATCTCTTTAATAAGTAATGACATCTCAAGCAAGATTGAACAGTTGTTCAACCTCAACATCAGCAATAGATATAGCAAGAACATTCTTAATCATTATGATTAATGCTGAAAAGATCATAATCTGCAACTTTCAGTATTTCAGAATGTCAAGATCATTCTCATTAACTGAGTACAGTGAAGAATTTAAGTATTGATTGACTTTCAAATCAATAGTTATGATGTCATTAAGTTGAGTCTTGAATTGCTGTGCTTTTGTGATGAGATTTATGAATGATTTGATGACAGATAATGTTGAATTCTGAGTATAATCATGTGACAAAGCATTCTCATATAAACAATAATGATCTTTATAATAAGTCTGAAACTCAGTTCAATACTGTGCATAATATGTCTGATCTCACTCAGCTGACTGCACATCTCAGCAATTAGTGATGCACATTAAAAATATGCATTAGAAAGATCAATAGAAAATGTACCTGATACAGTGAAAGTTTCTGTGTAGAGTTAAGAATGATGACAATGTTATATAATAAGTCATTCTCATCTTCTGTTTGCACATAATACTTCTTCATCTTAATTAATGCTTTCTCAATAGCTATCTTCAGCTTCACTGTTCACTTTAAGATTGAGTCTAATCTCTTTATGTTATTCTGATTCTTTAGATAATCAAAAAGATTGATGTATACAAGAAATGTCTTATGCATAATTAAATCATACATTTAATTCATTGACTCTGTGTACTTCTTGAAGAGTTGAAGAAGCATCACTATATATACAACTTGCTGCCACTTCTGCTCAGATACATATAAAGTCTTAAGCTTCTTGCTTGATTTTATGATTCTATTACATTCTTGACTGATTCAGACACATATATCATTGCAAAGTTGATAGACTCTTTGCATCATGTTGTAAATAAAGTTTCATTGTGTTCTGACATTCTGTATAAGTGTCAGGGCAGAATATAAATGAATAAGATACTGAATTCTCTTAAACATTTTGTATTGCTGTGAAGAGGAATTTGTAGCAATAGTAAGCTGTCAAATCTAGGTATTTAAGAATGTGTTAGTCATATCTGTTAGAACTATTTATTAAAAACAAGATAGTAATATATTTTGAACAGAGTGTTAGATAGAATGATTTTCTTGATAATTTGTGTCAAATTATTCTCATTAAATGATAAAGTAATTGACTCATTGACTGTCAATGCCTTTAACAAGTCAAGTAGGTTCTTAACAGCTAGCTGAATGACATATACAAAGCAAGAAATGACATTGACTGCAGTCTGTCATACAATATCTCTTCTCTTTAAGAACTTACTCAAAGTCCTTTATATGAATTCATTATTGCTGCAGTTGTCTGTAGTCACTGCAAGAAGACACTTCTTCAGCTTATATTCTTAAAGAATTGCAAAGATCTCTGCAGTCATTGATTGATCAGTATGTTGACTGTAAAGAAGTTAAAAGACAAGAAGAATTTTCTAATAGTTTCAGTTCTTATCAATAAAGTAAGTAATGACATTTATAAAGATCAGATGACTGAGACTGATTCAGTTGTCAAGTGCAATTAAGATTTTAGTAATTCATTTAAGCTCAGTGAGAAGTGTTTCTTGAATGTTTTAATGTTGCATCTTTACTAAATTGTCAAATTAATGTCTATCAGACATCAACATATCTGACTGCAGCATTTGAATGAGTTTTTGAAATTTAGAGTTCTTAAGTGCTCAAAAAGAAAGATTTAGAAAGAGAAAGTTGTTTAGAAGTTGTTCAGTGAAGTTTTCAGCACTGAAATACTTGTTTGCTGATTTCTTGTCAAGTTTTGTCTGCTGTGCTATGTTAGAGATACACATTAGAAATACATGTTAAAAAAGCAGAAATCAATATTTTTAAAAGTGAACTGAATATTCATGCTTGAGTAGATGTTCATAATGATAGCTAAACAGTTCTTAATTGATCTATAATTTTGAAGAGAATTTATATCACTGTTAGTCAGTGTTGAATGAGCTATATTCTCATCACAATGACAGCAGATTAAGCAAGATACATCAATATATTGATATGCTGTCTCTAAATACTCTTGTTACTCATTGCTGACATGAAGATGATTATCTCATCACACAGTATGATGTTTTTGATTAGATTTGTCAGTACTAAATTGACTATCATCAGTGTTCTTTCATTTATAGTCAGTCAAAATTCATCACTCTTTGAATTCACTCTGCAGCTCATTCTTTCTGACTGAGTCATCATGTTCTGAATATTGAATTAGATGTCTTCAAAAGTCAATGAATTTCAAGCTTGAAGAAGATTCTGAAGATGATTTAATTGAAGTACTTGAAGATTCTGTTTGAGAATTGATGACATCATCATAAAATATAGATAATGTTGACTGACTGAAAGTCATGTAAATAATTAAGTTATAGAAACACAAAGCTTTGAGAATTACTCTGTGAAGTGTGCATGATGTGTTTACAGAATTGTGATGCATTCAAAGACATAAACATACTTCATAGTCAGAAGTTAAGAATCAAACACAATTATTATTTAATGTTTTTAATGTGTTTTTCTAATGTACAATGACTGCAAAGAGCTCTGCCTTTATTTTAGATATTCATTGATTGAGAAGAACTCTTAATTTGACTACTGAGTGAGCTACTCTCAGTCAGATTAAGAAAAGTAATATAATTTAATTATTGCAGTAATTGTCTTCTCTATCTCATATATTTGCTGCTCTTCTTCAAGAAGAAATCAGAAGATGAGATGAAAGTCATATTAATGACTTTGCTACAGATATATTCAAAAGTTATACTGTGTAATCTATGAATATTGTAGATCATCTTTACTTCTATGATATTGTGATGCATTCAAACACATTTAACACACAACACTTGTCATTGTAATTAGAGAAATAGAGTTGAAAATTAATGTTTTTAATAGACTTTTTTGATATGCAATCTTCTCATCTTCTTCAGTCTAGATATTATTGAATGTAATTATTTTCAAAGTGCACTAAAAGAATTAGATAATGAAAGCTAATCTTTATACAGAAAGAGAAAGCAAAATCATTTATTTATTTGCAACTTATGCAGCAAATTAAAGCATCACTGACTACTTTTCTCTTTCAACTGTTTCAGAGTCTTTCAGCTCTTGCTTAAGACAATATAATCACTTCTGTAAGCTTTGCCTCATCAACAATCTGTTTCTTGAATCATGATGTGTGTAATGCTGATAAAAATCATATTATAGAATTCAGTTCTTCAGAAATTCTTCTTAAATTATTTTCTACATCTTCAGAAGTCTGCAATTGACATAAGCATGTTAAAATTATCTGTTAAAATTTTCTTATCTTCATCACTGTCTCACTAACTGCAGCATTCTTCTCACTGACATCTTTCTTCTTAATTTTATTCTCAGCAACATCTTCAATCATAACTTTCTCTTTAGTAACATCATTCTTCACAACTTCTTTCTTAATCATCTCTTTAATCACAACATTCTCTTCAATCATAACTTTCTCCTCATTAAGATTCTTCTTCACAACTTCTTTCTCATCAACATCTTTGATCACATCTTTCTCTTCTTCATCAGCATTTCTCTTCACACATGAATTCTCTTCTGATGAGATAACAATGACAAATTTCTTAAGCTTGATCATCTATAATAGTCATTAATATGTTAAAAATAACTGTTAGAATTCTCTTACTTTAATTATGAATTCATTAAAATATTTATGTTCATCTAAATTTAACTTTATAATTCAGAATTCATCATCACTCTCTGTGCTTAGTGTCATGACAGAACTCTCATCATCAAAGAGAAAGATATGCATTCTCTTTGAGATCTTAAGATCTTTGACTGCACTGAAGAATTCAAGCTTCAAGATATGTTCTTTTGAATTTGAAATTGTGTAGCTACTAATGATAAGTAGATACACATTAAAATGAACTGTTAAAACACTTACTTCACTATTATGTTCATGATATTATCAGAGTCTGTCATCTACTGTTAAAAGTATCTCATATACATTTCTAACTTGAAATCATCAGCTATCTGAAGACTGTATCTTTCTCTCAGATAATTTATTCATTCTCAGTGTCAAATTACAAGATCAATGTTCTGCTTTACTGTCTCTTCAATTGTCAGATGAATCTATCATATAATGAGTAAGTTTTAACAGATTTTTCTAACATATATGTGTGATATTTATCTCTTCAGTAATCTTCTTCTTCATCAGAGACTTCACTTTCTTCTTATTCTTCTTTATGATTACAAGATCTTCAATCTTCATCTGTATCTCTTACTTCTTCTGTCTTCTCACAATCTTCTATCTCTCTCAATTGATCTCTAACTTCAGTCACTTCACTAATGTCTGTTAGCAGTATCAGACTCATAAAGCTCATAAATATATCACTTTACTGAACTCAATATTAATTCTTCATAATATCTTCTGTCAAATTCTTCTTCATCTGCTTTCTTATCTTCACATTAACTTTAATTCACACTGATGTCAGTCTGAGCTTACTTAAGACATAGTGATATACTGATCTGTTATAATTATTTACTTAATTAAGAAGACAAGCATTAAGAAACAGCTTGCTTCAACATTTTTGCTTTGCAGCAATATAAAAATATTGAGAATATTCATTCTTCTTCTTGCACAGACTGTCACTTTCATCTTTAATATGTTGTTCAGCTTTTCTTAATGATTCAACTTCATGTGTCTCTGTCAGTCATCATTGTAAGATACAGGCTTCAATTTCAGACTTTTACATGCTCAATGTTATTAATGCATTAGAAATAAGCATTAGAACTTACATCAATGTTAGCATCATTAGGCTCAGTAGATGAAGAGATATTCTTGATGATAGTCTTAGATGACATAATATGTAAGATGATGTCTTTCTATATTTTAAGTGTTATTAATGTGATAGACATAGATGTTCTAACTTATTTTGAAGTTCTTATAGTATTTTGCAAGCATATTAACAACAGCATTCATGACAGAGTCTTTTTACACATTAAATGTTATTAATGTGTTAAAAACAAACATTAAAATATATCTCATCATCATTGTTATGACACTTCTTTGAAGACAATGACATTAATAAAGACATAACACAGCATTTTGAAGTTTCAGAAGACACTATAGTACATATTATTTCTATTAGATAATTTCAACACATATGTCAGTTAGAGAAGAAATATAAATGTTGAAACTCATATTCTTGATGATGCTGATGAAGGTGAGATGTTCAGAGTTAAATGATTGTGTAAAGAAAGATAAGCTGAGCTTTTAAGTTTGTTTTGTTTACTCAGTGAATTTCTCAATAACACTACAGCAACAACATAGCTTCAGTAACACTACATTGATAATCTTAGATCAAAATAATACATTTTACATCAAAATAAAACACTTGCATCTATCAAAAGTCTTCATCTCAGACATTATGTTCACAGAGTCATCAGCAACATTAAATATATTTAGTTCTTTATCTTTAATGCATCATTCTAACAGTCTAATTAAAACAGAAGCACCTTCATTATATCTTTATAACAAATCTTATCTCTATGAGATCACAATCATCATCAAATCATCTATTAAGTCAGAGTCATCTACCTCATTTTTAATGAATGATTTTAACAGTTCTAGATAATATAATCAGAACAAAGTGAACTTTAAAGACAGTGAAGTTAAGCAGAGTGACAAATTACAATAAAGTGAGAAGTGTAGCTAAAGAAGAAGGCTGAGTGACTGCAAAGTCAAAGAAGAAAATGACAGCTGAGATTACATTACAGTCATTAAAGAAGCAGAGATTCAAGACTGACAGTATGTACATACTCTATCTATTTTTTAACAGTACTTTCTAACATATCTATAGTGATTGTGCTCAGAAAGATCAGACACTATTAAAAGAGTGTAGAGTTTCTGATTCTTAAACTATCATTTCAGTGACTGATTAAAGAGATTGTGCAGAATATCTTATTTAAATCTTATCTTCACAAATCAGATATGTCTACTCACTGACAAAGCTCTGCTATTCAGGCTGTACAAGAGACTATGAAGACATTCTTGATAAAATATCTTAAGAATAATACTTTACATATTGATGTTGAGATCAACTACTAATAGATATTTAGACATCAACTTGTGTGCAATTCACACAAAACACATGACTATTCAAACAAAGAACATAGAGTTGATTCATCACTTCTATTATAAATTGATGTTGTTTAAGTTCTTCTTAGATCTCTAAAAATAGTATTACAGTTATAGTCTGTAAACTACAATGTGTGTAGCTTAACTCATTATGATAAAATCACACTTATTCTTGATCTGTTACAAATACACATTAGAAATATGACTGTGACATGATTGTGATGTTGTCTGAATTTATATGATAAACTTATGCTATATACTAACTCAATAAAGCATAGAATTGAGATCAATGTAACTCATTATGATTAGCTTCATCTGTGTGTGAATATTCACACAGATTGTAAATAGAGTTAATCTGTACATAAATCTGATCTGATCTGACTCAGACTCTAGTGCAGGTTCAGGTCAGATGCACTTTTTTTTAACCTGATCTGACTCTACACTCAGTCTACTAAGAATGATTCATAAGTGTTTTTAATGATCTAAAATTGAGTCAGAAAAGATCAGTATGTTGTTAAGATATATTAGACAGAATTTGTTGAGTAAGTTCTGTAATATAAAGTTCATCATTGACTGAAATGTTGCTAAGACATTGCATAGCTTAAAAAGCATAGCTGTGAATTCATATTTACTGTAATGAGTGTTGAAGACAGTCTTTTTTGTATTGTTTTTAATTACATAAACTTGATAATAGTTCAAAGTAAGATTAAGCTTGATTAAATATTGAGCTTTATTGATTTAATTTAGACATTTCTGAATTCAGAGAAGTGAATATTCATTTTTAACAGTAATGTTATTTAATACTCTGTAATCAATGTACATTCATCATGTACTCTTCTTCTTTTTAATGAACAGAACTGAGAAGTCTTATAAACTTATGAATTCATAAATTAGATCTTTATTCATTAATTTCATTATCTGTTTAGTCTGTTTGTTCAGCTGTAGCTGTGACAGAAAGTAAGCATTTATGTTGACAGACTTAATGTTGCTGATGTTAATGCTATGTTTAAATATCTATTTAAATAATAGTTTGTCTAATAAAGTTGATCTGAATATGAATTGAAACTCTTTAATAACAGCTTATAATTATTCATTCATAACAGCTAACAGTTCAGCTTTTAACTTCTTTAAGTTCTATTAAATCATTAATAAGTGCTTAATAGTTCTGCAATTTTAAAGTGTCTTCATAGCTGTGCACTCTTCAATCACATTTAATGTCAACTCATTTACAGCTCATTGTCACTTTTTTAAAAACAAATAATGATGTTTTCATTGTCAATTCTGAATTGTCATACAGTCTGTAGCTTAATCAATTTAAGAATTAGTGACTTTTAGTTAAATTAATCTCAGAATAAGATTATATTCTTAAAGATTCACAATTTATGCTTTTAATTGTTGTTAAAAGCTATTTATCTTAAGATGAAAGATCAGCTTTACAGTTAATTAAATGATCTGCTTATTCAGCAAGAATATCTTAAGCAGTTTAATTTCATATTAATTATTAATCAACATTTAATTGATAACTGTTAAGAAGACATATATTCAGTTTATATTTAAATCAATTAATACTTTCATATTTATCTTGTTCAGTCTGTCTCAAATGCAGTCTGCAAGAATATATACATTTAAATTAAAAACATTAATTTAATCAGAAATCATACTTAATAGTAAGAGTTCTAAGTTATTCAGTGTGAATGCTTCACTCAAATTATTATTGAGTTGAATAGAAGCTTCTGTCAACTTGTTCATGAACACTTCTATATTTATGAACAACTTTAATTTTTCAAATCATTCAAATCATTCAAATTAACTTCAACAATCTTTAGCTTCTTTTTATCTTTATTTTTTCTCTTATTCTTATTCTTATTCTTATCTTTATTCTTATCTTTATTCTTATCAGTGTCCTTATTGTTTCAGCAGTCTTTAGCTATATATAAGAACTTTTTATAATGAAAGTACACTTTATTTTTTTTACATTAAATCTGATAAGCTTCTGTATCTGACTTGTTTAATTTAGACATAATTGATTTCTCATAGCTTTGAGACTGATCTTAAGAATTATTTAATAAATTATTATAATTTGAATTTAAGTCACTGAAGACATTAAAATAACTTTCATTATGTATTTCTTAAAGACTTTATTTAATTTAATTGACTTATTAAATTAATTCATTAAGAGTAGTCACTTCAGTTTCTAAGTACTTTCAGAGTTTAAATTAAATCTTCTGTTTTAAATCTTAAGTGAACTGCTGTTTCTGTTTATATTTAACTGATATAGACTGAAGAAGTTGCACAATCTTTGTAAACTTTACTTCATATTGTTGAATTGATTTTGTTTGTTTCAGAGCCTCATAACAGCAATATTGATGTTTTATTTCATTAACATTTTTAAAGATCAGTAAAAATGCTAAAAAGAAGTTGTTTATATTTTGAGATTTAATATTTAATGAGTTTTCTTTAACTTGAAGTTGTTCTTTTTTTTGAAATCATCATACTTTGACAGTATCTTTTAAATAACTGACTGTAACAATAATCTTTGCTTCATCATTCAGAAGTTGATTCATCAACATTTCATAAAATTAAAAGTAAATTTTCATTTTAAGAACTTACATCTCTGCAATATCTGCTTTTTAACTATTCTTATAGACAGACAGTGTCTTCATCTTCAGAGAATTCTTGAACACTGTTGCAGAGAAAGACATTATTACATTAAATATTTCTTGAATTTCTGAAGCTGCACTAAATAAAGATGTAATCTCAGGCATAAAGCTAAAGATTAATTAATCAGCATAAACATCTCTTAATTAAGTTTGAAGAAATGCAATTTAATTTATTATTATTTTATAATTAACTTAAGAAATCATTTCTGACACTGTTGACTGATTAATGATAGTGAGTTTATTCATCATTATAGAAATAAAGTTGAACTTTATATTAAAAGATTGTAAATGATGAAAAATATTAATTAATAAATCAATTCTAATTCAGTTTGAATTGCTGTCAGATATGTCACAATATAAGAAAGATAAAACTTTTCTTCATATAATACAGCATAAAAATTCATTTCTTTATTCTGTAGTTTCAATACTGAAGTAGTGATGAGCATTAAAGAGAAGATGAATATGTAGTTTATGCATTACTGCATCAGAACTTTTACAATTAAAATATAAATTAAATTAGCTTAGATTAAAGTCTGAGTTTCAGAGCTGCTTAAAAGTGTGTTTTAAATCTTTGATGCTATTAGATGTGAATTGGTCTGTAGAAAGTTGTTTCTTTTTGTTTACACTATGTAGAGTATATATAGGAAATGATGACTAAGACATAAATAGGGGCGCTTAGTAAGAGATGAGTAAGCAATGATATCACATGTATGTGGTTGTGCTGTCACAATGGAATTCATATCAATCAAACCGTCTCCACCAACACGGCCACTGAGGGCACTGAGGGCGTGACTAGTCTGCAGAGCCCATGCATCACATCAGGTACGGCCGACGGTAACGTCAACGCACGCGTAGAAGACGCAATAATACTGCGGGGCAAGGATATAAAAATTCGGGCTTGGGGAAGGCCACCAGGGGCTGAAATCTGCACTACACGCTGCTATATCGCTTGTTGTTTGCAACTCTGATGGGCCAAGCAGATGTGTGGCTTGTAACGCTCGTAATCTCAAACCTTGTGCAAGTAAAAGAAGGGGAATCGCTGTCTGCCCAGCCTTACTTCGAGCACGCCTTTGGGCGGAGGCCGCTCTCGACGGGTACGGGAACTCCAGTCAGACGGCAACAGCCAAGGAAACTTTTCTGCAATACGAGCTGTCAGCCCATGTTTATGCATCTCGGACGATACTGGGAGCTCAAACCCCCTCCGGCTCTGCAGAGATGTCTTGTCTTTCTACTTGACATCGTTTCCCGTGTCAGTTCTGCATGAGGCCTGAATAAGCGTCTTCAGACTCTCCTCCTCCACTATAAAGTCTCTTGCTTCTCTGTCCTTGTGTCCATACAATTTCGTCTCTAAGTGGCTCCTTCTCGGTAGAAGACCAATCTCACAAAAGGTCCGTCATCGTATTCGTTTTGACAAAGCCTCCTCAACAGAAGCATTTGCGCTGTCAAGCCATACCCCCTACCGCCATCATGAAGATTCCCCAATTTGGTGCCCTCGCCTTCGCCCTGGTCCTCAATCTGAGCATATGTTTCGCCGCTGAAGGCCGTGAGTGTCCCCTTCTTCCAAAGATCATGATCTTCCAAGGCTGATCAAACCCTACCTCACTGCAGAGCTCGACACGGTCGAGGGACTCAACGAACGTGCCATAATCTGTCCACTACTAGCCTGCCCGCTCAGCGTGGCTGCCGTCCGTGATGAAACCACCGGATTCTGTGGCTGCCCTTGTCCTGGACCCATTCGTCTATGTCCCAATGGAGCGCCTTCCTATTACAACCATATGACCCGTTTGTGTCAATGCCGATGCCTGGGTATCGTTTGCCCGCTAGACAGCGGTCCGGCCCTGATCGATGCCAGTACTGGAAATTGCAAATGCTCGCCACTCCCTTCTTCGATAGCAGCCTAAATGTCTAGTGGCTAGTCAAACCCGGAAGAAGTGGGCGTAGCTGACGCAAGCTTCCAGCAGCAGCAGACATCTTTGAAAGAACTCCGGATATATCACCGTCCGCTACTACAAGAGTGAAGGCCGGCATAGATCTGTTCAAGAACCGGTCGTGGATAACGTTGTCAGGGGCAGCAGGCCGTTTGCGAAACAGGCATTATGACATTTAGCCTCAAATAAACGGGTGGTCTTGTCTCTTCTTTTCATTCGCTTGGCCTATTTCGGGAGATCGTGTATACGAGTTCGAATTGATGGTACACAGGACTCTATGCATTCAGGCACATGAGCAGTAGTTGCGTTTACTTGCTGCATCCCATATACCTATCTTTGATCAAGCTTTTAAGGTACAGACGCCATTGGAACCTGTCTACCCCAGTTGACCCCTTCAAAGTGCGGTTTATTGGTATGGGAATCCTGTCGGGCCTTAGAGAGCCGTACTGTAGGGAAACGACGATCACGATTAGGTTCTATGGGTTGAGGTTTGGGTCACTAATGATCAAACGGAGGCTAATAGCCCCCACAGCTAAAAAGCGGAGAAGCATTATAGCGAAAGACCGGCTTGGCCCTCTTTCCCCGCAAAAGTGATAAGTGAGGTCCGAACTCAACCACATTGAGTTGCTGTATTGATCCTAGATCTTTTTACTTTTGCTGCTCTCACCCCTACCTACCTGAAGCAATCTCGTGCGACCCTCCAACCATGCTAGGCATCCCACGCTTCTTTCCCAGTCGGCACCCAGCAGCCTATGAGGATGCTCGTAAGGCTTTGACCCGCATATGTCGGGACAACCAGCTTCCCCATAAGGTAGCATTCCTCCTCTTCTTTCCGCTTCCTCGAGAACTCTGAGAATCACGCACATACTTTACGGTACTCTCTCAATGACATGGCGTTTGCAGGGCATCAACTCGATTACGCCGCCGGTGCGAATGAGTACGGGGCCGGTGACAAGTTTGCCGTTCAGCATGTATCCGATACCTCAATTGCCAATCATGCCCTGCCGAATCGAAGGCAAGAGGCGCCTCCTTTGGTCAGGATCATGTCTGACGAGGAGAGATCCTTCCGGGAGGCGGCCTTGGTGCGAAAGATTGACCTGAGACTGATGCCAATGATCATTCTCATATACATCATGAACTATCTAGATCGCAACAACATTGCTGCGGCACGACTGGCAGGTCTGCAGAAAGAACTGAAGTTGACGAGTACGCAATTCTCGGTAGGTGCTCAACTCGAGATGCTTGCCCCAATTGCTGACAACGACCACGTTAGACTTCTGTCAGCATTCTCTTCGTCGGCTACGTCCTCATGCAAAGTACAACAATGTGACGCTGGTGAAATCTCGTTCCAAGGGCTGACTGGCTGGTAGTACCCTCCAACCTCTTCCTCAACAAAATCGGTAAACCTGCTATCTACCTACCGACCGCTATGGTTGTCTGGGGAGTTATCTCTGGCGCCACCGGCGGTGTTCAGAGCTATGGAGGACTTATCGCTACTCGGTTCTTCCTCGGCTTCGTTGAAGCCGCTTACTTCGTATGGGTCCTCGAGCACCCCTCCTCAAGTCTCTCATTGACCACCGCCTAGCCCGGGTGCTTGTTCTACTTGTCATCATGGTACACGCGGAAAGAGCTCGGATTTCGTACTGCCTTGTTATACTCTGGCGCCCTTCTATCGGGCACATTCTCAGGCTTGATAGCAGCCGGCATCACCTCTGGTATGAACGGAACTAAAGGATTACTGGCATGGTACGTTCTTTGCCCCCCTGGCCATAATCTTGCTCACAATTCATGTGTAGGAGATGGTTGTTCATCATCGAGGGTGCCATTACGGTGGTGATTGCGTTCGCCGCCTACTTCATCCTCCCGAACTTTCCTAGGACCACAAAGTGGTTGACTGAAGAAGAGCGCCAACTTGCTGTCTGGAGACTCGAGGAAGACATTGGTGAGGACGACTGGACTGGCAGCCAAGACCAGACCTTCTTCCATGGCATGAAACTCGCGTTCACAGATATTAAGATGTACATTTTGGTATGTAGCTCATTCCAAACCAGATGACTGTGGGCTGATCCCAGATAGATGCTTATGCTCTTCTGTATGGTTGCGTCAGGCTCGGTAACGAACTTTTTTCCGACCGTTGTGGCAACGTTAGGGTTCAACACCATTAACTCTCTTCTGCTCACCGCACCTCCCTACGTGTGTACCTCTGACCGGAAGATGATGATAGACAGTAAAACTGACCAGCCTTAGGTCTTGTGCGTTATTACGACATTCTTGAACGCGTGGCACGCCGATCGAACGGGAGAACGATACTTCCACATCACCCTTCCCCTGTACGTGTGCGTTGCCGCTTTTATTCTGGCAGCTGCAACGACAGCCACTGCGCCGAGGTATTTGGCGATGATGCTCATGGTCCCCGGCGTTTACACTGGCTACGTCGTCGCTCTTGGCTGGATCTCGAACACCCTGCCACGTCCGCCTGCGAAACGTGCTGCGGCTCTGGCGGCCATCAATGCGGTTTCGAATACTTCTTCCATCTACTCATCGTACATGTACAATCAAAAAGATAGTCCCCGATATGGTGGGTCCCTTATCATGCGGTCATATCTTGTACGCAGGGCTAATACAGCGCGTAGTCGTTGCCATGATCGTCAATTGCGTCACCGCCTTTATCGCCATCTGCTGCGCTACGCTCCTCAGAATTATTCTGGTGCGATTGAACAAGAAATTGGACCGGGGTGAAGTCGTTGAAGGTGCTGTAGCTGTCGGTGAAGGTGTACCGAGTGAGGCTTCGAAGAGAGGGTTCCGCTTTTTGATATAAGTATTCATTCGCCATACTAGGAGAGTGACACAGTAAAGAACAATGTGTTTACTTCCCAATGATATATAAATGCGAATTATGACTTCGTACATGTAGCAAAACCATACTTAGATCCTACCTACCGTACAAAGACCTATTCTAACCCTAAACGGTTTAGCTTACCAACCCCCCGAGCGCGAAGCGCGTCGCATCCATCAAGTACCTACCTTAGGTAAACAACGGTCCAAATCTAGGAAGTTGTCGAATGATTCTATATTAACAGCTTCATAATGACAGATTCAACACAAGCAGCTACGTCGCTCCTGACGGAGCACTTTCAATACACCCCACTCGTACGCCCCTTCTACCTTATGCGCCGCGTAGGACTTGCTTGACCAGATCGCTAGTCTTTGATCGACGACATCATCAATTCCGTCAATACCATCATCTACCGCGCAGTCACCGCCGTCGAGACGGGCCTACTCGCCCAGCCTCCAGCCACTCTCGGTTTTGCGGCCGACAAGTCCTCTGCGGATTTATCGATCCGAGACACAGACGGCGATGGCAACGTCGAGTATCCCGAAGCGAGGCAAGAGATTGAGAATGGCGTCCATCAGCTAGAAACACTACTGGAGGCGACAGTCGACAAGGACTTTGATAAGTTCGAGATTTTTGCCTTGAGGAGTATTCTGAGCGTGCCGGAGGAATTGAGGGGTTGGATCAGGCTAAGCCATTACGAGGTATTACCGCGCTTTCACACCCGGGGCGGAGGCCTTCATGACAAACTCAACAAACCAGTGCTGATCGGCTTTTGGAGTAGAATCTATCATTCAACAACTCCCCCGACAGCCCGACCCCCGAATCCATCAACCTGCAACGGCGCACACTCCAAGAGACGCAGAAGCTCCACACCGCGCTCCGGCTGGAATCCGCCCGCAACGAAGCCACGCTCGCGCAATTGCGATCTCTCCTTTCCTCCAACCCTTCAAGCCGCACCGGCTCCGAACCCAAAGACCAAGAACCAGGCGTGGCCAAGCCACCCACAAAGCCACCTGCATTCGCCTTCCTGCACGAGAATCCTTCCGCGAAAACTCTAGGCGTCGGCTCGTCCTCGCGCGCCCCGCTGACGACAAACGTCAACTTCGCGCTGTCGCAACTGCCGGCGCTGCGCACTCTCCTCGCCGGCCTTCGTCCGAAAGTACACACTCTGCCGGCGGCGGCAGCGACGGAGGTGGATCGGGATAGCGCACGGGCGGAGAGGATGATGTATATAGAGACGCGAACACGGCGGCATTTGGAGCGGACGAGAGGGTTGCAGCTGGATGAGCAGGGTGGGGTGAGGGATGGAGAGTGGAGTGGGGTGGGGAGGAGGATACAGGCTGAGGAAGTCGCTGCGATGGAAGGGGCGGTACACTTGTTGGGGCGGGATGCGGAGGAGAAGGATGATAGGATGGAGGAGTAACGCTGGGGCGGTGCTTTCAGGTTGGCGTTGGCACAGGCGTAGGCGCAGGCGTTGTCTGGCCCAGGCGATGGACCGCTCGGCGTTGCGTATTTGCCTGTCTTGGGTAGACATTTTTCCGGGAAAGCCCAGATATCCATCAGATAGCAATACACTGTCTTCTTCCCAAACTCAGATTGTAAACATGGATAAGGGTAGCGGTCAAACTCTGGGGTGGCTTCGTGTGAGCGCGAGACAACCTCAATCAGCAAGCATTTCGAAGCAACCCTCCACCCCTCACGCGCAAGAACATGTAGGGACTCCATTCCTCGTATTCCTCCACTCAACCATCCTCATCCATCGTGCCATATCCTCTCCAAGCCACCCATCCTTCCCCTCGCTATTCGCACACCAACTCCAACAAACCTCCTCACAACCATCCCCCTTCCCACTCCTCCTCCCTCACCCTCCCTCTCCCCCTCCCTCCATCCCTCACCCTCCTCCCAACCCAAACCCCCACCCCACCCCCCACAACACCCAGCACACACAACCCCACCAACGCCCCCACCAACGCCACCATCGCTCTCCCCTCCCCACAAACCCTCCCCCCTACCACCCCTCCCCCAACCCGACACGCCCAACCCTGTAACCCAGCCACCGTCGCCGACGCCGACGCCGACGCCGGCGCGCCTGCCGACGTTAGACCCGCATCCCCCCTCCCTCCCGACGCCGTCGGGACCGGCATGGGCGCCACGCCTCTGGGAGTGATGGGTGCGGAGCCGGCGGGGAAGGCGGGGCCGGTGGAGGAGGAGGGGGGGAAGGGGAAGGTGGGGAGAGAGGAGGGGGGTGGGGTGAAGGCGTGGAGCGTGTAGTATGTTAGGGCGAAGAGGGCGAAGGGGAGGGTTGTGAGGGAGGTGAGGAGGGTGAGGAAGGGGAGGAGCGGGGTAGTGGTGGTGGTGGGTGTTTGGGGTGGGTGGGGGCGGGTCTGTGGTGCTGTTAGTTTGGCTTGGCTTTGTGGGGACGCACTTTGGTTGAGATGTGTCTTGGTTCTGTTTCTTCGGGGCAATGGGGGGGGACAGTGAAGGGGGAGGAAAGGAGAGGGCTAGGAGTGGAGGACGCGAGGTGAGGGGGAGACGCAGAGAAGGATAGAGCGATGAGCGGAGAGGACGGGTAGAGCGTGACGTACGATTTGTAAAATTGAGACGACGAGGAAAGCTGCATTGAGGACGGCCACGAGTGCAGCGCTACCTAATACCGCTATCGTCGGCGTCGTGTCTAGATTTGTCGGCAGGGGTTGGAGACGGTGAGGGACTGATTGCGCGCTGCGGTATTGGTGTAGCATGTCCCCAGCGAGGCCGAGGATGGTGAGCGCGGTGACCAGAGTAAGAGCGGAGAGGACGAGGAGGGCGCAGTGCGCATTCTTGGTGAGACGGGTGAGTATTGTTCGTGGTTGTTTGGAGGTCGCCGGGGTGAGGTGAGGGGAGGAGTAGGGAGACATGAATCCCGTTCCGTGGTTGTGAGGGGTGGTCTTAGTGGTGAGGTCGACATTGGGGTCGGGGCTGGGGAGAGGAGTTGGGTAGGGCATCGGTTCCGGTGTGTAAGGGCGGTATGAGAAAGATGGGGCAGGGACGTCGGCTTGGTGGGCGGAGCGGCGGAAGGATGGGAGGTATAGCATGATGAGCTGATGGAGATGATAGAGATGGAGTTTTAGATAGAGTTGGAATGGACGGTACGCGTGCTTGCATGAGGTTGCACGACAGAAGAGAAGGAGAAAGACCTGCGTGTGAAACGGCAGAGGAAGGAAGATATCTTATAGGATCAAGTTTGATAAAAGCTAAATGCTTCGCCGCAACCAACAGGACAGTAATGAAGGAATAGGCCTTGTTTTATTATACTAAATGGTGATCGCGCGAACAGGCATGCGGTGCGGTGCTGTGCGGTGCTTGCTGCGGTCGCCTGAAAATGTTGGGTTGGATTCATATGTGACCAACAGGCCAGATACCATGTCAATGAATTGCCAGTGGATGTAGAAGTGCCGATTGTGGGAAGGCTTGATCGACATGTTGGTGTTTCAAATGGTTGGTGTGGTGTTGGTGTTGGTGGCCGAGTGCGGCGTGGGATTTGGCCCCATGTCAAATATAGCAGCCACGCATTGTGAGCAACTCTGGAGAGCTGTGATAAACACTGATATCATCCGATGACTATAGTCATTACTGTTGCGCTTTCACTGAGACGTCCAATCTCCGTCTATGTTCATCGGACCTACACACGCTCACTGTGGTGAGGATGCCGTAATCGATCAAGAGTGCAGTCAGGGAAGACGACGATAAGCTAGAATGTCTAGGCGCTCAAGGCACGGAGTGCTGAACCTCATAAAAAAAAGAACTTGCTTTTGTGTGTAGCACAATTGGCTATGCCCAATGTCGGACGGTGCTTCGTCGCAAAAATCCCCGACTCTCCTTCAGCACAGACGAATTTGCCGCTTATCACAATGTGGGTAGGGCTCTTGGGCCAGATCGAAGCCCAATTCATCGAAGACCCCATATTCCTTGCAGTGCTGCCGCATCCCTAAATCCAGCTCTTTTTCATTTATGCACCCCTAGCGAGTACTACATCGCACCGAAACCGGGGCCCAGCAGTCCATAACGCCATTGTAACCATACACACCACACCACCTCAGAAATCCAACAAAAGCTGCGGCGCCAACTTCTCCAGATCTTCAGCCTGCCCCCACAACAGTCACCTCAATATCAGCCACATCCCTTCTTCCAACCCGTCCCTGAAACCAGTAAAGAGGCCACTCACCTCCAAAAACCCATCGCCCCTCCCACCCGCGCTCCCCACCGCTTCCGCCCTCTCGAACGCCGCCCGTGCAATCGCCTCCCTCACGAACGTCTCGAAGTACTTGCCCACCGCCGCGTTGGCGCCCTTGCCGATGCGCATGCCGTCGTCGCTGAAATGTGTATGGAGGAGTCTGGTGAGTAGCTTGGGTGGGATGGTCGGGGGTGGGTCTTCGTGGGGTGGTCGTGGGGGCGGATCGAAAAGTTCTTCGTCTTGTTCATCGTTATCTTCGTTTTCTTCTGGGTCGACGGCTGGTAGTGGCGAGAGGGCGGAGGGTCGAGGTGAGGGTGCGGATTTGCGGCGGGAGGGAGGTGGGGCGGATTGATTGGAGGTGGGTTTGGATTTTGGGCGGGGGGGCTTGAAGGCTGGAGGTTTGCGTTTGGTGGTAGTGTTGCGTGAGGGGGGCATGTTTGAAAGGTGCCGTGCGAACGGAGTTTGGGAGTCAATGCCGCAGTTGGCGTGGGTGGCGTGTTAGATACTAGGACGTTCCTACAAGACCAATTTGATCTAAACGCGGGTTCGCGAATACGTCACGTTGGCACGTGATAAGTGACCGTCCTTAACCGGTAAAGTCATTGCCGGGCAATCCGCCTTAGGTGTGAGCATCGTCAACATCAGAAAAAACACCTCCTCCAGCTCAAACTGAATTTTTGAAATAACTTCACCAAAACTGCATCAAATAAGCTCAAAATCTAGTCAGTAACTCATCTCATTGTGCATTATAATTTAATATAAAACACAATGTCAAGATCTTCTTAATCAGTTATAAGCACACAATTCTCATCTTTATCAGAGCACATCACTCAATTAAAACATAAAGCAACTCAACTTCAGATCTTTATGAACTTAAAGATTAAGAATGATAAGTTTAAAAAGATTTTTTAATAATTTTACATTGAATTTTTCATTAAATCTGTTCAGAACTTTGCAGAAAGAGTTTTGAATTAATTTAAAACAACTTAAATTGTAGTGAATCTGAAAGTTTTATAATAAATTATGAATACTGTGCAACACAATATTACAGTCACAAAAAACATTCTAAAAATTCTCATCAGCAGAAATTTTGCATTGCAATTCTTCATTATTACAGAATATAAATACACACACATTTAAGTTTAAATAACAGTAAATGTACTGTTATTTTTAATAACAGCATTTTTTTCATTATCATTTAAAGAAAAAAGCACCATTACAGATCTTTTTATATTTAATGACTGCAAAATTGTTATTAAACTTATTAACACTGTTTTTATTGATTATTGATGCACTTTCTTATCAATTACATTACATAACTGCATCAACAGTCACATTCATGTCACTGCAGATTAAAACATCATTGTTATTAAAATTATAACTGTTAAGTAATTAAAGTCAGATAATTTGACAGTGTATGTATTTATAATGACTGAAAAAGAGTCACTACAGAGTAATATTAAATGAATTACATCTTTAAAAGTAGACAGCAAGATAATAATCATCATCATTTATGATGTCAATGTGCATAACATACTGATACAGAGCATCAAAATGAAAGATTAGTGAGTTATAGTAATATGTATATAGACAGAAAATCATAAAATTGAAGTTAAAAAAAACATTTTAATTAATTATGTAAGATGACTGTGCAGCTTAAAATGAGTGACAGAATCTGTAATAATGAAATTTATGAATGCAGAGCACATCAATTTAACATTTTAAACTGAGTTGATTTGAGACTTTAAGTACAAGAAGACAGAGTTATATAATTGAGTTTGCTGCATTTAGAAATGCTTTAAGTGTTATAAGTATAATTATATAAATGCTTAATGTGAAGATACTTAGAAATGCAGCATATATGCAGAGAGTTATAGATTTAAGAATTGTTTCTTTAAGAACTTAGAATTCAGCATTAAAAAGTGTGTGAGCTGTGAAAACTTACATAAGATATGAGACAACAAGTGTTCTGAGTTTTAGAAAGAAATAATGTATATATAAATGATATACAACATTAAGCAGACTCAGTGATGAGTATTAATTTAAACATTAATTGTTAAACTTAAAGAAGTTACATTCTCAAAGACAGCTAATGATAAAGTCAGTAAGATTGACATTAATAGTTATAGTAAAAGCATTAATAGTGATGACAATAATGACAACAGTGACAGCAGTAACAATATCAGTAAGAATGCAACACTTATATTACATACAACAATGAGTAGCAGTCATAAAATCATCAATAAATTTCATTCAATAATATTTAAGATTCTTATAAGAATCTTATCAATTTTGACATCAGCTCTGAAGACATTCATCAATGAAAACAGAAAGCAATCAGTATCATTTACAAAAACAATAATTATAAATGCAAATTGAATCTCTCTGAGATCAGTGAATGAAAACAGAAATAAAAGAATCACAATTAGATTTCTAAAAATGTAAATAACAGATGCTGCAGTAAAGACAGCAGTAAGTTATTAAAGCATTAAATTCTTTAAGCATTAAACAAATCTGAAAAGCAGTTAGACAACAGAAATTGAGAATGTCTTTGAGTAGAACTTAGTGAACTTGCTGTTTATTAGTTAAGATGATCTCATGATAAATGTTATGAATATAGAGATAGCATTAACTTCAGAGATCACAACAACAATGAAGTAATGTTAATACACTTAAACTTCATCATCTTACAGTATAATACAATGAAGTTAAGAAACAAGATTATGACATCTTTACTTTAAGATTTCATCATATAAAACTATGATGTGTTGACTATTTAGAAGTCATAACACAATAAACATAACAACAATATTTATTATCTCTGCAAGAATTGATTTCATCTGATTTATTTAAAATTTACAGAAGAAGAATTAACTCAAGTCTGTTTCTATATTAATTTATAATTAAACTGCACAGATTAAACAGTTCAGACATACAGCAGAAATCTTATGATTCTGAAGATTTAATACATTAAACACAGTCAGTTTAAGCATTTATGCATTTACAATGTGTATAGAGAAGCAGTTAAAGAGAATATTACAGTAACTTTAAAGTAACTGAATAATTTATTAAAGAATGATTACTAATAATACATTATAGTAAGAGACTTCAATCTGTATTATTTAACATGAGAAGATTTAAGAGTGAAGAAGAACTCATAAATAAAGTAATTAATATAAATAATAAATGAATGACAGCTCTCTCTGTTCTTACTGTAGAGCTCAGTTACATAAAGATTTTAGCAAGTGTATAGCATTATAAACTTGATGTTAAGCAGCTTAAACATTATTCAATGATTAATTAACTGTAAAATACAACAATAACATCATAACTTTAATCATTACTTTATTGTCACTCATCTTCTACTGTTTACAGCAGAAATCACATTACAATTTTATTGACAGTGAAATAAAGTAGATATAAAGCTTTTACAATAGATTCTGATAAAATAGCTGTCAACATCACTTTATAACTACAATGAACTTAACATAAAGCAATATATAAATATCATTATAGAGACAATTTAAGCTGCAGTGAAGATGATAGTACTGATGTCAACTTTTAATAAATGATTAAAGTTAGAGTTTGACTCAGAAGCAAAAGAGATGATGAGAGAAGTAAATAAAGTTTGTTATTATTGATAAAAAGAATAGAGCATACACATTTAAAAGATGTACTGCTGAGTTTATAATGAAAAAGAGAAGAAGCTGACAAAATTAATGAAAATGAGTTACAGAGAATGAATAGAGATGATTTTAAAGAACTTTCAGAAATTATAAAAATTGATAAAGTAAATTAAAAATTGCAGAGTCATAAGTCAGATTTTTACTTTTACTTTGAAATAAATCAAAAAACTGAAACTTACAGAACTGTAGAACAAGACAGAGTTACTTTGAATAATTTTCTTTTTAACTTCTTTAGAGATAGATCTCAACAGTATTGCAGAATATAAGTATTTTAAATTAATATTTATGTCTTTAATCATAGAGATTGAACTAATAAAGATCATAATGTAAGCATTAAACAATAAGACATTAAAACTGAATGATATATTAAATTAAGTTTTATATTAAATATTATTACAACTACTTTCACTGCTATTCTCACTGTATAACTTATGTCTAAACAGCAAAAGACATTTAAGAATCTTTAAACATTTCATTACAGTGATGCTGCAGAAGTTTAATAAAGAAGATTATCAGCAGTTTAAGATATATTAATTAATAATATTTCTAAACATTATAAGTAAGACTCTAAAGTTCATAATGACATACAGAATAAGCTATATAACAGAGATCTATTAATTGTTATTTAAAACACTGTTAAGAGATCAAAAGATTGTGTTTACAGAGCAAATAATTTATACACTGCTGAAGTAGATTTATAAAGTATGAAAGTTAAGCATGTCAATTACATCATTATTAATGCTGAATGTATCAGAAGTCTTTAACAATGTCTTTCATAAAAGATTACTTTATAATCTTCAAAAATATTATCTATCACTAAAGATAGTGAACTGAATAGAAGACTTTCTGAGAAAAAGAACATCAACAATAAAGTTATTAAAATATGAGTTTGAGAGCTTTGTCATTTATATAGATATATTTTAAAGCTCATCATTATCATTCATTTTATATCTATTTTACAATGTTAACATACTGAATCTAGTCAATGACTCAGAGCTTTAGATCACAGCAGCAAGTTATTGATGATGTAAGTATTATAATAATAAAAAAATCAGCAGAGAAGAACTGTACTGCTTTGCACACAGTATACAGCTGTACAGAGCAGTAAGCTTAAAGATATATCTCTGTCTTTATTTTAATTAAGTATGAGCTCATTTACTTTACAAATCATTTCATAAGACATGACACAACAGCAGAGCTAACTCTAGATACATATACAATATAGATATCATCAATGTACAGAGTGCTGAAAGTTATCTTGAATTTACATTTAAAATGAGATGTATATATATAATATATTTAAATCTGAGTCACAACAAGTCTCAGAGATCTAGCAGTACTGATAGATTTTACATGAAGCTTTAAGCTTAAGAATTTATGAAAACTCTATATAACAGTAATGCTGTCACAGATTCTGTACTGCTGCTTAGTTTGATACAGCTTAGACAGTAGACACAAAACAATTACACAATAAAAATGAATTCTTCAGAAACTGACAGTCTATCATGATATCACTATGTGCTCATATTAAATCATAGTCAAACTCCTCACACAACAATTGATAAGCAAAGTACTATATAGACAGTCTTTGTATACAAATCTTTTAAGTTTCTTAATTATTAATCTTCATCAAATAGCTGTCATAACATAGTGTCTCACATTGTCACATATTTTACTCATCAGTCTCTTATAGATAAGAAACTTATAAATTTATAATTTTAATAACTCTATCTTTTTAAAGAATGACAATTCATTACATTATAATATGCAGACTAAAAGTCAGCAAAATGAAACAAAATTATTTTTTAATTATATTGAGATTTAAGTGATCTCTGAAGAACAGAAATCTGCAGAGATTCAGATTGCTATTTAAATTGTAAAAAAAAAATGTATATTTAAATGAACAGATCTGTCTGACTGAAATTAGACAGATTAATGATGAGAAAAGATGATAATTTATAAAAATTAATTGTGAATTGCAAGCATTTAATATGCATAATGAGATCAACAAACTTTTAAGAGATAAAGATTTTTAAATCTTATTTAAGAAAAAACTGCATACAGAATCTTTTTATGCTCTTATTAACTCTTTAAATTTAATGAAGTGATATACATTCAAAATTATGTATATACTTTTAGCAAAATGAATGCAATGACTGAAGAACTTGCTTATATATAATAAGAAGTTTATTCATAAATATATTAGATTTATATGCAGCACTGTAATAACATTTCATTTAATTTCTGAAAACTTCTTTAATGACTGTGATAAAATTCTCTTTATTATGCAGTTCTTAGCAGAAGAATCTTGAGATGCATGATTTCATTATATTAATGAGAAAGAACTTTTAAATAACAAATTATAAATATTCTTTTTAGAGTTTCTGCTCAATCTTATTGAGAATTCAGTGAACTGCAGACTTAATACAGTACAGAAATACTTAAAAGTTATGTAGAAATCTACTTAATTAGTTTAAACTTTTACAACATATCTCAGCATGCTGAAAGATCAGCTTTTAAGTTATATAAAGAAATAGAAAATAAGTTATTTCTTTATAAAACTTTAATTGAAGATTTAAATGACTTTAATTAATTATTAAGATTTCTTAAAGATAAGAAAAAGTCTAATAGCTCTGACTGCTAAACTAGAGATTAATCAGCAATTTATAAATAATTATATAATTTAAAGTTACATTATTAAGAAAATTTATGAGTATTATTTACATTCTTTTACTCAGATAACAAAGTCACAGCAGAACAATCATCTTAACTCTAAGACTATAAAATTAAGTCATTATAACAATGTAAATAAATCTCATTTTAAGACTGATGTTAAGAAGAATGACTGCTATAACTATAAGAGATTAAGTCATTTCATAAAGAACTGCAGAAGTTTCTTAAAAAATCTTAATCACATTAAGATTAATGCAGTCAAGACAAAAAAAGACAGAGTTTTGTTGACTGTGCTTCAGCAATAAAAATTAGATTAGAGATCATAAAGAAATCTAATATTATAAAGAAAAATTAAGTCTAAATTAAATCTGATTAAATCTCTATCAATATATTGTTAAACACTGCAGCAGAGATTAATGTAATATCTTAATGATATATTGTCACTCATTAATTAACATGAGTTGATGTAGAACTTCTGAGATCAGAGTTTCTGAAAAAACAATATGTCTACTGTTATAATGCATATTTAATGAAGCATAGACTCATCAACAGTTAAAAATAAAAGCAAACTGAAGAATAATTGTTCTATATCTTAAATAAGAATGAATCTGAACTCATCTTTGATCTTTTAGATCTGAAATAACAACACATTTATATTGATTGTGACTTGTGCACATAACATTATAAAATAAAATAAATGTTTCTGATTATTAATGAGTCTGAAGTGTTTATTAACAACATTTAAAATCAATTCACTGTTTATGCATTGTTAATAATGTCTGAATCAGACTCATTGACAACTGCTGTACATATTGTTAATAAAATGTTGACACTACTCTGACAATATAACAGATACATGAATGTGTTCTCTGAAGAGAATGTCAGTAAATTATCATCTCATTAAGATCATGATTATGTTATAAAGACAGAGAAGCATAAATCATTTTATAATTTACTTTACAATCTGTCAGAAACAGAGCTATAAGTGTTTAAAGAATATTTAGACAACATCTTAATAAAGAGATGAATACAACATTTTGTTAACTTTATAGAAGTATCAGTTCTGTTTATTTTAAAAAATGAAGAAAGCTTACATCTATATATTAATTACAGAGATCTTAACAAAATTATTATCAAGAACTGTCATTCTCTGCTGCTGATTAGTGAAACACTTAATTGTTTAAATAAAGTTAAGATGTTCATTAAACTAGATCTTAAGAATGCTTATCATCACATCAGAATCAAGAAAGACAACAAGTAAAAGACTGTGTTTTATACATATTATAATCATTTTAAATACATAATTATGTCATTTAAACTGATTAATGTCTTGACAACTTTTCAAATCTATATCAATTAGACATTAACTGAGCTAATTGATGTCTTTTATGTAATATATTTAAATGATATTCTGATTTATTTCAGTTCTTTAGAAGAACATCAAAGTCATGTAAAACAAATTTTGAAGTGACTTCAACAATTTAAATTGTATGCAAATCTAAAGAAGTGCACTTTTTATATTATACAGATAAAATTTCTTAAGTTTATTATCTTCATTACTGATGTTTTGATGAATCAACAACAAATCAAAATCATAAAGAAATGACTAATATCTAGAAGCTACTGTGAGATACAAATATTTCTAGAATTTACAAACTTTTACTGTCACTTTATACAGAGTTATTTTAAGATCACTGCTTCTTTAATTGATCTGTTAAAAGACAGCAAGAACAACAAGAAGATAGATGTATTTAAATAATTATAAATAATAATGTAAGTATTTTGTAAACTTTATAATGTCTTTACATAAACATCTATTCTAATACATTTTAACTCAGAGTTAAGAGCTTAAGTTAAAACTGATGTTTTAATAATTAAGCTGACAAATATTTATTTACAGCTTTAAATAAATGCTCAATGACACTCTGTTGTCTTCTAATTAAGAAAGTTAAACTCAGTTAAAACATGCTATAAAATTTATAATTAAGAATTATTGACAATTATGAAGACATTTAAACACTGATGACACTATCTTAAAAATAGTTGTTATCTCATTGAGATATTCATGAATCACAATAATCTATAAGAATTTATGAATGTAAAATCATTAAATAAAAGACAAGCACATTAAGTTATGAGATTAGCTGCTTATGATTTCATAATTATACATTAATCAGAGAAAACAAATCTCATTAATGTACTATTGAGATGCTCTGACTACAAAGTCAAAAAGAACATAAACAGATTGCTGTTAACATTGCAATGAAAGCTGATTACATTATTTTAAAAGTTAAAATCAAGTATTACTGCTTTAATTAATCAGATCAATGCTTGAAGCTTAGATCTGCAAATTATGCTGACTATTTTATTAAAAGAATATTGATTAAACACTTAGGCTGAAGATTATGACTGTTAAGAACAAGTTAATGAAAGATTTAAAGAGTCTTCATTCAGAAATGAACTGAAAAATGATGATTATACATTTAATTTATCTATATACAATGTAGCAGAAGAGCTGCTTAACTTTGTTGCTGAAATTACTGATTGTAAACAGTTTATTTTATGTGCATTGATTTAAAAAGTGACTGACAGCAAAATGATATATAATAAGAAGCAATCATTTTTTCTTAAACTTATTCATCTCTTGCAGAACACTAATGTTCTAACAGTAAAGATATAATAAGACTTAAAATTACAGAGTAACTGCAGTTATTAAGACATCAGTGACAGTTTATGAATGTTTAATTTTACTGAACTACTTCATTACAAAAATAAGATATACATATTATTTAACAAAGTCATTAAGAATGAACTCATGAAGCTGCATTATGATGATGTTTTAACAAAACATTATAAAGTAGACAGAATAATCAATCTGTTGTTTAGAAAGTATTATTAAGTTAATATGATAAATAACATTTAAGAATATGTTGCTTCATGTGCTGTATGCTTAAGAATTTAAGTATTAAGACATTATTTATATAATAAATTACAGTCATTGTCACTATCTACTTAATTATAAAAGAAAATAACAATGAACATAATCACTGACTTGCTGTCTAGCAGATAAGAAGCTAATGTTTATGACTTCATACTGATAATTGTGAATTGTCTTATAAAGATAATTCAATATATTTCTGTCACTAAAAAACTCACTGTGATTAAGTTAGCTGACATATATATTAAACAGATCATATGTCACTATGAAGAACTCAGAAATATTATCTCAGATTAAGAATCAATTTTTATTAGTATATATTGATCTGAATTCTATTATTAACTTTAAATGAAATGAAGATTAAGCATTATCTTTTATCTGCAAACTGATGATTAAATTAAAAGACAAAATTAAATTTTAAAACACTATCTACATTGTTATTGTTGTGAAGAATAAGATGACTGAATGTTCTTTCTGTTAATGACAGAATTTATGTATGCAAACAGAAAATATACAACAATTAGTTAAACACTGTTCAAGACATTAATGAGTTATTATTTAAGAATTGCTCAACACATTAAGAATAATGTCTGTAAAGAGAAGATGTCAGTAGTGAAAGACTGAGTACAGCAAATGAAAAAAATTCATGTCACAATAATAAAGTGATGATAAGTCACTGTAAAAGTGCAAGTCAAGTACTTTAACAAAAATTATGTTTAAAAAAGCTACAACATTAACAATTTAATGCTATTGTTCATTAAGAACTTAAAGCAACACAGATTAAGTAAGAAACTGTTGTATAAATTTATTGAGTCTTTTTAAATTGTCAATCTTATTAATAAATAAACATACTGACTGACTCTATCTGCTCATTATAGAATTCATAATATATTTTATATCTCATATCTAAAGTTTCATAAACATCATCTAAATAATAATTCTTTATTAAAACTGTCTTTTCTAAATCTCATAAATGACAAGAAAGAATATAAGATTGAAGAGATCTTGAGCAAGAGATAAAGAAGAGAACAGTTATAATATGAAGTTAAATAAATAAAGTATTTGACAGAATATAATGAGTAACTTTAAATAAAGAATATGAGAAGTGCAAAAGTGTTGTGATAAGAATATGACACAAGAACAGAGAGAAAGTACAAATATAAATGAGATTTAAGAAATTAAAAACTTTTATTGAAAATATTTTATATGATATTAATTAAAAGAAGCAAAGTCAAAATATAATCAATACATTAATAAAACATTATTAAATCACTCTGTCATCTCTGCATCTATGTCACTATCAGAAGTGAAAGATGAGAACAGCAACTATTTATTGATGTTATAGTTGCTGTTAAAGTGATTAAGTCACAACATTGAGTTATAAGAGCTTTTTAAAATGTTGTTACTTAATTAAAGAGAAAGAAGCTCATACTTGAAGTAAAGTAAGCAATATGATGATGACAGTAAAGTATAAGAAAATTAAAAGAATAAATTATAAAGCAAAAGATATTTAATATAAATATCTACACTACAGTGATCATCTACTGTTCTTAAATTATAAACAATAATAGATTGCAGATCTTTATAAACTTATAATGACTGCTGTGATGCTCTGCAACATAAATAATGTAAATGATGACATACTTAATAAATGATATCTATATATGATTAAGATGACACTGAAGCTGAGACTGACAGACATTATTAATTGTTATGATGATGATATGATTAATAAGTATATGCAAGTTGTTAACTCAGTGATTAAAGAATGCAAAGATCTATTATTATTAATGCATTACAAGATGACAAGAAACTTTCTGTTAAACTGAGTCACATAACTTTTAAAGCATCTTGTAATAGTTGTAATTCTGATTCTCAACAATGTTGCAGCAGCTGATGTTGTTGCTGATATATTTTAAATAGTGAAGACAACAAAGAGAATTCAACTTGTTATTGATGTAATAATTATGATGTGACATTGAGATGATGTCAATGTGAGTAAACAAGAGAATAAAGAAATTGCTGAAAATATAATGTTATGAAGTAACAACATCTTTAAGAGTTGAGATGAAAATTAAATTGAGACATAATGTGTATGATGATATTACTGCAGAAGAAAAATGTGACATATAATGTAAAGTAGAAAGATATTCATCAATTGTAATCTTAGACTCAGCACTTTTCTGAACAGCAAATTTTTGACAAATTAATTATATTGTAGAGACAGTGTTTTATGATATTAATGATGCAGTGATGATCATTAAGCAAGCATTTTCAATCAAATCTGTCAACAATGATTCATTTACAGCTTAAGAAAGTGAGAGCAGAATGCAAAAAGACAGCATTTTATTATTAAAAAGATTGAATAAATATAATTACATCTATATACAGCAATAAAGTCTCTGCTGCTGTCTTTTCTGCACAACAATACTATTCAGAGTGTGCACCTCATCATTGTTGTGTAAGTGTTTTGTCAACAGATTTATTTTAAGATACTTATATTTCTTATACACAATATTCTTCTTCATCTTATTCTATTTCTTTATTTCATTTCAGCAAAGCAAATATATCAATAATGTTACTTACAATATTTATTACATTCTTGACTGACTTAGCTCTTACAGACTTGATCTTCAGAATTAGCTTTGATGAATTTATCAATTCATTGATGTTTAAGATTGTGTTGACAGATAGTATTTAATGATGAGTGCAATAGAAATTTAAAGATTTCTCATTACATTTCTTTATATTCATATAAGTGCATCTCTTAAGCTGCAACATTATTAAAACACATTGATGTCTTAAATGCTATACATACAGAAATCACTGACAATTCTACTGAATTTTTAATGAAAAACACAGTGAAAAAAACATCTCTCTTATTCTTCTTGATGATTATGATGTTGCTGTTGCTACACTTTTGCTATTGTGTCATTTATACAGTGTTACAAGAGAGAAGCATCATTCAAAGATATGAAGTTGCTATGACTTCAATATGTTAAGATGTTGAAGATGAAATGAATGCAAGTTGTGTATGAGAAAGAATCTCTTATATATTGCAATCAAACAAAGAGATCATCAATCTAATCAATTCAGAAATAAAGAAAAGTTGATTTTACTTATATTTTACATGTTATTTATCATTAAACAAAGCTGAATCATCAAACAAAGCTGAATCATCATCTATCTGAATGTGACAAACTTAAAGTATTGTACAAGATCATCAGTCTAGCTGAGATAGACAACAAGCAAAATATATAAAAATATTAAGTAAATCATTGCTTACATCTTGCTGATCTGATTTCACAGAATCACAGTATATTTATAACACTGATGATATGTTACTGCACTGAAGAATCAGTACATAGAAAAGAAGATAATTGTTATAATATCATTATGTATTCATATTAAATCATAGCTGAACTCTTCACACAATAATTGATAAGTAAAATACTATATAGACAGTCTTTACATATAAATCTTTTAAGTTTCTTAGTTGTTAATCTTCATCAATACAAGATCTTAACATTAAAACTTCATTGAATAGCTGTTGTAATGTAGTGTCTCACATTGTTACATATCTTACTCATCAGCCTCTTATAGATAAGAGACTCATGAGTTCACATAGTCATACAGTAATAGACAGAAGTCATCATAATGAGAGTCTTTTACACAACAGCAGATTCAGTACTGAACATAAAACTCTTTTTTTTTCTGATAAAACAGCAGCTAAAGAAGACACTGAGAGAGTTTATGCTTTATATTATTACTGTATTAATTTACATTTTAATGAAGAAAATCAGATCTGACTTTACAAAGAAGCTTTACTAAAAGAGCTTACTAAAATGTCTGTAACTCTGCTATAAGATGCAGACACAACTTTCATCAGAAGTCAATTTGAAATTCAGAATGCTTTATATTGTATTATTATGATGAAATAACTTAATTATTTACATAAATGACAATGCAGATAAAGCTATCTGCAGATATGATATCAACAAATTTTGTCAGAATTAAGAGATGTTGAATATCTACATGAATAACAGTGACATTGAGAGTCAAATAAGTACAGTAACAGTGACATTGAAAAGAGATCTGAAACATATAATGTATATAAGTATAGATAAGACATTTACAGTGTATATGATGAAGCTATAAAGTCTGATCATAATGATGAGCATAGTAAGCACAATGAAAATGATGAAATCAGAGCTTTAAACAGTGAACATATACATAGATAATTAAGTAGTGATTTAATTAATCATTAAATTGAGTATACAGTCAGAACAATACTTACTGCAGTGTATAATGAAGAAAGTAAATGATCTGTAAAGTTAAAAGATTCAGATATAGATCTGATGAATATTGATGCACATAGAAATATCAGAAAATGAAGAAATAAATAAAGTGATTAAGACAGTGATTTAGATCAGAGATTTATACATTGAAAAAGAATAAATTACAGAGATTTAATATTTAATTGTTATCTGCAAGACAAGACTTCATCAGCAAGTAGCAAAAGAATGAATTAAGAACTGAAAGAATGAAACAGTGAGATGAGTTATATTTAGTATAAAGCAACAGTTAAATAGAAAAGTATTAAATAAATATATAGAACTTTACTGATTTATAAGCTTTCTTATTACTTAGTTATGTACAGAGAAGATTAACATAATTTATTATCTTTATATTATAGATTAAACAGACTCTTCATAATGCTTATATAATCTGAGCATATAGACTGTTCATTATGTGCTGATGAAATGCTTACAAACTCAGAATTTAAGAGAGAAACTATTAAGATAAGTTAATGATATAAAGAAGATTTTATGAGACTCAGTATTAATTAAAGTAATTATTATATTTATGTTATAAAGCAATCTTCTGAAGCAATTTCAGACTATAAAAGAAACATCAGAAGACTTAACATTCTTAGATGTAATTTAAAATAGAAAATTCAACAATTATACATTTTAGACTGCAGAAAAGATAAGACAATGATGATGGTGACAGCAAGATCAGATAATAGAGATAAGATCAGTATGCATTAGTTACTTGTAGTTATGCAGTGTATGGCAGTCTAGGCAGTCTCAGTCATCTATAAATTAATCAATTAATCAATCATCAATCAATCATCATCAACATCAGAGTTGAATTTAGACATAAGTCAGAAGCTCTGATCACTGAAGAGATATATTGTGGTGACTTTGAGGTGTTTACTGTGTTTTAGGCTCATGAATTCTTAAAGGATGAAATCAATTGTTCACTTTCCTTGTGGTCCCAATTCAAGGAGTATTTGTGATCTAGACACAACTCCTCCCTCCTATTGGGGATCATGTTGTGAGTGAATTGCTATCTATAAGTGGGGATAATCCTAAGCTAAATAGTTGCTAAGCGAGGGCCGGTTAAGTGGCCTCACGGCCGGGTAAGCTTAAGCGAGACGATAAGCTCTGGTATTGAGCTTGTTGCCATATCCACCACAGCCATATGCCCTATAGGCTCGATCCATAACAAGTCCTCTAACCACTCTTCATGTGGCTTTCAGGCTCAGGGCCGAACGTCGCTGAATATAGCCACGCCTTTGTCGAACTGGTGGAACGCGGACCCCAGCGCCATGGGGGGAATCGGTTACGTTCGGAACGGGAATCGAGATGGCCGGAGGTGTGAGCTTGGGACGGTGGTTGGGAGACTACCGAGGAGGGAATACTCTGCGGAGAAGACGGAACCTCGTGCGGTGAGGTATCGGACATGATGATGCGCCGCTTCGGTGGAGGTATGCTTGGTGTCGTGGAAGAATCAAGGGTACTCTTGCGCTTTGACGTGCCGGATGATACGTCAATGGCGCTGTCCGTAGCGCCTCCGGCAGTCTCTGAATCTGCAGCATTGTAGCGCGCTTGGCCTCGCAGCGGTGGTGGTTGCATACTTTCAGCCTGATTAGGTGGCTGCGCAGGAAGGTTCAAGTTAATCTCTTGCCTCCCGGAAGTGTTCTGTCCCTGCCCTTGTCCCTGTCCCGAGCTATTGTCTCCATCACCTCCTGCACCGGGGACGATCTCAGTGTTGTTGACCTCCAATTCCCTCGAATACAGCTCCTGCAATCTCCTCAGCAGGCGGAACTCTTCTGGCAAATGTCTTACCCAGAATAACCTTCCAATAATGGCCAATGCGCGGTGAACAGTAGCCGTAGGAGCGCCATGCCATGTCTTGGGTGGAAGCGGTCCTTTTCCAGGTACCCAATAATCCCAATTCTCTGGCGCGCCCATATGCACCAGAAACTCGTGAGAATAAAAGTTCCTAATCATGTACCTCTGGTATAAACCGCCAACTGCATTATCCGGGATGATGTTGTTCTGTTTTTGATGATTGCGGTATTGAGTGGCGGTAGGGCAAAGGCGTGGTTCAAATTCTTCGGTTTCTCGCATTACTCTTTCCCTCGCACTGAAATTTTTCTCCTCCCTCTCGATAAAATATTCGAGGTCTGTAGGCAGGAAAATCCATCCAGGGTCGTTGATGTTGTCAAAGTTGTGGTGACAGAGGGGGCAGAGGGGGATGGCGTTGTCCTCATGTCCAAGGTGGGTTAAAGTGATGGCTCCTACACGTACGGCTTCCTCAAACTGAAGAAATATGTCAGCTGCTTGGATTGAGCAATTGTTTGGAAACGTACCGACGAGTCTTTCTTTTCATAGACGTGGCAGGTCTGCGCCGGGCTGGCTCCGCAGTTCCAGCAACGTGTGCCGTCGAGGATGGCAACCTTCCGCTTTGTTGCTTGGGAAAATGCTGACTGTCCAGATGATGTGATGGATACCCCAATCTCATCGGTGATAGTCTTGCGCTTCCGGGTCGAGCTGGATTGTTGAGACTCAGACATGATGCTTGATGCGGATGGGGCTGCTGTTGGGACCCGCGTGCAATCCTGTATCGGTCTCCAAGGGAGAGAGAGTTGAGCGTAGTCGCGGCTTGTTGTTGTTGTTGTTGTTTTGGTGGCGACGTTTTAAAGAAGGGTATAAAGAGAATGCAGTGAAGTCATGTGGTACCCGACTTACAGCTGTTCCTAGAATTATGTCGGTCAGGCATTTCGTATTAATTAATATTAGGAAAGTGTCGCTGCTGTGAAGGTAGGTAGGCAAATGCCGGGTAAGTCATCAAGCTTACTAAGTACTTACTAAGGTAGGTTCGTACAATCACAGTAACGTTGTCCCATACAAGTAACGCGGAAGGTAGGATAACAAATTTCCCTGTTACTCAGGCAACCCCCCCTGTCAGGTCACCTTGCTGTCACTTATTTTGCGATGTCAAAACAGCTAAAATTATTGAAATATTCACATCACTAGACTAATTACATGAAAACTGAATAGTTCATGACTATTTTCTTTTAAATCAGCTTCACAAATTCAACTTTATCTCTTAATGCATGATATCTAACTAATTTAATAATCAATTTCTTCACTTTATTCTCTTCTTTCTGCATCATAACTCTATTCTCATTGACTGTAAAAACTTAAACATCTTCAACAATCTTTCATAACTGCTTCTTCTGTTGCTGCTACTGTTTCTCAAGAAATTTCTAATTAATCTGTTGTAAAACTGCTCTATTCATCACAGCTATTAAAGCTGTGTTCTTTAGACTTAAGATATGTAAATATAATAATGAAATTATATCAGCAAGAATTTCATTCATAAACTGATTGATTCAAATTGCTGTATAAGATGTGACAGTGATGTTGATCTGAACATTATTGAAATTTGTAAAAGATGTAAAGAAAGAAGTTATTGATTGAGAAAGATTCAAAATAATAACAGAAGAATTATATAAAATAAGTTCAGCAACTCATTATGCATTAAAAATATTTTTAATTGTGATAGCTGTTGATTTAGTCTTCTGATAATAATGCAGAAAGTTTATTTTACTAATATTGACAGCATCATAATGAGAGTGTTTATGTATTAGTTTCTTATAGATCTTAATTAATGAGCTGAAGACTTCAACATTCAGTGACTGTAATAAATAAGTTAAATGAGAAGAAAGATACAAAGTAATGATGCTGTAATCACAGCAGTACTGAATAAAGTCATTAAATACATAACTTTCATAACTATTCAATATTAAGAGTCAATGAATTTCTTAAGTTCATGTCTTAATGTATAAATTAAAGATCTTTAATCATTGAAGCTGTTAGATATATAACTCACGATAGCTGTGGCTAAAAGTGTGGTGCCACCTTTTGACAGGTTATGAGCCCGAGTTGGCATAATGGTATTGAACATGTGTTGGCTGCCTTACCTGCATAAGCCCAAGGTTATGAGTTCAAACCATGTTGCATGCGCATTATTTCCGCCCGTGAGAAGCTGGGTAAGCGACGTATGAGCGTGCCGGCCGATCGCGGGTTAGGGGGAGTGTTAGATATATAACCCACGATAGCTGTGGCTAAAAGTGTGGTGCCACCTTTTGACAGAAGCTTTAATTCATTGATGATTCAGCTGTTTTCACTGACTGATAGAACAGTCTTATCATTTTTAATAGAATTTAATTAAATCTGCTGTATGTTCTTGTTCTTAAAGATGAAGTAGAGAAAAAGAACATTATTATTGAAATATATATACTCAATAAGAAACACTCAGTTCTAATTATCAGCTTAAATACTGAAAGCTTGTCTTTCTATGCATTGTATTAAGACTTTAAAGCTGTCAACAATGCTTATAGTGAATTTCTTTTCATTTATGTTGTATATATCTGACTTCAAGATATCATGCTGAATTCAAGTGAAGTTGTATAGATCAAATTATTTCTAAATGAATTTGATGTTTTCAGCATTCTTTCAATTCTGATTGAGATTGCAACTATATTGAGTCTTAAATTCTGAATGTCAACACAGAAAACTTAAATATCAGTTATGTTCTAGAAATTTTCAATCATTTTTAGTCTTCATAAGTTGTTTAATCATGAATTTCAGCTAAACAATTTATGAAGATCATTCTTAAACTGTCATAATATCAATTCATCAAATCAAAGCATTCTTCTCATGCACTGATAGCTGCTGTTAAGTGATGTGAAAGATCTTTGCTGATCATCTTTCTTTTCATTGAGCTTGTAGAGTAGATTGAGATAGATCATAGATTTGAGCAATTTTGCAAAGAAAGACTGATAAATTACTATTCAAATCAGCTAGAACTAAGGAATATCAAGTGTCAATGTCAGAAATTGACTTAGTCAGTTCATCTGAAGTCATTGTGAATGTGGGATGACAGCAAGGTGAGTGGCAGTGTTTGCTGTGACAAGGTGGCTTGAATAGGTGAGTGGCTCGGGTAACAGGGAAATTCATTAGTAAGTGTTAGAATGCTGTCGCAATTTCGTGATTTCGTGATTTCTAGAAATCCCTTCAGAGTAGTATTCAGCGGCACATTTCCTTACAACCCTCGCTCAGGTGTAATTTCACCACAGATAGCCCTATAAACCATAGTCACTACTCGAATAGACACACAATAATGGGTCATCTTCTCTGAACGGTATCACTTTTTGTCAGTCGTTGTAATCAATCCTTCAAGTGCCCTACTTCTACTACTCGTCCTTTGCGGGCTGGCTGAGAGCCACACGGCTCGTCAATCAGCACCTCAGTGTTGTGTCCCGGGTTTGATGTATTCGTCACAAGTAGTTTGCAAAAATAATTTCATCGACTTGTGATCGAAAATCTTCCCTCCGTTAAGTCCTGATTGTTAGTTCCAGTGCCAGAGATCTGCAGCACATTTCTGATCAAGTCCGAGATCATTACTCTTGAAAGGTCGAGTTGTAGAGAAGTCCACTTTTCCCTCGTCCTCCGCTCGCAGCTGCCATTGCATTGCATGCTTTCATGTCTCAATTTAACGGTCCTGGTCCCTCAGCACTGAGCTTCAACACATGCCTTCCCTTCCTCAGAGTCAGCCCACCTGGGTTCAATAAAACTCCGTCAAGCTTCATGCAAGCCCAATCGGCTGTCAGATCAACCTCTCCAGGGGCCCCTCTTATCATTTCTGCCTCATCGGCTGTAAGCCACACGGCGCGCACATTGACGCCTCTCTCTGCGCTGATTACGTTTGAATCCTGCCGCTCCAGACAATTGACTGATGCCATGGAGGAAGCGACGTCATAGCTAAGTTCGATGTGAATGCGGGATGTGTGGAGTCGGGTCGGTGGGGAGGAGGTCGATATAAAGGACCACACTGGATGACCTGGAACGAGATGCTTTGGTTCCAGCGGCGTGGCGAGGGCAGTATAAGGTGTTACTGGAATGACCTCCACATTTGCTGACGTTGGTACGGATTGCGCGGCCGCATTCTGGGTTGTTGAAGAGGCAAGGACAGTGTGGCGTGACGCCGTTCCATAGATACTCCTTTGGGTGTGGGAAGTAGAAGCTATTGAAGAGCCTTTCAATGAACTTTCATTGTTAGATTGACTGCACGATGCTTTGATAGATTCGATGTTATCATATCTTGAGTTCCTGGACGAGCTCCTGGTCTCATTTGGCCGCGGCTCCTCCGCAGGGTGTTCCACGGCTGAAACCTCGGAAGCAGTCAAGGAATGGATACTCAATATCCGGCTTTCATTGTCATAGTGGTGAGCCAAGCTAACCTTTCCCAAACAAGAATGGACCTTTTGTTCGATGCAGAGATGGAACTGTGTGTACAAATCTTCTAGTTCCCTTAGTCTGGTTCTCGACAAGGAAAGGGCAGAAAGGGTTGGGAGGGTCCATTGAGGATACAACTTGCCGTGTGTCTTCGGCGTGTAAAATCGATTATGGAGGGTCAGGAAGGCGTTGCAGAGGTAGCACGCATTCTTGGTAGCGCATATTACTCGCGGTCTCAGCGAAGTTTGGGCTTGCTGCTCATAGTAGAAGAGTAGCTGGATTTCCGCGTGTATTCTTTTACTGCTTCGTGACTTTATCTGTAACTCGGCTTGAATATCAGCTAAATTTCCTCCTAGGCGGCGCTTAAACCGTTCGATGGTCTTCTTTCGTGCAGGCGTCCGGTGCTGGAGATGTTGTTGAAGTAAGCCTTGAGGCATCCCCCTGGCGTTATGCAATCCACTTGGCACCGTAGGTTCGATCCTAACACAGCGAACAATGATGTCGCGAAAAACAGTAAATCTCCGCGCAAGTCGAAGGAGATACGGGCCTAGCGTGATATAACGGCTTAGTTTACAAAACCCTTCTACCAAGCTCATCTTTCTGTTGTCTGGGAAAGAGGTATCGTCCTGAGGAATGGTGCCGAGAATATTGTCCAATTGGTACTCCTTGTTCAGGTGAGCGCTGCTGCGGAGAATAGATCGGAGAATGTAATCAGCTTCTTGCGATCTCGCTCGAATTTTGTCCATCCTTTCTACCGCATGGAATTGAGTCATCAAGTCATCAATAATGAGCTTGAGGCCTTGTATTGCCTCGGCAGGGATCGTTCCTAAGACACGAAGCTTCTCAAGTGCCTCAGCCAGACTGTTGATGATAGGCTGTTTCGTTCTTGCTTTCACCGACGAGTGAGTTGATCTTAGTCGACATAGCAGTCGAAAGCGGTTGAAAGTAATAATCTCATTGAGCAGCTTCTCTGCATTGTTTTCGCACCGGGCTCCTCGCCAAAAACAGTCAATTAGCCTTCTAAGAACAGCAGTGTCAGGTCACAGACCATCTGTCGCTTCGTTCATTAAAATAATTGCCATTGCTTCCAGACCTGCCTTCAACTCTTCGACTTCTCCAATGTTGCTTGCAATGTTAATGAGAAGGCCGCCCTGGCCCGAGGTCTCCTCAACGCAAAGAGCAGAAACGTTGTTATTATCGGTCGTGTAAGACGATAGAAATGACAGTGCACCAACGATGCCCTTCTCGTGCTTAAAATCCAAAACTCTGGTAGGCGGACACTGATCAAGCTGGGCGGGAGTTACATTATCATGAGGATCTTCCGGCACCTTTGTGATCTTCTCAAGAAGGAAAATATTCTCGGCAAGGCCGTTGAAAGACATTACTACCATGTTCCAATGGGTTTAAAAGCACAAACAAGGCCTTGACAGATCTAACCGCATCTCTGGGGAAGATGCAGGAGGCTTTCCCACCACTTAGCCAGCGAAAGAGTTTCTGAAGGGCGGGGCTGGTGACGATATACCAGTCGGATGAATCAGAATTGCAGACAACGGCGGATCGACTGTAGCTGAAAGGCCGAGACTGTCAGATGTCGTGGCACATCGTACGTAAGTGTGAGACTCAACATAGGTCTACACCACACCGAAATCAATGTTCCGTCGTCAAGATTCAGGCACCAAACGTGATAACTTGTGGATTGTTGATATACTGATAGCTTCAAGCATCGCAGATGTCCTCAGTATTGGTAGAGTGTGCCAACCAACGGGATTGGCCTCAGACTTATGGTTTGCTTACCTAACCAGCATTTACCCTAGCAACCACATGGAAATTCCAGTAGACGCCGCCCTGATCTCGAGTTGACAGCTGCTGTGTATCCAGACAATTAACATCTCAACATGGCTATACTTCAAGTCTCCCTCCACACTCGATTTCAACATTGGCCAGTCATGGGGTGTGTGCGCAATCATGGCTGAAGTCACGGCAGGATCAGGGGAATCCAGGTCTCATACCTTTGACGTCGGACTGCTCAAGCCAAGATGTATAACTATGAACTTTGGGGTCATATGGAGGGCGTCAAAGCAATCATAATATGCTATTCAAGGATGAATTATAAAGTTAAGCGATTGACGGCCCAAACCCTTGCAAAGGTCGACATGATGCATCGATGCTCACAGGCCCGCCGACCTAACCCACCCGCCGCCGCTTTCCCCTCCGCGCAACCACCGTAGCACCGTCCTGGTCCAGCCCAGCCCTACCCTCCGCTACTCTCGACGAACCTGAGACCAAACCATCCCGCCCCACAGCCGCCTCCTCAGACGCTCCATCCCCCCTCTCAAACCCAACAACCCACCACCCGACCCCCTCCCCAACCAACACCGCCCTCGTCTTCCCCCACTCTACCCCAAACAACCCGGCATTAATCCGACAAGCATACACCTCCCCGACCCGCACCCCCACCTCCTCCTCCCGCGCCGCCGCCAGTAACCGCTCCAGCTCCCGCACCGCCCCCCTCGTCGCTTCCAATACCCCGCCCACGTTCCCTCGGCCCCGGTAGTCCCGTCGCGTGAAGAGGCAGCCGATGAAGTGTCGGCGCGGCAGGTCGTTTGTTTGTGGGGGGATTAGGAGGGCGTGGCCTGGTTGTGGGAGGGTGGTGGGGTTGTGGGAGGCGAGGCAGTGCGTGCGGTAGATGGCGTAGGCGGCGGGGTACTGTGGTGGGTTAGTGGGTGGGAGAGCGGGGGTCGAGGGTGGGAGTGGGAGTAAGGAATGGCGGTAGAAATGGGGAAGAGGAGGTGAGAAATAGAGAGGGTGAGGGTGACGAACCAATTCCTTAAATCGTCGCGCGATGCCCTTGCCCCACACGCCGCGGCAGTTGCAGGCGTCTGTGCGAGGTTCGAGCGCTCGTGTTAGCGGAGGTGGTGGTGGGTGTGTGATGTTTATAGGGGTCAAGGGAGGACGTACGGACGAGAACGCTGTAGTCTGGGCTGGCGAAGAGGTCGCCTTTCGTTTCGGTGAGGGTGGTGGTGGTGGTGGTGGTGGGTTGAGACATGTTGGTGTGGGGACTTGAAGTCGAAGGATGGCGCGTGGAGGTTGGGTTGTTGTGGAGGTGGAAGTGGGAAATGTCCGTATGGCTGCGTGATAATCGGGGGGAGTGGTCAAGAGCCTGGAGCGGACGTGATTGCTGTGAGGTTCAGAGGATTGGACAAAGTCTCAAGATATATCAAAGGTTTGTTTGATTTAATGAGAGTAAGTGCAGAGATCAGGTCAAGAACTCCGTGAAAATCAACAGCAAGAAAATTCACAGGACGTTACGCGTCCACATCGCGGACTCGCCACCATTAATGACGGGAAAGAGAAAAGCGCATCTGCCGGAGTATTACCATCTCGCAGAAGCCCATTATGCCCTACCTGCTAACCCGACAGCCATCCAACTCCCGTAAAGCCATTCACGCCAAGTCATAACCGTGTCCCATCCGTCCAGCCCCAAATCGCAATCCGACCAAGGACGCTAAACATAACTCCAGCCCTCGTCATCCATATCGCAGCACTCACTACCCTCACCACCATCTTCGCTGGTGACGGCAAGGCCCCTCACCAGCTCCTCTACCCCGCCACCCGCACCGTCGATGGTCAGCTCTTGCTGCAGCACAATCCCGAGCCTCTGATCGCCGTCCTCGGACCGCAAATCGGCGACGTGTTTGACCGATGCGAGTCCCTTGGCACGGAGCGTAGAAAGAACGTTGAGGATACGTGCGAGCGTACACTCGGTGCCGGTATCGTCTACGCTCTCGGGCACTGTGGTTACGAGGACGGTATCGGGAGCGCTGCTTTGGATGACAAGCACGTCTGGAGAGTAGGTAGAGCGGCTCGGTGGGGTGCAGAACGCGGTTCGGGTGTAGCTGTTGTAGGCGGAGGGGTACTGTATGGAGATGTTAGTTCCGCTTGAGGGCTGATGTGTAGGCTCGAGGAGGGATGGATCGGTGAGTACCTCGTCTTTGAACAGCGGGTAGAAGGGACGACCAGCTTCGACCTGGGCATATGTTTGCCAGTCTGAAGGCATATTAGCTTTATGTAAGGAGGGTCTCCGAGCCGGGAGGGGGGAACCGCTCACCAACGCGGACTTGGGCCATTTCACTTGCTGTCAGTCTACCTTGCTTGAGTGTGGAGTTTACGCCGGTTGATGAAGCAGCGTATGTCATTTTATCTATGTTCGATATCGGTGATAGGAGACTCGCGAACAGAAAGCAGCGATCCATAAGCGGACACACGCTGAGAGCAGTTGGCCCTGGAAGGATGCACAATCTTATTGATGGTTTTGGTTCCGTGCGTGAGCATGCCGGCTTATATATCCTTCCTCCTTACTGGAGATATATTTGGCGTAGACAGGGGCAAGTGCGGATCTAAAAGCAGTAGGAAGCGCTCGGGTACAAACAAACAAGCAAACCCCGACGGCACAGCATCCCAATCATCACGTGTGAACTGATCCATGAGGAAGGGCAAAATCATGAGAATCATGGTGTGTAAGTTCTTACGACGGTGCGAACGCGGCTTTGGCCACAGGGCTATGTCAGCTGCGCAGCTTGTGATGGAACACGCATACTTCGTATATGACCCTGAATACCGGGGATGGGTATGCCTCATGCCTTGAATCCCAAGCTTGCTGATAGATAGCATCATCAAGGATGGGGCGCGTGCGTATCCTTTCGACCTCCAGCTTTGATTAGTCGTGATTCAGTCAGCACAGTTAAGGTATTTGGGATGACGATGTCGCGATGTTGGATGGATGTTGGAAGGTTGCGCTACCTTAGGCGACCCCGACCGTTTGTGGAACCCTGCAGATACAGGAGCAGGAGCGTACAGGGAGCGCGTGATTGGTGTGATACATCCAACTTCAAAAGCGAAACTCGAACCGTATCAAAAGAACAACCTGGAAATGAAGTATAAATTGAAGCTGCAAGCATTCCGAGATACCTTCCTGGTAGGTAGTCAGTTAAGAAATGCAAACCTATACAGACTCCCTATACAAAATCCCTTTACAGGGAGGCAAGGAAATTAAGTTCTTCGCAGCCAACCGTCTCCCCAGAACCAAATATAGACAGTCCAACATCAAGGATGACTCTGCGAATCTACACCATGAGTGTAACAAACTCTACCAAGGTATGCCTCCCGAACGCTCTTGTCGAAACACCAACTATTTCCCAAAATAAGCCAAGAAGCTCCTTCTCCTACCTAATTTTTGCACCTTCTCCGCTTGTCGATCTGCCGCACTCTTCTCCGTCGGTATAGCCGGTACGGGTGGATAGATAAGCGGCTCATCCGTTGCCTCAGACGGAGTCTCCTCATTTTTCTCCACCAGAGTTTGCGAATTTGCTGGGTTGCGGGCTAGGCTTTTCTTCCTTTGGTCGCTGTGCATGGAGAAGCCAGTAACAGAGTTCTTTCGGTGTTCGTTCTTCGACCTCGCTACACTCGGTTTTCGACCAGAGCCGTCCTCGTGAGACTTCTTGTCGAGACTCTCCATCAGGCCGAGGACGGTCTGCCCGTTGGTGGCAAAGTTCTCTTCTGCTATGGCGACGAACTTGACGACACCTCGGTGAGCGGGTACTTTAAGCGCTTCGCTCATGAATGTCTGAATCAGTGCGGCGTTGCGTTTGTTGGTTGTGGGCTGAACTTGTGAGGGAAGAGCTGTGACGGTGATCGTATAAGCAGGGTCGAATGAGCCACCGAGGATGAGGCAGGCTGAGTGCGCGACGTTAACCGTAATTAAGGACTCGGACCGCGAAAACCGCAAAGAAAGATTGCGAGAGAGTTTTGTGATGAAACCGAATTCGTCCTCTAGCTAACCAGGCAAAACATTAGCCTTCAACAGACATCGATACTGGAGCGTACAGAACGTACTATAACGTTTGTCGTCACCTCTGCCATGACGAACGATTCTCGGGCTACCCGGTCTCTAGTGGATGTGATTGATTCCCGATATGCGAATACGTCTCCGTAGAAAGAACTCTTTCGCCTAAATTGTTGAGTCTCCTCCGGACCTCGCTGGACCATAGCCATAGCCATAAGGCCACCATCACCCGGTGTACCTCTCGTTAACGGCCTTGCTATCGGATCCTCATCTGCTAAATCTGACCCGGCGGAAACCGGTCGTGCATGCCGGTCCTGTTTACCAGAAGAGGATGCCGACCAAAATGGTGATGCGATACCGTTTTCTCTTGATCGTGAAGACCGACCAACCTCTGGTGAATTATGTTCGGTCATGTTCGAGGCGGAGCTGTTTGAATGCGTTGATAGTGGCGTTGTGGTGCAACTGCGTCAAGAATGAGCGGTGGAGGGCAATCAGCTACTAGCTGTTGGTCAACGATGCAAGTTGCTTCGGTCCTCGAGGCTTCTTTCTACGGGTTCAGCTCCCACTGGGTTGTGGAAGGTAGTATAATTTTTTGGGCTTGTGACAACTTCAGTATTGCAGAGGCCGATTAGAGGAACATATAGCAAGAGCAGAAATCATTAACCCAGAATGCCGAACTTAGCAATTCTAGATTCATGCAATGGAGGAGAGCGGTGCTGTCCAGAGTGACAGGCACACGGGACTCGAACAGAGAAAGAAAGGGACGAAGAAATTCGTATCGTTCAGTAGGAGAGATGCAAGATATCAATTGGACAGCCCTCCGCGAAGCTGCAGCTGGCATTACTGCAAGTCCACACCGGACTGGAAAAATGTACGAAGTATCATCACGCCTGCGGATTGGAAATGGGACGAGCAGGCGGCGCATCGACGCCACCGAGAGAGTACATTGGTGTAGAAGGCGCCTCTCAGGACTACCTTAGCAAGTATACCGTAACCACCAGGAACCTGCAGAGGAAGGAAGAGGAGGTAGGACGAACACCGTACACCATCAGCCCCCAGCTTTTAAAATAATTGTACTTCGGGTACAACCTTACCTGACTGGCACCTTACCTTGGCTAAGGTATAATATCTTTGTGATAAAGGCCACCACACCAGCACCGACTTGCTCGTACCTTTGATGTACGAAACTACCTAAGTTATCCTCACAGGGCGAAGTTCGCTTTCGCTGGGAATGGTTGGACCCTCTTGTACAATACTTCTTGAGGAGTCAGTTCTCAAACGTATGATACGCCTAGGTACGGTATCTGTATACAAGCAACCACCGTCCCCTTGCTCTTGTCTGTTTATTACTGCACAGTATTTGTACCTCAGCCGCATGAAGCCTTCGGCGGCTTTATTTCTTTGACGAAAGCTTAAGTGAGATTGTCAGCGAGAAGATGGGATTAAAGATCCATTAACAATCTTTCCTCATGAGGAGGATCATCTTCTCAACCTCCTGGGCCGACTAAATCCAGCTGTCTTTTGTATGTCTCGAGTGATATGACTGTCGATACGTCTCGATACAATATCATCCCTCTTCAAGAGTCTAATTGGCGACCTGATGGCTTGGATTTGAATCTATGCCCGTTACGCGGCAAAAGTTACATTGAAGGATCTCTCTGCACAAAGCGTCATGCTTGAAAGTGGAGTGCGCGCAGGCGATGTTTGAGATTGTGCAATGCAGCAACTACCCTTCCCAACGGCCATGGAGAATTTGTCTCAGGATCCCATGTCGTTGATGGACCATTGCAAAGCTCTTAATCTCAACGTTCAACCGATGCCAGTGTGCTACTCTTTTTTGGCGCGTATTCCTCTCCAGGAGGCACGGACTTCTGTATGAGAATGGGATACTGGCCATTACTGAAATAAAAAGTTAAAAACGCGCCTGCGGTGGTGTATTCATTCTCCTTGACAAGATAACAGTCTTTGGAACTCCCGAGAAGACTCTGACCACTCCAGCCAGTAAGGTACGGTACACTTCTGAGCTGGTGATTTATCCAAAGCCATCGGACATTTAAATATTTTGGGGCTGACGTCAATGTATTGTCGCTTCTTTCGGGTCATGACGCTTATACCGACCCCACCGAGGGGTCTTCATCTTCTCTTCAATTAATCGATGAACAACACTGTCCTAAGCATTCTCTTCAAAGTTTTCATATTTGAACCTCAATTATCTCATACGCTCTAAAGTTCTACATCTCAAAGCACCATGGACGGAGACAGCACTGCCAAGACCTTTGAGTCAGGCGCCAACAGTGCCTTGAAAGATCAGGACTTCACAAGCGGCATCCACGAAGCCACCAACCAGACTGTACGTTTCATCGCTGCTTTTGAAGCACTCTATGTGCTTTGGAAACAATGTTGACACCGAGTAGCCTGCCGCCGGTGAGAAGACGACCGGAACCGGAACGAGCATGTTCTCTAAGGACGGAGCAATCGGCTCGATGTTCAAAGGTTGGCTCTCAACACTGCTCCATCATCAGAGTTAGAAGACTGGCACTAACCCATAATGTCATACAGCGGACGGAGCTATCGGTGGCACCGCTCAATCTGTTGGTGGTCCCTTGGACAAGACTGGCATGATCGGAAAGCACTTCAAAGAAGATGGAGCAATTGGCGGCACGATCCAGGAGAATCTGGCCAACAAGAAGTAGATTCTCGTTGGATCAGGGCTCCAGGGTACACCGGCGCAATTGTACAATAGGGATGTCATGAAACCATAGGACGCTGTCAGCACAAAAAAGCCAATCTATCCAACTTTTTGAAAGCATGCATCTATCCAAGCGTTCAACCAAACACGTACCTTGATCAACAATGTAGACCTAGTAACCCCGCTGGTGTTTCCGGGACTCCTCAAGGAAGGGTAAATATGTATACCTGGTAGATACAGTAAGTCATCGACGACTTTCACATGTGATTGAACCAATGTATCGAGTATCAGTGTCTGCTCAAAGAGACGATGGAAATGGCCTTGACACAACCATGACTCTTCCCAGATACCATTCCCAGCGCACCAACCAGAGACAAAGCCTCCTAAGTAAAATGCAACCTAACAGAGCAGAGCACACATCTCTAGAGCAAGACAATCTTCTTCATTTCGCCGGTCTGCTAGCCGCTTACTAAGCACAGCCAAACACTCCCCTCCACCGCTACGCTCCCCTTCTCTCTACTTTACCTTACCCTCAACCTACATAACCCACAACTCCCCCTCAAACTCCACCCTCAAAGCCCGTTCCCTACCACAATCCACACCCCACAGCCATGCCTCCCCCCCAACCCCCCACCACCATCCCCCAAACCGCCTCACACCATGAAGTCGAGGACGAAGAACCCTACAACTCGTCCTCGGACGAGGACTTCGATCCCGAAACCGCGGCTAGCAAAGCTCAAGTCATCAGTGATTCCAGTGACGACGACAACGGAGACCGGAATGGCAAGGAGCAAAGGAAGAAGGTCAAGAGGCGGCAAGGCACGGCAGACGGCGACGGGGACGGCCTAGGAGACCTTGACACCGGGGACGAAGCTACAGTTCAGCGGGGAAGGAAGCGACGGAGGAGGGGCAAGGGTGAGGGTGCGGATGCAGGGACAGCGAACGGTGAGGAAGACGAAGAGGACGAGGGCGGAGAAGGCGGGCTGGTGAAGACGAGGGCACAGCGGGCGAGGGAGTGAGCGTGAACCATTATTGGCTATGGAGGGCTAGCTAGGCTAATACATCAAGCTGGACAGAGAAAAAGAACGAAGACCGCTCGCTAGCGCCGAGAGCGCAACCGTGGACGTGGATGCGCTGTGGCGGAACATGACGAGTGCACGGAGGGAGGATGGCGAGTCGGCGATGAAGCATACGGCGCAGGCCATACCGGATACGGGAAACGGTACGCTCGCGAGGAATGGTATACCGCCCAGCCCAACAGATCCAACGCCCGCGCCGAAATCCAATGCGCCAAATACCGAAGAAACAATCACCATAAAGCGCACGTACGTCTTCGCGGGCGAGACGATCACCGAAGAAAAAGAAGTGCCGAAAACGTCCGCCGAAGCGCGCCTCTATCTCCAATCTCAACAACAGGAAGCGAACACGTCCGCGTCTGCAGCGTCGGGAACTAAACCTCCGCTGCGGCGGCCGAAGAAGCGGACGTCGATGTTCGAGCCGAATCCAGAGGGGACGGTCAAGGGATTGACGCCGACGGGGGCGAGTGCGAATAAAGGGCCGAAGTTGAATACAATTGAGAAGTCGAAGTTGGATTGGGCGGGGTTCGTCGATAAGGAGGGGATTCAGGAGGAGCTAGATGGTGCGGGGAAGGCGAAGGAGGGATATCTTGGTCGGATGGATTTCTTGGGGAGGGTCGGGGCGAAGAGGGAGGACGAGGCTAAGTTGGCGAGGGGGAAATGAAAGATGCGGGGTGTTGCGGCCGTGATTCGTGGTTTCGTGTCGTGGAGGTGAAGAAATTGCGCCGCCGGGTATCATCATCGTTAAATCCGTGTCCCTGTGTTCTGAAGGTGAAAAAGATTCGTTCCGGTGTCGTGAAAAAAATGAAATGATGACTTTTGTAAGCCTGCTGTTAAGATCTTGGTATAACGGCTGGGCACGAGTGACTCGCGCTCTTGGGGACCCAAAGGACGGGCGACGGCAACTTCACCGCTCCAGCTGCTTGGATGTTGTGTTTGGAGGACCATAAGTTGCTTCGCGATCTCGCCTTTGTACAGGTCTTCCTCTGTTGGGGCAGAAGCTTCAGGTCTGTGCGATGCACCTCTCGACGAGCTCGAGTCACCCCTCGGTACCTCCTCTCGGAAGAAGGAGAAGTCAAATTCGACTGCTCTCAAGTAATCCAGAGCCTCGACGTGGGCCTCCAGAACCTTCTGATCGAAGATTTCGGGCATCTCTAGGTGCAATTCTCGCAGGATGGAAGAAGGGTGTCCTTCCGAGTCAATCGCCCGTGGGTCGTTATGGAGGTCACTTTCCATCTCGTTGCATTTGCCCAAGAAAGCCACCAGCGTCTTAGTTATCCAGCCCCTGGCGCTTGTGTTTGGAAGCCCGGTCAGCACCAGGGTGTGGATACCGAGGCCTGGGAAATTCTTGTCGTACGCGATCGAGCCCTGCTCCATGAAATCCCAGTCAATGCTGGGCCAGAAGGTCCAGCCTTCCTTAAATGCCGCTATGCCCTTGTCGAGCAGAATGGCGTCGCCCGTGATGAGGCGGTGGTCGATCCTCAGGTAACGTAGCCGTGCGCCATCGGTCATCTGCATGTGAAGAGTTTCGCGAAATTCGTTCGCCGCGAGGGCGTCTCGGTATTTATCAGGGATGAGCCTGGCATGGTCTCTCAGCGTGAATTTACCCAAATCGAGAGCGGTTAAGCGCCAGGATTTGATGAGAAGCTTGGCGCTGTCGAGGCTGAGATCGTTGTCGGAGATATACAGATGCGTGATGCCCGTTCGGTGCTGGCGTAAAGAAGAAGATTTCACGAGGCGACGGCTGACGCTGAGTTCGTCGTCCAATGGCCCGGGTGCACCCATATACTGCATCTGCTCATCGTGATAGCTTTCGGAGAACACGTGCTCGTCCGGCAGGAAGCAATGCTCTAGCAGGCAAGAAACAGCTGTGTCTGTCAAATGATTCCTCCGGACATCAAGACTCCAGACGCGTGTGCCCAGGCCTACCGCTAGCTTCCATAAGCCGGCATCAGTCAGACCGATGTTCCGCAGTTTGAGGATCTCCAAGAACGGGAATGTGTTGACCGATGAAATTTTTTCGAGGACGTCGAGCTTATTCACCGCCGTGGTCGAAGAGAAGTCTAGGTACACCAGGGCGGGAAAGGCTTCCATTGCGCCAAACATGCTTGAAGAGACCGCGTTGACCACCAAGCTCGCCGTAAAGAGTCGTAGGCTTGAGTTTGACCGGAGTACAGAGACTGAGTCTGACCAATTGTTGAACACTCTCAGGGACCTATAATCGAAAGCGGCGAGGTCATGTATGATCAGGGATCGAAGGCCCGGTAGGTTATCGATAATGTGAGCCAGCCAATCCTCAGGCAACACCGTTTCTCCAAGCACGCTTGGCTTGATCCTAGTGAGGTCCAAAGTATGGGTTGTGCGTCTGGTGCTGAGACGTGCCGACCCTGTTGCCTTCAGAAACATACAAAATGATTCTGCAGACGGCGTAAGCTGCTAGTACACACAACAGATGCTCAGCAATACTGACGAAAGATAACTTCATCGTCCTTGCCGAAATACAGCGCCGGCTGTGGCCATAACAGTGGTGTTGCATAGTCTGCAATGCTCTTACATGACAAAGACACAGCTTTAAGCTCACTTGCCCCTAGATGTGGTGCGATAATTTTCCAAGCGTCTCGCGAAGTTGCTTCCTCGTAGGACGGTAGATTTTCAGCCATTTTGAATTCTTGAAATCTTGAAGCTTAAGAGTGAGATCGAGGGGTAAAGGAGGCAACTGGGCTCGGGTAGGGTACAAGACCTGGATCAGACAAAGTATGAAGTAGAGAACAAGTCTGGACAGTCTGGTAGCAGTACACCAAGAGAGCACGGTGCGAAGCAAAAGAGCGTTGTACATGAGAAGGAGAAGAGTGAGGTTTGGAAAGATCAGCTGAATGTGTTTACATCTTCAAGTGCTTGAAACTGGATGGATGGGTAACTTTAGCCGAGTTTGGGCTCGGTTAGCTGGATTGATCAATGGACGTGCTTCTGGCTTCCAACCTCACCTCATAAGTTACCACAAGGGCCGTCCAACGACATGATCATAGTTCCTTTTGTGAACTAAAGTCTATGACAAGAGATGAGAACGACGTACTCAATGGCCCAGCAAGATATGGAAGACTACTTCCCGGGCACAGTCTCCTCGCGCAATTCTGCGACCGGCAAAGCTAGACGCCGTGCTTTGCCTCAGTAACACCCATCGACTCCAGGTGACGGCTTCATCCGAGGCAACAGAGGTCCTTTCATACTTAGCACCACAAAAGGAGGCATGACAGTAGTTTTGAACCCAAGAAGGTCTATCCCTCATGGACCACGGTCCATGGGCTGCCCTAGCAACACTTTGGAGATATTCCTGTTCAGTTCTAGAAAGAACCAACCCGTATACTACAAGATCAATGTCTTTTCAGAATGTATCTCTCTTTCATTATCTCTCCAGGCCAACATGTATCAAACATCTCTTTGATACCAGCCCGTTCGGATAGTTGTTTGCTCTTGCTTCCTTGTTTTCTCTGCCGATATACTATGTTGGAGTATAGTACCTACAGTACTGCCGGAAGTCCAATTGCAAAAGAACGATGCTTCGCGACAGGAAGGTGCCCTACGGCGTCTTGTCCGGGTGTCTCGTAGCAACCGTCCTAGATTCGAGGATGGGTCCTTTCTCTTTTGGGGAGGCGCGGGACGGTCCTCGTAGCGGGTACTTATGCTTGTTTTCTTGAGCGGCGTGCTGGACTGCTCTTTCCTTAACTGTCTATCAGACCGAGCAACTAGTCCGGCTGCCAAAACATAAACATCTCTCGCTGTTCCCATCTCTTCCCACCCTCCATCTTCTTTTTTCTTCACGTCCGAGACCAATCGTCCAGATAATCTTCTCCAAACTTCCATCTTGGCTTCGTTTTACTCTCAATTCTTCTTGGGATACATCGAATCAGCATCGAGGCCTGGCTATACCGCAGATTTAATCTAAAACAATCATCAGCATCTTGGGAATTCAGACGCGTCCTCCAGGTAAGCCCTCACCCTATGCATACACCCAGCAGAACCCAATGCATTGAACCATCTCCTGCCCTGCACCGGCTATCTGCTTTCTTCACATCATTACTGCAGCGCCACATGGCCATCATACTAATCATTGACTCTGATTGATTGCGAGAGCCAGCAGTTCACCACTTGAGTTTCTCGGAATATTTGCCAATACTAATAGGTTGGTGTGCAGGTCTATACAAGCACAGCAGCCGTCGACGACATCATTTGTCGTTTCAGGCTTGACCTCGCTAGGGCTCGCAGGGGTGACGAAGCGCACGATTGGTCGCCGAGTTCACGATGTTATCCATCAACGAACGCGATATTTCTCCTCCCCTTACCTCACTGCGTTCTTCTTTACCCTCACCCACCTCTACTTCTCTACCTTTGTCTCATAAACTCAAGGTCTCCACCCACAGTGAGGACAACACAAGTGTCGAGCTGCAGCCTACTGGTCTCTCCGAGGCTAAGTCTTCCAAAGCTCGCCGTCCTGGTGGCTCGTACGCCTCTGGTTTGAGCTCATCACTTCAAGCTTTCACTTTGCCTAAGACGAACACGTCAACTCACTCCCAGAACAATCGTCCTTCGCGTACTACACCGTTGGTCCATCCCTTTGTCGAAGCTCTTAACCTTCTTGATCGTGACCCTACTGGCGGTCGCGATCGGTCCTCTACTTCAGGCTCGACCGAAGCTGTTGTTACTTCTTTGGTTGGTGATCACACCCTACCTCCAACTGTTGATCATCGCGTTCGTGGTCGCAATATCTCTTCTACAGACAGCTCTCGCAATCAAGTAAGTTGCTACTCGTACCTCTACTTGAGCAATACTAACAAGTACAAGGACAAGTCTACACGGTCTTCAAGGTTGTCTTCTACTCGTTCTACCCAAAGTTCAGATAGCAAGGTAAGACTGACGCCTGAGTTTTTGAGCTTCCTCCAACTGACTTTTACAGGCACTGTCTTTAGAAGAATCGCTTGCAGAGATCGCGGAGCTTCTGACTTCTGATCTCCACACTACTCAACGCTCTCGTCACAACGTAAGTGTTATTGTCTTAAACCCCTACTTCACACATACTAACGACTACAAGATCCAACCTGCAGAGTCTTCAAGGCGCTCATCTGCTCGCTCGGCTGCAAAGCAGGACAGCCAGGTAAGGTTGATGTCCCATGTTCGAAACACCTTCCAATTAATCTTACTAGGATTACTCGCTTGAAGAAGACCTTGCAGACATCGCGAAGCTTGTCAATGCTCCGAGAGAAACCTGGACACGTCTCAAAGGCTCGTCGTCTACTAAACCCACTTCCCTTACCACTCTAAAGGCTTCATTGGCGACTGAACTTACTTCGACTCCTACTACCGCGTCTCATCAGAAGGTATGTGTTGCATCCTCTACAGAAGCTAAGTGTCATAGCTAACAAGAATCAGGACAACCAACCTCGTGCACCGGTTCATCCTATAAAGCGCAAGCCAGTTGGATCTGGCAGCAGCAAGGTAAGATCGTCTGCCTTGCCTCTCTTTCTTCGGCCTACTGACAGCCATAGACACATACTTCATCGGAAGAAAACCCTACCGACGTTGCAGAGCCTGTGATCGTTGCCAAAGAAACCTTGTCATCTCCCAAAGCTTCCTACACCTCAGATCAAGATCGTGCCAACACCAACGAGCTTCCGATCAGCCCCAAGCAGACCTCACTGCGTAAGGCAATTGCATCTGACAGCAGCAAGGTAAGTTCATCTGCCTCTCTTTCTTCACCCTACTAACAGCCATAGACACACACTTCGGCGGAAGAAAATCATACCGACATCGCAGAGCGTGTGGTTATTGCTAAAGAAACCTTGTCGTCTTCCAATCTTTCCTCTACTCCAGAACAAGATCGTGCCTACACCGACGAGCGCCTGATCATCCATAAACAGACCTTACCGCGTAAGGCAGTTGGATCTAGCAGCAAAGTAAGATCAGCCTTCTAATCTGTCTTCGCCATACTAACTGTTATAGAAGCACACTTCTTTGGAAGAAGATTCTACACATAATGCGGAGCGTGTGAACATTCGTGAAAAGACCTTGCCATCTCGAAAGAGTCTCTCCACTCCGGAAAAAGATCGTGCATACATTGCGAAAGTCTTGAACGTCCCTAAGGAGACCTTGCCATCTCCAAAGGTTTGGGACACTCTAAAAGAAGAGCGAGCATACGTTGCGGAGCGTTTGAAAAATCTCGAGCAGACACTGCCACCTCCACAGCCTTCAATCTCTAGAAAACTGACTCCCCAGCCTGCTATTGAGCATCGCATCCAGGTATGTGTTTGATCCTTTGCAGAAGTCAATTGTCTTAGCTAACCTCAATCAGGACCACTCAGCACCTACTCTCAACGATACCTTGCCGGTTACACAGGTCAACTCTCTCGCTCTTCCTGGTGATAGTACTTCGCGACCCTCTTTGGGGCCTTACATCACTCAGCGTAACTCATCACGTATTACCAAGGATACCTTGTCACTTCCAAAGGTTTCATTGTCTGGTGAGCGTACTTCGCGACCTGCTACTGGGCCCTACAGCGAGGTAAGTCTTCAATTTGTTTCGGAGAGCAATTGACATCGCTAACATTGATCAGGATAACTCATCGCGTACTCTCAAAGCTACCTTGTCATCTCCAAAGGTTGCTCCTTCAGGTGAACTTACTTCGCGACCCACTACCGGGCCATATAGCGGGGTAGGCCTTCAGTTCCCTGCAGAGCTCAGGTGTCTTAGCTAATAGTACACAGTATAACACATCGCCGACTCCTAAGCCTCTCGTCATCCGCAAGCAAGTTAACTCAGGAAGCAAGGTAGGTCTAACATTGCTGATTGACAGTAAGGTGACTAACATCGTGTCAGGGGCCGTCATACAGATTTCTGGGCCGCCACCACTCGCAGGAGGACACCCCTCGCATCGCGAGGTCGGCGTCCTTCGGGACTGCACGGGAGCTGCGCAGCAGCGCCCTAACCACCTACAGGGAGCGCACATCTAGCCTCCCGAAGCTCCCCATCCCGCCGCGCGCCGCCTCTCTTGGGAGAATCCAAGAGGGCGGAGTACCCCGCGCGGTACTCTCCCGCACGGTCTCCATCAGCAGCTCAGAGCAGCTGCGAGACCTCCTCTCCGCCTCCCGCCCGCCCCTCTACCTGGACGTGCCCCGTCGACGGGACGTCGACATCATCTTCCCGCCGTCGGCCGTCGGCGCCCCCGCCCCCACCATCTCTCGCCGCCGCGCAAGCGGCTCGAGAGGTCTCTCCACCGCTCCCCCGCCACCACCGACCGCGACGCCACTGATCTACCGATCAGCATCTGGCGCGCTTCGCGACCACATGGGTCCGAAGCAACCGGTATTCGTACCGGCGAGGATCGACCGTCGGCGCAACGCGACGGCCTCCTCGGCCATGGCAACGCGGGGTTCCTCGTCGAACCCCTTCGACAACCAGCCAGACCACTGGCAAGGGGTGTGCCCGGTCCGGGCTGAGTCAGCAATGACTCAACCTGGACCCGTCTCCGCCAGTGGTGCCAATGGCACCTCTCCTCCCCCCCCTTCCCGCCCACCCCCGCCGCCGCCAGTCGTCGCCGCGGCGACCGCCGCATCCGCGGCTGCTATTGCAGCAGCCACGGTGGCGGCCGTCAACGCAGCTGGCCCGGCCAGGGCAGCCCCCGCCCCGGTCGCCCCACGTCGTCGTGGGGTGTTCCGTCGCGTCGGGCGCGCCCTGCGCCGTCTCGTGCGTGGAGGCGGGAAGGAGTAGAGGGGAGGAGAGGAGAAGGGGTGAGACGAGGAAGGGGGGGGGAGTGGTGGGTGCGTGCTTTCGCGTGCGTGCGTGCGTTGTTTTCGTGTTTTTCGTGCTTTTCGTGTGTTTTTCTTGTTTTTTTTTTAGGTGGAGGAGGGGGCCCTTCGGGGTGTAAAAGTTTGTGCGTTGTGCGTTGTGCGTTGTGCGTTGTGCGTTGTGCGTGTGCTGCGTGGTTTTTTTGTATTTTAGTGAGTTTAGATAGAAAAAGCACCACTCCTCCAATTATATCGCCATGGTTGCAGTGAATGATGAGCGTAAGCATGAGGTGCGGTGGGTACAGCAGAGGTTGAGAGGGTTGAGAGGTATATGAGGATCCTTAATGATGTGTGATAAGCCGTTTGGTTGGCTGATGAGGTGAAGACTCGATGCTATGATGATGTAGGGAAGGCCCTCAGGGACGTAAGACTACTAATGGTTCTGTCTAACCCAATGTGGCCTTTGAAGACTACGAGGACAGTAAGATGCGGGTTCGGGGCCAGGAGGGTTACCTATAGCTTTAGTGGAGGTACCACAAGGGTAAAACGCGAGGTTGCCCAGTGGATGCAGCTTCAACACTGAGGCACCAGTAGAAGATGGACGAATGGGCGTTCACATGAAGGCTGTGGAAACACTCGAGGTCTTTTGCAACACGTTACAATTAAAGATGCAACTGAGTCCGGCTATAGCAAAGTAGGCACCTCCTCGAAGTTCAAACACACCAAGGTCTCATCAGGATAACTTCAGTACTCTGCTCTGAACAAGATCGGTTCGAAAGAGCATTATCTGTGGCTCGAGGCCGCATGTGAAGTCCGATCCGCCAGGGTGGCCGCCAACGGTGTAGAAAAACCGGGAATGAGCTCCGTCACCTGCGCAGAGGCAGTTTCTGGATGTAGAGGGTTCCTCAGAGCTCTAATCAGAGCAATTTCATGCCATCTCTCCAACCAGTTATCGAAGACCTTTCCGTCACTGCACTCGCATCGCTTGTGACGAGGTCGAGGACCATTCATTCCATTGGCCGTTCAGATGTCGAGCGTTGACTCGGTACTCAATGCGATTTCTCACTTCCGCCGAGGGTTATCTCCAGTCTCCGTTCGAGTCCCTTCGTGTCTCTAGATATCCACTCGAAATTCTTCTCCTTCATCCAGGCAATGGCGCCAAATACGCTGGCGGGAGCCCGCCTCATGGAGCCCACCACATGGCCCAAACCCCAGGACCGCGGCTGATACGCTCAAAGCCGGACGGATCACCATGGCGGCGGACCCATTGTGAGGCCATGGACACAGACTACACAGCCCGTCGTAAGGTGGCCTCCCATACCGTCTTGATGGGATCTATTTTGATGGCGGCCCTTCTACCACACACACGCAACAAAACCGCTCGACCTTGTCAACATCCCAGGAGGCCTTCTGACACTTCTCGCGGGCGGCATCGTGGTGAACGGAAGCACCACGGAGAACGTCCGAGGTGGGCAGCTAGCTCCGAAACCTCATGTGGAGGAGACATTGATCTCTGCAGAAAGAGACTATTCTCTATTCGCTCACCACTCACGTTCTTGATACACGAAAAGAGTCCTGCTTAACGATTCCAACAGTTTCGGAGGTCTTGCGATTCCTAAATCGCTGAAAGCATTACGGCCGAACGGTCCCTTAGAGAGGAGGGAAGAGGAACAGGAGTCGCTCACCGCGATTAGCTGTGATATGACATAAGAGCGTAGAGATCTCCCTCAGATGACAGATTTATGGCGTAGAGATTTACACCAGTAGTGAAACACTTCATTGACCTTGGAAGGGGGGAGCACATTATACTAAGAAGAATTCCGGACATCGGGGCCAAGACACTGTGACGGCAAAGATGAGAAATCAAGGTTGGAATGGAAGAGACCTTGCCAGAACTCTAGCTATTGGAACGGGATTTGAGTGTGATAAGTGTTTCTAAACCGCTCTATAGCGTTGATGGTTCTGAGAACAAATAGAGCACTCCAAAAAGCACCATGCAAGCCGGAGTTACACATACATTCGATCTAAAGAGTGCCAGCACAGATGCCGCAGTAAGGTAGAGCCCGCCCACCGCCAGCTGAAGGCCCCAATCAAAATTCAGAACACTAACACCACCGCAACGAAGATCGGGTTTGCTGAACATGAAAGTAAGCAAGCAATGTAACTAAACTGCCAGTGCAAAAGCCCCTCTAATAGTCTTAGGCACCGAGATGCTGACAGTAACTCCTAGAGAGAACGGTGATGTTGGGGTGGGATAGCCCATGCGGGTCATGTGATCGTGAGATAGTTCTGCCGAAAGGAAATCGAATAACAAAGAAAAGGAGAGACAACGCAGTCAATTACAACAATTTCAATGTGTCAGTCAGTATTCTTTCAATTTCCGACGTGGCTGCTTCAAACGTCTCGACTTTTCTCTCTTCTCCATCTCCATATACTCTTCTTCGATATATTTATTGCCAACGTTTGTCCGATTCTTATGTGTATGAGTCTCGCGATGGCTGTTGTAATTGTCGCTTCTCGAGAAACGTATGTCGCAGTGTTTGCAATAGTATGGTCTCTTACCACTGTGAACACTGAAAACGTGTCGCTTGAGGTGTTCGTGACGACCGAAAGCTGTCCTCTTCTTACTCGTAGATTTGTTGCAATCCGGATGCGTGCAAGGAAACTTGGGTTTACTTATCAGCGGCGGTCGCTCGTCCAAAATTTTCCTCTTCGCTGCTGCGCCTCGCTTCGTGGGGCGCAACGGTCGAGTGTACTCTGAAGGGACTCGACCAGCGTCCGCCAACCCCTCCTGCCACCTGAGCGCGGACATGCGAGCATTTAGAGTCGTGACTGGACTATCGTCAGGCGTTGGCGTCATCAAGGCTTCGTACTCCATCAACTCTATCGGTGTGCTATCTTCCTCCGCTTTCAGGAGACTGCGAAGACCCGGTCCCCGACCCGAGCAGGGTGTCATGGGCTCCGCTATGGTCTGCGACGGGACCACTGTCTGTGGAAGGCTGTCCATAGAGGACGTCAAGTACGGGTCCGCGTCAAGGCGAGCGGGACACCCTGAACGCGCCTCGGTAGCACCGAATACCTGCTGTGAAAAGCATGGCGTGCACTCGGGAGTGAGGAGGTTTCCAGGTAGGCCATTCATGTTAAGTCCTAGAGGAATATTTGCTTGAAAGGGATATTCACGATAATCGGTCCCATCCAGTCCCATACCGACCGCGGACAGGCCGTGTTCGATCATCATATGGTGGCAATCGATCAAGTCTGACTCGTCGCCGAGAAAGGCCACGCCATCAAGTATGTCTGTACATGCATAATCTGCTTGAGGCATAATAACATCCATATGTGGCACCATGCTGTCATGATTCAACGAAGACGATCCGACAAACTGGGGTGATGACATCGGCGACCGACTGGACAGATCTTGGGACCAGGCAACTGAAGAATCTAGGGAAGTACCATATATAGAGAAGGATGACGACGGAGACGGTGTCGCTGAATCTCCACCTGAGAAGCTCGGGTCCAGCGGAGGGCATTCGCTTTGGGTATTGATCTGCTGCGTCATTCTCAAGTTCTTGACCATCTTGACGAGAAAGTCTCTCAAAAAGGCGAGACTGTGATGGCGACGGTAGGATCAGGACTCTGTTCCCGTTAGCTTCGAGTCCACCAACCCAAGTGCCGTGTTGAGGTCTTCTAACGGGGATGGATGTTACAAGTTTCTTTATCCCTCGATAGACTTCCGGCCGTTAGAGTGAGAAGCCAGGTATCGGTAGAGCTCGCGGACTTCTAAAGAGCGCAAACGGTGTCTTGTTGGGGCAGGCAGTTGGGACGAGATTAGAAGCTGAAGGACAGGAGGCTTTGAGATCCGTACGACGTGATATAGTCCGAGATCGTCCCAGCTACGCGTCCCAGCCGCGGTGGCAGAGGAATGTAGGCTATATATGATTGACGCGGCGGGGTAAGGAATGGAGACCTTCAAGTCTTACCGGCAACTGATGGTTATACGTTTCAGATATCGTCGAGTTACGATCGGTCTGAGATCTGCCAATATTCTGCAAGGCAGCATAGGGCAACTCGAACCACTCCTGTAAGGACACCATACACAACTTGGAGGCTTTGAAGGAGAGACCGCTCATATATCAATTGCTGGTCTGTATATTTGAGAGCTAAGGTAATTGTCTACAGTATTTGTGTCATCCCTCACTTTGTTTCTATTCAAAAGCTCCATAAGGGTGACCTATCCACCGTTCCAAGGAAGGGGTTCAGCAGCACTGAAACATTCATCGTTCATGTGCACCTCAAGAGATCGAGGAACTCATCTTATCCTTTATTGCTGAGGCTGGTTTGATTTTCAGTCTTGATCGGCTTGCAATGCGCGATGCTATCCATTGGCCGGTGATGTATCACTCTGCATCGCATTTCAGCCCCCCAAGGCGCATTCGCGCCGTTGGGTAAAGCCGGTATACCCCATTATGCACAGACCCATTTATATGCTAGAGTAGTTGACGGGTACCTGGGACCACAGGGCAAGTCGACACGGCAATAACCTACATATCCTGTCTCGACCGGACCATACCGAGTGGATCAAGCTTGAGGGATTGGCTGCGCAAGCTCCGGCCCGAGCCAATGATGATGGCTATAGATCTGATGCACCAATCTGGCAAAGAATTTGATCAGCTCCTCTGGAATGACGGGGATAGGCTGCCGCCCCTAGTGATAGATCTACCTGCAAGCTGCGAGGCACCCGCGGAGGCTGAAAAGGGCACTCTATTCAGAGTCTTTCTCATCGCTGTTCAAGTTCGATTTCTATTCCCGTTGTTTCTGGCTTGGCTTACTTCGTAACGCTTTCTCGATATTCTCTCTTACGAAGTATTTCCCCTACGACTAGACGGACCTACAGATCCGGAGGAGAATGTGACTTGTCGTATAGCCTTTTGGATCAACGACCTGCATAAGCATATATCGGCGGGACCCGAGGACTGGGCATTCGAGTCGAGTTATGAAAAACCAACAGGGAAGTCAATCCTGATCCGGGCAGCTTCGAGTGGGGATCTCCTGTATGTCGTCTCGACTGTACCTACATCCGCTGCGCAGCTCTTGACAGCGGAAGCAAATGCAACGCTGGTCCATCGTCCCATCTTTAGGTTACTATATACTCTTTCTTTGGGTGCTACAAGCTGGTGTAATGGCTACTAATTCTGTAACGGCGCTCACATCACCTGACTACAGCTACCAATAAGGGATCTGACGGGCTCATTGTTCACTGCAAGGCGGACGGTATAGGTGGTCGAAGCGCAACGACGGGCTCAAGTTACATCAAGGAGGCCGGGACTTGTCTTAGCGGTAGCAATATTATCGGAACTCTCCTTCACGAAGCCCCACATCTAGGAAGTCAGACATATCTTATACATTCTTATCTCGGTGGGGCCTTTTGCTCTTCAACCTTCGTTCTCATCTCTATGTCTCACAACAGCTATCACTTCTTTCTAGCCTAAGGCCCCAGCTCTCCCCCAATATTCGGTTACCACCGTCACACAGCACCTGTCCCTTGACTGATGCAGACAACTTAACGATTTCAAGATGGATACTACCTCGCAGTGGTGCCTACGGAGCATTCCGGACCGAAAAGATCTACCAATCTGTTCTCCCGGTACTCTCGATCAAGACCGCCCATGCCCCATGAGATCTCACTCTGGTGATCTCCCTCCGTCAGGCAGCCCACCTCATCCCCCCTCGACGCTGACACCTACTTTCCTCCATCTCTACTCCTTACCCGCATTCAAACGCCTACCGACCATCTCTCTCCATCCTCAGTACGACCTCACCAACCCGTCGTCACCGCACCGACGACGTGCCGTGACAACAGTCTCCACAAGTCTCACAACCATCAGCTTCTCTGTTCTGCATAGACGACATAGAAGTGTGATTCCTCCTTCGCACCGCTCCGTCAATCCACCTCCAGCATAACACTCCCTACCATCTTCTCTTCCCTTCCCTTGCCCGTTCTTTTCCTTCTTCCTCGCTTCCTGCCGAGCACTTCCTCTATAATGCACCCTCTCTCAAGCGTGCCGGAAAACCGAGGCGCCGTGGCACCGCCCTCAAGGGCCCTTGTAGCCATCACCCGTCCTCTCCCTCCGCGTCGGAGAGTTTACGTCTCATCTATATATTGTTCCCACCCCTTCTAGCATTGGTCTGCCACTGCGTCCTTGTGCCATCGGCTCGTTTTGGCTCCGGTCGGGTAATCTGGAGATGGTAGTTCTGGTTCTGAGTGCAGGTCAAATTGTGTCCGGGTATCTAATGTTAGGGATACTTCGAATAACTGCAACGCCAGTAGCAATGGAGTCGGTGCGCTTGCACAGACGAATGGCACACTGTCCGATGATCCGAGATAGAACAGGCATGGGAGCTGGCGTGAACGAATATACATCACTGCAAAGACCGACTAGGATTGTATCCCAGATCGACGATGATGTAGGTACAAAGTACGATTCTATCCTACCGTGCGCATTTACAAGTAGTCCACAATTCTTCCCGGTTCCCTGTATCTTACCCGTCGCCGACGAGGACCATAATCCCACCACCCCGACGATAACCACAAGCTCCGTCCATCCATCACCGAGTCCTCCCATTTGATGTCTAAACCAAAACGCCCATCCCCAGCCTTCCTGAACCTAGGGTATCAATGACAAAACCCATCTCAGTAATCCCCCATATACCAAACCGCAACCAAAGCAAACCTTTCTCCATCTCATCCCATCCCCATCCCGCGACCCATCCCCTGGCCCTGCCCCTGCCCTTGACCCTGCAAACCCCCACCCAAACCCTGCATCATCGCCCCCCCATTCTGCGCCTGCTGCGCTTGCTGAGCCTGAGCCTGAGCCTGAGCCTGAGCCTGCTGCACCTGCGCCAACTGAGGGTGCTGCACGTTCTGGCGTTGCTGCTGCTGCAACTGCAGAGCGGCGTATTTGCGCGCGTTCTGAACCATATGCGGAGGCGGGTTGCCGCCGTACTTCTGGTTGAGCTGGGCCATGAGCTGGCCGAAGCGCTGCTGGATGAGGAATTGTTGTTGCTGGGAGAGGGGCCCGGCGATGGGGACGTTGGGGTTCGGGTTGGGGGCGCCGTTGGGGAGGATGGGCATGCCTTGTTGCTGTTGCTGCTGTTGCTGCTGCTGTTGTTGTTGTTGCTGTTGCTGCTGTTGCTGAGCGTTTTGGTGTTGGGCCTGGGCTTGGGCCTGGGCTTGGGCTTGAGCGTGTAGGTTCGCCATTTGTTGTTGGGAGTGGCGCTGCATTTGCTGCATGTACATCTGGTGCTGTAGTTGTTGTTGCGGACTCGACTGCCCTGCGTATGCCTGTGCGGCGAGATGCTGGACGGCGGCGGGCGACATCTGATTGTTTGGAGAGGCGTGCAGTTGTTGCTGTTGGTGGTGGAGAGCTTGTTGGTGCTGCTGCTGTCGGACGAGCATGGCTTGTTGCGTCAGTTGTACGCCGTTCATGTGTGGCGTGCCCATCATGTTGTGAGCTATGACTGGAGTGTGGGCGACGGCGGACCCGGCCGGGCTAGCGTGGCTCATTCGTGGGGTGGGCGTGACGTGCCGTGTCACAGGAGTTGCCTGTTGAATGCCAGGAGTTCCGTGCGGCATTTGCGGGGTGCCATGTCTGCTGGGTGCTTGTTGACTGCTGCGCTGGCTGCTTTGCTGTGCCATAGCAGCCGCAACGCCGGGGTGTGAGTGCTGAAGAGCGGACCCCGGACGTACAGGGCTTCCTGCACCTTGACTTGAAGAGGTAATGTTCATCGGCACGCTTTGACCTGGATGGCTGACACCGATCTGGCCAACTAAAGGAGAAGAACCATGTGGCGTCTGCTGACGTACGATTGGAGATGAGTGCTGGCCTTGCGATGCCTGAAGCATTTGTTGCTGTTGCTGCTGGGGCGTCGGTATAATGCCGTTCTGCTGCGCATGGGCTTGCTGGTTCTGAGCCGCAATCTGCTGTTGTTGCTGCTGCTGGGCTTGTGCAAATTTGGCTTGCTGCATCTGCCGCGCATGCCTCTCTCTCAACGCTCGATCCTGGATAGCTTTCTCTTCCAGTTCTCTTCGCCTTTCGACTTCCATTTGCTCCTGCTGCAGTCGCTTTGCATGATCCTGTTGCATCTTCTTCTCATGCTCTCGCTTCGCCTTCTCTTTATGTTGAATCTTGATGTTCTCTAGAGCCTTGAACCTCGAGAAGCGCGGTTCGAATGATGCCGCACCAGGTTGGCCGTCCGCTGCCGCAGATATCGCACCAGCACCTGCATTTGACAGCGCAGGAGCCAGCCGTTCGTCCATGAGGAGCATAAATCGTTCCTCTTCTGCCGCCAGGGCCTCGTCCGCTGCCAGCTCGGCAATAGTTCGCTTCCGAGATTTGAGCGAGGGAGGCTTGCTTTGGTGCAATGGGTGCTTCAACATCTCCAAGACGTTCTGTGCGTCGTGAAAGCTGTCCACTGGTTCGAGATACAGCGGTGATGCGGTACTTGCAATCAACTTGCTTTCAAACTCATGTAGATCCTTGGAGTCAAGTGACATCTTTTGTCTCTTAGCCACACCTGCACCAATCGCTGGCGTCTGCGGCAGTGCTGATAGTGGTGTCAAAGGATGGGGCGTTGTTGCCGATGCCGGTGCGCGATTGCTGTTTGGAGCCTGCGATTGTCTCCTAGCAACCCTTGGATCTGGCGAGGTGGCAAATATGGTCAGTTCGGCTTGCAGCGAAAGCTCGGTCGGATGGAGCACTGTCGTGAATACTTTGGGCGCATAAACCGATTTCTTCTGTGAGCCTTCGGGTGATTCCCCAGATGCGGGAATGTTCACCTTTTCGGCTGCAGAATCCCCTATTCCATTTGTGGCAGCAGAGGCCTCAGCGACAACCAAGGGCTTGACTGATCCATCGTTGGTGTTCTCCCCAGCGGAGTCGGATTGCGGAGGAGACGGATAAGGTACATAGGGTGATGGAATGAGATGTTTATTGTAATTGTGTATCGAGAATGGGATCGTCTTCTCGCCACTTGCCGTATTTGATGAAGGACTTTGCGACAAGTCAGACACAAATCTGTGGTCGACTATCTGAACAATCAAACAGCCTATAGTACCTAAGTTCAGCGACCGTTCCGCATATGTTGTCGACGTTAGGCCTACCATCATAGAACTTGACGTTTGAGGCAAGAAGCTCCTCCAGCATGTCATGAGGGATCGTTTGCGACCTGACATGTTCTAAGATGACCCTCATGGGCGAATTGTACCCAAAGCTCCCATCTTGCTGGTCAAAACGAAAATGAGTCGGATGAAGGTGCAGTAATAGCGACGGAGAACTCTTGCGGTGCTTCTTCAGTATGTACGATGTGGTTTTCACTTCAATGGCAGACCGTTAGCTCCACAGCTTGATTATATGCCATTGTAACTGATTGGAGAAGGTCTACCTAAAGGTTCTGGTAGCCGCTTGACGGACTTTCGATCCAGGCTCGTACCGTCTATACTGGCGCCCCTCCCAGCATTCTTGCCCTGCTTACTGTGCACATCTCCCGGCCTTTGTGAGTCTCGCCTCTGACGACCGCTCAATCTTGGTCCAGCAGCGTTTATATTAGATCCGATGGTAGACGCTAGGGCTGGAGGGTGTTTGCTACCCGTAGGAGGACGTTTGGAACTGAGAGATGGTGATAGTGAGGAGCGCGGAGACTTGATGCCGTTGACGGCGCTCTGGGCTGAGGTTGGTGGGGGGCGCTTCATCTTGGGGTGAGGCTGGGACAGGACCGAGGAGTCCTCCGTCGAGATTCCCATCTCTTAGGTGGTAGGAGTGTGCCAATCTTAGGAAGCAGTTCGATCGGAGTCTGCTGTGGATAAGTTGAAGCGGTCGCGGTGTTCCTACTTCGTAGCATTAAATGTCCGGCTCGGCTTTGCGACATGTGGTGGGAGAAGCGCCGGTGGAGTGATCGGAGCAATTCTATATGCTGATCCTGGACGCTCGCTGCAGATATATGGACAAGCGACCTACAAAGGTTACATCCTGTTGTGGACTGGGAGTTCTAAACGGTTGCGCATCTGGATCCCAAAGAGTTGGGGTTGATGCCAAGACCCCGATACGGTTCCAAATGCAACCAAGCGCTCACGTGCGGTCAGAAAGAGAACGGTACAGCGGTGCAGTGAGGAGCTGATATTCGATCCAAGTCGTAGATATTTATATTATTCCCTCAAGTTTCAAGCATTGGTCATTGCTGAAATGACAAGAAGAATGCTTTGTTTAAATACATTTGATCAACTACATGCTTAAGACGATGATACCTTATCTTTTATCATAACATAACCCTGACTACCTGGAAGTCCATCCCAAAAAATATACTCATCAATCCTGACCTCTCACCCTCCGTCGCCAGTCCTCCCTTACTCGGACACCTTCGACAACTTCGACTCCTTTTCCTAGTCCTATCCTACTGTCCTTCTCCCACCAATTATCTCTTTCTTCATTGCCTGAGTGACCCATATCGTCTTCACTGTCAACCAAGCCACCGTGCCCACCTTCGTCGCCTACAACAAGAATGACCTGACCAACCCAGCCAGAAATATGTCTGACTGCATCGCCACCGGTACCCGACAGCCTTTCTTGAATGTAGACAATCTCAGGGCTAAGATGTCGGAGAAGATGCACGTGACCGGTAGGGGTCGTGAAAGGAAGAATCATCCTGTCATCCTCCACGAGCGCTTGTGCTTGGCTGTAGAGTGTACTGAATGAAGGAGAAGCGGAAGAAGATGAGGATGTATGAGGTTTGGGTGAAGACAATGGTTTCTCCGCTTCCTCGCCAGGCGTGTGTGTGTCTTCGTGTTCGATGTTTGAGAAAGACGAGGTGATCGATGCTGTAGGTCGTTCGGTGCGTGGCGATGCCAGAGGATGCTGTTTGAGGTCTGGCGCATAAATCAGGATGAAAAGGTGTGTTTTCTCGGGGTCCACATGCTCAGAGAGGTGGGACAAAATGGACTGCGGTGTATATTGTCAATTTCTCTAAGCTTTTAATCAACGACGAGGAAGCTTTACCGCATGCTCCTGGTGATAATCCGTCTCTTCCTGCGTACCAGTGTCATGACTCGACTCCGAAGTAACTACAATAGCGACCGTCTTTCTTTTCAAGCCACCAGGACGCTGCTGGACCGCAGTAGGCTGACGGCTTGACGTGCCAGCTCCTGTCATTGTAGGATCGCCACCCTTTAGCCCGGGCCCTGGTTGTGTACTGGAGCCGTTGTTGCGCGACTCGGCTTCCTCGGACCACCTAGAGTGATCTTCAAAGTCTCTTTTATCTTCTTCCCTGATCGAGGACAGAGCGCCCCCGACGACCGCGCCCGCGGCAGCTACGCCAGCGGCCACCTTGCGGCTAGCACCATCGAAGAGCTGCTGCGGGCTTGGAGTCCGACGGAGTGCGCCTGACATGCGGGCCATCATGCTGGCGTCTTCTCCGTGAACAGCGCCGGTGCCTGATACATCCTCCGACTCCCGGAACCCTACACCAGCATGGCCTGAGGCATGCGGTGGATCATTATTCCGGCGAGTATCTTCTCGGTCATAGTCGTCGTCGCCATCGTCACGTCGTTCGCTCCAGATCCAGGCCGCGAGGCCTATGGTTGCGGCTGTGACCGTGAAGGCCAACGGTACCCAATAGCCAAGGGTGCTTCTCCGAGATGACGCGCCATAGGTTTGGCGGCGCTGCCGTTCGTAACGATCGTAGGAATAAGACATTATTGAGTCCACAGTGATATCACAACTACCTAACCTGGGCAGTCGCGATAAGGTAACATCCCATAAGGGTTTGCTGATCTAGAGGACGTGCTAGCAGTACGTGAGGCTGGGAATCTATTGGTGGGGGCTGGGAACCTTGTACCTTATGTAAGGCTGAGATGACTCAGCTATCGATTGGCACTCTACCTGAACATCATATAAATACCTTAGGGTTTTTCGTCCATTGTTGTCACTATTCCACATCTTGAAGACCGTTATAAACCCAGATAAAGTTCTGGACTCAGCGCAAGCTTTCGAAGCTGATCTTTGCCTCCGTTAACCCCTGGTTCTAATGTCCTTTACTTGACGACCCAGCACAACCTTCAACCCTCCTTCTACTCGGGTTTGCCCCTAAACCAGCGGAAGTGAGTAGGCAGACCGAACTCTTATAATGCCTCACGCTCAACCAGCTCCGTCCCCAGGCTTTCAGGCTTTCATTTTCTGTGGGCCTGGCGTCTCCCTAAATACTTTCACATCGTCTCCAGAAGAGTTTCCTAAAGCGCTTGTACCAATCGCAAATAGGCCTATGGTATGGTATCCACTTGACTGGTGCTATCGTATGGGTATTACAAGTAAGGGATAAAACTTCATTACTTCCTGTTTTTTTGCTGTAAGGTTATCTCAATTCGAAGTTCAGCGCAAGTATCCCTGAGAGCTCTTCTTGAGCAGCAAAATAAAGCATGCGTATTGAATGCGCCCTCTCAAGCATTGCTACTCTCTTTCTACTTTCCATTTTCCCATGTGGGTCTCTTTGAATAGTCTGCTGTGGTTTAGGGCTCAGTTACCGCTAGCCTTGTAACCTTGACTGCGGGTTTCAATACTTCTGTCTTAGTATAACCAAGAAGAGCTGATGTTCTTCTACAACCTCCCCATCACACCGTCTGCATCACCGTGGTGTCGATCTGATATCTTCTCCGTGCAGACGTCCAGCTAGTCACAGCCCCATCCTCAGCGACTGCCATAGAAGCGGCTCTATCCCAGAACCCTCATCTTACATCACTACCCGCGCCCAGAGCCGATATTCTTGCACCCGAGGGCTTGTCGCAGAATACTGGTACCGCCGAAATCCTCCGCCTCCCTGAAGTCCAGGCAGCAATAACAGGTGACTTCGTAATTCTTCCCTGCGATCTCATCTGTGAGGTAGCCGGCGAGTCCCTGCTCGAGGCATGGATGATTCAAGAGGGCGGACTGGGCGGTGCTACTGGCGGAAATTCGGAAATCCACGGTCCCAAGATGGGACTGGGAGGCGAGAGAGGGGGACGACGAGGAGGTTTGGGGGTATGGTACCAGACCAAAGGGGATGGTAGTGTCAAAGGCGAAGAAACAGACTTCGTTGCTACAGCATCAATAGAGCCGCCCATAGTGCCACCCCCTGAGGGCTCTCTCCGATCGAATATCGCCAATCTAGTCTACTCAACCCCAACGGACACGCTCAACGACATCACCGAAGAGAAGAAGAGCTTTCCCATCAGACATTCGCTCCTACGCAAGCACGGTCGGATCAAGTTGCTTACGACTTACCGAGATGCACACGTCTATTTCTTCCCTTACTGGATTCTCGACATGGTCAAGCACAATCAAAGAATGGACAGCATCAGCGAAGACGTTGTCGGATGGTGGGCAAAATCCGGATGGCAGGACGGCCTTGGCGACAAGCTCGGTCTGCGAGAAATCTTCGAAGGACCCGAGGACAAGGAAGGCGAAAGCGGTAGCCACCACAGCGGGCCCATCGAGGAAGAAATCGACCTTCGCAACCTAAGCACCACGTGGAAGAGCGATCTAAGCCACGGCACGAAAGCGCAACCGCAAACTAGCTTGGCGTCAAGAGTCCCGGACGCTAAACTCCGTAACCTGCAGGCTCCAGCCGCAAAACGAAAGCTCAAAATACCGCCCATGCTAGCGTATATCCACCCTCCTGAACCGACCGCTCCGCTCATAAGGAGGGTCGACACCGCCCCTCTTCTCCTGTCCGTGTCGCTCCGATTGGCCAAACTCGAATCCATAGAAGAGGTCGGCCGCACGGCGTCTTCGCCCTTTGCGCATACCCACAAGATCGCCTTCCCCGGAGGCGTCGCGCAGCGATGTACGGTGACGAGAGCGGACTGCTTGCTCGCGGAGAACGTGACGGTGGAAGAGAAGGCGGTGGTCAAAGAGTCGGTCATCGGCGTCAACTGTCACATCAAGAGCGGGGCGCGCCTGACGCGATGCGTGCTGATGGATGGGGCGGTCGTAGGCGAGGGCTGTCAGCTCACCGGTTGCATTCTGGGCAGGAGATGTCAGATCGGCCGGAAATCGACGCTGAAGGAGTGTGAGGTGCAGGAAGGTAATGTGGTGCCTGAGGAGACGGAGGCGAAGAATGAGAAGTTTATGGTCTTTGAGGGCTTGGATGATGGTGATGAAGGGGATGTGAATGAGGATGCTTTTGATACTGATGAAAATGTTGATATGGTTACCCAAGATGAATCTATAGATAGAGATTGAATAAGGAGTTTTCTGGTTACAGTTTTATTCCTTGTCTCTACGCCATCTCATCAGTGATGTTCCCACCATATGCACGCTCAAGAGGTATGTGTACATTCAGAAGGTGTTTCAGTAGACAGTCACTGATCCTTCCAACTCTTCCTGAGTTTCAGTGGCAGCGGAGGAAGACTTAACCAAGCCCTCGTCTCTCAGTTCCTGCACCAGCTGCTGGTACTCTACTTCCCCTCTCTGCGCCCTGATGCCCACGTGAAAGAGTCCATCTTCCCTTTCAACATCACTGATGAGATCAGCCACCATGTCCCACTCCTCCGTCTGTACGAGAGCTTTCAGCACAACGATCAGGGCCTCCCAGCCGGGAGCTTTCCCTTCCCTTGCCATCCTCCTCAGGAACGTCATCATTTTCCCGGATTCGCCCAGTTTTCCGTACCCTTCCAGCATACGGTCGTAGAATATGTGATCGACCACTCCACGCTCGAGCCGGATGCGATTCCAGAGCACGTCCAACGCAGCGAGGTCGGGAGGGTCCTGCGAGAAGTAGTGGGTGAGGAGGATGGTGTAGATGTGCGGAGACGGTTTGATGTTTCGACTGGCCATATGATCCAGAACCGCGCGTGCCGCCGGAAGGTTGGGGGTAGAGGACTTTAGAAGATTGTCGATGATAGTGCCGTAGGAGAAGGCGTTGGCCTGAACGCCGCTCTCCTCCATCTGAGCCAGCACTGCTGCAACGGCCTCTGCCTTCTCTGCGGCAGTTTGTTCGGAAGGAGGCTGGCCATCTTCCCGAAACAGCCCGTCAAGGATGGTGGTATAGGTTACAACATCCGGTTGGATATTCAGGGTCTCCATTTGCTGCAACAAGCGGCTTGCTTCATCTGCTCTTCCGTCCCGGACTGCTGGTCTAAGCAGGGTGTTGAAAGTCACGATGTCAGGTTCAATTCCCAACTTCTTGGCCCAAGGCAGGATCCTTGGAGCAAGCTCACGTTTTCGAGTTTTGATTAGGGCAGCCATGACAACATTGATAGTAGTCGTGGTAGGTTTAGCCAAGCCCGCAAGCTCACCGGTCGGTGCCATAGTGCTAGACGGACCGCCCCTGGCTTTTGCTGCTTCGGCAGCCTCAAGCCAGATTCTGCCCATCTCGTCAAGCGCTCTGAGTCCCATGTCCCATTTGCCACTGTGAATGAGCGCGCCTATCCTGGTTGTCCATGACCGGACATCGGGGTTGACACCAGCAGCGCGCATCTTGCCCCAAATGATCTCGACAGATCTTGGGTCTCTTGCTCTTTGACACCCCTGCAGCATGGCACCCCACGTAGCTTGCTCTGGCTGTATGCCTGACAACACCATGTGGTTCCAGATGTCGATGGCCTTGTCTGATCGGCCCAAAGTCATGAAAGTGAAAAGGAACATGTTGTACACCTTCATCGGAATGAGACGAAACAGTCCTTCCGCCTCAGGCGCCTGACCAGTCCCAGCTGGGACGGTCCTCGGGCCTCCTCCATTTATACCTTCGATAGCCACGGATGTGACCTGTGCTTGCGGGTAGAGCTCTGTGACCACGTCCCACAAGGCCTCTGCACGCTTGAAGTCCGTTCTCTCTATAGCATGACCCAGTCGTTTGATGACGGTATCCACAGCGACATTTCGTGACTCATTGTTACCACTTGCTCTGAGCTTGATCTCGTTTGCTTCTGCGTCAAGGGCGCTTCGCCTAAGTAACTGTTAGAGTATTTAAGGACACTCTACAGGTCAAAAGCTCACTCATTGTTGTCTGTCGGTTGTCTCTGGTGTACTGGTAGTCTTTTCAAAGTTGTGATAGGTGATCTCCGCACTCTAGAAAGCCTCCGAAAAGAAGGTGTTCGTTCAGTAGGGTTAGAATCCTTAGCCCGTGTATCAAGGCTCAGTGGTCGAGAGTTGGGACTTCTATTTTCGCTTGGAGCATCACTATCTCTCGATTGTGAAGCAGAGTATCGACCTCTGCGAACACTGTTCGAAGTCTCGTCGCGAGGGGAAAGGAACAGGCTTTCAAGGATATCGTCCCTCGAATTCCGCGCGAGGGGCCATTGTTGATGCCTGGGAGTGAGAGCATTCGTGGCTTCGTTTCGGCCGGAAGATCGCTGCAAACTCGTACGTTCATCTCCTTTTTGTGCTGTTGCGGCTCCGTCATGAGCAGGTTGCGGTTGGTTGAATGATATGAAGCTCGCTCTGGAATCCCATTGGGGCTTTCGAATCTTCCGCGCCTTGACTCCTAGTCTACGACAGCTCACACATATGTAAGGAGTCGTCATCAATGATTTTCTACTGTTTCAGTCTGAGGTTTTGATTCCAAGAGCGTGAGTTTACTGATCTTTGTTTAGCCCCAGCGGAACGTTCCGTGTTCGGGATGCTTGAGTTATGTACATCCAATGTATTTGGTGTTTACAGCACATCATCTAAGACGCAGGGAATGAGTTGACGAATTCAGACAAAGAACTCCTCCAGGAGCACTCCAGGAGCTCGTCTCGCTGTGGTCGTTCCGCCTTTGCTGCCTGTGAACAGGCTACCACCTCCTGTTCTTGCAATTTGTACCCTACAGCTATTCTTAGAATGTTGGCTCCAAGAGGCACATAGCAAGAATTTGTAGAAAATAAACAGTAAAATCTGTCTAAATTCTTTTTTTTCTAATCATCATTCACAAAATCAATCTCACTGCCTTTCTCAACATCATTATCATCACTGTCACTATGAGGCATCCTCATAGTCTCAATCACAACATCAGAAGCAATATATAAATGAATTTAAAGTGTGAAATATTATTCAAAATCATAGTAGAGATCACAGAATATAGTTAAAAGTATATTGAAAGAATGTGAAGAAATTTATAAAATTAAGAATTAATCATTATATTTAAATTGTTTAAATTAAGAACATCAAGATTACTCATAGTTACTATGATAGAGATAGATCTTAATTTAAAGAGAAAGATTTAATTTATTAACAATTAATATAGAAAGTACTCAATTTTCTTAAGAATCAATTTACAGCATATTTAAATGAGATGTAAAGATATATTTAATATAAATATAAGATTTAGATCAGCATTAATACTGTTAATCTCATCATTAAATAAATTGATTAATTAAAGAAGCAGATAAGTATTCTTTTGTCATTATTACTGTTATTAAGAGAATGATTTTTAATGTTAAAAATAAGTTATTAAACATTTTTAAAAGACTTATAATAACTAAATGATGCAGCTAAGTAGCTGACATATTAATTAGTTAATCTTTATTAATGAAAGCATCATCAATCTTTATACTGCAGACAGAAAGTTTGACTAAATTATTATAAGAAAGTAAGCAGTTATAAAAAAGTTCTTTTAAAAAGAAAAGCACTACAGCATTCTTTCAGCATATATAATTGATGATTATATTGCTTGAAAGATCTATGTCAGGATTATCACCTGACCACAGCTTACCTCGCCGCCGCCGCCTTCGCCTATTAGGCGAATAGCCTACTTAGCCATTTAGCCACATGGACCCAGCCATGTGCCTTAGCGAGTCGCTTAGCTACT
>JAABUY010000277.1_pt1 | contig 97836 bp, 100 predicted proteins | sample 5560271 | NCBI WGS metagenome assembly JAABUY01 (sample SAMN10711886, study PRJNA513374) | rock metagenome | isolation source: Antarctica rocks | place: Antarctica: Victoria Land, University Valley | reverse complement strand
TGGGGAGTGGGGGGATGGTGGGGGGGGTGGGCGGGATGCGGGGGAGGGGTTGGAGTGGAGGATTGATGCGGAGGAGAGGGCGAGGGCGAGGGGGATGATTAGGAGGGGGAGGTGAGGGGAGGTGAGATGAGATTTTGGGGGTTAGGTGAGGTGGTTGGTTGTGATTGTACGGGTTGCTGGATCTGTGTGCTTCTTACGGTGATCCCGTGCTGTGCTGGTTTAAGATGTAGGATTCTAGAATTTTCTTTCAGCCGCGCTATAGGAAGGGGACTAGCGATGCTCCATAAGTTTCTGGGAAGGTGAAAAACGACAAGAGATACTGTTAGCCCGTCAGTGAGGAGAGGCGAGAAGGAACTGATCTAACCTGGGTATGAATGTAGGTGGGGTTATCTATCGGCTTGACCATATAGAAACATCAATAAAAGCGCCTCAAACCTTACTGACCCTTGAAGCAGCCCAACGCCGGACTAGAAAATCTCTACCCCTTCTATTCTCTTCTAAGTAATGTACACCCCCGCCGCCTTCCTAAGTCTATTCATGATGGCAGCCGCAGTGTCTCCATCGGAATCAGAAATGCCTTCGACGAAGATGACGTCGACGTTCTTTGCGTCGAGATCCCGTAACGCGAAAAATAGGCCGCGAGCGATGTGGTCGGTGTGGGAGCCGAGTGCTATGTCCCAGAGCTGGACCGGTGGGTCGCTGGGGTTGAGTTGGAGAGACGTCGTGGTTGCTGTTGGCGGTTCGGTGGGCTTGTTGGGAGTCGAGGCGGTGTCGTTGGGATGGGTGTCCGAGGACTTGGAATTTGAAGGGCTTTTCGCAGGTGTGTTCTCGGTGGTTCCGTTCGTTATGAATGTGCTAGACTTAGGTTTCCCAGCTTCAGCCGCCGTCAAGCCCAGCCATTGCTTCCAGGTCTTTGTCCGTATTATTCCGATACTCCTGTTCTCGCCAATGTACTTGGCCAGAACGTCTGTTGACGGTTGTCCGCCGTTTGCATCGTATAGAACCACTGTAGCCCTTGGAGAGTAATGTTTATACTTCATCCCCGGCGCTTTTGGTGCAATTTCATTCTCAGACCCATCTTTGTAACCAGTCACTACGTTCTCCCAGCCCCAGCACTCGCGCAGTTGCTCGATGCTTATCCCTCCCGGTCTGAGTATCACCGGCGGCTCGGACAGACCATCTACCACCGTGCTCTCGACGCCGACATCGCAGGACCCGCTATCGAGAATAATCTCGATTCGACCGTCGAGGTCGTGCCTCACATGCTCAGCCACAGTAGGCGACGGTTTGGTAGATGCGTTAGCAGAGGGCGCCGCTAAAGGTACGCCAGCAAGCTTGATAAGGGCGAGAGCTAGGAGGGAGTTGGGCATACGTGCGCCAAAGGTTGGCAGGCCTGCTGTAACTTCGGGCGCCAGCACGGAGTCCTCTGGGTTTGGCAGAATAATTGTCAACGGCCCGGGCCAGAACCTCTGGATTAGTGGCCTGTACATCTGGGGTATCGGGTCTGGAGGATATCTATTGGTATCCCGTTTCGCCCCGAACGTTCTCTCCAACTCGGTGGGCTGACTCGGTCTGTATCCAGTCTTGAGCCGTGACGGCTGCAACAGTCCTCTTAATTGCTCCAAGCAGCAGACGTGTACTATGAGGGGATTGTCCGAGGGCCTCTGTTTTGCCTCATATATTCCTCGTACGGCCGAGCTTCTCGTTGCATCTGCTCCAAGACCGTAGACTGTCTCCGTAGGGAAAGCTACAGGAATATCTGATTCTCTTATGCTTTTGGCCGCCGTTCGAAGATTCATACCATCTGGACTGTCGTCCGGCAAATCAATAGTCCAGTCATCAAGGAAAGACCTCTGGCCATCGTTGAATGTCAAACTCCCGAGCTTCAATGCATCAACCGGTAGAATACGGGTGTCCTTTTTTGCGGTGTGGTGGGACATAATTCGGTGCCTCTCCTCCGCCCTTACACCAATGGACCTGGTGGTCCAAAACAAGGAGATTGGAAACAGACGGCTGCAGCCCCGGAGCTGGAGTAGGAGCGTCGTGACGGGCGTTGTTGACAAGCTGTAAGCCTAAGACAGCAACCTTCGCAACTCAATATATTTGATAAAGACCAGTCACAAGCCCAAGAGAAATAAGGTACTCAACTCATCTACTGAATCAATATCAATCTAGGGTATTTACGAGTACTATAGCGAACCCCTCCAGTGGACCCTGAAAATTGATTTAAGACTAATCCCACGCCTAAACTAAGCCTAAGCCTAAACCTAAACCTATTAACAACAACAACTCGTCCTTTGCCCCTGACGCCAACCTCACCTCTGCTTCTTATCTTCTTTGTCGTACGAAATCTCACTTCATGTTGATGGATCATGCTAGTACTTGACTTCATGTTGTAACGAAGTCCTCGTGAATGAGGAACCAGATTTACTCAACAGCCTAAGACTATCGATCCCCCATAGCACTTGAAGTACTCCAGAAAACCGCTCCGACCTGATACAAACACGTATTTTCATGCGTCTAATTGCTCCTCCGGTCTCCTGTCCTTCACACAATTCCTTCACTCGAACGCAGTCTCGAACAATCGCCGTATTGTAGATACCGTGTTCCTGCCCAGCCTGGGACTTCGGACCTAGCCAGCCGGCGCTGGAAGATCTTCGAGCTCTTTGACAGTATGACCCCCAAGACTGGATGATCTAGTTCTTTCTAGTCGAAAAAGCCACGTACGATCGTATTTCAGCCTGTGTAGTACTCAGACGAGTACCTAACACCATATGTCGTGTCACGAGCCTGGTGTGCTGTGGAAAGCCCTTGTAGCGTCTCTTGTCACCAATATAAGTCCTTCCTTTCCCACTCCAATCTCAGAAGACTTTGCCGTCGCGCCGCTCATCTGGATGGTAAGGTTCCTATCATGATGATCCTCCTTTCCTCATCTCATCAAGCATCCTGGAGTACGCGCGTGAGGCTCCCAATGTGTAATGTTGGTCCGGTCCATAGGCGTCTTTGAGGCCTGCACAAGCTCTCTGATAAAGAGAAGACGCCTCATTAAACTTGCGCTGGTGTTCCAAGATCTTGGCCAGGCGACAAGTGGCTCTAAGGGTGTCTGGATGCAGTTCCCCCAATATCTTCTCAAATCCTTTCAATGCTCGTTGTTGGCACACCTCAGCTGCATGGGAGTTGCCCAGCTCTTCAAAGACCATACTCAAATTCTGGACGCTTGATAATGTCTCAATGTGCTCCATTCCCAGCGTCTCCTCACGTGCTTCATAGACCTGCATATATATTTCCGCTGCTTGCTTATACTCTCCCTGGATTTGAAGCGAGTGTGCGAGAAGATCCTGAAATCTCAACACTGCTAGATGTTCCCTTCCTGGAAAGGTCTCATATATATGTAACACTTGTCTGAACATCGTCTCCGCTGCTTCATAGTCGCCTTTTGCCTTGTGCGTCAAGCCTAGTAAAGTCATACAATCCAAAGTCCAGAGGTGGTGGCTACCTAGCAGCATCTGAAGTACTCCATAACACTCCGTAGCATAAAGGTGAGCAATGTCATGTCGCCCCTGTTGCCAACTATAATCGGCTACTCTGTACAAGACGAGTGCACGATTCAGTCGGTGAAAGGCGGACGTGTAGCTGTACTTCAACACCGCTTGTGCATGTGGGAGAAGGGGTTCACATATCTTCCACGTCCTATAACTGACATCTGGAAATTCTGCTGACATCATATATAGCGCTTCTTCCCTGTAAACCGCGTGGGTACCCTCCATTTCAAGCCAGTTCTGTGTGGACAACTGTACAAGTCGATGCATCATGAAGGTGTCCCCGCCAACTTCGGCTTTGATCAAAGAGAAAGCTTGCAGGGTTCCAAGAGCGGTAGTGAAGTCAACACTTCGGTCGTTTCCCTTCCGTAGCAATGATTTCGGGACTCCGTGCCGATCCAGAAGGGCCATGAGAGAAATTATCTGCGCAGCCTTAGGATTATGGCGTTTTATTTGGTTGAACGACAACATCCAAGTTCTAAACACCGAATTCGGGCTACCCAACTCTCTTCTAGGATCCTGGAGCTCTTTGCTGAGGTATTCCTTTAAATTCAAGTCGTCATTCTCGACTTCCGCCAGATAATCCTTTAGAGACACGTTGTAGTTGCTCACATAAGCTGCGGACTGCGTTATAGCAAGAGGTAGGCATCCCAAGGCCTCCACAAGCTTGCTTGCATCTGTTTTGTCCCAACGATCTTGTGGTACTTTTGATCTTAGCAGAATCTCGGCGTCTTCGGGTGTAAAATGCTCAATCTCAATTGGCATATTGCCGTTGGCAAGATCCTTGCCAAGGATTTTGTTTCTCGTCGTAACGAGAATTAATCCCTTTGAGCTTCGCGGTAAGTAGAATGCTAAACCACTTGGCGATATGTTTTCAGTTCGAGGTGAATCTAACACGGGCTGGGGAAAGAACAATTCCGCGTCGTCGGCATTGTCTAAAATCAGAAGCCAGTGGCCGTGGTCCTCGTCGTTAAGCCACTTGTGCACAAGCTGACACGTGTCGACCTGCGGATTGTCGAATTCGGGAATCTTCAATTTCTCGGCGATGCTTTGGTAGGCTTGATCAAACCTAGACTTGTTTGCGGCATGGACCCAGAAGACCTGGCAGTGCTGTTGTTTGTATCTATGAGCGTATTCGATAGCTATCTGAGATTTCCTGTAGAATAATCAGTGGCTCGACTTTTGCAGTAACACATCGAGTTTGACGGTTTAGATAGGGAATTGACATTGACAGACATGGCTGGATGAAGATGAGGGAGTGCCAGAATACTCAAAGTGTGGATAAGACTGTTGGGAGGAGTGTAACGGACGTCAAACTTGGGTCATGTCGAGGATGAGGAGGTTGAGGCGGATTGCAGTATCTTACCCGACGCCTCTATGCCAAAGAGCGCAACACGCCGCCGATTAGTCCAGAACTGTAAGTTGATCTGCTTGATGACGTCCTCACAGCCGACAAAGTCACTGTCTTGCTCGAATGAAACCATGAACGCAGGTTTAGCGGAGAGAGATGGGACTATTGCGCGAAGTCAACCACCTTTTGATCAGAAGTCATCCGTTTAGCATTAAAGATAGATGTTTATCAGTGAAGAAAATCAACAGAGTGTTAGATGAATTATCATTGACTACACATGCTCTCCCTAGTAGGCCAAAAACACAGATTGAGAATCTCATACCAAAAAGTGGTATTGATTTCACTTGAAGGACCCCAGAATGTGATCCGTCCAACCAGCAAGTTGTAATTCTTGCAACAGATCGCCTCTCCTTGAAATAGGACATTCTACATACCAATTGAGTTGTGAAGTTGAGATGCACAAGCTTGTATCTGAGTCCATTGCTCGCCAGTATACTCCTGTGTTGCAATCTTGGTCCTATCCATTTCTTTCCACTCTTCGAGCGCAACTTGCTCCAGGCCATGCTGAACATTAAAGCGGGAGTACACTCTCTGTTTGACTCCATGTCGATGCTTCATCTCTTCTCTGAATTCTTGAGCGACTTTTTCGGTATCAGTCGCGATGCTCTGTAACGATTCAAACAACGGCTGAAGAGTCCTTCCAATGTCCCTTGATGCCAGAATACCTGTCCCAATGCTGACGATGCACCCTATGTCCCTTGTTGGCTGCCAGATGTGTCTGGCCTCGTCCAGCAACAGTCGGATAGGATTATTATACTGGAGACCCCCGTCGACGTATGCAGTCGGAGGATTACCAATCACCATTGGTGGGAAGAATGTCGGTGCGGCAGAGGTTGCACAACATGCTTGCCATATAGGGCAGTCATCAATGTCATTCCAGGAACTCTCATAGCTTCGGAAGCGGAAGGGTTTCCCCAACTTTTCGGACGTGACACATACAAAGCTAGGATCTTGATCAGCTAAGTGTCAAAGCTATGATGATACAGCCATACACTTTGCAATTTGAGCTTTGATCTTGGGAGACTTCAAACCACAGCGATGTATCCGACTCTGCAGTTGCTCTTTCCCCTAAATGCTTTACTACCAGCCCCTTGATAGCGTCCTCCAGCGGCTTAGAATCGAACCGTTGCTGACCTCTGACAATGATAAAAAGCTTCCCGATCTTGCTCCCAGAGATGAGGGTCTCGATCAGAAAGATACCTGGTGCCATTTTGAGGTACTCGTCGATGCATGTATCAATATCCATTCAAAGTACTCCCAGCATGACGGCGATAAGACTGTATTTGCTTTGTTGGCCAAGTTTGTTAGAGGGCTAGAATGAGACTCTACTCACCCGCCTGTCGAGGTGCCGGCAATGAGATCGAAGTATTCGCATGGCAGCACCCAACGCGTAGGTCGTTTCGCTGCACCATCAGATTCATCCAATTCCCTCTCTAGAGCACGCATTATCGCTCTGAGGATGTACAAGGAGGACAAGCCTCGAATACCACCCCCATCTGAGAGACTCAATATCAACTGTCCGATTCTTTTTGGGCCTTGGAGGATCAGTGTGCTTACCAAGAGAGAGCAGTCGAAGTGGTCGTGTGTCTTCCATTTTCTGCAGAACAATGTCTCATCCGAACTTCAATCGTCGGGACTCTGCCCAGATTTTGCAGCGCCTCGGACAGTGAACAGTATGGCAAATCGCTGGCTGGCGGTGAGGTTCAACTTCTGAGTTTCATGGCCGCTTACCAGCTACGTACAAGAGATGCGTACTGCGAGATAGATACCGAGAAGGCACAGGTGGAGGGCGATGAGATCCCAGGTGCATGCGGCTGAAGGTGGGGGTTGTACGCCACAACTTGATTGCACATAACGTCCAGTTCCATTACCATACACACAAAGTAGTAACGCACCGAACGATGCTTTATTCCGTATTTCGTACCAAAACCGTGACCGGAAGCATGCCAAAGAGAGCGCTTATCGTCACATCGAAAAGAATGAAGCTTCGCCCTAGAACTCGGACAAGACCTCGCAGAGAGGATGGATGACCAAAAGCGGCCCTAATGCGCCTACTGCTCAGCAGCGACACCAATCTCGGTCGACCGTTCCTCAATCTCCCCACCAGCCTCATTCTCTGCCCAAGCACCCCAAAGCCCCCTTTTTCCCCTGACCCTCAATGGGCCACCCAAATCGCCTTCCGCTTGCTCTACCTTCACAGCGTCCTTCGTTGCCAACACAAGAATTTCGAAAAACATTTTTGTAGCATCCGCTCTACTGGTTGTGCGCTCAGGTAGCAAGTCTTGGAAGAGCACGCTCGCTTTTGTGCGCTGCGACTGACTTTCAGCCGCTGATGGCCCGAACCGATCACGTAGCAGGTGCACGGCATGTTTCGTTCCAAGCGACACAACACCATCATCTGCAGGATGTAAAAGAGGGGCCGTTGTGACGTCGAAAGGATCCGCTGCCGGCGTGATGGCGTCTTCATCACTCCCGCCATTGGCATGGGCGCCACCCAAGTCTTCATCCTCCATTGGCAAGCGGATTTCGTCATTGGCAGGTAGCTCGAGAATCTCCGAGCGGTCTTTAACAATGGTGCTTTCATCGAACGCGACGCCCTCATCTGCGACGGCAAACTCGTCGTCCTCCCCGAGTTCAAGTTGTGGTGCCTCAACCGTGCCAATCTCCATCTCCTTGTCACCAACGTCAGCAACACCACTGTCCCGCTTTCGCTTCAGTTCCCCCGATCTTCTAACTACTTCAAGTGACAGAATACCTCTCAGCTCAGGCGCCCAGCCTTTGACTCTTCCGTCACCCATTATGTTCGATACAAAGCCACCATTCCGTTGCATGTTCATCAAGGTAAGTAGCATTGGATCCCTGGGAAGAAAGGATGCAGGCTTCAAGATTTTAGACCGGTCATTCTGCTGGGCTTTGATCTCGCTAGTATGAAGAACGGTATCTGCGTCGGGTTGGATGACCTTTCGCTTTTTGGCTTTGTGGGCATGGTGCACTGACACCTCGTCAGGTTCGAAGACCGTGGACTCAAGATCTCGGACGATACTTGATCGCGCAGAGGACAGTGGCGATTGTGATTCTCTCTGAAGTCGGTTGTCAATTGGTGCTGCCTCCACCGGTGGCTCGTCGTCATTGATTCTAAACCCAAAATCATCATCCCCACCCATAGCAGTGTCCCCATCCACTCCGAGGAAATTGTTGATGTCGTCGTACGCAGAGGGCACCGCTGTGTTGGGTCGCGTTCTCGCAGCTTCGCTTTCGGCGAATCCGGATGGCAGATCGTCTCCGTCGAACAATTTGCTCCCATCACCGATGATATCCTCCGCTATAGGCCTTGCAGCAGGCGCATCTCTTCCAACCTCCATACTTGGTCCTTCGTCAACGATGTCATCGCCAAAGTCAATTTCCATCCCTTCAGCATCTAGCAATTGAGGCTGTTCTTGCTGCGCATTCCGACCTTGCTCAAAGTCCAGTGGCTGCAACGAACTGGTCCAATCGGCAGCGTCATTTCCGAATCCCCCCAAATCCATACCAGAAGGCTGCGTGAGGAGAAGCGAGGCATCAGGCATGGCAGTCAATAGATCAACATCAGCAAGCACATCGGGAAGTATAAGCGCGGCCGCATCATGTCCGTTTGCATTGGCAGGCAGATCGAGCTGCTTGCCTGGACGGAAAGCCTGCACAACAGTCAATTATCTAGTGACGAAAGTCTCTACTCAGGTGTTTATACCATCTTGATCTTTATCATTGCTTCATTGCAGTCATCCAACAAGTAGCGCGCCTTTCGGCTGTATATCCTGACGACGCCGAGTAACAGTTGTCCGCTCAAGCGCAACGCTTTTGGCGCCTGCGTTGTGCCTACTATCAAGTTCACACTGCTTTCGATGTTCGATTGAAGCACGTGTGTCTTCGAGACTTTGCGCTCCAGGTTCGCCGACAGCCAGACGTTGGCCAAAGGCCCCGTTTTCGAGAGAAGCGTCTCCGAGTAAAACATGACGTCGAGTTTGGAAATATCAGCACTAGGTAGAGATGATTGAGCGAGAATTGTGTGATGTAAAATGATCGAGACGAACTCGCAGCGTTGGTGTTGTTGTTGGGCGCGTCTTTCGCCGTACTGTGTACGCGATGTGTAGCAGCTGTACCGTATGAGAAATAATCTATCAGCGTTAAATGCTTGAAAAAGAATGACTTGTTGTGTGCAACGCTGATGGTGACCGCTGACCATAGAAAGCAGTACAGCGAAGTCGTTGCGAAGCAAAGCAGAGAGATATGTCGAGGGGCTGGCGATGATGATGAAGGCAGCTCCATACCGCTAACTTACGCTATTCCCTTTTAGGGTAGTTGCGACCAAAGTTCGCCCTCATGGCAATCAATTCCTTTCCATCAGATGGTAAAGAGCAAAACTCGATCTGAATTAGATAGTGGTCTCTGTACGATGGCAGACTTCATCATACTTCACAGTCTTGTCTGCCCGATGGCGCTGGATAGGTAATTTGTATGTGTTGATTACTGTAAGAATCGCTGCATCGCAACGTGTGTGAAGCGAAACACTACTGTACTGTATCATCAACCGTCGACAAGGTGCTGAAGAAGACCACGCCAGCGATACGGTGCGGTTCACCACCAATTACATACACATAACGACGTGTTGGAAATCTCTCTTATTTGTATAGAAAACGACGTCGCCACGTACACAGCTTAAAAAGCGTTGCCAGCGTCAATAACTCCAACCGCCGAATACATCATAGCTCGCATGCAGATCTCATAGGGCCCCAGCTTCAAGGCAAGTACTGCAGGCTGGATACTGGCCATCGCCCCCAAACGAGCTTTGATGTTTATCAACTCCCACCCTACAGCTGTCCTTGGCCATGAGAATATGTCAAGATCCTCCCCGCCATCGCTTCCCCTATACCATGCTTCCAGCTCAGGTCTACGGGTCCCAACGCCGGAAGACCCAAAGCAAAGGTCTTCCTCTTCGTCCTCGGTAGCCAAGCCCATCTCCTAGCTTCGTTGTCCGCCCCAGCGTGTGAGGGGCCATGATAACGCCTGCTAACAATAAGCCTCTAGTCGATAACATCAGCCTACTCCCTCCTCACTCCGCAAGAAACCTGTCAGCAGTTCAACTCCTCCTTAAGTCATGGCATATCACCGTCCGATGCTGCGGCTCGCCTCATCAAGTACGGTCCAAATGAGCTGCCGCACGATGAGCCAGAGCCTTTGTGGCTCCGATTTCTCAAGCAATTCAAAGAAACCTTGATCCTGCTCTTGCTTGGATCAGCGGCCATATCGGCATTCGTGGGTAACACGGACGATGCTCTCAGTATCACAATTGCTGTTACAATCGTCGTAACTGTCGGCTTCGTTCAGGAGTACCGATCCGAGAAGTCAATCGAAGCGCTGAACCGGCTCGTCCCGTATTACGCCCACCTTATCCGAGGGAGCCAAGGCAACACACCAGGTGGCACTCACTCAATGCAAGTTCGAAACATGACAGATGGAATTGAGCTAGACTCCATGATGGACGGAGCTACATCGGCGTTGTCAGCCCTCGAGCGGGCCTCCACAACCGTGCCGGCAGCTCAGTTGGTACCAGGCGATCTGGTTCTGTTTTCAACCGGCGATCGGATCCCTGCTGATATACGAATCACTCGTGCTGCTGATCTTTCTATCGATGAGTCGAACCTTACAGGTGAGAACGAACCAGTGGTGAAGTCTGCTGAGGCTCTGGAACGTTCTTCTGGCTCATCCAAGGGTGAAAGTAATTGGCGTCCGTCTTCGCCATTCTATGCCTCTCCTGCGGCAGGGACCGTTGGGGCTGACATTCGATTGAATGAGAAAACCGACATCGCCTTTATGGGTACACTCGTCCGCTCTGGCTACGGACAGGGTCTCGTCATTGCGACAGGAGCAAGCACCGAATTTGGTAGTATCTCGGCATCATTGCAGGAGATTGAAAGCCCAAGGACGCCTCTACAACTGTCTATGGATCGCCTTGGACAGGAGTTGAGCTACATGTCTTTCATCGTGATAGGGATTATCATGCTAGTGGGCTTATGGCAAGGCCGGAAGTGGCTTGAGATGTTCACTATTGGTGTCTCACTTGCTGTGGCGGCCATACCGGAGGGTCTTCCGATCATCGTTACTGTTACACTGGCCTTAGGTGTCCTACGTATGGCCAAACATGGTGCTATCGTGAGGAGGTTACCAAGTGTGGAAACACTAGGCTCGGTCAACGTCGTGTGCAGCGACAAGACTGGTAAGCCGTATTGATTCTCTTCATCCGTAGAAGTACGCTCACAGTTGGTTAGGTACCCTTACACTAAATCACATGACGGTCACAAAGATTTGGCACTGCGACGCACCCAGTCCGATAGACACTAAAGAGAAGGCTTCATCAAGTCCCGATCCAGCAACTCGTACGATCTTGCGCATTGGTAACATTGCGAACAACGCACGCTTATCTCGGACTCACACGAACTCCCCGGCCACCGCATCATCCGCTGCTATACTCTCGTCAATGCTAGAGAACGACACGTCAGGTACTGGTGTGAAGAGTCGATGGGTAGGTCAGCCTACCGATGTCGCAATGCTGGATTTGCTCGACGCATTTGGTGAGGATGATATCCGAGATAGGATCGGAGGCCGGACTGCAGAAACTCCGTTCAGCTCCGAGCGGAAATGGATGGGTGTGGTCATCAGCGGGGTCACGAGCAATGATATCGGTCAAAGTGGCGGTAAAAGTGGTCCAGAAGTTGGCTACATCAAGGGTGCGCTCGAACAAGTACTGAAGCGGTGCGATACATATCTCACGAAGGACGGGCGGGAGTTCGTCCTCGATGAGCCTAGACGGCAAGCCGCGTTCAAGGCAGCTGACAAGTTGGCCGAGGAAGGGCTGAGGGTCTTGGGTTTCGCCAGTGGCTCGGTCCAGGAACAGTCCAAGCCTGGGCGATCGGCTCAGATCAGAAGCCGGAGCATTACTCCGGGTCTGGGTTCAGAGACAAGCCCGGGAAGCTTGGCAACCAGCAGAGACGAAGAGCTTTATCAAAACTTAGTCTTCGCTGGGATCGTGGGGATGAGCGATCCACCGCGGAAAGACGTCGACCGGTCAATACGTCGTTTGATGGCGGGCGGTGTAAAGGTGATCATGATTACTGGAGACGCAGAGACGACTGCTCTAGCTATCGCCAGGAAGCTGGGAATGCCTATCAACCCATCGCGTGGAGATGGTTCATCAGGGTCTCGATCTGTAATGCGAGGCGACGAACTCGACAGCATGCCGGACGAGGATTTGGCCCAAGCCATTGCGGGGACTTCAATCTTCGCACGAACCAGTCCCGAACACAAGATGAAGATCATCCGAGCACTACAAGCGCGTGGCGACGTTGTGGCCATGACGGGTGATGGCGTCAACGATGCACCGGCCTTGAAGAAAGCGGACATTGGTGTCTCTATGGGACTTTTAGGAACCGATGTCGCCAAAGAGGCGGCAGATATGATCCTCACGGACGACGATTTCTCCACCATCCTCAATGCCATAGAAGAGGGTAAAGGCATTTTCTACAACATTCAGAATTTCTTGACCTTCCAGCTGAGCACCAGCGTCGCGGCATTGAGTTTAGTGCTTTTGAGCACCTTTTTTGGATTCAAGAACCCGCTCAACGCAATGCAAATCTTATGGATCAGTAAGCCGAGCCCCTTTTGCTCCCATCACCCTACTTGTTTTGTCTCCTGCTAACCACAACCAACCAAAGACATCCTCATGGACGGCCCTCCCGCCCAATCCCTCGGCGTCGAGCCCGTCGACCCCTCCATCATGTCGCGCCCCCCGCGCTCCAAAACCGCCCGCGTCCTGACGCGCCGCCTCATCCAGCGCGTCCTCACCTCGGCCTCGATCATCATGCTCGGCACGCTCGCCATCTACATCCGCGAGATGTCCGTCGACAACACCGTCTCGGCCCGCGACACCACCATGACCTTCACCTGCTTCGTCTTCTTCGACATGTTCAACGCCCTGACGTGCCGCAGCGAGGCCAAGAGTGTCCTGCGCCGCGAAGTCGGCCTGTTCGCGAATAAGATGTTCAATTATGCCGTCGCCGGCAGCTTGGCGGGCCAGATGGCTGTCGTCTATCTGCCGTTCTTGCAGCGCATCTTCCAGACGGAGGCGTTGCGGTTGAGCGATCTGCTGGCGTTGGTGTGTATTGCCAGTACGGTTTTCTGGGTCGATGAGGGGAGGAAGTGGGTCTATGCGAGGCGGCGGAGGGGGCTGGGTGGGTATAGTACGAGCGTGTAGTGAGTATACAGGCCCTGTGTACAACGAGACAGCAGGCCGGGTAGAGTATCGGTACATATAAACGTCGGTTTTGCCCGGGGACAGGTTGGGAATCTGCATATCCTACGACGCGACTAATTCATCTCTGCTTCTTACTGCCCTTCCCACCCCTCGCCTTCCCCTTCGCCTGGCCCCCACCCTTCCCCCCCGCCGCACCCGCCCCACCACTCATCATAACCCGGACCTTACTAACCGGCACGACATTAATAACCTCTGTCTCCCTCCACCCCCTCAGCAACTCCACCTCCCTCGGCCACATCCGCTCCACATCCCCGCCTTCCTCATCCACCTTCCTCCGCTCCCCGGCATCGACCACACACCACTTATGCAGAATCTCCTTGACCGCCTTCCCCTTCTTCACGCTCCCCGGCTGCAGCTTGACCCGGTACTTATAGTTCCCCAACGCCGCCCACGGCGCACACACCGGCACCGCCGCCAGCAACTCGTCGCCCGGCAACGGCGTGCCGACGAAGGCGTCCAGAGCTGTCGTCGTCATTCCCACTGTCTCGTCGTCGTCGTCGTCCGGCGCCTCGACGCCTTCTTCCAGCGCCCGGCGCCGGGCCTCCTCGTGCTCGCGAACCTGCTGCGCCGTCCGCGCGTGCTGCTCGCGCCGGCGCGCTTTCTGGAATGCGGCTTCGTCCTCGCGCGCTTGGCGGGCTTGCGCGTTGTCTTGCGCTTTCTGTGCGGCTGCTTGCGAGCCCAGCAGGCGCATGGCTAGGGCCCGGTCGGCTTCATCTTGCTCGGCGTATTTGGTTTTGAGCTTGGCGCGTTTGCCGTGTTTACCGCGGACGTGTTGGGGTGGAGGTGGCTTGGGGATTGAGGTTGTTGGGGTGGCTGATGGTCCTTGGTGCTGTTGTGGGGCGGAGTCGGATGTAGGGTCGTGGGAGTCGTTGTTAGTGGCGTTGGCTGACTGGTCCGATTCGTTTGCTGAGTTATGGCCTTTTCGAAGGAGGCGTCGTTCTTTGGCGGACAGGTGCCGGATCCCAGTCTTAGCGCGGCCGTTACTGGCAGGGTTGGTCGGTGAAATGGTTGCAGCTTCACTATTTGCTTCCTGGTTATCATGATCGGCGCTATGGTCCTCTACTCCATTTTCGTCTTCGGATATGTCGCTGTCCTGGTCAGGAGCATGTCCTTCTGCATCTTCGGGAGGCTCGGGCTCCTCATCCTCTTGGGAAGAAGAACCATCTTCATTCATCTCCAAGCGACTCGGCGGAGAGCCCCCGTTTGTTTGTAAAGGATTATTGTTGAGGGGCCCATCGTTAGCCCTTTCCACTTCATCCGATTCTGTGGCCGCTTCATCTTCTTCGATCGGAGAGTCATCTGTATGATCTAGAATATCGTCATGGGCCGAATCACCCTCTGTTTGACGCATGTTTTCTGTCTCGGTAGCGTTAAGATTGGGCTGAGTCTCATCCACCTGGTCGGCCGTAGGCTTTTCCGCATCGGTTATCCTATGCTTTACGTGCTTGGCTTTGCTCTCCTCGCTGATTTGGAACATGACTCCAAACCCCAACAACAGCTGGGCTGGCGGTAAGAAGTTTTTCTTCCCGCGGATCACGAATCCACCTACAGTCAGATACTCCCCAGTTGGTGCTGTTTTAGAAACCTGATCTGCATTGACCCACCAAGCAGCCATGTGCGCTTTCGAATCCCATGCGCTTGAAGTCGTGACTGAAAAATTACCGGCTTGTGATAAGGTTGAAGGAGGTATCGGAGCGTCGGGGCTTGATGGATTGTTTTTGATGATCACAGATGCCGCTCCGTGCAAGTCAGCGTGGACATAGACATCTCCCTTCTTGAGGTAACGCTTGTATAGTATCTCATTCTGCTGAGCGTCTCTGCCGCCAAGAACCAAGTATCCATCGGAAGAGATAAAGTAGATGAACTTTTCGAACCATAATTGCTTGCGTACTGGCCGCAATACTTGCTTCTCTTGCTTCAATCCTTTCTGCAAATCAGCCTTGATCTTTCTCTCGGTGTTTTTCAGAGCTTTAGAGGACGATTGCAGAGTTTTCTGTTCTTTAACAGCTGCAGTCTTTTTTTGCTCGTAATATTGACGGGCATTTGACCACGGCGAAAGTGCTAAATCTACATCCACCGATAATCGCTTGTCTGCAGCCTGCACGGAAGCTTTTGCATGCTCAGTATCGCTGCCAGAGACGTCTTCGTCAGTCTCATCCCCTTCATAGTCTAACTCATCTTCAAAGTCTGCTTCCGCGAGCAACAGCGTCGCAGTGTTCTCGTATAGTTTCAACGGCAGCTTGATCATCTCCGCGACAGGGTTCTGTCTGTCCTGCTCCATCTCAATGAGTCGTGCAATCTCCACCCAGTCCATACCCTGTGCGATGAGTCCATTGACTGCAGCAATGGCTTCTTCAACCCGTTCCAAATTCGCTTCGATTGCTTCAGCTCTTCTGACATTTAATTCTTGAATCTGCTGCAGGCCGCCCAAGCGCTTCTCATGATCTTTCCTTGCAGCTTCCAGCTTCTTCTTTGCGTGGTCTTCCCGCTCTGTTAACCGCGACTCTAACTTTTGCCCCTCAATAGACGAAAAAAACTCGTCTACAGTCTTATTGAATCCTTCAAACTCCAAAGTCGTCAAATCCGGTTGGTCTTGGAACTGTAGTGGTCGGAATGGGTGGAAGTCTTCGTACATTAGATTCTCCTGCCTGTCTGTGTCTCCATTGCTGACGGTATCGTCGAGGGGCTTCGCTGCTGCTGATTTGCTTTTGTGCGGTTTTGCAAATATATAACCTTTAGCAATATCGGAGCTGGTGATATCCTGTATAATCTTTCCTGCAGTTCTGAGCCCCTCCATCAGCCTCTCCAGTAATGAATCATCATGGAGCACTTCCTCAGGCCGGAGACTGGAGTCGAACTTGCTTATTCGAAGTGCATGCTCCACAAGCGTCGGAGGGTACTCGGTAATGGAAGTGGCGAATGCTTTCCTAAGAGCGTCGCCGGCCTTCTTCTTTCCCTTCTTACTAGGCGCGGCGGTCTCATCTTGTTCTTTATGGACAGCCCGTTGTAACGCCTCCCTCAACCTCTCAGCCGTCAGCGGGGGAGTACCCTTGTAATTCTGGCGGTTGTCCAATGAATATTTCAACCCCACTCTCAACTCCTCCTGATCAGGTCCCTCGCTGACGATACGTAACAATGCAAGGATGCTGAGGTCATTATCCGTGAGGATAATATTGCCGCCAGCATAGAACTCAAGGAACAACCGGTACTGTCCATCACTGAATCTTAATTCAATGATCCTATCGGTCCCAACTTGAGATACGGAGGTAACCCTTCTCGTGCGGAGGAATTTGCGTAGTCGGGTGATGAATGCCGAGGGTGCTGCTGCTGTTGTTCTGTTGAAGCTTGTAAGATGGCACCGGAAGCCTGACTCGATGACCAGCTGCTGCCGGTGGTTGGGCTTCGCGAACTTGAGGAGAAAAATACGCTGCGCATGATATCAGAACGTGCTTTGTGTAGCAGTCAGAGGTTGCATGTAACTTACAGAGGAGAGATCGTAGGCGTTCGCGAGGCGCAAAGTACACAGACTCTTGGAGAGCTCGTGGGCGATGACCTAGGCCCATTAGCCAAACAGGCCAGTGTCAATGTGATATGTGAGGATCATATTACCTTGACATCAAGAGAAGAAAACCTCTGCTTCATACTGCACAATAGACACGTTGACAAAACTGTGATTACCGGCCAGGATTGTTATCGATAAATGATCGAGTGACGTCGATAAGGCAAATTCTAGAGTTTACAATATCTTTCTTCCTTATAATGATCGCAAGTGTCAAGCTTCCATGAGTCGAAACTTTCCATCAGGATATGAGCGATGATCTATGAATTCGACAGCCATGAAGGCTGAACAATTTGAAGCGCATTTTCCTTATATGTAAAGGCGGCAACCAAATCTCATACAGTAGATCAGCTTGTAGAGCAAGCGACCGCAATGCGCTGACTGCCTATATTCCACTCCGGAATCTGCAGCTATCTATGCTTCATCTGGGTATGCGTAATAATTCTGCCTTAACGCCCAGAAAAATCGCTTTCTAGGTAGAACCATGCATCATCGCGCCCTATAAGAAAGGGACCATAGGAACCCAAACTCCTCAAGTTCCTTTTATGAAAAAGCAACTTCTTGAACTCGCAACTTTTGAAGCAAGGATTCTATTCCTAGACTGCAAACTCCTACAGCCCTTGCCGTAACCGTTCGCTCAGCTGCCTCTTGCCAAATTGCCAAGCGTTCAGCAAGCCTTGCTCCGAAAGATCGATCCCCTGCATCGAGGTGACGTCCTGGACTGGTGGGCGGCTGACCCTCGAGGCAACAATGACCGGATCGGTCTCGAGGATAATCCCGTCATCAACAATCTCATCAATCGCCAGCGAGACCAAGTCGTAGTTCTCGATGATAGTTCGCTTGTCGGTAGAGTTCCTACATCTTATCAGCACACTTTCATAGCTGGCTAGGCCGGGAGCTGACTCACTTCAAGAGAATAGTCAAAGAGTCCCGCAAGGCCAGTACAACGTTGAAGAGAAGGATCTCGTTCTCATCCGCCCCACCGACAACGTAGAGCATAACGTCGCTCTCCATCTTGAAGACCACGACCCGATTGTCGTATAGAATGACGTCGCTGGTCTGCTTCACTGTCTTTTCTAACAAGCCCTTCTCAAATGCCTTCTGGTCCTTCAGGTTCGGATATGGGTTTGCGCCGGGGTAATTTGTAGAGTTGGCGGGCGTACCGGCCGGCGGATGAGGTGCGGCGTAGTATTTTGCTAGTATCCGTGAGGAATCATCTGTGGCCATGATGAGAATGGCGTTCACAGAGAACAAGGATAAATTCGAAGGCATTTTGGTACTTGGCTGGGACGATGATTCTTGAGGGTCTGTTGAGCGCTGTGGAATAACTAGGTGTTGTTTTGGCTTGAAGTTGAGCTGCGTTTGCGGGAAGGTGGAAGAACGTTCTTCCAGGTCAAGCAGCCTTCGTAGCTGTCGCCGCTACAACGAACTGCTGGATTTCCTGGTTGGCGAAAGAGGATGGAGATGACCCTTGAACTGTTAGACTGCCTAAGCAGATCATAGAGTTTACTGCTATACTGCTATCCAGTTGATTGACACCCGGTGATGTATACCAAATACATATAGCCGCAGACACACGGTGACCGTCATGTCCGGATATCAGGACTACACCCGTGGTGGAATGCCACAAAGGGCAATCAATACTTTATAGGCAATGGAGATGGAAAGCACGTATTTGTGTGGATAATTGATAGTCGCACCATGCGCCTTTTACAGCTCGAGAGGTCGCCTGTGATATGAGCGCAGACGATGAAGGAGCTGCAGCCAGGGAAGAAACACGAATGTACAGTATATTTTCATACAACAGATCGCCGCCACCTGGGCCAGAGGTATACCCATACGCTTCCCAATTACCACAAACAGCTCAGGAGATGAACAACGCCGCCACGCAAAACAACATCGAGCAAGGAGTGAAGAACCATTCCACCTAATGCCGCGGCCGCGTTACCGAAGTCTTGTCCCTGCTTTCTGCCCAGCTCCAATTTGAGGACGGAGAGCCCGTGGGTGATGGGGGTGGAGCTCGTGGTTGCTGGTTTGAGTCGGCGACGTTGCCATGCTTTGTCCGCAGGGAGGCCTCCATGGCGACAGATATGTCTTGCCCAAGAGTACTTGAACTGAGCACCGAAAGCCGGCTGCGTGCTTGGGAGTTCTTGTAGCTCATTTTGAGGGTTTGGGAGGAACGGAGTGGTCGTGCTTTGTTTCCGTTTGTGCTATCTTATTCATAAGCGGTGCACACGAGTCCAGAGAGACTGCTCGGACCTACGTTGAAGTGATGGTACTCATGAAAGAATTGTGTCTTTAGATATGTCTCTATGGCAGTGAGTGTGAGGGGAGTGTTTGGTCACGATGATCGCCGGATTCTGGGGAAATTTGAGCTTTATAAATTTTCTAAATTACGGGGTACGGAGAGAACAGCTCCCGGGTAAGCTACTACTGGACTCAACGCCTGGCCCAGTTCTTAGCAGCGACATGGGTCGGAGTTGACGTGGAGTGTGGGAAACAGGGGTGCGGAAAGCTTCAAGGCTACCAGTCACTGCCTTCGGAGCTTCGTTCAGTACTTGACTGGTACGCATAAGTTATAGTCGACTTATTCCGCTTAGGATCTTGGATTTTCACAGCATTTATTATTTGCTTAGATGACAGCAACGTGTCCCCATAGGAGGGAGCCTCCCCCGGAATTCCGCCTTGAGGCAACTCATCAGGTTTTCAAACAGAGTTGGAACCTAGCCATTCGAAGCAGAAGGAGATTGAATCCAACAGGTTTGGCGACGTCAGCATGCGATTCCCCTGAATCCAAGCCAATCACACCCGGACAATCACATCTGCCGGCGTCGTTCCTGCATATGGCGGGATGCGCTTATGGCTTCCCGTCCTTGAAGTCGGGGGCGCGGAAACCGGGCCTTACGTTCTAGCGCTGCGCCTAGAACTCTTGCCCTGCGGAGATGGGACAATATCAACCACAATAGGAGCCAAATTTAGGTAATCAATGCGACTTGCTGTCATTGTACAACTCGAACCTGAGTAATTGTTACTGTACCTTACCGCGAGGAAGAGAAGGGATTCTCCGTCCCTAGATTCGAGATCTAGAACTTGCAGTGTCCCGGCTACAAATTCGGCTTAACGTCGACCACGGTGATGCGAGGGCCTCCAGTAATGCAAGGCGCTTGACCTATCCTAGCTAGCGTTTCTAAACTTAGTAATACCGCATGACTGATATGGGAAAGCCTCGCAACCAAAACTTACTAAAAACAGGATCGATAGCTAGGATAGGTCAAGCGCCTCGCATTACTGGAGGCCCTCGCATCACCGTGGTCGACGTTATGAGGTGTCATTCCATCTCGTAAGAGAAAAGGTGAAAGCGAGTCGGGGAATTCTTTGCGGCACCTAGCAGGCAATGCTCAAGGTTTGGTTAAAGTAAAGCTTGTGTCCACGTCCTCGAAAGTCATGGACGACCGAATAGTTGGGATTCTGGGCGGTGGCCAGCTTGGGCGCATGCTCACAGAAGCTGCCCATCGATTGAACATTCAAGTTGCAGTTCTGGACGCAGAGGGTGCACCCGCCAAACAAATCAATGGTCAAAAACCCCAGATCACCGGCTCTTTTGCGGATCCCAAGGCTATTCGTCAATTGGCAGAGGAGTGCGATATCCTGACCGTCGAAATCGAACATGTGGATACAGATACTCTCGAGGAGATAGCCAATGGTACTGAACTGAGGGAAGACTGGAGACGGGTGAGGAGGAGGAAAGTCGAGGTGCAGCCCAGCTGGCGCACGATTAGGGTTATCCAGGATAAATACCGCCAGAAAGAGCATCTGATAGAGCAAGGAGTGAAGACCGCGGAGTCGTTGCCTCTTGAGTCGAACACTTCCGAAGAAGCAGAGAAAGCAGGGAAGAGTCTAGGATATCCTTTCATGCTGAAAGCGAGGACGGATGCCTACGATGGACGTGGGAACTACGCCGTCCACACCCCCGGTGATATAGGCGCAGCTATACACAGTCTGGGGCAACGACCATTGTACGCAGAAAAATGGGCCAACTTCAAGTCCGAATTAGCGGTCATGGTGGTAAAGATCGAGAGTGCAGCCGATCCTGGTTCGTGGCAGAGGTCCACGTTGGCATATCCAGTCGTCGAAACGATACATGAGGACAGCATATGCAAGCTAGTTTACGCACCTGCAAGAGGAATTGCGGGGAAGCTCTCCACAAAGGCGCAGGACCTTGCACGACGGGCTGTCGCGGGACTCTGGGGAACGGGTGTTTTCGGAGTCGAAATGTTCTTACTTGACGATGAGAACCTGCTTATCAATGAAATGGCTCCTCGTCCCCATAACTCAGGTGAGTCTCGCTCTCCTTTGCTATCTCTACTGTCCCGCTAGTGCTGGGGATGGGGAAGAAGTGCTGAGCTTCTTGTGGATAGGTCATTACACGATCGAAGCTTGCCCGGTATCCCAGTACGATGCCCACCTTAGAGCGATACTGGGATTGAAATTCCCGGAAGGAGGAACTACACTCAACACACCAGACACTAATGCCATCATGGTCAACATCCTTGGTGGACGCGAGGCGGACTCACACCTTCAGGTTGCCGAAAGAGCTATGGAGACGCCAGGAGCACGACTGCATCTGTACGGAAAGGGCGACGCTCGTCCTGGGCGGAAGATGGGGCATATTACCATCGTTGCTGAATCAATGGCAGAGGCAGAAAAGCGCATACAACCATTGATACAGATAGTCGATCGCCTTCGCGAGGAGCGAAGAGAACCTATAACTGCTTCAAACAAAGCTTCAGAGTCTAGATCGAAAGCCGTTTCATCATCGTCTCCGACATCGGACCCAGCCGGGCAGGCACTGGTAGCTATTACGATGGGCTCCGATTCCGACCTTCCAGTCCTCAAGCCCGGCATCGCCCTGCTACGCGATCTCGACATCCCTTACCGCGTCACCATTACCTCTGCTCATCGGACGCCGGGTCGCATGTTCACCTTCGCCCAAGAAGCTGCGTCTAAGGGATTCAAGGTTATCATCGCCGCTGCCGGCGGAGCAGCACATCTGCCGGGCATGATCGCTGCCAGCACGCCGCTTCCGGTCATTGGTGTGCCTGTAAAGGGAAGCACCTTGGACGGAATGGACAGTCTGCTGAGCATCGTTCAGATGCCGGTAAGTAGATGAAATCTCCACTTCCGACAATGCGCACCACTGATTTCACCGTGCAGAGAGGTGTACCTGTCGCGACAGTGGCCATCAACAATTCCATCAACGCTGCGCTGCTTGCGGCGCGGATACTGGGGGCGTCAGATCTTAATATCCGGAGGCGCCTAGAACAATACGCGTCCGAGATGGAGTCTGGTGTGCTGGAGAAGGTGGACAGATTAGACCGCGAAGGGTGGGCTGAATATGGCCCAAAGCACTAAAGGGGGCCAACGGTTATCCCCAGGTTGCTGTACCCTGACTTCGGATCCATCAACCTTATTGACAGCCGCCGAAACGGATAAAAGGTCCTACGACATGTTTCGGACATGAAACATACCTCGAGTTTCTCTCACTCCTAGAGCGTTGAGACGAAGCTGCAGAATGATGACGGTGCTGCGCGCATCAACTCAACAGCAGCTGTCAAGGTACGGTACCTTTCGAAGTTAGTCCATTCTGATGTTGCAATTCGGTAGGAGGTCGCATGCGACACTTTCTGGTTCTGGTGTACAGTACGTGCATGAACGGACATCTGCTGTACGATGATCCCTTCCTGACCGTGGTTGTACAAAACGCAGGCACAAGTTCCAAACTAAGGGCGATTCTAGAAGTGTATGCAACTTTAGGCTGAGTCTTCCAGGGTATGATACATTGTGATACTCTGCGGATATCGTTGGGCAAACCCCGGATTTGCACCCCTATTATTTTCTCTTTTCTTTCCCTTCAACTTCCCCTTCTTCCCCACAGTCGCCGCCATGTGAGTTTCACGCCAGCTGAAAGCGCTGTTAAAGAATTAACGTTTTTAACGTTTTGAGGTACTTCAGCTGCGGCTAAACGCGGGCGGATATTAGCTTCCTCGCCTTAATGTTTGCCGAACTTTGGAGTATGGCTGCTGTTGATGCAGCGTGAGAATCCTCTTAAACACACAGGGTCGTACGTCTTACAAACAGCTTTTGGAATGTACTTGCTGAGAAGCAGAATCTTTCCATATCTTTGCCAACCAGACTGATCTTCTTTGCGTCCAAAGCCTCGAGGTCCTGCAGCCATCCACACGGTTGCAGAGGTTCACGTCCACCGAGGACAATCTATTAGTGTACATATAGTGTACATAAGGTCAGTCCGTTTGACAGTATTCTAAAACCTGGCGTATGTATGGCCACAGTCTGCCCTGTCCTCTCCGTGTGTTCACGCTTGTTCTTGCTTGAAGAGGCGATATCTGAGGAAGAGCTGTTTCTCTTTCTGTGTGTGCCAGATAAGCTTATCAATGAGCAAACATTCGAGCCCGAATCTTCGGGACGCTGCACTATCAACGGTTTCTCGATCACTACCCCTCTCGGTTGACATTGGCACAGTGGAATCTAACACTTCAAATCTGAATTCAGGTTGCTGCGTTACCAGCTTCTTATCGTCAGCTTTAAGCGTCCCTCTTTTGAGCAGAGTCGAACAACACCACGATGACGCCAGCAGTCACAGAACCTCCGTCACAGAGCGATCACCATTTACCTGATGTTGAGCAGACACAGAAAGCTGTTCAAGCCCCAGTACCGCTTATCAGTACAAACGGTGTACTTGGAACGCAGGACACCGACCAGATTGCTAGTAGTGTACACAGATCTAGCGAAAATGGGACCCATACCGGTGGCAGCTTACACAATGGCTCTGACGGACATGGCGGTGCGGAAGCCAGTAATGGTGTGGAGAACAGCAACGGTCTTGAAGTCCTGAACGGCGTGAACCCTCATGTTGATAGGGAGAGACACAATGAGAGCGTGCCTAAGAATGGGATTCGCAACAAGCTCCTGGAACAAGTCGTCAGAACTCCAGGCAGAATGCCCTCTCCACAACCCACGCACTTGAGCGTAGCTACAGCTGCCGTGCATAGAGTGCTTCATGAGGAAGGCCCAGGGTACGTCGCTCCAAAGTTCGAAGGAAAGGAGCTACAGATGGACCAGGGTAAGCTCTGTATCTTTCTTACTAAACGACGCAATCGTCACTAACAAACTTATACCAGTCATGGATCAAATCGAAGAGAAAGGCTTCATTCCGATTGACTTCGTCGAGTCAGAGACCAAATGGTTCTATGAAGAGCTCGGGATCGATGACATGTACTTTCAAACCGAAACGGTCGAGGCGATCGTGAACCACATCCTGTCCCTATACGCTGCAAAGGTCGCTGCATATGCAAGGGACGATAAACGACTAGAGATACGACTAGACAAGGAAGCCGTAGATCACGCTGTGTATATCGACACCAGCAAGCCTGGTGTCAGTGCTATCCATGGCCCACGATACGAGCAACGAATCGACGAAAAGTATATTGATCTGTCACGGAATGGGAATAGTTACCGGGTGGAAACATTCCGGTCCGCCAGCCTACTTCCGCGCGAGACAGAACAGCAATTGCGCTGTTACTTCGTGTACAAATGTCACTTCGCAAACCCTAACCCTGGACCGGAAGAAACGAGACTTGACGTGATCGGAGACAAGAGGTTTCTGCAGAAGGCAACAAAGAACACGAAGGATATCTACCAAGAAGTCATTAACAACGCCGTATCAAGGACTGGCCCTGTTATTGAGATGTTCGAGATCGAAGGCAGCCGAGAGAAGAGATTGGTGGTTGCGTATCGCCAAGGTTCAGCGATGGGAATATTCAGCGCCATGTCTGACCTCTATCACTACTATGGCCTCACAAGTTCGAGAAAATACGTCGAACAATTCTCGAATGGCATTATCGTCACGTCGCTTTATTTGCGCCACATACCACAAGTGGGGACGACTGCGAAGCATCCACCAATCGAGGCGTCAATCCATCAGATTATGAAAGAGGTCTCTCTTCTGTACTGTGTACCACAAAACAAGTTCCAGGGACATTTCGCGCTTGGCCGACTAAGCCTTCAAGAGACTATCTATGCTCACTGTGTTTGGGTCTTCGTAGGACACTTTCTGAACCGACTGGGCTCGGAGTATACTTCCTTGTCTTCATTGCTGGACTCTAACAATAGCTCTCATGTCGAAATGCTGTCGAAGATCAAGCGTCGGCTGCGTACCGAGACTTTCACCTCCGACTACATCCTCGAGATCATCAACAAGTACCCAGACCTCATTCGGTCTTTGTATTTGGCATTTGCGAACACGCATTACGTTCAGACCCGAGGCGAGCAGGACGATTTCATCCCTACTCTCAGTTACTTGCGGCTAAAGGTTGATCGGGTGTTGGACGACTCCGAGCTCAAAACACTCGTTACCAAAGCTGTCTCTAACGAACATGACGAGATGGTCATGACAGCGTTCCGCGTCTTCAACTCTGCTGTTCTGAAGACCAACTTCTACACACCTACCAAAGTGGCTTTAAGCTTCAGGCTGAATCCCAGTTTCCTTCCCGACGTGGAATATCCACAACCTCTCTTTGGCATGTTTTTGGTCATCAGCTCCGAGTTCCGCGGATTCCATCTCCGATTTCGCGACATCGCTCGAGGCGGTATTCGCATCGTCAAGTCCCGAAATCGAGAGGCATATTCCATTAACGCCCGGTCTCTTTTCGACGAGAATTATAATCTTGCTAACACGCAACAGCGGAAGAACAAAGACATCCCAGAAGGTGGCTCAAAGGGGGTCATTCTCTTGGACGTTCATCATCAAGACAAAGCACGGGTGGCCTTTGAGAAGTACAATGACAGCATCATGGACCTGCTCCTACCACCTGTTAGCCCCGGTATCAAAGATCCCATCGTTGATCTTCATGGTCAAGAGGAGATTTTGTTCATGGGCCCAGATGAGAATACAGCTGACCTGGTTGACTGGGCTACGGAGCATGCGAGGAAGCGTGGCGCACCGTGGTGGAAGTCGTTCTTCACCGGTAAGAGCCCAAAGCTTGGTGGGATCCCTCATGACGCTTATGGCATGACCACTTTATCCGTGCGAGAGTTTGTCCTGGGTATCTACCGGAAGTTGCATCTCGATCAGGCGAACGTGAGGAAGCTGCAGACGGGAGGACCAGACGGTGATCTGGGTTCAAACGAAATTCTGCTCGGCAACGAAAAGTACACCGCTATCGTTGACGGATCAGGAGTTCTGGTGGATCCGCATGGTATCGACCGTGAGGAACTCGTTTCGTTGGCTAAGAAGCGGGTCATGATCTCTCAATTCAACCCATCCAAGCTTTCATCAGAGGGTTACCGTGTTCTGGTCGACGAGACAGACGTCAAGCTCCCCACTGGCGAGGTGGTTAATAACGGCATGATGTTCCGCAATACCTTTCATCTACGGGGGGGCAAGCAATTCGATTTGTTTGTCCCTTGCGGTGGCCGACCAGAGTCAATCGATCTAGGCAGCGTCGGCAAGCTTATCTACGACGGCAGGAGCATCATTCCCTACGTTGTAGAGGGAGCGAATCTATTCATCACCCAGGATGCCAAGATCCGCCTGGAGAATGCAGGATGCATCCTGTTCAAAGACGCGTCAGCTAACAAAGGAGGCGTCACGTCTTCATCTCTAGAAGTTCTCGCTTCTCTGTCCTTCGACGACAAGGGCTTCGAAGAGAATATGTGTATCCGCGAGGACGGCACGGCGCCGCCATTCTATGACGCATACGTCAAGGAGGTTCAAGAGACAATCAAGCGCAATGCGGCATTGGAATTTGAAGCCATCTGGCGCGAACATCAGCAGACGGGAATCCCGCGAAGTACGCTAAGCGATACGTTGAGCGTTGCTATCACCAAGTTGGACGAAGAGCTGCAGAATACCGAATTATGGAAGGACAATAAATTGAGGAGATCGGTCCTGCACGATGCTCTACCCAAGCTGTTGTTAGAGAAGGTTGGACTCGATACGATTATCGAGCGGGTTAGTATTAGCTGCCCACGACAGTGGTCGATCGTACACTGCTAACAAGGTCGGCATAGGTCCCTGATAACTATTTGCGAGCCATCTTCGGCAGCTATCTCGCAAGTCGTTTCGTCTACGAATTCGGAAGTAGCCCTAGCCAATTTGCTTTCTTCGATTTGTGAGTGCCCCACCACTCTCCTCCGCTTCACTCCAGCAATGTATACACATAACACTAGAGCTCACGTCCGTGTAGCATGTCCAAGAGAACGGCGAAACTCCAATAGTAATATCGGTTGGATGGTGAGATAGGGATCAGGTGAGGGGAAAGCGGTGCGTTGACGGACGCCACAGTTCATCACGAGCATGCTCTAAGCCTGGGACCGAGACCGAGAAGTGGCATTATTACTCTCCCTGTTGCTAAGCCTGCCACATTTATCTCACATTTCTTTCATGCTCTCTTATGCTTGAACCTGGTTGCGTAGCGTCCTTTCCTATCTCTGTGTCTCTGTCCTGAAGATATTTAGATGCCCCGGTGATTGTCGAATATAGCTAGCAGAGGGAACATAGCTTACAGACGGAGCCTGTCATATTTAAGTATTGAACCCTCTCATGAACCAGCGCTCAAGTCCTCACAACACATAAATTCATATGTGATCCATCATTACATGCACTAGTATCCCATCGTTCACTTTGAGCCCCTCCGATACCCAAGCCTTACTATCATGTTCCACGGCGAACATTCCATAGTTGAGAACGGTCATCCAGAGCTTGCCCGTTGACCTGATTGAGTTTGGCAGCATAAGAGGCAATCCAGCTTATAAAGAAGAGATTCGACGGCTTAGGTAGGGTACATCGCTGCGGGTCGGAAATTATGCATTCATCATGGTCGAGGATTGTTGGGTGCCTAAGTGAACACTTAATGGATCACCCTCGTGCTGGTGGAGACTTGGCTACCTATTGTCATGGTAAGTTACTCGAGACGGTCTCTGATCCTTACTAGATCACACCTATATATACTGCTTCGGGTTTTGTGATAACGTTACGCAAGTGAAACATAGCAAAAGTGTTGAGGATGTATGTTCGTGACAATAAATGTTCGTGACAATAGGTAGGGTATGTTTTGATGCGCGGATGCGGGAAGCTCTTGCTTACATAAACACCCACCGCATCTCAACCCCCCCTTCCAACTGCGACTCACTCACTCCCAGAGGATACGCCACTTGAGATCGATTTATACCATCAGTATCTCAGTTTGAGCTTGCATCAATGTAATCTTATACTTCTTGCGTCGAATCCCGAATCGCCTGGAAATCCGGGACCACGCTGCTTGCGCATCTCAACATACACCACCTCCGAGGTCACCACAGAAACGCCCCCGCCTGCGCAAGGCTCATCGCAGTCATGACGAGCTTTGGAGATATCAACAGAGAAGATTCGTGTCGTCCGTCAGGCTACAGAACGCCGTCCCCGCCTAGACACGCCGTAGAGCCGCTGTCTCCAGCCTCCGAGGGCGCCAGCGCGTTGTGGCCGAGTCATAACGGGAACTGGGTCGGGATGGGAGCGGATGGACACAAGGATAGACATGTAGCGGATGAGACTGAATCCGAAGATGAAGATGAAGTCGTGGGAGTCCCGACCATGGCAGAGCGACGGATCTCCCCGGGTGCCCCATCTCACAAGAGATCGCCCTCGACCATGGATGCCTTTGCAACCATAGCATTGGCGTCAAGTCCTACGTTTTCTAAATCATTGGCACATACGTCGAGTGTTGATATCTTCTCTACCCCAACCCGATGGCAACGTCATCACGATTACACGTCAGGACGTCCGTCGAAGCGGGCACGGTCGGAGAAGCTTGCTTCGCCCGATTGGCATCGGATTGATCCGCGCCCTGCGACGAGCCATGCTACGACTACGGATATGGAATCAGATGCGGAATTGTTGCTCTATCTTGCCCGCCAGCCGATTCGGTCTCCTGTCACGACGCTGTCAACCATCGAATACGTTGAGCAGCGGCCGCAAGGACCGCATGAAGCCGGTCAGTCAGTCACCGCGTCTCACAAAGGTCAGGACGGTTATACATCTCCTCAGGAACTACCTAGTCTCAATCAGAGCTATGCCAATGTCGCCAATATCGGAGTTGGAGACCACGTTGATGCTGAGCATCAACTCTTGCCAGCATATGAGTCAGTATCGGCCCCTCGAACACTATCTCCAGTATTTCCCTACCATTACAGCTCAGACAAATACCAACTAAACACTATCGTGGACTTGGTGGATGAAACGATCACCGGGGAAGGATATGGAGATGACCACTCGGCTGAACCTGGCAAATCATCTCTCCTTGGAGCTGCAACCGACGAATTCGAAGATCCAGCAAGCCCTCAATTGGAGGTATCATTACTAACACAAACTTATACCAGCTCTCTCGGTCATGACACCTCTGTCACAGGGTTTACTAGCGACCCGCTTCAGGATTACCCAGTAGTGGATGCTTCATACCGCTCGCCAGAACCCCCGCCGGCTGCGCTGAGTATGAAGGCACCTAACTCACAGAACGGAGCGCATGCCATTTGCGGAATTTGCCATTTCGCCCGCAACTCGCTTGCTGCAGACATTGACAGTGACGCTACATCCTGGATCTCCTGTGATGGCTGCAAACGCTGGTTCCATTTCGCTTGCGCAGGCTTCAAGAGCGAGCGCGAAGTGAGAAGTGTCGACAAATACAGTTGTCGAGAGTGCAAGCCGACACATGGTCCTACCACTTTCGTGCGCAAGTCATCTCGAGCGCATACGGCTATTGACTATGCTGGTCTTAACGAGGGTGTGGTCAAAACGTCGGACGACAACCCCGAACATCACTATATCAGGCCGATCAAGGAAGGGACCATCAAGTTTCTCCCGGATAACTTTGCCCGCATGCGTCCAGAACTTGTAACAGCCGAGTTCTTTGAGAAAGGGGACGGAATGAAGGAACCTGTGGTGATTCCTGCGTGGATGAACCCACGGCCTCCGGATCCAGATCCTAGTTCCACTCCTGCTCCAGACACAGAAGCTGCGGATGTTGCCCAGGATGATGTTCCTATATTCTCTGGGAATGTGGTTGATGATTGGTTCTCGCGCGACTACAAGTATCAGTACGTTCCTGATGATGGTCAGGATGCCCTTGACATGGTCATCCCTAAAAATCTTACGGTCCGCCGTGTGGGAGATCTGTATGGTCCAGAGGAGAAAGTCGAGGTCATCGACGTCAAGTCTCAGGAGGGAGAAGATAAGAAGTGGAACATGCGTCGATGGGTCGACTATTACGAGAGCAAAGGCGCAAAGAAAGTCCGAAATGTTATCAGCTTGGAAGTCTCTCAGAGCAAGTTGGGTAGACTCATCAGGAGACCTCGCATTGTCCGGGAATTGGATCTTCAGGACTCTGTCTGGCCGGCTGACTTGCAGGCGAAGGGCGACTTTCCTAAGGTACAGTTCTACTGTTTGATGTCTGTCGCGGATTGCTATACCGACTTCCATATCGATTTTGGTGGTTCATCGGTATTCTATCATATACTGAAAGGAAAGAAGACCTTTCTGTTCATTCCACCCAGGGAGAAGCATCTGAAGAAATACGAAGAGTGGTGTATGTCCCAGGCGCAGAACTGGACATTCCTCGCCGATCAGACCAAGGAGTGTTACCGAGTGGATCTCTCGGAGGGCGACACGATGCTCATACCTTCTGGTTGGATTCATGCGGTCTGGACGCCTGAGAACAGTCTAGTAATCGGAGGGAACTTTCTAACTCGGATGCACTACGGGATGCAAATTCGAATTGCGCAGATAGAAAAGGCTACTAAGGTGGCCAGGAAATTCAGATACCCTCACTTCCAGAAATTGCTTTGGTACACCGCAATACGATACCTGGAGCGTGATCCTATTCCGGCCAGTGTTGTGAAGTCGTTCCACGATGGCCACAAGTTCTTCAGAGAGATTCCTTCGTACTACGAATTCGACCACTGTGCGAAGAAAACTAAACCTGGAGATGAGGACTACCATGCACGGTACTACTCGCAGTACGAGCTGGAAGGCTTGCCAGATCTGGCTAGGTATCTATTAAGAACAGCGTTAATCTCTATGGGCAAGATCGCAGACGGTATCACCGCAGACACCAGGAATGCGGTGAAGAGGTCAATTCCCAAAGGTCATGGTGATCCGCTGGATATTGTGAAGAGATTTGCGATGTGGTCAGCCTGGAAACGTGGCAACGAACTTATTCCGCATTGGTCTCATCCAGACGCTATACCCGGAGACAACGTGTTAGAGCCTACTGATAAGAGACCTAGTGCAGCTGCTCTTCGGAGGCTCGAGCGAGAGGCCGCGATAGCAGCGTATCGAATCGCTCCTGAACGGCAGTCTGCGCGTAAATTATCCCAGCGGGAAAGGGTCAGTTCGGACGCCGCCAAGAGCCCGGCCAACGATGGAGAATCCAATGCAGAATCCTCAGCACCTGGTCCTCCAACGCTGCCTCCATTGCGGACTCCAACGACGCCATCAGCTAATGGCAGCCTCGCTGCGCCGAGAAGGAGGTCTAAGAATGGTGTCAAAGGCTCTGTGCTCGGTCCCAAAAGAGTTGCCTGCGATAAGTGCAGAAAGCGCCGCATCAGATGTAAGCACAAGGACGAGGTTGAGGGCACACTGGCTACAAGCACACCAACAGTCCCCGACACTATCGAGGCAACGCTTATACAACATTACGACGACTCCATCAATATACAAGAGCATCATTCCGCGAAGTTAGATAGCCAAACATCACCTGTTCTAAAAGCTCCAAGACCGAACTCAGACATGATGGAACTCGATGTACCCCTGAAGTCCGCTGAAGCATCTGTGCCTGCAGGATGCGCGCGACCAAGACCTGGCTCCGTTAGAACTTTACAGATGGTACTGATCGATGACGGCCCAGCACCTGTGCAGATATCTCGTGGTGAGGCAGATCCGTCAATGGCGGTGCCAGCAACAGCAGACACTTTCCAAAGCTTTCTGTTGCCAATCGACAGCTCCAAGACAAATGGCGAAGGGCTTGGCGGGCGACGGATTAGAAGCAGGGCGTGTGACGAATGCCGGAAAAGCAAAGTAGGTCGAGCGTGCACACCATGCCCGGGGGTATTTTACTAATATGTTGACACCCAGCGACGCTGTGTCCACGATGAAGACGGCAATATAGATCCTATCAAGGCCGCAGAGACTGCGATACCTCGAGCGCTCGGGTCTGCAAAGAGGCGCCGCTTGAGTGACAGCGACCAAAGTCCTAGACGCAAAAGACCAAGGAAAGCAAGCGACGGCATTCAACTTGAAGATCACAAATTTGCTCAGTCTTCTGTTTCTACATCATCCACAATCGTGCCGATGAAGCTCGATACTCCAGCTCCAGACAACCAAGCTGACGCGGACATGTCATCAGAGGTGGTTCAGCATGTTGAAAACTCGAATCACACCCCGTCGGATGATGCCACGGCCCAGCTGCAGCAAGAGATGCTTACCAACTCCCTTACCCCTGGCACCCTACAAGATACCAACGAACCACCCACAACCACCACAACCGAGTCCCATCCAGAACCCCCCGTCCTCGACCAGGCCGACACAGCCGACGACGAAATCCAACTGATCACCACCTCGCCCATCCCCAAAATGAAGCTCGAAACAGACCTCGCACCCGCCACCCTCCACCACAACGACGCCACCCACGACCAACCCTTCTCGGCACTAGTCTCACCCCCGGACTCCTCCCTCACCGACGCCGAAACGTCCCCAACCCCACTGATCTTCAACCCACCCTCCACCTCCCCCTCGCGCCGTTCCTCCGAACCCGAACACGAACACGAACAACGCAAGCAACCGCAGCGCTACACGCCCGACTCCGGCACCGCCCCCACCAGAGCGCGGAGTAGCACGCACAGCGCTTCCGTGAACGAGCGGAGGGACAGCGCTTCGCCGAGACCGGAGCAACAGCCACCGCCACTGCCGCCGTCGATGGGCGAGGGTCCGGTCACGCCGACGAATGAGAAGGCGAAGAGGGGCGGGAAGGCGAGGAGGAGCTGGGAGGAGACGGCGGCGGATAAGGATGGGGAGAGTTGGAGGCTTATTAGGGAGTTGGCGGCGAGGGATTTGGGGCTGCGAAGGAGGGGGTGAGAGGTTGAGGTGTCACGATTGGGGTTTCTTACTTTCTTGCGGTTCAGTGAGGATTGGGTTGGAGGCTGGTGGGTTGCTGTTTCGTGGGTGGTGCGTGTGTTGAATGGCATTGGCGTTCTGGGGGGTGGAAGGAGATGGTGGCTTGCTGGTTGGCTGGATGGGAGGGAGGTGGGGCTTATACAGCTTGATGATGGATGATTGTGGGTGGTGGTAGGATTGGAGGGGAGGAGAGGCTGGCGTCTGGAACGGTGCTGGTTGGGACGTCGGGGCCCGGTATGTGGTTATGAGTGTTGAGGTTGTACCTTATATCCATCATCATCAGACTATAAATTGGAACATAACAGTAGAACCAATGGTCCGTCTTCAAAGTATTGCTTTGCATTCAGTTACGTAAGCGAACTCCGGTGAGCTCTCGATCCTCATTAAGCAGATCCACCAAGACTGCCCCACCAGGACCACGAACACCTGCACAATCACCACATCGAAGCGACAGGACTCTCTAACAGCCGAGCTATGAGTCGTGGTGGGAAGCTTGCTCCGGAAGTCAATCGGTAAGATCGAACGCTGCTTTCGTCAATTCCTCCGATGAGCAATTCGATTCTTTGCTCGTTGAGCTCTACTTTCGGACATACAGCTGACATGAAGGTATACATCTAGAGCACTTTATGTCAAAAACCTAAGGTACGGTCGGAACAGTCCTCCCAAGCCTTCTCGACCAAGATCAGCTCGATATCCGTTGACGCAAAACCGACACTACAAAGAAACAAAGCTAACGACCATCTCACAGCTACAACGTCACACCCGAAGAGCTATTCGACCTCTTTGGAAAATTCGGACCCATACGGTACGTGCCGCGCTACCACAGCCTCTCGCGCCATCCCGCCATCGTCGCCCACCCTTTACTGACAAGCACAACAGCCAGATCCGCCAGGGCATCGCCAACAACACCAAAGGCACGGCCTTCGTCGTGTACGAGGACGTTATGGATGCTAAGCAAGCGTGCGACAAGCTGAACGGCTTCAATTTCCAGAACCGCTACCTAGTCGGTACGTCCCCTGAAGTCCTAAAGTCAAACAACCATCACGTGTGGTTGATGCTGCGAGGTTGGGGGGGTTTCTTGTCGTACTGATGATTTACGTGTCCTGGGGGGATTTTAGTGCTCTATCATCAACCGGAGAAAATGGCAAAGTCGAAAGAGGATCTGGCGGAAAGGCAGGAGAATTTGGAGAAGCTTAAGCGGCAGCATGGTATTGAATAACCCGGACTGTTGCCCGCGGATGGGCTGTGGGCTGGATAGGACGATGTTATCGTGGGTTCGGCTGGGGTGGGTGAGGGAGGTGCTCGTGTTTTTGCTGGCTATGAAGGTGGGGTTGGCGATGGTGGCGTAGGATGATCGGGCTTTTTATTTCATGGGATATGTTGCCTAGGTAAGGGCTTCTTCGGAACTGGAGCGATAGGCTTTGGCGGTTGGCTTGAATGGCGAGATTGTCGCCCGACAGCGCCCTAAAATTGACCCTCAAAATTATAAGTAATACACGGCTTTTCTTAGCAGATTTGAATGCGGGTAGTGATGAGAATATTATGAACGACATCTATCAATAAGATGGACGCATAAGGCGTTTACACAGCCTTATCCGTCTTGGACGAGCGTTTAAATTCGTTCGTCCGCACCACATGTCTGCCGGTGCCACCACAGTCTTAGTCTTCGCCTCGCGCTAACGCAATGGAGCACAACTTCACTGCCTCATCGAAGTACGTTACAGCCCGCTACTACAAATTTACACTGGGGCTCTTGCTCTATCTGCTAAACATCATTTGCTGGCACCGGTCGTCAACAACATCAGCGGGTATTTTGTATTCTAGCAGGCCCGTCACTCTCGGACTCATCAACCTCAGGCAATCACCGGCGTCTTGCTATCGCTTCATTAACACCAGAGAGACAACTTCAACATCGGAAACTGTTCCTGTATATAATCGCCTTTTACAAGGGCCCCACCGAGGATCTGCTTCATGCAACCGCCGTCCGGGTTGCTCCCGTCGCCGGTATCGTTCGCTCTCGACAATGCATCCATCTCGACGTCCTTCTCTCCTATCCCATCAGCGACGGTAGCGACATTCCCACCGACGTCTGATACTGTGCAAATCATAACGAGCGTCGGATATAACGACATGGCCCCCACATCGACACTGGTAGCTAGCATAATAGCTACCGCTTCAGCAACAGCTGCCTCGGAGCACGGCCCGAAGCATGGCGTCGAGAAGAATGGAGAGTGCAGGCTCCTGGGACCGTTCGCTCTATTTATACAAGGTGCCTTGGGTGGACTGGCGTTGCTGTCACTGGTGTACAAACGCTGGCGGGAAAGGCCTCAGCGGCCGGTGAAGATCTGGGCTTTCGATGCGTCGAAACAGGTGTTTGGGTCGGTGCTGTTGCATATCGCCAATCTGCTCATGTCGATGCTGTCGGCGGGCCAGTTGACGGTGTCACCAGCGGTCACGAAGAAGTATCAGCCGAATCCTTGCTCGTTCTACCTGTTGAACCTTGCCATAGACGTGAGTTACCATGAGAGCGTCATCGCGATCTGAGGCCGCTGCTGATATCACCCTCTACAGACTACTATCGGCATTCCCATACTTATCGTTCTGTTGCGTCTCCTTCATTACGCCTTCTCCCTAACGCCGGTCGGAAATCCTCCCGAATCCATCCAATCAGGCAACTACGGCCAGCCTCCGAAGACAGCGTGGTGGTTCAAGCAATCGATGATATATTTCCTTGGCCTTCTCGGCATGAAGATCTGCGTCTTCTTCATCTTCCAGATGCTCCCTTGGATCGTCATCGTCGGAGACTGGGCTCTGAAATGGACTGAAGGAAACGAGACGGTGCAGGTCATTTTCGTGATGCTCCTATTTCCGGTCATCATGAACGCTGTGCAGTACTACATCATCGACAGCTTCATCAAGAACCAAAAGCCGACGGACCACGAGCCGATACCGAGCGAGGAGGGAGACGACGAAGGGGACGATGAGGGAGATGGGAATGGCCGAGCGAGGGGAACGGGCTCACGGGTTGTACAGCACAGTCTTGATGGCGGACCGTTGGAACCGGGTGACGAAGCGGCCGTTACAAAGGGAGTGGAAGACACGAAAGGCAACGATGTGGGTTCGAAGACTACGAAGTCAAGTGACCGTTCGGGCTCGAGTGCACTTATACCGAAACCGGGAGAGTATAACCCTGAAACAGATGGGGATGAGAGTTCTACGGTCGTGGACAGCGGGAGTAATTCGACCGGCGGTTCTGATCCCCCGGCCGGGTCTGGGAAGCGGGGGGAGACGCGGAAACAGCGGGCCGATGCTGGGCAAGATAATCGTTAAATTTGTTCGATTACGCGGGCCTGGGGTTTTGGTATTGCTTCGCGGACATTACTGTTTAGCCATCATAAGGCGTTAGGTGGAAAGCATCAGGAGCTGTGGCGCTCCTAGTTATCTTGCTTTGTTTTGCTGAGGTCTTTCTTTATACGAGGCATGTGTACAGTAGTCTTAGAAAGTTTGATCCATCACCGCCTTCACGATAATATCAGGGTTAAATTTAGCCAGGCTGGAGCGACCCTCTATAACCAGGGAGCCCCAAGAGGTTACACAATAGCTCGAGAACAATACCAAGGAAAACTCCCTAGACTAAGTTCTCGTAGCTCGGAGAGCTAGTGCTGCAGGTAAACCTTAATTCTGAGCCTCACAACCTCAGTTTGCAGAAAAAGTCCCATAACCCCCGGCTTTTGTCGATTGTCGCACAGACGTGAGAATTGAGCTATATATCGAGAATGCCACGAGAAAGATCACGCAGGTCTACGCGGAAGAGCCAGAAGGCAGAGAAGCCATCACAACCTGTCCAGAATGACCCTGATGGTGATCACAGTGAGGTCAACAGCAACGACCCTCTGGAGAAGGATGAAGTAGAGGAAGAGCTCGAGAGGCTTGTGTTTGGTGACGAAGATGGTTTCAAACGTGGTCTACAACTGCAGGCACGAGATGGGCTCGAAGACGCTTCTGGAGAAGATGAGGAGCAGGAACCCGAGATACCGGACGGAAATGATCGTTCAGACGAAGGGCTCGAGGGTGTTGACGATGCGGATGTGAGCGGAAGTGTCATTTGTAATGATGGGAGAAGGCTGATTGCTCTTTAAAAGCTTTTCTTCCTCGACTCTGCGCCGTCAGCGCTGGCTGTTCAAGCTGCTACACCCGGGCAGACGTTGGATGGGGAAGATCATATAGCAGATGAGGCTCCCGCCTGGGAAGATAGCGATGATGAACGTGTCATGGTGTCTTTGGCTTCTAATCCACGTCTGCGGAAGTTGAGACACAACGAAACAGAGGATGTGATTAATGGTAAGGAGTACACCAGGCGATTACGGCAGCAGTTCGAACGGCTGTATCCCGTGCCTGAATGGGCCAACCCATCTGCATCAAAGCGATCATCGAAGAAGGGGAACCGGAGACGGCGAAGTTCTGGGAGCCTCAGCTCTGCTTCCGAGGGTTCATCAGCTGATGAGATGGATGTCGATGATGAATTGTCGACGCAACCTCTGGCCATGTTGCTACAGAATGCAGAAGACCTTACTCGTATGGAAGATGGTGGGAAGCGACACAAGTTAAGACCGGAGGTGCTGGACATTCAACGCACCAAAGACGTAGGCAACGCACAGCCTGTAAGCTCTTTCTCACCCTTGCAACGCAGCAACGTGTAACCGGAGTCCCTAGTCCGCCATAACATCACTTTCATTCCACCCGAAATATCCACTGCTGCTCTCTTCCGGTCCCGCCTCGACTCTCTATCTTCATCATGTCTCACCATCCACGCCTTCACCGAATCCTCTCGTTACATCCCTCCACGTCCGATCGACGAATCTCTCAACAACGGCCTTCGCACCGCCACATGGCTCCCGCATCTTCCTCTCCGGTCGTCGTCGCTACTTCCACATCTGGGATCTGCACTCGGGAAGGGTGGAAAAAGTGTCAAGAATTTACGGGCACCAGGAGGAACAAAAGAGCATGGAGAAGTTCAAGCTTAGTCCGTGCGGGCGATGGATGGGCATCGTAGGAAGCGCACGGAAAGGAGGCGGCAGCATCAACATACTCGACGCACAGACCTTACAATGGATCGCACAGGCGAGGATAGAATCAAGAGGCGGGGTCGCGGACTTTGCATGGTGGAGCGACGGGGAGGGAATGTGCATCGCCGGTAAAAATGGCGAAGTGAGCGAGTGGAGCGTGCAAGAACGACGCATCCTCACAAGATGGACGGACGAGGGAGCCGTCGGAACGACAGTCATTGCGCTCGGCGGAAAGAGCGAGAACCACGAGCTCGGCGGAGATCGGTGGGTTTCGGTAGGTAGCTCAAGCGGGATTGTGAACATCTACGACCGGAGAGCATGGACTGCAAAGGATGGCATACCAAGTACTCCGAGACCGACGCGAGTGCTGGATCAACTGACCACGGCGACGAGCAACCTCGTCTTCTCACCGGACGGACAGTTGTTGGCGCTCAGCAGCCGGTGGAAGAGAGATGCGCTGAGACTCGGTAATGCAACTAACTCCTCAGTAGAGGCTGATCCCACGAAACTCAAAATGCTAACGCACGTAAAACAGTCCACCTTCCCTCTTGCACTGTTTACCGCAACTGGCCGACCTCTTCCACTCCTCTCGGCAGAATCACTTCGCTTGCGTTTTCGCCGGCTTCGGATATGTTGGCGGTGGCGAACGAGCAGGGTAAGTTAAGGTTGTGGGAGATTCGTAGCTAGACTATCAACATTATTGCAAGCCTTGAATTCCAGTTGGGTTGCACATGCTAAACTTAGACTGTACGTGTACTGCCGCTATTGCAGTTGCGGCTCGGGCCGAGGGACGATTGAATACGACCCTGTACCCCGTGTTCGCGTATCTTACTTACTCCCCACCTTACCTACTTATGGTAATCACGGCAGGCTTCAAGGTTCTGACCCTGCTTTGGCTTTCAGTTTCAGCTTTCACTGTCACTGTCACTGTCTCGGGAGTGGCCCATATTGAGTGCCCGCACCCGTATCGAGTCGCGTACACTCCTATTCTATTGGAGCGTGTCACGTCCAACGGGCATGTCGGATTCGGTACCTCCGTTGCCCCTCGCTCCAGGGGACGGAATGGGAAAGGTTCCTCCTTCTATTCTTACTTTATTCATGCAATGTCTCGACCGAACCGCTACTTCGGTACGAGTATGGAGATCCTCAACGGCCTGATGGGTAGACAGCATTATAAGAACGGCCGTCTAGCCCACTTCTTCTTCTCCCCAGCGAAGCTCAGACCAGTCACCGAGGTTCCAGGCATTCAATCGAGCAAGACAAGATGCATTTCGTGTCAACAATCCTGTTGGGCCTCGTCGCCGTCGTAGCCGCGGTGCCCCTACCCTCAGCTGGCGAGACGGTCGGTAAGTACCAACAACCGTCAGGCGCAACTCAAAAGCAAACAAATCACTAACGCCCTCCCCCGCCGCAGGAATCACGCAAGACCTCCTCGACCGCTTCGAGCTCTTCCGCCAATACTCGACCGCGTCCGGCTGCTCCGCCAACACCGTCTGGGACACGCCCAACACCAAAGTGCAATGCACCTCCGGCTGCCCGCTCGTCGAAGCCGCCGGCGCCGTCGTCCTGCGTGGGGGCCAGTACGCACTTGCCCCCATCCCTCCTCCTTTCCCTGCCCCCCCCTCCCTCCCCTGCCAGCAGCCTCACCCATTAACGTGCGCCCACAGCACCCCCCTCGGCGACATAACCGCCTACCTCGCCGTGGACCCAACCAACAAGCTGCTCGTGCTCGCGGTGCGCGGCACCTCGTCCGGCCAAAACGACGCCGTCGACGCCCTCATCGCCCTCGTGCCCTCGGACATCTGCCCGGGCTGCCTCGTCCACCAGGGCTTCTACGCCGCCTGGCAAGAGCTGAAAGCCTACCTGCTGCCCGCCCTCGACGATGCGATGGCTGCGTATCCGGGGTATCAGATCGTTACGACGGGGCATAGTCTTGGTGGTGCGGTCGCTATTATCGCTGCTGCTGAGTTGCGGAATATGGGGCGGAATGTCGCGATGGTGAGTCCTTACCCCTCAACCCGTCCCCCCTCCGTCTCTTGCCTGTCTACGTCAGCCGTTTTCCCCTTTCCGCACCCAGACCCAACCCCAAAACCTCAACACAACGCCCACCTCCCCCGTACTCACTCACTCACTCACTCACTCACTCACTCACTCACCCACCCACTCACTTACAAAAACAGTACAACTACGGCCAACCGCGCGTCGGCAACGCCGCCCTGGCGCAGTACATCTCGGCCCAAGCCCCCGCCCAAGGCCCCAACTACCGCGCCACCCACACCGACGACCCCGTCCCCCGCCTGCCGGACACCGCGATGGGGTACGCGCACTCGACCCCCGAGTACTGGATCTCGCGCGGGGCGGATGACGTCCAGACGGGTGATGTGGTCGTCTTTGAGGCGGCCGATGATCGCAGGGGGAATGCGGGCACGGGCTGGTTCGATGTCGGGGCGCATATGCATTATTTTGGGCCGATTTCCGTGTGTTGATTTGTGGGTTGGGATGGGTTGGGCGGCGGTTTGGGCGGTGGATGTTTGGGTGGCTTGCTTTGCTTTGCTTTACGTTTCTCCGGCTTGTGTTTGGTGGAGCGCTTGGTCGGGTTACTGGGGATAAGCTAATGAGAATATACGAGGCATGACCATGTACGGGATACACATGCGTTCGAATGGTTTAGATCAGTTCAGACCAGACCAGACCGGATCGGTCATGGTACGATTCCCTGACACGCACAGGGAAGGGGCAGAGATGCGGGGCATGTACTGTATGTTGCAGTCTACGCTATGATACGCATCGTTCACTACTCCACTACACCCCCCCACCGACGCCCGACGTGCGCGCGACGTAAGCCTCGAGACAGCCACAACCCCTCCCACCCCTATCAAAAACACCCTACGCCCCCCTCCGCTTCTCCCCCACAGTCCCCACATTCCGCACATGCTTAACACCAACCACATTCCCCGCCTTGACCCGCATAGCCGTCAACGCCGCAATAACAGCAGCCCCAACACCGGAGCCATCCTCGGCAGCCCTGACGTCGATTTTGTCCCCCTCGGCGGCGGGCCAATCGAGGATCTCGCGCAAGGCCTGGGCGCCGCGGGCCTTGAAGTGCGGGTAGCGGTTGAAGACGGAGCCGTCGGCGCCGACGTGGCAGGAGGGGATGCCCTTTTTTTTGCAGATGGCGGCGATGCCGCAGGCGGAGAGGCGGGCGGCGCGGGTGCCGATGAGCTCGGCGAGGCGGCGGCAGAGCTCGAGTTCGGGCTTGGTGGCGCGGATGGAGAGGGTGCTGGCGAGGAGGTCGGCGGTTTCGGAGAGGTTTTCGTAGGGGTCTCTGGGGAGGGGCACGTGGGCGGTTAGTGTGGTCTGGGGTTTAAGGTGAAGCTGGGGTGGGGTCAGAGGGGTTTAGGGTGAGGGGAGCGGCGTACTCTTCGATGGCGGACAGGAAGGAGGAGTCGAGAGTGTATGGCTTGCGCAGTTTGCCGAGGTCTTGGCCTTCGAAGATGTGGACGTCCTTGTTGTCGTGGAGCCCGACGAGGACAAGGCGGAAGAGTTCGCCCAGGTAGAGACCGGCGACCATCTTCTCAAAGGCTTGCTGGTCCGGGCGTGGCGAGTCGCGGTCGATGATGATGTCGTAGGAGGTGCGCGGTAGGACGACGTGCTCGCTGTCGAAAGCGCCGTATTCGCAGTTGATGGCCATGGGCATGTCCGGAGGGAGGTTGTACTGTGCGAGCTTGGGGATGGATCCACAATTTTCGATGTAGGCCGCATTGCAGCCGGTGCCGAAGATGCAGCCGATCTTGACCTGGTCATCGGTGTATGCGGAGGCGATCAGCGTACCGGTCGTGTCGTTGAGCAGTGCCGTCACCCTGATGGATAAGCCTCTCTTAGCCAAGGCCTCTTCGAACAACGGGACGACGTCGTGGCCTTCGACGCCGTCGATGTCGAAGCCTTTGGTCCATCGCTGTAGGATCCCGTGGTCGATGTAGTTTTGCGTTGCCGGATAGGAGAAAGTGAAGCCGAGTGGTATGTCGCGGACTTCTTCGCCCTTGTGGTGATACTCGAGGAACTGTTGGAGGCAATCGGCAATGTACTCCCAGAGCTCTTCGGACTTGCCGGACTTGAGTTCTTCCGGCATACGGTACTTGGACTGCGTGACGTCGAACTCTCCTTTCTCTTCCGGAAGGGTGATTTCGCAGACACGTAGATTCGTACCACCCATGTCGAGGGCGAGATAAGTGCCAGTCTCGTGTCCCGTGGGGTACGCCATTACCCATGTTGGGTTCATTGGCTATACACAGTTACCCAGCTGGTCACAAATCATACAAGTCGTCTAACTAACAATTGTACCACCCTCAACACTGAGACCTATCTGATGTTGAGTTTATCCTTGAAGTTCTGATGGGTGAGTCCGCCGTACCTTTCTCGAGCTCCTTGACGAATTTCTCCGTAATCTTTTTCAGCTTGGCTTGGTCCACCGTGAACAGTCTCTCAAGCTCCTTGATCTGTTCCAGGAGATCATTTGGTACGTCGGCCATTGAGCCTGGTATTTCGTCCGTCAGATACGATTCTGCTTCGGTCGAGGGAGTGCCTACCCTTCCGCGACTGCGGCTTTCTAGGTCCGAGTCCCACCATCTTGACAGATTTATAGTGTCGCAACTGCCTTATAGTGAATCGTGACCGTAGGTAAATTTTGAAAAGGGAGGGGCGGTCGAGGGAGTAACACGGAACAGCCTTGACGGGACAGGTACTGCTTAACACACGGAACTCGGAATGAGCGCCTCTTGAACTGGGTATTTGCTGCAATGGAAGTTGAGCACTCTCGACTATTCACTCATCAAAGGCGTTAGCTCTGAACTCGAGATATTGACCGCAAGCTAGAAAGGGGAAGACGCAAAGGTCTGCCCGAGAGTGCGCTGACACCCTTCATAAGAGATTGTTGAGCTCCGGTTGGAGCTGAAATAAGCCCCGAATAGGAGTAGTAAGAATTGCGTGGCCTACAGTCACAGCCCTCGTCTCGAATCCGACGACAGAGCCCAATTGATGAGAAGAAATCCAAAATACCTCCACAAAGCCCAACCGCGTACGTACAAAGTTCACCCTCAATAATTATCCCGTTGAGTGGATGTTACCCGGTAACGGAGTAATCTACGGGTAGGGCTCGGACTCACCCCACCCTTCTCGTACCTTTCCTTACTCAGCAACCCGGAAGTTACCGAAACCCTAAACCCCTCCACTACACCCTTATCGATAAGGTCTTTGTCCTTTGTAGGTAAGTGTCCCATCCGGCGCATCCGTAACAAAGCCCCACCCCCTCCGTCATCGCTCCCGCCCAAACCCCTACGACGTCATCTCCCGACTACGCACCCTCCTCGCTCATATCACCAAAATAATTCCAATCACCAAACCACCAATCTCACCAATCTCACCAACCCAAAGCCAATCTCACCAACCCAAACAACTAAAACAAACCCACCACCTCTACCACTACAATCCAAAATGTGCAAAAAATCAACCTGCACTACCTGCCGTTCGTCTTCCCCCTCTCCTCTTTTCCCCCCTTCTCTCCCCCCTCTTCCCCCCTTCCCTCTCCTTCCGTTGCCCCCCCACGCCCCCCTTTGCCCCTCTCTTCCCCCCCCTCTCCTCCTCCTCCCTCTCCCCCCTTCCCGCTCCCCTTTTTCCCACTCCGCTAACCCAACCTGTTCAATAGAAAAACAAACCTGGTGGGGCTGCGGCAACCACATCCCATCCGTGATGACGGCGACGCCGCGCGAGGAATGGTGCACGTGCGAGCCGCGCGTCGAGAAGGACGGCGAGAAGTTCCCGCCTATGGGCGCCAAGGCGGATTGACTATCTTTGTTGATGTTTTGGCGCTGATTGAAAGGGCGAAAAAGGGGGAACGGGGGGTTAGGGGGAGATGAGGGGGAGGAGAGCGGGGGAATGGGATGGTAAGAACAGGAGGAGGGGGAGAAGGGGGGTTCTTGTACATATGTTGAGTGGACGGGACGAGGCGAGGCGAATCGAGATACGTCGATTGCAATGTACGTTGGAAAGTATATATACTCTATGAAGCGTGGTGAACGATGCGAGGGGGCGGGAGCGTAGCGTAGCGTAGCGTAGCATCTGACCTCCGCGTCCGTGGCGGAGCGGACGGAGCTCGGGGCGCTGGATCTGGATCTGTCCGGGCCTGGAGCGGATGGGGGAGCGTGATGGTTGCACCGACCATGTCAAACAGGAGCCTGCCCCGTTCTTCCCACTCCGACTACCTTAGTGAGACTCCTCTGTACGCAGCTGCAGAGTTGTCGTTACGAGTACGCGACCGTGTCGTTTGCGGAGGTTGAGAGAGGTCGACAGGGTTAGCAGGGACTGCGAGACGGAGACGGCGGGTCTGTATCTTGACCCTCGTCGATCGTAGGGTCGAGGATTTGGTGTGGCGTTTCTTTCTTTATGGATTGGTCGACGCGCAACATGAAGGAAAGTGACTGACTGTGGTGCTTTGTACTCGGACTTATGCGGCAGGGAATTATATATGATCTACAGACTCTATGGTCTTTGTACAATAAGGATACAATCTACACAGAAAGAATTAAGAATAACTTAACCCGCCGCGCATGCAACATACTCGCTCGCTCGCTCACTTGCTGAAGCAACAGCCAACCCAGCACGCCCAAAATGCAAATGCAAGCGTGGACAATCGGTGCCCATCACAACTGAATCAAATCCACCTCCGAAAAATCCGGCGGACTCCTGCGATAAACCACCCTTGCCTTGCCATCCAGCCCCGTATACTCATTACTGACCCAAATATGCTTACTAAACCGCTGGGTCCGGTAAATCTCATCGTCGCTAACACCCAGCTCGTCGCGCGGGATCCAGATGACAGGCCGCTTGGCGCGCAGGGCGGCGTGCTGAAAGGCGCGCTGCACGAGCTTGTCGCGCTCGGCGGGCGTCAGGTCTTCGATCTCGTCGGCGAGGCCGGTGAAGAGGGAATCGTCGGTCGGTTGACGTTCGGGGTCGGGATGGGAGAAGGGGGCGTCGGGGTTGCGATCGGAGGAGGAGGAGGGGAGGTGGAGTTCGCGGCTCAGGAGACCGGAGCGGCGGTTGCGGGTGCGGTCGGCCCAGGTTTTGCTGGGGAGGAGGTCGTGGATGTTGCGTGCGCCGGAGGGCAGGTGTGATTTGTTGGCTTCAAAGTCTTTCATCTCGATGCTTTCGATGCCGCGGTCCTTGTCTTCGGAGCGGCGTTCGCGGTCGGCGAGGACCTTGTTCAAGTCGTCGCCGTCGCGCTCCTCTTCGGCGATTTTGAAGCGCTTTTGTTGGGAGCGGGCGAATTCTTCGTCGCGGATGACGGCGTCGTCTTCGAGGGTGATGGGGAGGTACCGGAAGAGTGGAGAGAAGGCTTGGTTAAGGAGGTATTGGTATATGATCGTGAGGATAAAGATGATGATCATTATGATGCCTTGTCCTTTGCAGGGGACGCCGTTACCGTCTGGGTTGCGGACCAGGAAGAAGAGGCCGATTAGGCAGAGCTCCATGACGTAGAGTCCGGTGAATAGTTGATTGAGGGCTTTCGGGAAGAGTAAACCGCCGGTATCGAAGCGGAATACGGTCACGTAGAGTGTAAGGTAACGATATGTGATCCAGAAAAGGGAGAAGGTGATGATGTTGAAAATCATGATCAGAGGTGAGATTACAGAGTAAACCAACCCTGCGCAAATCATCAGTGCCCTGCGTTTGACGCACCCTAGGACAAGGTAGACTAGGGTTATGACTTACCTATCACTGCCAGGTTGGTATAAACAGGGTAGAAGGTACCCCACTGCATCTGTGGCAAATTGGTCTGCCTGGCCCATTTCTGACGAGCGGTATTGTCCATGAAAGGAGCCCAAAGGAACCAGATGATCAGACTGAAAATCTGAAGCAAGGCGCCCGAGCTGACAGACAGCGCCTGCAGCAGCATGTAAGAGAAGAAATAGTTGCTGGCCTTGGGAAGGTTTAGCGCAAGGAGCGAAGGGACGCTGGTGGGGTTTCCGGTAAGCTGTTGGAGGACGGTGGTGAAGCCCGAACTGATGGAGACGACAAGGAAGACCTGGACGAACAGGAAGGCGAAGTAGTAGTCCTGACACGTCAACTCGACCGCCATTCCGGTCTGGACACCTTGATTCTTCGCCAGCAGGCGCAAGATCATCGGTAACACGAGCAGCAAGATTCCAAGGAAAACTTGCGGCAGAATACCTTGGATGATGGCTATAATCCAAGCAGGAGCCCTGCCGAGCCACGCCAGCCAGCTGAACGTCGTTTTGAGGTAGTTGACCTGCGACAACAGCCCGGTAAAGGTGACGGGGAAAGCCCATCCGATAATCATCCCGACCACTATAGCAAGCACCACCGCCGTTCGAATATAGCTTTCCCACCATCTGACCGACATGTTACCCCATAACACGTCGTCCGGCGAAATCTCTACCAGCCGAGGTGCCATCTGCTTCGGAATGTGATGGCTCACGGCCTGACAAGCCATGTGAGCTGCGACCTGATGGTTGAATTGCACAAAGGCCGAGTTCATCACCGGGAACCTCTCCGAATGCTGCTGATCTTGTTCGACCTCCACGTTGAGCCGTGCGAGTTCCTTGCGACAATGATAAATCGTATCCACCTTCTCTCCGAGCAAAGGCAAGGAAGGCAGCCAGCTGAACAGAGGGAGCCTCATACTAGGCCGATCCTTTTCCTTGACATACTTCTTCCACAGCGGTTCTCCAAGATCCTCCTTATCATAGTCTATATTGTACGCAATAGGATACTCATCTTCACCACTTTGATCTCCCTCTTTGGCGTCTGCGTGCGACTTGAAAGGTAACCGGGATTTTGTCTTACCATGCGATGTGTGACTTCCTTCTCCTCGACCATTGACCGTAGCTTGTGGATTCATGCCGGGTGTGACAGGACTCGTAATACCGAGGGGATATTCATCCTCCTCGACACCGTGCGGAACTGGACTAGGGATATCGAGTGTACGCCCTCTCTGTCCCTTCTTCCAAAACATCCAACCATCATTAGGCTGATTCTCAACAGTTTCATTGCGAGCGGTGATTTGTGGGGACGAAGCCCCTGTATTATTGGAAGGCTCTCCAGGTTGAGAAAACGTGGTCCGGCCATTTGCGGTCACTGGGGTATTTGAAGTGCCCGAGTTGACATCGTGACGACGCAGGCCAATCTGAGACGGTCGAGATGTGGCTTCCTCCCTCGATTGCGTTGGCCGCATGATCAGCTCGCTAGATTCAGTACGCCTTGGCGGATGACCGTCGTCATCATCCGCTGGGCCGTCCATCGAGAGGTATCCGGCGCCGTTCCGAGCTGCAGTTGGATCACGTCCCGAGGCGTCGAGAGTATGGTCACCACGTGCTACATCATTCCCTTCTGCAGGTAAGGGCCCACCGGTGGGGTTGAGTCTTCCATCCACCTCCCTCCCTACCCGTTTGAACCCACCAAAGACGGTTTTGCCGATGCCCCCAATGCCGTGTCCGATCGCGTCCAGCCCTTGTCCAATCACAGGTACGGGAATGAATGGTCGCCTACGGCCTCTATCTTGAGACCCCGACCTCGAGGAAGTGCCAGACCCCTCGTGGAGAGCCTGTTGAACTGTATGGGCGACTTGGTGGGGATCACCTGCACTGACACCCCCGCTCTCTGCCATATCGTGTCCAGCCTTCTCCGCTATCATGGTCTGTCTCCTCCTCTCGTCTTTGCTCTTCCCGGCCTTCTTCGCGGCCGCCGCAACCTGTTTCGTATGTGCTTTCTTCACGTTCTTTATCAAGGTCGTCTCAGCGGCCTCCAGCGTCAAAGCCAACTGGTTGCGCTGTTCCACTTTATAGCTGAGCTCGTCGAAATTCCGGTTGATCCAGATGTTACGTATGCCACCCGGATAAACGTCGTAGAGTCCATCGAGCGCTGCGATGGTACACCATTTCCTCGGTATGGCCGAAATCAAGACCGTGGTTGCGGACGCTCGTAGACGGTGTTGAGGCGAAGTCAGGTACGCTTGCCGTAACCGGATATACCCTCTCAACTCGTCAAAGAATGTGTAGCACACATACACCACGACGATGATTGCCAGGACGAGATGTGCCCAGTATCGATTCGTCCGGTCCGGTCGTACATTCCCCCAGCCCAGCTGGTCCAAGCCCGTCACGTTGCTGTAGGACGTCCCGTTGGAATACTGGCCAACTGCGAAATGGGACCCCCTGCCGCGTACGAGATTGATAGGTATGAGGATCGGCAGAATCAGAAGCGAAAGCGGGACGAAAATCTTGAGCAGGGTTCGCAGGTAACGAAGGAAGAAGTAGGCGTCCAGACCGCATTTCTGGATGAAGTCCGAATTTGAAGTCCGGAAGACTGGTACGATCCAACGCCAAAGGCCCGTCGGAGGTGCTCGAATTCGGTCTCGTTCCGGTACGAGATAGGATTTTGGTGCACTGTGGGAGGCATCAGTGTTGACGAACGAATTGAAACGGGGTTCGGGTTGACCTACTAGATTCGCGCCAGCCTATCCTTGATGATGAGAAATACCAGCAACTGTATGGCAAAGGCGACGATCGACCCGACCAAAGATGCAAAGAAAGTGTTCAAGGTGACTCCTTGGGAGCTTTGACCCTTTCCTGCACCAGAGTCAATTGAATCGCCTAGGTTTGTCGGTCCTGCAAATGCGGAGGTTGTTGTCGACATCTTGCCAGTCTCATCGGTGCTATGTGGTCGTCGTCACGGAGTCTATGTGCGGATCTATAAAGGAAAAGAAAGGGGACTAATAATCAGAGGTCGAGCGTGTCTTCAGTTTTAGAGTAAGGTCAAGTGGTTCAGAGTGAATGAACAAAGGATGGAAGAAAAGAAAAGAAAAGGATCAGACACTGCCAGCGCGTGAAGCGCATGCTTGCTGGTTTGGATTGCGTGTCTTCTGATTGAATTGAATACCTAATTACCTATACTTCTAAGGTTTCAGTAAAGTTATGAATGGATCTGTACGAGTGATGTGAATCAATCAAGGGATATGAAATAACGTGACTTTGGCAGCACGAAGCAGGGTTAATCAACAATGACCCGCGCGCTAACTTAGCAGCGATCAACAAAGCACCAATCATGGCTCTTTCCATTACGGGACTGAAACAGGGTCAACTCCCTCCCATGTTCTGCAGCTTGACGCCATTGATATCATGCCAATAATACAGTCCCTACAATAATACCTCCATTGAGACAACTTGGATAACATCTTCTTCTATAAGGCTACCTGACTATATGGCATGCACAAGAACAGCAACATAACATTTAACTCCCAGTCCGTACATATCCTTCTACCACGTCACCCAGCCTGCGCAAGAAGAACGAAACAACAATATCTCCTCCGAGCACGGTACAAAAAACAATCTCCTAAACAAGCACCGGCGCAAGATCTACTAGGACATCTCAACATCCCAACACCCCCGCTCCTCCCCCTCCAAATCCTCGCTCAAAACCATCCGATCCGACACCTCAATCCTCCAATCCCACGCGCCCCTCCGCCCCGGCGACGTCGGCGACGGCGACGCCTCGGCGAACGAAAAGCCCACGTCCGCACTCGCGTATTCAATAATCCGCTCAACGGTCGTCGACTCCTCGCTCTGCATGCCGTGCGGCAAGAAGCGTGGGCGCTCGGGACGGGGCGGGGTGTAGAGGGTGGCGTCGATGGAGCGTGGACCTTCGTCGGAGTCGGAGTCGGAGTCGGAGGCAGAGTCAGACTCGCTGTCACTCATGACCGTATCTTCTTCCGGCGGGTTCTCGTAGTCCCTGGCTTCCAGCGACAGCATTGGAAACTCCAAACCCTGCAGCTGGTCCTGCATGCGCGACTCTGGCTCTTCGTCTTCATTTCCTTCCTCAACCGGCGACAGAACCCCCTTCGCGCCCGCCGATTTCCTCCCAGCGGACTGGATCAGCCTGTCCAGGAACGCGGACGATCTCGATTTTCCCGTCTTGGAAGCTGCCGGTGCAGCCGCACCCGGCGAAAACGCAACGTATCTACTCTTGACTTCCGGACTCTCGCCGCCATACTTCTTTCCCCACCGGCATTCCGACGGGTAGCTACAGTCATCGTGACAGTCTTTCCCGGCACTCCTTTTGCACGTGTGAGGTTGAGTCTCGCGCCGCCACTCCCCCCACGCCTTCCAGCCCACATAGTCGAACTCGCTAGAGCAGGCGACGCGCTTCCGCACGGCGCCGGTGCGCTTGCTGACGGCGACGCCGGCGCAGAAGAGGTGGCCGTCGTGCAGGCAGCGCCGGGTCGCGGCGAGCGGGTAACGGCTGTGGCAGAGGTGGCAGGTCCAGAGCCATTGTAGGGGGGGTGGAGGTGGTGCGGGGTGGGCGTTTTTGGGGGGGAGGGGGGGTGAAGCGGGTGGAGGGAAGGATGGTCGGTGGGGGGAGGGGGGCGTGAGGTGGGGGGTTGTGGGGGAGAGGGGAGTGGAGGCGATTCGGAGGTTCGAGGGTTTCAGAGGGGAGAAGGTGTGGGTGAAGCTGGCCATGATTGGACGTGAGGGGCTTTGGGACGGATATGGGGAGGTAATGGAGTAGTATTCGTACAGGTGAAGCCGTAGCAGTAAGAACGTTATTTCGCACTCGGATGTTCTTGAAAATGAGAATGATTATTGTGACACGAGATGAAGAAGCAGAAGCAGAAGAAGAAGACAGTTTTCGTATACCGGATAGTATACCAGAAAAGAAGAAGAAAGGCAGCGATGAGAATGCATTGTCTTCAAAGCATTCGATAGGACAAGAAAGACCGACAGACAAATCTTCAAGGTCATTACAAATCTCGGGATTCTCGATGTGACAACGGTATGGGACAAAACAAAGACTCCGTCGCACGTGGCTCGAGTCTCATGGGTACATGGCTTTGTCTCTCGTCGTGTAATTGAGTTGCCATTGTTCATGTAGACGGTTGGAGGTTTAGACAAGGGTGATTCTTCTTTGTTGATGGGTGAGGACTGAGGAGTGATGGGTTGGGTAGCAATGGCTTGTGTTGCGCTGGAGTCAAGGACGGATGAAAGGGGCAGGATAAGGGTCAAGGTATTGCCAGGGCAGAGAAGCTGCTTACCTAAGCATGACTTTGAGGCACCTTACGAAGGTCAACTAGACAAGGAAACTGGTATGGTAAGGGCAGTGAGGAGAATGGAGGTGCAGACACTGCAAAGAACAAAGAAATGGCCATGAAAGGTGATTGTCCGTCTCTGAAAGGGCACGCAAGGGCCATGTACTTGTCTGATCGAGTCAGAATCTGGGCGTGGCCTACTCCTTCTCGTCAGTTATATCTGTCTTCGTACAGCTACCGGTCCTGACATTAGCTGGACTGATTGGGTAAATCAACCTCTATCGATTCTGTGGTTGTCTGTGATTGTCTGTGATTGTACTGGTAGACGATCCTCAGTATTGACCTGAATAGAATACATGTCTCGGAATATATCTCGAGCAAGTGCGGTGCGCTCCGCTCACCAAGATAAATACAATGGTAAAAGGTGAAACTATGTGATCAACAACCTGAATGCTCTCAACTCCTTACCCCACCATACAACACGTCAAACCGCTCGCGATCCAAACCGAGTCAACTGCGACACAAAACTCCAACCAGCCAAGAGGCCCTATTGCCCTCCCAACACCTTCTCCGCCATGACTCCGTGCCTGTCACCCGCGATACCGGTATGTTCGCTGCCGTCGCTGTTCTCCTGGCTGGGTGACCGGCCTTCCAACATGTCGCCATGCGCGAGGATGCCGTGCCTCTGACTCGGCGAGATCTGCGCCTCGTTGTCGTGCGGGTCGCCCTTGGCCGGGGTCCAGGCCAGGTAATCCCGACGCACCTCGACGTAGTCGTAGGCGAATTCGCCGAGCTGATCGTCATCCATGCCGAGTAACTCGGCCTCTTCGCTGGCTCGTAGGTGCAAGCCCGGGATATAGTTGATGATGAGGGCCAGGAGGGCGCTCACGACGAAGGCGTAGCCCGTGGCGGCGAGGACGTAGGCGAGCTGAATGTAGAATTGCTTGTAGTTGTGCTTGATCCAACCGCCGGGGTAGAGCCCGGTGTTGACGCCGTCGAGACCGATGATGTAGTCGGCACCGAAAAAAGCATTGGCCATGAGCCCGATCATACCCGCGATGCCGTGCTCGGCGAACACATCCATCGAGTCGTCGATGCGGATCCAGAATTTGACTGGACGAAACGTCAGTATAAAGTCTCGGTTAAGACCTAGTGAAGGATCGCATACTCTTGGTTGCAAAATTGCACGCGGCCCCTGTGACGATCCCAAGGATGACGCTTCCCCAGGGAGGGATGAACCCGGACGCGGGAGTGGCGGCGACAAGCCCGGAGATGCATCCCGAACACCAACCGACCATGGACCACTTCCTCGCGAGCCTCCAATCCAGAATCACCCAGGTCATGGCAGCGAACATGGCGGTGAGATTCGAATTCCAGCAAGCCATGACAGCCCTCAAGTTGGCACCGAACGCCGAACCGCCGTTGAAACCAAGCCACCCGAACCACAGCAAGACCGTCCCGAGCGTGATGAGCGAGACGTTGTGTGGGCGGAAGTTCAACATCATCTTCTCTTGTCGGCGTCCCAGAACCATCGAGTAGGCCAATGCCGACAGACCCGAGCCGATTTCGACGGGCCCGCCGCCGGCGTAATCGAGCACACCGTACTTGTAACCCCACCCGTTGATGTTCCACGCCCAGCAGGCAATGGGACAGTAAACGAGGGTCGCCCAGAAGAAGATGAAGACCATCATGGGGACCAGACGACCTCGTTCGGCGACGGCGCCCACAACGATTGCGGCCGTGGTGGCGCAGAACTGCATCTAATCCATGTCAGCAAACGAGTTCCGAGCGGAAAAGAAGAGAGTCGCTACCTGATAGAAACTATACAACAAATCAGGAATCAGAGGAGAACCCGGGCTGGGTGCACCGAGGACGTTCATGAGACCGAAGTGCTTCAGGTCCCCGATGAATCCGTTGGTCTGGGTGGGTGAAAAGGCCAAGGAGTAACCCCAGAAGTACCACTGAAAGGTGATGACGGAGAATGAACCCATACACGCCCAGATCATGCTCAACGCCGACTTCCTGCGGGCGAGGCCCGAGTAGAGGAAGCCTAGTCCGGGGATCATGACCAGCACCATGGCCGAGGCCACGATGATGAAGGCCTGGTCGCCTGACTGGTACCATTGATTCAGATTTTCGGTGGCTGCGAAGAAGAAGAAGAACGATTAGTTTATATGCTGGATCAGAGCGAATTGTCTTGCAAAGGGACTTTATAGATTTGCCAACATTCCAACAGATTGCTGGTCGAGTGGGAGTTGGGATTTGGGATTTGGCACGTGCGACCGATTATCGTGGCTGCGGCTGCAGGCGCAAAACTAATGTAGGTAAGGCACTCACTGGAATCGCCGCCGGTGGCAGGATTTGATCCATTAAACGGGACCGGAGACCCAATAAACCCGTACGACATGTTTTCGAGTCGTTCCCTTCCACTTGAAGACAATGAGAAGACCGAGTTATTCCTCTCTCTTGTGATCGGGTGGATTCAATATTAGCCCAGGCTGACTCTAGCAGGCCAGGCTGAGAGGCGAATGTAAGACGCAATATTCCGCCGGTAAGACGCTGGGAATGCAAGGAGAGTCAAGGAAAGGAAGATGGGTAAGAGAAGAGGAAGAGGAAGAGGAAGAGGGAGAGGAAGAGGAAGACCGGTCGCGACTTGAATGCGCTACCTCAGTCTGAATATATATAAGGCACCGTATGTATAAAGGATATATATAAAAAGTGAACGCCTATCTATCTCATCTCGAGGGAGGGATGGGGGAAGCCGGCGATTAAGAAGCGATTAAGAAGCGATTAAGAAGCGGCTTGACTGTAGGTTATTATATTATTTTTCTTATGTACGGAGTATCTGAACCCACACGCAAGGAAAGCACTGGGCAGAGCAGAGGCAAAATAGGTTCGTCCTTATCTCAACCTATTCTAGGTAATTTACCCTAACCGTCTTTGATCATTGGCCATGGTCGATCTCTCTGTCTGTGTGGGGTGTCGGGCTGTCCAGGACTGCCATTGGGGGTTTCTCGATCTTGACCCTGATTGTGGCTGACAGTCCTGGTCTCCCTCACGAGCTATACCATACCCCGTACATACCTGGTATATCTTTGCTTTTTCACCTTCACTCCCCTTTCTCCATGGAATGGGGGCGGTGGCAGTGGCAACAGCAGCAGGGTTGATGCATGGCTCCCCGTGGGACTGGTTGGTGGAACAAGATACAGCATCCCGCATACAGTCCGAAGCGTGCAGAGGGAAGGATCAGGACTGGAGATAGGTAGACAGCACGGAAGGAAGTCGGCGCGGGATGCGATGCCATGCAATGCGAAGCTGATGGCGTACCTAGGTACTCTACTCAAATTAAGGTATCTGGTACCTTACCTTACCCTACCTTACTGTATAACGTTATATTTGGTAAGGCTCTGTGTAAAGATAAGGACCTGGCGCTAGAAACTCCCGAGGCTCTTGGCACGCTTAACCGAGCCAGCCTTCTCCGAAAGGTCCGAGAAGATAAGCGGTCCGAGAACCCTAATCCACTCTGAGTTTTCCAGTCAGACTGTCTGTCCTGTCATTGGTCCGATAAGGATGACCTGACGCTTTACTGCATTCTGCCTAGCCTACGACAGACCGAAGTCAGTCCCTTTCAGCGTCAAGTCAGGTACTGGCTTCGAAGGAATTTCCATCTGCCCATCAAATTACATCACATCACGTGACATCCCATCACAATGACATAAAGGTACCTGGTAAGGCCGGCACTGAGCCTAGAATTGTAACCTGCACGTGACCTGGGAGACTTTGAGCATCATCATGTGCATGGTCAGCAACATCACCATTTATCAAACGTAAGGTACCTTATAAGATACCGTACTTCAGCGGAGTGACATGATTTCAAATAAGGTACTTTGTAACTGTTGCAACAATGTTGCTGACTAAGTATATCCTCGCTTAGGACTAAGCCACGTGACAGGGATGTTGAAGTGCCCTATGTCTGACACGGAAATACCTTTTAGGTACGGTACACTGGGTAGGTCTACTCTCTATTCTAACTGTCTCTGGAGTCCTGACGATGTTATACATCAATGGTGCGCAGCACTCAGTCCTCAGTGCTTGACAATATCTTCATTATTAATATTATCATCAGCATAATCACTATCACTCGGTCCAGCGGGTGGAACACACCATGAATTGTCCGCTTTATCGGAGTTCTTTCTTTCCTTGTCCTTCTGAGACAAAAGACTTTCATTATTGTTGCTTCTTAACTTGCCACTATCTCTTGCGTTTGTTGTTGCTATCAAAAATTGCCGAGGTTCAACATGCCCGCTGACGAAACGTTCTGTTCTGCTGGCGGTATCATGAGCTTCAATATGCTTCGACGACGAGGTGCAATAGAGTAGTTCCTTTTGTACAGACATAACATCTTCAGATCGACACTCGATTATTACGTTTGTAATGCCCAACAGCAAGAATGAGGGTGCACCGGCAACTCCCTACTTCACCCCACTTACTTCCCCATCAGCTGGAACGGCATGATCAGCAAACCCACCGACCCTCTTTCGCTCCATCACGATTCGAGGTGTCACCTTTCACAATCGAATATGGGTCGCTCCAATGTGCCAGTACTCTGCCGACAACGGTCATCTTACCGACTATCGCCTCGTCCACCTGGGCGCGTTCGCTTTCCGAGGAGCATCACTCACCATCATCGAGGCAACCGCCGTCCGACCCGAAGGTCGAATATCACCAGAAGACGCAGGACTGTGGCAGGACTCGCAGATTGCGCCCATGAAGCGCATCGCGGACTTTGTGCATTCGCAGGGCCAGAAACTGGGTGTCCAGCTAGCACATGCGGGACGTAAAGCGTCAACAGTAGCCCCATGGCTCGTCCCAAAACGTGGAGCAAGCCTCGTAGCCGAGAAGAACGTCGACGGCTGGCCGGATCACGTACTCGGCCCCAGCGCCATACGGTGGGGCGACGGTTACGCCGAGCCTACGGCAATGAGCCAAGCCGACATCCGAGACGTCATCGACGCCTTCCGAGACGCCGCCCGCCGGAGCGTCGAAGCGGGCGTCGACGTCATCGAACTCCACGGCGCACACGGCTATCTCCTCTGCTCCTTCCTCTCGCCACTCAGCAACACGCGCACCGACGCATACGGCGGCAGTTTCGCCAATCGCATCAGATTCCCCGTCGAAGTCATCGAAGCCGTCCGAGACGCCATCCCCGCAACCACGCCGCTCCTCTACCGCATCTCCGCCACCGAATGGATGGTGCATCGCGAGAAACACAGCTGGACGATCGCCGACACCATCGCCTTCGCCAAACTCCTGCCCGCCCTCGGTGTCGATCTGCTGGACGTTAGTTCGGGCGGTAATCACCGCGACCAACAGATTCAGATGCACAACGACTTCCAGGTCGGCATCGCCGGTCAGATCCGCGCTTCGCTCCGCAATGCAGGCGTGCCTCTGCTGCTGGGCGCGGTGGGCATGATCACGGACGCCGAGCAGGCGCGAGATATCGTCGAGATCAGCGCGCAAGAAGAGGCCGAGCAATTGAAGGGCGTCGTGGGTGGCAAGGAGCCCAAGGCGGACGTGGTGCTGGTCGCAAGGCAGTTTATGAGGGAGCCCGAGTGGGTGTTGAGAGTCGCGTGGCGGTTGGGGGTGGATGTCATGTGGCCGGTACAATATGGGCGGGGCAGATTCCTAAAGGGTAGTAAAATTTAGAACATAGGCATAGAACAGGATCGAGGAATAACAGATATTTCGTGCTCCTAGAATGAGTATGAGGTCCATGATTCAAAACTCGGTCCGGATAGTCTTAGATGACATGATCTTCAGCAACACAGGGAGGTTTTCTCCCGCCAGCGGAAATGCTCTACCTTATAGAGCGACAAGCAGGGATGGGTAGATTACTAAGCCAACATTCACTGATAATGCACCCCCACTAAATATCAACACCAGAAGTTGCAGAGCGGACAAAGTTGTTTCACCATCCTGAAACGCCCTCACACCTAGCCGGCATGACCAGCCATCTCCAAGTCCCCCAGATCCGCGGACAATGGACATTGACGACATCCTCGCCGAGATCGACAGCGACAACATCCCGCAAGAAACGCGCGACCTCCACGAACTGACGCGGGCATGGGTGGCCGAGCGCGCCGCGCCGGAACTCCTACCATGGCCTGAACCGCTGATGGGCCGGATGACGGATCGAATCCGACGGCAGGTAAGACAGTCCAGCCTCCTCCCCCCACCAATTGCCCCGATCACACCCTCCTAAAACCAAGCCCCGATCACGTCCCTCCCGAATCTAAGCCCTGACTGAGTCCGAGCGTTGCTAGATCGAGCGCGTCGAGACACAAACCGGCGACATGGACCCCAAAGCCAACTTCACCCTCATAATCCTACAGACAGAACTGGAACGCTTCAAGTTCCTCGTCCGCTCTTTCCTCCGCGCTCGCATCGCTAAGGTACCCTCCCCCCTCTCCTCCCTCTCCTCCCTCTCCTCCCCCTCCGCAATCCCCTCCCCCACAGAGCCAAAGACATCGAAAACGAGCGTCGCTAACACCCCTGGCAGATCGACGCCCACCCCCTCTCCCTCCTCCCCAGCACCACCCTCAACCCCAACCCCCTCAACAACCCTCCCACCAACTCCCCCCTCTCCCCCTCCGAAACCCACTACCTCACAACACACCAATCCCTACTCCACGCACACTACAAGTCCTCCTTCCTCTCGCTCTTCCCGCCGGCGCTGCGCCGTCTCGACGACACGGCCGGCGGCGTGAGTATGATCGAGCGGCCGGATCTGGAGACGGCGGTTTTTGTGCGGGTGCTCAGGGATGTGGACGAGATGGTTGTGGTGGAGGGGACGGATGTCGCGTTTGAGTTGAGGAGGGGCGGGGTTTTTGTTGTGCGGTATAGTGCTGTTAGGGGCTTGGTGGGGGGGGGGAGTGTGGAGTTGCTTTAGGGGTGGCGGTAGGGAGGGTTGCCCGTGGTTTCTCAGGCTGGATCAGAATGGGCTTTCTACGACTGGGAACAGCAAGCTCTCGGTTTCAGCCTTCTGCAATGGGAGCTCGAGGTGGTATGGGCTAGGCGCTCGGGCTCGGCCGTTGGGAAAGCTGTGCCGTGTTTGTCTGGCTACGAGGGCTCCAGGCGAAGTGCTATGGATCGGGTCCTGACGGGGCAGAAAGTTGCTGTATACAAATTACGGGTGACTCTCGGTATCAAGGCCCGTTGATCAGGGTTCTTTATTTGACAGGGACACATGTCGGGCGCAGGATTCAATCATGGGACTCTTGGACGGGGCCGGGGAGGGTGATGGGAGCACAGCGGATCTTATTGTCGCTTGAATGCACGCGTGGTCGTCGACATTTTCAAGACCCCTGCGTCGGTGCGGTAGGGACGACAAAGCGAGAAGGGTGATGATGATTGGCGTGGGAGGAGCGGTGTTATAGGCGTGTAGGGGCTATTACTGCGGGAAATCAGAACAGAAGAAGGACCTCTGATCATGTATCTCCATGCATATTCTTGCACTGTCGCGTCATTTCGAAAAACCAGTGCGTTGAAAGGTGTATCGCCCTTTCTCACAAGTAAGATGATATTGGCTTCTGTAATCCTCATTGAATCCTGCCGTAAACGTGAAATGTCCCCTGCCAAGACTATGCCCAGGAGGAGTTGTTCTCGAAGCTGGCAGCATACTCAAATTCCGTCGCCTAACGAGATAGTTTCTCTCCTGTATCTCCCGCCGACACGGCCAAAGGCCCTTCTTGGTGCAGGAACCAATCGAAGGCATCCACGTACCACCTCAAGCTCGACTTCTACCCCTTCCCACCCTCCACTTACCCACCCCACCACCCTCGCCTCAGCAAAGCGCGAGCCGTTCGCCTGTGACCCGCTCGCTCTCAGCCCCGCTCCGTCCACACCAAGCGTCCGTAAAGTGGCGGAGGTCCTTGTTGGGGTCTCGGCTTCCGATCAACGAGGTGATCGACGAGCGAGCCGGAAGGAAGGCTACGTAGCTCCCGGAGGCTTATGCAGCATCTCGTTTTGGAGACATGGTGATCGGGCGGCTAGAGGAGAAGTTTTCTCCGTAGGCCGGGGTGGGGAAAATGCGAGAATTGTGCTGGTAGACATGTTGAGGAAGAACATGTAGAGAGAGTGGGCATGGATTGGACCGTGCTCGACAGGAAGTGTGTCATCAAGGAAGTGCGCGAGGTGAGGAAGAAAAGAAAAGAAACGGAAAAGAGGGAAACAAAATGCGGATAGATTTAACGACGACTCTGTGCTATCTTTCTCAAGTAGCAGTCGCGACGAGACGGTCCTATAAGGCGGAAGGACTGAGAAAGAAAGTTGCGACGGGAGGGAGCTCGGGGTGTGGCGAGGGTAATAGCCATCAATTTATCGGTGCAACAATCTCGAGACGATAACGTGGTAAGGGAACCTGGAGTCTATTCTAGAGCAACTGCGAAACCACACTTTTACTCAAACAGCATCCTGGAATTTCCCACGCCAACGTCAGAACCACCAGTTCCTAATCAAACATCATCTCTCCCCACGCACTTCCGCTTCCACCTCCTCCTTGACAATCGCGCGGACACCTTCCCACCCCACACCTCCCGGTACGGACCTAACTCTCCTTTCCTTCTCTTCCAACCCCACAAACTCCTTCGGCAGCACCATGCTAAAATCAAAGCTCTCCTCCTCTTTCAGCGCGAGGTCCACAGCATTGCTGAACTTGGCAGGATGTGCTGTTGACAACGAAATATGACTTGTCGCCGGATTCTGCTCGATCGATCGGAGGGCGGCGGCGACGCCCACGGCGGAATGCGGGTCCAGGATGTAGCCTCCGCGACCGGATGATGTGCCAAGCAAACAGGTAGTGTAGATGTGTCGAATAGTGGCGGTAGTTTCCTCATCGCTGACACGCTCGCTGTCAAACTCGGTGGTCGCTGCTTCGAGGACGTCTTTCCCGACACTGAAGGAACCATTGACCTTGAGGTCCTTTAGCCATGTCTGGATGGTTTTGCCCGCTACTTTGCGCTTAGCTTCGACTGAAGTGGACTTGTCGGCCTCGAATGCCAAGAACCAGAGCAGTCGTTCAAAGTTACTGCTGACGAGGATGTCCATGGCTGGGCTGAGCGTTTCTCTGACGCCGTCGGAGTGCGCTTTTGCACCGTCTTCGGCAATGCCGCCCTTTGCGTCCTTGCCGTGAACGGGCTTCTTGCTATAGTGGCCTCCTGACTTGAAGAAGCGGTCTAGGATGTCGTTCTCGTTCGTTGCGATGACGAGCTTGTCGGCCGGAAGACCCATTCGTTTGGCAAACCAGCCGGCACTTTACATAGAGTTAGCAAGTATCTGGAATACTTCCTGCCTGTTGTAGGAGGACTATATAGACTGGAATGGAGAAGATAGCTCTTACAGAATATCACCAAAGTTCCCGGATGGTACCACAAACCGTACCTTCGTACCGCTGACAAAGCCAGGTGAACGGACGAGCGAAAAGTAGGCATGGAAGTAGTAGGTCATTTGAGCCAGGATCCGCGCCCAGTTGATAGAATTGACGGCAGCCACGTTATGCGTATTGTTCAAATCGGAGTCCGCAAACAGCGCTTTGACGATGTCTCTATTTCACTAAATGTCAGTCGGGGTATCTAGATTGATATTCGGAAGGGGTCACTTACTGGCAGTCATCAAATGATCCTTCAACCTTTGGAGACAATCAGCATCTCCCAACTGAGTATGACTGAGGACACTGGAGTGAACATACACTAAGATTATGAACATTTGCATCCATGACAGTCGTCATCTGAGCTTCTTGTACCCTTGACACCTAGCAACCCAGTCAGCGATCTCGCTCCAAGAGAAAGGCAACGTAAGATAGATACGGAGATAAGCTTGGAAATGGAGAAGACCTACCCGACCTTTAGGGTATAATATGAAGATGGAAATGTCTTTCTTGCCCCTCAATCCATAGATAGCCTTGCCAGTCTTAGATAATTGTACACAAGGGGCATCGCATAAAGGCAGAAGTTACCGCAGAACCTGTATCTCCGCTTGTGGCTCCGATCACAGTTAGATGGTGCCTCTCTTTGCCAACCTTGCCCTAAAGACCGCCGTGAAGACTTAGTACTAAAGCCTCATAAAGCCATCGAGTACAGCTTACACGATTCCTCCTGACAAGAAAATACTCAAAGAGGTTCCCGAGAAACTGCAACGCAACATCCTTGAAGGCGAAGGTAGCTAAATCCATGCTCAGCCAAACACCCGGCTAGGATGTCTCGTCAAACTTACGGCCATGAAATAGCTCGAGCAGGTAAAGATGCTTCTTCTCGTCCAGGTGAACCAACGGTGTCACGTCGGGATGTCGAAACGTGGAATATGAGCGTCTGATGATGTCTTTCAGACCCTCCGAAGGTAGTTCACTCGGTGAGATATATAAAGAAAGAAGCTCAAATGCTAGTTCCTCGAAAGTCAAATCCCGCCAGTCCAATGCCCAGGAGCCGGGTAGGGCTGGGATCTCTTCGGGGATGAAGAGCCCCCCATCAGCGGCTAGGCCCTTTAGAACGACCTCTTCAAAGGACAGCTGCGTATCTATGAGACTTTGGTGTTTAAGTATAGGACAGAGAAAAGGGACCACGAACGCCGTATGAGCCTCCCCTTGTGCTCAAGTACTTTTGAGACGCCGTATGCGCCATCTCCCGTCCTGCCGGCCGAAGTGTCTAGAAAGGAACCTAAGTTTGAAAATGAAAGAGACAAGAGAAGAAGCTTTAACCTCCCCAATCTATTCCGGATATGTCGCAATTGGTGAATTTTCCTCCTTCAGAGTTTTGATATTCCGGCCTTGGCAATGCATCAGACTCGCTTAGTCATACATCGCAAATATTCCCGCGCGACCCTGGCCGTACCCTATCTCAACATTTTGACTGACTAACTAGATCGAGCTTATTGATATACGAGCTTGAGCTTGAGCTTAAAGAATGGGTAGAGCGAGACTGGCGCCAACGAGTGAAATGGGCTTCAGGTGGTTAAAGCTGGGAGTTGGAGCTTGGGTGTCCTCCGGCTCAGAATGTCTTGCAATTGAAGACGACAGGACTAACCCATGAACATTGGCTGCAGAGGCCAAGAGATGTTAAAATTCATATTCTGTGTTATTTTCTATGTCGAACGAGCTCAATCAAAATAATGGCTTATGACCCCCATCCGACACGCCTCTGGCTTCATAATACTGCGGCTAACAGTCAGGGCTGGGTCTAACAAGAAATACCATGCCGTGGCTGACGTCTACTGCCTTGGAGAAGGGATGCAGTCGGGTGTTGCCTTCTTCCGGCAAATTTTCTTTCGTACCACTGGTTAGTAGTTCATTCAACTTATGAATTTCCGCTCATTTCTCTTGCGTCTCTGGACCAGACACAAACATGCTCTCAAGTTTTTAATCTTCTGTTCCGGCAGCCCGAGTAACGGCGACAACGACCCGCTATCAACCTATGCGGCGACGGCACCTTCTGCTTCTGGACGGACAGAAAGAGCTGCTACGACATCTGCAACGACATCTGCGGCCGTCAAAAGAACCTACGTGAAATGTTCTTGCATCCTCTAACAGAAGCAGCTGGCCAACTTGAACTTCCAACACGTCAATGGCTCCGTGCTGCCGTCGTACGCATTCTCCTCGGGCTTAGTGGCCAGTGCTACCCGCTCGATAGCATCTTTATAAACCTGAATGTGACGACCGATTCGGCGGTTGTGGTGCGTCGTTCCAGTGCTATGGATGCTGCCACCAGGTCCACAGCCAACCGGGCCGACGAGACGGATGGCTTGTGTGTACTGCCTTCTGGGGCTGTAGCTTCGACGAATGGGATATCGGCCACGAGTTTGGGAGCAGCGTCCGGTTCGAGTGGCGCATAAAGGAGTTGTTACAGCATTCCATAAAGCTTCTTCTGCAGCCTCCGTTGGGATATTGCTACACCCAGTCGTCCCTTATGTTAAGCCTGTGGTGGCATTGCTTGCCGTGCTGTGGGCAACATAGAGTAGCCGTCTCACCATGACTGACAGAGCCTCCTCACTGCGAGACGGTCGCAAGTGATGAGGTTTCGAGATTTCTTTACCATCAACACCTGTTCTGCGGCTCTGGTTCCTGCCGTAAATATTCCCGGACAATTGTGGGGATATTTTCTCCCAATTTGTAGATTTGGCAACTGATTGTGGTATCTGTCAGGGCGACGAGCAGGTCCTCCTTAATGTGATGCAAATCGACCGAGTGTTATGGAAGAGTTATGCAAGGTATTTGGCGGGTGGGCCTAAGGGCCTCACTCATTCTCACTTACTTAGTATTTAGTCCGCAGATCCTGTAGAATAGACTTCTACACACTACTGAATTCTCGCCCGTAACCTGCTCCACATAATCCATCCAGCGTAGCAAGCCTTCCATTCTTAAGCCCTATTCGTCATCGCCCTTATCCTCGCCATCACCATCATCACTCACCACATCCTTGCCATCATCACCGCTCCTTGGACACTCGCCGTTCATCCATTCATCGTGATGGTGACTTTCATCCTCGTCGCCACCTTCAGTATCTCTAGCCTTGATGAGTTCTCCATTCTGCCGCGCTCGCTGATACATTTCCTCTGCCTCAAACAGCCTCCCTTGCTCTTTATATAGGTCGCCCAATTTTACGGCGATATCCAAAGTCCACTTTTCCTTTGGAAGCCTGTTTCTTAACGCCCGCCAGTGCATCAAGCGTCTTCAGCGCCCGCTGATACAGCACTTCTGCCTCTGTAAGTTTGTCTTGGGCTTGATACACAAGGCCCAAGCTACGTATCACGGAAACTGTTGTTCCTTGTTCAGGGCCTAATATCTTTTCACAGGTCTGCAGTGCTCGCTGATACAGCCCTTTTGCCTCTGTAAGTTTGCCTTGGCGTTGATACACAGAGCCCAAACTCTGCACAACCATCATTATACTTGGGTGTTCAATGTCTAACATCTTTTCAGAGCTGTGCAGTGCTCGCTGAAACAGCCCTTCTGTCTCTGTAAGTTTGTTTTGGCTTGATACACAGCCCCAATTCTGCACAACAGTCATTGTATCGGGTTGTCCAAAGCCTAATGTCTTTTCATAGCCTTGCAGTGCTCGCTGAAACATCCCTTCTGCCTCTGTAAGTTTGTTCTGGTCTCGATACACACAGCCCAAATTCTACACAATAGCCATTGTATCTGGGTGTTCAATGCCTAGGGTCTTTTCAGAGCCTTGCAGTGCTCGCTGAAACAGCCCTTCTACCGCCGAAAATTTGTTTTGACGCCAGTACATATGGCCCAATGACCTGACAGTTCCAAGTGTCTTTAGATTCTCAGGGCCCGATACTTTCTCATAACCCAACAGGGCTCGCTGATACAGAGTTTCAGCCTTGTCAGATCTATATTCAGTCTCGTACGCGTCAGCCAGAGCTGTGATTGCATCCAGTGTTGACATATGCTTCAGGGCCTAATATATCTCATAACGTTCGAGGGTCTCTTCAGCCTTCCTAATCTTGCCTTCTTCGATTGAGGAGATATCCAAATCGCTGCTGCTATCTGGTCTCGATCCGTGGTCGATGTCCAGAGTGTCTTCTTCGTCACCCGCGGTTTGAGTGGAATGTATGTAATTGCTAACGTTTACAGCAACACCGTGTTGCAAGCTATCAGGAACGTCTTTCAATGCTTCGATTGTAAGATGAGTCGCCTGCATCTCGCCGCCGTGCTTATTTCGCACGTGCTCGTACAGTTTGTCGCGGCGGGTGAAGCCACGGTCGGCCTTGCGGTCGCAGCGCGGGTGCGGACAGTTCCACCGGCGCGCAACCTGGTGGACTGTGTTTATGTGGCGCATTAGGTCCGCCTGCCGCTTGAAGGAGCCGCGCGTCTCGCAGTCCTCCATTAGGCAGACGTATCCTCTGTTGTGCAGACGGATGGGGTTAGTGGGGTGGGAAGGACGAAGAGAAGGAGAGAGAGGTAGGCTGGGGACGAGGGATGGAGGGGGATATAAGGGAGAGGCGTACCCGTCCCTGTCATCTGGAAGGGCGGTGGCATTGTTCTCTTGTTCTCCCTCCATGCTTAGAGACTCTGGATCCTTCATATTGGTGAGTCGGGAATCTTGAGATTGCCTGTCATTCACCACTGAGCCAGTGCTGCCTTGGTCTGACTCTTCCTCTATGCCCGTCGATTGAGGTAGTGAAAACATCGCATCATTCCACAGGTGAAGACCTATGTGGTCGAAGCTGGCGGGGGTCTCGAGGCAGATGGGGCATTGTCGGCTGTCCTGAGAGGACGGATCGAGGTTGCCCGTATGTTGTGGTTCACGATGCGCTTGGAATGAATCCTGAGTTGGAGACTCATTCGTACGTCGCTCTGAAGGACGCTGCCCGGCTCCATGTGCTTGTGTCTCATGTGCGACCCACTGTTTGAAACTGTCGTACTGCTGGTCTGCTTCCTTGCAGCCGTTGTAGGTACAGACATAAGGTCTGAGATCCCTCTGCACATGTGTTCTGCATGAAGGCCATCAGCTTCCATCATTCCACGGCAGACGTTTCCTCAACTTACTTCCAAGCTCGTTTCTCCGCCGTTCGTTGGGAGCACAGCACCTGGCAATATGGACATTCAAACTCTTTCTCATCGCAAAGCTTTCTGGGAAGTTGAGGAACAGGTGATTCGGCATCTGGTCCTTGAGAGAATACGGCATATGTCGATATCGAGAGTGCCGATGTATTGTCATCTAAGGCAATTTTATTCTGGTCTAACCGGGTTGCTGTTGAAGGCTGGGATGGGACTGTCAAGCCTGGTTTCAAATTCAAATTCAAATTCAACGCTGACTTCTCTCCTTTCTGAAGCTTGGTCTTATGTCTCTTCCATTGCCCGAATTGTTGTCTCCGGCGTGTGTTCGCTTTCGCTAATCGCTGGGCCAGAAAGTGGTTTGCCATCTCGTCAGGGGTGAGCTTGGGGCGGTAGTGCCTGAAAACTTCCTCGACATGGTTCCGATCATAATCAGCAAACCTATGGATGAGATCCACCCCGGTCTCCTGATCAATCTCACGAAAGGCCTGGGCTTTGGTGAGACCCATTCGTGTGGCAGGGTTGCGGACCTTGAATGATAGTCTGTAAAGCCTATCAATAACAGTTGCTGTATTTTCAATTGCGAGTCCAACAAGTGGCTGGGCTTGGTAGCTGTCGAATGACTCCTCATCTTCATTGTCTTCATCACTGCTACTATCGTCCTCTAGATCGTCGGTATGATGTGAAGTTGTTGGAGACACAGTGGCACGGTCGCTCTGTTCGAGAACAGTCCTCTCTGATGCCTCCGAATGATGAAGCTCATCGTCCAGCGTATCTTTGACTGTTACGGATTCAGCAGATGTGCCACTACTGTTACGGAGTGTCTTTAAGTTTCTCCAATATCCACACAAACAGGGGTTATGGGACGCAGTAATCTTACTTATGTGAAGGTACTTCTCCAGGTCTCGCAGTAGCTTGTAGGCAAAGCTGAACACAGATGGCGCATCTCGGAAGCGGTAATCGAGCGAACTGTGTCCAAGATGGTAGAGCCCTAGATGGACAGCCCAAAGTTCAAACCGTTGTGATTCGTTCTCGAGACTGATATCGCAAGGGTCTCGCGTGATTCTGTCTTCCAAGACCTTGAAGGTTTGATGGATACGTCGTCCTATCGTGGCCAGTGGCCCATTGTACACCTGAGCCATCGTCCAGTATTATGGGCTCATGAGAGCGAAGAGTTGTCTGCTTTGGCCCATGATATCAGGCTCCAAGGAATCTCGCCCCTGGGATATGTATGTACAAAGGCTGATTGCAAAATGGTCCAGCACCCCACGGCGTTAGGCGATACTATAGGAAGGGTGCTGGACAGTTTAACAAGTAACTAGCCTTCGTATTCAGCAGAGCCGCAGGCGCCTCCACCGGAACGACTCCGGGCAGTCAAGTCGGGGCAGTCAATTCTAACTTATCTGGGTTAGATCTTCTTAGCTGCATTGGAGGCATTGATTAGAGTCAGGCGGACGTGACTGCTACCTAGTAGACAACCCTACTAGCTGTGAAGGTAACTCTTACTGTCACCCTCACTGTCACCCTCACTGTCGCCCTCGCCCTCATTGTCTCTGCAAGGGCGACAGTGAGGATGACAGCAAGGGCAATAGCAGAAGTGGCATTGAGGGTGACAGCAAGAGTGACAGCACTAGTAAGGGACCCTACTAGCAGTCACGTCCATCTGACTAATGAATGCCTCCAATCTTCTATATACCTTGTCAAACATAGGAGGAGTGGCTAGTGGAATGAACGTGTAATCATAAGTGTCTAGCTACTCTATGAAAATGTGACCCTATAAGAAGACCTTCAATCAACAAAAGAAAAAACTTTTATCCATAGCAAACTATTTATTCTAGCAAACTTCACATATTCTTAAAATCTCTGTAGAGCTCTGAACCACTAAGATAATGAAATGAGACATGACATTTTGACACATTCTCTCAGACTGTTTCAACAACAGTGAGATGAGGTAAAAAACAAAATTTCATAGCATCTCATCAACTTTAAAAGTCAATGAGACAATATTAAAACATTTTTAACTCAATTTAAATGAGTATCTTTAAAATGTTGAAATCTTAATTGTTCTATCACTAAATTACAGAGCCTTTGTTAGTGATTGATTAAATTGATAAGATTAATAAAATGAATGAATTTCAGTGTTAAAAGTGACTTTATAAGTCTGTTGATGACTATGTTGCTTGTAAGAATATAATTAAAATGAATAAATCTGTGAGATTTGACTTCTTTTATAAAGTAATGATGTATATCAATGTATTTCATTCTGACATAAAACTCAGAGTTCTTAATCAAAGCAATAGTTTTCTAATTGTTTATTTAAATCATAACTGTTCTGAATTTCTTTAACTTTAACTCTTTAAGTAATTTCTTCATTTAAATTGCTTTCTTTGTAGTCTTTATTAAGATTATGTATTTCACTTTATAAAAGAATAAAATGATAATTTTCTGACATTTTAAACTTCAGAATACTGATTCATTAATTATCTTAAATATATATCTTAATGTGAATCTTCTTAATTCAAAATCTTCTTCTCAGTTCAAGTCTAAATACTCTAGTAATTTAAGTCATTCACTTAATTTATATTTAAGAATGACATCTAAAGTTCTTTACACATATCAAAATATCTGTTTCAGAGTCTTTCAATGTGTATTGTTAAAGTTATGTGCAAATTGACTAAGAATTGACATCATATATGCAATGTTGAGTTACATTTATGTCATAATGTACATAAGAAATTCTATAATCTTTTAATATTAAGTTATTAACTCTGATTCAGCTGTTCTGATAGTCTTTATAAAATAAATTCTGAATTTCATTGAAATTATATCTATCTTAACATTCTGTAAACTAAAGTCTTTGAGCATCTCTGTAAAATAGATTCTCTGTAACAAAATAAGAGTTTGTAAAGTTCTATTTTATATAATTAGCATTTTTAAGTAATGTTTACAGACTCTGCAGTCAGTCATTTTGAAATAATTGTTTAATTTAATCTTAAGATTTAGAATTTTGTTCTTATTGAGTTTACATAAAAGAATATTATCAATATAAACAGCAATAATTAAGATTCTCTTTTTAAACACATTATTGTCTGTGTGAATCTGTGTATATCTGAGATCAACAAGAAAGTGATGTATCATCTTATATTACAGATAAGATAACTATTTTAACTCATATAGAGCTTTCTTTAATTTATATATCTTGTCTCTTTCTTTTTCATATTCAGTGAATTAAATCATGTAGACTTCTTCTTTTAAATTGTTGTGTAAGAAAGTCATTTTAATGTTCATTTATTTTAATTTATAGTTGTAAAATGTAACTATGATGAAGATAACTTTATAAGTCATTGATTTGACAATTGTTGCAAAGATCTCTTTGTAATTAATTTTAAATTGTTATTTAAATTCTTTGACTACTCATCAAGTCTTATATTGTAGAATTGAGCTGTTAGATCTTCTTTTGTAATGATAGATTCATTTATTTTTTAGAACTCATCAATTAAATGACAACATCTTTAAAGTTTATGTAAAATTAATTATTAATGAGTTATACTCACTATTCATTGCTTTCTTTCAGTCTTTTAACTCATAACTTGCAATTATCTGTTTAAACATCTAAGATTCATTCTCAGAGTCTTTTTTCTTTTTTATGACATCAATAATTGCATTAAACATAATCAGATAGATCATGATTGCTTTAAGCTTTAGCTTTATAAAAAGATGTCTTTCTCTCTTAAAGCATCAAGACTCAGCTGATACTGATTTATTAATTGTAAAGAAAATATTTATAATATCTTCTTTTTCTTTCTTCATTTCTTCTAACTGATTTGACAATATCAGTATGAAAAGATATGATGACACATACTTTAAAGATGATGACAATGATGAGAGTTAAGAAGAAGACAAGAAAAATAGTTATATATTTTCTTGTTCTGCATTAATAATGTGAAATTGAGTGACTCTAGAAATTGAGACTGCAACTTTGACATCATAGATTAATAAATCTTCATTAAACTGTACATTTCTTATTTTAATTACTCAGTCTGCCTTCTTCTTTTCAGAAAGCTATACTTTATATTGATTTCTTTTTTTATATTTAACAAGAATTTTCTTATTGCTTCAGAGTTCAAATTTAGTCTCTGTTGTTTAAATCTTCTTTAAAATATATATGTATATTATGCATTCAAAACACTGAAAATGTTTAAGATTAATGAAGTTTGCTGATTTATTCTTATTAAAAAATTTAAATAGTAGCTAAATTAAGATCTTGTTGTTCTTAAGAGCTGACATTGAGAGTTAATTAAGAAGATAGCATGCTGTTTTGACAGTCTTTAATTATAAAATTTTAAAGACTTTACTATTTAGAATTATAGTTCTAACTTTTGCTGTCAGAAGTTCATTACTTTTTTTTGTCACTTCATTCTGCTTCAGTTCATAAGAGACTGTTGTTTTATAAATAATTTTAAGACTTTGTAATTATTTAATGATGAGCTTATTCTTAAATTTCTTTTCATTATTAAGTTGAATTCTTGCAATTCATAAATTCATCTAAATAAAAAGCATATTAAGAAACTATTCAATTTTGTCTTTTGTCTGATCTTTTGTTTTCATATTATAAATGTATTGTCAGCAGATAAGATCATTTATGAAGACTATATATTACAAGAATTTGTCATATACTTTTAATGTGATGAGACTGACAACATTAATATAAATTAGTTCAGTCATCTTTGTAACTCAGTTTTGTGATTTTTTTAAGATCTTCTTCTTTTAATTTGCTCTCATACAGACATCACACAAGTATAATGATGTTTTCATAAGTTCTTATAAGTTAAGTCTCACTATTCTGAGATTTTTGACACATTATCAAGACTTAAATTCTCTATATAATTAAGATGTCAGTGTCAAGTAGTTTTTAAGATCTTATTATCTTTAATAACTGACATAATCTTATTCTTGTTCACAAAATTTCTCATTATTAAAGTTTAAAGATAATATAGCTTATCTTTATGTACTGTATAATTAAGCATACTCTTTACTTTATTCTTTAAATATAATAATTCATTCTTAATTTTAACTGATATTTCTTTCTTTTTAATTATTTCAATTGAGAAGAGATTGAGCCCTATATTAGACATAAGATAAATGTTTATTAATATAATATTTTAAGTCTTTTCATCACTGTTCTTTAGCTATAAATTAATCATTTTTATTTCTTAAGTGTGCATCACTTCAGACACTTTTCTTATAGAAGATTCATTATTGAACATTTTGATTAAGCTAAATGCAGAAAGATCACAGTACATATATTGTATTGTGTCAGAGTCAGTTATTTATGATATTTTATTAATCACAAGACTATAGTTCTTTATTACAGTTAAGATCACTGTGTTCTCATTATATTACTGTGAACTCACAAGTCTCTTATCTATAAGAGGCTGATGAGTAAGATATGTGACAATGTGAGACACTACATTATAATAGCTATTTAATGAAGTTCTGATGTTAAGATCTTGTATTGATGAAGATTAACAACTAAGAAACTCAAAAGATTTGTATGTGAAGACTGTCTATATAGTACTTTGCTTATTAATCATTACATAAGGAATTCAGCTATGACTCAGTATGAATGCATAATAATATTATAACAATTGTCTTTTCTTCTATGTGCTGATTCTTCAGTGCATTGATGTATCACTGACATTATAGATATGTTGTGATTGCATGAAATCAGATCAGTAAGATATAAGTGATAATTTACTTAACTTCTTATGTATTTTACTTGTTGTCTATCTTAGCTAGACTGATAATCTTGTGCAATACTTCAAGTTTGTCACATTTGAATAGGTGATGATTCAGCTTTGTTTAATGATGAATAACACACAAAACATAAGCAAAATTAACTTTTCTTTATTTCTGAATCAATTAGATTGATGATCTCTTTGTTTAATTGCAACATATAAAAGACTCTTTCTCACACACAACTTACACTCATTTCATTTTCAACATCTTAATATATCAAAGTCATAGCAACTTTATATCTTTGAATGATACTTCTCTCTCATAACTCTGTATAAATGACACAATAGCAAAAGCATAACAACATTGATATCATAATTATTAAGAAAAATAAAAGAAATGTTCTTTCTGCTGTGTCTCTCATTAAGAATTCAGCAGAATTGTCAGTGATTTCTATATATATAGCATTTAAGACATCAACATATTCTAATAATGTTGCAGTCTAAGAGATGCACTCATACAAATATAAAGAAATGCAACAATAAATCTTCAGATTCTTATTGCTCTCATCATCAGACACTGTTCATCAACACAATCTTAAACATTAACAAATTGACAAATTCATCAGAGCTGATTCTGAAGATCAAGTCTGTAAGAGCTAAGTCAGTGAAGAATGCAATGAATATCATAAGTAACATTGTTGACATATTTATTTTGCTGAAATGAAATGCAGAAACAGAACACAGCAAAAAAGAATATTAAGCATAAGAAATGTGAGTATCTTAAGACAAACTTATTGACAAAATGTCTGCACATTAATGATGAGATGCACACTCTGAATAATGTTGTTGCATAGAAGAGACAACAGCAGAGATTTTACTATTGTATGTAGATGTAATTGTATTTACTCAATCTTTTCAACAACAAAATGCTGTCTTTTTGCACTCTATTCTCACTTTCTCAAGCTGTAGATGAGCTATTGTTGATGAATTTAATTAAAAATGCTTGCTCAGTGACTGTTGCTGTGTCATTGATATTATAGAACATTATCTTTACAGTATAATTAATTTGTCAAAAACTCATCACTCAGAAGAATACTGAGTCTAAGACTACAATCAGTGAACATCTCTCTGCTTTACATTGTATATCACATTTCTCTTTTACAGTAGCATTGTCACATACATTGCACTCTGATTTCATTTTTGCCTCAGTCTCTGAGAGTGTCATCACTTTATGACATCATACTCTCAGCAATTTCTCTATTTTCTTATTTGCTCACACTGACATCATCTTGATGTCACATCATAATTGTTACATCAGCAACAAGTTAAATTCTCTCTGTTGTCTTTGTTATTTAAAACATATCAGCAACAACATCAGTCAGTGCAACATTGTTGAGAATTAGAATTGCAACTATTATAAGATGCTTCAAAAATTGTGTAACTCAATTTAACAGAAAGTTTCTTGTCATCTTGTAATACATTAATGATAATAGATCTCTGCATTCTTTAACTGTTAAATTAATAACTTGCATGTACTTATTAATCATGTCATCATCATGACAGTCAATAATGTTCATCAGTCTTGACTTCAGCATTGTCTTAATTGTATATAAACATTGTTTATTAAGCATGTCACTGTCTACATCATTCATGTTGTGAGGCATCACAGCAGTCATCACAAGTCTGCAGAGATTCACAATCTGTTGTTGCTCATAATTTAAGAGCAGTAGACAGTCACTGTAATGCAGATATTTATGTTAAACATCTTCTGCTTTATGATTTGTTTTCTTAATTTTCTTGCACTTTGCTGTCATCATCATGTTGTTTACTTCACTTCAAGTGTAAGCTTCTCTCTCTTCAGTTAAATAACAACATCTTAAAAAGCTCTCATAACTCAATGCTGTGACTTAGTTACTTTAACAGTGATTATAACATTAATAAGTAGTCACTGTTCTTGTCTTTCATTTCTGATAGCAATGTGAATGCAGAGATGACAAAGTGATTTGATAACATTTTATTAATGTGTTAATTGTGTTTTGACTTTGCTTCTTTTAAATAATACTATGTAAAATATTTTCAATAGAAGTTTTTAATTTCTTAAATCTCATTTACACTTGTGCTTTCTCTCTATTCTTGCATCATATTCATGTTGCAACATTTTCACACTCTTCATATTCTTTACTCAAAGTCACTCATTGTATTCTGTCAAATACTTTATTCACTTAACTTCATATTGTAACTGTTCTCTTCTTTATCTCTTGCTCAAAATATCTTCAATTTTATATTCTTTCTCATTGTTTATGAGATTCAGAGAGAACAGTTCTAACAAAAAATTATTGTTTAGACAGCATTTATGAAATTTTAGATATGAGACATAAAATACATTATGAATTCTATAGTGAGCAGACAGAGTCAGTTGATATGCTTGTTTATTAATAAGATTGATAATTTGAAAAGACTTAATGAATTTATGCAACAGTTTCTTGCTTAATCTGCATTACTTTAAGTTCTTAATGAACAATAGCATCAAATTGTTAATGTTGTAGCTTTTTTGAACATGATTTTTGTCAAAGTACTTGACTTGCACTTTTACAGCAACTTATCATCACTTTATCATTGTAACACAAATTTTCTTTATTTACTGCACTCAGTCTTTCACTGCTGATATCTTCTCTTTACAGATGTTATTCTCAACATGTTGAGCAATTCTTAAGTGATAGCTCATTAATGTCTTAAACAGTGTTCAATTAATCATTGTATGTTTTCTGTTTGCATATGCAAACTCTGTTATAAACAGAAAGAACACTCAGTCATCTTGTTCTTTACAATAGTAACAATGTAGATAGTGTTTTAGAATTTGATTTTATCTTTTAATTTAATTATCAGTTTATGAATGAAAGACAGTGCTTAATCTTCACTTTATTTAAAGTTAATAACAGAATTTAAATCAATATATATTGATGAAGATTGACTTTTAATCTGAGACAATATTTCTGAGTTCTTCATAGCAGCATATAATCTGTTTAATATATATGTCAGCTAACTTGATTGCAGTGAGTTTTTTAATGACAAGAATATATTGAGTCATCTTTGTAAGATAATTCACAATTATCAGTATAAAGTCATAAACATCAGTCTCTTGTCTGCTAAGCAGCAAGTCAGTGATTATGTTCATTGTTATCTTTTCTTATGATTAAGTAGATAGTGACAACAACTGTAATTTGTCATATAAGCAATGTCTTGATACTTAAACTCTTAGACATACAGCACACAAAGCAACATATTCTTAAATGTTATTTGTCATGTTGATTCAGTAATACTTTCTAAACAACAGATTGATTGTTCTGTCTACTTCATAATGTTCTGCTAGAACATTATTATAATGCAGCTTCATGAGTTCATTCTTGATGACTTCATCAGATAATATATATATTTTGTTCTTGTAATGAAGTAATTCAGTAAAATTAAACATTCATGAACTGTCATCAATGTCTTAATAACTGTAATTACTCTGTGATTTCAAATCTTGTCACATCTTTACTGTTAGAACATCAGTGTTCTGCAAAAGATGAACAAATTCAAGAAAGAATGATTGTTTCTTATTATGTATTATTTTGTTGTCAGTCACTTTTTGAATCAACATACATAAAATAAACTGTTTATAATCAGTAGTTTCAGCAACAAAGTTAAGTAGCTTTTCTGCTACATTGCATATAGATAAACTAGATGTATAATTATCATTCTTTAATTCATTTCTGAATAAAGACTTTCTAAATCTTTCATTAATTTGTTCTTAACAGTCATAATCTTCAGCCTAAGTACTTAATTGATATTCTTTTAATAAAATGATCAGCATAATTTGCAGATCTAAGCTTTAAGTGTTAATCTAACTAATTAAAGCAGTAATGTTTAATTTTAATTCTTAAGATAATGTAATCAGCTTTCATTGCAATGTTAACAGCAATCTGTTTATGTTCTTCTTGACTTTGTAGTTAGAACATCTCAACAACACATTAATGAGATTTGTCTTTTCTGATTAATGTATGATTATGAAATCATAAGCAGCTAATCTCATAGCTTAATGTGCTTATCTTCTATTTAATGACTTTACATTCATAAATTCTTGTAAATTATTGTGATTCATAAGTATCTTAATGAAGTAATGACTACTCTCAAGATAGTGTTGTCAGTGTTTAAATGTCTTTACAATTGTCAACAATTCTTAATTATGAGTTTCATAGCATGTTTTAGTCAGATTTAACTTTCTTAATCAGAAGACAACAGAGTGTCATTAAGTGTCTGTTTAAAGCTGTGAATAGATATTCATTAACTTAATTATTAAGGCATCAGTTTCAATCTAAACTCTTAGCTCTGAGTTAAAGTGCATCAGAATAGATGTCTGTATAAAGACATTGCAAAGCTTATAAAATACTTACACTGTTATTTATGATCATTTAAAGACATCTATCTTCTTGCTGTTCTTGCTGCCTTTTAACAGATCAGTTAAAGAAGCAGTAATCTTAAAATAGCTCTGTATAAAGTGATGATAAAAGTTTGTGAACTTTAAAAATATTTGTATCTCACAGTAGCTTCTAGATATCAGTCATTTCTTTATGATTTTGATTCATTGTTGATTCATCAAAACATCAGTAATGAAGATGATGAACTTAAGAAATTTCATCTATGTAGTATAAAAAGTGCACTTCTTTAGATTTGCATACAATTTAAACTGTTAAAGTCACTTCAGAATTTGTTTTACATGACTTTAATGTTCTTTTAGAGAACTGAAATAGATCAGAATATCATTTAGATATATTATATAAAAGATATCAATTAACTCAGTTAATGCTCAGTTAATATAGACTTGAAAAGTTACTGAGACATTAATCAGTTTGAATGACATAATTATGTATTTAAAATGACTGTAACATGTGCAAAACACAGTCTTTTACTCATTGTCTTTCTTAATTCTGATGCAGTGATAAGCATTTTTAAGATCTAGTTTGATAAACATCTTAACTTTACTTAAATGATTAAGTGTCTTACTAATCAGCAGCAAAAAATGACAGTTCTTAACAGTAATCTTGTTGAGATCTCTGTAGTCAACACATAAATGTAAGCTCTTTTCATTTTTTAAAATAAATAGAACTGATATTTCTGCAGAGCTGACAAAATGTTGTATTTATTTCTTCATTAAAATGTCATCTAAATATTCTCTAAGCACTTATAGCTCTGTTTTCAACAGATTGTAAAGTGAATCATAAGATAATTTATGCTTCTCTGTCTCTATGACATAATTATGATCTTAATAAGATGATAACTTGTCAGCATTCTCTTCAGAGAATACATTCACATAGTTGTTATATTGTTAAGATAGTGCTGACATTTTATTAACAACATGTATAGCAGTTGTTGATGAATCTGATTCAGATATCATCAACAATGTGTAAACAGTGAATTGATTTTAAATGTTGTTGACAAATGCTTCAGACTCATCAATAGTCAGAGACATCTGTTTTATTTTATAATGTTATGTGTACAAGTCACAATTAATATGAATGCATTGCTGTTTCAGATCTAAAAGATCAAAAATAAGTTCAGATTCATTCTTATCTAAGATATAGAATAACTGCTCTTCAGTTTGCTCTTATTCTTAATTGTTAATGAGTTTATACTTCATTAAATATATATCATAACAGTAAACATGTTGTCTCTTCAGAAGTTCTGATCTTGAGAATTTCACATTAACTTGTGTCAATTAATGAATAACAGTGTATCATTAAGACATCACATTGATCTCTGCTGCAGTATTTAACAGTACACTGATAGAAACTTAATTGAATTCAATTTAAATTTAATCTTTTTTTACAATGTTAAATTTCTTTATGATCTCTAATTTAATTTTCATTGCTGAAGCATAGTCAACAAAACTCTGTCTTTTTTTGTCTTAACTGCATTAATCTTAATGTAGTTAAGATTTTTTAAAGAACTTCTGCAGTTCTTTGCAAAATGATCTGATCTTTTACAGTTATAGTAGTCATTCTTTTTAACATTCATCTCAAAACAGAGTTTGCCTATATTGTTATGATGACTTAATTTTATAGTCTCAGAATTAAGACAATTGTTCTGCTGCAGCTTTGCTGTTTAAATGAAAGAATGTAAACAGTATTTATAAATTTTCTTAATGATGTGACTCTGAACTGTACAATTGTCTACAGATTGTTGATTAATCTCTAGTTTAGTGATTAAAGCTATTAAGCTTTTTCTTGTCTTTGAAAAATCTTAATAGTTGATCAAAACTGCTTAAATCTTCAATTGAAGTTTTATAAAAAAATAATTTATTCTTTATTTCTCTGTGTAACTTGAAAGCTGATCTTTCAGTATGTTAAGATATGTTGTAAAAGCTTAAACTGATTAAATAGATTTCTATATGACTTTTAAGTATTTCTGTACTGTATTAAGTTTACAGTTCACTGAGTTCTCAACAAGATTAAGCAGAAACTCTGAAAAGAATATTTATGATTTGTTATTCAGAAATTCATTCTCATTAATGTAATGAAATCATGCATCTTAAGATTCTTCTGCTAAGAACTGCATAACAAAGAGAATTTTGTTGCAGTTATTGAAGAAGTTTTTAAAGATTAAGCAGAATGTCATCACAGCACTGTATATAAATTTAGTATGTTTATAGATGAATTTCTCATTATATATGAGCAAGTTCTTTAGTCATTGTGTTCATTTTGCTGAAAGTGTATACACAACTTTGAATGCATGTCACTTCATTGAATTTAAAGAGCTAATGAAAGCATAAGAAGATTCTGTATGCAGTTTTTTCTCAGATAAGATTTAAGAATCTTTATCTCTCAGAAGTTTATCAACATTGTTATGCATGTTAAATGCTTGCAATTCACAATTAATTTTCATAAATTATCATCTTTTCTCATCATTGATCTGTCTAATTTCAGTTAGACAGATCTGTTTATCTAAACATTAATTCTTCTTTTTTGCAATCTAAATAACAGTTTAAATCTCTGCAGATTTCTGTTCTTTAAAAGTCACTTAAGTCTCAATACAACTAAAGAATAACTCTGTTTCATTTTGCTGACTTTTAATCTGCATATTGTAATGTAATGAATTGTCATTCTTTAAAAAGATAAAGTTGTTAAAATTGTGAATTCATGAGTTTCTTATTTATAAGAGACTGATGAGTAAGATATGTAATAATGTGAGACACTACATTATGATAGCTATTTGATGAAGTTCTGATGTTAAGATCTTGTATTGATGAAGATTAACAACTAAGAAACTTAAAAGATTTGTATGCAAAGACTGTCTATATAGTATTTTGCTTATCAATCATTGTGTAAGAAGTTCAGCTATGACTCAGTATGAGTGCATAATGATATTATAACAATTACTTATCTTCAGAATTTAAGAATTTCTCTTTCTTCTTTTTAGTCTCTTGTTTCTTCTTTAATTCTTTAGACATCTTTTCTGAGTGTAACTTTCAATAATTATTCTTGAAGTAAATTGCTTTCTTACAATAAGTATACATCTCATTCTCATTCTTACTCTTATCAGCATTTCTCTTCTTATTCTTTTTCTTCTTATCTTTATGATTTCTTTTTTTACTCATTAAAGCAAGCTTCTCATTCTCTTCTTTAAGACACTCTTTGTCAATTAGTTCAGTTGACAGTAATTAAGTCATTAAGAAATAAGATTACATTATGAGTCTTAAAGCATTTCATCATTACTCATTAAGAATAGAAGAATTCTAGATTCAATAAAAAAGTAATGATCTTTAAAATTTTATTAATAATAAGATTAAAGATCATGATTTCTCTTAAGAGTATCTTATACTTTAAAGCATAAGCATTGACAGAGAAGTATTGATTGAGTTGACAGATATATAAATTATTGAATAGAATGTATTTAAGATTAAATCTGTAAGATAAATAGAGATGTGCAAGATAATTTTATATCTTTTTTGCTGTTTTTATGTCATCTATAATGACAGTGATCTTTAAATTAACAATAAAAATAATAATAACTGTGATCTTGTTGTTCTGTGTAATTCAGTCAGCTTAAGTAATGTCAGTTAAGACTGTCAATATAGTTGTTGTTGTTTCAGATATAAATTCTTCAGTCATTACTGACTAACTCAAAATATCTAACTTTAATAAGAGTTTAATATCACTTTTTATTATTAAATCTCATAATTCAGCACTCATCAGACTGTATTTAATCAACATTCTTCATAATAAGTAGTTCACTGATCTCTTAAGTTTTGTAACTTTTGAAAATATGAGATCATATGACATTGTAGTCATTTTATATGATGAGAATATTTAAATTGATGATGAAGTTATTTCTAATGTAAAGATTCAACTTTAAAATGATTGTGAGAGTTATTTTTAACTGTTTTATTCATAAATTTATAACAGTTTGATGTAAATAACTTCTCATTATACATCAAATTCACTTTATTTCTTAGAGAGCTCTTTCTAGCATTTATAAAATAATGATGATGATAAGATGTTTTTCTTTTACTGTTTTGAATAGAAACAAATGATTTAATGAATAAATAAATATTAATATATATTTAATCTCATAATCTGTCAAATATAGAAGAAGTAATTAATGAAATGAACATATAATCATAAATGTCTAGCTACTCTATGAAAATGTAACCCTATAAGAAGGCCTTTAATCAGCAAAAGAAAAAACTTTTATTTATAGTAAACTATTTATTCTAGCAAACTCTGCATGTTTCTGAAACCTCTGTAGAGCTTTGAACCACTAAGGTAATGAAATGAGACATGACATTTTAATATATCTTACTATTTTCTAACTTTCAAGACTTTAACTGATTCACTGTTGTAAAACTGCAGAAGCAAGATTAGATAATTACATAACTTCTGTCATGTGACTTCTTTCTGCTACTAACATAATCATCACTCAGTCAAGTCAGTCACTCAGTTAAGTCACCTCACTGTTGCTTAATTAACTCTTGTCAAAACACCTTGAATTATTAAGATTATCATCTTTCTAGACTAACTACATAAAAACTAAATTATTCATGAGCATTTTCTTTTAAATTAGCTTCACAAATTCAACTTTATCTCTTAATGCATAATATTTAACTGTTTTATCAATCAATTTCTTTGTCTTCTTCTCTGCCTTCTGCATCATAACTTTATTCTTGTTGACAATAAAAACTTAAGCATTTTTAACATTCTTTTGTAACTGTTTTTTTCACTGTTGCTTCTGCTTATTAAGCAGCTTCTAATTAATCTGCTGTAGAACTGTTCTATTCATCATAGCTGTTAAAGCTGTGTCTTTTAGATCTAAGACATATATATATAATGATGATGTTATATCTATTATGATCTCATTCACAAACTGATTGATTCAGATTGCTGTATTAAGTATGACAGTGATGTTGACTTAAATTTCATTGAAATTTGTAAAGAAGACATAGAATAAGATCTTTAACTGAGATAATTTTGAAATAATAATGAAAGAATTAAATAAAATAAGATTTATATTTCATTATGCACTCAGAATGTTCTGAGTCATAATTGCTGTCAATTTAGTCTTTTAATAGTAGCATAGAAAGTTTAGCTTGTTGATATTGATGATTTTATAATATAAATAAATATAAATATATTTTTTTATAGATCTTGCTCAATGACTCAAAAACTTTAACATTCAATGACTGCAGTAAATGAATTGAATGTAAAGAAAGACATAAAGTTATAATGCTGTAATTACAGCAGTACTGAATAAAGTTAGTGAAGACATAACTTTTATAATCATTCAGTATTAATAATTGATGAGTATCTTAAGTTTAAATTTTAATGTATAAATTGAAGATCTTAAGTTACTGAAGCTTTATCACATTAATAATTCAATTATTATCACTGACTTATAGAACAGTCTGATCATTCTTAATAGAATTTAATTATATTTGTTGTATTAGCTTGTTCTTAAAAATGAAGTAAAATGAAAGAATGATATCATTAAATGATATACACTCAATGAGAAACATTCAGTTCTAATTATCAGTTTAAATATTGAAAATTTATGTTTCTATGTATTATATTAGAACTTTAAAGCTGTCTGTAATGCTCATTGCAAATTTCTTTTCATTCATATTATATATGTTTAACTTCAAAATATCATGCTGAATTCACATGAAATTATATAAATCAAATCATTTTTAAATGATTTTAAGATTTCTGATATTCTTTTAATTTTAATTAAGATTGCAGCTATATCATGTCTTAAAGTCTGAATGTTAATACAGAAAATTCTTATATCAATGTTATTTTAAAGAATTTAGATCATCTTTGATCATCATTAAATACTTTATCATAAATTTTAGCTATTTAATCTATAAAGATCATTCTCAAGCTGTTATAATATTGATTCATTAAATTAAAACATTCTTCTCATGCATTGACAACTATTATTAATCTATTTAAAAGATCTTTACTGATTGTCTTTCTTTTCAATGAGCTTGTAGAATAAATTGAAATAGATCATAGATTTGAGCAATCTTGTAAAGAAAAATTAATGAATCATTGTTTAAATCAGTTAAGGCAAGGCTATATTGCATGAAAATATCAGAAATTGACTTAATTGATTTATCTGAGATCATTGTGAATGTGTGGCAACAATGAGGTGAACAACAATGTTGATGAGGATGTTTGTGGCTAATGGGGTGGCTTGACTGGGTGGCTGGCTCAACTGGGTGGCGAAGACGTTACCCGCCTCAGTGCTGAGGTGGTGACCCACTAGTGCAGCTAAGAAGACTTAACCCAGATAGGTTAGAATTGACTGTCCGCCCGGAGTCGTTCCGCGCCTCCACTGGAACCACAGCCTTACCCATCAGAGCTGAAAATGTTCGCCGAGGTGATTCTATCTCCTTACTTCGTACAATGCAGTATTTTCGTGCGAATCTTGGATTCCTGTGGATATTATGAGTGGCTTTGAGGTTACAGGCGGGATTCTCGGAGCTATACCGGTCATAATCAGTGCACTTGAGCAGTACAAAAAGACACGTGAGACATGGCGCCGCTTCCGTCAGAAGGCTCTGTATATCGATCGATTAATACAGGCTTTGGAAGAGCAGAAAGTGTTGATTGAGACGGATCTCAACTTACTGTTGAGGGCAGTAGGGTTTGAAAATGATGACGTTGTTGCAATGGGTAGCGACAGCTGTCATGACTGTCTTCGCGACTCGGAGATTGCAACGGAGATAGAACAATATCTGGGGCAAAGCTATCGGCCATATTATAAAGCCTTGAGCCATTATGAGGTGGCTCTGGAAGAGATAGCTCGAAAGATTGGAGGCCTCGTACCAAGTTCTCAAGTAAGTGCATATGATAGCTTGCAGCGCAGGACAGTAGCTTATCAATGAAGGGGAAAGAGCGATCCAGGATCGTTATCAGTTCTGATCAAAGCGAACCTCAATACCGATGGAAAGCTGGATTTGCGGAGAAGGATAAAATTCAGCCTCCAGAAGGATGAGTTGGATCAGAGAATATCAGAGCTTAATAATTCTACGAAAATGCTTGGTCGACTACGACTCTCCGGTGTCTTGATGCATGAGGAGAGCATTCAGTCGTCCTCCAGGACAATCGCAAAGCTTGCTGCCTTCCTCCAAAAGATCCAGGGACACGCGGCCTCGCTCCACTCAGCGATCTCCGCGAGTTGGGCGGTCGGATGCCATACTGAACACTGGACTAATTTATATCTCGAGAACGTTCAGCACCTTTGATGAGGGAGAAGCCGCGGGTCACATTCATGCTAGACGTTGGCGTTATCACGCAGTCAAGGAATTCTAGCATCCTCTGGCACAAGGCGCAGATTGATCTGCTTGAGATTCAAGGGCTAGAAGACTTGGGCAACAGGTGTGTAACTACACTTTACGCCAGAAGATGAAAAGCACTAATTCTAGACAAGAGCAATGCCACCCGGTTCGTCGCAAAGAGCTAGGGTTACTATAAACCTTCCTATGTCATCAGATCCTGCCACGGACCAGGTCCACAACATCTGCACATGCATAACCCAGGCGGCGGAGAACGACAGACCATTGAAACTGTATCTTTCAGACCAAGGAACACTTCGTTCCTGCCACGTAGCTCTTAACGGAGCCACCGTGCCAGGGTATGCTAATCCTGCTGTGAGTTTCGTCACGTTGGAGCGGATCTTGTGCGAAGCGTCCGATCTCCGGGATCTCTCGAAGCGGTGGAACCTGCATCAGCGCATGATTTTAGCATATAGGCTGGCGTCATCCCTCTTACAGTATCACTCAACACCATGGTTAGCACAGTCTTGGTCGAAGAAAGAGATTTGTTTCCTCCGCTCTGGACCTCCACATCAAGCGCCTAATGCAGCCACTGTTTTTGAGCTCGATCATCCGTTCATCAGTCACCTATTTTCTAACCACCCAGAAGGATTATCAACTCTACCGCCAAATCCGAAGCAATCACTGCTCAGCTTAGGCATCTTGTTGCTGGAGATATGGCACGTAACGACGTTCGAAGCGTACGTGGCCGCCGAAGGCCTGACTGTTGACGCCAGCCATGGCTCGCAATACGACGTCGCATTCAAGTGGTTGAACGATACCGCTGATAATATCTTGGGATATTACTTGGATGCTGTGTGCCGGTGCGTTGAAGGGACATTTGCAAGTAGCTCTCCGATGCTGGATTGGAATGATCTGCAGTTCAGGAAGTCGGTGTGTGAGGGCGTCGTGAAGCCTTTATGGGAGAATTGCTCGAGCGCGGTCAGACAGAGGAGATGATGTGCTCGCCTTCAAAAACGTTCGAGTCTTGGTGCCCGGCAGCATCCTCCGCAGCCTTTAGTAACAAACGTGAACTCGACTACTGAAAGAACCCACCCAAAACCTAGCCATCGTCACCACACAGCACAGACTAATCGGCTCTCACCCCGCCGCCGCAGCAAGTGTACCTCTCAACAGGTCAATCCCCTACCCTAACAAACATCGCACCCCAGTCCGCACTTCAATCAATGACCGTCCTCATCTCCCTCTCCACGGAGTACTCTACATAGTACTCCACGGAGTAGAGCATACCTATATCAACACCTATTCCCGTACTCATCTCCTCGACCCTCCTAAACCCTCAAGCCTCCGCCCCTCATTTTTCTCTCCACGGAGTACTCCACGGAGTAGAGCACGCATATATCAACACCCATTCCCGTACTCATCTCCCCGACCCACCTAAATCCCGCCCTCCTCAAGCCCCTAACCTCCGACCATATCTCCAACCCGCCCCTCCCCTTCACCCCTTCCCCCTTTCTCCTATCCCTCCCTCACTTGCACGCCATCCTGACCTAACCTACCCACCCAACCTCGAACCCATCACCCCACCGTACCACACATCAACGGCCTCCGACACGACGAGTCCCACCTTCTAAGACTACAGGTCCTACCTTTTCCCGCCCACGGGAGCTTGCTTACCATCAACGAACGATTGATTCCTCCTGACCATGGAGCCGTGCCTGTGTGAACGAACAGATATCGCCAAGTCAAGTGCATGACTTGATCTACTCCGACCAGGGTGCTGTTGGCGGAGTAGGAGTCTGTGTTCTGTTCGGACTGGACTGGATTGGATTGGATGGGGGGTGGGTTACAGGGATGGGGTGTTTGATTGGGGGAGGCAACAGGGTCCTATCACGAGGGGAAATGATTTCCATTATTGGTGATTCGTTCTCAAACCCTGAGGGGAGGGGGAAAAAGGGGTGCTGGCAAGGGAGAGAGCAAGACTGGCGCAAGAGGACGGACCTAGGGAGGCGGGAGTAGGGTTCGCACCTATTGTCGACATACACGCCTTACCTCAGTCACCAGTACTCTAGCCAAGGTAGGGTGACCAAACACCACACTACACGTCACGATATCATCGAGGCAAGGTAATTCGTAGACTGTGATTTTCTGCCCTACAGTACAAAGAACGACCCACCCACAACCAAACAATGCCCAGACACAGACACAGACGCAAACACAGACACGAACGGGACACACACGGAAAGAGAGATAGTGTATTAGTTAGTGCAGTACCGACTTTTCCATCCTCCTTCCCCTCCGACCGACGAAACAGAGGCTCCGTAATCCCATATGAACAAGCTGGCTTGGCCTGCGGCCGGGTTGGATGCCGAAGGAGATGACGCAGCAAGGTTCTGTTTTGCTGGGGCCTTGAAAGGAGGGATGGCAAAGGGTCGCAGGCGTATGATACAGGAGGTAAGGTAGATGTTGATAGAGGCCGAGTAAGGGTTATGAATTGCTGTAGGTGACTGAGGATACAGCCGAGTGTAAGTGTGTTTGGTTCGCGGGGCTGTTGGAAGACGATATATGCAGTATCCAATGCTGGTATGCGGTATGTGGGTCATAATCGAATGTCTTGAAAGACGAGGACATGGGTATTGGGAATAGAAACGACGCGCGAGAGCAGGATGATGCAGTTGATTGTTGTTTGTCGTGTCTGTTCACGAGCAATGCCGGCTAAAACGCAGCTGAGGATCTAGCGAATGCCGTTCGAAAATGTGGTTAACGACCTGGCCAATCGCAGGTAAAGCTCCAAGATTTGAGCCCTTCTCTCCTGGTGGGCCGCCAAATGATGCTCGAAAGTAGTGAGGGTGCAAGGATATCGAATATCCAAGAAACGGGTGGTAAGAAAATGTGGCCGGCCAATTCGACGGATGCGGACAAGGGCAAACCAAGCTCGCTCGTTGCCGAGAAACAGCGCAAGGGAATCGAAACTGGAAAAGACGCCGACCAGCGCCACCACGGTGGCTGCTCGTATAACTCCGCGACGCCGTGACACCGGCACGCCAAGCCCGGAAGGATGGGCTAAAAGATGAGACTCAATAAGATGCCATGCGTCGGGTATGGAAGCGCTTCGAGTCCAATTCCGGGTCAAGGGGGGTATCTGTGCCCATCATGATATCGTCACATGGTCTATTGATTGCTGTAGGACTGTCTTCCATTTGCTGTTGGTGTTGTCCGAAAGCGAAGGTCTGTGCTCTCATGAGCTTGCCGCGTTGCTGCTTCATCCGGCCCAAGCCACGTTCGCAGGCGGTTTGATGCTCTTTGGCCGCCATCTCAACGTAGTTTGGTGGGAAGCAGCGAGTTCGGTGATCGGCAAAGAAAGAGCTGTAGCCTCCATCCAGAATATACACTTCTGGGTACGTAAGTTTGGGGTAATGATGAGCGTTTGCCGCACGGTCCTGGTGACGGACGAACTTGGCCCTATCATCATATGAGCATTGACTCTACCCCACAGTGCAAAGGTGTCTCACATTATTGGGGCTCGGTGCACCGAGTATTCGCAGTGAAGGACTAGCAAGGTTCTATTTGACGAGGCTGAGTGGAATAATTTGTTGGTCAGTTCTTCCTTGTCGTTGAAATTAATCGCTCCATCGATATGACCGCCGTTGTATTCATATTCGAAGCGACAATCGACAATGTAGGATTGATCGAAGAGCGCGTTATAGTGCCCATTCAGGATGTTTATCATCGTCTCTTTCGTAATCCGTGGCAGACTCTCTTGATCCGCTACGAAATGAGGTAGCTGTAGCTGGTGTGAATCATCCACGTCCATTACCGACAGTAAGCTCTCCGTGGCCAGGGATTCCGTCTTTTCTCGTTTCATGACATCGCCGGGATGCTCAAACATACTCAGTGAACGCCGAAAGACCTTCCGGGGTCGGGCAACGGGCGGACACTGTTTCCGGCCATTTGCAATCGCAGGCGGACCGTTATTTCTCGAGATTCCGAACATGCCCGCAAAAGGCTGTTTTGGCCGTGGAGGGCCCATGACCGCCAGCGGAGAGCTGTCGAATTGAAGTTTTCGCTCTTGTGGAGGCGATTCAAGAAAACACTCCGACAGTGACATCGAAGTGGAAGCCGCCGACTTGTTGCCATTGCCAAACTGGAACTGGGGAAGCTGGCTTTCTAGGCCTCGTGATTTGAAAGAGACGCTATTTGTGGAGTATCCCTTGGTCCGGTTCATGGAAGGCCGCAAGAAGGTCGATCTCTTTCGCCTGTAGGGTGTCAGGTCAGAACTGTGTATACTGGGGATGTGGGCTAGTCTTTTGCTTACTCGGCGGTCACGGTTGTTTTGATAGGATCTAGTGGGGATTCCGGGATGAAGTCGGTATAAGAGCGCATTAGTTCCGTCGGGGTAGTGTCAGGTGTGGGCGATTGCACTTCGATTTGAGTTACAACACTGAACGGTATCTTGTGTGGGAGCGGCGAGATATCCATCGAGTCGTTTCCAGGTCCTGGAGAAGACGAAGGAATTGGGGGAGTAGTCATGCCTTCTACCTCGTTGTAAGTATGTGAGGTCATCTTAATTCAGCAGAATCCCTTACCACGACCGTTCAGTGTTCCGAAGAGGGAGTTCGAGGAGAACAACGATCGTCGGGGTGTAGGCAATTGTGGACTATGATTTGAAGTTAGTGCGGAAACATAGCAACTGCTTGATGGTGGACTGACCTCTTGTCGATGTGGAAATTCTGAGATAGATCGGCTGCCAGGCTGGCCGTCGGCGAGGATCCTCTCACAGGTTTTAAGTTGAAGTAGTCCGACGACGATCTCTTCATGCTCAAATCCCTGAAGTTGAAACTATTTGGTCCGATATCTGTGACAGCAGAGAATTGTGGAAACGATGTCGGTGCGTTAGATTGGAATCCCCAGTGTCCGAACTGGTGAGATGAAGGCTGCATTGCAGCCAATGGTGAAGAACGTTCCATCATGTGGGTTATCTTGCTTGACCAATCCAATATCCGCTGTACAGGACCTTTAGTAATGATCAATTGAGGTATTGAGTTCTCCGTATTAGTTCTTGACGTCGAGTTTCGTGCAAAGAAGAGACAATTGATCTGATGGATGCAGATCTTCTAAGATATCATGGCTAGTTAGTCGACCTGCTTGACTGTCTCGCTCTTGACTTCCTCTCGAGAGACCCTAAAGTTCAATGAGGTATCGATCAAGTGGGGTCCTGGATGGTAACAGTTGCCCAGCACCGAAGCTCGTTCGTGACTGTCGTTGTCCTGTGAATTGCAAGGAGAGTGAGCTCCTGGGAGGACAAGCAACGGACGAGTCGACGGGGGCGGGAGACCGTCGAGAAGGTGTAAAGGAGGAAAATAATTGAAGAATGAAGAGCAAAAGCAAGAGCAAGGAGAGCATAAGAAGACTTCGGAAGGCTTGAAGCTGAAGTCTTACTGTTGTCAAAGCAACAGGGTGGGGGAGTTCCCAGTAGGTTCCCTGTCCTACGGATTGCTCCGGTAGACCAAGTTGAGCTGCCAGGGAGGGAGGGGTGAGCAGGAGAGCTTAAGCGATAGTGTGGAGCTAAAGGACAGTGACTACCTCTACCTTGCCTTACCTCACTCCGAGCTTCTTACTTCTGATTGCTGGCTGGCTGAGGCTGCAGGTACTGTATGCATGGTATGCAAGGAACCAGAGAGTATCAACTGCTTCTGTACTCTCCCGACACCATCATGACTACAAGGTCAACTACAACTGGGTTACTTCCAATCCGTATGTGGACAAACGATGCTGCAATGTACAGTACATGTATGTGTACCTTCGTATGCGTGTGCGTAAGGAGCGCATACCTGGTAAGCAAAGAACTTCCAAGGTTTTTGATGTTTTCAGCGGCTAATTGACCCCATTGGCTGCTATTCAGGTTGTTATTTCAGTTGTTCGGTTTACATCTGCAAAGGCACAGCTCTACTACACAGCAACGAGGATGGATCCTTCAGCAGTGGTGAATCTCGCTTCTGCAGCTAATCATGCTGGGTGCCGTGCCGTTGCCAGGGAGTCATCTTCAGAGTTTCCACATCTGGCTAATATCTTACATCGTAATGGCACACCAGATTGTACAAGATACGAGACAGTGATAAAAGCATGAAGCATCCAAGAGCAGGAGCTAGGTTCTCTAATGCCTCGGTTCGTCAGGCATCTCTCTTCATGAGCCTGCTCCCGCATCTCATGGAGAGAATATTGTAAAAGCAGAGCTCATGAACTCTCGAGTCTCTTGTTCCACTGGCTTCGTGCTTTTCCTTTGGTGGCTGTCAGCCTTCAGCTGATCCTTATACATGGTTGTCACGCAATCAGTTGACTTCTGTCTGGCAGCGCCAATGCGGTAACGCTGATTACTATTTGACAGTACTAAGCCTGTCCCGCCTTTGCAGGGACAAGATTTGCCAAAAGCAGGTTGATGGAAAGCAGGCTTAAGTTATTTCTCTCTTGCCGTATAGCCAGGCGCCGAGAGTATGGCCCTAAGGTATCGTATCATCGGGCTGAAGCGTCTATTCGAAACAGCGCTGCTTAGACCAGGATCTGTTCATCGCCCAATGCCGCTTCTCTGAACCGGAGTACTTGCCGCCCTAATCTAAACCAGCACCAAATCAAGCTGCGAAGCTTCGGATCTAACTTAAACTCTTAGTCGTCCAGACGTCATGGCATTCTTTTCTGTGTATAGGTGAACCAAGGATGGGAAAGTTACAGTACAGTACATACCGGACTGTGGGTAAAGGCACTGTAACAACGCTCTGAAAGTAACATCGACACCAATTCTGGTGTGGGTCTTGAGATCTTGTGGGCTATACATACCTAGTGCCACTAGGCTTTAGAGCGGAATGGATTTGCAGCTGCCATGCGAATCGACCTTCATCCAGTCTCAGCCGGGAATGCTCCAAAGATCGGTCCAGCCGCCGCCCAGCAAGCGAAGAAAAGCAAAATCTATAAGCCTCTCCGGAGATCCGTCGATCAGCCAGAGCAAACAACTGTTTTACTTGTCGGTTGTCCGGTCCAACTTACCCGCGTTCGGAGTAACGCGACCCGCCAAGAGATAAACAGACAGGGTTCACGGGAGCAACGCGAGGTACCGTGACCGTCCATGTAATTGAACTTGTAGCCAGGACGGCAATCCACGGTAATTCGTACTGTAAGGTATGTACCTTACCTACAGTACTAAGTACCTTAAGTCACATCACCTTTACAAGGGTGAGGAAGGGAGATCTTGTCCACTTGCACGTTTTCCATAAGTTACAGGAGCGGAATGAAGATCGCCTAATTTCGAGTTCTTTTGTACCGCGCGCTTAAACCCCAGCGCTTGTTAGCTAAGGTACAGTATCTAGGATTTTAATCTGCAACCACGTGCGCAGATCTCATCGACCACGTCCAGGCATATTGTACGTGCAATGATGTCAAGAAAACGGCAGAGGGAAGCGCCAAACATTGACGTTCAATTGGTTGAGACCTACGAAGATCTAGCCGACGAGAACGAGGAGATCAGACTGAAAGCCGCCCATGCTTTGGTATCGAAGCTCTCCCCTGAAAACGCACCGACAACCGAACAGGTGGAGAGAGCGCTCAATCGCCTGATACGCGGTCTTTCAAGCGGTCGCAAAGCTGCTAGGATTGGTTTCTCCATTGCACTTACGGAGATACTCTCACAGTTATTTGGACCGGATCGGCAAAAGGCCCCTAATTCGGACATTACCATTGAGCGTGTGCTTGACATATTGAACAATCAGACTCATCCTGGTGGCAGCGTAACTGGTCAGGTAAGGCTCTCTGGCTCATCAAGACAAGTACAACTGCTGATGCAGCTGGCCGCAGGAAGAACGCGATCATCATTTTGGCCGCCTGTTTGGCGCAGAAGCTATCATAAAGTCCTCGATCCTCTTCGTCCCAAGCTCACCAATCGAGTACTGGGAACAAGTTCTGGACAGTGTATACGCTCTAGCGAAAAAGAAACCATGGCTTCGGGAAGAATGTGGTTGGGTCCTTCTCGAAGCCACCCAGCTGCTCGCATCCCGAACAGCTGCCCCGAATTTTGCTCAGCTGGTGATCGACCAACTACATTCTAACGGCCTTGCCAAAACTCCTGAAGGTGTCGTTATATGGCTTTCTGTACAGTCATCTTTCCCCACCGTCAAGCTGCCAAAGGGTATCTGGTATCGAGATAATCCCTTGCACACGAAAGAGGCAAAAGGCCTTGCAAAGGTCCTGAAAGAGGTTTCGCACTCCAAGGAGCCCGAAAAAGGTGGTGAACGTGGCAATGAGAGGGGAATGTGGTACTCTAACCCGCACTTCGCGTGGGATGTTGTGCTTGCGCACTTGTTCAGAAGGGAGTCTCGGCCAATTCCTGGTCAACCGAAGGCGTCGAAAGACCTTACATTTGCCGACTTCTGGACTGAGGTCGTAGATAGTATGTATAGGCAAGACTGTGCATGCAAGTTTCTAACGAATGGCAGATAGCCTGTTTTCCGCCTCGGCCTCAGACGAGCGTAAACACTGGGGATTTTCACTGGCTTCGAAAGTCATTCGTAAAGCTCCGGAGGAATTCATTCCATCCATATTCAGTCCGAACTTTATGCGGTGTTTGATCAACCAGCTTGCGCTTCCCGAACGTTTTCTCCACCGGGTAGCGCTGAAGGTTCTGAAAGCCATCCACTCTAGAGCAGAGGCCGAACCGTCGACTACGCTGTTCCTGGTGGTTGGTCTCATGGGCTCAAATGGAGTCGTGAATTTTGACCAGGCCACCAAAACAAAAACCATTGAGAAGTTGCTGGTTCAGTCTAGTGTGGGAGCTTTGCAGCTTATTCTCAGTCACTTGGGGGATTTCATTCGACACCCAGGTGTCAAAGACGAGAAAGCTGCAGAGTCGAGACGGCAGCTACTTGCCGACCAACTTCTTTCGACAGTACGATCGAGGAAACTCGAGGAAACTGACATGACCTCAGAGGGAAACTGTGCTTCTTGGATATACCACGTCTTCTTGATATTCATCAACTTTGCGTACCCCGTTGTCCACCTTGGACCCGATTCAAGCCCTTCTCCGCCAATTTCGAAAGCAACGCAAAGTTTGCTCAGGTCTCGAATCTCATCTTGTCTAGTTCATTTGATGTCCACTCCTCAAGGTGCCGTCTTTCCGAACATTGTGGTCAGCAATATCCACGCCTTTGCGGATGAGGACAGTGAGCAGCACTTTCTGTTTCAGGCTGATGACGCGGTGCGCAAGGACTTTAACCGTGCCTGGAAAATGGTGGAGAAGATCCACACGAAGGTCACCTCCGCCAAAGCTAAGAAAAGAGCTTACCTCAAGGCGTTTGAATTATTGTACTCGCTCACCATTCTTCAAGTATACAACGGTGATACAGATGCCATTTTGGTTCTTGACGAACTAAATACATGTTACGATAGCCTGGTCAAGCATAGCTCGGCGGAAAATGACGAAGCCTCAGAACTACTTGTCGAGGTACTACTAAGTTTTGTCTCAAAGCCGTCGGTTCTGTTTCGCAAAATGGCCGAACTGGTCTTCACAACGTTCTCCTCAGAGATCACCGCTCCGGGTCTTGAGGCCATGATTGAGGTACTAAAACCACTGTCCAATACGCTTTCGTACGTGAACAAGCTAACAAAGTCTAGGTTCTTGAGACCAAGGAAAGTCTTGCAGGTCAGCAGGAGATATTTGATGAAGTCGATGAAGTCGAAGAAGTCGCAAGCGAGGCAGAAGACGACGACATGTCAGACGGAGTGGGGTCTATTAGTATATCAGAAACGGTTGAGGAAGACTCCGAGCCGGACGGTGCCGACGATATATCGGAGGCCTTGGACGATGCAGGGTCTGTAGAGGACGAGGAGCTTGCAATATTCGACGCAAAGCTTGCGGAAGCGCTGGGTACTCATCACGCCGACAATGACATGGCCGATGGCGATACCGCGTCAATCGATGAGGATGTGGATGACGAGCAGATGGAAGCTCTCGATGCGCACCTGGAGACCATCTTCAAGGAGAGAAAGAAAGCTGCGAATAAGAAGACGGAGAAAAAAGACGCAAAAGAGACCATTGTCAACTTCAAGCTGCGAGTGCTGGATCTGCTACAAATCTACATCAAGCTGCAGCACACAAATCCGCTCGTTCTCGACCTCGTCATTCCATTATTGAAAATGATTCGAACAACCGGCAGTAAGCAAGTATCCGAGAAAGGCTGCAATGTGGTGCGGGAGTTCGCGCGTCTCTGCAAAGGCAAGACCGTCCCGGTACCAGTATCGACCGAAGCGGTCGTCGCTACCTGGATGAAACTTGGGACCGTTCACGGAGAAGCGGAGAGTCAGGGCTCGCACGCTCATGGCAACGCTTGCAGTCAGATGAGCCTCCTGCTTGTTAAGGTACTCGTAGGGCTTAATAGGAAGAATGCTGAAGGAGTTGTTGAGATGTACGCGGTAGTTCGGAAGAAACAACTGCTTGACAAGGAGTGCTACATTCAGCCGGGCTTCTTTTCGGACTTCAACAATTGGTGTACTTCAGCAAGCAAGCAGTTACAGAAATAATTGGCTGTTCACTTCTGATTCGGTCTATCTGTCGTGGTCTCCGTTTCACGATAAGCTTAGCGGGTTCTGACATTCCTATCACCATTCAGATCAGTCCACACGTAATAGTGTGGCTCCTAAGATCTCTCGGTGAGATTCTGCCATATGTGGGATCTTCAACGTGCTCGCAACCAGCACAGGGCATTACTCGTCTATATTAGACCGCTCTGTCACATTGCACATGATCCAGACTCTAGCATCTTGCATCGTATTCGTTGTGCCTCGTTCATACTTACTTCAACCTGCTTTCTCTTGTGAATTTTGAGCAGCACGTCTGTGAGCTTAGTCCCGAAGCAACGCTAAGGTTTCTTTCTGCTAAACGTAGCATGAGTCAGATCCGGAGCCATAACCTTTGTGGAGTCTCAATCCGGCGAACCAAACCATTCCACCGAATCAGCCTTACGAAATCTGGGCGACCATGGCAGGGAATTGGACTGGAATTGAAACCGATAAAGAGCTCGAGCTGTAGGCGCAGCAATATGACCTCATCGTCCCGCAACTTACTCACACTCACTAGATTTCAAGGGACGTCTTCGGCGCAGATCTTTGTCGGTCCAGACTGCCAGTTCTGGTGCCTGCCTGTGGAGCTTCTATGCCACGTATCGACCTTCTTTAGGGCTGCTCTCAAGGACGACTTCGAGGACGTCAAAGACAAGCGAGTCATGCTCAAGGAAGAAATTCCATCGGCTTTTAAACTCTTTGTTCTGTGGCTTTACAAAGGATGTCTCTTTGACGAGATGGACGCCTCTGAATTGCACGACTTCACCGTCCAAGCTTGGGTTCTGGGAGACAAGCTCGGAGCCCCAGCTTTCCAGAATTGTCTCATACAAGAGCTAGTTTCCGATGGGGCAGATAAGCTTAATGACCCGAAGGTGGTCCGTTACATATTTGATAATACCACGAAACGCTCGCCACTACGAACGCTAACCGTGGATTCGATCGTGTATTCGTACGAGAATATTGAGCAAGGAGAAGCGTGGAGATCACTGTGTCTTTCAGGAGGAGATGTCGTGGTCGATCTGATGAAAGCGCTCCAGCAAAGTTGGACGGCTGTAGAGGCGCATTCCTGGGACGATACCGCGAAGTACCTCGTGAAAATCTAGGTGGACAATCACGGGGTATTTGCGAGGCTTCGAGAGTTTCCAGGGTCAGTTGCCATGGAAGTCAAGGAGGTTTGGTATCGCGCACGCAGATCCCATCCTCAGCATGCTTCGAAGAGCAGTATATGCGATTGCCTTAGAAGAGGTCACAGCGTGGAAACTATGCAGATCGATAATTCCATAGCTTTTTCTATTCATTGCACTGCCAACCACAACAATCTTCACTTCTAGCTATTCGCTAAGCTTTGAAGCTGGGAATCTACATTTGACCATAACAGTTCTCATTGTGAGAGCTACACGGTTCAATTGCTCAACTATTTACCGTTCACCTCCTTTGGGTTTCTAGGCAATTCTCGTCCCCTCCACCAAGCTTCTGAGCTTCAATATTCACACTCGACTTCGAGACTGCGCAAGTTTAGGCCCATATGTTGGTATTCAACAGCTTACTATTGATTCACTCTGAGCCTCCGCGACTGTATCCGTCTCTAGCCCTCCACTAAATTTTTAAAAGTTAGTATTGCAGTGAACAAGAAGACCTCGCAGCATCTTACACAGCGCAGGATTCCAATAGCTCATCACCTACAGACCCTAATCCGTCACACCTACGTCCTCCCCCTTTCTTCCTCTTACATCGTCTTATCCACTAGGACCTTAATCAGAACAACAACACCCCTCTATCATCCAAGCAGATCGTCATCATCACGTCTTCCTTTTAACACTTCACACATTGACCAGATTCGCTTCTCGACCCCCAGAACTTAGCTCACGCAAGCACAAGCTCATTCGACCCGCGTCAACAGCCTCTTCATCCGACCCACGCAGTTGTGTCCAGGTTCTCGAACCACTTCTCAGACAACTTTGGATACCCCTCAACTAGTCCGGTTGCCACCGGATTCGACTTATACGGCAGAATCCTCGAACTGACTCCGGACCGAGGAAAACTTCCAGCTGTAAGCACACCGGTGTCCACCACTCGGAGGGCTCGACTACGTCTTCAACAGGCCAGAGGGGACCATCATTCGTCCTTGTCTACGGCGGGCCCGAAAGTCACAGCTGGCTGGGTATTGCAAACCAAGCGCAGCGTGTCTGCCCATCTCCCCTCCTTCTTCAAAGCTGCTAAAACACAGAGGCGTCGAGGAAGCCCAACGAAAAGGACGTCACACTAGAGAAAGATGATTCCAGCGCTTTCGAACTCCCGTGGCATGGCCATATACCACAGAACTCCGAGATTCATCGATTCTGGATGACTACTTAAGAAAGGCCTCGATACTTGAGCCCAACACGAAGCGCCTGCTCTCCAGGACTGCGGGACGGTCATCCTGGTCAAGTTATCGGTGGTCACTTATCCTATCACCCAGACGGAAGTCGTCGAGCACGGATACAGCAACACGCGGAGGGAGCACTCCTAAGAGCTTTAGAAGCGGACAGTGTCGTCCCAATAACCGTGATGGTGCATTCGCCAACGCAGAGTGGATGGAACTCCTTTTCTCGTGGACGGGACCTGATCGTCACGAAGGTGTCACCCGGCTGGGAAGACGTCGAGAAGCGTACCGTCGTGTGGGCTGAGTGTCTACTAAACGCCAGGGCGAGTTTACCTCTGGGCGGCCTCTCTCACAAGCGGGGACACCCGCTGAAGGATGTTGCGGTCGTTCACATGTACAGCTTCCTTGAAAGCTGGGTGGGAATGGAGTTCGTCTGGATCTCTGCCGAGCTCGAGCACGTGGCTAGGGATGGGCAATCACTGGGGAAGCATTGTCGATATCATGCACCTAGACCGGTCCCTCGTACAGTGTGCAACAGCAGTTGAAGTCATTGGTCTTGGCCGATGTGTCTACAATCTATTGCTCTGTCCACTATGTCATGAGCATCATAAAGGCAAACCCCCACTCCCTCTAGAGCCGCTCATCTACACCGTATCAAGAGACCTATCATCTCAAATACCGCCACGCAGTCCAATGACCTACCTCAAAACCCCCTCCCCAATCTCCCCCGGCCACTCTCACACCCCCACCGCCCTCCCCCCTTTCCGCTCCCTCTCCCCCTCCCGCCGCCCCCACGCCTCCGCCAACGCCCTAATCAACGCAACAACCACCCTCCTCCCCCTCACCAAATCCCCCTCCCCCGTACCCCCCGGCACATGCAAAAACACCACCGGCCTCTCCCCACCCCGATCCCTCCTCCAATACTGCAACAGCGATGTATAATACGTGAAATCGCACAGATACCTCCCCGCGTCCTCGGAAACCCGCACGTCGATTCCCTAGAGCCCATCCTTCAGCCTCTCCCACCCCAACTCCTCCCTCGCACAACATCACATCACATCCCACCACACCGCACGAAACAGAAAAGCCCGACCCCAACCCCAAGCAGAAATACCCAAGCAGAAAAACCCACCTCACACCCCACCCTCCACTTCTCCAGCACCTCCCCGCTGAGCACCGTACTCCCCAGCGCCTCCGGGCCCCTCTCCCTCTTCTCTTCCCCATCCCCATCTCCGTCTTTATCCCCATCCCCATCCCCATCCCCATCCCTATCCCCCTCTTCATCTCCATCCACCCCCTTATCCGCCGTCCCCCCCCGCGGCACCTCCCCTTGCACGTCCTCAGCCACATACCCATCGCGGCGCCCGCACCGCTCGACGGCATAGAACCCGCGCCCGGCCGCCATGCCGAGGTGCAGGACGAAGTCGACGCCGGCGTAGGTGTCGCGCAGCAGGGTGGGGATGGAGGCTAGAGTCGAGGCGTAGGCGACTGGGAGGGGGGGCGGGTGCGGGATGATGGTGATTTTGCGGTTGGT
>JAABUY010000276.1_pt1 | contig 97980 bp, 81 predicted proteins | sample 5560271 | NCBI WGS metagenome assembly JAABUY01 (sample SAMN10711886, study PRJNA513374) | rock metagenome | isolation source: Antarctica rocks | place: Antarctica: Victoria Land, University Valley | reverse complement strand
CATGGCAGGGGTCAGACATTGGACGGCTCGGGAACCCTGGCTAGTTCGACGTGCGTCACTTCATCGCACGGCTGTGGCACATCGGACTCACCCCCCCGGTCAGTATAAAGCGTTGAACAGCCCTGGCACCGGACGGTTACCGCCGATGTTCCTTTTCCGGAAAGGAAGTCGCTTTCGGCCATCTAGTCAAATCGGGCGGCGGCGGGACAGTGGGCCGGTTTCAGACCAGCCCATGGCTGTCAGGCAGCAGGCAAGGCTGGGCTCTGCCCAGACCCGCCAGGGGCGAGCCGCCCCTGGACCGGCTTTACTTAAGAAGTGGACTCCGAAAGCCCGCCTTTGGCGGAGTTTGAGGCCCATTGCTTGAAGGCGGGGCCTCAACCTTGCCTGCCGCCTTCAGCCGCCCGCCAGGATCTCCGCGAGGCGCTGGGGGATCAGGACCAGGGCGCCGCTGCCGAGGCTGACCAGGAACACCAGCAGCGCGGCGCGCCCGCGTGAGAGGTTCAGGGCGTGGCGGGCGATGAACCAGTTCAGCCACAGCCAGTAGCCGATCACCGCCAGCAGGGCGAGGCGCATGGCGAGCAGGACCTGGCCGCTGTCGCCGGTGGCGGCCTGCACGACCAGCAGCAGCACGGCGACCAGCATCGGCAGCGCCCACTGGCACCAGTTCACGGCCACGGCGTAGCGCAGCCACTCGCGCTCGCGGCCCCAGCGCGCGGCCAGGGCGTGCGACAGCACCGGCGGCGCCAGCAGGCCGACCACCGCGACCGCCAGGCCGCGCGGCGCGTCCGGCGCGCCGCCCGCCGCCATCAGCAGGGCCAGGAGCAGCAGCGGCAGCAGCGAGACGAGGAAGCCCGCGACCGTGGCGTTGAAGCGGTCCAGGCCGTCGGCGTGGCCGCGCGCCAGGCGCCACAGGCCGCGCGCCACGGTGCCCAGCGACGGCAGGCCGGGCGGGGCGCGGCCAGGGTCGCGCCGTCCGTCCCGGCCCGACGAGCCGGGCGGGGTGCGCGGGGCGTCGTCGCGCGGGTTCTGGTGCGAGTCGACGCGTGAGTCGGCGCGCGAGTCGGGGCGCGGGTCCGAGCGGGAGCCGGAGCGGGGATCGGGGCGCGGCTCGGGTCGGGCGCGAGGGCGGGACGGGTCCGGGCGGAAGGGGTTGAGCGCCTGGAACGGGTTGGCGGGGCGGGGCGGGCGGCGGGGGCGGTTCCACACGTCGTTCGGCACGACGAAGGGCGGCGGGCCGTCGGGCCGGTCCGCGGGCGGGTCGCGGTCGGAGGACGCGCCGGCGTCATCCTGCGCGGGCGGGGCGGGGCGGCCGCGGGCGGCGGGAGCGGGAAGGCGGTCGCGCAGGCCGGGGGGCAGCAGGGCGCGCAGCCGCGCTCCCAGGCGTGCCCCGAGGCTCGCGCGCAGGCGGGAGCGGGCGTCGCCGGAGGGGCGCTCGGGAGGGCGCTCCGGGGTACGCTCTGGGGGGCGATCAGGGGGGGTCAGGGCACGAACTCGGCGAGGATCGCGGCGTAGCAGGCGGACAGAGCGTGGAGGTCGGCCAGCGGCACGCGCTCGTCGACGGCGTGCATGGTGGCGCCGACCAGGCCGAACTCCGCGACGGGGCAGTGGCGTGCGATGAAGCGGGCGTCGGAGGTGCCGCCGGCGGTGTCGCGGCGGGGGCGGCGGCCGGTGCTGCGCTCGATCGCGTCGCACAGTCGGTCGACCAGGGGGCCGGGGGTGGTCAGGAACGGCTCGGCGTTGGCGTGGGCGTCGAGCGTGGCGTCGGGGGCGTGGCGGCGCAGCGTGGCGTCGAGCCAGGCGGTCAGGGTGGCGCCGGTGTGGCGGTCGTTGAAGCGGATGTTGAGGCGGGCGCGGGCCTCGGCGGGGATCACGTTGAAGGCGGGGTTGCCGACGGCGAGGTCGACGACCTGGAGCGCGGAGGGGGCGAACCAGTCGGTGCCGGCGTCGAGCGGCCCGGCGAGCAGGGCGTCGAGCGTGCGCAGCAGGCGGTGGACGGGGTTGTCGGCGCGCTCCGGGTAGGCGGCGTGGCCCTGGGTGCCGCGCACCGTGATGGTGGCGTTGAGGCTGCCGCGGCGGCCGATCTTGACGACGTCGCCGAGGCGCGCGGGGTTGGTGGGCTCGCCGACGAGGCAGAGGTCGGGGATGTGGCCGTGGGCGGCCATCCAGTCGAGCACGCGGGTGGTGCCGTCGGTGGCGGGGCCTTCCTCGTCGCCGGTGATCAGCAGGCTGACGGAGCCGGCACGGGGGGTGGCGAAGTGGGCCTCGCAGGCGGCGGCGAAGCAGGCGATGGCGCCCTTCATGTCCACGGCGCCGCGGCCGAACAGGGTTTCGTCGCGGATGTCTCCCCCGAAGGGAGGGCTGGTCCAGCCGCCGCCGGGAGGGACGACGTCGGTGTGGCCGGCGAAGCAGAAGTGTGGGCCGGCGTCGCCGCGGCGGGCGAACAGGTTGGGCGTGGTGCCGAAGGGCAGGTGGGTGACGGCGAAGCCCTGGCGCTCGAGGGCGTGGGCGAGCACGGCCTGCGCGCCGGCGTCGTCGGGGGTGACGGAGGGGCTGCGCAGCAGGGCCTGCGCGAGGGAGACGGGATCGGGGGTCAAGGCGGCCTTCAGAATGCCGGTCCAGGGGCGGCTCGCCCCTGGCGGGTCTGGGCAGAGCCCAGGCTTGCTTGCCGGGGCGTCACTCGCGCAGCAGGTCGTTGATGGAGGTCTTGGCGCGGGTGCGTTCGTCGACGCGCTTGACGATCACCGCGCAGGCGAGGCCGGGGCCGGGCGAGCCGTCCGGGAGCGGGCAGCCCGGGAGGGTGCCGGGGACGACGACGGAGTAGGCGGGGACGCGGCCGGTGGTGATCTCGCCGGTGGCGCGGTCGACGATCTTGGTCGACGCGCCGAGGAAGACGCCCATGGAGAGGACGCTGCCGCGCTCGACGATGACGCCCTCGGCGACCTCGGAGCGGGCGCCGATGAAGCAGTCGTCCTCGATCACCACGGGGTCGGCCTGCAGGGGCTCGAGGACGCCGCCGATGCCGGTGCCGCCGCTGATGTGGCAGCGCGCGCCGATCTGGGCGCAGGAGCCGACGGTGGCCCAGGTGTCGATCATGGTGGCGTGGCCCACGTGGGCGCCGACGTTGACGAAGCAGGGCATCAGCACGACGCCGGGGGCGATGTAGGCGGAGTGGCGGACGACGGCGCCGGGGACGGCGCGGAAGCCGGCCTCGCGGAAGCGGTTCTCGCCCCAAGCTGCGAACTTCAGCGCGACCTTGTCCCAGCCGCCGGCGGTCGGCGCGTTGTCATGCAGGCGGAAGGAGAGGAGCACCGCCTTTTTCAGCCACTGGTGGACGGCCCAGCCGGACCCCGCGGGCGTGGCGACGCGCAGGCGGCCGGAGTCGAGCGCGTCGAGCGCGTCGCGCACGGCGTCGCGGGGCTCGCCTCGCGTGGCGGGGGAGAGGGAGTCGCGGGCGTCCCAGAGCGACTCGATCCGCAGCCGCAGCGTGTCGTCGTCGGTCATGCGCCAGGGTCCCGCGGTTGCGCCGCAGCGGGCGGCCGGGCGCCAGCCCCGTGCCCGATGCGGGGGGCGCTGTCAACGACGGGAAAGCAAGGCTGGGCTCTGCCCAGACCCGCCAGGGGCGAGCCGCCCCTGGACCGGCATTGGTTTGGGCCTGCGACACGCCGGGCGAGGTCAGAGATGCTTGTCTACTACAAATGGATTCCAAAGGCCTGCCTTTGGCGGAGTTTGAGGCAGAGCCTCAACCTTGCTTTCTTGCTTCAGGTGCCGGGTTAAGCGCCTGTTCACCGCCCCGTGTGAGGATGTCGGCAACGGGAGCGCGCAGCATTGATGAACCAGGACCTTGCCCACGCCGCCGAACAGGACCTGCCGCGCGGGGCCGACGCCGGGTGGCCGGAGATTCTCGGCACGGCGGCGGAGCTGGTGTTCGAGACCGATGCCGCGGGGCTGCTGCGCTTCGTGGCGCCGGAGCGCGCGCTCGGCCACGAGGCGGGCGCGCTGCTCGGGCGCGAGGCGCGGGCGCTGCTGGTCGATCCGTCCGACGGCGATCCGTTCGAGGCGGGATCGTCGTCGTGCGGGCGCAAGGTCTGGGTGCGGCGCGCGGACGGCTCGTCGGCGTGCCTGCTGGTGACGGCGGCGCCGCTGCACGATGCGCTGGGGCTGCCCGCGGGGGTGCGCGGCTTCGCGCAGGAGGTGACGCGCAAGGTGGCGCCGTTCTCCGTGGCGCTGCACCGCGCGGCGGTGGCGGAGCAGGTGCTGGACGGCCTGCGCGGCCCTGCCTCGCTGGTGTGCCCGCTGGCGCTGGCGCTGGAGCTGGTGTGCGACCGGATGGGCGCGGCGGGGGCGACGCTGCTGGACCCGATCGGCTTCGTGCTGCGGCTGAGCGGCGACGTGCTGGCGCTGCCGCCCCGGTCGATGCCGGCGCGCCCCGGGGCGGCGGGGCGGCGGCTGCTGAGCGTGGGCGGGCATGGCGTGCTGGTGTGCGGCGGCAGCCAGCCGGGCGACCCGGTGCTGGCGCTGTGGCGCGGCGAGGGCGCGGCGGCGTGGGCGGAGGTCGACGTGGGGGCGGCGGAGGCGGCGGTGGGGCTGCTGCGGCTGCTGCTCGGCCAGGAGCAGGTGGCGGGCGAGCTGTCGGGGCAGACGCGCAGCGACGGGCTGACCGGGCTGTTCAACCGCGAGGCGTTTACCCAGGAGATGGCGCGCCGGATCGACAGGCTGGACCGCGAGGCGGTGCCGGGGACGCTGCTGCTGCTCGACCTGGACCATTTCCGCAGGATGAACGCGTGCTGGGGGCAGGAGCTGGGGGACGGCGCGCTGCTGGCCACCACGGAGATGCTGCGCCGCACGTTCCGGCCGGCGGACCTGGTCGGGCGGCTGGGCGGGGACCTGTTCGCGGCGTGGCTGGACAACGCCGACGAGCTGTCGGTGGCGGAGCGCGCGGAGAAGCTGCGGCTGGAGGCGCCCGCGACGTTCGCGGCGCTGGCGGCGGAGGGGTCGCTGCTGCTGGGGGTGTCGATGGGCATCGCCTGCCGTCAGGTGGGCGGCGCGGAGAGCGTGGACAGCCTGATGCGCCGGGCGCAGCGCGCGCTGCGCCACGCCAAGGCGGCGGGGCGGGGGCGGTGGTACGTGTCGCACGATCCGGCGGAGGGGTGAAGGCAGGCAAGGCTGGGCCCTGCCCAGACCCGCAAAGGGTCCGAGGACCCTTTGATCCCATGACTTGAGGAAGGCTCCCGGTCGCGCGGGAGTGTTGGAGCCTATGTGTGCCGGTCCAGGGCGGCTCGCCTTGGCGGGTCCAGGGCAGAGCCCTGGCCTTGCCTTCAGCTTCGGATCAGCGTCCCCGGTCCCGCCTCGGTGAACAGCTCCAGCAGGCAGGCGTGCGGCACGCGCCCGTCAAGGATCACCGCGCCGCGCGCGCCGCGCTGCACGGCCTCGAGGCAGTTCTCCACCTTGGGGATCATGCCGCCCGAGATCATGCCGCTGGCGATGCCGGCGTGGACGTCGGCGACGGAGAGCTCCGCGATCGGCTGGCGGTCATGGTCGAGCACGCCGGGCACGTCGGTCAGCATCAGCAGGCGGGTGGCCTTGAGCGCGCCGGCGATGAAGCCGGCGACGGTGTCGGCGTTGATGTTGTAGGTCTGCCCGTCGTCGCCCATGCCGATGGGCGCGATCACCGGGATGATGCCGGCGCCGGTGAGCGCGTAGATCACGCCGACGTCGATCTGCACCGGCTCGCCGACGAAGCCGAGGTCGAGGACGCGCTCGATGTGGCTGTCCGGGTCGCGCACGGTGCGCTGTAGCTTGCGGGCGCGGATCAGGCCTCCGTCCTTGCCGGAGATGCCGACCGCCATGGCGCCGGCGCGGCTGATGAGGCCGGCGACCTGCTTGTTCACGGTGCCGGCGAGGACCATTTCCACGACCTCGACCATGGCGGCGTCGGTGACGCGCAGGCCGTCGACGAAGGTGGACTGGATCGCCAGGCGCGCCAGCATCGCGTTGATCTGCGGGCCGCCGCCGTGGACGACGACCGGGTTGAGGCCGACCAGCTTGAGGAGCGCGATGTCGGCGCCGAACTGCTCTGCGAGGAGGTGGTCGCCCATGGCGTGGCCGCCGTACTTCACGACGATGGTGGCGCCGGCGTAGCGGCGCAGGAACGGCAGGGCGTGGGCGAGGACGGCGGCCTGCTCCGCGGCGACCGCGAGGGCTTCGGGGGAGAGGGACATCGGCGAGGGCTCCTTCGGGCTCGCGACAAGGGCGGGGGAAGGGGGCGACGTCAAGGGCGGGGGTGCGTCCGGGGCAGGAAGCCAGGCAAGCAAGGCCGGGCTCTGCCCGGACCCGCCAGGGGCGAGCCGCCCCTGGACCGGCCTTGCTTAAGCAGTGGATGCCAAAGGCGGGCCTTTGGCGGAGTTTGAGGCAGAGCCTCAACCTTGCCTACTGCTTCGGCAGCGCCAGGGTGGCCAGCGCCGCGCGCAGCTCCGGGATGCCGGCGCCGGTGCTGCTGCTGGTGGCGATGATGTCGGGGTGGGCGGCGGCGTGCTCGCGGACGGCGCCGCGGACCTGGGCCAGCTTGCGGGCCAGCGCGGCGGGTTTGGTGCCGTCGGTCTTGGTGAGGACGAGCTGGAAGGTGACGGCGGAAAGGTCGAGCAGCTCCATGACCGCCTCGTCGGAGCCCTTCAGCTCGATGCGGCTGTCGAGCAGCAGGACGACGCGCTGCAGGGTGGGGCGGCCGCGCAGGAAGTCGAGCATCAGGCCCTGCCAGTCGCGCTTCACCTCCTTGGCCGCCTGGGCGTAGCCGTAGCCGGGCATGTCGACGAGGGTGAGGCGCTCGCCGAGGTCGAAGAAGTTGAGCTGGCGGGTGCGGCCGGGCTGGTTCGACGCGCGGGCGAGGCCGTGGTGGTTGGCGAGCGCGTTGATGAGGCTGGACTTGCCGACGTTGGAGCGGCCGGCAAAGGCGATCTCGGGGCCGCGCGGCTCGGGGAGCTGGTCGGGGCGCTGGGCGGCGTAGAAGAAGCGGCAGGGGGCGGCGAACAGCACGCGGCCGGTCTCGACCTGCTCCGCGTCGGGGGGGCGGTGGCCGAGGGGGAGGTCGGCGGCGGGGGTCGCGAGGTCGGGGGCGCTGTCGGCGTCGTCCCAGTCGTCGGCGTCGGCCTCGGACAGCTCGGGCAGGCCGGCGAAGGCGGCGGGCAGCGCGCCGGGCCCCGGGGCCTGCGGCGGGGTGTCGAAGGAAGGGGCGTCGGAGGGCGCGGCGTCGGAAGGCGGGGCGGGACGGCGCGGGTCGCGCGAGCGGGCTGGCAGCGGGCCGGGCGTGTCGGTCTGCCGGATCTGCGGCGTGCGGGACGCGGCGGGGCCGGCGGCGGCCTGTCGCGCCCTGCCGCCCGCCTGCCCCCGGGCGCCGGCCGTGGGCGGGGCTGCGCCGGGCGGGGCGCTGCCAGTCGCGGTGCCAGGCGGGGCGGTGCCGGGGCGCCAGGGGCGGCGGCCCGGCATCAGGTGCGGGCCACCTGGGCGGTGCGGGTGCCGCGCAGGCGGGTCTGGCGCATGATGAACCACTGCTGGAGGCAGGTCAGGGTGTTGTTCCAGCTCCAGTAGATCACCAGGCCCGCGGGGAAGCGGCCCATCATGAACATGAAGATCAGCGGCATGAAGCGGAACAGCCTGGCCTGCATCGGGTCGGGCGGCGGGGGGTTGAGCTGCTGCTGGGCGTACATCGTGACCCCCATGATCAGCGTCCAGGCGGAGAGCTGCACTGCGGGGAAGATGCTGGCCGGGTTGAACGGGATCAGGCCGAACAGGTTGAACAGGTTGGTGGGGTCCTGGGCGGAGAGGTCGTGGATCCAGCCGAAGAACGGGGCGTGGCGCATCTCGATGGTGACGAAGATGTCCTTGTAGAGGCAGAAGAACACCGGGACCTGGAGCAGCATCGGCAGGCAGCCGGAGGCGGGGTTCACCTTCTCCGCCTTGTAGATCGCCATCATCTCCTGCTGGATCTTGGCGGGTTCGTCCTTGTAGCGCTCGCGGAGTGCTGCGACCTTGGGGGCGAGCAGCTTCATCTTGCTCATCGAGCGGTACGAATACGACGCGAGCGGGAAGAACAGCGCCTTGACGCCGATGGTGAACGCCATGATCGCGAGGCCGAAGTTGCCGAGCACGCCGTTGAGCCAGTCCAGCGCGTAGAAGATCGGCTTGGTCAGGAAGTAGAACCAGCCGAAGTCCACCGCCTTGTCGAAGCTCGGGATGGCGTACTGCGCCTCGTAGCGGTCGAGCAGGGTGACGATCTTGGCGCCCGCGAACAGGTGGGACTCGTAGGTGGCGTCGGCGCCGGCGGCGGCGACCAGCGGGTCCGACGTGACGAAGTCGACCTGGTAGCGGTCGTGGTTGTTGTCGAGCAGGTGGCGGTAGGAGGCGGAGGTCTGCGCCTTCTGGTCGGGAACCAGGGCGGTCAGCCAGTACTTGTCGGTGATGCCGGCCCAGCCGCCCGTCGTGGCCTCGTTGAAGGCGACGCCGCCGGGGTGGCCTTGCGCGGCCTTCTTGGAGGCGTCGTATTTCAGCTCGTGCAGGCGCTCGCCGAGCACGCCCACGAAACCCTCGTGCAGGATGTAGTAGCCGGCGGTCTGCGGCGTGTAGTCGCGGCGGATGCGCGACCAGGGGAACAGGGCGACGGGCGCGCCGGTGGCGTTGTGCACCCCCTGGGTGATGGTGAACATGTAGTCGGCGTCGACCGCGAGGCCGATGGTGAAGGTCAGGCCGGCGGCGTTGTCCCACGACAGGGTGACCGGGTGGGTGGGCGTGAGGTCGCCGCCCGAGGAGGTCCACTGCGTGGTCTCGGGGTCGGGCAGCGCGGGGGTGGCGGTGCCGGGAGCGGAGGCGGGCGCGGTCCAGCCGAACTGCACGTAGGAGGGCTGCGGGTCGGCGCGGGGCTCCAGGAGCTGGACCAGCGGCGAGTCCTTGGCGACGGTGTCGTGGTAGGCGCGCAGCACCAGGTCGTCGAGGCGGGCGCCGCGCAGGTTCAGGCTGCCCTGGACGCCGGGGGCGTCGATCGCAAGGCGCGGCCCGTTCTCGGGTTCCGGCACGGTGACGGGCTGGTTGCCGGGGTCGGACGGGTTGTTGGTGGGCAGCGGGCTGTCGCCGGAGGGGGTGTCCCTGGTGGCGAGCTGGGCCGCGTGCTGCTGCTGGGCGACGTTGGCGTGGGGCGTGAGGTACTGGAAGCCGAGCAGGATCGCGAGGGAGAGCGCGATCGCCAGGATCAGGCGGTTCTGGTCCATCAGACCAAGCTCCTGTGACGCGAACGGGGGGCGGGCGCGGGCGGGGAAGGAAGCAAGGCCAGGGGCTCTGCCCCTGGACCCCGCCAAAGGCTCGCCTTTGGAAGGCACTTGTCTAAGTAGATCGGTGTCCAGGGGCCCCATGCTTGAAGGAGGGAGCCTTTGGCGGGTTCGGGCGGAGCTGCCCAAAGGTTCCGATGGCCCGCTTGGGTCATTGGAATGGGCAGCGAAGGGAGAGCCCGACCTTGCTTGCTGCCTTCGCAGCGGCATGGCGGCACCGGGTCGTAGCCGCCGTCGCAGAACGGGTTGCAGCGCAGCACGCGCCAGGCCGCAAGCGCGCTGCCGCGGGCGGCGCCGTGCTCGCGCAGGGCCTCGACGGCGTAGTCGCTGCAGCCCGGCTCGAAGCGGCAGCAGCCGGGGATCAGCGGCCGGACGGTCCACTGGTAGAGGCGCAGGACGGCGGCGAGCAGGCGGGCGGGCGGGGTCACGGCGGGTGCGGGAGGGCGACGCCGGCCTTGGCCAGCGCGCGGGCGAGGTCGTCGAGGAGCTGCGGGAACGGGCGGGCGCGGGTGGTATCGCGGCCGATCAGCACGAGGTCGAGGCCGGGCAGAGGGCGGCCGGCGAGCAGCAGACGGGCGGCCTCGCGCAGGCGGCGGCGGGTGCGGTTGCGCACCACCGCGTTGCCGACCTTCTTGGTCACGGTGTAGCCGACGCGCAGGGGGGCCGTGTCGTCGCGGGCGAGGGCCTGGAGCACCAGGCCGTGCACGGCGGCCTTGCGGCCGTGGGCGGCGGCGCGCAGGAACTCGGCGCGGATCTTCAGGCGCGGCGGGAGGCGGCCGTGCTGCGGGACGCCGGGGTCGGGGCGCCCGGGCTCGAGGCGGGGGGGCGGCGCCATGCGGGCGCCATTCCGGTCCGTGCCGTCAGGCCGACAGGCGCTTGCGGCCCTGCGCCCGCCGGTTGGCGACGACCTTGCGGCCACCGACGGTTTCCATGCGGGCGCGAAAGCCGTGGCGGCGCTTGCGGACCAGCTTCGAGGGTTGATACGTGCGCTTCACGAGCAGTCTCCAGGAGATCGGGCCAGCCGAACGGCGGCGCGGGAGGGCTCGGGGGCCGTCCCGTTCAAGGCGCGGCTTATACGGGCGGGGGGGCGCGGGCGTCAATATGGGGTTGCGGGAAGCAAGCAAGGCTGGGCTCTGCCCAGACCCGCCAGGGGCGAGCCGCCCCTGGACCGGCTTGACTTAAGGAATAAATTCCAAAGGCGAGCCTGTGGCGGAGTTTGAGGCGGAGCCTCAACCTTTCTTCCTGCTGCCTTGTGCTGGGGGTTAGCATGGCGGGGTGAGACGGTTCTGGCCCCTGGCGCTGATCGTGGCGGCGCTGCTGGCGGCCTGGGGGCTGGGCGCGGGGGACTGGCTGTCGCTGGCGGCGCTGGCGCGGGAACGGGCGGCGCTGGGCGCGCGGGTGGCGGCGCATCCGGTGCTGGCGCCGCTGGCGTTCGCGCTGGCGTATGTCGGGGTGGCGGCGCTGGCGCTGCCGGGGGCGGCGGTGATGACGCTGGCGGGCGGGCTGCTGTTCGGGCCGTGGCCCGGGCTGGCGTGCAGCATGGCGGGGGCGAGCTGCGGGGCGGCGCTGCTGTTCCTGGCCGCGCGCCGGGCGGCGTCGGGGTGGCTGGCGGCGCGGCCGGGCGGGCGGCTCGCGGCGATGGTGGCCAGGGTCAGGCCGGGGCTGGAGCGCGACGGGTTCGCGGGGCTGCTGGCGCTGCGGCTGGTGCCGGTGGTGCCGTTCTTCGTGCTGAACCTGGCGCCGGCGCTGGCGGGGATGGGGCTGCGCGACTTCGTGGCGGCCACGGTGCTGGGGATCGCGCCGGAGGCGGCGGTGCTGAGCTGGGCGGGGGCCGGGCTCGGGGGCGTGCTGGACCGCGGCGGCACGCCGGACCTGGGGGCGGTGCTCGGGCCGCGGGTGGTGCTGCCGCTGGCGGGGCTGGCGGCGCTGTCGCTGGCGCCGGCGGTGTGGCGGAGGGTGCGGAGGCGAAGCAAGCAAGGTTGAGGCTCTGCCTCAAACTCCGCCAAAGGCAGGCCTTTGGAATCCATTTACTTAAGCAAAGCCGGTCCAGGGGCGGCTCGCCCCTGGCGGGTCTGGGCAGAGCCCAGCCTTGCTTGCTTTCCCTGGGAGGTCTCGATGGCCGAGTTCGACATCGCGGTGATCGGCGCGGGCTCCGCCGGGCTGTCCGTGGCCAACGCGGCGGCGCGCCTGGGCCTGCGCACGGTGATCGTGGAGCGGGCGGAGATGGGGGGCGACTGCCTGAACGCGGGCTGCGTGCCGAGCAAGGCGCTGCTGGCGGCGGGGCGGGCGGCGCAGGCGGCGCGGGGGGCGGGGCGGTTCGGGGTCGGGCTGGGGGAGCCGGCGATCGACTGGGCGGGGGTGCGGGCGCATGTGCGCGGTGCCATCGCGGCGATCGCGCCGGTGGACTCGCAGGAACGCTACGAGGGGCTGGGCTGCGTGGTGCTGCGCGGGGCGGCGCGGTTCGTGGCGCCGGACACGCTCGCCGTGGCGCTGCGGGGGGAAGTGACGCGGCCGGGGGCGGGGACGCTGCGGGGCGCGGGCGGCGTGGGAGGCTCGGGCGGGGAGCGGCGGCTCACGGCGGGGCGGATCGTGGTGGCGGCGGGCAGCCGGCCGGTGCTCCCCGCGGTGCCGGGGCTCGCGGACGTGCTGTACCTGACCAACGAGACGCTGTTCGCGCTGGAGGAGCGGCCGGGGCACCTGGTGGTGCTGGGGGGCGGGTCGATCGGGCTGGAGATGGCGGAGGCGCACGCGGCGCTGGGGTGCCGGGTCAGCGTGGTCGAGCAGGGGCGGATCGCGGCGCGCGAGGACCCGGCGCTGGCGGAGGTGGTGCGCGCGGCGCTGCTGCGGCTGGGGGTCGCGGTGATCGAGGGCGTCGCTGTGGCGGCGGCGGAGCGGGACGGCGAGGGCGTGGCGCTGGTGCTGGCGGACGGGCGGCGGGTGGCGGGGAGTCATTTGCTAGTGGCGGCGGGGCGGCGGCCGTCGCTCGACGGGCTGGAGCTGGAGGCGGGCGGGGTGCGGTTCTCGAAGAAGGGCGTGGCGGTGGACCGGGGGCTGCGCTCGGTGAGCAACCGGCGGGTGTACGCGGCGGGCGACGTCGCGGATGTCGCGGGGATCGGGCCGCTGGGGTTCACGCACTTGGCGGGGCACCATGCGGGCGTGGTGGTGCGCGGCGCGGTGTTCCGGGTGCCGGCGCGGGTGTCGCGGGTGGTGCCGCGGGTGACGTACACGATGCCGGAGCTGGCGCAGGTCGGGCTCACCGCGGAGGAGGCGCGGGCGGCGGGGCACGACGTCGAGGTGCTGCGCTGGGACATGGCGGAGAACGACCGCGCGGTGTGCGAGGCGGACACGCGGGGGCTGGCCTTGCTGGTGGTGTCGCGGGGGCGTCTGCGAGGGGGGCGGCTGCTGGGCGCGGGGATCGCGGCGCCGCACGCGGGCGAGACGATCGGGCTGTGGGCGCTGGCGCTCGGGCGGCGGGTGGGGCTGGCGGCGCTGGCGGGGATGATCGTGGCGTATCCGACGCGCGCGGAGGCGGGCAGGCGCGCGGCGGGCAACTTCTACACGCCCAGGCTGTTCTCGGGGCGGACACGGCGGCTCGCGCGGCTGCTGGCGCGGCTGCCGTAGGGTGCGGCAGGCGTGGGGAAAGGCCGGGGTGGGTCTGTTCCCGGCGGCGGTCTGAAAGGGGTGGCTCGATGGCCCGGCACTGCCTGCTGCTGTCGGTCGCGGTGGCGATCGTGGTGCTGATCGGCGTCGAGCTGGCGGTGCGTGCGCCGGGGCAGGGGGACGCGGTGGCCCTGGTCGCCGCGGTGGCGGCGGGGGTGGCGATGCAGCTCGGGCTGGCGGCGTTCGTGGTGCGGCCGCTGCGCGACCAGGAGGCGGCGCTGCGCGAGCGGGTGCGGCTGGCCGAGCAGTCGCAGGTGCGGCTGGCGGAGCTGGAGGCGAGCACGGCGACCCTGCGCCACGACCTGCGCGGCATCCTGTCGCCGAGCCTGATGATGGCGGACCGGCTGCTGGACCACACGGACCCGAAAATCCGCAGGGTGGGCGAGGTCGTGGTGCAGACGGTGGAGCGGTGCAGCGAACGGCTGGGGCAGACGCGCGGGGGGTAGCCGGGCGGCAATCGGGCGAAGGCAGCGAGAGGCGAAGCAAGCAAGGTTGAGGCTCTGCCTCAAACTCCGCCAAAGGCTCGCCTTTGGAGTCCCTTACTTAAGGAAGGCCGGTCCAGGGGGGCTTTCCCCCTGGCGGGTCTGGGCGGAGCTGCCAAAGGTTCCGACGATCCGCTTGGATCGTAGGGAATGGCAGCGGAGGGAGAGCCCAGCCCTGCTTGCTGCCGGCCTGCCTAGTCGTCGTAGCCCTGCGAGGCACCGCCGCCGTAGCCGGGCTGCGCGTAGCCGCCGGGCGGGGGATAGCCGTAGCCGGGCTGGGCATAGCCGCCGGGCGGGGGGTAGCCGGGCTGCGCGTAGCCGCCGGGCGCGGGATATCCGGGCTGGGCGTAACCAGCGGGGCCGTAGCCGGGCGGCGGGTAGGCCTGGGGTGGCGGCGCCGCAGGCGTGGAGGCGCTGCCGCCGACCGCGCCCAGGGCGCCGCCCGCCAGCGCCCCGATCGCGGCGCCGCGGCCGCCGCCGGCGAGCGAGCCGAGCACCGCGCCGGTGCCGGCCCCGAGCAGGCCGCCACCCACCGCCCGCTGTCCAGGGTCATACGGGTTGGTGCAGGCCGACAGGGCAAGGACGCCCAGGAACAGCAAGGGGCGGGCCGGGGAACGCCGGAGCATCGTGGTCTCCTGTTGCAGGTCGGGGTCAGTAGTGGTTCGGGGTGGTCGCGGCCCCGCCGACCGCGCCGAGGGCCCCGCCGCCGAGCGCGCCGACCGCAGCGCCGCGGCCGCCGCCGGCCAGGCCGCCGATCGCGGCCCCCGCGCCCGCGCCGAGCAGACCGCCGCCGACCGCGCGCTGGCCAGGGTTGTAGGGATCGCAGGCGGCGACGCCGAGGGCAAGGCCGGCGGCGGCCACGGCCGCCACCGCGCGGCGAAGCACGGCGGCACGGCGGGGCATGGCGAACTGGTAGGACATGGTGGCGCTCCCTGATGTGGTGAAGCCCGGTCGTGGGCGGCCGGGTCGCGTTGGGCGGGGCTGCGGCGGATGTCACCGAGCCACCAGAATGCATAAGGCCCGCGTCCGGTTGCCCGCACGTTAACGGCAGCGGAGCCTTGCGCCGCTGCGGCGATCCAGACCCATGCCGCAAGGGTGTGGCGAGGACCCGGCGGGATTGCGGCGCCGCCGGGGCGGCGTGTCCCGGGCGGTGGCCGCCGGGGTCGGCCGGCCGAGGCGGCGCGACGCGGAGAGCGGCCCTTGCCCCGGCGGGGTGCCGACGCTAAGCCCCCGCCACCCCATGCCGGGCCGCAGCCATCTCGGGGCCGCGCCCGGAGGTCCCCGTTGCCACTCCGGAGCTGCCGATGTTCTCCCGCCTGCTGGGCATCATGTCCGCCGACATGGCCATCGACCTCGGCACCGCCAACACCCTCGTCTACGTCAAGGGGCGGGGAATCGTGCTGGCCGAGCCGAGCGTGGTGGCGATCGCGGACGTGCGCGGCAAGAAGCAGGTGCTCGCGGTGGGCGAGGAGGCCAAGCAGATGCTGGGGCGCACGCCCGGCAACATCCAGGCGATCCGGCCGCTGCGCGACGGGGTGATCGCGGACTTCGAGGTCGCTGAGGAGATGATCAAGCATTTCATCCGCAAGGTGCACAACCGGCGCGGCTTCGCCTCGCCGATGATCATCGTGTGCGTGCCATCGGGGTCGACCGCGGTGGAGCGGCGCGCCATCCAGGAGAGCGCGGAGAGCGCCGGGGCGCGCAAGGTGCTGCTGATCGAGGAGCCGATGGCCGCCGCGATCGGGGCGGGGCTGCCGGTGACGGAGCCGTCGGGCTCGATGGTCGTCGACATCGGCGGCGGCACCACCGAGGTCGCGGTGATCTCGCTGGGGGGCATCGTGTACTCGCGCTCGGTGCGGGTCGGCGGCGACAAGATGGACGAAGGGATCATCTCCTACATCCGGCGCAACCATAACCTGCTGATCGGCGAGAGCTCGGCCGAGCGGATCAAGATGGACATCGGCGCGGCGTTCGCGCCGGAGGACGGCTCGGACGGGCCGTGGCGCGAGGTCAAGGGCCGCGACCTGATGCACGGGGTGCCGCGCGAGATCGTCGTCTCGCAGCGACAGATCGCGGAGAGCCTGGCGGAGCCGGTCGCGGCCATCACCGAGGCGGTCAAGGTCGCGCTGGAGAACACGCCGCCCGAGCTTGCGGCCGATATCGTCGACAAGGGCATCGTGCTCACCGGCGGCGGCGCGCTGCTGTTCCGGCTGGACCAGGTGCTGCGCGACGCGACCGGGCTGCCGGTCGTGGTCGCGGAGGACCCGCTGAGCTGCGTGGCGCTGGGCACGGGACGGGCGCTGGAGGAGATCAAGCGGCTGAGGAACGTGCTGACGACGATGTACTGAGGGGCCTGGGCGAAGCAAGCAAGGTTGAGGCTCTGCCTCAAACTCCGCCAAAGGCTCGCCTTTGGAATCCATTGCTTAAGAAAGCCGGTCCAGGGGCGGCTCGCTTCTGGCGGGTCTGGGCGGAGCTGCCCGAAGGTTCCGACGACCCGCTTGGGTCGTTGGAAGGGGCAGCGGAGGGAGAGCCCAGCCTTGCCTGCCTTCTACGGCCGTCGCCGCATCGCCCGGCGGAGCTGCGCGCCGAGCTGCGCCAGGGTGCGGGCGAGGGCGGGCACCGCCACCGTCAGGCTGACGCTGGCATTGGCGACCACCGCGAGCTGTGCAGCCTGGGTCAGTGTCATGGGTCCTGCCGGGTCCGGGTCGCGCCGGCCGGACAGCGGGCGGCGTCGTGGAAGCAGGAACACAACTAGAACAAACAGGACGTGATTCCTAGAGATTTGTCGGTCCTGCATACGTCGATGTGCGGGAGTGGCCGGAGCGGCAATCGGGGCGTCGAGGCGGGGCGGCGAGGCGGGCATGGTGAAAGGACGTGATCTTTACGGGCCGATCCTCTAGGACCCGACCACCCGCGTATGAGGCGAACCGTCCTTGATCCGGCTTTCCATCCAGGCCCGCCAGGCGCTGGCCAGACTGACCCTGCCGCTGCTGATCGCGGCCTCGTTCGGGCTGATGCTGCTGGGCCGCGCCGATGCGGCGCTCGCGGCGCGCGCGCGCATGGCGCTGGCCGACGCGCTGGCGCCGATCTACCGCATGGTGGCCGAGCCGATGGCCGGGATGCGCCAGGGGGTCGCCGACCTGCGCGGGCTGGTGTCGCTGGAGAGCGAGACCTCGCGGCTGCGCCTCGAGAACGACAGGCTGCGTCGCTGGTACGCGGTCGCCGTCGCGCTGGAGGCGGAGAACGCCACGCTGAAGGCGGACCTGCACTGGATCCCCGACCCGGCGCCGTCCTACGTCACGGCGCGCGTGGTGGCCGACGCGGGCGGCGTGTACGCGCGCGCGGTGCTGCTCTCGGTCGGGCCGAACCACGCGGTGCGCAAGGGACAGATCGCGCTCGACGGCGACGGGCTGGTCGGGCGGGTGAGCGAGGTCGGCGAGCGCTCGGCGCGCGTGCTGCTGCTCACCGACATCAACAGCCGCATCCCGGTGATGCTGGAGGCCAGCCACGCGCGCGCCCTGCTGGCCGGCACCAACGCCGCGCGCCCGCACCTGATGTACTACGCGGAGGGGACGCACCCGGTGGAGGGCGAGCGGGTGCTGACCACGTCGGAGGCCAACGCGTTCCCGTCGGGGCTGCCGATCGGCGTCGTGCACTACACCGTATCCAACGTGCCGGAGGTGGCGCTGTTCGCGCATCTCGACCATCTCGATATCGTCAGGATCTTCGACTACGGCCTGAGCGGGCTCCAGCCGCCCGAGGTGCCCGGGCGTCAGGAGGCGGGGCGTCAGGAGGCGGGGCGCCAGGAGGGGGCGCGCGCGGCCGAGAGGAAGCGGTGAGCGATGGAGCGCGGGATCGGCAGCGGGCCGGACGACCGCACGCCGGGCATCCGTCCCAGGCCCACGCTGTGGCGCCGGCTCGACGCGGTGGCGCGGGCGTCGTTCCCGGCGGCGGCGACGATGGCGCTGCTGCTGGCGCTGTCGGCGCCGCTCGGCCTGCCGGGCCAGGTGCAGCTCCAGCCGGCCTCGGCGCTGGCCTGCGTGTTCTTCTGGTCGCTGTTCCGCCCGGCGTCGATGCCGCCGCTGCTGGTGTTCGCGCTCGGGCTGCTGTGCGACCTGCTGGGGCTGGCGCCGGTGGGCACTGCGGTGCTCACGCTGCTGCTCACCCACGGGGTCGCGGTGCGCTGGCGCCGGGTGCTGGTCAGGCAGGGTTTCGCCCTCGTGTGGCTGGTGTTCGCGGCGGTGGCGGGAGCGGCGGCGGCGCTGGGGTGGGCGCTGACCTCGCTGCTGACCTGGCACCTCCTGGCGGCGGGGCCGGCGGTGTTCGAGGCGCTGGTCGCGGCCGGGATCTACCCGGCGCTGTCCATGCTGTTCAGCCTTGCGCACGGCAGCGTCGCGGACCCGGACCAGGCGTGATCGAGGAAGCAAGGAAGGCCAGGGCTCTGCCCCATTGCCTGGAAGCAGAGACCCGCCAGGGCGAGCCGCCCTGGACCGGCGCTGGATTGAGGGCACGTAGGGCGGCAGTGTGCCGCAGGCGCGGCATGGGCTGGCCCGCGGCACGCGCTCTCGTGGCGTGCCGCCGCCCCAAAGTCATGGTTTCCAAAGGGCGAGCCCTTTGGCGGGTCTGGGCGGAGCTGCCCAAAGGTTCCGACAGCCCACTTGGGCTGTTGGAATGGGCAGCGGAGGGGGAGCCCAGTCTTGCTTCCTTCCTGGGGCCTCGTTCGTGAAGCGCGACGTCCGGCGCTCTGGGGTGTTCACGCGGCGCGCGCTGCTGGTGATGGGCGGGCAGGTGGCGGCGCTGGGGGCGCTGGGGGCGCGGCTGTACCACGTGCAGGTGGCCGAGGCGCAGAAATACGCGACGCTGGCGGAGAGCAACCGCATCAGCGCGCGCATGATCGCGCCGCCGCGGGGGCGCGTCCTGGACCGGTTCGGCACGGTGGTCGCGGGCAACAAGCTGAACTGGCGGGCGGTGCTGCTGGCCGAGCAGACCGACGACGTCGAGGCGACGCTTGACCTGTTCGCGCGCATCGTGCCGCTGGCCGAGCACGAGCGGGCGCGGGTGGACCGGGAGCTGCGCCACCGCCGGCGGTTCATCCCGGTGATGGTGCGCGAGTTCCTGAGCTGGGAGGACATGGCGCGCATCGAGGTCAGCGCGCCGGAGCTGCCGGGCATCATCGTCGACGTGGGCACGACGCGGATCTACCCGTTCGGCGAGGAGCTCGCGCACGTCGTGGGCTACGTGGCGCCGCCGCAGGAGGCGGACATGGGCGAGGACCCGATGCTCGCCCTGCCCGGCATCCGCATCGGGCGGGCAGGGGTGGAGAAGGCGCGCGACGAGGAGCTGCGCGGCGAGGCCGGCGAGGTGCAGATGGAGGTCAACGCCGTGGGGCGGGTGATCCGCGAGCTGGACCGGCGCGACGGCAAGCCTGGAGACGACCTCGGGCTGTCGCTGGACTACGAGCTGCAGAAGAGCGTGCAGCAGCGCATCGGCGAGGAGAGCGCGTCCGCGGTGGTGCTGGACTGCCGCAACGGCGAGATCCTGGCGATGGCGAGCACGCCGTCGTTCGACCCGACGCTGTTCGACTCCGGGGTGAGCCAGGCGCAGTGGGTGCAGTGGACCAACGACCGCCGCACGCCGCTGATCAACAAGGCGACGGCGGGGGTGTACCCGCCGGGCTCGACGTTCAAGATGGCGGTGGCGCTGGCGGGGCTGGAGGCGGGCACGCTCACCGCGTCCGACAGGGTGAGCTGCCCGGGCTACATCGACGTGGGCGACGCGCGGTTCCACTGCTGGAAGAAGGGCGGGCACGGCTCGCTCGACCTGCACGGCGGGCTGAAGAACTCGTGCGACGTGTATTTCTACGCGGTGGCGCAGCGGACGGGGATGGACAGGATCGCGCAAGCCTCGCACCGGCTGGGGCTGGGGACGGCGCTGGACGTGGATCTGCCGGGGGCGCGGGCGGGGCTGATCCCGACGCCGGCGTGGCGGCGCGCGCACGGGCACGCCTGGAACCTCGGCGACACGATCGTGAGCGGGATCGGGCAGGGCTACATCCAGGTCACGCCGCTGCAGCTCGCCACCTACACGGCGCGGATCGCGACCGGGCGCGCGGTGCAGCCGCACCTGACGCGGCGGATCGGCGGCGCGATGCAGCAGGGGTCGGCGGCGGACGACTGGCCGGCGCTGGGGATGGGGGAGCGCGCCCTGGCGGCGGTGCGGGCGGGGATGCACGCGGTGGTCAACGAGGCGGGGGGCAGCGGCGTCAACGCGCGGCTGCCGCTGGCCGGGGTGACGATGGCGGGCAAGACCGGGTCGGCGCAGGTGCGCCGCGTGTCGCGCGAGACGCGAGAGCACGGGCACTTCGACTCCAGCAAGCTGCCGTGGGAGTTCAGGCCGCACGCGCTGTTCGTGTGCTTCGCGCCGTACGAGGCGCCGCGCTACGCGATCTCGGTGGTGATCGAGCACGGCAACGCGGCGGCGGCGGCGGCGGCGCCGCTGGCGCGCGACCTGATGGTGCAGACGCTGACGCGCGACCCGTCGGGGCGGACGGCGGCGCAGACGGTGGCGGCGCGGTGAGGAAGGCCGGCCTCCGGAGAGATTTCCTCCTCAAGTAGTGCCGGTCCAGGGGCGGCTCGCCCCTGGCGGGTCTGGGCAGAGCCCAGCCTTGCTTGCCTTGCAGGTCGGTCCCGGCGAGCCGGTTCGTGAACTGCGTCGGGTTGTTCCCGCCATCTTCGGTCTTTGTTAACCGGGCCGCGCCAGGATGGCGTGGACCAAACGAGACCCCGTTTCATACAGTCGGAACCCCCTGAGCGAACCCACCTGTCCCACGGAGAGCGAGCGATGAACGTTGCACCCGACGACCCGACCTGCGGCCGGCCGCGCGGCGCCGGACACGTCGACGACGCGATGCTCTCCTACGAGGTCCGGGCGATGGGGGACCGCGTCGCGCTGATCTACGACACGCCGGACACCGCGTACATCCACGAGCTGAAGCTCGACCAGGCGGCGATCATGCTGGAGCAACTGGTGCGCGCGATCCACGAGGCGCGCGAGATCGAGCGGGCGTGACGGCCAGCAGGCAAGGTTGAGGCTCTGCCTCAAACTCCGCCAAAGGCTCGCCTTTGGAATCCATTGCTTAGGAAGATCGGTTTCCGGCGAGGTCGGGCGGAGCCCGGCCCTGCGCCTCCCCGATCAGCTCCGCGACCTGCGCGCCAAGCGCCTCCAGCCGGAACGGCTTGCACAGCACCGCCATCCCCGGCTCCAGCCGCCCGTCGAGCACCCCGCCCTCGTAGCCCGTGACAAACAGCACCGGCAGCCCAGGCCGCGCCGCCCGCGCCGCCTCGGCGAGCTGGCGCCCGTCCGCCCCGTCCGGCAGCCCGAGGTCGGTCACCAGCAGCGCCGGCTGCGCACCCTGGGCCAGCGCGGCCAGGGCGGCGGCGGCGTCGGCGGCCTCCAGCACGTCGTAGCCCCGGTCGCGCAGCGACTCCGCGGTCATCTCGCGCAGCAGGGACTCGTCCTCGACCAGCAGGACCAGCCCCCCGGCGCCGGTCACGGCCGGGGTCGGCGCGTCGGCCTTGGCGGCGGCGACGTGGCGCGGCAGGCAGATGCGCACCACCGTGCCCTCGCCCTCCACGCTGCGCAGCTCCAGCACCCCGCAGGACTGCCGGACGAAGCCGTACACCTGGCTCAGGCCGAGCCCGGTGCCCTCGCCGGGCGGCTTGGTGGTGAAGAACGGCTCGAACGCGCGCGCCTGCACCGAGGCCGACATGCCCGATCCGGTGTCGGACACCGCGATCTCCACGAAGTCGCCGGGCACGGCGCCCTCGTGCCCGGCCACCTCCGCGCGGTCGAGCGTCACGTGGCGCGTGGCCAGCGTCACCTCGCCGCCGCCCGGCATCGCGTCGCGCGCGTTGAGGCACAGGCTGAGCAGCACGCTCTCGAGCTGGTTGGCGTCGCACAGCACCGGCCACACGCCGTCGTGCATCCGCAGCACGACGCGCACCCGCGGTCCCACCGTGCGGCCGAGCAGCTCGCGCAGCCCCTCGGTCAGGGAGTCCACGTTCACCGGCTCGGGGTTGAGCGGCTGGCGGCGCGCGAAGGACAGCAGCCGCTGCGTCAGCGCCGCGGCCCGCTCCACCGATCGCCGCGCATGGGCCACGAAGGCGGCGGCGTCCTCGATGCGGCCCTGCGCGAGGCGGCGCTGCATCAGCTCCAGCCCGCCGCCGATGCCCTGCAGCATGTTGTTGAAGTCGTGCGCGATGCCGCCGGTGAGCTGGCCGATCGCCTCCATCTTCTGGCGCTGGCGCAGGATCGCCCCGGTGCGCTCTCGCTCCTCCGCCTCTGTCAGCAGCCGCGCGTTCGCCGCCTCCAGCGCCGCCGTGCGCTCGCGGACCTGGCCCTCCAGCGACGCGCGCTGGCGCACCTCGCCCTCGCGCAGCACCGCCTCCGCCGCCTTGGTCGCGGAGATGTCGACCACGACGCCGGCGTAGCGCACCGGCTCGCCCGGCTGCCTGCGCCCGCAGGCCAGCACCCAGCGCGTGCCGCCGGTCCCCGCCACCCGGTACTCCTTGGTGTAGCCGCGCGAGGCCATGGTCGCCGGCACGCTCTGCGCCACCACGTCGCGGTCGGCGGGGTGGATGTGGCGGAACACCTCGTCGGCGGCGACACCTTCGGCCGACTCCTCGGCGCCCAGGCCGTGCAGCGCCGCGAAGGTGGCGTCGCCGTGCATCCGCATCGTCGCGAAGTCGACCTCGAAGAACCCGATGGCGCCGGCGCCCAGCCCGCTGGCGGCGCCGACCGCCGCGACCGCATCGCTCTCCGCCCCGATCGGCAGCAGCGTGATCCGCGCCTGCGGCTCCCCGCCCTCCGCCTGCCGGGGGGCCGGCTCAGGCGGCACGACGTGCCCCGTCAGGCCGGGGCCGGCCCGCGGCGTGCGGGAGGGGGGCAGCGGCGGGGGGCCTGGTGCGTGCGTTCGCCATGGGGCAGGGATACCAGCGCGGCGCCCGGCGGCACAATGCGACCTGCGGGATCGTGACCGGAGGCAGGAAGCAAGGCTGGGCTCTCCCTCCGCTGCCCCTTCCAACAGCCCGAGCGGGCTGCCGGAACCTTTGGGCAGCTCCGCCCAGACCCGCCCCTGCTTCAAGGCGGGGGCGAGCCGCCCCTGGACCGGCCTTACTTAAGGAATGGATTCCAAAGGCCTGCCTTTGGCGGAGTTTGAGGCAGAGCCTCAACCTTGCTTGCTTGCTGGCTAGACCCAGCCGCGCGCACGGAACGCGTCCAGGTCCGTGCCGGGCGGCGCGTACCAACCGCCGTCGCGGTAGCGCGCGCCGAGCTGCATCGCCGCCTCCTTGTTGCCGAACGGGATGCGCAGCGCGGTGCCGTCCGCCGCGTCCTCCCGCTCCGCCGGCCTGGGGCGGGCGGCCCCTGCGCTTCGGCGCGGCGCGGCGGCGGCGCGGCGCGGGGCGTCGGCGGGCACGGGCTTCGCGGCGGCCCGGGCCCTGCTCCGCTTGCCCGCCGCCGGGGCGGTGCGGGCGCCGGCCGGGCCGCGGCGGCGCGGCGGGCCCGGCTTCGCGTTCGGCTTCGCGTTCGCGCTTCCGCGCGCGCCGGCCGTGGCCGCGGGCGGCAGCGCGGGGGCGGTGCCGTCGGCCGCGCCCTGCACCAGGCGGGCGATGATGCGCGTGGCCTGGTCGCACACGGCGTCCACCGCGCCGGCCATCTCCTGGCGCCCGACCAGCACGTCGTCGAGCAGGCGCTCCATCTGCGCGGTCACGCCGGGGTCGACCAGCGCCGGGTCGGCGCGCTCCAGCACGCCGTGCAGGGCAAGGCCGCGCTCGGTGGGCACCACGGCCTTGCCGTCGGCGGCGAGGAAGTCCTGCGCCTTGAGGCCGCGGATCACCTCGGCGCGGGTCGCGGGCGTGCCGATGCCCTTGGCCTCGCGCAGCCGCTCGCGCAGCGCGGGGTCGGCCACGAAGCGCCAGGCGTTCTGCATCGCGTCGATCAGGGTGCCCTCGTTGTAGCGCGGCGGCGCTCGGGTCTCCTTGTCCTCCACGGCCGCGTCCCGGAGGCGGACCGGCTCGCCGTCGTGGAGCGTGGGCAGGGTCTGCGCGTTCTCGCCGCGCTCCTCTGCGGGCAGCCAGTCGGGGAAGGCGGCGCGCCAGCCGGCCTCGATCGGCTGGCGCCCGCTGGCGCGGAACGGGTGGCCGGCGACGTCGAGCTCCGCCACCGTCTGGCGGTAGCGGAAGTCGGGCATCAGCGCGGCGAGGTAGGAGCGCGCCACCACGTCGAACAGTCGGCGCTCGTCGGCGTCCAGGCGCGGCCAGATCGTCGCGAGGTCGTCGGCGGTGTTGGCGTTGGGGATCACGGCGTGGTGGCTGGCGCCGGCCAGGCCGCGGTCGCTGAAGGTGCCGCCGGCGCCGCGCCGGATGATCGGGGGGTCGGGCACGGGGATCGCGGCGAAGGCACGGCCGCGGCGCAGGGCGGCGGCCAGGCGGGGCGCGTCGGGGATCAGGCTCTCGGGCAGGCAGCGCACCTCGGCGCGCGGGTAGGTGATGATCTTCTTGCCGGTGCCGTCGTAGAGCGACTGGGCCACCTCGAGCGTGCGGGTCGCGGTCCAGCCGAAGCGGGTGGCGCACAGCTTCTGCAGCGAGGGCAGGTCGTGCAGGCGCGGCGGGGCCTGGCGTCGGTCCTCCACGGTGACGGCGAGCGGGCCGCGGAAGCCCTCGGCCAGGGCGGCGACGGCCTCGGCGTCGGCGCGCTTGAGCAGGCGCTGCTTCGGGGCGTGGCGCATGCGGAACTGGCCGGGGGCGAGGTCGGGGGGCATCGCGGCACGGGCCTGCGCGCCGAGGGGGGCATCGGGCCCGGAGCCGGGCGCGGCGCGTGTCTGCGCGGCGGTGACGGCCGCGGGGTCGGGCTCCGCTGCGGGCGGCGGGGCAGGTGGCGTGGCGGGGGGCGGGGCGGCCTGGGCGGTGGCGACGACCTCGTAGTAGGCCTGCGGCACGAAGTCGCGGATCTCCAGCTCGCGGCGGCACACGATGGCCAGGGTCGGGGTCTTCACCCGGCCCACGCCGATCACGGCGCGGGTGCCGCGCGCCAGCGTCACCGTGGCGGTGCGGGTGAGCGAGAGGTTGTAGATCTGGTCCGCCTGCCGCCGCGCCACCGCCGCCGCGTAGAGGCGGGCGTACTCGCGGTTCGGCTTCGCGTGGGCGAAGGCGTCGCGGATGGTCTGCGGGTCCTGGGCCGTGAACATCACCCGCATCACCTCGCCGCGGAAGTGCAGGTGGTCGAGGATCTCCTGGCCGATGAGCTGGCCCTCGCGGTCGCAGTCCGTCGCCAGCCACACGCGCCGCGCCGAGCGCAGGGCGTCGCGGATCGCCGCCAGCTTGGCCGCCTTGTTGCCGCCGCTCGCGGCGCGGGTGGCATACAGGCCGTCGGGGCGCAGCAGCACCGTGCTCCAGCGCTTCCACGCCGGCACCGCCTCCTCCGGCTCCTGCAGGTCGATCAGGTGGCCCTCGGCGGGCAGCACCGCGCCGTAGCGGCCGCCCACGGCGGCGCGGATGTCCTTCGCCTGGCTGGTCTTCTCGGCGATGACGATCTGCTCGGTCAGGGGAGCCTCGCGGGGGATGCGCCGGGTTGCCAGGATGTTCCGGGCGGGTGGACTATCCCAGGGTGGGCGGGGGGAAGGCAAGGTTGAGGCTCTGCCTCAAACTCCGCCAAAGGCTCGCCTTTGGAATCCACTCCTTAAGCAAGGCCGGACCAGGGGCGGCTCGCCCCTGGCGGGTCTGGGCGTAGCTGCCGAAGGTTCCGACGACCCGCTTGGGTCGTAGGTAATGGCAGCGGAGGGAGAGCCCAGCCTTGCCCGCCTGTCCCGCCGCGGCGATGGCCGCTAGGCTGGCCGCGCCCCGCAGGAGCCTTGCCATGCCCCGGATCGCCTACGTCAACGGCCGCTACCTCCCGCTGTCCGAGGCCAGCGTCAACGTCGAGGACCGCGGCTACCAGTTCGCGGACGGCATCTACGAGGTGCTGGCGGTGGCCGGCGGGCGGTTCCTCGACGAGGCGCTGCACATGGCGCGGCTCTGGCGCTCGCTCGACGCGCTCGACATCGCGGCGCCGATGGGCGGCGCGGCGCTGCGCCTGGTGCTGCGCGAGGTGGTGCGGCGCAACCGGGTGCGCGACGGGCTGCTCTACCTCCAGGTCACGCGCGGCGTGGCGCGGCGCGAGCACGCCTTTCCGCAGGCGTCGCGGCGCCCAGGCAGACACGCCGGATCGCGCGCCGTGCCGCCCGCCCTGGTGGTGACGTGCCGCGGCCTCGCGCCGCCGCCGGGCGACGTGGCGGCGTGGGCGGCGGCGGCGATCACCGCGCCGGACGAGCGCTGGGCGCGCTGCGACATCAAGTCGATCGCCCTGCTGCCCAACGTGCTCGCCAAGGAGCGGGCGCGGCGCGCGGGCGCGGCGGAGGCGATCCTGATCGACCGCGACGGCTTGGTGAGCGAGGGCGCGTCGACCACGGTGTGGGTCGTGGACTCGGCCGGCACGTTGCGCACCCGCCCGCTCGGCCACGCGATCCTGCCGGGCTGCACCCGCGCGGCGCTCGCGGCCGAGCTGGAGGCGGCGGGGATCGGCTTCGAGGAACGCGCGGTCGGCGAGGCCGAGCTGCGCGCGGCGCGCGAGGTGTTCCTCACCAGCGCCACGTCCTGGGTGCGGCCGATCACCCGGCTCGACGGCGCGGCGGTGGGGGACGGCGCCGCGGGGCCGGTGGCGCGGCGGCTGTCCGCGCTGCTGCGCGACCCGGGGCGGGCGGGTGCGTCCTAAAAGCAAGGTTGAGGCTCTGCCTCAAACTCCGCCAAAGGCTCGCCTTTGGAATCCATTACTTAAACAAAGCCGGTCCAGGGGCGGCTCGCCCCTGGCGGGTCTGGGCAGAGCCCAGCCTTGCTTGCCTTACCTACGGGCCGTCCTCCGCCTCCTCGCGCCGGAGCAGCTCGTCGTCGATCTGGGTCAGCAGCTTGGCGAAGTCGACCGGCTTGGGGTGGTAGGCGTTGCAGCCGGCGGCAAAGGCGCGGTTGTCGTCGCCGGCCATGGCGTGCGCGGTGAGCGCGATCAGCGGCAGGGTGTGCGTGGTAGGCTCGGCGCGCAGGGTGCGCGCCACGGTCCAGCCGTCCATCACCGGCAGGTTCATGTCGAGCAGCACGAGGTCGGGCGACTCGGCGGCCACCTGGTCGAGCGCCTGCTGCCCGTCGTGGGCGAGCACCACCTCGAAGCCGCGTCGGCGCAGGCGGCGGGAGAGGAAGTCCCACAGCTCCTCGTGGTCCTCGACGAGCAGGATCTTGGTCATGGCGGTCCCTGGGCGTGGGTGGCACGGACGCAGCCTACCTGAAACGCGGCGCGGCGGGATTGGATACCGACGGTCCCTGACATTGACCGGCAGGCAAGGCTGGGCTCTGCCCATTGCTTGAAAGCGGGGACCCGCCAGGGGCGAGCCGCCCCCGGACCGGCACACCTCAAGGGAAGGCGGTCCAGGGGACCTTCCCCTGGCGGAGTTTGAGGCAGGGCCTCAACCTTATCTTGCTGCGCCGGCCGGCGCCCACGGCCCGTGCCGCGCGGCGCCGCACCTGCCATGATGGGCCAGACGCCCCAGCCCAGGACCCGCCATGCCCCTCGACGACGCCACGCCTCCCGGGCCGCCGGCCGCCGCTCCCTCGCTCGCGGTCTCCGGGCTGGCGGCGCTGAACGCGGGCGCGGTGGTGGTCGCGGCGCTCTACCTCGGGCGCGACCTGCTCGTGCCGCTGGTGCTGGCGGTGCTGCTGGCGTTCGTGCTGGCGCCGGCGGTGAGCCTGCTGCAGCGCGCCCGGCTCGGGCAGGCGCTGTCGGTGGTGCTGGCGGTGCTGCTGGCGTTCGCGGTGATCGGCGGCGTGGGGCTGGTGGTGGGGCGGCAGATGACGCAGCTCGCGCGCAGCCTGCCGGGCTACCAGGCGACGATCCAGGACAAGATGCGCTCGCTGCGGATGGGCGGCGAGGTGATCGAGCGGCTCAGCGGCGGCGTGCAGCGGCTGGTGGGCAGCGCCGCGCAGGAAGGGCCGGCGGCGCTCGTGCCGGGCCTGGGCGGGCCGGGCCTGGGTGGGCCAGGCGCGCGCCTGGCGGTGGTGCCGCTGGCCGGCGTCGCGGGCGGGGTGGGCGCGGCGCAGGGCACGCAGGGCGCGGCCAGGCCGGGTGCGGGCGCCGCCCAGCCTGCCGCCGTGCCCGGGGCCGCGCCCGCAGCGGGTGGCAGCGCGCCGGGCGGGGGCGCGCTGGGCACCGGCCTGGACGGGGGCAGCGCGCTGGTGGTGGTGCGCAGCGTGCTGGCGCCGCTGCTCTCGCCGCTGGCCACCGCGGGCATCGTCGTGGTGTTCGTGATCTTCGTGCTGCTGTACCGCGCCGACCTGCGCGACCGGCTGATCCGGCTGGTGGGGCGTCAGGACCTGCACCGCACCATCCTGGCGATGAACGACGCCGCCGCCCGGCTGTCGCGCTTCTTCCTCACGCAGGTCGCGATCAACGCCGCGTTCGGCTGCTTCATCGGGCTCGGGCTGTGGGCGTTCGGGCTGCCCAACCCGGTGCTGTGGGGCATCCTCGCCGCTCTGATGCGCTTCGTGCCGTTCATCGGCAGCTTCGTCGCCGTGGTGCCGCCGCTGCTGCTGGCGCTCGCCGTGGTGCCGGGCTGGTCGATGGCGGTGTGGGTGCTGCTGCTGTTCGTGCTCGGCGAGATGGCGATGGGCCAGGTGGTCGAGCCGCTGCTCTACGGGCACAGCACCGGGCTGTCGCCGGTCGCCATCATCGTCGCCGCCGCGTTCTGGACCTTCCTGTGGGGGCCGATCGGGCTGCTGCTGGCGACGCCGCTGACCGTGTGCCTGGTGGTGCTGGGGCGCCACGTCGAGGCGCTGGCGTTCCTCGACGTCATGCTCGGCGACCGCGCGCCGCTCGACCCGCCGGAGTCGTTCTACCAGCGCGCGCTGGAGGGCGACCGGCGCGGCCTGGCCGCGGATGCGCTCGGGCGCACGCGCGAGCACTCGCTGGCGGAGTACTACGACCAGGTGGCGCTGCCGGGGCTGGCGCTGGCGCAGGCGGACCTGTCCTCGGACAAGCTGGAGTTCGAGCGCCTCGACGCCATCCACCAGCAGATCGAGGGGCTGCTCGGCCAGCTCGCCGCGCAGGCCGGACCCGACCCGGCGCCGGCCCGCGCGCGGGCGGGCGGGCTCGGCGGCCTCGTGCGGCTGGGGCGCGGCAGGGCAGGGACGCGCACGTCGCTGGCGGAGGGCGGGGTGGCGTCGGGCGGGGCGGGGCGGGGCGGGTCCGCGGGGCAGGGCGTTGCGCCGCAGCCTGCGCCGCACGCGGTGGCGCCGGCCTGGGCGGCGGAGGGCGGCGTGCTGTGCATCCCCGGGCGCGGGCAGCTCGACGACCTCGCGGCGACGATGGCGGCGCAGGTGCTGCGCCAGCACGGCTTCGGCGCCCGGGTCGAGCCGAACGCCAGCCTCGGCGCCGGCGCGGCGCAGGCGCGCGGCCCGGGGGCGGCGCGGCTGTGCTGCCTGTCGGTGCTGGAGGAAGGCAGCACGCCGTCCTCGATCCGCTACTTCCTGCGCCGCATCCGGCGCACCATGCCGGACGCCACGGTGATCGTGGGGCTGTGGCACACCGCGGGGGGCAGCCCGATGCTGGCGGCGCTGCGCGCGGAGGGGCCGGGAGAGACCATCGTCACCTCGCTGGGCGAGGCGGTGGCGCTGTGCCTCGCCCTGGCGGCACGGCCGGACGGCGCCGAGCGGCAGCAGGTCGCGGAGTAGGGGGGAAGGAAGCAAGGTTGAGGCTCTGCCTCAAACTCCGCCAAAGGCAGGCCTTTGGAATCCATCACTTCAGTAAAGCCGGTTCAGGGGGGCTTCCCCCTGGCGGGTCTGGGCGGAGCTGCCCAAAGGTTCCGGCAGCCCGCTCGGGCTGTTGGAAGGGGCAGCGGAGGGAGAGCCCAGCCTTGCTTGCTGCCGCGTCGCGCCCGCTCGCGCGAGGTGCTAGGCAGGCCCGGCATCCAGGGAGCCAACGACGATGTCAGACCAGTATGCCGTCTATCCGAGCCTCGCCGGCCGGCGCGTCCTCGTCACCGGCGGCGCGTCGGGCATCGGCGCCAGCCTGGTCGAGCACTTCGCCGCCCAGGGTAGCCACGTCGGCTTCCTCGACCTCGACGACGCGGCGGCGGCCACTCTGCTCGCCAGCCTGCCCGGGTCGGCCACGGTGCGCTTCGCCCACGCCGACCTGCGCGACATCCCCGCGGTGCGCGCGGCGATCGCGGGGCTGCGCGAGGCGCTCGGCGGCGGCTTCACCGTGCTGGTCAACAACGCGGCGCGCGACGACCGCCACGCCATCGACGACGTCACGCCCGAGTACTGGGACGAGCGCATGGCCACCAACCTGCGCCACCAGTTCTTCTGCGCGCAGGCGGTCAAGGACGACATGATCGAGGCGGGCGGCGGCTCGATCGTCAACATGAGCTCGAACAGCTTCCTGCTCGCCAGCGGGGGGATGCCGGCCTACACCGCGGCCAAGTCGGGCGTGATCGGCCTGACGCGCGGGCTGGCCCGCGACCTCGGCCCGCACCACGTCCGCGCCAACGTCGTCTACCCCGGCTGGATCATGACGCAGCGCCAGATCGACCTGTGGGTCACGCCGGAGGCCGAGGCCAAGCGCGCCGCCGGGCAGTGCATCCCGGACGCGCTGCACGCCGACGACGTGGCGCGCATGGTGCTGTGGCTCGCGGCGGACGACAGCCGGCTGGTCACGGCGCGCGACTTCGTGGTGGACGGCGGGTGGATGTGAGGGGAAGCAAGGAAGGTTGAGGCCCCGCCTTCAAGCATGGGCCTCAAACTCCGCCGAAGGCAGGCCTTTGGAATCCATTCCTCAAGTAAAGCCGGTCCAGGGGGGGCTTCCCCCCTGGCGGGTCTGGGCAGAGCCCAGCCTTGCTTTCTTCGGTCCGGCCTCTAGTCTCGCCCGCAACGAACCACCGGTGCTGCGGCCGTGTCGCCGGCGTCCAGGATGGGTCGAGGGAGGCAAGCCCATGGTACGCTCGTTCGCTCGCGCCGGTCTGACGTCCGGCGCCGCCCTGCTGGGGGTGCTCGCCCTCGCGGCGCCCGCCTCCGCCCTGGAGGGCGGGTCGCAGGTGGTCGGCGCGCAGTCCAGCGAGACCTGCGTCAATCCCGCTCCCAGCAAGGCGAGCCTGTCCGGCATGATCGTCGGCTTCTCGCAGTCTGAGAACGAGCAGAACCCGTTCCGCGCCGCGGAGACTCAGTCGGTCAAGGACGCGGCGGCGGCGGCGGGCGTCAAGCGTCTGCTCTACACCAACGCCGCCGACAGCCAGGCCAAGCAGGTCGCGGACATGCAGAGCATGATCGCCCAGGGCGCGCAGGCGATCATCGTGGCACCGCTGAACGCCACCGGGCTGCAGCCGGCGCTGGAGCAGGCGGCGGCCAAGGGCGTGCCCGTCGTCACCATCGACCGCGAGACCGCGGGCACGCCGTGCCAGCCGGTCATCACCTTCCTGGGCTCGGATTTCCGCGCGCAGGGCGTGCGCGCCGCGCAGGCGCTGGCGGACGCGACCGGCGGCAAGGCGAAGATCATGGAGATCCAGGGCGCCTACGGCAACAGTGTCGAGACGCAGCGCACCGAGGGTTTCGCCGACGGGCTGAAGGCGCACCCGGACATGCACCTCGTCGCGGCGCAGACCGGGAACTGGTCGGCCACAGACGCGCAGCGCGTCACCGACCAAGTGCTGCTCGCCCACCCCGACGTCGACGCGCTGTACGCCCAGGCCGACGTGATGGCGCTGGGCGCCATGACCGCGATCACCCAGTCCGGGCGCGAGCCGGGCAAGGATATCAGGATCGTCTCGATCGACGGCACCAAGTCCTTCGTGCAGGCCATCGCCGAGAACCACGCGCAGGCCGACATCGAGACCAACCCGCGCTTCGGCACCCTGTCGTTCCAGGCGCTGGCCGACTGGTTCGCGGGCAAGCCGGTGGCGCGCACCACGACCATGAAGGACGCGCTGTATACCGCCGCCAACTCCGCGGACGCGCTGAAGAGCGGCGCGCCGTACTGAGGCCGGCGGTGACAGGAGCGCAAAGCAAGCAAGGCCAGAGGCTCTGCCTCTGGACTCCGCCAAAGGCTCGCCTTTGGAATCCAATACTTAAGGCAAGGGTTTCCAAAGGGCTCCGCCCTTTGGCGGGTCTGGGCGGAGCTGCCCAAAGGTTCCGACAGCCCGCTTGGGCTGTTGGAATGGGCAGCGGAGGGAGAGCCCAGCCTTGCTTGCTCCCTGCGCGGTGGCCCGGGGCGTGACCGCCCCGCCGCTCCTGGAGACGCGCGGCGTCGGCAAGTCGTTCGGCGCGGTCCACGCGCTGCGCGGCGTCGACTTCGCGGTGCGGGCCGGCGAGGTGCACGGGCTGATGGGCGAGAACGGCGCAGGCAAGTCCACGCTGATCAAGGTCCTCACCGGGTTCCACCGGCCCGACAGCGGCGAGGTGCTGCTCGGCGGCAAGGCAGCGCGGTTCGACAGCCCGCGCGAGGCGCAGCGGCTCGGCGTGGCGGCGGTCTACCAGGAGATCAACCTGATCCCCGAGCGCAGCGTCGCGCAGAACGTGTTCCTCGGGCGAGAGCCGCGCCGCGGGCTGCTGGTGGACCGGCGGCGCATGGAGGAGGAGACGGCGCGCATCCTGGCGCGCTACGGGCTGGCGATCGAGCCGGGGGCGCGGCTGCGCTCGCTCGGGCTCGGCCTGCAGCAGATGGTGTCGATCGCGCGCACGGTTTCGCTGGGCGCGCGGGTGGTGGTGATGGACGAGCCCAGCTCGGCGCTGAACGGCGCGGAGGTGGAGGTCCTGTTCGGCGTGGTCGAGGCGCTGCGGGGCGAGGGCATCGGCGTGGTGTTCGTCAGCCACCGGCTGTCGGAGTGCTACCGGCTGTGCGACCGGCTCACCGTGCTGCGCGACGGGCGCTCGGTGTGCAGCGCCACGCCCGCGGAGCTGGGGCGCGAGGCGCTGGTCGCGGCGATGCTCGGGCGCGAGGCGGCGCCGGCGGCCGGGCCGCGTGCGGCGGCGGTGGGCGTGCCTGCGGCGGCTGGCGTGCCTGCGGCGGCCGGCGTGCCTGCGGCGGCCGGGGATGCGGGGACGGCGGGGGCGGGCGGCGGCACGGCCCCGCCCCGGCTCGCGGTGCGGGGCCTGAGCTGGCGCAACCGGGTGCGCGACGTGTCGCTGACGGTGGGCGCGGGCGAGATCGTCGGGCTGGCGGGGCTGCTCGGGTCGGGGCGCACGGAGACGCTGAAGGCGACCTTCGGGGCGGAGCGGCGCGGCGGCGGCGAGGTCGAGGTGTCGGGCGAGGCGCTGCCGCCGTCGGGGCCGGCGGCGTCGCTGGCGCGCGGCCTCGGCTTCCTGTCGGAGGACCGGCGCGCGGAGGGCATCTTCCCCGGGCTGTCGGTGCGCGAGAACCTCACCGCCTCCGTGCTGCCGCGGCTGTCGCGCTGGGGGGTGATCTCGCGCGCCCGGCAGGACGCGCTGGTGGCGCGCTACGTGGCAGCCCTGGGCATCCGCACGGCGGGGCCGGGGCAGGCGATCGCCAAACTGTCGGGCGGCAACCAGCAGAAGGTGCTGCTGGCGCGCTGCCTGTGCGCGGAGCCGCGGGCGGTGATGCTGGACGACCCGACGCGCGGCATCGACGTCGGCGCCAAGGCCGAGGTGCACAGGGCGATCCGGGCGATGGCGCAAGGCGGGCTCGGCGTGCTCGTCACCTCGTCCGAGGTCGAGGAGCTGCTGGAGCTGGCGGACCGGCTGGTGGTGCTGGCGGAGGGCGAGGTCGCGGGCGGCCTGCCCACCGCCGGCGCCAGCCCGGAGCAGGTGCTGGCGCTGTTCGCGGCGCCGGAGGCGGGGCCGCCGGGCGCCGCGTCGCGGCCCGCGCCCGACGCCTCCGCGGCGGCCGGGGCATGAGCGGCGGCAGCGCGAGCCCAGGCGTCTCCGGTCCCGGCATCTCCGGTCCCGGCATCTCTGGTCCCGGCGTACCCGGCCCTGGCGTACCCGGCCCGGGTGGCGCGGCGTCCGCCGGGTGGGCGGGCGCGGCGCCGGCGCTGGGCTGGCTCAAGGCGCGCAGCGTGTACGTGGCGTTCGCGCTGCTGGTGGCGTTCGACCTGGCCGCGACGCCGGGGTTCCGCAGCCCGTTCGTGCTGCGCAGCCTGCTGTTCACGGCGGCGCCGCTGATCCTGATCGCGCTCGGGCAGAGCCTGGCGATCGGCACGCGCGGCATCGACCTGTCGGTGGGCTCGGTGATGGCGCTGTCCTCCGCGGCGATCGGGCTGTGCGCGGGGGCGGGCGCCGGCGTGTCGCTGGCGGCGGCGCTGGCCACCGGGGCGGCGGCGGGCGCGCTGAACGGCGGCCTGGTGGCGTTCGGCATCGACCCGCTGATCTCCGGGCTGGCGCTGCTGGTGGCTGCGCGCGGTCTGGCGCAGGCGCTGCTCGGCGGCGCGCGCGTGGCGCTGCCTCCCGATGCCGCCTACACGTGGCTCGGGCGGGCGACGGTGGGCGGGCTGCCCTGGGTGGCGCTGGCGGCGCTGGGGGTGGCGGCGCTGCTCGCCTTTGCCGTGGCACGCACCGTGCCCGGGCGGCGCGTGGTGTTCGTGGGCGCGAGCCGCACCGCGGCGTTCCTCGCGGGCATGCCGGTGCGCTCCACCCTGGCGCTGGTCTACGTCGCGAGCGGGGCGCTGGCCGGGCTCGCGGGCATCCTGGCCACGGCGCGGCTGGGGGCGGCGGACCCGAACTACATCGGCGCGGGCGCGGAGCTGGACGCCATCGCCGCCGCGGTGATCGGCGGCACGCCGCTGTCGGGCGGGCGCATCTCGATCCTGGGCAGCGTGTTCGGCGTGCTGCTGCTCACCGTGCTCGACGCCAGCTTCATCATGAACGACGTCAACGCCACCTACGCGCAGATGCTCAAGGCGGTGTTCATCATCGCGGCCCTCTACCTGCAGCGCGGCGGCGGGTGAGCATGATGCCGAAGCGTCCCGGAGCAGCCGGCGAAGCGAGCAAGGTTGAGGCTCCGCCTCAAACTCCGCCAAAGGCAGGCCTTTGGAATCCATTCCTTAAGAAAGCGCCGGTCCAGGGGCGGCTCGCCCCTGGCGGGTCCCCGCCCTCAAGCAATGGGCAGAGCCCAGCCTTGCTTGCTGGCTCCTCCCGGGTGCCGCAGGCCGAGCGCCGCGCCCGCCTCGTCGCCCTGCTGCAGGCGCGCGGCGCCGCGGTGCTGCTGGCGCTCGCGGTGGCCGCCGCCGGCGTGGCGTTCCCCGACTTCCTGCGCCCGCGCAACATCGAGGACATCGTCACCGCGGCGAGCTTCGTCGGCCTGGTCACGGTCGGGCAGAGTTTGGTCGTGATCCTGGGCGGCTTCGATTTGTCGGTGGGCTCCATGGTCGGGCTGGGCACGGTGCTCGCGGCGTATGCGGCGCCGTGGGGGTGGCCGCTCGCCCTGCTGCTGCCGGTGGCGGCGGGGGTGGCGGTGGGGTTCGGCAACGGCGCGCTGATCGCCTACGGGCGGATGGCGCCGTTCGTGGTCACGCTGGCGGCGCTGCTGGCGCTGCGCGCGCTGGCGGTGCTGCTCGCCGGCGAGAGCATGGTGATCGCCGACCCGGGGGCGTTCGGGCGGATCGCCAACGGGCGGGTGCTCGGCGTGGACGACCTGATCTGGGTGCTGCTCGCGGCGTTCGCGCTGGCGGCGGTGCTGCTCAACGGAACGCGGTTCGGCGCCGCGGTGTTCGCCGTCGGCGGCAACGAGGACGCGGCGCGGATGATGGGAGTGCGGGTGGAGCGCACCAGGCTGCTGACCTATGCGCTGAGCGGCGGGATGGCGGGGCTGGCCGGGGCGCTGCTGGCCGCCCACCTCAGCTCGGGGCTGTCGGGCGCGGGCACCGGCTACGAGCTCCAGTCGATCGCCTCGGCGGTGGTCGGCGGCGTGCTGCTGACCGGGGGCGTCGGCACGCTGGCGGGCGCGCTGTGCGGCGCGCTGCTGCTCGGGCTGATCGACAACGTCATCAACCAGGTCGGCACGCTGAACGCCTCGTACCAGGGGCTGGCGAGCGGGGCGTTCCTGCTGTTCGCGGTGATCGTGCAGGCCGGCCTGACGCGGCGGCGCGAGGAACGCTCGCCGTGAGGGCGGGGGCGGGGGCCGGCAAGGAAGCAAGGCTGGGCTCTACCCAGACCCGCCAGGGGCGAGCCGCCCCTGGACCGGCTTTACTTAAGTATTGGATTCCAAAGGCGAGCCTTTGGCGGAGTTTGAGGCAGAGCCTCAACCTTGCTTGCTTTCCGGGTGGCGCGTTGCCGTCAGCCCGCGAACTCGTGGCACGGGGGGCCGTCGATCCCGGCGTCGACGGCGAGCACCGCGCCGTCCGCGTCGCCGGGGGCGTCGAGCCCGACCCGCGCGGTGGTGACGAACAGGGTGCGCGACCCAGGGCCGGCAAAGGCGCAGCTCGTGGGCTGCGCCGCCGGCAGCGCGATGGTGCGGTCCACACGGCCGTCGGGGGCGTATCGCAGCAGGCAGGCGGCGCCCCAGCGCGCGGTCCAGACGAAGCCGTCGTGGTCGATCGCCGAGCCGTCCGGGGCGCCGGGGCCGCCCTCGACGAAGGGCCGGGGCGCGCCGAGGGTGCCGGAGAGAGGGTCGAACGGGTAGGCGTCGATGCGGTTGCGCAGGGTGTCGGCGAAGTAGAGGGTCGCGTTGTCCGGGGTCCAGCACAGGGTGTTGGGGATGCCGATCCCGGCGCCGTGGCGCGAGGTCGTGCCGTCGGCGTCGATGCGGAACAGGCCGCCGGTGCTGGCCGTGACCGCGACGTGGGTGCCGTCGGGGAGGATGTTGTTCCACATGGTGCCGAGCCACAGACGGCCGGCGGCGTCGCAGCGCGCCTCGTTGGCGCGGTTGCCCGGGTCGGGGTCAGGCACGGCCAGCGTCGTGACCCGCGCGGGGGCGTCGCCGGGGCCGTGCCCGGGGGCGTTCCCGGGCGCGGCCCAGGCCGCCGCGTCGTCCGGGTCGAGCAGCGCGACGCGCGAGGCCAGAGTGACGACCAGGCCGCCGGCGCGGCGCGGGATCGCGGCGGAGACCGGCTCGGGCATCGTCCAGGATTGCGCGGCCTGGCCCGGGCGCCAGCGCAGCACCTGGCGGGCCGGGATGTCGACCAGGGTGAGCGCCCCGTCGCGCGCCGACCACGCCGGGCCCTCGCCCAGCACGTGCCGGGTGGGCAACGCCACGCTCACCGCCATTCCTCGTCTCCCCCCGCCGCCCTCCGAGAGGCCGCGGCACCTCCAGCGGCGAAGGGTCAGCGCCCGTGAAGATCACCCGCCTCGTCACCTACATCGTGCCGCCGCGCTGGCTGTTCCTCAAGGTCGAGACCGACGAGGGCGTGTCAGGCTGGGGCGAGCCCGTGGTCGAGGGGCGCGCGGAAACCGTCGCGGCGGCGGTGCACGAGCTGGCGGACTACCTGGTCGGGCGCGACCCGTCGGCGATCGAGGACCACTGGACGGTGCTGTATCGCGGCGGGTTCTACCGCGGGGGTGCCGTGCACATGAGCGCCGTCGCAGGGATCGACCAGGCGCTGTGGGACATCAAGGGCAAGGCGCTGGGCGTGCCGGTGCACCAGCTCCTCGGCGGGCCGGTGCGCGAGCGAATCCGCGTGTACTCGTGGATCGGCGGCGACCGGCCGGACGACACCGCGCGCCAGGCGGCCGACGCGCAGGCGCGCGGCTTCACCGCGATCAAGATGAACGCCAGCGAGGAGATGCAGTACGTCGACAGCCACGCCAAGATCGACGCGGTCCTCGCCCGCGTGGGCGCGATCCGCGACGCGGTTGGGCCGGATTTCGGCATCGCGGTGGACTTCCACGGGCGGGTCCACCGTCCGATGGCCAAGCAGCTCGCGCGCGCGCTCGACCCGTTCCGGCTGATGTTCATCGAGGAGCCGGTGCTGAGCGAGCACGCCGAGGACCTGCGCGAGATCGCCAACCATTGCAGCACGCCGATCGCGTTGGGCGAGCGGCTGTACTCGCGCTGGGACTTCAAGGCGATCCTGTCGGGCGGGTACGTCGACATCATCCAGCCCGACCCGTCGCACGCGGGCGGCATCACGGAGACGCGCAAGATCGCGGCGATGGCGGAGGCGTACGACGTGGCCGTCGCGCTGCACTGCCCGCTGGGGCCGATCGCGCTGGCGGCGAACCTCCAGCTCGACGCGGTGTGCTACAACGCGTTCATCCAGGAGCAGAGCCTGGGGATTCACTACAACACGGGCAGCGACCTGCTCGACTACCTCGTGGACCCGTCGGTGTTCCACTACGCGGACGGGCACGTGCGGATCCCGCAGGGGCCGGGGCTCGGGATCAAGGTCGACGAGGCGCACGTGATCGAGCAGGCCAAGGTCGGGCACCGCTGGCGCAACCCGATCTGGCGACACAAGGACGGGAGCTTCGCGGAGTGGTGAGCGAGCAAGCAAGCAAGGTTGAGGCTCTGCCTCAAACTCCGCCAAAGGCTCGCCTTTGGAATCCATTACTTAAGTTGTGCCGGTCCAGGGGCGGCTCGCCCCTGGCGGGTCTGGGCAGAGCCCAGCCTTGCTTCCTATGACGGCTTCGCCCGCCCTGGTCCTGGGCGACTGGGGCACCAGCAGCCTGCGGCTCTGGGCGGTGGCCGCGGACGGCGCCGTGCTGGCGGAGCGGCGGTCCGGCGAGGGCATGTCGACGCTGGCGCCCGGGGCGTTCGAGGCCGTGCTGCGCGGCCACCTCGACGTGCTGGGGGCGGCGCCGGTGCTGCTGTGCGGCATGGTGGGGGCGCGGCAGGGGTGGCGCGAGGCGCCGTATGTCGCGGTGCCGGCCGACGTGGGCTCGATCTGCGACAGGGTGGTGGGCGTGGCGGCGGGCGGGCTGGACGTGCGCATCGTGCCGGGGCTGTCCGTGGGCGGTGGGGACGCGGCGGCGCGGTGCGACGTGATGCGCGGCGAGGAGACGCAGTTGCTCGGCGTGCTGCTGGGCGAGCCGGGGATGAGCGGGACGGTGGTGATGCCGGGCACGCACTCGAAGTGGGTGCGGCTGGAGCGCGGGCGGGTGAGCGGGTTCGAGACGGCGATGACGGGGGAGCTGTACGCCGTGCTGTGCCGGCACTCGGTGCTGCGCCACAGCGTGGGCGAGGCGCGGGGTGCTGCGTCGGGGGAGGCGTTCGCGCGCGGGCTGGCGGCGGGGCTGGCGGCGCCGCAGCGGCTGGTGCTGTCGCTGTTCGGGGTGCGGGCGGCGTCGCTGCTGCACGGCCTGGGCGGCGAGGACGCGGCGGCGATGCTGTCCGGGCTGCTGATCGGCGCGGAGGTCGGGGGCGCCGCGGTCGGGAGCGCGGAGGTTGGGGGCGCGGAGGTCGGGGGCGCGGACGCTGGGGGCGAGGTGGTGCTGGTGGCGAGCGGGGTGCTGGCGGAACGCTACGGCGAGGCGCTGCGTTCGGCGGGGTGCCGGCCCCGGGTGGTGGACGCGGAGGCGGCGTCGCGCGACGGGCTGCTGCACGTGGCGCGGCGGCTGTGGCCGGAGCGGATGGAGGGCGCGGCATGACGGGGCCTGGGGGCGGGTGGCCGGCGCTGCGGCGCAACCTGGTGGCGATCCTGCGCGGGGTCGGGCCGGAGGAGGTCGTGGCGATCGGCGAGGCGCTGGTGGCGGCGGGGTTCGACGCGATCGAGGTGCCGTTCAACTCGCCGAAGCCGCTGGACTCGATCGCGCGGCTGGTGCGCGCGCTGCCGGCTGAGGTGCTGGTGGGGGCGGGCACCGTACTCGACGCGGGCTCGGTGGACGCGGTGCATGGGGCGGGCGGGCGGCTGATCGTCTCGCCGAACATGGACCCGGCGGTGATCGGGCGGGCAGCGTCGCTGGGGATGGCCAGCCTGCCCGGGGTGTTCACGCCGAGCGAGGCGTTCGCGGCGCTGGCGGCCGGGGCGTCGGCGCTGAAGTTCTTCCCGGCCTCGGTGCTGGGGGCGGAGGGAGTCTCGGCGGTGCGGGCGGTGCTGCCGCGCGGCACCGTGCTGGGCGTGGTGGGCGGCGTGGCGGACGCGCACTTCGCCGCCTACGCCGCGGTGGGGGTGAGTGTGTTCGGGCTGGGGTCGAGCCTCTACAAGCCGGGCCTCGACGCGGCCGAGGTGGGCGCGCGCGCGGCGGCCTCGGTGGCGGCGTACGACGCGGTGTTCGCGGCCTGAGCAGGACGTTCCGCGCGGCGTGGCTGGCAAGGTGTTGTTAACCGGGGAAGCCTAGGCTGGATGGGGCCGGCGGTGGTTGAGGCCGGCCTGACGAGGGAGCTTGCGCCATGTCGATGACCGTCGGGTCGCCTGCCGCCGCCTATTTTTCGCCGGGTCCCGCGGCCCGGCCGTCGCCTGCCCCCGCGGCAGGCGGGCCGGGCGCGGTCGATATCGTCGCGCTGAGCGTGGCGGCCAAGCTGTCCCTGACCTCGACCGCGGTGGCCAGCGCGGCCGGGGCGACCGACAGCGCCGTCGGCGCGGCGACGGCGTCGCTCGCGACGGGCCTCACGGTCTAGCCGCCTGCGGGCGTCGGCACGGCAGAAAGCAAGGCTGGGCTCTGCCCAGACCCGCCAGGGGCGAGCCGCCCCTGGACCGGCTTCTCTTAGGTATTGGATTCCAAAGGCCTGCCTTTGGCGGAGTTTGAGGCAGAGCCTCAACCTCGCTTTCTTCCTGTCCGCGTCGCGGCCCCTTTGCGCCAGGGGCGTGCGTGCCCTGGAAAATGGCGGGGGCGGCCTGTAAGCAGGGTTCGGATCTGCAAGCAGGAGGGCGTCGCCATGGCCGTGAAGGTTGCCATCAACGGGTTCGGGCGGATCGGGCGCCTGGTGCTGCGCGCGATCGTGGAGAGCCGGCGCGACGACGTGGTGCCGGTGGCGATCAACGACCTCGGCAGCGTCGAGGCCAACGCCCACCTGCTGCGCTACGACAGCGTGCACGGCCGCTTTCCTGCCGAGGTCGTCGTCGACGGCGACAGCATCACCATCCGCCACGGCGGGCGCACCATCGGGCCGATCCGGGTCTCGGCGGAGCGCGACCCCGCCAGGGTGCCCTACCAGGGCGTCGACGTGGCGATGGAGTGCACCGGGCTGTTCACGTCGAAGGAGAAGGCGTCGGCGCTGCTGACGGCCGGGGCAAGGCGGGTGCTGGTCTCGGCGCCGGGAGACGGCGTGGACGCGACCGTGGTGTTCGGCGTCAACGAGGACGTGATGACCCCGGAGATGACCGTGGTGTCGAACGCGTCGTGCACGACCAACTGCCTGGTGCCGATGGTCAAGGTGCTGCAGGACAGTTTCGGGGTGGCGCGCGGCTACATGACGACGATCCACTCCTACACCGGCGACCAGAACACGGTGGACACGCTGCACAAGGACCTGCGCAGGGCGCGGGCGGCGGCGCTGTCGATGATCCCGACCAGCACCGGGGCGGCCAAGGCGGTCGGGCTGGTGATGCCGGAGCTGCGCGGCAGGCTGGACGGCACCTCGATCCGGGTGCCGACGCCGAACGTGTCGCTGGTCTCGCTCGACGTGAACCTGGAGCGCAACGCGACGGTGGCCGAGATCAACGCGGCGATGAAGGCGGCGAGCGAGGGACGGATGCGCGGCATCCTCGACTACAGCACGGCGGAGCTGGTCAGCAGCGACTTCAACCACGTGCCGGCGTCGTGCTCGTTCGACGCGACGCAGACCCAGGTCGTGGACGGGGGGGCGATGGCGCACGTCGTCGGGTGGTACGACAACGAGTGGGGGTTCTCGAACCGCATGGTCGACACGGCGGCGCGGCTGGGCAGCCTGTAGTCGCAAAGCAAGGCAAGGCCAGGGCTCTGCCCCATGCTTGAAGGCGGGGACCCGCTGGGGGCAGGCGCCCCCAGACCCGCGCACATAAGGGCCTGCGGCACGGGCCGCGCGAGTGTGCCGCAGGCTCTTGCAGAATGGTTTCCAAAGGGCTCGCCCTTTGGCGGGTCTGGGCAGAGCCCAGCCTTACTTTCTTCCTCGGGGAGCCAGATCCATGGCGTTCAGCACGATCGACTCGTTCAACCCGTACGGCCTGCGCGTGCTGCTGCGCGTGGACTTCAACCTCCCCATGCGCGACGGGAAGATCGCCGACGTCTCCCGGCTGCAGCGGGTGGCGCCGACGATCAGCGAGCTGGCGGAGAAGGGCGCGCGGGTGATCGTGGCCAGCCACTTCGACCGGCCGAAGGGCCAGGTGGTGCCGTCGATGTCGCTGCGGCCGATGGCGGCGGCGCTGGAGGAGGCGATCGGCCGGCCCGTGGCGTTCGCGCCCGACTGCATCGGGCCGGTCGCCGAGGACGCGGTGGCGGCGATGCGCGACGGCGACATCCTGCTGCTGGAGAACACGCGGTTCCACGCGGGCGAGGAGGCCAATGACCCCGACCTGGCGCGGCACCTGGCGCGGCTTGCGGACGTGTACGTCAACGACGCGTTCTCGGCGGCGCACCGGGCGCACGCCAGCACGCACGGGGTGGCGCAGCACCTGCCGTCGCACGCGGGGCGGCTGATGCAGCGCGAGCTGGAGGCGCTCGGCGCCGCGCTCACCGACCCGGAGCGGCCGGTGGCGGCGATCGTGGGCGGCGCCAAGGTGAGCACCAAGCTCGACCTGATCGGCAACGTGCTGGGGCGGGTGGACGTGCTGGTGATCGGCGGCGCGATGGCCAACACGTTCCTCGCCGCGCAGGGGGTGCGGGTCGGCAGGTCGCTGCAGGAGGCGGAGATGCACGCGACCGCGCTCGACATCCTGGAGCGGGCGAAGGCGAGCGGGTGCGAGATCGTGCTGCCGGTGGATGCGGTCACGGCGACGGAGTTCCGCGCGAACGCGGCGACGCGGGTGGTGGCGATCGACGAGGTGGCGAGCGACGCGATGATCCTGGACGTGGGGCCGCGCACGGTGGCGGCGCTGGTGGCGCGGCTGCCGGCGCTGCGCACTCTGGTGTGGAACGGCCCGCTGGGGGCGTTCGAGACGCCGCCGTTCGATGCGGCGACGGTGGCGCTGGCGCACGCGGTGGCGGCGGCGACGCAGGCGGGGCGGCTGCGCAGCGTCGCGGGCGGGGGGGACACGGTCTCGGCGCTGCGCCATGCGGGGGTGCTCGATCAGATGAGCTACGTGTCCACGGCGGGCGGCGCGTTCCTGGAGTGGCTGGAGGGCAAGGTGCTGCCGGGGATCGCGGCGCTGGAGGGGACCGTGTTCCCGGGGTGAGGAAGCGAGCAAGGCTGGGCTCTCCCTCCGCCTGCCTTTCCAACGGCCCAAGCGGGTCGTTGGACCTTCGGCAGGCTACGCCCAGACCCGCCAGGGCGAGCCACCCCTGGACCGGCTTGGCTTAGCAAATGTTTCCAAAAGGCTCGCCCTTTGGCGGAGTTTGAGGCAGAGCCTCAACCTTTCTTGCTGCCTTCCTGTTAACCGGCCGGCAACGAACACCTGCTAGGAAGTCCGCATGTTGTCACTGTCCTCGCTCTCCGCGTTCTCCCAGTCCGTCGCCGCGCGGGCCGCGCCGCCGAGCCCGACGCCGGTCGCCGCGCGCGATGCCGGAGCGCGGGCTGCCCCGCTGCCCGGGGTGTCCGCTGCCCCGCCGCCGGCATCTGGCAGGCCCGCGCCCCGGGGGTCGCTGCTCAATCTGTCGGTCTGACGGCGGCCTGACGGAGTCATGCCTGCGCGCTGCGCGCAGGGCGTCCGTACGTTTCGTTGCCTGTAACAAAGTTCAACTTTATCGCGCACCGTTGATCGGGGGTGGGGTGTCGGGCAGGGTGCCGCCATGCCCGAGTTCTCCCTTTGCGTCCCGGACGGCGACACGCGCGAGCGATCGGTGTGCTCGGCGTGCGGACACGTGGACTACCGCAACCCCAAGGTCGTCGTGGGTTCGGTCGTGGCGCGGGCGGGGCGGGTGCTGCTGTGCCGGCGCGCGATCGAGCCGCGCCGCGGGTTCTGGACCCTTCCGGCGGGCTACCTGGAGCTCGACGAGACCCCGGAGGAGGGCGCGCGGCGCGAGGCGGACGAGGAGGCGGGCGCCGCCATCGTCACCGACGGGCTGCTCGCGGTGTTCAGCGTCAGCCGCATCGGCCAGGTGCTGATGATGTTCAGGGCGCGGTTCGCCGACGAGGGCGCCGAGCGGCTGATCCTCGCGGGCGAGGAGAGCCTGGAGGTGGGGCTGTTCGCCTGGTCCGAGATTCCGTGGGAGGCGCTGGCGTTTCCCACCGTGCGCTGGGCGCTCGACGCGTGGCGCGCTGCCGGCGACGGCCCGCTCGGCGCGCCCGCCGGCAATCCGGTCGAGGACCGCCGCGGCACGCAGCGCCTGCCCGCCGAAGGAGGCCTGTCATGACACGCGTGGGCGCTGGTGGACATTCCCCGTCGGCTCGCTGGCGGCGGGTCGCCGTGGTGGCGCTGGTCGGCGCGGGGCTGCCGCTGGCGCCGGGCGCGCGGGCGGGGGGTGCGTCGCCGTATGCCATCCCGGGATTCGAGCTGCCGATCGTGGCGCCGGGCGGGACCGCGGTGGCGCCGCAGCCGGACACGGGTGCCTCGCTGTACGAGCGCGCGCCGGTGCCGAACCAGAACGCCTTTGCGCCGGACGCCGACGCGGGGCCAAGCGATCCGGTGCAGCCCTCGGTGATCCGCAGGGCCGGCCGTGTCGGCGAGAGCGACGGCTACTCGCGCGGTTCCTCGTCGACGTCGGCGCAGGAAAGCCGCATGAAGCCCAGCCTCGGCTTCGCGCTGCACGTGCCCACGGAGTAGGCGGTTGCTCCAGGGTCTGACGGCCCTTGTCCTGTTCCAGTTCGCGGGCGAGGTGCTCGCCCGCTCCCTCGGCCTTGGTCTGCCCGGCCCGGTGATCGGCCTGGTGCTGCTGTTCTGCGTGCTGGTGGCGCGCGGGCGGAGCGGGGCGGAGCTGCGCGTCGCGTCGTCGGGGCTGCTGCGCCATCTGTCGATGCTGTTCGTGCCGGCCGGGGTCGGCGTGGTGACGCAGCTCGGGGCGCTGCGCGAGAACTGGAAGCCGGCGGTCGCCGCGATCGTGGTGTCCACGGCGCTCGGGCTCGCGGTGACGGGCTGGGTGATGCAGCGGCTGTCGCGCGGCACGGCGCAGGGCTGAGGCGTTGAGTCAGGCAGCAAACAAGGCTGGGCGCTCCCTCCGCTGCTCCTTCCAAGGGCTCAAGGGGGCCGTCGGAACCTTCGGGCAGCTCCGCCCAGACCCGCCAGGGGGGAAGCCCCCCCGGACCGGCTTTACTTAAGTAATGGATTCCAAAGGCGAGCCTTTGGCGGAGTTTGAGGCAGAGCCTCAACCTTCCTTGCCTTCTTCAAGGCGGGTGCGGCGGTGAACCTGGCGCATGTCTGGGTGTATCTGGAGACGACGCCGCTGCTCGGCCTCGCCAGCACCCTGGTCGCGTGGCAGGCGGCGGTGGCGCTGTCGCGCCGGCTCGGCAACGCGGCGATGGCGAGCCCGGTGCTGCTGGCGATCGCGATGCTGGCGGCGCTGCTGCTGGCCACGGGCACGTCGTATGGGGCGTATTTCCAGGGCGCGCAGTACGTGCATTTCCTACTCGGCCCGGCGACCGTGGCGCTGGCGGTGCCGATGCACGACAACTGGGCGCAGATCAGGCGCTCGGCGCCCGCGCTGGTGCCGGCGCTGCTGGCGGGCTCGGTCGCTGCGGCGGCGAGTGCCATGCTGGTGGCGCGCGCGCTGGGGGGCAGCCGGGTGGTCGTGCTGTCGCTGGCGCCGAAGTCGGTGACAACGCCGATCGCCATGGGGGTGTCCGAACAGATCGGCGGCTCGCCCCCGCTCACCGCGGTGTTCGTGCTGATCACCGGGCTCACGACGATCGGGCTGATGGGGCCGGTGATGCGCCTGGCGCGGGTGCGGGACTGGCGGGCGTTCGGGCTGGCGGCCGGCACAGCGGGGCACGGGCTGGCCACGGCGCAGGCGCTGCTGCTCGACGAGACGGCAGGCGCGTTCGCGGGGCTGGCGATCGGGGTCAACGGGGTGGTCACGGCGGTCGTCGTGCCGCCGCTGGCGGGGTGGATCGTGGGGTGAGGCCTTCGCGCAGGCAGGCCAGGGTCCTGCCCCCTGCGTCAGGACGGGGACCCGCCGGAGGGCGAGCGCTCCGGGCACGGCTCCGGAAGGACGGCGGGTTCGCGAGTGCGTGACCGATCGGGGGCGGTGCGACCGGGAGGCGTGTGCGGCGTTGTGGGCGGGCAACCGTTGGGAGGACACGCGAAGTGGTCGAGAGCAGCCAGATTCAGGAGCACGCCGAGGTGATCGGGGCGGACGGGGTGCACGTCGGCACCGTCGATCACGTGCAGGGTCAGCGCATCAAGCTGACGAAGAAGGATTCGGGGGACCAGCACCACCACTACATATCGCTCGGGCTGGTGGCGGAGGTCGAGGACGGCACGGTCAGGCTGTCGGCGAACGCCGATGTGGCGGTGACGATGGAAGAAGGGGAGTAACGCCGGGCGTCCCGGGCCAGCGCCGCGCGGAGGCTCGCCGGGTGTCGGTGGGGCTTCGCGCGGGGTGGGCTGGGCTCCGGGGCTGGTGCGAAGCCAGTGGACCCGTATTCGATTGTGGAATGTGCAACGAATGGGTGGTTTCCCGAGACCTGGTGCCGGAGGTCTTCGAGTGTGACCGGTGAAGCAGGCAAGGTTGAGGCTCTGCCTCAAACTCCGCCAAAGGCTCGCCTTTGGAATCCATTACTTGAGTAAAGCCGGTCCAGGGGGGCTTCCCCCTTGGCGGGTCTGGGCGGAGCTGCCCAAAGGTTCCGGCAGCCCGCTTGGGCTGTTGGAATGGGCAGTGGAGGGAGAGCCCAGACTTGCCTGCTGAGGTCGACGCATGAAGCCGGTGGTACGATGCCGACCGGACCCGCGGTGTCTGTCGCTTTTCTGATCAGACCCTGCAAGAGATTCGGGCAGCCGCTCTCGCCGTGCACCTTAAGGCCCGGCTGCCGCCAGGTTTTCGGCCAGCGTCAGGCAGCGACGCCGCCGCTGGACGACATCAGTGCCGAAATCATGGGCTGTGGGCCATGCTGTGCCCGGTTCGCGATCGATGCGGGAGCGGTGCGAATCCCGCGTCACCGCGCACGTGGCACGGCGTGTGCTTCGGGGTCCCCGAGGCCGCGGCGATGCGGCCCCGACGCGCTCACGGCACCGCGCGCCGATGTCCCGGCCGCCGCAGCCTCCGCACGCCGTCGACGATCTCGCCCCACCCGCAGGAGTTCTGCATGGCCACGGCCAAAGCCACCCGTATCGATCTGTTCAGCGTCTCCACCCCGCAGATGCGCGCCTTCCACCTGACGTGGATCGCCTTCTTCGTGTGCTTCTTCGCCTGGTTCGCCACGGCGCCGCTGATGCCGGTCATCAAGGGCGACCTCGGCCTGACGAACGACCAGGTCTACTCGATCGGCATCGCCGGCGTGTTCGCCACCGTGCTCGCCCGCTTCATCATCGGCCCGCTGTGCGACAAATACGGGCCGCGGCTCACCTACACGGCGCTGCTGTTCTTCGGCGCCTTCCCGGTGATCGGCGTGGCGTTCGCCTGGGACTACACGTCGTTCCTGGTGTTCCGCCTGCTGATCGGCATCATCGGCGCGAGCTTCGTCATCACGCAGTTCCACACCTCGGTGATGTTCGCGCCCAACGTGGTCGGCACCGCCAACGCCACCGTGGGCGGCTGGGGCAACGCGGGCGGCGGCGTCACGCAGAGCGTGATGCCGCTGGTGCTGGCGCTGGTCGGCGCCTGGGGCTTCAGCAAGGGCCTGTCGTGGCGCTACGCGCAGGTGCTGCCGGCCGCCCTGATGCTGATCACCGCGGTGCTGTACTGGAAGTTCACGCAGGACACGCCCGAGGGCAACTTCGCCGACATGCGTCGCAGGGGCCTGTCGACGATGGTCGGCAAGAAGGGCGGCTGGGACGTCATGAAGGAGGCGTCGAGGAACTACCGGGTGTGGCTGCTCGGCGCCTGCTACGGCGCGTCGTTCGGGGTCGAGCTGTTCGTCCACTCGATCGCGGCGACCTACTACTTCAACCGCTACCAGCTCTCGCTCGAGGATGCCGGCCTGGCGGTCGGCGCGTTCGGCCTGCTGGCGCTGTTCGCGCGCGCCCTGGGCGGCCTGCTGTCCGACAGGATCGCGCAGACCAAGGGGCTGGACGGCCGCACCTGGCTGCTGTTCGGCCTGATGATCGGCGAGGGCGTGTTCCTGATCGCGTTCTCCCAGGCCGGCGCGGTCGGGATGGCGGTCTCGATGATGCTGGTGTTCGGCCTGTTCACGCACATGGCGTGCGGCTCGCTCTACGCGCTGGTTCCGTTCATCGACCGCAAGGCGCTGGGCGGCGTGTGCGGCATCATCGGCGCGGGCGGCAACATCGGCGGCGTCGCGGCGGGGCTGCTGCTGCGCTTCACCGGGCAGCCGGCGTTCTGCTTCATGGTGCTCGGCGTCGCCGCCATCGTCTGTGCCTGCGGCGCGGCTGCGATCCGCTTCTCCGTCAAGCACAAGCAGGACGAGCAGGCGCTCTACGACGCGGCCGTGGCACAGCGCATGTCGTCGTCGATGGCGATCGCGGCCTGAGCCGCCGGCTTCACCAAGCCCTGAGAGGGCCGGCCGCGGCGACGCGGCCGGCCCTTTGCTATGACCGGTGAGGCAAGCAAGGTTGAGGCTCTGCCTCAAACTCCGCCAAAGGGCGAGCCCTTTGGAAACATTTACTTGAGTAAAGCCGGCCCAGGGGTGGCTCCCTCTGGCGGGTCTGGGCGGAACTGGCCAAAGATTCCGACGGCCCTCTTGGGCGGTTGGAAGGGGCAGCGGAGGGAAGCCCAGCCTTGCTTTCCTTACGCCGCCGCCTGCGCCTGCCCGAGCACGCTGAGCGCCACCGCCTCCGCCGCGCGGATGCCGTCGATCCCGGCCGACAGGATGCCGCCGGCGTGGCCCGCGCCCTCTCCGGACGGGTAGAGGCCGGCGACGTTGAGGCTGCGGCCGTCGCGGCGTCGGAGCATCCGCACCGGCGAGGAGGTGCGGGTCTCCACGCCGGTCATCACCGCGTCTTCCATGGCGAAGCCGGGGATCTGGCGGTCGAAGGCGGGCAGGGCCTCGCGGATCGCGGCGGTGGCGTAGTCGGGGAGGCAGGTCGCCAGGTCCGTGGGGCGCACGCCGGGGCGGTACGAGGGCGTGACGGCGCCCAGCTCCGTGGAGGCGCGGCCGGCGAGGAAGTCGCCAACGCGCTGGGCGGGGGCGGCGTAGGTGCCGCCGCCGGCGTGGAAGGCGGCCTCCTCCCAGCGGCGCTGGAAGGCGATGCCGGCGAGCGCGTCGCCGGGGTAGTCGTCGGGAGTGACGGCCACGACCAGGCCGGCGTTGGCGTTGCGTTCGTTGCGCGAGTACTGGCTCATGCCGTTGGTGACGAGGCGGCCGGGCTCGGAGGCGGCGGCGACGACGGTGCCGCCGGGGCACATGCAGAAGCTGTAGGCGGAGCGTCCGTTGGCGCAGTGGTGCACGAGCTTGTAGTCGGCGGCGCCGAGCAGCGCATGGCCGGCCTGGGCGCCGAAGCGTGCGCCGTCGATCAGCGACTGCGGGTGCTCGATGCGCACGCCGAGCGAGAACGGCTTGGCGCGCATGGCGACGCCGTCGCGGTGCAGCGCCTCCGTGGTGTCGCGGGCGCTGTGGCCGATGGCGAGGACGACGTGGTCGGCCGCGATGCGGCTGCCGTCGGCGAGCACGACGCCGGCCACGCGCAGGCGGGGGCCGTCCCAGGGCTCGGGGTCGCCGCCGGGCTCGGAGGCGCCCGGCTTGAAGGCGGCGGGCGGGTCGGCGCGCGCGCCGGGGGGCTCCGGGCGCAGGTCGAGGCAGGCGACGCGGCTGGCGAAGCGGTACTCGCCGCCGAGCGACTCGATGGTGGCGCGCATCCGCTCGACCATGCCGACCAGACGGAAGGTGCCGATGTGCGGCTTGCTGACGGTGAGGATCTCCTCCGGCGCGCCGGCGAGGACGAACTCGTCGAGCACCTTGCGGCCGTAGTGGCGGGGGTCGCTGACCTGGCTCCACAGCTTGCCGTCGGAGAAGGTGCCGGCGCCGCCCTCGCCGAACTGCACGTTGCTCTCCGGGTCGAGGGTGGAGCGGCGCCACAGCGCCCAGGTGTCCTGGGTGCGGCGGCGCACCGGCTGCCCGCGCTCCAGCACGATCGGGCGCAGGCCCATCTGCGCCAGGAGCAGCGCCGCGAACAGGCCGCACGGGCCGGCGCCGATCACCACCGGGCGGGGCGCGTCGGGCGCCCGCTCGCCCGCGTGGGCGACGAAGCGATAGCGCGTGTCGGGGGACGGCCCGACGCCGGTGGCGGAGACGGCGCGCTCGTCGCGGACGGCGACGTCGAGGGTGTAGACCAGGCGGATGTCGCCGCGCCGGCGGGCGTCGTAGCCGCGGCGGGCGACGTGGTGCTCGCCCACGTCGGCGGCGGGGATGCCGAGGCGGGCGGCGAGCGCGGGCACCAGCGCGCCGGGGGCGTGGTCGAGGGGCAGGCGAAGCTCGGTGACGCGCAGCATGGGGCGGAGATCGGCGCTGGGCGGGGCGGGCGCAAGGGCAGGCAGCAAGGCCAGGGCTCTGCCCTGGACCCGCCAGGGCGAGCCGCCCTGGACTGGCCTCATTTAAGTAGTGGATTCCAAAGGCGAGCCTTTGGCGGAGTTTGAGGCAGAGCCTCAACCTTGCTTTCTGCCTGCGCTTGGAGCCGGCGGTATTTCCCGTGGTATACGTTGTTCCAGGATCGTTCACCCGGAGCCGCTGCATGGCCTCACTCGCCCAGACCCGCCGCGCCGCGCCGGGCGGTTCCGCCGACCGGCTGGCCTCGCCGGAGATCCGGCTGCTGGTGCGGCGGCGTCTGGCGGAGCTGGGCGGGGTGGTGCTGGGGCTGTGCGGGGTGGCGCTGCTGGTGGCGCTGGCGAGCTACAACCCGCGCGACCCGTCCCTGAACACGGCGGCCTCGGTGCGCGTGACCAACCTGGTGGGGCCGGCGGGCGCGGTGCTGTCGGACCTGCTGCTGCAGGGGTTCGGGCTGGCGGGCGCGCTGCCGGGGGCGGCGATGCTGGCCTGGGCGTGGCGCATCGCCTCCGGCGGCAGGCTGGGGCGGGTGTCGGTCCGGGTGGGCGCCACGCTGCTGGCGCTGCCGGTGCTGGGCGCGGCGCTGGGGACGCTGCCGGTGGGCTCTGGCATGGCGGGCACGGTGGGCAGCGGCCTGGCGTGGCCGACGAGCGCGGGGCTGGGCGGGGCCGCGGGGCGGGTGCTCGGGCTGGGCGTGCTCGGCGCGGCGCGCGGGGCGTTCGGGCCGGTGGGCACGGGGCTGGTGTGGGTCGTGGGGCTGGCGGTGGCACTTGGGCTGGTGCTGCTCGGGCTCGGGCTGACGCCGGGCGAGTGGCGCGCAGCGGGGCGCGGGGCGCGGCGGGGCATGAGCGGGGCCGGGCTGGGCCTGGCCGGCGCCGGGCGCGGGCTGGCGGGGGCCGCGCGGCGTGGTGCCGCACCGGGGCTGCGGTTCTGGGCGTGGCGGCCGGGCGCGGGGCGGTCCGGCGCGGCGTGGAGTGGGGCGGCGTGGGGCGGTGCGGCGGGGCCGGGCACGTCGCGGCTCTCCGGGCTGCTGCCGCGCGAGAGGATGGCGGAGGAGGGCGCGCCCGGGTCGGCGTGGCCCGGCGGTGGCGGGAGCGGCCCCGTCCCGGCAGGCACGGAGCGGCGCGAGCCTGTGCTGGGGGTAGGCGGTGCGCCACGTCGCGCGCCGGTGGTGGCGGTCGGCACGGGCGTGCCCGCCGGCGGCGTGACTGCCGGCGGTGTGCCCGCTGGCGGCATCGCGGCTGGCGAGGCTGGCGGCAGCGGCACGGTCGCGGCGGGGCTGTCGGCCGAGGGGCAGGACGACGGCGCGGAGCAGGTCGCGGTGGCCAGGGCCGCGCGGCTCAGGCCGGGCGGGGTGGTGGCGGCGCTGCGGGCCGTGGCGCCGCGGATCGTGGCGGCCGGGGCGGCGGGCCGGCTCGCGCCTGCCGCGCCGGTGCCGCTCGCGTCGCGCGACGGCGGGGCGGCCGCCGAGGGCGCCTGGCGGTTCCCGCCGCTGTCCCTGCTCAGGCCGGCCCCGGAGCGCGGCGCCAGCGGGCCGTCCGAGGAGGCGCTGCAGTCCAACGCGCGGCTGCTGGAGACCGTGCTCAACGACTACGGCGTGCAGGGCGCGATCCGAGAGATCCGGCCCGGGCCGGTGGTCACGCTCTACGAGCTAGAGCCGGCGCCGGGCATCCGCTCGGCGCGGGTGATCGGGCTGGCCGACGACGTCGCGCGCAGCCTGTCGGTCACCGCGGTGCGCATCGCCACCGTGCCCGGGCGCAACGTCATCGGCATCGAGGTACCCAACAGCTTCCGCGAGACGGTCTATCTCAGCGAGCTGCTCGGCGCGGACGAGTGGGCGCAGCACCCCTCGCGGCTGTCGCTCGCCCTGGGCAAGGACATTGCCGGGCTGCCGATCGTGGCGGATCTCGCGCGGATGCCGCACCTGCTGGTCGCGGGCACCACCGGGTCGGGCAAGTCGGTCGGCATCAACGCGATGATCCTCAGCCTGCTGTACCGGCTCAGCCCGGAGCAGTGCCGGCTGATCCTGATCGACCCGAAGATGCTGGAGCTGTCGGTGTACGACGGCATCCCGCACCTGATGGCGCCGGTGGTGACGGAGCCGGCCAAGGCGGTCACGGCGCTGAAGTGGACGGTGCGCGAGATGGAGCGGCGCTACCGGGCGATGAGCCAGTTGGGCGTGCGCAACGTCGGCGGCTACAACGACCGTGTCGGCGAGGCGTCGGCAAAGGGCGAGGTGGTCACGCGCCGCGTGCAGACCGGGTTCGACTCCGAGACCGGGCGGCCGATCTTCGAGGAGCAGCCGCTGGCGCTGGAGACGCTGCCATTCCTGGTGGTGATCATCGACGAGATGGCCGACCTGATGATGACCGCGGGCAAGGAGATCGAGGCGGCGATCCAGCGTCTCGCGCAGATGGCGCGCGCGGCGGGCATCCACGTCATCATGGCCACGCAGCGGCCCTCGGTGGACGTGATCACCGGCACCATCAAGGCGAACTTCCCGACGCGCATCTCCTACCAGGTGATCAGCAAGTTCGACAGCCGCACCATCCTGGGCGAGCAGGGCGCGGAGCAGCTCCTGGGGCAGGGCGACCTGCTGTACATGCAGGGCGGCGGCAGGATCGGGCGCGTGCACGGGCCGTTCGTGGGCGACCGCGAGGTCGAGGACGTCGTCGCCTTTCTGCGCGCGCAAGGCGAGCCGGCGTATCTCGACGAGGTCACGGAGGGCTCGGACGACGAGGACGGGGCGAACTCCGCGCTGTCGGGGATCGCGGCGGCGGGCGAGGGGGAGAAGGGGCTGTTCGACCAGGCGGTCGACGTGGTCTCGCGCGAGGGCAAGGCCAGCACCAGCTTCATCCAGAGGCACCTGTCGATCGGCTACAACCGCGCGGCCAAGCTGATCGAGCAGATGGAGAAGGAGGGCATCGTCAGCCCCGCCAACCACGTCGGCAAGCGCGAGGTCCTGGTCAGGCGGCACGAGGACTGAGCGGGCGGGCCTGCAAGGCAGCAAGCAAGGCTGGGCTCTCCCTCCGCTGCCCATTCCAACGGCCCAAGAGGGCTGTCGGAACCTTTGGCAGCTACGCCCAGACCCACCAGGGGCGAGCCGCCCCTGGACCGGCTTTACTGAAGTAATGGATTCCAAAGGCGAGCCTTTGGCGGAGTTTGAGGCAGAGCCTCAACCTTGCCTGCCTTATCGCTCGGGCACCCACAGTTCCAGCGTCCCCGGTGACGGGCTCGGCGCGAAGCCGGTGAACGAGCGGACGCGCCACGGGCTGTGCGCGCCGCCGAGGCTGCGGGACAGGGCGCGGGCCGCCGCGGCGTCTTCGTCGAAGAAGTAGCGGATCTCCGCCGCGCCCGGGGCCGCGGCCACGGTGCGGATCTCGGTGCGGGCGAACTGCGGGTCGAGCGTGCGGGCGAGGTCGTCGGCCACAGCGGCGCCGCGCCGCGACCCGCCGCGGTAGTGGATGAACACCCGGCGGCGGCTGAACTCGGGGTTCGCGACGGCGATGCCGGGCAGGGGCGGGACGACGCCGGGCGGGGCCTGGAGGACGCGGGCGCGCGGCACGTCCGGTGGCGACGCGACGCGGGGCAGGGCGGGCGGCGGGGGAGCGGGCGGCGTGCCCCCTGGCGGGCCGGCCTGGTCCAAGTCGGTGAGCAATCGGCGGAACGCGGTGGCGGGGGGCAGGGCCGGCGCGGCGGGCGCGTCCGGGCCAGGTGCGCCCACGGCGGGAGCGCGCGAGGCGGGGACGTTCAAGGCGGGTACGTTCAAGGCGGGGACATCCAGGGCGGGAGGCGTAGGCCCGGCGGCCGTGACGATCGGCTCCGGAGCCGGCGCGATCGGCGTGGCGGCGGGCGAGGCGGGGGTGGCGAGCGCCGGGCTCGTGGATGCGAGGCCTGTGGAGGGGGGAGCCGCGGGCGCGGGATCGAGGTCGGGTGCGGGCGTCCCGGCGGTGGCGACCGCGGTGGGGGTTGTCGCGCAGCGCCATGCGCCGTCGAGGTCGATCACCTGCTGCCCGCTCCGGTCGGTCAGGTGGCGGGCGTGGATGCGGCCGCCGTCCTGGCCCGGCAGCAGGGACACCTCCAGGCGGAACGGGGCGCCGGGCTGGGTGGAGCCGAAGAAGGTCTGGCCGCCGATCGCGACCTGCACGCTGCCGTCGCGCGGGCCGGTCTGCGCCGGCGCCGCGCCGTCGAGCCCGGCCACCGTCAGCACAAGGGCGGGCCGCGCCGGGTCGAGCACGCTCGCGGCCGGGTCGGCGCCGAAGCGCAGCAGGTAGTCCTGCCGCCCGCCCGGCAGGATCAGGGTCGCGCAGAGATGGGTGTCGTCGGCCGGGGCCTGCTGCGCGAGGCGCGCGGACACGGCGCCGGTGGCGTCGAGCTGGACGGCGACCTCGCCGGGCCGCACGTCGGGCAGGGGCGTCGCCAGGTCGCGCGCCCGCGCGGGCGCGGCATGGCCACCAGCCCAGAGGCAGGCGAGGGCGGCCGCGGCGTGCAGCGGCCGGACCAGCGGGAAGGAAAGCGGCAAGTCCGCGGCCTTTCTGGCTGCGCCGACGGGGCGGCGGGAGGGAGGAAGGAGAAAAAAAGGCCAGAGGCCCTGCCTCTGGACTCCGCCAAAGGCTCCTCTTCGGCATCCGATACTTGAGCAAATCGGTGTCCGGAGGCCCCATGCTTGAAGGAGGGCGCCTTTGGCGGGTCCGGGCGGATCTGCCCGAGGGTTCCGACGGCCCGCTTGGGCCGTCGGAATGGGCAGCGGAGGGGGAGCCCGGCCTTGCTGTCTGCCTTCAGGGGAGATGGCCGGCATCACCCCTCGCGCAGGAAGCCGTGGCGGCCGGTGTCGCGCATCCCGAGGACGACCAGCAGCGACACGCCCGCCATCGCCGTGGCGTACCAGCCGAACCATCCCGCCACGCCATGGCTCTTGAGCCACAGCGCCACGTATTCCGCGGAGCCGCCGAACACAGAGTTCCCCACGGCGTACGACAGGCCGACGCCGAGCGCGCGCACCTCCGTGGGGAACATCTCGGCTTTCACCAGGCCGGCGATCGATGTGTAGAAGCTGTTGATCCCCAGCGCGCCCATCACCAGCAGCAGCGCGGTCCACGGGGCATGCCCGGAGGCGGCGACGGCGTCGAGCAGCGGCACGGTGGCCAGGACCGACAGCACCCCGAAGCAGAGCAGCGAGCGCCTGCGCCCGACCAGGTCGGAGAACGCGCCGAACAGCGGCTGCGTCGCCACCATCGCGAACAGCGCCAGCGTCATCACCCAGGTCGCGGTGCGCGCGTCCATGCCCGCGGTGTTGACCAGGTATTTCTGCATGTAGGTGGTCCAGGTGTAGAACGCGAGCGAGCCGCCCGAGGTCAGGCCCACGACCTGCCAGAAGGCGCGGCCGTTGCGGCGCAGCAGGGCGAAGCTGCCGGCGCGGCGGCGCGCGGCCTCGTCGGTGCGGATGCTCTCCGGCAGCGAGCGGCGCAGCCACAGCGCGATCAGGGCGAGCGCGGCGCCGAGCACGAACGGGATGCGCCAGCCCCACCCGCGCATGGCGTCGGGCGAGAGCACCTGCTGGAGCAGCAGCATGCTGAGCGCTGCGAGGAGCTGGCCACCGACCAGGGTGACGTACTGGAACGAGGCGTAGAAGCCGCGGTGGCGCGGGGCCGCCACCTCGCTCATGTAGGTGGCGCTGGTGCCGTACTCGCCGCCGACCGAGAAGCCCTGCACCAGCCTCGCCAGCAGCAGGATCACCGCGGCGGAGCGCCCCAGGGTGGCCGCGGTGGGCAGCACCGCGATCGCCAGCGAGCCCGCGCACATCAGCAGCACGGAGAGCAGCATCGACGCGCGGCGGCCGCGCCGGTCGGCGTAGCGGCCGAAGAACCAGCCGCCGATCGGGCGCATCAGGAAGCCCACCGCGAAGACGCCGGACGTGGCGAGCAGCTCGCTGGTGCGGTCGCCGGAGGGGAAGAACGCCGGGGCGAAGTAGATCGCGCCGAACGCGTAGACGTAGAAGTCGTACCACTCGACCAGGTTGCCCGAGGAGCTGGCCAGGATCGCGCGCACCCGGGCCAGCGTGCCCAGCCGGTCGGTGGCCAGCGGGTCGGCGGACGGCAGGGCGAATGCGTCCGCGGGGTCCAGGAGTCGCTCGGTCATGCACGGCCTCGGCGGTTGCGGCGCCGGCGGGCACGCGCCGGGCGAGCGCCAGCGAGCGTCATCCGGGCGGGGGCGTCAAGCGGGGCCGGGGACGCAACGACCGGCAGCCTGGGCAAGCAAGGTTGAGGCTCCGCCTCAAACTCCGCCAAAGGGCGAGCCCTTTGGAATCCACTACTTAAAGAAAGCCGGTCCAGGGGGGGCCTCCCCCCTGGCGGGTCTGGGCAGAGCCCAGCCTTGCTTGCCTTCGCGTCAGTCGCCCGACGCCGTGACGCGCCAGACCGTGTTTCCCAGGTCGTCTGCGATCAGCAGGGCACCCGTGCGGTCCAGCGCCAGGCCCACGGGACGGCCGCGCGCCTGGTCCTTGTCGTTGAGGAAGCCGGTGACGACGTCCTGCGGCGGGCCGGCGGGCCGGCCGGCGTCGAAGGGGACGTAGATCACCTTGTAGCCGTTGAGCGGGGAGCGGTCCCAGCTTCCGTGCTCGCCGACGAAGGCGCCGCCGCGGTAGGTCTCCGGCAGGCCGGCGGCGGTGTCGAACACCAGGCCCAGCGGGGCGACGTGGGAGCTGAGCGCGTAGTCGGGCACGATGGCGCTGGCGACGAGGTCGGGGCGCTGCGGCTGGACGCGCGGGTCGACGTGCTGGCCGTAGTAGCTGTACGGCCAGCCGTAGAAGCCGCCGTCGCGCACCGAGGTCAGGTAGTCGGGCACCAGGTTCGGGCCGAGCTCGTCGCGCTCGTTGACCACGGCCCACAGCTTGCCGGTCCGCGGCTCGAACTGCAGGCCGTTGGGGTTGCGCAGTCCGGTGGCGAAGATGCGGAAGGCGCCGGTCGCGCGGTCCACCTCCAGGATGTCGGCGCGGTCCAGCTCGGCGCCGATGCCGTTCTCGGTGATGTTGCTGTTGGAGCCGACGCCGACGTAGAGCTTCGTGCCGTCGGGGCTGGCGACCAGGCTCTTGGTCCAGTGGTGGTCGATCGGGCCGCCGGGCAGGTCGAGGAGCTTCGTGCCGGGGTCGCCGATCGTCGTGTCGCCCTCGGCGTAGGGGAAGCGCAGGATGGCGTCGGTGTCGGCGACGTAGAGGTCGTGGCCGACCAGGGCGACGCCGAACGGCGAGTTGAGGTGGTCGAGCAGCACGGTGCGCGTGGGCGCCACGCCGTCGGCCTCGGCGCGCACCAGGGTGATGCGGTTGGCGCCCTTGGCGTGGGCGCCGGAGAACGCCTCGACCCAGCCCATCACCAGGTCCTTCGGGCGGTTGACCGGGGCGGGCGGGCCGCTGCTCTCGACGACCAGCACGTCGCCGTTGGGCAGGACGGTGAGCGAGCGGGGGTGCACGAGGCCGCGGGCCAGGGCCTCGACCTTGAGGCCGTTGGCCACGGTGGGCGTCTCGCCCGCGCCCCACGCGACGTTGGGCGCGATCTTCATCGGCGGCAGCAGGTACTGGTGCGCGCCGGGCAGCGGCGGGTTGGCGCCGTACTGGGTGATGGCGTCGAGCTGCGCCGCGGGCGGGCCGGAGAACGCCCAGACCGTGCCCAGGCCGCAGGCGAAGGCGACGAGCGCCAGCAGCGACACCAGCGCGGCGCGCGGGCGGGCGCGGGGAGCGGCGGCGCGGGCGGCGTCGGGGGCGGGGCGGTACAGCCTGGAGGCGACGAGGATGACCACGACCATGGCCGACAGCGTCAGGCCGGTGGGCACGACGGCGGTGTAGCCGTCGCGGCTGTGCACGAAGGCGTTGACGAGCGACAGCACGGCCGCCAGCGCGTCGCCCAGCACGTGGGGCCAGGGCGGAGTCAGCGGGTGGGTGCGGCGACGGGCCGCGAGGTCGGTCAGGCCGGCGACGGCGACGACGGCCGCGACGAGCAGTCCGGCGGCGATCAGCCAGACGGAGAACGTCTCCCAGGTCACGGAGGCGGAGCGCCAGTAGGCCAGGTCGGTGACGAAGGCGGCGACGAAGAAGGCGTGGGGCACGGCCTCCAGCCTGGGGTAGAGCGGCCGCCTCGCGGAGCCCGGCGGTGGCGAGAGGTTCTGGGACATGGGGCGGGCTCCTGGGTGGGCGCGCGCCATGGCGCCCGCGACATGGCTGCGACGGGATTGCGCGGGCAAGGTTCCCTCACCGCGCCAACGGCCCTGTGGTTTGACCCATTAGCAGGCAAGGCCGGGCTCTCCCTCCGCCGCCATTGCCTACGATCCAGGCGGATCGTCGCAACCTTTGGCAGCTCCGCCCGGACCCGCCCCTGGACCGGCCTTGCTGAGACAAGTGGATTGCAGAGGCGAGCCTTTGGCGGATGAGGCAGAGCCTCAACCTCGCCTGCCTCAAGGCTCGTGCCGGCCTGCGACAGCAGGACGACGAGCCGCCCGTGGCGCACGCCGCGCTCGGCGATCACGTGGTCCGCGAAGTGGCGCAGGGCGCTGGGGCGCCCCTTCAGCACCGTGACCTCCGTGCAGTTCCCGTGGTCGAGTAGGCGGCGTGTGTTCGAGACGAGCACGCGCCGCCTGCGGAGGATGCGCGCCGCCGGCCTACTCGGCGGCTTTCGCCTCGATGCGGCTCGCCTTGCGGCCACGCCTGGCCGGCGGCGCCGCCACAGGCGCCTCGCTGTTGGCCTTGGGCTTGCGGCCCAGGCCGATCGACTTGGCCAGGGCCGAGCGCCGCTCCGCGTAGCTGGGCGCGACCATGGGGTAGCTCGGCGGCAGGCCCCAGCGCTCGCGGTAGGCGTCCGGCGTCAGGTTGTAGGACGTCATCAGGTGACGCTTGAGCATCTTGAGCTTCTTGCCGTCCTCCAGGCAGACGATGTAGTCCGCGAACACCGATTTCTTGAGCGGAACCGCGGGCTCAGGCTTCTCGGCCGCCTGCGCGGGCGCGGACCCGAGCGTGGTGAGTGCCGCGTAGACCTGCTGGATCAGGGACGGCAGGTCGCTGCTCTGCACCGAGTTGTTGGAGACGTGGGCCGAGACGATCTGCGCGGCGTATTGAAGGACGGATGACGATGTGCTGTCAGAGGGCATGATTGATCCGATACAGGGTGGTGCACCCTGCATACTGTATCGGGACGCCTGGCGTAAGGTAATTTGCAATCACGTTGATCGAACGTCCTGCGATGTCGCGGCCCGGACGCAGGAGCAAGCCTGGCGTGACCTGCGAGGCAGGCAAGGGTGAGGCTCTGCCTCATCCGCCAAAGGCCCGTCTCTGAAAGCCGTTACTTAAGGCGCGTCGGGTCCAGGGGCGGCTCGCCCCTGGCGGGTCCGGGCGGGGCTGGCACGAAGATGCGTCGTTTCAGCAGGGAAGGGAGCCGCCCGAGATGACCGAGTCCGAGCTGGGCGAGCTGCTGCGCGACTGCCCCGTGCTGCACCACATGGCCGCGCGGGGCGCCTGGCCGTCGATCCTGGCGCACGGGCTGCTGAGCACCTCGGCGCTGCTCGACCTGCACGGCGTCGCGGGCGCGGCGCGCGAGGCGGTGGAGTCGGCGCGGCGGCCGCAGGGGGTGGCGCTGGAGCATCCCGTGCTCGGCCGCGCCGTGATCCGCGACCAGAAGCCGCTCGACGAGGCGGGGCTGCGCCGCTGCCTGGGCGACGGGCTGGCGCCGGTGGACTGGTACCGGCTGCTCAACCGGCGCGTGTTCCTGTGGCCGTCGCGGGCGCGTCTGCTGCGCCTGCTCGACGCGCGGCCGTATCGCGGCGAGGCGCACGAGGTGATCGAGCTGGACGCGGCGCGCGTGGTCGCCGCCTGCCGCGAGCGCATCACCCTGTCGGCGATCAACAGCGGCGCGACGCGGCCGTTTCCCGTGGCGCGGGGGCTGGCGACGTTCCTGCCGATCGAGGCATACCCGTACGCGCACTGGCGCGCCCGGCGGCCACGCGGCGAGCGCGTGGTGGAGCTGGCGGTGGAGCACGGCGTGCCCGACGTCGCCCGGCTCGTGCGGCGCGTCACGGTGATGCGCGGGGCGGAGACCCTGGGCGTGCTGCACGAGGCAGGGCCGGGATGTCACGGCGCCCTGTGTGCCGCGGCGGCCGATGAAGCAAGGCAAGGTTGAGGCTCCGCCTCAAACTCCGCCAAAGGCTCGCCTTTGGAATCCACTTTTCAAGCAAGGCCGGTCCAGGGGCGGCCCGCCCCCGCCTTGAAGCAGGGGCGGGTCCGGGCGGAGCTGCCAAAGGGTCCGACGGTCCGCCTGGATCGTAGGCAATGGCGGCGGAGGGAGAGCCCGGCCTTGCTTGCCGACAGCTCAGCGCGGAGACCCCCGGTACAAGAGGCGGGGCCGAGGGCGCTGCCGCTTCCACGCGACAGGGCGGAGTCCCGGTCCTGCTGGCTTCGGTTGCATCCATGCTGCACCGCCACGATCGCGTGTGTGCCGGGTGTCGCTGCCACGAGTCCGGGTGCGGGGACAGCAACGCACCCGCACGCGCCAGTTCGCGTGTGAATTGCCGGCTTGATCGCACGTACAATCGCATGTAAAGCCGCCCCGGAAGCGTGGTTTGTCTCTGGACGCGAGATTTTGTTCGTTAAAATGCATCCGCGGGGCTGGGAAAGCCGATCCATGGTAACATCTGTAGGCGCGGACAGGAGAGCCATGTGAGCGACGCTTTGACCAACCAGGCGGTGCAGCCTGCGTCGGCCTTCAGCCCGGCGATCGGGCTGAACGTGTCCTCGGACGCCCCGGCCGCCACGCTGCTGGCGGAGGTGCGCGCGCTGGGCGCGGTCGGCGTGCGCACCACCGTGACCAGCGCCGCGGAGGCCGCCACCCTGACGGCGCTGGCGCAGGGCGGCGTGCGGCTCGACCTGGTGCTGGCGCCGGGGCAGAGCGCCGCGGGGTTCGTGGGCCTGGCACAGCAGATCGCGGCGGCGGCGCCCGGCTCGCTCGCGTTTCTGGAGGGGCCGGACCTCGTCGCCAACCCGGGGTACAGTTACACGAGCGGCGGCGTGGCGCTCGCCGGCTACATGGCCGCGAACCAGGCGACGGCGGACATGGTGCGGGCTGCCGGGGCCGCGGGGCTTGGGGGCGTCGCCACCGTGGGCTACAGCTCGACGGCCGGCGTGCCCTCCACCGACTCCACGACCCAGGCGCCGGTGCAATACGTCAACATTAACCCCGGCGACGTGGCGCTGGCTGATCCGAATGCCGCCTTCGTCGCGGCGCAGGACGCGGCGCAGAGCACGAACCGGGGCGTCACGCAGTACGTCGTCGCCAACGCGGGCGGCGCGAGCCCGGGCTCGCTGCTCGATGCGGTGCTCGACGCGCAGTACGTGTACGGGTTCTTCGGCGCGCCGGGCGGCGGCACGGTGACGCCGGCCACCTTCCTCGCGGCGGCGGGCGGGGCGGGCGGACCGGCGGCGCTGTTCAACGCGGACGGCTCGCTGGCGGCGGCGGGGACGGCGTACGCCAATCTGGCGGCGATCGTCGCGGCGGGACGCTCTGGCAGCGCTGCGGGCTCCACCCTGTCGGTCGGCCTGGCGCCGGCGGAGGCCGGGGTGCAGTACGACGAGCGCCTTGTGGTGTTCGCGGGCCCGGGCGCCAGCGACGACGTCGTGGTGTGGGGCGACACGCAGGCGCCCTCGGGCGGCGGCCATGGCCCCAGCGTGCTGAGCTTCGGCGCGGTGCAGTCCAGCGTGTCGGTGTTCGACCCGACGCAGGGCACCGCGGCGGTCGCCACCTACAGCAACATCTCGGAGCTCGACATCGCCAACTCGCCCGACGGGCCGCTGGTGGTGCAGGTCTCCGGCGTCACCGGCACCGGCTCCGGGGCGGCGACGTTCCTCGGCGCCAACGGCGGGGTGTACGCGGTGACCACTGCGGCGGGCACCACCTTCCTCACCCCGGCCGGCGCGGCGGTCGCGGTGACCGCCTCCGCGTCGGGCAACGACGTGATCAACAGCCGCGGCAGCGACACCATCACCGCCGGCGGCGGCACCGACATCGTGTACGCCTCCGGGGCCGCGGCCACGGTGAACGGCGGCGCGGGCACGCTGATCTTCGTGGCGGGCGGCGGCAACTACAGCGTGGGCGGCGGCGGCTCCACCGCGATCCTGTACGGCGGCGCCGGGCTGGACACGCTGATCGGCGCCGCGGGCACCGGCAGCATCCTGGTCGCGGGCGCCGGCAACGCCACGCTGGTGGGCGGCAGCGGCAGCGGCGCGGTGATGTTCGGCGGCGTCGGCACCACGACCTTCTTCGGCAGCGTCGGCGGCAGCGACACCATGATCGGCGGCGTCGGCAACAACACCTTCACCACCACGCACGGCGACATCGTGTTCGGCGGCCCCGCCACCGCCAACGACACCTTCAACCTCACCGGCGGCGAAATCGTGGTCGAAGGTAACGGTTCGGACACGGTCACGTTCTACGCTGGCGCGTCGACCGTGTTCGGCGGCGCGGGCGCCACCGCGTTCACCGCGGCGGTCGGCTCGGGCGTCAACGCCGCGGTGATCGGCTTCAGCGCGGCCGACCACCTGACCGTGGCCGGGGCAAGCGCCGCCGTCGTGGCCAGCGCCGTGGCGCATGCCGCGACCGGCTCCTACGGCACGATGCTGAGCCTTGCCGACGGCACCCGGCTGACGCTGTTCGGCGTGACCTCGCTGGACGCATCCCAGGTCTCCGCCGGCTAGTTTCACTGGACCTCGCCGGCCCCGGCACGCTACGGGCTTCGCACCTGCAATATCGCCTGCGCCCGCCCGACTGCCTCTACAAGGCTCCGCCTCTCAGACCGGGCCCGCCCGTGACTGCCCGATTGCATCCAGCCGCCTGCGCCCGCCCGATTGCGAACACCGGCCTGCGACGACACGCACCGCTTCTGACGATCCATGCTGACCCGGAGGACCCACGATGCACACGCGCACCACGTTGATGGCTGGCGTCGCCCTTGCGGCTCTCGCGGCCGCTTCCGGAGCCTGCGGCCCCTTCGCGCCCCGCGCGGCGGCGGCGGAGCTGCTCGACCCGGTGCCGCTGCTGACCAGCGGGCTGGCCGCCAACCCGTCGCCGGCCTCGGGCTGCACCCCGGCCGGCGAGGGGCACGTCGACGAGTTCCGGCTGATCGTGCGCAACACGGCGCGGCCCGACGTGGGTCCCTACACGGTGCAGCTTCCTGGCTACGCGTCCAGCCCAGGCAGCGCCGCGGGCGATTCGTACCGGCCCTACCTGCTGCAGGCGAGCGCGGGCGACACCATCCGCCTCGACCTCACCAACCAGCTCGGCGCCGGCGACGAGGTCAACGTGCATTTCCACGGGCTGATCGTGGCGCCGCACTCCGCCAGCGCCTCGGCCACGCCCTGCGCGCTGCCCGGCGACTACGTGTTCACCCAGACCGACCCGGGCACCACCACCTCGTACCGGGTGGACGTGCCGGCGACGCTGCCGGGACGCCTGCTCGGCGCCACCAACTCGCTCACCGCGTATCCGTCGGGCCTGACCTGGTTCCACGCCCACATCCACGGCAAGACCATGGACGACATCGCCTCGGGGCAGGCGGGGCTGGTCTCGATCGGCGACACGGTGGGCTCGCTGCTGGCCACCCCCGGCGCCTCCGCCGCGGACCAGGCGGCGCTGCGCGCCACGGTGACCAAGTACATGGCGCTGCGCGACATCCAGGTCGCGGCGCCGTCGGGCTCCAACCCGGCGATCGCGCCGGCGGGGACGCAGGCGACCTGGCTGCGCGGCGCCACCTCGGAGTTCGACTTCCAGGCGTGCCGCGAGGGCTCGTTCCCCTCGCCCCAGGTGGCCGGCACCACCAATGTCACCGGCGGCAACGGCTGGTGCGGGCATTCCGGGCTGCGCTACATCAACGCCAGCGTGAACCACTCGCACGACACCAACGGCACGAGCCCGGACACGCGCTGGCTGTTCACGGTGAATGGCCAGATGTTTCCCGACGTGACGATCGCGTCCGGGTCGAACCACCTGTGGCGGGTTGCCAACCTGAGCGACAGCCAGACCTACGTGCTGCAGCTCACCGAGGACAGCACCGGGCAGCAGCAGCCGATGCAGGTCGTCACGCTGGACGGCGTGGTCACGGGCACCAGCGGCGATCCCTCCAGCGCGAACAAGCAGCTCGGCGTGACGCTGAAGCAGGTGCTGCTGCTGCCGGCGACGCGCGCCGAGATCTTCGTGCCGAACTCCGCCACCACGGCCGACCGGGTGCTCACCCTGTCCACCGCGGGCGCCTCGACCGGCGTCAACACCTCGGCCAACCCCAGCTTCGACGACTACCAGGGCATCAACACCCCGGCGATGAACCTCGCCCACGTCATCATGAAGGGCGGCCAGTCCTCGGCGACGCAGCCGCTGTCGATCGTGCTGCCGGGGGCCGCGGCCAGCACGCAGGCCAACACGCGCGGGCTCACGGCGACGTCGACCGCGGCGTTCGCGGCCCCGCCGGCCAACTGCATTTCGCTGCCGCAGTATGGCGGCACCTCCTACGGGTTCCGCAGGCGCATCGAGTTCGCGATCGGCAACAACCTCGAGATCGGCAGCACGGTGATCAACGCGGCCACCGGCCGTTCGCTCGACACCTCGCTCGACTCCAGCGGCGCCGGGGCCAACACCATCCCGCAGACCTTCTTCCCGATGGCCGACATGCTCAACCCGTCGGCCGACCGACACATCTGCGCGCGGCTCGGCGAGCAGGAAGTGTGGGAGGTAGTCAACTACAGCAACGAGATGCACAACTTCCACATCCACCAGGCGAAGTTCCGGCTGAGCGTGCCGGGCGACCGCGGCGTGCCGCCCGGCTACACCGCGGCGATGGCGCTCACCGACCCGAACAACATGGTCGCCGCCCTGGCGCCGGAGGTCGCGGGTCAGAGCCCGGTGGCCAACGTCGACCTGTGGCACGACACGCTGCCGGTGCCGCCGGCCTCGACCAACGGCGTGCCGGGGCGGGTGTTCGTCACCATCCCGTTCAGGGCGCAGCAGCAGGTCGGCAACTTCGTGTACCACTGCCATTTCCTCTACCACGAGGACCTCGGGATGATGGCGGTGGTGCAGGTGTACGACCCGCTGGCGCCCACCCGGGTCACCGAGAACGCGGTCGACGACGCGATCCGCGCCAGCATGTGCACCGCGCCGGGCTCCTCGGTGCTGCCCAGCCCTGGCGACAGCCTGATGCAGCGGCTGCGCAGCCTGGTCGGCCCGGCCTGACGCGGCGCGGCGCCGCTCCCTGAGGGTTGGCGCCGAGGGCCTTGGGGTTGTCCTGGTTGACGGTTGCTCGCGCGCCGGGCGGAGTTGGTCGTGACTTTGCGCGCGTGGCGTGCTTTCTCGGGGGTTCACCTTGCCGGGAATGTGCCATGAAGACCGTTGACCTGATCGACCACGTCGCGCGTGCCGCCGGGCTGGACCGCCTGGTGGCCCGGGTGGCGGTGGAGGCGACGCTGTCGGGCATCGTCGCCGCTGTGCGCAAGGGCGAAGAGGTCAGCCTCGCCGGGTTCGGCAAGTTCAGGGTCAAGGACAGCCCGGAGCGGCAGGGGCGCAACCCGGCCACCGGCGAGGCGATCACCATCGCGGCGTCGCGCAAGCTCGGGTTCGCGGCGGCCAAGCAGGTCAAGGACGCGCTGGCGGGGTAGCGCGGCGCCGAAGCAGGCAAGGTTGAGGCTCTGCCTCAAACTCCGCCAAAGGGCGAGCCCTTTGGAATCCTTTACTTGAAGAGAGCCGGTCCAGGGAGGGTTTCCCCCGGCGGGTCTGGGCGGAGCTGCCCGAAGGTTCCGACAGCCCTCTTGGGCTGTTGGAACGGGCAGCGGAGGCGGAGCCCAGCCTTGTCTGCCTGCCGCCGTTTGTCCGCCGGCCGGAAGCCCTGTACACGGCGTTCCGCAAGCGGAACGGGGCAGGAACCATGGCCATCACCAACTGGACCGCGGGCTCGGGCACCTGGACGGTGGCGGGGGATTGGTCGGCCGGGGTGCCGGGGGTGGCGGACACGGCGGCGTTCGACGACTTCCTGGGCGCCGGCACGCTGGCGCCGGGCACGACGACCACGCTGGACGGCTCGGGGGAGACGGTGTCGGGCGCCGGCGTGGCGGGCACGCTGGTGGTGAGCGACCCGGTGACCTTCCTCGGCACCATCGCCGACGCGGTGGGGATCATCCAGCAGACGCCCACCGCGTATGGCGGCACCTACAAGCGCGACCCGGTCCCCGCCGTGGTGCTGAGCGGCGCGGGGGCGGCGTGGAGCAGCAGCACAGGGCTGGTGCTCGGCACGGGCGCGTCGCTCGACGTGGCGAACGGCGCGGCGCTGTCGGTGGGGGCGGCCGCGGTCACGCTGGAGGCGGGGTCGCGGCTGTCGCTGTCCGCGGCCACGCTGTCCGGCCCGGTGAACCTGGCGGGCGGCACGCTGTCCGGGTCCAGCACCTCGGTGGGCGGTGCCCAGGCGCTGGGCGGCGGCGTGCAGATCTCCGGGACAGGCACGATCCTGGCCAGCAGCTATTACAACTACGCCAGCCCCTACGCCGCCAGGCCGCCGTCGTTCGTGCTGTCCGGCCCGGTGTCCGGCGGCGCGCTGTCGGTGGGCGGGTCCACGCCGGTGCCCGCCGGCAGCCCGGGGGCCGGCACCAGCGCTTCCGCGTCCGCGGTGGGCACGCTCGTGCTGTCCGGCGCGGACACGCTGGCGTCGGGCATCGCGGTGTTCGAGGGCGAGACGCTGGAGCTTGCCTCGGCTGGGGCGGCCGGCGGCGGCGCGATCGCGGTGCAGGCCGGGGCCGCCCTGGTCGTGGATGCCGGCGCGGTGGTGGCGCAGCCAATCACGGTGGTCAACCTGCCGATCACGTCGGGCGGCAGCGATGCCATCGTGATTAACGCTGACGCCTCGCTGCTGATCTTCGAGAGCAACAGCACCACCGCGAGCGCCGGCGACCACGGCACCCTCGTCAACACCACGACGCTGCGCTTCATCAACGGCGCGGGGCGCTCGACGGTGATCGGCAGCAACAGCGACGCGGCGGGCAGCGGCGTCATCGACGGCGGCACCGGCAGCGTCACCGTGTTCGGCGGGCGCAACCAGGTCGTGGGCGGCAGCGCGGGCAACAACCTGCTGGTCAGCACGGTGGGCGACCCGTCCGTGTCGACGGCGTTCGGGACGCTGATCGGGCAGAGGCTGATGGGCGGCGGGTCGGGCGACCTGCTGGTGGGCGACAGCGGGGGCGACCAGCTCGTCGCGGGCGCGGGCAACGAGACGCTCAGCAGCTCGGGCGAGACGGAGGGCTCGTACGGGTTCGGCACCGGGGCGCTGATCTTCGGGGCGGGGGGCGCGGACGTGCTGGCCGGGGGCGCGCTCAACGACACCATCGTGGCCGGGAGCGGGGCGACGACGATCTACGGCGGGTCGGGCTCGAACATCCTCGACGCGGGCAGCGGGGCGGACGTGATCGTCACCGGCGGCCAGGGCGACTACGTGCAGGGCGGCAGCGGGGCGTCTACGGTCTACGCCGGCCTGGGCAGCAATACCCTGGTGTTCCTGGCCGGGCACGGCGGGGGCACGGAGCTGGTCAACGGCTTCAAGGCGGGGACGGACCGGCTGGCGCTGCGCGGGTTCGGGGGCGGGGGCACGCAGGCGGGGGTCACGAGCACGCAGGTCGTCGGCGGCAGCACGGTGCTCACGCTGGCGGACAACACGCGGATCACGCTGGCGGGGGTGGGCAGCCTGGGAGGCGCGTCGTTCGGGTAGGCGGTGGGGGGCTGCGCGAAGACAGCAAGGAAGGTTGAGGCTCTGCCTCATCCGCCAAAGGACGAGCCCTTTGGAATCCATCGCTTGAGCAAGGCCGGTCCAGGGGCGGCTCGCCCCCGCCTTGAAGCAGGGGGTGGGTCTGGGCGGAGCTGCCAAAGGTTCCGACGACCCGCTTGGGTCGTAGGCAATGGCAGCGGAGGCAGAGCCCGGCCCTGCTTGCCTGCCTTTGGGTCGACGGTCCCGGGTCAGGGCGATCCTGCGCCCTGTCCGGCAGCGGTGACGATGCGGCACGGACGTGCGCGAACGCCATTGCATGTCGCACGCACGACGGTTACAGACACGAAAAATACTCTTTTGAAGAGTATTGTTTTTGGAGAAACAACCCAGGTTCGCGTGTGCCTGCACGGACCCGTGTGGCGCGGCGTACATCCGACCATGCCCAGGAAGTATCGCCATGCCGACCGAGACCCTGGCCGCACGCTCCGACCCGGGTGCCTCGAACTCCGGCCCCGCGGCGCCCACGGTCACCGGGGTCACTGCGTCGGGCGCGGGCCTCGTCGACGGCGCCGGCGACCTCGGCATCGGCAGCACGGTGACGCTGACCGTGGCCACCGACGGGGCGGTCTCCGTCACCGGCACGCCGACGCTGGCGCTGAGCGACGGCGGCACCGCGGCCTACGTGGCGGAGGCCAGCACCTCCACCGCCCTGGCGTTCACCTACACTGTGGCCACGGGCGACGCCTCCAGCCCCGACCTGGCGCTGGCCAACAGCGCCTCCAGTCACCCGGGCGCGATCGGCCTGCCCAACGGCGCCGCCATCGTCGGCCCGGACGGCGACGCCGCCGACCTGAGCGGGGCGGACGGGGCCAACCCCGCCGGCCTCCTGCGGATCGACACGGTCGTGCCCACGATCACCGGGATCGCGACGTCCGGCACTGGCATCGCCGGCGGCGACGGCGACCTCGGCATCGGCGCGACGGTGACGCTGACGGTGGCCACCAGCGAGGCGGTCCTGGTCACCGGCACGCCGCTGCTGACGCTGAACGACGGCGGCAGCGCCCGCTACGCCGGCGGCTCGGGCAGCGGCGCGCTGAGCTTCGTCACCACCGTGGCGGCGGGCCAGTCCACCTCCGACCTGGCGGTGAGCGGGATCGCCCTGTCCGGGGGCACGATCGCCAGCCTGACCGGCAACGCCGCCAGCCTGGTGGGCGCGAGCAGGGCAAATCCGGCCGGCATCCTGCAGATCGACGCCTCGGTGCCCGCCGTGACCTCGGTCGTGGCGTCGGGCGCCAACATCAGCGGCGGCAGCGGCGGCGTCGGCCTCGGCGCGGTGGTGACGCTGACGCTGTACACCAGCCAGACGGTGACTGTCGCCGGCACGCCGGCGCTGACGCTGAACGACGGCGGCACCGCCACCTACAGCGGCGGGTCCGGTAGCACCGCGCTCGCCTTCGTCACCACCGTGAGCGCGGGCAATACCTCGGTCGCGGCCCTGGGCGTGACCGGCGTCGTCCTGCCCGCCGGGGCGGCGATCACCGGCCTGGTCGGCAACGCGGCCGACCTGTCCGGCGCCAGCGCGCCTGCGGCCGGCATCGTGCGGGTGGACACCGTGGTGCCCGCGGTGGCCTCGGTGGCGGTCTCCGGCAGCGGCGTCGACGGCGGCGGCAACGGCCTGCTCGGCGTGGGCCAGACGGTGACTCTGACGCTGGGCACCAGCGAGGCGGTCACCGTGGTCGGCACGCCTGTGCTGACGCTGGACGACGGCGGCACGGCCACCTACACCGGCGGCTCCGGCAGCAACGCGCTGACGTTCAGCCACGTCGTGAGCGCGGGCGACACCTCCACCGGCGACCTGATGGTGGCCAGGATCACCCTGCCGTCCGGCGCCTCCATCACCGGCCCGGGCGGCAACGCGGCCGCGCTGGGCGGGGCGACGGCCAACCCGTCCGGCACCCTGGCGATCGACACCACCGTGCCGGCCGTGACCGGGGTCGCGGCCTCCGGCGCCGGCATCAGCGGCGGCAGCGGCACCCTGGGCGTCGGCGCGGTGGTGACGCTGACGCTGGACACCAGCGAGGCGGTCGTGGTCTCGGGCGGCGCGCCGGTGCTGACGCTGAACGACGGCGGCACGGCCCGCTACGTGTCTGGGTCGGGCAGCGCCGCGCTGGTGTTCACCGGCACCGTGGCGGCGGGCGAGGCCGCGGCCGATCTCACCGTCACCGGGATCACCCTGCCCGCGGGGACGACGATCACCAACGCGGCAGGCAACGCGGCAGAGCTCGGGGGTGCTGCGGCCAATCCCGCCGGCAGCCTGGTGGTCGAGACCGCGCCGGCGGCCGGCGTGATCACCGTCACCGGGGCCGCGGGCGCCACGGTCGTCCTGACCCCGGCCGCCGGGTCGAACCTGGTGAGCGCGCCCGCGTCCGGCGACGTCGTCGTCGACAGCCGGGGCGACGACACGATCGACGCGGGCGGCGGCAGCGACCTGGTGTACGCTTCGGGGGCCACGGCCACGGTCAACGGCGGCGCGGGCGGCCTCGTCTTCGTGGCGGGCGCGGGCCGCTACGTGGCGGGCGGCGGCGGCGGGACCGACATCCTGTACGGCGGCCCGGGCAGCAGCACGCTGAGCGGCGGGGCCGGGGCGAACAGCATCCTGGTGGCGGGCAGCGGCAACACCTCTCTGGTGGGCGGCGCCGGCAGCGCCGCGGTGATGTACGGCGGCACCGGCAGCACCAGCTTCACGGGCAGCGCGGGCGGCAACGACACCATGGTCGGCGGCGCAGGGCCCAACAGCTTCGCGATGACCGGCGGCGACGTGGCCTATGGCGGGCCGACCGGGCCGGACGTGTTCGACGCCGGGCGCGGGGCCAGCCTGATCGTGGAGGGGCCGGGAGCCACGCGGGTCAGCCTCGGGGGCGGCGTGCTCACCGCCTTCGGCGGGCGCGGGGCGGATACCTACGTGGTCACCGAGGGGGTCGGGGGCACCGCCAGCATCGTCGGCTTCAAGGCGGGGGACCGTATCATGCTCGTCGGCGGCTTCGGCGCGGCGCAGGCAGTGGCGGCGGTGGCGGGGGAGGCGACCGGCTTGTTCGGCACGGTGCTGCGGCTCGGGGACGGCACGACGATCAACGTGTTCGGCGTGACGGTGGCGGCGGGGCAGGTGAGCGCGGGGTAGGCAAGCAAGGCTGGGCTCCGCCCAGACCCGCCAGGGGCGAGCCGCCCCTGGACCGGCTTTACTTGGACAAGTGGATTTCAAAGGCGAGCCTTTGGCGGAGTTTGAGGCAGAGCCTCAACCTTTCCGGCCGCCCTTTCGTCCGGCCTGGACGCCGCGGCGCGGTTCGGTTCCTATGCGGGCGGTGTCCGCAGGTGCTGCGGGAGGCCCGATCGGAGCGTCCAGGATGGATCAGCCGGCCCAGGCTCTCGTGATTCCCGACCTCGCCGGCAAGGCGGTGCTCGTCACCGGCGCGTCCACCGGCATCGGCGCCGCCCTGGTGCGCGCCTTCGCCGCCCAGGGCGCGCGGGTCGCGATCCACTACAACGCCAGCGAGGCGGAGGCGGCGGCGCTGCACGAGGAGGTGTCGCGCCAGGGCGCCGTCTCCTGCCTGGTGCGCGGCGACATGGCGCGGGACGGCGAGAGCGAGCGCGTGGTGGCCGAGGCGGCGGAGCGGCTCGGCGGGCTGCAGGGGCTGGTGAACAACGCCGGCGGGATGCTCGGCCGCGTGCCCACCGCGGAGATGAGCGACGCGCACTACGAGCGGGTGATGAACCTCAACGCGCGCTCCGTGCTGGCCGCGACCCGCGCCGCCCACCCGTTCCTGCGCGAGCGCGGCGGCTTCGTCATCAACACGACGTCGATCGCGGCGCGCAACGGCGGCGGCGGCGGCGCGATCCTCTACGCCGCCGCCAAGGGGTTCGTCTCGACCATCACCCACGGCCACGCCAAGGAGTTCGTGGGCGACAACATCCGGGTGAACGCGGTCGCCCCCGGCGTCGTCGCCACCCCGTTCCACGACCGCTACACCAGCCCGGAGCAGCTCGAGGCGCAGCGCCGCACCATCCCGATGGGGCGCGTCGGCACCTCCGAGGACTGCGTCGGCGCGTTCCTGTTCCTCGCCTCCGACCTGCTCTCGGGCTACGTCACCGGGCAGATCATCGAGGTCAACGGCGGGCAGCTCATGCCATGAGCGCACCTCCCGCCGCCGACGGCACGAAGGCTCCCGCGACGCGGCGGTTCGGGCGCACCGGCTGGGAGCTGCCGGCGATCGGCTTCGGCGCCTGGGCGATCGGCGGCGCCTGGGGCGACGTGTCGGACGCGGACGCGCACGCGGCGCTCGGCGCGGCGCTGGACGCCGGCGTGGGGTTCATCGATACCGCCGACGTCTACGGCGACGGGCGCTCCGAGCGGCTGATCCGCGACGTGCTGCGCGGGCGGGCAGGGCCGCGCCCGGTCGTGGCCACCAAGGCGGGGCGCAGGCTCGATCCGCACACGGCGGAGGGCTACACCGCGGCGAACCTGTCCGCCTTCGTCGACCGGAGCCGGGCCAACCTCGGGGTGGACTGCCTCGACCTGGTGCAGCTCCACTGCCCGCCGCCGGCGGTGTACCGCGACGGGCACGGGGCATTCGCGGCGATGGACGCGCTGGCCGCGAACGGGCGCGTGCGGTTCTGGGGCGTGTCGGTGGAGACGGTGGAGGAGGGGCTGCGCGCGATCCGCCACGACTCCGTGGCCTCGGTGCAGATCATCTACAACATGTTCCGCCAGCGCCCGGCCGAGCGGTTCCTGCGCGAGGCGGCGGCGCGCGGCGTGGCGGTGATCGTGCGCGTGCCGCTCGCCAGCGGGATGCTGAGCGGCAAGCTGACCCGCGACAGCACCTTCGCCGCCGACGACCATCGCAGCTTCAACCGCCACGGCGAGGCATTCGACGTCGGCGAGACCTTCTCGGGCGTGCCGTACGACGTGGCGCTCGACGCGGTGGACGCGCTGCGCGCCGTGGTTCCGGGGGGTGCGACGATGGCGCAGTTCGCGCTGCGCTGGGTCCTGATGGACGAGGCGGTCAGCGTCGCCATCCCCGGCGCGCGCAACGCGGCGCAGGCGCGGGGCAACGCGGCGGCGGCGGGCCTGCCCTCGATCGACGCGGGCACGATGCAGGCGGTGCGGGGGATCTACGAGCGGCTGGTCGCGCCGCACGTCCATGGGCGCTGGTAGGGCAGGCAAGCAAGGCTGGGCTCCCCCTCCGCTGCCCCTTCCGACGGCCCAAGCGGATCGTCGGAACCTTTGGCAGCTCCGCCCACACCCGCCCCGGCTTCAAGGCGGGGGCGAGCCGCCCTGGACCGGCGCTCCTGAAGGAAGGCCAGTAGGCGCCTGTTGCCGGATCATCCCGGCCCGTCCGCGGCGCCGCTGCATCCTGTGGCGTGGATCGTGCCGTGCGCGGAGCCGTGCGGCGCGTGGAGCGTGAAGGACAGCGCCAGCAACCTGTGGTCCGGCGAGACCGACGCGTCGGCCTCGGAGGGGTTGTCCGGGTCCAGGGCCGGGTGGCGCAGCGGCACGCGCCAGAGCCGCGGCGAGTCGGCCGGCGCCGGGTCGAGCGTCAGGCTGGCGTCGCGCCGGAAGCCGGGCAGGAACACCGGCACCGGGGCGGGGCGGTCGGGCAGCCAGCGCACCCAGTAGAACGCCAGGGCGAGGGGCGTGCGCAGCCCCGGCGCCGCGCGGGCGAGGTCCAGGTCGGGGCGGCGCTCCGGGCGGGTGGCGTCATAGTCGGGCAGCCAGGGCGCGCCGAAGCTCGCCGGGTCCCAGTGCGCCTGGAAGCCGGGGTGGCGGTCGCGGAGCTGGGCGGCGGTCTTCGCCTGCACCCGCCAGGCCCGCAGCGCGTCGCCGTCGCGGCGGAAGACGTCCCAGGACTGGCGCACGACGCGTCCTGCGGAGAGGGAGCGGGTGTTGGCCGCGACCCGGAGCAGCGTGTCGCCGCGCCAGGTGGTGGTCTCCTGCACGAGGTAGCGCACGTCGAGCAGCCACCAGGCGGTGGCGCGCAGGTCGAGGGTCACGTCCACGGTGCGCTCGCCGTCGGGGGCCGCCGAGACGAGGGTGGTGGCGACGACGTGGCCGGCATGGTCGGTGGTGCCCTCGAAGCGGCAGCGCTCGGCGGCGCGCAGGGGCGGGGCGAGGGTGAGCGCGCAGAGGAACGCGGCGGAGCGGAGCGGGGGCGTCATGTGGGGCATGTGTGGCGGGGGGCGGGGAGGAAGCAAGGTTGAGGCTCTGCCTCAAACTCCGCCAAAGGCTCGCCTTTGGAATCCATTCCTTAAGTAAAGCCGGTCCAGGGGCGGCTCGCCCCTGGCGGGTCTGGGCAGAGCCCAGCCTTGCTTGCTGGCAGATCGGCGTCAGTCCTCCACCCGTCCCCTGAGTCGCTTGGTGGTGGATCGCTGCGCCTTGCCTTCCAGGCGGCGCCGTTTCTCCCCCAGCGACGGCCGCGTGGGCCGGCGCACGGTCTGCGGCTCGGCCGCCTCGCGCAGGATCTCCACCAGCCGGGCCACTGCGTCGTCGCGGTTGCGCTCCTGCGAGCGGAACCGGCTGGCGGCGATCACCACCACGCCGTCCAGCGTCAGGCGGCGCCCCGCGAGCCGCTGCGCCCGCGCGCGCACCCGGTCCGGCACCGAGGGCGAGCCGCGCAGGTCGAAGCGGAGCTGCACCGCGGTGGCGACCTTGTTGACGTTCTGCCCGCCCGGCCCGGAGGCGTGGATGAAGCGGAACACCAGCTCGCCCTCGTCCAGAGACAGCCCCGGCGCGTAGGAAATCGGCATCGGCCCCACCGTGTCGGCCCGCGCCGGCGGCGGGCCTGCTCAGGCCGCACAGCCTAGCCCGACAGCGCCGGCCGGGCCAGCGGGAGGCTGCCCGCGGCTCGAAGGGTGTGATGTATCGGCCAGGAAGCAAGGCTGGGCTCTCCCTCCGCTGCCCCTTCCAACGACCCAAGCGGGTCGTCGGAACCTTTGGCAGCTCCGCCCAGACCCGCCAGGGGGGAAGCCCCCTGGACCGGCTTTAAGGAAGGCGATCCAAGGGCCCAGCCCTTGGCGGAGTTTGAGGCAGAGCCTCGACCTTGCTTGCCTGTCTGTTTGCTCCGAGCAGCCGGCGGCGTCAGGCGGCGTCCTCGCGCCGGTCGCGCACCTTCACGTAGGCGAGCTGGGCGTGGGTGTCGCAGTACGGTTTGCCGGCCATCGACTCCGCGTCGCAGAACCGGAACGAGCGTGTGCCCGGCTCGCCGATCGGCCAGCAGCACGGCACCACCCGCTGGCGGCGCGGCGCCGCCGCCGGGCGCACCGCCGCCGCTGCGCGCACCGGGACCAGGCGGGGCGGGCTCGCTGGCGCGGCGGGCCCGTCCTCGGGCGCCGTGGCCGCCGCGGGAGTGCGGGCTGCGACCGGCGTGGCCGAATTGGCGGCGACCACACCGGGTACCGGGCCGGCCGCCCGCGCGGGAGCGGGCTGCGGGGAAAGGAGAATGTCGCCAGGGTGGTGATGGGCGCGCGGTGCCGGCTGGCTGCCGGGCCGCTCGTCCTGGCCCCGTGACGGCGGGGCGGCGTCGGGCTGCTCCATCGAGGGCAGGGTCGGACCGGTGGCGCGGCGTGGCGCGGCGGGAGCGACGCCGCGGCGGATCGGGGACGGGCGGGCCGGCAGGTCCAGGCGGTGCGCCTTGCCGACCACGGCGTTCTTGGTGACGCCGAGGCGGCGGCCGATCTCCGCGGTGGACAGCCCCTCGTCCCACAAGGCGCGCAGGCTCAGGATGACGGCATCGGTCCAGTCCATCTGGTGTACTCCGGGCTGCGGCGACCACTACATGCGGTGCAGCCTAGAGGAGCGTGGACCGCTTCTCAACGCGGCGGACACAGAAACTTGTGGACGGATCGGGTATAACCACAAGATCTGGTGGGTAAGTCGCGACGGGCTGGGGACGCCCGAAGGTGGCGGCCCAGCCCTGCGGCGCGCGGTCGCGCGGGGGCCGGATCAGCCGTGATGGACGGTCGTGGTCTCGCGCGTCGTCGTGGTGCCGGCAGCCGTCGTCACGCCGGGCGCCGCGATGGTGCCGGCGGGGCGGTCTGCGGTGGCCTCCATCGAGGCGTCGCCGTCGTCGGCCATGTTCTTCTTGAACGACTTGATGCCCTTGGCGAAGTCGCCCATCAGCGAGCTGACCTTGTTGCCGCCGCCGAACAGCACCAGCACCACTGCCAGCACGATCAGCCAATGCCAGATGCTCAGGCTACCCATGTCCACTCTCCACAGCAGGGCCGGCAGCGCGGCTGCGCCTCTCGGCCGATTGAACGCGGCATACCGCCTCGGCAGATGGCGCACGGGCCTGGCAAAGGCAAGTGCGCGCAGGAAGGGGCAGGAAGCAAGGTTGAGGCTCTGCCTCAAACTCCGCCAAAGGCTCGCCTTTGGAATCCACTACTTAGTAAGGCCGGTCCAGGGGCGGCTCGCCCCTGGCGAGTCCAGGGCAGAGCCCTGGCCTTCCTGCCTTGCCGTGTCAGCGCGTCTGCTGGATCGCCGACAGCAGCCAGCGCCCGCCGCGCGAGCGCAGGAACGTCCACAGCTCCGTGACCGTGACCCGCTCCGTGGCGCTGCCGTCCACGACGCGCCCGCTGCCGTCCAGGGTGACGTCGAGCATGGAGAAGCGCATCGCGACGGTGGCATACTCGCGCGCGCCCTCGGACCAGGCCTCCGACAGGTCGCCGCGGTCCAGGTTGACCGCGGTGACGGCGTTGCGCACGCCGCGGCTGGCCTGCTCGGCGAGCTGCTCGCCGAAGTAGCTGACCATCTCGGGGGTGGCGAGGCGCTGGAGGCCGGCGAGGTCGGCCGCGGACCAGGCGGCCTGCACGTCGCGCAGCACTCCCTCGAACGCGCGGTAGTCGTCGGGCGTGACGGTCAGCGCGGCGCCGCGCGCGGCGGCCTGGCCGCCCGACGGCATCCCGGGCCGCGCCTGCGCCATGTTGCCGCGCATCATACCGCCGAGGCCGCCCAGCGCGCCGCCGAGGCCGCCGCCCAGGCCGCGCCCGGCAAAGGCGGGCTGGGCGCCGCCGGCGAAGCGGCGGTACAGCCAGCGGCCGATCAGCACCACGATGCCGATCTGCAGCAGCAGGCCGAGGAAGCTGGCGCCGCCGTCCATGCCGCCGAACAGGCCGTGGCCGAACAGCATCCCGCCGATGCCCGCGCCCACCAGGCCGCCGAGCAGGCCGGAGGTGAACATGCCGCGGCGCGACATGCCGCCGCCGAACGCGGGCTGCGCGCCGAAGCCGGGCTGCGGCGCGAGGCCGGGGCTGGGCGCGAAGCCGGGCTCTGAGCGGGGCGTCAGGCTGCGCTGCATCGGCTGGGCCGCGAACGGCGCGACGGCGGTGGGCGGCGGCGCGGAGAAGGTGCGCGCGCCGCGGCTGCCGAACGAGCCGCCGAAGCCGGGCCGAGCCAGGGCCAGGCCCGGCGCGAGGGCCAGGAGAAGTGCCAGGACGGAAAGGGTGCGGCGCATCGGGGTGGTCCGTTTCAGTGACGCAGCGGATATGGGAAGCGGCGGCGGGCATTGCGACAGGGGAAGAAAGGCCAGGGCTCTGCCCTGGACCCGCCAGAGGCAGCGCCCCTGGACCGGCACAACTTGGGGGAGTGCCCTGGTCCTCGTCGGGGTTTCCAAAGGCGAGCCTTTGGCGGGGTCCCCGCTTTCAGGCAGGGGGCAGAGCCCCTGGCCTTGCTTCAGGCCCCCGCCAGCGTCATCCCGTCCACCCGCACGGTCGGCGAGTCCGTGCCCCTGCGGAACACCAGGTCGTTGGCCGGCTGCATCCGCGCGAACATCTGCACGAGGTTGCCGGCGACGGTGATCTCGGACACCGGCTCTGCCAGCGCCCCGTCGCGGATCATGAAGCCCGAGGCGCCGCGGCTGTAGTCGCCGGTCAGGCCGTTGATCGCCGAGCCGATCAGCTCGGTGATGAACAGCCCCTCGCGGATGTCGCCCATCAGCTCGGCCGGCGTGGCGTCTCCCGGCGCGAGGTAGAGGTTCGTCGACGACGGCGAGGGCGGGCTGCCGGTGCCGCGCGCCGCGTGGCCGGTGGTGGCCAGGCCGAGCTGACGGGCGGTGCGGCTGTCGAGCAGCCAGGTGTCGAGCACGCCGTCGTCGACGATGGCGCGGGTGGCGGTCGGCGTGCCCTCGCCGTCGAACGGCCGAGAGCGCGGGCCCCGTCGGCGGCGAGGGTCGTCGATCACCTGGATGCCGCGGGCGAACACCGGCTTGCCGAGGCTGTCCTTGAGGAACGAGGTGCCGCGCGCGATCGAGGCGCCGTTGATGCCGGCGACCAGGTGGCCGATCAGGCTGCCGGCGCAGCGCGGATGGTAGACCACGCTCAGCGTCGTGGTGCGCGGGCGCGTCGGGTTCAGCCGGGCCAGCGCGCGGTCGGCGGCGGAGCGGCCGATGGTCGCTGCGTCGTCGAGGTCCTCCAGGTGCACGGCGGAGTGGTAGTCGTAGTCGCGCTCCATGGCGGTGCCGCTGCCGGCCAGGGCGGTGGCGGAGATGGAGTGGCCGGTGCGGGTGTAGCTTCCAGCAAAACCGTCCGACGTCGCCAGCCAGACGCGGGTGCGGCCGTAGCCGGCCTCGCCGCCCTCGGAGTTGGTGATCCCCGGCACGGCGCGGGCGGCGTCCTCCGCTGCGGCGGCGCGTTCGGTGAGCGCCTCGACGGTGGGCTCGGGGGTGGTGTCGCACAGGTCCAGCGCGTCCAGGTCCTGCGGCGGCGTCACCTCGCCGGACAGGCCGCCGTACGGGTCCTCGGGGACCACGCGGGCCATGGCGACGGCGCGCTGGGCGAGCGCGTCGAAGCGGGCGGGGTCGAGGCTGGAGGCGGAGACGATGGCGGAGCGGCGGCCGACGAACACGCGCAGGCCGAGGTCCACGCCCTCGGCGCGCTCCAGGTGCTCGGTCTGGCCGAGGCGGCGCGACACCGAGACGGACGTGCCGGCGACCAGCACCGTGTCGCAGGCGTCGGCGCCGGCGGCGCGGGCGCGGGCCATCAGCGCGGACAGGTGCTCCTCGGCGCGGCCCAGGGTGTCGGCGGGGGCGGCGAGCGCGGCGCTCATGCCGCGAGCCGGTCGACGATCGCGGACAGGCTCGGCACCTTCTCCGCCGGGCCCATCACCGCCAGCGTGGGCGCGCCGCGGAAGATGCGGGCGGCGGCGCGCTGCACGTCGGCCACCCTCACCGCGGCGAGCTTTGCCACCGTCTCCGCGGTGGGCACGGGGCGGCCGAACACCTGGATCTGGCGGGCGAGCTGCTCGCAGCGGCTGCCGGTGCTCTCCAGCGACATCAGCAGCGATGCCTTGACCTGCGCCCTGGCACGGTCGACCTCGGCCTGCCGCACCGTGGACTGCACGAGGCGCAGCTCCTCCAATGCCACGGGCATCAGCTCGCCGGCCTCCTTCTCGCCGGTGCCGGCGTAGATGCCGAACAGGCCGGAGTCCATGAACGGCGCGTTGAACGAGTACACCGAGTAGACGAGGCCGCGCTTCTCGCGGATCTCCTGGAACAGGCGTGAGGACATGCCGCCGCCGAGCAGCGTCGAGAGCAGCAGCGTCGGGTAGTAGTCCGGGTCGCCGTAAGGCACCGAAGGAAAGCCCAGCGTGATGTGCACCTGGTCGAGGTCGCGCTCCTCGCGGAACTCGCCGCCGGTGTAGCGGCCGGCGCTCGCCTGGTGCGGCATCACGGCAGGCAGGTCGGAAAAATGCTCGCCCACGAGGCGCAGGACCTCGTCGTGCTCCAGGTTGCCGGCGGCGGCGACCACGGCGTTGCCGGCGGCGTAGTGGCGGCGCATGTAGCCGGCGATGCTGTCGCGCGACAGGTCGCGGATGATCGCCTCCGTGCCGAGCGTCGGGCGGCCCATCGGCTGGTCGCGGAACGCGGTCTCCTGGAAGTGGTCGAAGATGATGTCGTCCGGCGTGTCGTTGGCCTGGCCGATCTCCTGCAGGATCACGCCGCGCTCGCGCTCCAGCTCCTCGGGCGCGAACGCGCTGTGGGTCAGGATGTCGCCGATGATGTCGGCGCCGAGCGCCAGGTCCTCCTTGAGCATCTTGACGTAGTAGGCGGTCTGCTCGCGCGCGGTGTAGGCGTTGATGTGGCCGCCCACGTTCTCCACCGCCTCCGCGATCTCGGCGGCGTTGCGGCGCGCGGTGCCCTTGAACGCCATGTGCTCGAGGAAGTGCGAGACGCCGTTCTCCGCCGCCTCCTCGTTGCGCGTCCCGGTCGCGACGTAGGCGCCGAAGCTCACGGTCTCGACGCGCTCCATGCGCTCGGTGACCACGGTGAGGCCAGAGGGCAGGCGGGTGACGCGCACCGCGTCCGACGCGCCCGAGGCACCGCCGCCGGCCGGCATCGCCGTCTCGGCATGGGCGGTCCCGGCATGAGCAGTCTGGGCATGGGCAGTCTGGGCGGAGGCGGTCCCGGCGTGCGTGGAGCCAGAGGCGACGGTCATGCGGCGTTCCTTCGTACGGAGGCGCGCACCAGCGCCTCGATGGCTGCGAGGTTGGCGGGCGCGCGGGAGAAGCGTTCCTCGCGCTCATATAGGTCGGACAGGCGCGCCGGCAGCGGGGGACGCCGCCCCACCGCGCGCTCCACCGCGTCGGGGAACTTCGCCCCGTGCGCCGTGGCGAGCGCGATCACCGGCAGGTGCGGCGTCGGCAGGGCGCGGGCGGCGGCGATGCCGATGGCGCTGTGCGGGTCGGCCGCGTAGCCGCACTCCGCGTCGAGCCGGCGCATCTCCGCGATCGTGCCGGCGTCGTCCAGGCGGAAGCCGTGGAACAGGGTGCGCGCGCGCTGCCACGCCGTGGCGGGCACCGGCATGGCGCCGTCCGCGCGGAACGCGGCCATGCTGCGCGCGGTGGCGAGGGCGTCGCGGTCGAGCAGCTCGAACAGCAGGCGCTCGAAGTTGGAGCTGACCTGGATGTCCATCGACGGCGACAGCGACGGCTCCACGCCGCGCGCGCTCATGTCGTTGGCCTCCAGGAAGCGCACCAGGATGTCGTTGCGGTTGCTGGCCACGATCAGCCGGCTGATCGGCAGGCCCATGCGACGCGCCGCCCAGGCCGCGAACACGTTGCCGAAGTTGCCGGTCGGCACGCTGAACGCCACCGGGCACTCCGGCGCGCCCAGCGAGAGCGCCGCGTACACGTAGTACGGGATCTGCGCGGCGATGCGCGCCCAGTTGATCGAGTTGATCGCCGACAGCCGCATCTCCGCGCGGAACGGCGCGTCCGCGAACATCGCCTTCACCAGGTCCTGGCAGTCGTCGAAGGTGCCGGCCACGCCGATGTTGCCGATGTTGGGGGCGTGCACCGTGGTCATCTGGCGGCGCTGCACCTCGCTGGTGCGGCCTTCTGGGTGGAGCACGACGACGTCGATGCGGCGGCGGTCGCGGCACGCCTCGATCGCCGCCGAGCCGGTGTCGCCCGAGGTCGCGCCCACGATGGTCACGCGCTCGCCGCGCTCGGCCAGCACGTGGTCGAACAGCCGCCCGAGGAGCTGCATCGCCATGTCCTTGAAGGCGAGCGTCGGGCCGTGGAACAGCTCCAGCGACCACAGGTTCGCCCCGAGCTGCACCAGGGGCGCCACCGCCGGGTGGCCGAAGCCGGGGCCGTACGCCTCGCGGCACAGGCGCTGCAGCGTGGCGAAGGCGACGCTCTCGCCCAGGAAGGGCTGCATCACGCGGGCGGCGACCTCGGCGTACGGCAGGCCGCGCATGGCGCGCAGGTCGGCGGCGCTCAGCGTGGGCCAGGACTCGGGCACGAACAGGCCGCCGTCCTCGGCGAGGCCGGCGAGGAGGACGCCGGCGAAGTCGCGCGGGGGGGCGTGGCCGCGGGTGGAGATGTAGCGCATGGCGGGCATACTAGGGCGGGGGCGGACAAGGCAGCAAGCAAGGCCGGGTTCCCCCTCCGCTGCCATTCCAACGATCCAAGCGGATCGTCGGAACCTTTGGCAGCTCCGCCCAGACCCGCCGGGGGCGAGCCGCCCCTGGACCGGCTTCACTAAGTAGTGGATTCCAAAGGCGAGCCTTTGGCGGAGTTTGAGGCAGAGCCTCAACCTTATCTTGCCTCACTCGGCGTTCAGGACGTGGACCATCGCCGCGACCCCGATCACCGGCACCAGCAGGTTGAGCCCCGGCACCGCCGCCGCCGCCGCCAGCGCGGCGCCCTGCAGCAGCACCGCGCCGCGGCGCCTGTCGTAGGCGGCGCGCGCGGCCTCGCGGCCCATGCGGCGCATCGCCACCGCGACGAACAGGCCGCGCCCGATCGCCCACGCCGCCACCGCCCAGCCAAGCAGCAGCCCGATGCCCGGCAGCAGCAGCGCCAGCAGCAGGGCCACGACGTTGAGTGCCAGCACCGCCGCGCCGAGCGCCGCGCCGTCCCAGGCCTGCGCCGCGAGGGTGGCGCCGCGCGGCTCGGGCAGGGCGGGGTACCAGGCGTGCTCCACGGCGCGGGCGACGCGCTCCAGATAGAAGGTGCCGATCACCACGGCGACGGGCTGGAACAGGAACACGGCCGCCGCCGCCGCGAGCAGGGTGGCCGCGGCGCCGCCCAGCCAGGACCAGACGCCGAGCCACGCACCCGCACCGTGGGCCGCCAGCCAGGCGTGCGCGCCCCAGGCCGCGGCCCAGCACAGCAGGGCGAAGCCCGCCGCGGACCACAGCACGGAGCGGAGCAGCACGCCGGCGAACACCGGGTCGGCGAGCTGGCGCAGGGCGCGGAGCAGCGGCACGGCCGTCAGCGGGCCTGCCCGGGGCGTCGTGGCCGCAGTGTCGGCGCACCGTTGCGGCCAGGTGCGCCCCGGGGTGGATGGCGCGGCGCACGGCGGAAGTGCCGGGCAGGGTGGAGCGGGTCTGGATGGGGCGACGCCGCGGCCTGCGCGGGCGCCCGGGCGATGCGCCGCGCGCGCGGCGGGAACGCGATGCTGGGCATGGCGGGACCATGCCCGCCGGATGTCGCGAGGACAAGGCGGGGCCGGGCGGCGCCGAACCTGGGCCGCCCGCCGCCGGGCAGACGCCTGTCTGGGCGTGCGTCACGCCACCTCACTCTCTTGTACCGATGGCCCTCCGCGCTGACCGGCGAAGCAAGCAAGGTTGAGGCTCTGCCTCAAACTCCGCCAAAGGCAGGCCTTTGGAATCCACTTGTTTCAGCAAGGCCGGTCCAGGGGCGGCTCGCCCCTGGCGGGTCCCCGCCTTCAAGCAATGGGCGGAACCCGGCCTTGCCCGGCGATTGCCGCCCCGCCGGTCCCGGTGATACGAGCCCTCGCCGGCGCAGGCCACGCGCCGCCATCCCGGGGACCGCCCATGCAGCCAGCACGCTTCGACCTTCTCGGCATAGGCAACGCGATCGTGGACGTGGTCGCCGCGGTGCCGCACGACTTCCTGTCGCGCCACGACATGCGGCCGGGCGCCATGGCGCTGATCGACGCCGACGCCGCGGCGCGGCTGACCGAGGCGCTGCCCGGCGCGCGGCAGTTCAGCGGCGGCTCTGCGGCCAACACCTGCGCGGTGGCGGCGGCGCTGGGCGCGCGGGTGGCGTACGTGGGCAAGGTCGCGGCGGACCCGCTGGGCGAGGCGTTCGCGCGCGACATCGCGGCCTCGGGCGTGCACTTCCCGACCGCGCCGCTTTCGGGGGGCGCGCCCACCGCGCGCTGCCTGGTGCTGGTGACGCCGGACGCGCAGCGCACCATGAACACGTTCCTGGGCGCCTCGGTGGCGTTCGGCGAGCACGACGTGGACGAGGCGCTGGTGGCGGACTCGGCGGTGACGTACCTGGAGGGCTACCTGTTCGACCCGCCGGCGGCGCAGGCGGCGTTCCGGCGCGCGGCGGCGGCGGCGCACGCGGCGGGGCGGCAGGTGGCGCTGTCGCTGTCGGACGCGTTCTGCGTGGACCGGCACCGCGATGCGTTCCGGGCGCTGGTGCGTGGCGAGGTCGACATCCTGTTCGCCAACGAGGCGGAGGTTTGCAGCCTGTACGAGTGCGACCGCTTCGAGGACGCCGCCGCCCTGGCGCGCGGCGAGGTCGGGCTGGCGGCGCTGACGCGCAGCGAGCAGGGCAGCGTGCTGTACCGTGGTCAGGAGAGCGTGGTGGTGGCGGCGGCGCCGGCCGAGGTGCTCGACACCACCGGGGCGGGCGACGCCTACGCGGCGGGGGTGCTGGCGGCGCTGGCGGCGGGGCGGGGGCTGGCGGAGGCGGGGCGGGTCGGCAGCGTCGCGGCGGCCTCGGTGATCGCGCAGTACGGGGCGCGGCCGCCGGCGGGGCTGCGGGCGCTGGCGGGGCTGTAGGCGGGGCGGGGCTGTAGGCGGAAGCAAGGAAGGTTGAGGCTCTGCCTCATCCGCCAGAGGCTCGCCTCTGGAACCCACCACTTCAGTGAATCGGTGTCCAGACGCCTCATGCTTGAAGGAGGGGGTCTTTGGCGGATCCGGGCGGAGCTGCCCAAAGGTTGCGATGGCCCGCTTGGGCCATTGGAATGGGCAGCGGAGGGGAGCCCAGCCTTGCCTGCCTTCTTGCCGTTGACCAAGGCGCAGCCCGCTTCGTGAGTGGCGCCGCTGCAACCGCGCCGGCGCTGCGGAGTAGGGGCTGCATCCATATCTGTTCCGGAGACCGCCATGCGCCCCTTCGCCCTCGCTGCCCTGCTGGCCCTCGGCGCCGCGACGCCCGCGCTGGCGCAGGCCACCAGCGCCCCGACCGCGATCGGCGGCCGGCCTGGCCAGCAGGGCGCGGGTGACAACAGCACCTCGGGCAGCGTGGCCGGCGGCAGCGGCGGCACAGGCGGCATGCACGCCGGCCCGGCCTCGCCGGGCGGCGCGGGGTCCAGCCTCTCCAGCAGCACCCAGTCGTCCGGCAGCGGCAGTTCCGGGATGGCGGGCGGGGTTGCCGGCTCCGGTGGCGCCGCGGGGACCGGCAGCACGACAGCCCACTGACCCGGTGCGCACGGCCGGGCGGGGCGACACCGCGGCGGTGACGGAGGCTGGCGCGGCGCAGCCGGCGAAGCCTGCGGCAGAAAGCGGTGGCGCGGAAGCAAGCAAGGCTGGGCTCTCCCTCCGCTACCCATTCCAATGACCCAAGCGGGCCATCGGAACCTTTGGGCAGCTCCGCCCAGACCCGCCGAAGGTTTCCTCCTTCAAGCATGGGGGCCTCTGGACACCGATTTACCGAAGTGGCGGATTCCAGAGGCGAGCCTTTGGCGGGGTTCCCGCTTCCAAGCATGGGGGCAGAGCCCCTGCCCTTCCGAAGGCGTCCATCGAGCGCCGCCGCGGTTTTCCCTCGCACTCGGGCGTGCGCCGCCCTATGTGTGCGCCGCAGCATGACACGCGCCGCGCTCCGGTGTCGTGGCCGGCCCCATGGGTCCGGCCCGGCCGCCGACCCGGCGCAGCCGTCCGGAGCGAGGGGCGGGGTCCCCCTCGGCGCCGCCCCCGGGCCGCGCACGCACAACACCGCGCCGCAGCCACGGCGCCAGACGCAGGCAGCCGCATGGACATCCGCAACATCGCCATCATCGCGCACGTCGATCATGGCAAGACCACCCTCGTCGACCAGCTCCTGCGCCAGTCCGGATCGTTCCGCGAGCACCAGCAGGTGCAGGAGCGCGCCATGGACCGCAACGACCTGGAGCGAGAGCGCGGCATCACCATCCTCGCGAAATGCACCAGCGTCGTCTGGCGCGACAGCCGCATCAACATCATCGACACGCCGGGCCACGCCGACTTCGGCGGCGAGGTCGAGCGCATCCTCAACATGGTCGACGGCGTGATCGTGCTGGTGGACGCCGCCGAGGGCGCGCTGCCGCAGACCAAGTTCGTGCTCACTAAGGCGCTCGCGCGCGGCATCAAGCCGATCGTGGTCGTCAACAAGGTCGACCGCCAGGACGCGCGCCCGGACGAGGTGCACACAGAGATGTTCGACCTGTTCGCGGCCCTCGGCGCCAGCGACGAGCAGCTCGACTTCCCGATGCTCTACGCCTCCGGCCGCAACGGCTGGGCGGACACCACGCTGGAGGGGCCGCGCCGCGACCTGGCGCCGATGTTCGACATGGTGATGGACCACGTGCCGCCGACGCGCCTGGACAAGGAGGCGCCGTTCGCGATGGTCGCCTCGATCCTGGACTACGACAACTTCCTGGGCCGTGTGCTGACGGGCCGCGTCGAGCAGGGCCGCGCCAAGCTGAACATGCCGGTCAAGGTGATGCGCCAGGACGGCAGCGTGGTCGAGACCGGGCGCCTCACCAAGCTGATGAGCTTTCGCGGGCTGGAGCGCGTCACGGTCGAGGAGGTCGAGGCGGGCGACATCGTGGCCGTCGCGGGCCTGACGGACTCCACGATTCCCGACACCATCGGCGCGCCGGAGATGACGGCGCCGCTGTACGCGATCCCGGTCGATCCGCCGACGCTGTCGATGACGTTCCGCGTCAACGACGGGCCGCTGGGCGGGCGCGAGGGCAAGAAGGTGACGTCGCGCCAGATCCGCGACCGGCTGTTCCGCGAGGTCGAGGGCAACGTCGCCATCAAGATCACCGAGAGCCAGGAGAGCGAGGCGTTCGAGGTGGCGGGCCGCGGCGAGTTGCAGCTCGGCGTGCTGATCGAGACCATGCGCCGCGAGGGGTTCGAGCTGACCATCGGGCGTCCCCGGGTGCTGACGCGCAGGAACGAGGAGACCGGCGAGCGAGAGGAGCCGATGGAGGAGGTGCTGGTCGACGTGGACGAGCCGTACTCCGGCGTGGTCGTGGAGAAGATGAGCCGGCGCAAGGGCGTGATGCAGGACATGCGCCCGTCCGGCGGCGGCAAGGTGCGGCTGACGTTCCGCATCCCGGCGCGCGGCCTGATCGGCTACCACGGCGAGTTCCTCACCGACACGCGCGGCACCGGCATCATGAACCGCATCTTCGACGGCTACGCGCCGTGGGTCGGGCCGATGGAGGGGCGGCGCAACGGCTCGCTGATCTCGTCCGAGCCGGGCGAGGCGGTGCAGTATGCGCTGTGGTACCTGCAGGAGCGCGGCACGCTGTTCGTCGATCCGGGCGACAAGGTGTACGTGGGGCTGATCCTGGGCGAGCACTCGCGCGAGAGCGACCTCGACGTGAACCCGATCAAGGAGAAGAAGCTCACCAACGTCCGCGCGTCGGGCAAGGACGAGGCGATGCTGCTGATCCCGCCGCGCCGGATGAGCCTGGAGCAGGCGATCGCCTACATCGAGGACGACGAGCTGGTCGAGGTCACGCCGAGCGCGGTGCGGCTGCGCAAGCGATACCTGGACCCGAGCGAGCGCAAGCGGAACGAGAAGAAGTCGGACAGCCAGGCGGCTTGAGCCTGTTTCGGACCGAAGGAAGGCCAGAGGCTCTGCCTCTGGACTCCGCCAAAGGCTGAGCCTTTGGAATCCATCTTCTTAAGCAATGGGATCAAAGGGCCTCCGGCCCTTTGCGGGTTTGGGCAGAGCCCAACCTTGCTTCCTTGCTGAGGGACCGCCGGCTTTTCCTGATGCTGGCTTTCGGCTTCGCCACCGGCCTGCCCCTGCCCCTGACCGGCCTGACGCTGCGCCAGTGGCTCAGCGAGCACGGCGTCTCCCTGGCCGCGATCGGCCTGACGGCGTGGATCGGCCTGTCCTACACCCTGAAGTTCCTGTGGGCGCCGTTGCTCGACCAGGTGCGCCCGCCGTTCGGGCTGCGCCGGCTGGGGCGCAGGCGCGGCTGGCTGGTGGCGATCCAGGCGGCGCTGGCGGCGGCGCTGCTGGCGCTGGCCTGGTCGGACCCGTCGCGCGCCCCGGCGCTGGTGGCGGTGGCGGTCGGCGTGGCGTTCCTGTCGGCGAGCCAGGACATCGTGGTCGACGCCTGGCGCATCGAGACCTTCCCGCAGGCGGCGCAGGGTGCCGCGATGGCGGCCTACGTGTGGGGCTACCGGGTGGCGCTGCTGGCGTCGGGCGCGGGGGCGCTCGGGCTGGCGGGGCCGCTGGGCTGGCACTGGGCGCTGTCGTGCATGGCGGGGCTGTCTGCGCTCGGCGTCGCGACCAGCCTGCTGGCGGCGGAGCCGGCGGCGGTGCTGGCGGCGCACGTCGAAGGCGTGGCGGGGCGGCTGCGCGGCGCGGTGGTGACGCCGCTGCGCGAGTTCCTGGGGCGGCCGGGGGCAGGCGAGGTGCTGGCCTTCGTGCTGCTGTTCAAGCTGGGCGAGGCGCTGGCGGGGCCGATGGCGATCCCGTTCTACCACGACATGGGGTTCGATCGGGCGGCGGTGGCGCGCGCGCTGTTCCTGCCGTCGCTGACGGCGAGCCTGGCGGGCTCTGCGGCGGGCGGGCTGCTGGTGGCGCGGGTCGGCGCCGGGCGGGCGCTGGTGCTGACGGGGTTCGCGCAGATGGCGACGCTGCTGCTCTACCTCGCGGTCGCGGCGTCGCACGGGGACGTGCGGGTGCTGTATCTCAAGGTGCTGGTCGAAGGCTTCGCCGAGGCGATGGCGGACGCGGCGTTCATCGCCTACCTGTCGGGGCTGTGCGCGGTGGCGTACACGGCGACGCAGTACGCGCTGCTGTCGTCGCTGGCGGTGGTCGGCGTGCGCACGCTGGGCGGGCTGTCGGGGTTCCTGGCGCAGGCGCTGGGGTGGGTGCCGTTCTATGGCGTGGCGGTGCTGACGGCGCTGCCGGCGATGCTGGTGATGGTGCACCTGCTGCGGCGGTTCCCGGGGGGGGCGTCGAAGGAAGCGGGGACAGAGGCTCTGCCTCTGGACTCCGCCGGGGCCTGAGGCTCCGGACCCACACACGTTCAGCAAGTCGCGGGCGAAGGCCTGCACGGCTGGCGTGTGGGGCTTGGTGCGGGCACACTTCGGCGGTCTGAGTGCGCGGGGTGAGGATGGCGGAGGCGAGCGCGGTGAGACTGCGGCCGGGCGTGTTCCGCACGGCGGGAAGAGCGTGGCGCAGTACCTGGGACGCGCTGCTGCAGATGCCGTTCGCGTTCCTCATCACGGCGCTGGCGACCGTGCTGCTCAGCGTGGCGCTGTCCTTCCTCGGCGTGAGCCGGACTCAGGCGCTGGCGCAGGCCGGGCATCCCACGCCAACCGATTCGGGCTGGACCGCCGCCGTCGTGGCCCTGGCCTCCCTCTGCACGCTGGTGTTCCAGTCGCTGACCGTCGCGCCGCTGGCAATCGCCATCCACCGCTTCGTGCTGCTGGGGGAACGCTCGCCGCTGCTGCCGGTCGTGCCGCTGGGCCGGGTGCTGCGGTTCGCCGGGTGGCTGATCGCCCTCGGCGTCGCCAGCAGCATCCCGGCGCTGCTCAACCTGGTGCCGTTGCCGGGCGCGACCCTGGTCGGGTTCGCCATCCTGATCGTGGTCACGGTCGTGCTGATGCGTCTGACCCTGTTGTTCCCCGCCGTCGCGGTACAGGCTCCTGGCGAGCCGGCACGGCTGGGCTGGCGCGAAACGCGCTGGCAGTTCTGGCGGATCTTCGCCGTGCTGTTCGTCACGGGGCTGCCGGCGCTCCTGGTCGGGGGCGCGATCCTGCTGCTGGTCCTGCGGTTCGATCCCGCGGCGACACCGCAGAGTGCGCTGCAGGAAACTTTTTCGTCGCCGCTGTGGTCAGTCTTCGATGTCCTGAGCGTCGCGCTGGGAGCGGCGGCCGCGTCGTGGCTGTTCGTCGGCTACAGACTGGCGCCTGGTGCACACGAAGGCGTGCCAGCGGTGCCGGAGTGATCGCGGCCAAGACAGGCAAGGCCGGGCTCTGCCCGGACCCGCAAAGGGCCGGCGGCCCTTTGATCCCATTTCCTAAGTAAGAGACTCCAAAAGCCAGCCCCTGACGGTCGAGGCCCCTGCCTGAAGGCAGGGCCTCGACCTTGCCTGCTTCCTGTCTTCAGGCCACCGGCTCTGGCACCATCTGCACGCGCGGCGCCTCGGCCCGCGGCGCGGTCTCGGGGCTGTCGCTCAGCATCTCGATGCGCCCGGTGATGGCGCCGCCGTCCTCGACCTGGAGCCGGCGGCAGCGCGCGGTGCCGAGCACCTTGCCGGTGGCGCGGACCACGAGGTTGCCGCGCGCGGTGAGCGTGCCGTCGATGGTGCCGGCGACCTCCGCCTCCTCGACCTCGACCTCGCCGCGGAACACGCCGCCCTGGGCGATCGACAGCTCGGCGGCGTGGATCATCGTGGCCTCCACGGTGCCCTCGACCACCAGGCGCTCCGCGTCCTGCACGACGCCCTGCACCGAGATGCCGCGCCCGACCACGAGCGTGCGGCGCTCCGCGGCCTGCGGGCGAGGCGGCTGGCTGGTGCGGCCGCCGGGCTGCTGCGCGCCGGGCGGGAGAGCCTGGAGGCCGTTGGTCAGGACGCCGGACATCGGCGATGGGCTGGGGGGCATGGGCGGGCGTGCCATGGTCGGGGCCTCCTTGGGCGGGGCAGGGAACGCGGGGCGGAACGGGGGCACGCCGAGGCCGGTGTCGACCGGGCCGGGCGGGGGGAACTCCACGGCGGGTGCGGGGAGCGCCTGCTCGAACAGCGTCGGGGCCAGCGCGTCGTCGGCGTCGTCGGGGCCGGGCTGGAGCGCCTCGGTCTCGTCAGGCTTGCGGCGTCTGAACAAGGAAACCTCCCTTCGCGTTGAGCATCCCGTCCCGGAGAGTCGAGTCGGGATCAACGTAGATTCAAGGGCCTAGCACCCGAAGCTCAGTCCTACAAGCGGTTGCGCGGTCGTTCTTGGAGTGTTCGCGCACCGCCGAGTCGACACACTCGCGCAACGGTTGCGCGCGGCGTCGTGCCGGGCGGATTTTTCCGGGGCTGCCAGGCAGCAAGCAAGGCTGGGCTCTCCCTCCGCTGCCATTCCAACGACCCAAGCGGGCCGTCGGAACCTTTGGCAGCTCCGCCCGGACCCGCCAGGGGCGAGCCGCCCCTGGACCGGCGTTACTTAAGGAATGGATTCCAAAGGCCTGCCTTTGGCGGAGTTTGAGGCAGAGCCTCAACCTTGCTTGCTCCCCGAGCCCTGCGTTGAGGAATTGGTCATCGAGGCAGCGGACAATGCCCGCCGGGCCTGCCGCCGTCGCGTGGCCCCGAACAGGACAGGGCGCAGCGGGATGAACACCACGGTCCTGCGGGCCCTGCGTCCCCTGCTGCTGGCCTCGGCCCTGGCCGGGTGCGCGGTCGAGCCGAGCCCGGGGGTCAGCCCGGACCTGCTGGCGGTGGAGGCGGGCGCCGACCCGGCGCGCAGCCTCGTGCTGATGCGCGCGCAGGCGGAGCGTTTCGCGCACCGGCCGTTCGTGGCCGACAACGCGGTCGGGCTTCTGGTCAATGGCCCGGCCTCGTTCGCGGCGCTGGGCGAGGCGATCCGCTCTGCGCGCACGCGCATCGACATGGAGAGCTACGAGTTCGACACCGTCGCGGGCGGCGAGTTCGCGGCGCTGCTGCTCGCCGCGCGCGCGCGGGGGGTGGAGGCTGACGCTCCACGACCTCCATCAGCCCATACAGGCTGCTCGCCGCGCGCGCGCGGGGGGTGGAGGTGAACCTGGTCTATGACGGCTGGGGCGCCGCCTCGACCCCGGCGGCGCTGTTCGACCGGCTGCGCGCCGGCGGGGTCCGGGTGCTGGAGTTCAACCCGCTGACGCCGAACGGCCGGGTGCCGGTCGACGTGAACCGGCGCGACCACCGCAAGCTGCTGTGCGTGGACGGGCGGCTGGCGATCACCGGCGGCGTCAACATCAGCAAGGTGTACCAGAACACGGCGGGGGCGGAGGCGGGCAATCCGGACGACGAGGCCTGGCGCGACACCGACGTGCGGATCGAGGGCCCCGTGGTGGCGCAGTTCGAGCGCTACTTCCTGCAGACCTGGCGCGGGCAGCACGGCCCCGCCCTGGCGGACCCGCCCGCAGCGCCGGGCGCAGGACCGGGTGCGCGACCGGGCGCAGGACCGGGTGGGGTCGAGGTGCTGGCCATCGACGGGGCGCCGGACAACGGGCAGCCGCTGATCTACCGCACGATGCTGGCCACGATCGCGCTGGCGCGGCGCTCGGTGCACCTGACCACCGGGTTCTTCGTGCCGACGCCGGAGCTGGTGGGTGCGCTGCAGGCGGCGGCGCGGCGCGGCGTGGACGTGCAGGTCATCGTGCCGGGGCGCAGCACCAGCGGGGCCGCGCTGGCCGGCGGGCGGGCGACGTATGGCGCGCTGCTGGAGGCGGGGGTGGGGGTGCACGAGTACCAGGGCAGGGCAGGATACTGCATGCCAAGACGGCGGTGGTGGACGGCGCGTTCTCCGCGGTGGGGTCGTCCAATCTCGACTGGCGCAGCACCGTCTGGAACAACGAGATCGACGCCGTGATCCTGGGCGCGGGCTTCGGCGGGCGGATGGAGGCGATGTTCGCGGCCGATGTCGCCGCGTCGCGCACGATCAGCCTGGCGGCGTGGCGGCGCCGCGGCCTGGGCGAGCGGCTGCGCGAGATGGAGGCGCGGCTGGTCCGGAGGCTGCTGTAGCGGCCCCTGCCACGCCCATGCTCCGTGACGCGCGGTGGTGTGCAGTTACGGCCGAAGCATAGGAGTCGCCGCCACCACTCTGTACAATCCCAACTTTGCGGTATCGCGTCACGGTTTTGCAACAGAGCGAGTTGCATATTTACAACGAGCGATGGAGATCGCACGGGCGCCGCATGAATCGCCGCCGGGCGGGCGTGGCGCGTGATGACATTGCCGTGGGTGAAACTTACAAGTTTGTCACTCCCGCTGACCGGACGGGCGTCACGCTGCCGCATGGCCACGGGCGGCGCAGGCAGGGCACCTGCCCGGGAACGCAAGGTTTCGGTGGCAACGGGCTTGGAAGAAGGGCGTGGTTCGATGGTTTTGAAGCGGTTGCATGGGGCCAAGGCCGGGATGAGGGCGTCGCTGATCTGCGCCACGGCGATCGTGAGCGTCGCGTCGCTCGCGCACGCCGACGAGCTGCAGGACCTCAAGCGGCAGACCGACCTGCTGCAGCGGCAGAACCAAGTGCTGATGCGCCGGATCGAGACCATCGAGAAGACGCAGCGGTCCAGGCGGACCAGCACCGCCGCCGCCGAGTCGCAGGGCGGGGCGGGATCGGTGCCTCCGGCCGCGCCGAACGGCTACGGCACGACGCCTGGCGGCGTCGCGCGCTACCCGTCGACGGGCGGCGGGCAGCTGCTGGGCAACGCCACCTCGCCCGGCGGCCCCGCCACCACGTCGGGCGCAGGCACGGTGCAGGAGCAGCGCACGGCGACGGCCGCGCCGGCCGCAGCCTCGATCGGCGGCACGCCCCCGATCCCCGCCACGAACGCGCTGACTTACCTGGGCGTCACCCTCTACGGCGGCGTCGACCTCGGCGTCGCCTACCAGACCCACGGCACGCCGCTGAGCAACACCTACGGGCCCGGCCTCGAGTACCTGATCTCCAGGAACAGCAACCGCTCGCTCGTCAGCCTCGCGCCCAACGCGCTCAGCTACTCCAACATCGGCCTGAAGGGCACCGAGCCGATCCTCCCCGGCCTGGCGGCGGTGTTCAACGTGCAGACGTCGTTCGTGCCGACCTCGGGGCAGCTCTCCAACGGTCCCGGCTCGCAGGCGCAGAACAACGGCGTGGCGCTGAACCGGCAGAGCTCGAACGGCGACTCCAGCCGCGCCGGCCAGCCGTTCAACGCCGCCGCCTATCTCGGCCTGAGCTCGGCGCGCTACGGCACCATCACGTTCGGCCGGCAGAACGCGTTCACGCTCGATGGCGTGATCGCCTACGACCCGCTGTTCGCCTCCAACGCCTTCTCGGTGATCGGCTTCCAGGGCGCCACCGCCGGCGCCGGCGACACCGAGGACGCGCGCCTCGACTCCTCGATCAAGTACCTGGTCAACTACGGCCCGATCCACGGCGGCGCGATGTACCAGCTCGCCGGCGGCAACGGCAAGTCGGTCAACCCCACCAACAGCGGCAGCCGCGGCACCTACCAGTTCGACCTCGGCGCCGAGTATCGCGGCCTCAACGTCGACGCGATCTACAGCCAGACCTACGACTCCGTGTCGGTGTCGGCGCTGACCGCCGCACAGGTCGCCACCGCGCCCGTGGGCTCGGTGTTCGGCTCGGTCTCCGACAACCAGTCCCTGATGCTGCTCGCCAAGTACAAGATCGGCAAGCTGCAGCTCTTCCTCGGCTACGAGAACATCCTCTACAGCAACCCGCGCGATCCCCTCGGGGTGGGCTCGACCTCGCTGGGCGGCTACAACCTCGGCGTCATCAACAACACGTCGTACACCAACAACAAGCTGCTGCAGATCTACTGGGGCGGCGCGCGCTACGCCGTCACCCGCAAATTCTCGGTGGACGCGGCTTACTACCGCGAGCACCAGAACAGCTACAGCGGCAACGGCTGCGGCAACGTCAGCCTGGGCACCTGCCGTGGCGACCTGAACGCCTACTCCCTGCTGCTCGACTACCGCCTGTCGCCGCGCTTCGACGTGTACGCGGGCGCCATGCTGTCCACGGTGTCCAACGGCCTGGCCAGCGGGTTCCTCTACAACACGACGATCGACCCCACGATCGGCGCGCGCTTCGCCTTCTAGGCGCGCCCCGCGGCGCGACGGCGACCGGCCAGGCGAGGGGTTCTGCCCCTCGGCCTGGCCGCGTCGTTTGTGAATACGCCAGTCAAGAAAGCAAGGTTGAGGCTCTGCCTCAAACTCCGCCAAAGGCAAGCCTTTGGAAACCGATTTACTTAAGTAATGGATTCCAAAGGCCTGCCTTTGGCGGGTCCAGGGCAGAGCCCTGGCCTTCCTTCCTGTTCAGCCCGTGCGCGCCGCCATCAGCGCCAGCCGCCGCCGTGCCGGCTCCGACATCGGCGCGGGCTCGGGTGCGTCCCAGGGCGGCAGCTCCTCGGCGCGGTGGCACGCCGCCTCGTGGCCGGGCGCCAGCGGGCGCAGCGCCGGGTCCTCGTCCGCGCAGCGTTGCAGCGCGAACGGGCAGCGCAGCCGGTAGCGGCAGCCCTGCGCCGGCGTGGCCTCCAGCGCCGGCTCCGGCGCCGCCGTCGCGTCGGGACGGCCGGCGGGGTCCGGGCGGGGTGCGGCTGCGAGGAGTGCGCGGGTGTAGGGGTGGCGCGGGGCGTCGAACAGCGAGTCGCGGCCCGCGACCTCGACCAGGCGCCCGGCCTGCATCACGCAGACGCGGTCGGCCATGTGGCGCACCACCGCGAGGTCGTGGGCGATGAACAGGTAGGACAGGCCGAGCCGCGCCTGCAGGTCGCGCAGCAGGTTGACCACCTGCGCCTGCACCGAGACGTCGAGCGCGGCGACCGGCTCGTCGCACACCACCAGCGCCGGGCCGGGGGCGAGGGCGCGGGCGATGCCGACGCGCTGGCGCTGGCCGCCGGACAGCGCGTGCGGGAAGCGCGCCGCGTGGTGCGCGCCCAGCCCCACCAGGGACAGCAGCTCGGCCACCCGCGCGGCGCGGGCGCTGCGTCCCGCGGCCCCGCGTCCGCCGATGGCGTGGACGCGCAGCGGCTCGGCCACCGTGTCGCCGACGCGGCGGCGGGGGTTGAGCGAGGCGGTCGGGTCCTGGAACACGAGTTGCAGGCGCCGGCGCAGGCGGCGCAGGGCACGGCCGCGGAGCGCTGTGACGTCGGCGCCGTCGAAGCGGATCGTGCCGCTGTCGGGAGAGTCGAGGCGCAGCACCAGGCGGGCCAGGGTGGACTTGCCGCTGCCGCTCTCGCCCACCAGCGCCAGGGTCTCGCCGCGCGCGACGCTGAGCGAGACTCCGTCGAGCGCGCGCTGCACCGGGCCAGGGCGGGCGAAGGGGTGCGCGCGGCGGCCGGGGTAGTGGCGCACCAGGGCGCGCAGCTCCAGGAGGGGGGGCTCCTCGGTCATGGAAAGGAAGCAAGGCTGGGCTCTGCCCAGACCCGCCAGGGGCGAGCCGCCCCTGGACCGGCTTTACTGAAGTGTTGGACTCCAAAGGCGAGCCTTTGGCGGGGTCCCCGCTTCCAAGCAGTGGGAGCAGAGCCCCTGGCCTTCCTCACGCCGCGCCCTCCACCGGCGCGCGCAGGCAGGCGGCCTCGTGCCCCGGGCCGAGCGGGCGCAGCGCCGGGTCCTCGGCCGCGCACGCCGGCGCGGCGAACGCGCAGCGCGGGTGGAAGCGGCAGCCCGGCGGCATCGCGCCCGGCGCCGGCACCACGCCGCCGATCGCCGGCAGCCGCCCCGACCGCCCGTCCGCCCCGGGCCGCGCCAGCGCCGGCTGGCACGCCAGCAGCCCCAGCGTGTAGGGGTGCTGCGGGTCCGCGAAGATCGCGCCGACCGGGCCGTGCTCCACCACGCGGCCGGCGTACATCACCGCGACCTCGTCGGCCATCTGCGCCACCACGCCGAGGTCGTGCGTGACCAGCAGGATCGCCATCGCGGTGCGGCGCTGGCGGGCGCGCAGCAGCGCCAGGATCGCCGCCTGTACGGTGACGTCGAGCGCGGTGGTCGGCTCGTCGGCGATCAGCAGCGCGGGGTCGGAGGCCAGCGCGATCGCCAGCATCACGCGCTGGCGCATGCCCCCGGAGAGCTGGTGCGGGTAGGCGCCCGCGCAGCGCGCGGGGTCGGCGATGCGCACGTCGTCGAGCGCCGCGACGACTCGCTCGCGCAGGGCGTGGCCGCGGGGTGGGCGCGCGTGCGGCGGTGCCGGCGTGGCGGGGTGGGCCAGCAGCGCCTCGGCCACCTGGGCGCCGACGCGCAGCATCGGGTTCAGGCTGGTCATCGGCTCCTGGAACACCATCGCGGCGCGCTGTCCTCGCACCGCGCGCATCGCCGCGGGGGACAGGGCGAGCAGGTCCTCGCCGTCCAGCAGCACCCGCCCGGCGACGACGCGGCCGGCCGGAGGCAGCAGGCGCAGCAGGGAAAGGGACAGCGCCGACTTGCCGCAGCCGCTCTCGCCGACCACCGCGAGCGTGCGGCCGCGGGCCAGGGAGAGCGTCACGCCGTCCACGGCGGCCACCGCGCCGAAGCTGGTCCGCAGGCCCTCGATGCGGAGCAGCGGCTCCGCGGGCGGGGAGGGCGCGTGCGCGCGTGCCTGCGACAGGGCGGGGGTCAGGGCTGGGTTGGGGTCAGGGCTGGCGCGGGGGCGAGCCGTCCGCGCGCGCCGCCGCGTAGTTGGTCAGCGCCGCGACCGCGGCCTCCGCCGCGCGCTGCTCGCGCGGGCCGGACGCGCCGGGTCGCAGCGAGACGATCGCGGCGGCGGCGCGGGCGTCGAGCCGGTCCAGCTCGGCCTGCACCTCGGGGCTGGCGCGGGCCGAGGTCGCGCCGAACGCCATGCCGTGGGCGATGAAGTAGGCATCGAGCAGCGAGCGGCTCGGGCCGGCGCGGGGGTCGCCCGCCAGGCGCAGCGACGAGCCGGCCTGGGCGCAGCCGGCCAGCAGCGCGAGGGTCAGGACCAGGAGCTGTCGCATCGTGCCCTCCACAGGGCGACACTGTGCCCGCTGGCGCGGCCTGCCGCCAGACGGCACGAGGCAGGCAAGAAAGGTTGAGGCCCTGCCTCATCCGCCAAAGGCTCGCCTCTGGAACCCACTTGTCTCAGTAAAGCCGGTCCAGGGGGGGCTTCCCCCCTGGCGGGTCCGGGCGGAGCTGCCCAAAGGTTCCGACGGCCCACTTGGGCCGTTGGAATGGGCAGTGGAGGGGGAGCCCGGCTTTTCTTGCTGACTGGCTCCTGTGATACCGCCGTAAGCAGAGATCTGTGACTTGGCCAACGCACCGCCTGTGCGTTCACGGTGAGGTCTTTGACGGCTGTGTGGATGGCTTTCTCGAGTGCGGCGATGTCGGGGAAGGTTTGATGGGCAAGGCGATGCGCCTTGAGGTCGTGCCGGACCAGCTCGATGTCGTTGAGCTCGGGCGTGTGTTCGGGCGGCCCCTCGACGCTGGGCCAACGTGCGCGGGCGGCGGGGGCTGCGAGCGAGAGCCTGCTCGTGTGGATCAACCCGTTGTCTTCCACCGGCACGACCGGCTTGGCCGGTCTGGCGGGCATGGGGCCGTAGAGCTGGTCCGGCCGCTCGAGGTGGGCCACGAAGTCGCTGCTGCGCCTGGTGGGGATAGCGTCCGTGCTCGTGGTGGAATTTCGCTGATGGAAGCGGTGTAGGCGGAGGTGGTCATCGGATCGGCTGGCTAAGGTGGAGTTGCGAAGCTTCAACCTGACCGGAGAACCCGATGACCGAG
>JAABUY010000274.1_pt1 | contig 98808 bp, 97 predicted proteins | sample 5560271 | NCBI WGS metagenome assembly JAABUY01 (sample SAMN10711886, study PRJNA513374) | rock metagenome | isolation source: Antarctica rocks | place: Antarctica: Victoria Land, University Valley | reverse complement strand
TTAGCTTATGTTCTTCTGAGCCATATAGATAGCCGGTCCTTCCCTCCTAGATACTTTCCTTCCTTAGCATTTATATACTCGTTACATTACACCCATATGACTCGCTCTATGCTGGCCCCTAACAGCAATGATACCGACTTTGGTGGCAAGAATCCCCGATTGATAGTCAAACATGCAATCGTCAATTCTCAAGTACTCCTTCAAACAGTCTTCGAGAGCGTTCGCATCATAATGACCGTCCCTATACCAATTCTTCAAGGAGAGACGAAGGCGTTTAATGAAATTCGTTCGCCCTTGAGATCGTTCAAAGAGTTTCCGCGTCAATGCATCGAAAACGTGAACACATTGAGAAATTGGCATGCCACGTAGAAACAAGATACAGACAATGAGACCTTCTGTTTCATGTTTAAGCCTGACAATTCGTGAGATCTGAACGTGAAGCTTATCAACGCTAGTGCCGAACGCAATATCAAAAAAGTCTTGAATTTGTAACTCACTTTCTATCATATCCTGAATGATTGCCATGATGTCTAGTGAAATAACACCATGCGTGTCTCCCTCATCGATAGTCAACATTCGTTCGCCAGCGAAGAAAGGTTTGAGTCTCACGATGCGATTCTCAGAACGACATAGAAGACAAGTCTCAATATGATATTGACAATTCATAATGAGCATCTCATCTTCGTAGATTCGTACACACACATTACATATGACATGTTCGCAGAAGAGTGTGTTCTCTGACTTCCGACGAAGACATCAAAGGCAGATGCTGTTGCTCTGGAGTAGCAGCCATGATATGCCAAGGCCGCTCACGTTCTCCCGATGCACTTGTGCCGCGGGCTTGCTCAACGTCATATTCACAAAGTACGCGATCAGATGCCTTTTGATACTTTGCTTCTGATTCTCGACCCGCTTCACGGCCTCTTTTTCCGCATATGATCGCTCTTTGAATGAGCCAACGAGTGATCTAAGACACGAGAGATGATAGATGGCATCGTATATCGTCTTCGGATCAAAGTCTGAGTTCTGAATCAGCTCGTAATTTGTAGAATGTCAGTGCAGCACTCACGATGCATATTGAGAGAATAGGCGTTCAGCACAATACTAGAAGCGATGAAACTTGTCATGATGTCGTTCGAAAGACCACGGTACATTCCAAACCGTAAGAACGAAGTTAAATGATCGAAGTGATTCGGATCAACTTCGTTATCTAGTCGACTTGCCGTAACGAAGTTAAAAGATCGAAGAGCAGAGACTGCTGTCTGCGATACGACAATTTGAAAGAATTTGTTCAGATGCACGGCCGAGTAGAGGCATCGACAGCGCAATCGGACGTTTCGCATCTCATTCATCTGCCTTCAAAGTAGCTTCTTCAATCGTCGAAAACGTGTCAACGAGAATATTTGCTCGTCTGCCAGATGTAGAACCTTGATGAAAGAGTAGAAATTTTTTAGGATCTTCTGATTCAGACTGAACTGCACATCTTGCATTTCAAGTAGGTCAAGTGTAGAACTAGCGCTCGCCTCGTCATCGCGTTTGACGATCACAACACTCGGTCGAACTTGCTCGAAGGAACTCGATTCTACTCCGGCAATGGCTCAAATTTTCAGGCGATTCACGACACTTTTGAAGTTGGGGAAGTCGTCGGCGAAAATGCACAGTACGTCGCTGAAGGGACAGAATATTCGCGCATGCAGAATGTCATAGACATCGGACACGATCGTGGCATTCGCTCATCGAACAGGGAAAGACTCGGTTTCGTGGCAGGATGCGTTCGAGACTGATATAACCGTCGCAGACGAATCACTTTCGGCAAAGAGCATCGAATGGTCGAAGTAGAGGCTTGTGTTATCGACTCGCAGAGTGACAATGCCTTCATTACGCTCTTTATTGACGTGATTTGGAAAAAGCTCTCGAAGAGCTAGGTTTTTGACTTTTCGACCTATAAACAGTAGAACAGAGGGTTGCTGAGTTGCCGAATTAGTCAGCTTCCTCACGATTCTAGTCAAGCGATCTGTATTGATCAACGCGATCTCTTTTTCACCCGTCACGTGTAGTCACTCTGAATGCTTGCAGATGATCATGTTGATTATGCTTACAAAACGACGATTGTACAACATAGAGAGATAGAGATCACGGCAGGTCTTATATGTCTCTATGATTATTCAAAAGTTGACTTCTCTCAGACATCCTTTTCTGACAGTCTGCAGAACGATCTCTCATCCGGTAGTTTGACGATTACTGAGCATAAGCACTCGATCTTAGTTTCAGATACAAATGACAGAAAGTGATCGAGTCTTTATCTTCGACGTGATCATGTTCATCTTACGTGATCTAGTGAGGAAAAGAAGCTGTCGATCTTCTCAATTATGTTCATTCATGAGATCTGAATCATGTCTCTTAAAGCAATATATTTTGAAGGTACAGCATCGTATTCAGCGAGTAACACATCTATGAAAAAGACAAACGAGTCAAAAGTCAATCTTCGCAGCAGATAACTAAAATCAAACAAAGGTTTTTCGTGAGCGCAACAGCGACATTGCAAACAACATTTGCCCTTCTTCTCATTCAAGTCGTCTTCTCTTTTCTTGTGCCGTGAATACTGACTGCAATTTGACTGTTCCTGTGTTGATTTTCTCGTCGCTGTCAGAGAAAGACGTTTCTGACATACTCTGTGATTGAATCTTAAACTTTCTCGACAGATTATCAAGAACGAGTTGCTTGTGCTGCAGCTCGTTGATCGTGCGCTGTAGCTCGTTCCGCAGACTTTTCACTTCTGACTTTGTACTCTTTCATTCGTGGAAAAGAGTATCAAGATCTATATTGTTCGGAAGATCAATGCTCAAATCTTCTTCGTTCGAAAGCTCAAGCTTGTTGAGAATGTCAGCCAATGTCTGAACGATAGTCCGTTCATGCTCAAGGCATCTCTCTGTCGCTTCACAGCGGGCCGATTCGTGTTGCAGCGATTGAATCGTGAGAGCGTGCTCCCTTCTTTCCACTTCGAAAGTCGCTTGTTGAGTGTCAAGCTGTCTCTGAAGATCGGCTGCGGCTTGTTTCGACGACTCTACAAATTCGGCATACCCTTCCCGTTCATGGTTTAGAGTTCGAATACGAAGCTCGTTGAGCTGATTGACGTGACCGGCCCGAAACAACTGATCGCTCAGGATGCCGTGCTGGTTCTGAAGAATATTGATCTTTCGATGAAGATGCTGGTTTGAAAACCATTCAATATCACACGTCGTGCAGATTGATGAATTCATCTGTCACTAATGTCAGCTTCACGACTTCTGAGAGAAGCGAGAAGCCTTTATCACCCGAAACGCCTGATGTTCGAAGCTCACTGCATGACCTTGCGATGTCATGTCTGCGATGATTGAGCTTTGTTCAAGGAAGTAGAGATAAAGAATTGACGAATTGCTGAGCTCTATGATCTTTTCAATGAAAGCAGTCACGTCAAGATATACTTCGAAAGACGCAGCGTGTAATGAATGCTTCAAATTCTTTGCGGCACGTTCTGAGTCTAATGCCTACAGGGGCGAAGTCAGAACTAGTCATCCCAATCGTGATAGTGTGTTGACTAATTCTAGTTTGTGATGCTTTTAGAAGCATCAGAGATTTAGGTCGAACTTTCAAGAGCATCGAGATTTGAATAGCGCTGAATGACTGGTAGAGATACGAAGCATGAATGAGACGTAGATCTAGAAATACGATTCGTGTGAGGTAAGCATTCCTGATGGAAGGATTCTGGGTGTTAGAGCTAACGCACATAATCACACACGTGATGCAATGTAGAATTGACGCACGTCAGGCGTCTGTAAAGTCCGGTCCGCACGGACTCTTCATGCGCTCGCAGCCAGTCGAACAAGGCTCAGCCGCAACCTCCCATTCGTTACCTCTCATCATTCAAATATTGCTGCTTCGGACAAGCTGATAAGAAAGCCGACCTCAATGAAGCAGTCCCCCATAATTTTTCTTTTCGTTTCTCGAGATGGCTTTCATCAAGCAAGAACCTTTGTCTGAAGAGCAGTGGGATCAATTCATCAAGAACTTTGAAAACGAACTCGACGCATACTTTCTCAGCTACGAGAACATCACATTGAATCAAGACGAGTCGTCCGCAAACAACACAGCTAACCCGAGCTTTGGCGAAGTGATCGATCAAGCGGCAGAGAATGTGAAAAGCGGACCAGTTGATCCAAATGTGAATTGAACAATCATGAATTCAGCCAATCAGGCGTTTGAGATATCGAAAGATAATGTACCTGATATAAATCTTGATCCCGGCCAAATATCGTTAAGACTCGATGAAATTAAAGCACTGTATGAGCACTGTATCTTCTTTAGATGATAATTGCTTACAATATGACAGGCTAGAAGAAAATTCAAGGTATATCGAGTTCAAAAATCTACAGAAAAACGAAAGTTGATCTTCGCGAAAGACAGATTAACGGCCTTCGCCAGCATCTGACTGCACTTCATTCATTCTTTCAGAGAATGAGAGCGACCTTGAAGATGTTAACACAACACGTCAATCCCCAATGGGAGGTCAAGACGCTCATCATCCCGATCAACATGCAACACGACAAAAGCTTCGATCGTGGCTGAATGCAGCGTCTGCGTTGAAATACACAGTTGATGTGATCAAGTTTGACAGTGGCAAGGCTGAGCGGGAAATCAGATCATGTTTGATCTAGGATGCTTTTTCACTGCACGATTATTGATAACTGTCTTTTCACAACTTTGCATTCTAGAAAGATATCTCTTTCGTGAACCTAAGAGATCCTGACGATCTTGTTGCTGAAAGAAAGCGAGCATCTTCAAAGCTTGATGACGTTAACGTAGTGCACATATAGCACATCTGCAAAGCGATAAATGCGTTTATCGTCGCAACACAAAAATAGCATCTGCAATCATTACGTTCTCTATGCAATCGCGTCATGCTAAATCTCGAGTCATTGAAATACATGAACAATTTCTCTATCTTCACAGATTCATCGTGAGAGCGCAATTTCTTCTCTTGTCTATTAATAGAATTGTTTCATGATTCTCGAAGATGATCACTCTATCTTCACAATCAACTTTCTGTTAGCGTGAGTATGCGATTTCAAGTCATGCGCGAATCTGTGTTGTCACAAAACAGTGTCTCTATCGCTTCGACACAAACACATAGAGTCAGTCTCAAGTGCTTTGAGAGAAATGTGACTTCAGAGCGATTTGAGAAATCAGTATCTGCATGAATAATGATTTGCGACAAATCAACAAATTTGCATACAGAGGAAAATTCATTCACTAATTTTCACGAGAGAAGATACTCGACGAAAGTCATTTCATTTATGTTCAAATCACAAGAGTAGTTTACAATGATTGCTCTCATTCAAATTTCGCTAGAAATCTGAGAGAAACGTGCTTCATGTCAATTTATTTCTTATACATCACGTCTAGCTATAATCACATGAGATGTCTTCATCTCAAGTTTGCGATCAGCTTGACATCTCAAACGTCTTCGAGTCTTAATTGTAAGATGAAGAAGTCATCTTTGATTCGTTAGACTTATCATCATTGCAAGATGTTTCAGAGTCGTTCGAGATTCATTCTAGTAGAAAGAGAGCGTGCTCGTGTAGTAAAGCACGAAATCTTGCTCGTCGAATCTTCTTTGCTGCTTGACGAGAATTCTGTGAAATGAAATCGTCGTGAAGCGTGTTCTGCGAACGTGTGAAGAATTTCGAAAATACGATGATGCACATCATCGTGAAACTTTGCAGTGAGACGTATTAAATCAGAAATACAGAATCTGATTTTTCTGTAGAACAAGAACTTTGAGTTTCAGTCAGCATGATCGCTTCACTGTTCATACGAGATAAAATATCTTTTTTTCTCTGAGACTCAAGTATCTGTATAGCTAGACTTTGAGAATTCAGCACTCTTTAAATGCTGTTGAATTCATATCGATCTCTGACTTACGTCTTGAACATCTCAACATATGACTCTTCTCTCAGATTCTAACCTTCAACTAAGCTTGCGTCGATCAGTCGATCTGTGAAGACCTCAAATTCTGACTCCCCTTTTCTTCTGTTTTAGCCACTGTTGAATTTTTGACTGACAGTTCAAGTTCTGAACTGAAAGCGTTCATTTTTGCGCGCAAGGCTTTGCATGATTTCTGACAGATGAACAAATTCGACTGTTGCAGAAACATTTTTGAATATGACGTTTTCTTATCGTTCGTTGAATCAAACATAACTTCGAGATCTAATCACAGACTTGCATTATATTCGACCAATTTTAGAAGATGCTTCTCAAGATCGTTCGACACAGACACATTCTCGTCATGTTCGCATTTCGACGTCAAATTCACTCTCTTCTGCGCAAAGATCAGACTACAGTCAAGTGACATTTCATCTTGACAGACTCATCATCAGCAGAACTGCTGCGTCAAGAAGATAAAAATGTCGCACAGTTACAAAACATGTTACAGAAACTATCTGTTTCTGAACGTGAGATCTTCTTCTTCGTTATCATCTTGCTCACGACGAAGATATGTATTGTCGAAAACGATGAGATTCTCTTCTCTTATATTCGAACTGTTCTAGAAGTTTTCATTCTTTACTCTCTCACAATCTCTGACTTCGCCTGATTGTGTGACAGTCGCGCTGCATACATAGTACGACAGACGAAACTCATGTCAGAGCTTACATTTTCTTTCGTCAAAGTTCTCTTCTTTTCGAATTCTTGTTCAGACAAAGATTGTCTTCGATTAGTCGCGCTGTTTGAGATCATGTCACGTCGCGAACGCTGTCGTGTCAAGATCATCAGAAGTATTGTCGAATTGATCAATGCTGTGTCGTCAGATTCTTCATTCATGACGTATAATCATGAAAGTCATCTTCATCAGCTTAACGTCGTTGCTTTTCTGAAAGACATTAGATCGACGAGTCATTATTGAATTGAAATGACTTACTGTCTTGCTACAGAACAGATCGTGAGCGATGTCTCTTCGAGATACACTGTCGAATGTGACTCATAGAATTCTCGAAGTCGCTTTCAGATAATCTGTTGTACTTTCAATTCAATGTCACGTTTCTGTTGAAATTGTCACTAAAATGTTCTTCTTTCTGTATCGTCTCATTCTTTTGAGTCGATGATGCTCGACTCGCGTGAAACGACGTAGTAAATGACGACGACAACGTTGCGTAAAGTAAATGACGAGCTGTCGAATTTGATTCTTTATCATAGACAGAACTAATATAAAGATGTTGAACTTGTATCTATTCTATGTGCATATGATGTAGTTGCGCAAATGCGTCGCATATACAGTCTAGCGTTCTGCTGACATTGTGAAAGACTACGATCTGATAACTGAGCAATTTGCTTCATGATCTTTGATGATGAGTTGATACTCATTACGCTGCTTCAACCTTCGACTTCTGAGATATGCTCGAATGCTGAAGTCGTTCTAGCAAGTCTGCAATGTCGTCTTTTAGAATCTCAAGATGATCGTCTAACTCAGAAACAGTCTTCTTTAAATCTGATCGCAGTTTCTGCAGAGCTTTGATGAAGAATTCACGTTCTCTAGATTTCATCTTCCCGAATCTGCATCAATATCAATAGTGAGTCTTCGTAAAAGAGACTGATAAGTTCTTACTGTTCATTGTAGATCGCGCATTCTTCTTTGATACGCTGTCTCTCTGAGATGAGTAATAGAATGACAGCATCAAATGCATTATACAAATAGATTCATATCTGATCGTCACGCCATCATCTTCGATACTTGCAATACTGTAATTCTCGCTTCTTCGCTAGACTTGACTCTTGAAGCTCAGAATGAGCTTCTCTAACGAATTTTGCGAATGTCTTTGTCGATGCTTTTTTTTCTTTATCGTCGACTTCAATTTTGAATGTACTTTGCTCAGGCGACGCACGTTCTCTTTCGATTTCAACATCTTGCAAAATCTTCATTGTAAAAATTCATTTGTCAATACGTAAAAGAATCTTATTCTTGAACGATCTGATCTGAGCCCCCTCGATAAGTTGACAAATGACTCTAGCCGTTGAATCGGTTTTCGATGTTTTGAGCTTGATGTGACTTTGCTCTCGGGCGATTGCTTCATCCCAAGCTGTCATTACTTTCTCACACTCGACTGCCTCGATCATTCGAAGCAATTCTTTCGCTCGTTTCAAGTGTTTCGACTCAGATTGTTCGTACTTCGAGCTGATAGCGACGAGATGATCTCGCTTCTTAAGTCAAGCATCTTGAGAATCTAAATGCGATGAAGACTCTCAGTTTAATCTTCGATTCTTCTTGAATTCTTCTTGATTTTGATCAGACTCATCATCTGAAATGTCTTCAGATACACGACGCTTTTTAATTCTAAGCTTCTTGTTTGATGACAGAATCATATCTACTATCTGTCGTTCACTTCTTTCTCGGCGTTCTAAATCGACTAGACGCTCAAGATAACGATATCGAAGTAGAACATCGTCTATCTGCTTCTCTAATGTGTCTCGATTTGAGGCGAGACAATCTGCATTGTACATCATGTATATCTCACAGTCAGAATCGTTTTCTTGCTGTCGAGATGACTGCAAACCTTTAGTGATCATAAAGAAAAACACGAAAGAAATGAAAATTCTCACTTATCTCATTGACTGCGATAAAACCCCGATTTTGATTCTCTTATTCTGTCATGACGTGAATCAATCGCTCTTTGATGATCAACACCACCTCTGAATTTGATATGTCTTCAGCAAGAGAGTCATACTGTCGAATGATGACACGTTCGAGATTCACATCAAACAGCGTTCAGTGACTTTGAAAGCAGCATGGAAGAATGATGCGATCGTGATCGCGACTCAATGACCATCGCATCTTCAGATTGAATTGCTGATTGCTGCTCTTAAATGATGCATAGAAGCTGTGTAATATCAAAGTCGTTTTTGATCAATTGAATGAGAATAATAACGGCATCAGGTTGAAATTAGTGAGTCATTCTCTCTGTTGAAAACGAAAGAAGAAATAACTGATTTCATCCGAGTTGACGATCTTCGAGCGTTCATCGTCGTTGACAACGAAGATTTTTCCGCGATATTGATATTCACAGCGTTGAATCTCTTGCTTCAGCTTGTCTCGGATTGGAATTCCAACATTCGTCCTAGTGGTCTCGGCATCAGTTGTCGTGATAGAGCTTTCACAAGAAACAGCAGTCACATCGGACTGACTATCAGGTGCTGATGATCGATCAACGATAATGATTTTCTGTTCAGAGACGAAAGGTTTCTGAAATATTTCTGACATAAGCACTTCTGACTTCAAGTGTGAGCTTAATGTTAAAGACGATAGGTCGTTCACTGATACTGCCTCGCGTGACCTTGTGATCATGTTTGGGGAATTCTGGAGTGAGACATTAGTAACCTCATGATTGAACTGCAGCTGCTTGTGTTTCTTCTTTTGACGCTGCTGTTTCTGCCGAGCTTGCTCTTTGAGTTTCATTGTCACATTTTCCAGACTGTCAAGGAGTATGACATAGTTTCCCTTTGAATTCGACTTCGAGTATGCGAAGAGAAGCTTCACTATCTCGCTCAATGCCTATATACGAGTCAGCTTGAGAATTATTCAGACTGCATAGCGTACCAGAGATGAATCTTTCGACACCTGATTTATTTGTGTCATCATCAAACGAAGATTGATCTCACGAAAAGGGATACAGAAACACGTGATTGATAATGCGCGCGCGCATTATCAGTCACGTGATATAGGTTCCGTACTGTGCAAGACAGAATTTCTTTGAATCTGATCATCAAATGATGAATCTATGTCGACGAATTCATAACTCTCTTGCCTGTTCCTGAATTTGTCTCTGTGAATGTATGAATTCCCTAGATCAGATATCAAAGCATGTACTTTGAGAGTTGTAAGATTTCTGCGAAAGTTCACTTCATCGTCAATAAGCTTGAATTTTCATTGAGAGGAGCTGAGCAGAGAACAATAAGTTCATGGTTCAGCCTTGACTTCGCCTCAATGCGCAGTCACTTGAAAAGAGAATGTGAAAGGATTGCTGATCGACAGGACAAAAGCCAATGAAATTATGCATATGTCTATTAATAAAATGCTGGTATTGTTCTGAATGTGTTCACTCTGCTATCGCGACCGTATGCTTCAGGCAGCCCTATTTTTGCGTTCCACCCTCTGCTGTTCTTCTCACGACCCTCTCACTGTTAATCTTCTCTTCTGTAACAATCTCTGTCAAGCTCGTCGCAAAGAACGTCGGAAAGAACGACTTGTGCAAGATTCACGCTTTCAAGCGACGATTTTGCATCGCTCTTTCGACTACTAGATCGCTACGAATTCTTTCGTCAATCATGAAGAAATTCTATTCTGCTCGACGATCATTTATGGAACTGTCTTGTCACTATCGTTCATATTTTGTTGTATTGAATTGATCTAGAATCCTGATTCGATTTTTCAGATAGCGCTCACAAATTACTGCATCGATTGTGCATCATCTCTGTCTCAGCCCTTATCTTTGCGCCGATCGTATTGCTGTCGCTCTTTTTTATTTCACTTTCTAGGTAAAAATTCTGGGAACAATGAAGGCCAGAACTGGATTTTCGAGCATTCAAAACATGCAAGATCGTGATCGATTTGTGCTTCTTTCTGTCTATAAAATTCTGGTCAGCCCCGTTGATTCGATATATCATTGTTTTTTTGATCACGTATTTCAGAAGTCTGTCATCGATGATTTCTAATTCTAACTTCAGTGTCATCGCAGCAATCAATGCGCCTCCTGAAGCGGCTCAAGGTAGTCAGGAAACGTCGTTGCATTCATTTATAGCGTCTCTTACCGTTTCAGCATCGGCATTCGACGCTGAGATTATTCTTTTCATTTTATTAAAGAATAGACTTACGCAGTTGTAGTGAGTCTTCATCATGTTGAAGTCTACGATCATTGACTAACGTATGTCAGTCAGCCTCAAACATATCTTGTACCTGAAAAACAGCGCGCTGAAGTATTTCCTTTCGAATTATTTTCCTGAATTCTCGTTGTATTTCCTCTAAGCCTAATCATAATCCTCATTCTGATGTCTTTGAATCTTGTTTATGGAAAAAATGCACCAAATGGAGTTCAAGGCCTGAATAGACTCAGTTGGGCAAACGTGGAACTGACACACATCAGCTTCTACTGGGCTCATCTGATAATGGCCTTGATCGTGATCATCTTCGTATGTCACACAATATATGCGAAATTAATCGAGTATATTCGTATTCGACAGGCGTACCTCGCATCACCAGGGCATCGTCTTCAAGCCTTCGCAAACACTATCCTTGTGACGAATATTCCCAGAAGATTCTTATCTATTCCCGTTCTGACCCGTCTCTACGACGTATTCTCTGACGAAGTACGCGTCATATGGATCAACAGAGATCTTTTCGAGCTATTCAAAAAGATTCTAGAGCGGAGAAAGATAGTCTGCACACTGAAGGTCGCGAAGACGAAGCTTTTGCGATTGGCGATGAAATTCACTGATGGTCGGAAAGATCATGATCTTACGAAAGCCGAGATGAGCGGTTCAAGTCACGCGTATGTTGAAAGTGAAGAACCTCTCTGAAAACGATATCTAGGCGAAAAGAATCGCGATTACATGCGTCTTTCAATTTTCAATCTCACCTGGATGTCATCAATATCTTTCGTGGAAACAAAAGTTGATACTCTCTATCACTGTTGACAAGAGATGACTCGTTTGAACAACGAGATCGATCAGGATCAGCGAGAGTCAGAAAGGTACCCTCTAATGATCTCAGCGTTTATACAATTCAACACTCAAGAGATCACGTATATGACTTGTCAATCTATCGTTCGATGTACGCCCTTGTGTTTTAGATCTCAATATCTCGAAGCTTCGTCAGTGAATGTCAAATGAAAAAACTTGTCTAAGAACTGATGAAGTCGATACACACGAACTGTCCTGATCGTTATCTTCATCATCGCACTTATTCTAGCATGGTCTATTTCTGTCGTCTTCACTGATCTCGTATCTCAGATTGCTTATCTTACGACTTTGTTGCCTTGACTGCATTGAATCGATACGCTTTCGACATTACTGTTTGACTGCATTCAAGATGTTTTACCGCAGCTAATTCTGATCGCACTTATCACGCTGCTGCCATACGTATTACGCATCATCACAGAACGTCGAGATCTGCTGACGAAGATGGCCGTCGAGCTTTCTCTACAGAAGTATTATTTCACTTTTTTGTTCGTACAAGTCTTTCTGACGGTCTCCCTGTCTTCGAGCATCACGATCGTTATTCAAGAAGTACTTCATGGTCTCGATTCTGTATCGATGGTGCTAGTCACAAATCTTCTCAAGGCGAGCAACTACTTCTTCTCTTATCTAATGTTGCGATGCTTCTCGGTAAGCGCAAGTTCCATTCTTCAAGTGGGACGACTAATCGATTGATATACTCTCGTCTCAATCATAAATACTACGCCGAGACAGAAATGAGAAAAGCAGACAGCTTTGCCTCAGATGCAGTGAGGCATTCTTTTCCCAATCTATATCAATCTAGCTTGCATCGATAAGTCGCTCTTGTATCACTCATGTATAATCTTAACATCATGTCAGAACTTATCTACTCGATCATCGCTTCGTTAATTCTCTTGCTCAGTTTCATCATCTTTGACCTTTTTTGAGTGATGTTTCGCTACAATCTGCTCTACGTCACAGTTTCCCGACCTAATACAAGAGGTCTACTCTATTCAACGATTCTGAATCAGCTGTTCACGAGTGTCTACATTTTGAAGCTCTGCATGATAGATCTGTTCTTCTTAGTGCGCGACAATCATAATAGAGCAATCTGCGTCGATCAAGCTGTGATCATGATTATCGCTACGGCGATGACACTTGTCTTTCAATTGGTCTTGAATGACGCCGTTGCTTCACTTCTTCGATTCATGCCTCAGACTGAAATGAGAGAGGAGAAGAAAGAATCGAAGTATCGCGAAACGAGAACAAGTAATCATCTTCGGAGTCTTCTACGAAAATGTTTCAATTGACTTGATCGGACGAGAGAATCAAGTCCTATCAATGAGATCTTCTTCAATATGCATAGTGAGATGAAGGATTTTACATCGGACGAACGTGATGATCTTGCTTCGCTGACGTTTCAACATGAATCTCTTCGCATTCAAAGGCCTGTGGTATGAATTTCAGACGATCGTTTCGAAATCAGTGATGATGAGATATCGCGCATCAAACAACGCTACGGCAATGTGGAAATCACTAACGAGCATGCAGATCTAGATGAAAAGGGAAGAATGACAATCACGCAAATCGCCAGTGACTTTTCAGAAGTAGAATCAATGAAGCTTTAAAGCTTTGCTTATCAGAGTCTAGCGAACAATCCTTTAGTTTTATTTATATGAAGCTTTTTACATTCGAGCAAGATCAAGGACATCGCCACTGTTTCAAAGTTGCATTCACTCTCAAATGAGCTCTAATCTCCTCACTTCTCTTCTCTCGATTAAGCTATTTGTAGAATGTCTCGAAGTATGTATCTTGTTCAAATAAATGAAGATTTCTTTTGTTGATTGACTGCTGAGAGCCTGATATCGTTCCGTGTAGACGAAATAGAGCATGCGGCTGGTATAAGAAATGAACGCACCTGTTGATCAGAGTGCCGCAGCGAAAGATATTACTGATCGACTTGTCAAATGATGTCTACGGTCTAAAGCATGCTGTCTACACTATCAGTCTCTAATTTCCAAGATACTCTTGGTCTAAAGACTTCAGTCAATGAATCTGGAAAATGGCCTGAGAGTGTCAATCTTCTCCATAAATTTTCTCACTCTTTAACGCCATCCGCTTATTCTCCTTCCGTAGCCTTTTCAGCTCAACTTGTACGACGCAATCTGATGCATCTTTGGGCTACTTCTGTGATCTCTCTCTTTCGTTTGCTCTCAGTATCGTGTGTGACCCGGCAAGGCGAGGAGAACAGCTGAAGGCTTGTCGTCGGAATGAAGGCGACGCATGTGGTCCTTGAGGTTCTTTCGTCGCGAGAGAGGTGATTACAAGCTACGTTTGTCGATTACATAAGAGCAGAACAATAGATTCTTGTTCAGATTGTGTTGTTGATGCACATCCCTCTCGTGTCTGTGTAGTTCGCCCAGATATGTGGAACCTTTAACTTCTGCACATTTCGATTTCATGCATCTACAAGATCGTTCGTGCTTGTGAACATGCTTTCTAATATCATCGTTAGCGAGATGATTCACGCTCAGGACCAAGAGAATTACTCACTTCCATTCACAAGTCCGGCCAAACGTGATCATCTCGCCACAATCGCAATAGAGCTTGCCTTCTGCATTTTTCTAGCGACTGACGAGCGAGAGTCTGTATTCTAGACAAGCTCGCTAGATCGAGATCTGATTGTGAGCTATGTACTAGATCGCTGAAGTGCTGAGTACGAATTTCCGATACTTTTGACGCCTTGAGAACGGACAAGATTCATTCTGGCTGTTCTTTGCATAAATATATTTCTGTTACGTAGCTACTTTTTGTATAATCTAGCGTTGTGAGCTTTCAGTGACTGTGTTTGCGCTAATCTTTCGAGGCTTAGAATATTACCTTGTTCTTCTGAACTACTCTTTAGATCTCTCGAAGATTCAATCCTGCCCTATTTTATGAGATGAGTCTCTGACAAGAGACTTGATGACTTGCTTCAAGTTGCATGCGTGTGCGCGCGGACTCAGACGATCAATCAGTACTACAGCCGATATATGTTCTCGACTGCAGTACACGAGGAACGTCACGGACGCTCTGCGAAGCACGTGATGCACAAAGGCAAAACACTTGTATTGATTGATATATGAATCATTTCGAGGAGTTCACGTTCATCTGAGATTCAAGCAGAGCTGTAAGGTAGGCAATCGCCGCAAAGAAACACAGAAGTATAGAAGTATACAAGCGCGTATGAAGCACAGAAGCACAACTAGCAACAAGACAATCAAACGCTACTCAGACTTCGAGTACAGGGAGAAGTTGCAGAACAACGATAAGCGAATGAGTCACGAAAGCATTCGCTGAGCAGAAATCAACACAAACGAACCGCAACGCGGCCAAATGGAACAGTTCCTTTTGCTAGGTCTGTGAAGCTCCAAAAAAGGATGAAAAGATTGAGAGTATAATAGATCGCAAAAGCCATGAAGTATGAGATCAAAGAGAAAGCACATGACAATGGTTTATCGGCTACTAGAGACAGAGCTGAGATGGTACTGAATGATTGCAGAAGACACAGCACTCATACAAGCGAGAATTTATGAACATTCACATTCAAAAGCGCAGTTAGAGGGCTCGGGTTAAATCAAGAAAGGATGACATCATATGACTTCATACAAGGATGCTCTCATACGCATCCAAGAAGTGACGTTCTCTATGCATCACAAAAGAGAGCGAAAGCTCAACTTTTTTCCGAAATAAGTCATTTTCTGAACAATCTGGAACCAGAATGAAAACTTTCTATCAGATCGCTTTCTTGGGGCTCGCGGCTCTGATAGCTGCAACTTCATTCAACTGCTCATCGACCCGTACTGTGACAGTAATCCTCGGGAATCGAGATTTCACATTAATTTCAAGTACCGTTTCAGTTACGAGTGCTTCAGACGCTGAAAGTACTGCAACTACGGATGGCTCAGAGAATTACATGACGATCTCGATGATCAATATGTACGGCAATCAATTGTCTCTCTTCTTTGATTCAAATGCTGATGATCCCTCTTCGATAGATAATTCTTCAGTCATCATACTTTCTGATAATGCCTTCACTCAGTATGCTTTCCCAACTGAATGGGCAGGAAGAATATATGTGAGTCCAAACCTCAATCCCGATGACAGCAAGATTGAAGACAGCTATACGAGCTCATCTGATATCGATGTTAGCTATGTGAATGGCTATTCTGTATTCATAACGTGCTCTTCCGAAGGCACAGCAGTGTCCGATTGCAACGTTGATCTATTCAAGCAGCCGAGTATCTCATGCAACGATCAAGTCGACGATCCTGTCTGCTTGAACTTCGCTCAGAATATTGTCAATGAACTCACTTCATCATTTTTCGCAGCCTGTGCGAGAACAGTCTACATCTATCCGAACGATAACGACGTCAATGTTAGCAATCTCAAGAATATCTTGATTTCTTGTTGCGTTGATGCGTCATGCCAAGCACTCTCACGACAATCTAAACGAAATAACACACAACATGTTGAACGTATGCGGATTAGAGACATAGAGTCACATCTTCTAGAAAGAATCGTCTTCTCATCATTACTGCTTCCATTTCCGCGCAAGCTTCGGCATCGTCATTACTTGTCGCGATACCGTATTCACGGATAGATCAGCGATGCAAGTAAGACGATTCCACACAGCGCATATTAGCAGCTTCTAAGAATTCGACGATGAATGCTCTCTGAATGAATTACATTGACGTGAGGAATAGCTGGTTTATCGTGATCATTGGAAATATATGGTCTGCTTATGACTTAGATAGAACTTCGATTGAATACATTGATGATCATCGCTTTGCTTGTCGTGTGATGAGGAATTCTTCTAAATACGTCGCTTGCCAGCGTATCGTCTTAGTCTTCGTGCTTTTGCACGATCTATTTATTGCTAGTCCATGCTTTCGCTTACGTGTTGACGAAGATGAAAGTGTTTGGTGCCACTCTTCGCTGACTCTCTGTCATTATCAGAATCTTTCTGTTTCATCACTGAAGAAGCTTGATCAATCAGCCTTTCGATTCTATGAAGCTGTCGATCTTGCAAGAGAGACGCAGAATGCAATGAAAAGACTTCGATGAACGATCTTTGATGCGCAGAGAAAGGTTGACATCGAATATTGCAAGCGAGTCAGAGCATGATGTTGAGACGAAGAGTACGTAGACTGATACTAATGCAAATGAGAGAAGTCAAGAAGACAAGGATAGTAAGGATGTCACAGATGACATGTATCAAATTGTACGTCAGATCGAGTGCTCAAATAACTACCTACTTCTTTCTTGAGACGAAAAAGGTTCGATGAGGCTTGTTACTTCGATTCCCTCTTTCTCAGATGATCTTTTAAAACTTCACTTGAGAATAGATTGATCTTGAAGGCGTACAGAATTTTATGTTTCTTTCAAGTCGTCTTTCGAGATTATTGAATATTGATATGATCGCCGTCACAGTCGTATTAGTCAGCCATTCATGAGTATACTTTAAGTTCTAGTGTACGAGGCAGATGACAGAATTCTCCCCCCCCTCGACACATCTAAAAATTCTCTGGCTTTCGGAATTTTTGACGCACCCACAATAAACTTTGATTGTTCAAAATTCAAGACGTTGATAGATCAGCTTCTTTGTTACAGCCAGGTATTTTTTTTACCTTAATTGAGATAGTATTGCATTTGTCGTACTCGAATTTGTTGAACAACTTTGAAGTTCGTGATGCTCGCTTACTAAAGAGGGGGGGAGAATTCTGTCACCTGCCTCGTACCACGCTCAAAGCAAGTGTTCCATTATCTTTCAACATCTCGGCTATACTACGAAGTTATTCTAAACAAGAGCTCGTTCATGCTTCAAATTGAAAAAGCCCATGTCTGCTTCTCTTGTTCAGACGGCGAAGAAATCGACTCACGAGTGAATGTCTGTTCTGACGTATCGTAATGATCGTCAACGAGCTGAAAGCCTGAACTCGAGCTTACCAACTCGACATGTTTCACCCATTTTTGATGCATTCGTTCGTCAACGCGTCGAAGTAGCGTCAGCTTAATCGATTGTCTTCTATCGAAATATACCGCCAAGAGAACGTGAACGTGATCATCGGATACAAGCCTTCTCTCAATGTTCATGATAAGCTGATGAACACAGCGATCATGCTCATCGTAGCCTGGCAAGAAGCGAGAATCGTGGCTGGAAAATGCTGAAAGCCGGTTCCATCCTTGATAATAGAGTCGAGTGAAGGCGAAGCTTACCGTCGCTCAGAGGATGAAATAGACATTCTTCAACTCCTGAAAGTAGAATGCGTTTGACTCGTGCAGATCAGAATCATCTCATGGCACACGTTGACGCAATACAATGAGCGAGTTGCACGTCCAAAGCAAGAAGTGAGATGAATGACAAAGGCGAAGAACGTTGTGCCATTCATCTTTCTCGGGAAACCGAAAATGAGGCGAATCTTCAAGTCTATTATAAATGATCTCAAACGTCCAGTCGAACTTTGATTGCGGACTCTCGACTGACTCTGGTTTGTCGATTGTCAAGTCTGACGTGAGTGTCGCCTCAGAGTTCTCACTCTTGACAGACTCCGATTCAAGTAGGTCTGATGCACAGGCCAGCTCAGCTGCACAGCTCTCGGAAGACTCTAGGTTGTTGATCTCAACGTTCGCCTCAGGTGTAGCCTCGAATTTCCCACTCGTACCAAGTTCCGCGTCGGTAAGCTGTATTCAGTCGAATTCAGCCGTGAGGCTTTCAGCATTTTCGAGCATCAACATCATCGAAGAAGAATTGCGTAAGCTTGGCTTGATGACAATGTCAGCCGTTGATCTTTCAGAGGATTCTTCACACTGATCTTCGACGACTTCGCAAAAAAGTCTGAGAACTTCTGTGTGTCAGCGATGACAGCACTTGAACTGACTAGCTGCTTTATCTTCGTCGATCTTCTGACTCTGCTGTCTTATACACTTTTCCCAAGAATGTTTTGATTGTGTTCTTTTTTGAGACGATATGTGGGAATTCAGGTCAGTTTTGATACATGTAAAGCCTACAGGTACCCTGATCTTATCAAGTCAATCACAAGCTATGTTGTTCAATGAAGCCTAAATTGCATTGTCGATGCTTGCTTCAAGAATGTGCGGCTGAATCGCCTTCGTCTTGCTCAAACTCGAGCCTCGTGTTTGCATCCGGTCAAACTCAATACTCAAGATGAGAAGGAATCGATTGTCAAAAGTGAGACTGTATTCACTTGCTTACAAGATTGAAGTGTCGAGATGAACTACTTCATCATTCTAATCAGACATACATTTCTCAAAACCGATAGTGAAGATGCAGAGTTAATCTTTGCGTATCTTCAGATGCCACGATTATAATCGTAATGCATTGATCCTCTGCAATGCAGACTTTCAATGCTAGGTCAATGAAGAAAGATAATCTGTCAGTAGCATGATTTTAATAGTGCAAAGTCAGAGAGAAAAACCGAAAGTTTCGAATTTAAAGAGAACAGAGCCAAATCTGTCGAGACGAATCAGATCTCAAATTTCTTATCAATTCAGTGAAGCTTGTGCTATCGATGTCAATCAACTTGTGAAACATGATCTAGAGCATGAATTGAAGTGTGTCGAGATTGAGGATCAAGAGAACTTCGCTATTACAAATCAATCGACCGCCTTGTCGTGCTTGATTAGCTCTTTCGCCTCTGCTCTGTTGAGCGTATCAGAGACTTATTCAGATCTTCGAGAAGCGCTATACTAGTCTACGAGACTAAAGCTGCACGATCTTTGACAGGAAGGCAACACAGGCGAAGTGAAGTTCGGAACTCTGAACCGTCCTTAACGCTCTGTGCAATCTCACACCCCTGATGTAATGCCACTAGGAAAACGACTTTGGCCCAGACTGTGATTTGACTTTCATCGATGCATCTGAGAAGGCAGCAAATCAACGCAGTCGAATTATATGACAGATGTACATATGAACATGTGAATCGACAATCGGATTTGAACAATCTTGCAGTCTGCAGATGAGAGGAAACGATGCGGGCTTGAACACTGAAAGACGACACAATATTTATCTATAGTAAGATACAAATTACTGTCACTGCTATTAAACGTGCAGACTTATTCATATTCTGCGTAAAATCTGTAACAGTTTACTTGTAAGGAAACTGTTCATCATTTATCATCATATTCATCACATACATCACATACATCAATGTCTAATTCAAAAGAAGAAATCAAGTTGTCACTCGAGAACGCCTTGTATCTTCGAGAACCTGAGTCTCATGAGTTTACCGCTGATACTTTGTCATTTGAGATAGACAGTATATCTCATCTCTGCTGACATTATTTAACTGTTCACAGAACACCAAAATTTCTGATTCAGAATTTGCTCAAGATGATAGCTTAAATCGAATCGCAGCAATCGTCGTATTGTACTATGAACGCACACTCGAAGAGCTTTTCGATGACCTTAGTCTCACTTTACCGACACAAAGTAGTCACAGAATCAAGAGTCAAATCGTCTGACAAGGCGAAGTGATTTCAGATGATCGCGCAAAGACGATTCTGCTTGAGGAATTGAAGTCTAAGAGTGATGGCTCGACGCTTCTTCTCTCGAAGAAATACTTTCTGAAAGGTCGAGTAAAGCATCATCATAGCTTAAGTATTATCATCGTATTAACAAGATTATACAGAAATACATGATTCTGATGATAGGCGCCGTGAACCGTAAATGAGCCTGGGATCTGGAGCAATTCTCCAAAGAATACGTTCTGTTCACTGTATCAACGTCAGAAGACATGTCAGCTTCGAAGAGAACTTATATGGTGAATCACTTTCGAACCGCATGTTCCGAGTCACAGAACGAATCTATTCGTCATTTTGAAGTCTTGAGCGATAGTGTGCTTGAGCTTCTGTTAGAGTATGTGCTTAGGCATCTCAAGCCAGTATTGACATACAAGTACGACGAAAACGATAATGTTAAAGTCGTCAAGATATACAACAGTGCATCTAATAATCTTATTTTTAGCATTGCAAATGAAGAAGAAAGACAACGATGACGACGACGAAGAGAATTAAATCTTGACCTTTTGAGAATCGAGATGATGTTAAGCCTTGTTGATGTTGTTCTGAAGAGAGCATTCCATCATTTGTTCCAGCGAGAACGTTAGCGACGAGTGAAGCGAAGATTAGGAAGTTTTGCAGTTTGCGCCTGACGCTTGAGTTTCCAAGTTAAATGTTAAAGCATGAACTTTTAAGACTTGCAAGAAAGTTCACTTCTTCGTTGAGAGCAGAAGCTGAGTGAGAGCAATGAATTGACGGCCTCGCCTTGACTTCGCCTCAATGCGCAGTCACTTCGAAAAGATTTGAAGGATTGCTGACAGACGAGAGAAAAGCGAATGCTACTATTTGATAATAAAGTCGTCGCTCTAGCCGCTCGAGCATAGCAAACTCTGCATGGAAGTTGTAGTATGACTACTTACAGCATTCATTAGAATAATTATTGACATCAATATAGGCTGACGGCCAGCCCAGATGATACTACGCAGACAAATCTCTCAACACAATACAGATCATATTTCAACCTTCGAAGATCATCACGCGCCTCAACACTCTCTTTTCTTCCTGCCTTTTTCCTTCATCCTTCGCAGTAGATCTCGTGAAGATTCACTCTCTTCAGTCTGTGTAAAACGATCACTTGCAGCCTCGGATTTGATGTGTGTACTTGTCTCTTCCTTCGCTGACAGGACTGACGTGATCGTTATTTCGAGCTTTTTCAGAATTTCAGAAATGATTGAAAGCGCCTCATCATTACTACGGAAGGAATCGAATCTGCGCTCTCAATAAATATTCGAATATTTGTCACCACGCTTCGACACAGACTCGGCTGAATCGACGACATGAGCTAGAATTCGAAAGATCTTTTGACCTTCAGTGAAATTGATTAGAGATGATATCGTCGTCCAAACGGACCAGATCATATGTTTCACGATCGCTCGTATATTGTTGCAGGGGAAGCCGTTCAATAGCGAAAGGAAGTCCCTCAGATAGTTTGCTTCGGCTGAACAAGGTTTATTGAACTCGTAGAGCAAGAGTCGTAAAAGAAACACAAAGACAGCTAAGCTTAACACAATCTGAGCAGTCGCTTTTTCAGAACAAAGGTCGTGAATCAGCCTTCAATACAGTCGCTTGCCATCTTCTGATATCGCTCACGCGTGGAGTGCCCGAAGGGCTCGATCGTGACAGTCAGAACTTCATACGAGAAGTAAAAGAACATCATTCTCAGGATGACTCAGAGACGAAAGCTCGTGATAAGAATGCGCACTGCGTTCGTCAGCATTAATATTGTGAACCTCTGAGAGCTGATCACTGATCGAAACACTTGAATGTCTTTCACTTGTCGACATTCAAATTCGTTCAGCACTTGTGATGAAAGATTCTTCATTGTTTGTCAGCGTTATTTCACTGAATAGAATTACAACTTCGTACCAAGTCTGAAAAAGCAATTGACAAGAATCTACTGAGATTTGAGCTTCATTCCTGAACACCTTTGTGAGTTGTCGAGTGAATTTGGTTGAGATCTGTGATCTTGACAAAAATCCGCGACCTTGAGAGGGCTTTTTGTAGTTCAAAGGGATTGCATGTACCGAATTGCTGCGCGGTAGGCGTTTGAACTTCACAGGCAAGATCATAAAGAATCAAGTTGTTCAACGATGTAAGATCTGTCAAGCCTGAGTTGAATTTGCTTCGATCGCGTGCCAAATCGCCGTCAGAGACGCAATACAGTTCGCGAAGCAACGAGAGTATTTGCAGTTCTACTTCTTCTCGATTCTTTCGATTGATGATCTGAAGATGAAAGAGCAAGAAAAGCTCATGTAGATGTTTTACATCATTCATGATCTGTTGACATCAAATTTCCAGGTCTCGTTGAATAAGCTCATGAGCGACAGGAGACTCGAAGTCTCCCAGCATGTTCAAGCAGATGATGAGAGCGTTTCGTGCATAGGCTTCTTGAAGCGTAAGAGAAGAGGTCTAGGAATTCTCAGCAAACTGTGCTTCGAATAGAGAATGTCGAGGACGTTGCCTCGAAGAGGTAATAGAATTTCAACATCTCAAGTCGAGCAATGAGACCATTCTTTCTCGCAATTTGTCGATAGCACCACGCAGCGCCGCGATCCTCTGTAGGAGAATCTGCGTGCAGCGCGTTTTCTAAGAAGCGATTCAAGGTCTTTTTTCTCGCGACGAGAATATCGTATACTTCTCTCTCGCGACAGGTTGATTGTGTTGAATCAACGTCCTCGATCGTTAATTGATCAGTCTTCAAAGAGATTTTGTATGGCGAAGGCGCGTCGTAGACAACAAGATTCCAAGAATCGTGATATTTGTGTTCGATATGAAGAACAGCGATTCCGAATTTCAGGAGTCATGATTTGATGTCAAGATCATCATTCATAGTTTGAGCGATTGAGAAGCGAACAATCTTTCTAGATAAAGAGAGAAGCTGTATGATCTTCTAAGAAGATGATTAGGGCGTGAGTCATCGTAACAGAAATGAAAAGCGCTCTCACCTCTGCAGTCTCATTACTATTCCCGCCATACAGTACTTCCAGTTTATATGCATTCTCAGCGTACAGTACATCTGAAGACTCAAAGTCGACGACCTCTTGAGAAGCACTCAGTTGAAGCCCTCTCAAGGTTTCGATATGAATCGCGTTGTGCGATTGAGAAGGCTTAGACATCGCCAATGATCGAAACAAGAAGATTCTCGATTTGCAAGTGACTTTGCCTGAAACAAGGCGTACATCGCACTGAAAAAAAGGCAGAAAAAACCTGAAGTAATCTTTACAAGCTGCATGAGAAAGGCTGCATAGTTATAGAAACGGACATATACATTGATAATCCTTCCCAATCTGATTTGACCAGAGTCGCCGATCAGCGATTCACACAAGCACACTCAACAGAGAAAAGAAAGCGAAAGATGCTCGATCAATGATACTGAATATACGGATGCGGCATCTCAGCCGGGCATGCTGAGGCGCAGTCAAGAGAGAGTATCGTAATGTAAGACAGCATGAAGACGTGAAAGAGGGTCCGGGGAACTTGATTAGTCTAACAACTTAGGCCAAAGAGTATCTTTCTTAATTTCAATGAGATCTGCCAAAATGACACATTCTCCTGTAAATGTTTTTGCAGCATCGCCTGACTTCAAGCATTGATGCCGTTATTGACACAACATTCTAGCATGGCGATAAGGGAAACTGAGAGGTGACGGCTCGTGCGAGTGCTAGGAAGGGCGCCCGAGAGAAGACGGCATCTCGCCCGGACTTCTGCAAGAATCCTTGCGAAGTGGCTAGATCCTATCGATTATGAGCGAGCAGCGTTTCACTGATCTTACCGATATCACAAACATGAGCAGCTCAGAGCAACCGACTCTCTTCATCATATCAGATCATCAGCAAGAGATCAATTTCGTCAAACAAAAATTGAAATTCACACGACATGCAGTATCATGATTTCACCCAACTCATGTGTTTTTGCGTGTGCATCTTTCCAGCCATTATGCTGCTATCCATCTAACCATTCATTCATTTCATGTTCAACAACATCAAGAGCAGATCTTTTTCTCATCTTTCTATGATTATTTTCTATGTTGCACACATTCGGAGTCTGTCATCACGCCGTCACTGATTGCCGAACACGTTCAGATCATCTACGACATCTATTATCAATCTGAGCAATGGGACTTCTCGCCTAAGATTTCGTACGTACCAAAGAAGCATGAAGATTGTATTCCTCTCTCTAACTGACATGAAACAGAGAAGTCATATGTCGCTCTCCGGGATTGTCTTGTGAGCAGGTCATAGAAGCGAGGCTTGATAAGTCAAGACGTTCAACATTACCAAACCATCAGCGGAAGTCATCATCGTCCGCTTCTAACCTCGTATCTATCACGACGCAAGATCATGTCGAAGCAAGATCGATTGATCATTGGTTCTTGATCTATATCTAAGGAACAAGAACACTAGACGCGAGCATGATAGAAAGCAATCAGAAGCAATAGCTGTAGATTCACTACCTTCTCTTGATGATAATGCTGAATTTAACACGCTATTTCAGGCGGGACTTATTTGTGCCAAACTTCAGAATGACAAAGAGAGATCGTTCGATGATGTTAGCAACGATCGATGAATACGCTATATGCTTAGATCATCTCACGAGTTCACGTCAAATGAGATAGATGAAATATGAGAAGTAGCAGAACAGTCTGAAAATGAATTGCCGTCGAAGCTTTTTCTTCCTTTCGCATGAGTGATCTTGTCGAGTACTGTGACTTTCCCCTTCAGCTACTCGTTCATATTCATTATGACTTTGACCTTAGATATTTCCGCCTTAGCCATCTGTATCCCTTTTATAGACAATTCAACTGGCTTTTCTCGACTATCACGTAGTCATCATCGATCGTCATCTTTGATAGGCGATGAATGAGCAGCGTGCACAGATGTTCTGCCGAAGCCGAAGGCTAGAATCTTCGCGCACGCTATTCCTTATTTGTTACTGCCACGTAGTAGCAAATAGAAAATAGCGTGCACGAATCAAATCTCATACAGACGAAGCTAAGACTGCAGAGATAGCGCCTCTAATGCTTTTCTTTCCGAGCTGCAAGCTCATCATCAACACAATGATATGAAATCATACGTTGGGCTGACACCCCTGTCAGGTCCCCCCTTGGCAGTTAGTGTAAGAAACATTTGCAAGCAGTTCGCTTTTTCGCCCTCGATGCCGAATGCCTCTCGGATCGAGATGCAGGCTTACGTCGAACGAAAAGACGTAAAGAGAAAGCAGGGACTGTGCGAAGTGAGCGAAAATGCCTAGTACTCTGAAGACATGGATCGTCTTGATTCGCTCATAGCGTATGAAGCTCATCTACAGACATTGATGCATTAGCGCAGGGAAAAGTCCCTCCCGTGCTTACTCGACAGCCTAACGCACTAACGATGTCACCGGTCCATTGGCCCGACAGTATTAGCGCAGAGACATGTACCTCTCGCATTCCATAATCGATGTCAGCTCATAATCGTGAAAACGCCTCTCAAGATGATCGACATTAAGAAGCGAGTCTATTTGAATGATTCGAAGAGTCACGTCAGACAGAAGCTAGATCTGCAGGGTAGAGAGAAGAATGAGGGTTTTTGTACGTTTGAGATGGGATTGCCTCTCATTCCTATTCTATTCCCCAGAATGAACTAAGAAAACAGATAGGGAATTTGTGAGAATGTCTATCAATTCAAGCTTCTCTTCGATCCTCAGGCCAAGTGGAATGACCTAGAATCGATCGTGATCGCTGCTCAAACTATGATTAACGAGAGATGTCGAAAAGAGAGTTTGAAGTTGACAGATACGAATGTCATCCTGAACGATTTGTCGGAATGAAAATTGTACCAACTGCATAAAGCGGTCAAGAAGAAGAGCAATAGATTCAAAAAGCAGATTAGAAATGATATTTGTGACGAGTCAATGAGTGATTGCAAGGCTAATCTCTGTGCCTGTAGCTGCCGAGTTCTCCACCCATGTCAACAATCTCTCGATCTCAACGGAATTTGACTCAGTGAAAGTTGCAGCAGAGGAAGCAGCAAGAGATGAAAAGTAATAACGATGAACATAAACTGTGACTTGCTTTGGATTGCGATTGACAGCAATGCGCTTCCATCTTTCGATTATCTATCTGATTGTCTAGTTATCGCGCACTGTTCTTAGATTGTCATTGACCAAAAATCGAATCTTGTTTTACATGACTTACACACTTCGCTTCACATTTCTTTGCACATGAACTAAGTGAATGCTTATCTCACTTCAGCATCTCTCTTTAAAGAATATTTGCAGAACTATCAAAGATTGTCACTTTATTCACAATCACTCTTTGTAGCGATTCTCATACTTTTCTCGCAATGAATGTCACAACAAAGATCTTAGAGCGCGACGATGACACTAACAAGCCAACGAAGGAGAATGTAGTTATCGTTGAATACACTGACAATCTCTACAATGAGGCAATGAGAGAAGAGGTCAACTACCGGGGCCGGAAGTGAGTACAAACCTATGATTCACGACGATAGATTATCTCAACAGACAAGGTTTCACTTCTTCGAAGATCTCAAATTCAAAAATTTCAAGGCAGAAATTGACGTCGGCAAAGTTATTCGAGGTTCAGGAAATTCTTCAAGCGAAAAAGCGCTCATACTGATGAGTTGTGAAGGCTGGGATGAAGCTGTCATGAACATGAGCTTGAGCGAGAAGAGCATCTTGACAATCTCGAGATACATGCATCTTTAATTTCAAGACACACCTGCTAACTTCTGTGAGGCAGTGATTATGCCTACGATGATATGTAAGTCACATTGTCGTGAACCTCTATCTATACAAATCACAACATCTGCTTTACACATCATAGGCGAATGACCAAGTGAGCATTGCTGATAGAAATCTTTCTCCTGCAACAGCGACTTTTCAGATCTTATTCTCTCGAGATTCAAATTGATTTTGTAAGTTGAATGATTCACGCTCAAGCTCTTCCCACATGGCTGCAAAGAACTGATTTATGCACGTTTTTTTAGTGAGCTTCGACTTATAGACATCACGCGCGCCATACATGAGCATCAGCATGATGCAACACTATCCTCGAGAATACTTCAAGTAGATCAAGAGAAGTAGGAAAAGTTGCCTTGAAAGATAGTTAGGCTGAGGAATTATCGAATTGAAAGACTTTGACGATATTGAGATTTGGGGGAAATTTAATTCTTTTGCCGACGCTGTATCTTCATGCATATCGATACTTGCTGTGAATTCTTTAGCAATTTTGACGTTCTCTGACAACGCTTTTCTTATTACTCGAGCAACTGATGCGAATTTACCTATATTAGCTATATGTATAAGACTATCATATATTGAATCACGTTGTATTCAAACAGACTGCGCAGAAGTGATCATAGTCTGGATACGCATGAATGACTAATCGTTTGCTGTCGGCAGCAATTTGTACAGACCAAAGACATGAATTAAGTAGATATATGAAGATATTGAGCAAGACAGAATATCTTCAATCAGAACAGTACTTCTACATATATCTCCTTTCACTCTTGTACCTGCCTTGTTCACAATGAACGGACGAGATATTCTTCGTGGCGTTGGGAGACGCGCTGCATCGTAGAGTATATCATGTCACTATCACAGATCACGATTTGCGCTCGTCGCTCTCATCAAATCACTGCTTCATTATCTGTAGCTCGGCGTGTTTTGTGAAAGTTGACTTCATAGAGCTGTCAACTCTGTAGCCTCTTCATGGTCTTCTGGCAAGTTCTCAGACCGAAAGAGACTTTCGACTTTTTTAGATCAGATCAAGGTAGCGCCTACAAATTTTGACGATCTGTAGAACAGACGACGCTCTTTTACGTTGAATGAGTAGATAGTCTCTGCTGCTGACAGCCCTATCTTCAGTTCATAAGCTGTCAGTTTTTCAACGTCTGCATTTTGACGTCTCAGATACAATCAAGAACATACAGACTTCTTCTACGGACAAACAGAAATAACTCGCGATCATCGATCCTTGTCTGTATGTGCCGGTCTTCTTCGTTTGCCTCTTCGCTGCGTCTGACGTTCGGCCTCAAAAGTCTCGCATCAGTTCTCGTACAATTTCAACAATTTGCGGAGGTGTTGACGCAATTTTGATTAGTCGCTTTGCTTCTTCTCAAATATACATTCAATGTCGTCAAGCATAGATACATCGCTCACGGTATTAAAAATCTTCAAAACTTTCATCAAGACGAGAGACGATGCAACGAAAGTGCAAACAAGGAAGATAGAAAGAGACGTTGATGAGCGACGAATGTCTCAAGGGATTCACTGACTACTTATACTCGCGTTCAGAGGAAGCCACGTCAGCGTCTTCTGTTTGAGTGGCTTTGTTCAAGGCATATTCGTGATGCCTGGCCGCATCTCGGCGCCTGGTAGGGGCATTGCTTCTTTAGATAGCACTTCTCAATCTATCGCAGTCAAGCTCGAAGTCGATCATTCTTTTCATCACGACCAATACGAATTTGTCACGAGCCTCGAGCCTTGTTGTCGACATCAAGAGCACGACTCGAGTTGAAGTGACCAGTAAATTCTTTCAAGAGACGCAGCTATTTCGAGCTATCGTTGAAGACTCTCTTTGACTCTGCATCCTTCACTCAAAGCCTCGATTCGTTTTCGCTTCTTATTCGATGACATCTCTTGCAGCGCTCGTTTGTCTTTGGCCACACGAACTCTTTGTCTTTGTCAGCGTATGTAGCGTGTTCGAAATCGATAAAACATCGCTCGTTTACAGATCTCAAGAGCGTAGACTGATTGAGATGTTTGACGAGCTCATTTGATGAACTACTGCAAAGCCCCCGAGTCGTTGAGATCTCATTTACAATGACGACGATGAAATAGCGACGATTTATCTCATGTTCCGCGAAGTTCAATCATTGCTCGCCGTATCTCTCGCATGAACACATCGTTCGACTGCTCCTTCAGTGCAGTCGCTCACTTTCTCTTTCGATTCGATGAGATCGCATCAAGAATAGCTCGCGATTCCTGAATCTTCGCTCTATCAAAATCAATGATCATCATCTGATCAAGCTTCGCATTTCAAAGTATGTTACGAGACATCATATCTCAATGCAGCACTCTGAGCTGATGAATTGTCTGAATCGAGCGCTTAAACTGTTCGATTATTTGCACACTGTTGGCTGAGTTAATGTGTTGAGAGATGAGTTGTTCTCCAAAATCGATGAACATCATGTGAACGATCTCAGCAATGCCATCATACACATATGAATGGTCAAGATCGACGTTTCTCAGATACATCGGCACGTGAGTCTCGTGAATCGGACGAAGGCGCTCATAGATGACGACTTCCCGCTTGAGATGAGCAACGAAGTCAATGATGATGCATTTAGCAGCCAGAATGTACCCGTGTGACGTTAACCTGACAATGAACAGAGCTTCGCGCGCTTCGTGCAAGCCGATAGGCTTGCAATCGATATTCAGGCTTTTGAAGAGTTGCTGACGTATCAGATTGAGAAAAGTAGGCTTGTCGATCTGATGATGACTCTCTTCATGATTCAGCGCGTTTGAGCACATCTTATCAAGCGAATCTTCTTTCATCAATTCACGAAGACATTTTTGAGTACAATACTGTACATTCTTGCCTTCGGAGCGGAAACTTTGGCCGGATGATGCCTTGCTGACCGAATTCAGCGCTTGCGTGAGAGTCTGAGTTGAACGCTGCCGATATGTTCGACTTGAAGTATCTGAATCTGAATCAAATTCGTTATCACTGTAATGACGCTCATCTGCTGATGATCGACAGTCCGAAGAGGCGATCGAAGCTGCTCTCGATCGAAGCCGGATAGGCGACACACGAAGAAAGATGCTCTGTCGAGAAGGCCGATACTTCGAAGAAGATATGTCATCGATGAAGATCTTATTCAATAGTTCATCGTAGATCATCTTTCAGATCTTCAGCCGAGTCATCGCGTTGGCCTGCCAGCTCTGGCTTCAAGGCGGCCTCTTCAGCGCTTGAAGAGTGAACGTCAGCACTTGTCTCATCGCAGTCAGATGTAATCGATTTTGCTCATTTGCATCCGATGCCATTCCTGTCGTCTTTCTCACGTCATTCTCAGAGACGGATAGAAAGTAATAGACAGTTTCCGGGTTATCGAGCACTCGCAGAAAAATGAATGCTTCATCGATGCAGACGTATTCATACTTCAATCCAGCGCGGACCATATAGAAGAAGGCTTGAGTGATGGCTGCGACGACCAGACGGCGAAAGTGATTCTGCGAGCCGTCGATTTCGTTGCAGCGAACCATCTTCTTCAGATTCATGTCTTTGAGATCCTCATATATGCAGCCGAGATGTAGCTTGTGAGAAGCCTTGTATTCAATAATGAAGACGGCGATGCGATATTTCGTATTCTCGGCCTCACTGAAAATGTTGTACACGCAGAATTGATCCGCACGAGGACGTGTAGCCTTTGCTGCTCCGATGATTGCTTCAGTCATCGACTTCGACGCGGACGATTCTGACGGCTTTGCAAGCTGAGTCAGAAGACGAGAAGATCGTCTTCTCCCAGAGATGCTCAGGTGTTGCATGTTTTTCTTCATCTCTCGTTCCGGACTGAGAGTATTGTCATGATTTTCGAACCTTACTGAACTCTTCAGGCAAAATCTCTCTCGAAGCAACGAGCTGTTGTAAATTTGTTTGATGATCAATGCGATGTGATTCTCAACAGTCGAGCGCTCGAAGTGATTCAAGTCTAGCTCAGAACTCATCATTCTCTGACGAATAGTCTTCTCAGACTCTTTCAAGATGTGTAGCGACGTGAAGTGTCGTTCATGCATGAAGTTTGATCGCTGAAGGTCCTTTCAGATGATCTTCTGCGATGTAGGAAAATCGTCCCATGCGAGAATCCGATCGGGACGTATCTTGTCATTAGCATTGGCAGGGTCGCTCTTTGTTGACAATGTCGTGTCCCTTTGAACAGTAAGACCGAAGTGAAGGTGAACATGGCAAGCGTCAAGAAACTCGAGTAATGTTGTTTTGCGAATTTTCTCTTCACTCTTTTGTTGAGCGCGCTCTGCTTCTTTCTGAGCGCGCTCTGCTTCTTGGCGCTTCCTCTGCTCTTCTTGGAAAAGTTGTCTGTAATTCGATGACTGTTGAGCCATAATGCAGCTGTATTGTTGAATGATAATAAATATTCTGAGACATGAGTGTTTGTTTACTTCGAAGACTTAGGTAAGCTCATGACACGGATCATGATCTCGCCGAACGCTCCTGATTGGCCAAACGTTCCCGCAGCATGACGGCTGAGTCAGCGATCGTTGCAAGCTCTTCAGACAACTCGTACTCGTTTCGGTAAAGCATACTATGTTGCAAGATGATGATTTTGTTACGAAAAGCTCTGTGCAGTGCGCTGGGATCTAGTATTCACTGCTGCCGTCCAGACAGAGAATTCGATGACCTGAGCCTGCTCAAAACTTGCTTCACCAAATACGATTCTATTTGAGATATAGATGACGGCTTTACGCTTTTCACGTCGAGAATTTATCTGATTTCTGTGTCTTTCTGAGAACAATTCGTTTAATTATAGACTGCTTGTACTGTATTGCTTCAAGATAAAAAGGAGAGACGTCTGATATGTTCAGAAACAGAAAGAACAGTACGTTGTCTTGTCATAACTATCTCGGCCTGCATCTTGCAGACTTTGGGGAATCCGCAAGCTAGTAAAGATCATCATTATCACTGTCATCGTTTGATGAATCGAAATCAATTCTATAGTTGGTTTCCGAGTTTGCGAGAGATCGCAACTGCAAACCTTCCGTCAATATCGTTCTCTCAGATCAAAAAGAGCGAAGACAGAAGAATGTCGAAAGAGTCAACTATGTGCGACGCAAAGAGTGGGAGACGTTTAAAAAAGCTCGAGTAATGAGCAACGATGACAACTACTACTTCTGAGATCCTGCGTATAGACTTCTTCGTTGGTTGCTGAGCTAATGATCGTTTTCTAGATCGATTGTATATACGACACCACACGATCTAGTCGATTCGTGGGCCAGCTCTTCTGCGGGTCAGAGAGTCAGTACTTCTGAGATGATGATGGCTTGGATTCGGAAACAGTACGTATATACATCGTTCTTTGAAATATGATTATGAATTCGCCTTATCATACCCCACTTCTCGACTTGTTAACTATTCGCGATGCAGACAAATGAATCACACCGGCCTGCGGACTAGACACGTGAGTAGAACTGACATCTTAACTTCGTTAAATTTCATTTTCGTATCCCCATAACTGTCATGAGCATGTCAGCAGAGATTGTCATGATGTCAGTATGAAGCAAATTGCTGAAGCCAAGAATGAGAGACGAAGCTAATGTACAACACAGTAAACTTGCGTTAATTCCGTTCATTGCTTATTGCTTCTATTAGATTGAACTAATATTACTACACTTCTCGTCGTCGTATTAGATCAAGATTGCTACATCTCTCACTCTCTTTCTAGAATCGAACTATTCGACATGTTATTTCTTTTCGCAGCATTCAGATGATTACTATCAAGTGATTCAGCTCACGTCCGTAGTCGACGTACTATTACGGAAGAAAAACGCTTGTCAAAATTCTTAGCGTCGCTGTTCCGATGATGTTGATGCTGAGGCGAAAGCTCATGATCGTCTGACTTTGATTCGTCCTTTACCTCGCCAGTCTCGGCATTCTCGGTAGGATTTCCGCTTCCATTTCTATTCTCTGGTCTATCTGCTTCGCCGTTTTGGACGAATCTATGATCTTCACATTGTTATTTGTCTTTGTCGACTTCGTTGATCACGATCTGGTCAGTCTCGCTGCTTTCGGTCTGTTGTTTCATTTTGCTCTTGCCTTTTGCTTTACTTGCTTTCTGACAAACGGTATGCCTATGAAGCTGATCAGCAATGAACGATGCTAAGCTTCGGATCTAGTCGACTTACAGCATTGTACTCTTACGCGTCGTGATACTGAACCCTAAGCACTTTGACTCAGCTTTACGCTACTCTTCAAATTTGGTTCAACGTGATTATCATTGACACTTTCGAAGCCTTTGGCAGTGCTACTGCTTGCTGAAGCAGATTTGATGACTTCGCTCGCGATGAATAATAAAGGTATTTGAAAATCGCTCTGCGAGGTTCTTTAGACCCGCCCTACATGTTACCATACACTACCACTATGTTCTTACTTTCTGTCATCAGCTTCCTTGTTCATCTTCCGAAATACTGCGCGCCAAACTGCGAAGTAGACGAATCCGTGCATGATAGATCTGTCATCACGTAATGTTAAGAGATGTTTGCGCGTATGAAAGAATTATCGAGTTCGATTATATGCACAAAAGGGAAAACAAAGAAGCCGACAGCGGAATTTCGCATTGGTCTGAAGAATTTCATATTTAAAAGCGGTCGAGAACAAAGAAAGAATCTTATGATTTGAAAAGCTGAGATCAGAGGTTTCAAGAATCGTCAATCTGTTTGTATGTCTTGAGACTTTGTTGTACTTCCGAAGCAGTTGTTTGTACGATATCATATTGCGTGATGTTCAATTCAGTTCATATTGTCTGCTTTAGTATAGTTCTGATCGCTTCAATGCTCATCCTGAATGACATTGTCATATCAGATATTGACTTGATGAATATAGTGAGTGATCAAGACAATGAAAGTAGAAGGGAACACTTTGCGAAGCACTCGAAGTACGAAGTACGATGTACTGTACCTAGATTTAGCGATACGAGGGCCGGCCTCGCGTAATGGCTAACAACGATTAGGGTTTTCTCTTAGCCTCAGATTGATCCAGAGCTCATTATCTACCGTATCTTACCCCATCATTCGTCACTCAACCCTCTCTCGTTCGCGATGAAGTCTCCTCACTCAGCTTTTGCTTCAATCGTTTCAGCCTATCAATTACTTCTGCGAAAATGGGCAAGAAACGTAAGTCTTTCAGTCCCGCAAGCCGCAATAGTGACTGACAATCGCCAGGCGCTCTCTGTTGCATATTCGTTGATATCGATGTCGTTGCAGGCCTAGACGTCGCTTCCATGGTTCTACTTTGGAGATAGTGACTTTCAAGCCAGCGAGGAAGAGTGACTGCTACTATGCTACTATGCTGAGTGACTACTATGTGTAGAAAGGGCAGAAAGGGTAGAAAGTGTAGAAGATAGAAAGATGATGAGGTAGTTGATTAGAATCGTGAAGACGACGAGGCGCGACGACATAATACAATGTTCATAAACTGTTACATAGAACAGTGATGGGGAGCAAAAACCGTTGGTCCGAGCCTCAAACTTATGAGTAAGATCACAAAGATAGTCTAAGCTCATGATCTCTCCCGTTGCTGACCATTCTCTGAACAATGCTAGAACCAGCGAAATTCATCGACTACTTTCTTTTTCAATCATGCTTCATAGAAGCTTTGATTGAGCTTCTTCTTATCTTCTGTCTCTCGAAGATAATCGATCACTCGATCTATATCGGTAAAAGGCTTCTGATTCTTTCTAGCAATAGTAAAGAATCCGGAATATTCTTTTCACTCGTCAGGCAGTCGATTAGTGTTCGGATCTTCCGCTAAGCGCAAAATTCACTCCATGTTCTTCTTGTCGATCTCGTAGAAAGTTTCCACCTTTTTCATGACTAGTTCTACGCCAAGCAGCTTCGCTTTGACTAGAGGCGTGAGATCAAAAATACGATTCGAGAAATCTAGCTTCACTACTTCGCTTTTGTTCCACTGAACGTGAATTGCTTGAATTTTGGTAACGTCGGGCGACATAGTTGATGAAGGGTAATGAAATTCAACTGAGCACTAAAAAGTTGCAAACGTGAATATCAGCTGTCATGATAATCTAGGGCAGACGTACCTTGTTGAAGCGTTGAAATAGCTTGAGAAGAAAGCTCGCAATGAATTGAATTTTTTGCGCGGGAAGAGCCACTTCTTAATGATGATGATGCGTTGGCAGTAAGATCTACATACAGTACAGTATCATGCTAACTTACCTTAGCCGACGCCAGGATTGTACGGCTTACAGACGATTCGTCTGAGACGAATTCGTCTGCGTGTATATGCATGAATTCTTTTACTGCGGCCGTCCTATCACACATCAGCGGTTTGCTAAGTGTCGAAACAATCTACCACTTAGATTTCTATTGATCATACCTTATCTCAGATAGGCTGGCCGTTGGGTTTGATATAAACTCTGGTGATTCAATATGCACGAGCAACAAGTGTGACGACGTGATACATGTGTCTCAATCAGTTGATTCTTCGAGCAATTTATTGAATAATATGAATCAGAGATATCTACGTGTTTTCCTGCGTTCTATATAACATATCGCGTTCCATCGTATGTTCTTCAAAGAAACAGAGTTTCCGCAATTTTCATATTCAATAATTCGGTCAGGATTTGCAACAATGAAGTCACAGTAAGAATCACGTAAATTGAGTTGTTCTAGAATTCTAACGATCAAAATAGCTCAAGACTACACGAAATTGCGAAAGAAATTTGATTCTATTCCGATGAACCGGCAGAAGTAGAGAAGTTGTTGAAAAGAATTCGATTTCGTCTCGGAATTGCAAAACTCCTTGTCGATTGAAGCTGTAGATTTGAAGACGAGTTTCTCATTCACTCGTAGGTCGAACCTTCTATCGTCATATGAAAGTTCAAAGACACTAAATAGACGGAAGAATACTGTCTGCGATGATTCGTTTTGCGATTCAGTGTCAGCGCCTTCAGAGTTCATCAGGTATCTCTATGCCTGCTTCACAAGACGTCGATTTCGTGATCGAGTTCTTCACAGAGCTCTCAAAGACTTTGATAGTTCAACGTTCAATTGAACAATCGACGATTCAGACAGTTATTTCGGAAGTTCTTGATGTGTTCTTTCCCAGTTCGGTTCAGGCTCGTCGATCACCCTTTGAACCAGATAATACAATCTGTGTACTACTTCAATGTGAATCTCTCGAACTTCCGGGTTGATGCGATAGAATTCTTGAGATACTTGAACCACAGGTCAGAGAAGATCCGACGTTGATGACGTCACTCTCGAGCATGATCGAGGGAATGAAGCAAAGACCTGAACTATCGTCGAGCCGTCTACTAGATAGATTTTTGGATCTACTGAAATTGGCTCATCGAGCATAATTAACAGTTATGTTTCAAACGTGCTGAAAGCATCAGGAAATTGCTGGACGTTTGTATTTCTTTACATCAGCTGGCTGATTTTGTTTGCTCAAACGAATTTTAGCAGCATGTAGAAATTGTTGTTTTGTTCTGTTCAAGGAATATAAGTATGCAGGCAAATATCATCGCTTTAGCTATTAAAAGGCACTTTCATTGAAGCTCACTCAAGAAGATGATCATTTTCTTGAGTATATCGTTGATCATCGCATATGGTTTAGAGCGCAAAGAAAGAAGAGCTTAAAGGGTCAGTGAGACTAAAAAAATCCTCTCGAAGTATTGCTCTCTAAACTAAGTCACGCTATGAATAAACTTCAAATGAAATGGTCTACTCAAATCTGGCTTCGAGCCTGGTCTAGACATAGTACATATGGGTGCGTTTACTTCATATCGTCGAGCGGCTGTTAGAGTAAAACGTGGTCTCAAAAATATTCAGTGATATCAACAACTTTCTCTATTCAAGCAACTGAGCTTTGGAGTGATTAGATAGAAGCAAGAGCTAATGATCTTCTGACTGATTCTAAAGAGATGAAGGTCAGAAGCCGGTTGAAGAAGTGTCGCAAAAGCAATGCTGCCCTTCGCGCAGCTTGCTTACTCAACGACAAAGAGCAGACGCATTGAAATCTGCATACTGAAAGACGATCGCGCGTTCGCACTTTGATGGCATGGCTCATAGAGAGGGCTATGTGCTCAGAAAACGATTGCGAGTGGGACTGTTCAATGTCGTGATTGTGCGAGAAAATTGAGTTGGTTCTGCCTGCTTGGAGATGTCTTGACAGTACGAGACGAGTTGATTCGTCGCCGACGCCTAGATCATAGCTTCAGCTGTCAAAGGATTCTGACGAAGTCGAGCCAGCATGCGGCTCAGGAGTTGAAAAACAGCTCAAGCCGCAACCGAAGGAAGCCAGGATGTGCTCATGACATGCTCAGCTCTGCTCAGGCATGCTCAGGCTCGGCTCAGGTTAGAGCGGCGCTAGAACCGGAAGGGGGAAATCTTTTTGACAGTTCTCTATATCAATGTATTTTAAATTTCTTCTGACATCTTCGCTTCACTTCTGGTTTCCCAGGTTCACTTCTGGCTCCTTCGCTTCACTTCTGACTTCCCATTCACTTCTGGCTCCCTAGATTCACTTCTGGCACCCCCGCTTCACTTCTGGCTCTCTAGATTCACTACTCGCCCTCTCGACGCCTTTATGTACAGGACCGTCGAATCGTCAAGAGATCTTCTTTGAAAACCTTTCGTTTTTGTCTGGGTTGCTCTTCCTCGAGATGTGCTTGAATGAGAAGCGTTACCCATCTCTCAAAGCCGATCGGGGTAAGATCAGGAATGTCTGGTCTCTGATCGTCTCGTTATTGAACGAGGTGGTGCTGACACCCAAGATCTCTATACTCTCGCTAAGATTCTCATGAAGACAGATTCAGAAACTCATTGAGATGTGGTTTGTTAGATAGCAATGAGGAAAAACGATCACTCTCACTCGAGATTGAATGATCTTTCATATATCAGAAGATTATTACATGTCTAAGCCTTCAGATCGCATAGCCCTACTTCATTCTTAGACATCTTTCCCGCTATAGCACTCTGTTCTAGTTCTGGCACGTCGCTCCAATTTGGTACGGTACATCGTGATGTGCATGTGACTCGAGCAGTGAGATGGGTGCCTTCAGTGCCTCGCCATCTGATATTTGGGCTATCAAAGGTAACGTGTCTCAGGAAAACTCTTCTGAGGCAGTGCAAGATGATGTCTCATGCAGCTTGAATGAGCCGATTTGAGCGCATACTCCTGAAGAAAGATAAGAATCTCAGTCAATCTATCCTTCAAATTCTCATCAACGTTGCAGGCATAGACGTTGAGATCGAGCTTCAAAGAACGTCTTATCCTGAAACCAGACAATCTGCTTCGCTCACTGCTTTAAGACTTGTTGAGGCTCAAAGCTCGTGTTTCACGAACGATTCGAATAAATCAACTTCATTAGAATCCGCTTCTTCATCGCCATGAGTTTTTCCAACTCACATGAAGCAACTCGGCAAGCTAAACCCCTTCCTTCACGTTCTTTTCTTTACTTCATACATCCAAAGAGCTGTTTTAATCAAAGATCGATTCATTACAGAGCAAGAGTACGAAGCGAACGCATATGCAGATACAATCGATGGTCAAGACTCAAGCGATCACTCAGTTGATTCGTCTCCCTACATTGACTCATTTTCCGAACAGCCTGCTTTTTCAGACCAGGCATATCCGATGAGCAGTAGATCTCAGTTCCTGATGCGGCCTGCGACAATGCTGCAATCAGATGATTCATGAACATCTTATTCTATCTCAACGAATCAGACATTGAAGACTTACGGTTCAGTGCTTGATACTGATTCATTTGACCTCTCAGCAAGCATGCAGTTTCCTACATAGTATCAATGCAATTTGATGAGGCAGGGGAGAAGAAAGATGTTTTTCTTCTCTGCTTTATCTTCTCTTGATAAACGTATTAGTAGTTGGCTAATGTCTATAGCGCTATCGCTCACGGAATGGTCAAAGCTCATGATATTGTCATCGTCGATAATATGAGCGAGCACGGGGTTAAAGCATTGAAGAAAGTGCTGCATGACCGGATCTCAAAACCCAAGCTGACACAAGTTGACTGAGAATATGTTGTATTATGAGTGATTGTAAAGATGTTGATTACTGTTTTAGCACAGATTTGTAGCTGAAATCGATCTGCTTATCCTCGAATTTTGATGAGCACTGCTTACGAAAACCTGACTGGGACAGTGACTTAGAACAACATGATTGATTTTTGCAATGCCTTCGAATCTTTCTCATTACGTCGCATTTCTGTTTCAACGCTAAAGAAGCATCTAGATGGAATCCTATGTGTTTGAGAGCAATTCAAGCTGAGGAAGAATAAGAGGAAGAATGATGTCAAAGAAAAGGCTTGTCGCGTGTTCAAAAAGCACTATGTTGAAAGCAGAACATAATTCAACGCACTGAATGACTTCAATAATCGTAATAAATAATAGCCGTGACTTTTTCCTTTCTTATATTCAATCTAGTAGTTGTGTGATCTCTATCCGCTCTACCCCGATGAGTATTCGAGACCTACTCAGCCTGAATGTCTTCAGTCTTCTTGAAGTCGAGATCTTTTGCCTTTCCTGATAACGGGATCGTAACGAGTTCGTTTATGATATTTCCTCACCAGGTCATGCGTTTTCAATGAACTAGTACTTCTTCAACTTTCCACTTCTCTTCGTCCTCTACGAGAATCATTTTCGAGAAAGAAGCGATAGCTTCATTTTTGGGATAGGATTTTAATAGAGAGATGAAACACGAGGTGAATACGTCATGTGAATGAAAGTCGTAAACGATACGATTGAGGTCCTACAAGGTCCACAACTGCAAAGGGCTCAGTATACTTCTGCGACAACTTCTTTTTGAGTCTCGCATCTCGTAGGTTTTTGATGAAGAGCATGACTTGATCTTCTACGCTGAAGTTCTTGAGTTGAGTATGCTTGTTGTGGGCCGCCGCCTGTTGCTCTTGAGCTTTGCGTAGCCGTTCCAGCATGAGGTCGCGCTGCTCTCATAAGATGTTTACCCTTTCTCTTGCGGCGAGAATGTCTAAATAGCCTCGAAAGGACTTAGGCCTCCCGTCGCATTTGCTGGTCACTGGCATGGCACGGCATGACATTAAGGAAGAAACATCGCGAGTACGAATTTTAGCACAGATCTGTAGCTGAAACCGCTTTCAAAATAAAAATCGACTCGATTCTGCTTCTGTTCCTGCTTCTGCTTCAATATTGCATTCTGGAATTCTAATCTTTCCTTTTCAACCAAGATGATTTCATCTTGGCTAGCCGCGAAAAGAAACTGGTGTTAATATAGATCGCTCATCAAGACGCAAACATCGTTATTTCGAACAACGTCTGATCACGTCTAGGGAATGTAGAAATTCGACTATGTCAGATTTCTCAGCCAGGTGTGCCTTTTCCACATATTGCTGAAGACGACGAAGATCTATCGCATTCGTTCAATCCGTGATCTCGCGGGATTTTTCAAGAAGAGCAGTCAGGGCATTTAAGGTCAAAGCTGATGACTTTTCTATATCGTAATGCACTCTTCTAGCCATTCCTTTGAAATGAAAGCTCCTTTTCGAAATCAATATCTGCGAGGTTCTTGCTTTGAGGCGATCAGCGAGACCGACGATAGTTATGATTTGAAGCTCAATTTCGGAGAGAAGAGGTAAAGCGCTGGTCGAAACGCGCGAAATCATCGTCTGAAGTCGTAAGAAATCAAGGTTCGTGAAATACAGTTGTGCTTCTTCCGACTTCATAGCTTCCGCACGATTCTGTTCAACGAAAAATCTTGTTGAACAGTCCGTGATCGACGGACGATTTCTGAGTTCGGGGTTCAACATGAAATTGACAATATTCGTCAAACCTTGCCAAGTAGAACGAGAAATCTGGCATTCGACATCTCGTCTGCTTGACCACTCCGATGTATGCGCTCGCCAGCAATTAAAGAGACTATATTGAAGAATGAGCACATCGATTGACCAGATGTCAGCAGAATAACCGCTAAGAAGATATGATTCTCTCAAAGTCATCTCGGGCGCCTTGTACGTCAAAGACCCCGAAAGAGCGATACCTTCGAGCTTACCTATCATCGATTCTCGAGAGACGATCAGAATGTTGAATGACTGTATTGCTCGATGAGCCATGCTCTGTTCATGTATATACGCTGCATCGTTCAAGACATGTATCAGAACTGTCATCATCTGATCTGCCGACACATCCTTCTGCTCAGCAAGTGTTGCGTGAATGGCTCACTTCATCATCAGCATCGACTCATTAAGATCAATAAACTTGTCAGGAAATGTTCTTGTGACGCATGGCTACAAAACAGTTAGCGTAATAGTCACAAGATAGACGAAGTGTAATTACATGAATCAATTTCCTGATTTGACGATCTTCTTCCTTCTTTGACCAGCGTTTTACTGCGTAAAAGGTTCCGCAACAGTCTACTGCCTTCTGTATCGCTGGCAGTTCGCCTTTCTCTTGAGGAAGAAGACTAAGCTTTGCGAAATCCTGCATAGTGAGCGCAAAGTTTCTTTGAATAGCCAGATCATTGAGGGACGGCAATGAGATCAAGGCACTTTTTCTATACGCTTGCCACTTTCGATTATATGTCTCTTCGTCATGACTTGAGATGATTAATCTGAATCTGATGAGTGCGACTTGAATGATATCATTCGAGAAGATGAGAGTGAATGTCTGTCGTAATTGTTTTACTTCGTCATTGAATGACTCAACAACGATGTCGTTGGAGAATGTATTCGTGACGATCATCTGATCATTTGTCCAATTAAAGTCGATGCGAAAGTGAACAGCGCTGATTCCGAGCTTGTCGAGAACGACATCAACTCTCTTGTTATTCCGTTCAAAGCGATGATCATGTTGCGAATCGATCAGCGCCTGTGAGAATCGAAGCGCAAAGATTGATGTTGCCTGATCATGATGTTTGACATTCTGCGATAACTGTAGAATATCTATTTCAGATTCTGATCGTAGGAAAGCAAAGTCGTCATAATTTGTAGATGTCATACTATACGATTAGTTGAGTGAGAATGCTGTGAAATCTAAAGGTAAGTTGAAGGGTGTGTTTGAAGTTGTACGCTGTTCTATTATACAAGTGCTAGCCGTCAAGAAATTCTGCTTTTACTTCATACACTCAGCGAGACACCAGTGGGCGTTAAAAGTGAACCCGCTACGAAGACGGTTGTTGTTTCACCTCATGCTGATATGGTCTATCCCCTTCTCTATATTATAATAGAAAATCTATTTTAGAATCTCTCATGCGAGTATCGCTAAAGTCCTCAATCCGATTGGTTCACGTGACTTTCCCCGCGAACATTAGAGGCGTCTTGAGAAGCAAAAACGGCGAGCCGTCAAGCAACTCTCTTTCCCCACGCCAAATCTTCTTTCTTTGTTGACAAAGATGCATCTTCGTTGCAATACATCGTCGATCAATTTGACATCTAAATTCAGTCGGTCTGACCCGAGGTTGGTCACAGCTTCTCGAAAGCTATCCTTGAATCCCGATGTGCGAGACTTCGACGCACTGCCCGAAGATGTTGTTACCTCAGGATCAGTAACTTCGCCGTTTTCACATTCTCTTATTCCCTTGAAGTACTGAAGAGAGCATTCTCGTAGCAAACTTGATAGATTGCAACAGAGTACATTCAAAAAGAATCATCGACAGTCGATAGACAGTTGAGAATACTGAAGAACAGAAGCGGTATTCTGGGTCGAGCAGTTCAGTAAGAATCACCGAAATCATTTAAGAGATGATTGCGAAGCAAAGACATACTTCTGAAGAGCAGCAGCAGACTTCTGGGAAACTACATGACTGTCGTCAGCAAGTCCTGTAGAACTGACTGATTCGCTTTATTGGAAGCAGTGAATTACATGGCATAAAAGCAAGCGAAACTGCGCGGGTTCAGTCTCGGAATCTGAGTTACGATACGAAATATCTGATGCTAATTATTTCAAATGCGAAAATGATCATTACAGGACGCTTTTGGAATCTTCAATAAGAGACGCATGCTTGCTCAGGCCTTCTTCAAGAGCGAAACATACTGAGAGTTTGAATTCGAGAATCGATGGGAACTTGTTATCGAGCGCAGACTTGTTTGATCAGGAATCTCAGGCTGAAAGTGTGCATCAATCGTCGCTTGAATTTGAATCTACAACGCGTTTCTCGCTGGCGCCAGAATCTTTCAATGAGAAATGTTCTATTAAGCATCGAGATCGGTCAACTCAGCTCTTGTGATCTCAACTACGAAGAAGTCAGAGACTCAAAGCAAAACAGAACCCTCTACGAAGAAGCCGAAGACTCAAAGCAAAACAGAAATCGATAAAGAATTAATGTTCTCAAGAAACAGGTCGCTAAATGAAGCGCGATCAGGCTCGCTCATGTAAAGCGAGATGAGCTTGTGAAGAGAGAGATCTTGGCGCTTCGACGTCCATTGAAAGATGATTCTCAAGTATAACGAAGCAGAAACGACTCATCAACTGAGACTTTCGATTGCGAATCTGCACTAAGCCATCGGCAGACAATCTGAATTCGAAGGTTTACTTCAGCCCGAAGAATGACACATAAGAGAAAAGCAGAGTAAGCGATGCAGCTGAACTGCTTGATCGAAACGAATCTCTCTCTCTATAAGTAATGCTACCTCATCTTCAGTGAATAGAGCGATTGATGAAGCGATTGATGAAGCGGTTGATGAAGCGGATGCAGTGGCTGATGCAGTGACTGATGGGGCGAGTGGATTGATCAAATGGTCACACTTCCGTCATCTGACCTGGCTATTGCAACTAGGGCAATCGACCAAGCCCACGGGATTCTCATTCGCCTGATGGTGATAGCTTCATAATGGCAAAATATCAATCTTTTCTCATTCATTCTACAACAAGCCCAAGCGTGGGGCGATACTAACACTTTAAAACATTTTCGACTCGTGGCTTGGCAAACACACTTTGCTTAATTCTGCATATCTAGTTGAGATACTACTTCGGATGATGGTCGGCGCAATGAGAGACTGGAAAACTCTGCCTCATCAGGAACATTCCATTGAAGACTCAAAACCCTTCAACAAAAGCATCTTCATCGAAAGCTCTTCATCACAAGTCGCATCGCCCAATGAAGAAAAGAAAGCCTTTCAGAGGTTTCTAACTGCAACGCTCGATGATACTTCAAGTCTGATCACTCGCTTCTAATATGATAGAATATCATCATGCACGTTCTTTCTCGATCGCGACACGTCTTCGCTTGCCGTTCTCTCCTACAGCCTTTTCTGCACTGACTACTTCTTCGTTCCGTAGTCGGTTTAAATCTCCTTCATGTATGTCTTCGACAAGTAAGCTTGCGCGTCTTTCTGAAGATCATCTAATGATCTTCGACCTTGAATCGGGTGTGAGTGTGAAGGGCTTCGGGACTGAGAACAGCCTATCAAAACTCGATGTCGTGAAGCGTGAGACTAGAGACGAGCCGCTTTGCGGCTGTGACGAAGTTCAAAGTGAAGTATGAATATCAAGATACGATGTTTCTCTTGGGGCCGATGAAGCTTTGTCAAAGCCATGAAATATATTCAGAGTCTTTGGCGGGGTGTTTGACGACGCTGAAGCAGGACAAAATGAATGATTGAGTACGATTCCATTTTGCAAATCGAATTCAGCAGACCCTTTTTCTTTCATGATAGTCAAAGAAATAGAGACTCTCTTAAACATCGTTAATGTTCGTTCGATAATTGGAATATAATGAACTTATTCATTCTGCTATAGCTTTCCGATGATCAATATCTAGAGCCTCTAAGTCTTTACAGAGTTGTTCTTTCTTTATAGTTCGATTGTGAATTAGCCTTTATTTCATAAGCCGAATAAATCAAGTTACTCATGCTATCATGTTATATGTGTCTTGATCATATACTTTCTGTACGCTCTTAGAGAGTTCTAATATCACGATTCTATACTCCTTCGGACACTCCTGATTTGCTGTGTACTTGGCTGTCACATTCTGAGCGAATGCAACGCAATCTGCAGCTGTGGCTCTCGATCGAAGAGTTGACATGATGATGATGCGTACAAACATCGCAAAAGCTGTAATAGATGTTAGAGAACACGCGAGGTATCTGTTGAGAGATCAAGCGCAGAGACGCGTTATTAAGGTACGAAAGACAGAGCTAAGGACTGACATGCTAATCAACTGACGCGTTATTATGCTACGATAGGCCGAGCTACGGAGGAGAAGAACAAGGTGAATACTAAAATACAAGACAGGACATAAAGTTTCAAGCATGAAGGCCCAACCAAAGACGCATCTAGGCAATCATGCAATTGATGATACTCTCTGCAGAAGCCGAATTAGGCTGGGATGCTTTGAAACAAGAGACGAAGGTGACAATCCTGCCCCTTTTCTCGCGCCTAGAGCCATCTATCTCCTCCGTCTGTGAACAGATCGCAGATATTCTCTTCGTCTATCGTCTTCTTGCTTCTACTCTCATCTACACAGTCATGTCAAACTATTCATTCGAGAGACACTCTTGAAAGATCGAGAGTCACAAGAGCTACAAGATCTTAAACGTTTATCTAAAGACGCGCTCTAACGTTGTTACTCGCTTTATCATTGAAAGCATGCTTTTTTATGAACACAAAGATCGAGAAGGTTTCATTGATGAAATCGTTGACAAAGGCGCTTTCATTTCTTCTGAGCCTTGCTATGGTGAACGTGTCAGATCCGATGTCAATAAAGAGCTCTACGTTCACGCAGAATACTATCCCGAAGCATTGAAAGCTTTATCGAAAGCAAAGAAGTTCAAAACTCGGACAAGTGAATTCATCAAAGCAATCGATCATCATAGTCTGCTCACGTACCGTTCTTTCGATTGTGGTGACGATTATCTCACGGAAAGCACGGCCTTGATTGAGTACGAAGAACAAAAATATCTCTTCAAAGAGGCAGAAGATCTATCTTCTGCGTCATTCATTTATCAGGAATTTCAAACACTCTGGCGTCTGAATCATTCTTCTATCATTCTCTCTTCTAAGCTTCTAGTGAAGCCTGAAGAAGACTCGAATCGTGTCCTTGAATTTCTTCTTCAGTATTATTCACACGGAAATCTACGAGAATTCGTTTTCAAGTTGCGAAGCAATGATGACGTTTCTTCGTCCTTGTTTTGCAAATGAACCGTACAACTTGCACAAGTCTTTCATCATCTGCTGTATACGAAAAGATTCTTCTATCAAAATATCAAGCTCGAAAATTGCGTCGTGAATGAGAAGAAGAACCTAATTCTAATCGACTTCGAACATGATTCTCGCTGCAGATCGAGATTCAGAGCTTCGAAGATTGATAGATATCATGACATCGCAGCGTTGTCGAATACGGCTCAAGAACAGGCAAAGGTTTTTTCGATGAGAAGAACTCTTTGGGTAGTCTGAGAGATAACGTCGATCAACAAGTATCTCGAGGGAAGAGAGAATGAAGAATATCGCGAGACAATCTTCACTGAAAACACAGCATCTGTGTCACAGAGTTGGAAAGACATGATACTGCAATGCGTAGATGAGAATTCAGACAACAGATCGAGCTTAACGAACATCTTCGAGCATTTCGAAAAGAAAAGTCAAAGCTTCAAACAAAAGTCGAGGTTCAACAGAGATCTCTACTTTCTGCGAGAACGAAAGTGAAGTTAATTGCGTGGTTAGATTGAAACGAACGAAGAAATATTTTGTAACTCTATCGAGTCTGAGTTCTGAAGTAAAACAGCGTCGCAGTATTGCAGTTCGAATTGATGACTGATCTGATGGTTGATTTATTATTGTTTGATGCTCGATTGAAGCTCGGATTGTCGACTGAAGCTAGCTTCGAAGTTCTTAGCTGTAGTCGGTTTGACTGACTTCTGACAAAGCTCGATTTCGCTTCTGATACCTTGTTCTAGCGCTTGACTCGTTGCCGTGCCATGTGTCTTCACGTCAGAAAACGAAGGCAAGCGATTTTCATCGCTGCAAGTGTGTTGCGGACTGCTTCATCTAGATTTTTGCACATCAGACTGTTCTACATCGCTCAGATTGCTTAGATTGTTTCGCCCAGATTACTCAGGTTGTTCTACATCATACATTGAGATTACTCATGTTGTTGCACACTGCTAAGATTGCTCAGATTGTTTCACTCAGATTACTCAGATTGTTCTACATCACTCAGATTGTTGTAGACTGTTTCATCTAAGTTGTTGTACATCAGATTGAGATTATTCAGGTGATTGCACACTGCTAAGATTGCTCAGATTGCTTCACTCAGATTATCCAGGTTGGTGTATACCACTCAAATTACTACGTACTTCATGCTCACTAAAGAGCTTGAAATAATTGAATAAGAACTTGGGTGCTTTGTCGAAGCTTTCGACGCTTGGGTATTCAATGAGACATACAGCAGGCTATTCTCTCTATCGAGGTTGATCTCGCTGTTGCCAGCTTGAAGTCACAAGGGCGTAGCTTTCTCTGATTTTGATAAGACACACGTCGTGATATTGCCTGACAGAGTGATGAAGACAAAGGAAGACAGAAATCTTCATTTGCTAAATCATAAGTGAAAGCATTCAAAACTTACGTGAAAGGGGAATATTATATGTGAAGAAACTCAAAAAAGGAAGTAGAGTTGAAAGCAGTGAACGCCTTGAAATCGTCAACAGCAAGCTCAACTTTGAGTCATTTTCCAAACTTCACGCTTGTAGCTTTACTGGCTGTCTCAGAGCCCTGTATTTCTATGAGTCGAGCTTATCACCTCAACTCGCATGAATATAGCTCTCTCGACCCTTCTTCGTCGTTGCTTCACAGCGTCGTTTAGCTGTCGATGATGTCGCATCAATGAATGAGGCCGAACGTTTCCGGCTTTGAATGCTTTGTCTACTAGGTGTTAATGATACACTTGCAGTAACTTGGTAAAAAGACATTAATACCTTTCTAACGTCGACAAAGCATTGTTCTTCATTTTCTTGAGTAACGAAAGTTGATCTTTCAGCTTTTCATTATCCTTCTGCAAAGTGCGAATCTTTAGATTCTTTATGCAACTGTTAGTTTTCGTTCGATGATCGAAGTAATAGTAACTTATCTTTATCTCTAATTTCTCTACTAGAAATTCGATGTGATCATGTAATCATGATATGCTTCTGACAATCTTCACTGCGTCTTCGAAAGAAATCTTCCCAAATCTTCTTTCGTATTGATGTATAAACACGATGATCTGTGTATGATATTGTTCGACTTCGCTTGAGCTAAGTAAAGAAAGACGTTCTACGTAATTAGAAAAATATTCTCGATCGTGCTCTTGTTTCATTGTGAACAAATTGTAGAAGTTTCACTGTTAAGACTGAAAGAAATCTCTTTCTATGACATGAAAGAAGCTCGTTGATGAGAATTGCAAGCAAAGATAAAACAAACGCGCACATTTGCTTTAAATCTGTGATTAAATGTACTCTACGTGTTATTATTGAGGAGATCACAGAAGCCTGCGGCTCGCTCACATGGTCCGCAAGCTATCAATATGATAAGATTATGGTTCAGCAAGAGGTCGCACAACTGTTTTTTCAACTTGTCTCAATCACAGATAATACAGATGATAGTCTAAGTAGCTAAGACAATCGGCTGAGCTATTCTTAATGACTACAAGATTCTGACAGCTCTGCTGTATAAGTTGAAACATTTCACCTAACTAAAAGAACGGCCTGCCATTTCGATCATTGCACGATTCACGCGGTAGCATAAATGCTATTCGCGATAGCTCAAAGATGCCTCAAGTTGCCGTTCCTGATGCATTTGCCGATGCTGTTTCTGTTGTGATTGTCCTTGCCGTTTCCACATCTCGAAGAAATAGACTGGAAGAGACACGATATTTAGACCGACGCGGCATAGAGAACATCGCCAACAGTGATGGTAGAATTCTTCACATTCTCTCAGTTTTTCATCGAAAGTCCTGCAGAATTTAGAATGCGAAACAAGAAGGCTTGTTCTAAATCGACATAGTGAACGATTTCGCTGCTTCATGACCTCTTTCGATGATCGTTGTCACTGATACGCCTTCAGGAGGGATTTGAGGCACTCAGTCATCAAGATGTCGGACAAATCGTAGAGTGTGAAGAGCCACAAGAACAACTCGAAGTGACTTTCGTGACTTTCTTGAGACCAATTTTTCAAGCAATCCTCAAACACCATCATTCATCGCGATGCAGCTTCATTCATTCCAGAGCTTTCTTCAATCAGTGCAGATTCAAAATAATGTGTCAAGCTTTTGTTGACAAAGACGAGGTCGAACTTCTTGAATAAGAAGATAGACTTCTTGTTAAGAGCGTCGATGCGATCTACGACAATAGACACGGCAGCTTGATCGACCACGTTCTGTGCGATCCGTATGAATTCCGGCAAGTATAATATCTCGTTCTTCAAGTCTGTGAAGTTCATGTCCGTGAACTTCATGTCTTCGACGCAAAGATAGAGTTAAAGGTCAAATTGAGAAATCAAAGGAGAGAATTTTGGAAAGGCCACGTCTTTGATAATCTTCATCGCAAATCCCAGTTGATCTGAGACATTGATGAATCATCCTTGAATTACTCAGGTGGTTGTACACCACCCAGATTACCCAAGTTGTTGTTCACTGATCACGAGTCAGATTACCCCGATTATTGTCCATCACTTACACCACTAGCCACGATACTCGCGTTGCTGTACACTATTCAGATTGTGCTCAAGTTGCTGTGCATCACGCATGTTTCGAATCATTCACATCGTATTCAGATTGTTGCACATGACAGTTGTTGTCAATCACTGACAGAATCAGTCAGAGTTTCCGCGTTGCTGTGCAGATTACCCAAGTTGCTGTGCATCACGCATGTTTCGCGTCGTCCACATCGTATTCAGGTTGTTGCACAGAACAATGTCAACGAGCCAGATTACTCAGGTTGTTGTCAATCACTGACAGAATCAGTCAGAGTTTCCGCGTTGCTGTGCAGATTACCCAAGTTGCTGTGCACCACGCATGTTTCGCGTCGTTCACATCGTATTCAGGTTGTTGCACAGAACAGTGTCAACGAGCCAGATTACCCAGATTGTTGTCAATCACTGACAGAATCAGTCAGAGTTTCCTCGTTGCTGTGCATCATTCAGATTGTGCTCAATTTACCCAGCACATGACAGTGTCAACGAGCCAGATTACTCACATTGTTTCACATCATTGACATCACGAGTCGAATTACTCAGATTGTGATGATTCACTTGCACATCACTCAGATTGTTGAACGTCGTTTAGAGTATTCAATTGACATCACTAGTCTCAATATCACTTAGATTGCTGAACGTCTATTCAATTTATTGTTAAGAGCGAAACGTTCAGGAATTATTCTTCCGTTTCCGTAGCTACATCGATCAACAACATGTTTCTAATTTCGCGCTGTTTTCGAAACAAAGTCAGCGACAAAACAATCAGGTCTAAACATAGCAAGTCGAAAAACGTCGTGCCAAAAAACCGTCGACGAGGCGAGATAAACACAATAGCATATTTTGCCTGCGCAGGCGTACCTTTTTCCGAAGACAATGTGTTAGCTAGAAAAGAAGCATCTTTCCTCGAAGACAATTTGACAGCTAGGAAAGAACTTGTAGAGCTGCCTGCGAATCCCATCGATGAAAAAGATGAGATGATGATTGCACACTTCTAACATCATCAGCTAATAGCGACATCAGAAACAATTTTTATCAATTGATCATGTAACGAATCGCCGCCACCTGTGAATTATAGCAGAAAACCAATATACATATCACGTGCATCGTCTAATTTCACCTTGCAAACCGAATTTTCGTGCGATGCCGATTCACCATTCTGCTCTTTAGTGTCTGACACTTCAGACTGTACATCTCCCGCTCTTCCTCCACGTCCTTTAGAAAGGTTTCGAGCCAGCCTGCTGACGAAGAAAATCTCTTCACAATTCGGCTGAGTTATTTTCGAGAAGATCGAAAGAGAATCCCAGATGAAGTATAGTCGTTTACTACGCAATCTTCGTGCTGGCTATCCGACAAGCTACATCACAGATGTTCAGGTTTTCAACGCAGTCGGAATCAGAAGCGACAAGCGAAGGAAAGCAGACGTTGCGTGAGATCTCCTGCGCGATGATCATGACTTCATTCAGTCTAGAGATGTCGAACCGCCCTTTCTGAAATACTTTTGCTGCTTGTGTGAGACTGCACGAGACGAACATAAGATACCTAGTCAGATTCCTATTATGATCCGCGTCGCATACGATCAGAGTGCCCAAAACGCTTACAGGATTTATGACAAAGTCTTGAAGAAGCACATCTCGTCTGCCGAAGCTCTTCTCTGCGCGTACGAGAAGTTGCAACGAGCATGTGTACTTGTAGCCTTGCTGAAGATCGTTCTGTCAAAAGGACAGATCGAGGACGCTCGATCTATCGTGAACGAACTACTCGAAGATCAGAGCGAAATCGATAGTTTTCGTCTTGTTGAGATTGATGATATATCAAATTTACTGGCGACCTTTGTTCGAAGCTTTCCCCATATGGAAAGAGCCAGACTTGTCAAGAATGATGTACACAACGCTCTAGAGTTTGTACAACTCGTCATAGATTTCTCAGAATTGAAAACGTGTCGTCTTTTCAATGTCATCATTGCAAGACTTGAAGAACTTCAGATGCCTCTATGTCTGAAAATATTCTTGTATGTCAGGGAGACTCTTGCGTACGCCAGCAAAGAGCAGCATCTTTCATTGATAAAGAAACTTTTCGAAAGCCTGAATGACTTCTATTCGACATCAGATCTTGCGTCAAACGAAATTGCTTCAAACTTTATGTCATATTGCAGTATCATTCTGTTTTTGCATTCACGAGGGTTCCCTCGAGACCCTTTCCTTCTAAACATGCATCATTGTATGAAAGAAGATGATGTCAGTAAGAAACAATGAACTCGTGCTTGGCGAGAGCTTGGGTTGAAGCAGAATTACCAACGTCAGAGCGATCTGATCGTCGCACGTGAGAATGTTCAACACGATCTAATTCATCTTGCGTCGTGTCGCGATCGATATTGAATCAAGCTTTCCATATTTTCTATCGCTGGTCGATCGATATTATGAAAGAATATTTTACGATTAAGCGCACCTCAATCCTCAGGTCTCTTGACTTCTCTTTGACCATTGAAATCTTAGTGGGGCTCGATGAGTGACAGAATATTATAGGTTGAATTCTTCGCTAGATTATGTTATGTAGCGCGATGTACTATGCAACAAAAATCGAAGACAGCACTAACAGCGTTTAAAGATGACGGCACGATTAATGTATCTCATCGTTAAGCGCCTCACTTTTACGTCATCTGGTCGTGAAGATATAATGCATCTGAATAGAAGCATGGAAGCATCAAAACGAGCATCTTTCTCTCTTATTCCTTCTCTCAAGTCCAGACCCTTGTCAAACCAACTTTAAGCCACAATGTAATATCAGTCATCTTTCTACGAAACGCTGCAAAATTCGAACGTAGTCGAGAAGCTTAGAAGTCAAAGCAATTCGATTCCTTGATTTGAGAGCGCAGTTCGCCGATTCGAACTTATGACGAGCGGGAAGTTGATACATTGAAACCAGATATGTTCAATGAGAAAACGCCTTTCAGAGGCTTCTAATTACGACGCTCGACGCCTTTGCGCAAAATCACTCTGAGGCACTTCTATTCTAATCTCTCACACTACAGTCCTTCACCCTCTTCGCTCCTTTCATAGTCACGAGTGAGCCTTCTGCGCTTCTTTTTCGAGATGTTTCCGAGATATTCGAGATGTCAGAGATCATCTTGACTGTGAATGCGCGAGCGTTCTTTGTTCGATGATCTTCTTGAGAATCTAGCAATGAAGACTCTGAAGTTGCTAGAGGGAAGTCTATAAATAAAGGCGAGATTACTTCTTCATACGATGTCGTAGGTCAAATTGAAGAAGATAAGTCTAGGAATGGCGTGCCTCGAGCTGACAATGTGTCGTCTGACGCTGAAGCTATGTAATAAGAGAGCTTGGGCGTGATTTTGATTACAAGATGCGACATTGAGACTGACGAGCATTGAACAGGAAAATCTAAAGATGCTGACGCTTGTGCGAACGCACGATCTCTCAAATCAAGCAAAGATCCCTTCAAGCCGATGATTATTAGTCTCGATTCCAAGATCAAGATGAATCGGGCTTATCAATGCTGCAGTCTTCTTCTTGTAATGATCGTAGAGTTCTAACATATCTCTACACTTCAGTATTTCGTGAACGCATCTATGAATTTCTTCTGTTACGAGTTTCTTGTAGAAGATCTCCGAGTGAAAGACTTGCTCGTAGAAGACATGTTCGCAGAAGATTTGTTGGTAAAATCCTTGCTGATAGAATGCTTGCTCATATGAGAGAATTGACATTGTCGTTCGAGATTTGTAGAAAGACCGAAAGGTTGTAAGAATGCTTGAGGACAAACAACGTTTTGAAAAGCAACAGGGGATAATTGAGAATTAATACTACATGCTCTGTCTACGCGTTGTTTATTGAGCAGGCTAGAGACAGACAATCTCATGCTATAAAAAGATCAAGCAAAAGCACTCAACTAAAGACGCGTCGTTGAAATGTGATTGATGAAGTGATCATGCTAAAGATGACATTTCCTGCAGACAAGAAATCGGACGCAGAAGAAGGCGTAATCAATCAAAACAGGTAAAGCTAAGACGTATGACACAACACGGAATTCTCGAGTTCTAAAGTCACAGCGTAATACTTCTCCCGCTCAGGTTCCTTTCGCTTACGATAGACTCTACAGGAACAAGAAAGACGCAAGACGTCATCTAACGTTCGAGACCGTTGAGTTACTGAGAGCAATTCTTTACAGAAGTTCAAAGGTCGAAACCTGAAATCGTTGAGAAAGGCGCTTCAACTGCTTCTGAACCTGCGTTGGGCCAAGTTCTTCGTGTAAGAGAGCATAAGAGAGTCTGATCGAAAGCAGATAGGTTTCGAGACTCAGAAAGTAGTGAAGCGCTTATACGTTCCCAGATTGTCGCTCAATTTATTCATGTTGTTGCACATCATCAAGGTCGTTGTAGTTCTCGCGAGTCATGACAGCGTGCACTTAATGTTGTCGTCTTGTTTTCTCACGTCGAGTCTTTGTCATAATAATTTATTGATTAGTGTCAATTCGTAGTAAGAAGAGTGATAGAAATGAGCACTGGTTGATTTGTCACATCTTGTCATTGGTAAGCGACTATCTTCGTATGCCAGCCGAACATCATGAATAAATCTAGCGAAAGCATGACTTCCGAGATTTCTTCCACGAACGAAGATTGGATCAAGGACATTGATGCGAATGGCTTTATTTTCCTAACAGACTCAGCCGTTGACGAACGAGTTGAGGAGTTCGCAGAGAATGAGTGGCCTCGCACTACGATTGAAGTAGATTCTATTCTATCTGAATCATCCTCTTCTAATATAGAAAGCAGCGCGTAGTTGAAATACTTTACATCCGCATTTCGCTATTTCAAGCTTGAAGCCTGCTTTCTGGAACACCCTTCAAGAGCCGCATATTCTGTTGCATGGCGTCTGAAAGACAAGAACGCCAAACACTTGCGATTTTCATATGAAGCAGAGAATCAAAAGTCGACTTCTATAAGAACTCTCACAAGTTATCCGTTCAATGTTTGCACTTCAGCTCGCTAGCACCCACACAGAAAACCCCCCGGCACGTCTCTCACACCCCTCTCATTCATTATACTAACCACTCACTCTTTCATAGACCAATTCTCCAGAGCTGAGGCGTGTCATTCGAGCCTTGACCTTGATTCACATAATCAGGATCATAGAGTGCAAAATAGCTAATAGACTGATTCGTAGAAATAGTGATTTGACCTTCATTCTCGAAGTTTGCGTCGTGAACTGAGTATTCAGTACGTTGATCCTCAAGATTGTGCATTCCTAAGAGATTTTGACGAAACAGCTGATCTTCATCCGCGAAGACTGAATTGTGAACTGCAGAGTATTCAGTACGTTGATTCCCAAGATTGTGCATTTCTAAGGAATTTTGACGAGAAAGCTGACCTTCATTCGCGAAGACTGTAGAGCGATCAGAAATCCGAGACATAGAGCTTGAACTCCGATTCTGATCATTAAAAGCGACATCATGGTCTGCGACAGACGAATGACTCGTCGCTGCGTAAGAAAGTATCATATATGCAGCAATTTCATCATGTAAATTCGTCGCAGACTCAGCATTGTGAGCTCTGTCTAGATTGAAAGACATAGAGTTCTTCGACTCATCTAGATCAAGAGCATCAAGAGTAACATCTAATAGTTTTAGTTCAAAACACAAGCACAGCACAATTTTATATCTTGTAAAGCTTAATCTATCTTTAAGTTTCTTTTCAGCCGCTTGTTCTCTTGTCTTCTTGCAACTTTGTCGTTGTCGATGTCGATTATACGATGATCGAGACCTCAAAGTCTGATCACATGCTTCGCAGCGCGTATTGAGACTCTTTTCTAAATATCGACATGATTAAAGAACCTTATAGGCTTTGGAAAGTATACATACCTTCATGATCAGACCAGCACTTGTGTGTTTTCAAATATGCCGACTTTGTCCATCATTTTTGGCATCGTGTGCAGTAACTTTCATTTCAGGTTATTGAGCTTGAAATGTTCTGTAGCTTTGAAAGTTTCGCGTTAAGAACGCTGACGCGGTCTTTTAGCAAAGCAATCTTCTTCTCGTAAAGCTTCTTCACTACTTTCTTTCTGTCGTTATTTCTATACACGACACGTTGTGTCTTTCGATCAGACATGTGACTTGTGCGTCTTTCACTGCGTGATTCTAATCATGATCAGTCTTTGTACAGAGATCTGAACGAGAAATTAATCTTACGCGTACTTTGACGTCAAGGCTTGAATGCTTAATGAGAACAGAAAAGAAAGCGTTTGAAGAAGGGCTCGTCAGTCGACATCATAAGTCAATAAAAAATAACGATCTTCGTAGAGCGAAACCGTCGACTGGTGGCTTGATAAGAATCACTCATGTTAGAGAAATAAGGCTTTCACTCATCATTGAGAAACAACGTTGCAGTCATTGGTATTGCTCAAGCTTCCGTCAAGAATATTCAAACCTTGACAATGCAATGTGTTTGTCAGATTATTTTACAGACAGGAGAACTTATCGTATGTCTTTTCCTTCATCGAATCATTGTTAGACATATTATACAGAAGGCGTAAGACAAGTTCTTGAACTGCATCAGATGTAATATACTATATAAAACATTCTCTGTGCCTTTACTTCGTGAAACTAATTTTACGCTCTGTAACATACCACTTAGGGATTCACGAGCAGACTCACTTTAGATCCTGAAAGTGCAGCAAGTTCAGCTAAATTTCACGTCAAAGGATTCTCTTTCAAACAATATCGAAATCGACATCAAAAAAGAGTGCACTCAATCTTCAAGTGCAACAGAATTCTTACTTAGAGAAATTCCATCAAGTTACACAGAATGAATCACGAAACAATGATTCAGGTGCTGTAGAGACTTAAGGACTCTGCGTGCCTGTCAAGTTCTCTCTCCTCTGAAAAGACAGACGATATCTGTCTGTGTTTCAGCATCATCTCATTCTGCCTTCATTGAACAGTGTGCAGAGGTTCATGAGACAGATAGTCGTGTATTAGAAAAGGTCGCTTCTGTATTCGGATTAATCATCGAAGTTTTCTATCGAATAAAGCACTAGCGAACGCTCAGAGATATTGAGAGAGACATCTGACAGATGTTTGTAAGAATTTAGAGAGACTCTTGACGGGACCTGCTTTCATTGATCTGAAATTCATATGAGATGCGTCGATTTAAGTCCGGATACTCTGACATTCGTGTGAAATGCGTCGATTTGTGAAGATCGACGGCACACCTCGAAATCGTAAAATTCAATACAAGGGTACAGATTCGAGATCTCAAGGTATCCGTGTATTCAGCAAATAGTCAAAACTAAGTGCTTTCTCCACGAGCACTGAACAAGCAGTTCGCGATCATGTTAATCTGACGAGACCTGCTTTCATTGATCTGACATTCATATGAAATACGTCGATTTGAGTCTAGGATGCGTTCTGTGAAGATCGACGACACATCTCGAAATCGTAAAATTCAATACAAGGATACGCATTCGAGATCTCAAGATATCCGTGTATTCAGCAAATAGTCAAAACTAAGTGCTTTCTTCACGAGCATCCCTTGATGTGCAGCGCATGGCTCGTCGCGAAAAATGAACAAGCAGTCTGCGATCACGATGTTGTGAAACAATCATGAACGTCAATTCAGCTCTTCAAATTGCAACATCTACAGTTGCTTTACTCTGTTCTGGCTTCAGCCTTGGAGTTTGAAATTTTTTTTGTGACGAAGCTTCATTCCTCGAGGAATATTCTTCAGAAGCTTATTCTCCTATCTCAAGCAGATATTGACTTTCTTCATGTCGCGAGAACGTTTCTGCTTCTCCTCTTGAGTATCTATCGTCTACTTTATAAGTAGGGTCTGATCGATTTCTTTCCCTATCGTGAAACTGACTCTAACTAAATTAGACTCATCAAGGTCAAGATCTAGTTTTATGATTGAAGTGTTGTTGATGCTACTAATTATAGTATATCACGAGAGAGAACTTCATCTACTATCGGCTCCTAGATCGAGTCACGTGCCAATGTCGTCAGTCGCGAGGCAAAATTTTTGCCCCTCCAGATGAATGATTCGAAATCGTCGCAACGTCCGCACGAAAATCATTGTCGATGCGTCGTATCTCAGAAGTATATCAAAATGATATCATCTTCTTTCAGCTTGCACTTTACATATTGTGGTAACAGTTCTGACAAAGCGCAGGTAGATAGTGCCGATCGGCATGCAAACAAGCCTGTGAAAGTACAGTGAGTGCTGTTTCAAGATGAACATCATTGACTTCTTCTTTCTGCCTGAGTGCCTTCTTTTGCCCTGTCGAGACTCATTTGTTCAAAGATTTTGAACCCTTTACTAGGAGATACTTACCTATATAGTCAGTAGTCAGCGAGTCCTCATTCGTATCTCACCTTGGTCCATCTCATACTCGTTTTTCACTATTATTCGCTTCAACCCTGTCGTCAGCCTCGAGAAGCGAAAATTCGAGGAACAATCGAGACCTTTTTGATATAGAACATCTTACGACCTTTCGCTATTTCATCGTTTGGCAGTTCGTGCCTCTTGCACGAGATTGATATTTCTACTATAGAATCGACTCTTCATCGACGACTGCTGTATTGTGCTTAACTGGAAATATTCAGAAAGAGGTCGGAAGTCTCTCTATACCAGCTACAGCACTTTCTCAATATCTATTCTGATTCCTGATCATGACTGAAGAAATGCGAACGCTAGATGTCAAGGATGTTGCGGAAGATAACAAGAAGCTTATGGAAAATTACGAGCTAGAGATATACAGTATCTTATGTCTAAAAAGACGAAACGCAAGAAATGGGACTGAGATGTACATTAGATCGATCATAAGAATGATGAGCTGAAAGATTGATTGACTTCTAGTTCAGCACTAGTTCGAGAATCTTACGATTACACTACGGCGATTATCATCAAATTGAAGAGTGAGAAGAGGATTGTCAGTCTACTTCTTGATGACAAGCATGTCTGCACTTATTCAACACATCTCAATGTGTCATCGAAGATGATCATGGTATTTTTGAAGCCTGAGTACTACTGTTGGTGAATAGGAGGTGCTGAGGTGAAATACATCAAGAGGTTCGAGGAAACGTCTTGAAAGAAGTTGTATTTCAGCTAGTGAATGTTCGCATGATGTTTGCGCAAAGCTGAAGAGAAATGATCATGAACGATTGCTGTGAATAAGGATTTGAAAGTGTAATGATCAATTCACGACTCGCTTCGTCCTTAAGAAATTCGAGAATTACCTCTGCATCGACTGTTGTGAGCGACAAATTTGGTAATGAAGCTAAACCGTTCACCAGATCTAGCAAAGTTCAGATTAGCTCAAGCATATGACATACTCACATGATTACTCATATCTGCAGAAGCGGTCGTGATTTGTGTCATCAACGTGGGGTCGCGATATCCTATCAAGCAGTCAGCTCAGCTGCGCATTTGTGTTGTTATTTCAACTCATCTTCGTTTCGTTGACCTTGAGACGATAGTGACAGCCTCTGCCCATCAACGATAGAAAGTGCTTCTGACAGGAATTCTGCAGAGACATCTATATTCCCATGTTGTGTACTTAATAATGACGGCTCGCTGACTGTCTCGTCATTTTTCTGCGATGCATCGTCTGCTACGAATTAATCTTGCATGTTGTTAAGGACAATTACTAACCTAAACGAAGACGCTTTGCAGGCCGTCTGTCCTTCGAATCATCGAAGCTGAACTTGAGTTCATGATATTCTAATTCTTTGAGATGACTGGCTGATTAAGTTGATAGAGTCAAACTCACTTCTTCGAAATTGAGCAATACTCTCAAGATGAGTCTTTGTCGCTAGAGTGACTTGAATCTCCTTTCGAAACATTCATCTCGATGAGAGATCCTTGGCTTGCACGTACTGTGCAGCATTCTTCATGAGATAGCTGAATTTCGTGCGATGCATCTTAGAAATATCTAACGAAGTGTAGAACACGTCAACGAATAGAAATGTTTCACAGTTCAACTCTTGCAATTTCTGCCACCTCTGTTTCGTCGCATCGACCTTGTCTGAGTTTCCGTAGAGACTATCGATGAACTTGCCGAGTCGACCTTGAACATGAGGAAGAGTAGCAGCGTTCTGCGACCCTCGCAGTTGTGTGGCGATCTCCTGTAGTGCGTGATGAACCACAGTTTGCGCTGACAAGCAGGAAATCTTTCGTTTTAGGACGTCGAAAGCATCATTGTCAAGATTGACGTTTCACATTCGCTGAGTAATGCTCTCAAGACTCTCGACAATTTCTGTTACTGAAGACATTGTATTCAGTCGAGTTGTAGAAAGTACGAGGCCGGATAGTATATGCTTATCAACAAGGATGCTTTTGAAGCATGTGAAATTGCGAGAAAAAAGAAGTTTTCAAAAGACGTCATAAAATGAGATCTCTAAAGCATTCTCAAGATAAATGTTGACACTAATGCACTAGAGCTACGCTAGTGAAGCGATCTATTAGCACCTCTCTCAGAAGCGTCGTCTCTTACTCGAAAGTGTATTATTATCAGCAATGATGAACAATACAAGAATGAGTGCTATCAATCTAAGAAATAGAAATGATGAGGAATCTTCAAGAGCCCAACGTTTTCTCCTCTGCATTTCACTCGTACCTATCAAGATCCCGCCTCTACCAGACAGCCTCATAAACATAGTAATCAGAGGTTGTTTTTTTCTGCAGCAAATAAGTTTATCTCACAGTCAGTAGGAATCTCTCTTGTAGAGTATGTCAGGAGTTGTACAGCAATATTCGCAAGTCAATTCAATGCAATACGACTTCGATTCAATGCAATACGACTTCGATCTCATGAGTCTCAATTTCGATCATCATTGTGATGCTTTAGAGCCGGATTTCCTCGATCACACTTCTTTCGACGTCGCAAAGACTTCTTCGAGCCGAACTACAGATATGACGTCTGATATGAATCTGAATGAACGGCGTACCAACATTTACGCTATCGTTAGCTTCGAAAGTACGTCGGTCGTATATGTCATAGACGAAGACGAAAGCACTACAGCACGAGAACATCTCTTTTATCAGACTGATTGTACCGAAGAGGGTTTTTATATTTGCCCCTTTGTGAACTGTTCTCACCAATCAGAGAAGCTTAAATGTCATTTCGAGTAAGATATTTGAAGAGACTTCTCATTGCGAAGTAGCTAACTAAGATGTTTAATAAACATATAGACTCTCATGTTAAGTCTTATCGCTGCAGAGAGTCTTCTTGTGTTACAATATCTTTCTCGTCTGCAACGTGCATGTTACGACACGAGAGAGAGACTCACGATAAGCATGACCACGAGGAAAAGTCACATTTGTGTGCTTTTGTGAGGTGCGACCGTTCTGTATCTGGAAACGATTTCCCGCGACATTGAAATCGAAGTGATCACATGAAGAGAGTACATGACTACGACGAAGCAGCGTCTTTCAATGAGAGTGAACTATTCACAATTTCGTCGGCGAATTCTTTCGACCAAGACACGAGCACTTTGACGTCACGCAGGCGAAGGACATCAAGCGCTTCCCGGGCTAAGCCGCGAAAGCAGACAAAGTCTTTCACTAGCAAACTTATCAACGCAAGTAAAGATCTTGCGACTTCTATCTTCTATGAGAAGCAACGGCTATTTATGAAGCAACAGTGACTAAAACAGAAAGTAGCCGTGAAAGATTGTTTAGATCGCCTGAACTCTGATGATATCTTAGGATGGGAAAAAATAAACAATGACTATGCTGTTCTGCAAGTCGTTGGCTTGAGTATTCGCCGTCAGCTGAAAAAGCTCAGCCATACCAAATGCGTCCCACACTGAGCAGCATTGACGATATGACGTTGACAGACAGAGAAGAAATGATGAGAGCATGATCAAGAATTCTAGCTTCGATATGTAGCTCATGCTTGATCGCACGTGTGAATGGCTTGAGTGAACGACGATATCAAAATCCCTCGATTGTATTCGAGCTTGTGCAAGTACACTGATATCAAAGCATTAACTCATCTCTGAGTAGAAGACCTTACTCTTAATAAATAAACGAAGAACAGAATAATGAAAGCGCTGATCTCGCGGCTGTGAATTAGCGGTTAGTCACTTCTAGCTCTGACATGAAGATGTTGCGTCGTAGTTGCCTGAGCTGTCATTCATTCACCCACTTATCACCTCATCTTGACGTTTACACTATTTCGTTTGCTAGACCGAGAATCGACTCGTAATCTTGTATTGTCGAAGCGCCATTCATGAAGCAGCTTCTTCATGATGTATACTTCGCTGCATATGACATCGATATCATACACTTGCTCAGTCATATCTTGCAGAAAATCTTTCAAGAGATTAAAGCATCTGTGTAGACATATTCGTGAACAGAATGATCCTGCGCATGAGTCACTTGCAGACCTTATTAACGAAACACGCTGTTTGCTTTGTTTCAAGATCTACAAGAGATCACAAGAATTTGTGAAGCTCTGGAAAAGAGAAGATTGATCACGTCGATGCCAGACTAGCAGAAAGGTTTAGTCACAATCCTATCATGTATCTTAGAGTTGAGATGTGTTAGTAATAACTCGACGGAGTTACAGATTAGAAGATGAGGAAGGCGCGCAAGAAGAGTACCCATCGATTTCCGTAGCAATGAACAAGGAAGGCTTGTTCGAACACGATGCTTCGTTGCTCATCAATAATTAGATCTCTAACCGGACAGAATGATATGCGTGTAGATGCAGACATCTCTTACATCCTCGCGATTATTCTTGATGCAAAGAAGAACGAGTGAGAGCTGAGAGTGACGAGCATACAGAATTGCTTGAGAGAAAACTGATTCTACATCGACGCGTTATATATAACGATCATCAAACTATGTCTTTGCGAGCGAATCTACCTCGTTTACGTTCATGCTGTGCTCGACCTTTTGCCTCATACTCTCACAACAATTTTTGTGCGTTTCCTAATTCACTTCTAGGCAGCCATGTACTCTTTCAGCGCACTCTATATTGCGTTCCCGACCTGGTCTCTCTCTTGTCGAGAATCTTTGTGACTTCTCACTTCTGCTTCTCAACCTCTGCTGAGTCATCTTGGCTCTGATGTTGCTCGGGAGCAAAGAATATGATGGCGATAGCGCTGACGAAACCGACGTTCGCTAATATTCTTCCATTGTGATCATTTGCATGAACAATTCGCCTTTCTTGATCCTCGAATGAAGTGATGCTGAGAGAGCAAAGGCGATCAAAAGGCTCGGCGATTGCATTAGAATTCGAGCAATGATGTGTCTTTAGCTCTTTTGTTGAACAAGGTGTGTTGAGCTGAGTGTCTGCAGTATCAATCTCAGACATAATGCTTGCTATCTCAGCAGAAGTATCCTTGTCGCCAGTCTTGATGTCGTTCTTCTGCATCACGAACGAGTTGTCTGTACAATGTCAGACATCGTTTCACTCTCGGATTAGAGGTTCACGTACTGTACCTACCTTGACTCTCACCAACCTCACTTGACCGATTTGAGCTTGCAGTATTCTCGTGGTCAACATCTTTGCCAAAATATTCTCGCTTCAACTCAGTCACTTGCAGCGTTGTTTGATCGTCTCTCTTCAGCTCGATATGTAACGATGAATACTTTTTCGACGACTGCATTGAACGAAAGAATTCTGTCATTTCTTGATCATAATTTTCAATTGATTTCCAAAGAACTTTGAAAAGATAACAGTCTGTAATTGAATCAAATGTTAAAATACAAGAGAATAATCACATCGAACGACTACGACTCAACATTCAACAAAGTCTACCCTCAGCACTGACGTCTTCGTGCTGTACATTCTCTTCTAGTGCGTGCCGAAATCCTTTTTCGAACATTGATAAAAGTGATTCATCAAGTTCATGCCGTGACTGTGATAGATCAGACGCTGTAAGAAGAATGAACAAGAACACAGTAGAACAAAATGCTCAATCAATTATGCACGTGATATTGAACTCTTCGTCAACGAAGATGTTGTTGACGCTGAGGTCTGAATGATGAATCACAAAGCGACGTTGATCATTTCTCAAAAGACCGTCTGATAGATCATGAGCTCACTTTGTAATCATTACTGAAAGAGCCTCGCCAGCAATGACAAAATCGATTCTATTGTGTGAGCTATCGATTTTCGATTCTACAATGACGAAGTCATTTCATCAATCTGATGCTGCTTGAAATTCAGCGTCGTCGTCGTATTCGCTTCGTGCGAAAATAGACGCAAAGAAGCAGTGATGATCTAAAGCAAGGTATTTGACGTGTTCAAGGAATGCCGAAATTTGTGCCTCGTAATAGTCGTTTTCAAACTTGAAAGGTCCACGAGATATATCTTCGAGAGTGTATCGTTGATTCAGTAGCAGATCACGAGATAGACATGTCTTGATATGAAATTCCTCATTTTTCTCAAAGAGTGACTCAGCTTGATTGAAACGAAGTCTAGATAATTGCCACGTAATAATTTCAAGCTGAAAAACAACCTTTGTCTTTTGTTCTTGAGATATGTTGGGTTCATGCGTCTTCAGGGTCTTTCATGTATGCTGTAGAGGCGAGCCTTGAGCTCTACTCATGAGAATATAGGAAATATCGACATCGTTGTTCCTAGAACAGCTATATGGTCGTTAGCTTATTCACAAAGAGAATCGATGGAATGACTTGCCTATATGCAAAGATCTCGGGAACAGGAATTGTACTGTTGGCCTTGATATACTTAAGAGTCGCGGCTTCACTAGCCAGTAGTATGAGGTTCGTTTCGTCGAATTTGATTTCACCGTCATTTCGTGGGGATCGAAGCATTCACTTCACCTCGTCAATGAACGAAATTAGGATTGTTCAGTTGAAGCTACCACTTGCTGAGGTCTGAGAAGTGTCACAGAAGCAGCTTTGCCCTTCGCGCAGCTTGCTCATCAAACGGCAAAGAGCGAGTTTGTTGAATTCTGCATATTTGAAGATGCTTGCGCGTTCATACATCAATGGCACGATGCGTAGCGAAGGCTTTGTGCGCGCCTGGGAGGTGAGCGATACTGAGAACAGAAGTCACCAGTAGACTGTTCGAGGTAGTAGTTATGCGAGGCAGTTGGTTTGGCTCTGCCAAGGCAGGTCTCGGCAGACCGGGACGGGTTTATCCGTCATCGAAGCCTCTTCTAGCATCTAGTGCCTAGCTCCCCAAGCATTCACACTCTTCACGGTTCTTTGAGACGGAAAGATCAATAGGTGCGAGTGCCTTACACCCTGAAAGGTGAAGGTCGAGTCTGAGTGTCATTTTAAGCGAACGTGAGAGGCGTTCAATTCAAAATATCTACGGCGTCTGTGAGAATCAACGGCAGGCATCTGGCGTGGGGCTGAGCCTGACACTTGAAGGCTTAGCTAGGCAACAGCGTTGACACAAACCAACGTGAGCAGCTATAGCCGAGTATCAGGCAGCCAACTCTGTGCTGCGCCCCTTCTAAAGAGCAATCATCAATCCTAAGTTCGAGATGTATATAATATATATATATATATATACAGCTGTTGGGTAGAGAGGAGAATGCTGACTACATACATCGTTTATGTTCCATTATATATATTATATAAATCCCAAACTTAGGATTGGTGATTACCGCATTTGATAAGGACGCTTTAGAGAAAGCGATGAGGGAGCAGACAGCGGTTTTGAAAGCCCCCCTTAGACGTTTAGTACAAGAAGTGGTTACAATCAACTCTCTTCTCGTCCTTTATTGCATTATTGTAATTCAATATGCAGCAGACCCAAGCTCTAAAATAGTTAACAAATCTTCAAATACGCCCTTGTCTTCGCTTGCTTTCCTGTTCTTCGTTGACGATCAATCAATTTTGCAAATCAATCTCTTCATCTTCTTTCGCGCTGCAGCTGAGCCTTTGGCCACGAATAGGCTGCGTGCTTGCTTGACGCAGGGACATGATTGTACACGCATCCACGACGTGCTTACGGAAAAATGCACGATCATCAGCCTTTGTCCGTCCGAGCCGATCTACCTCGTTTACGTCCATGCTGTGCTCGATCTTTTGCCTCAAACTTCTTCAACAATCTCTGTGCGCTTCTCAATTCACTGCTGAGCAATCATGTATCTTCTCAGCGTACTCTATATTCCGTTTCTGACTCGGCCGCTCTCTTCTCAAGAATCTTCGTAATTTCCCACTTCTGCTTCTCTATCTCTGCTGAATCATCAGAATTCTGATGTTGCTCGGTTCCAAGTGATCTGATGGCGATAACGCTGACGAAATCGTCGATGACTGACCTTCTTCTATTGTGAGAATTTGCGTGAATAGATCGTCTTTCACGATCCGCGAATGAAGTGATGCTAGAAGAGCATAGGCGATTAAAAGGCTCGACGATTGTATTAGAATTCGAGAAATGATGTGTCTTTGACTCTTTTGTTGAACAAGGTGTGTTGAGTTGAATGTCTGCAGTATCAGTCTTAGACATAATGCTTTCTATCTCAGCAGAAGTACCCTCGTTCTCAGTCTTGATGTTCTCGTCCTGCATCACGAACGAGTTATCTGTGAAATGTCAGACATCGTTTCACTTTTGAGTTAGAGATTCACGTTCTGTACCTATTCTGACTGTCATCAACCTCACTCGATCGATTTGAGCTTGCAGTATTCTCGTGGTCTTGGAGCGCTCGGTTGTAAAGTCCGAGTTCAGAAGGAACTTTGAATACAGCTTGTAGAGTCGCGTTCTTCGCTTCTCTATGCTTCTTAGATGAAGGAAGATCATGATCATCAGTATCGTCGATTACGATCGAGTCTTCTAGAATTATCAGGCGTGCCTACGACAATCGAGACATTCGCACTGATCTGAACGCTGAGCCTGTGTGGAATTGTGCCCACTCAGTCTCGAAAAAGTCAATATCTGCTTGCTCAGTGACTTGAAGAGCGTTCTGCTCGACATGATGTCCGAGTTCTTGTTCCACCCATTGCTAGGTTCCAAGATTGGTTTGATGATCGACTTATCGAATCTGTCATTGATTTCGATGTTATTGAGAAATCCGAATGAACGTTCTGTAAGATTATTAGACACGTTGAGGCTGAAGTGAATACAGTCTTACCATGAATCTTGACTGTGCTATCTTCGTTCAAGTCAATTGTGTCTGCCTTGCGCTTGAGAAAGTCTCAACTCTTCAGTGTGATCGTTGCTGTCATAGACTCATCATCAGTAGAGAGCGTTAGATTCGGCATCCTTCATGAAGAACTCTGCTTCATCGATGATTGTGCGACGCCTCCTTGAAGCTGAGATTGGTCTGAAGTTAACGAGACCGTTCAGGACTCGACGAGGGAAAGAAATTCGTCAACGTTGAGAAATTCGTCATGACACAGAACTTGACCAATCTTCTTCGATGAAATAGATGTGCTCTTCTCGATTTCGGACAAAAGATTGTGAGAGCTTTCGATAGACTCGATGAATGAAAAGCAGAAGTCTTCCTCGTTATTGATGTCACTGTCGCCGTCGCCTCGATTGTTCTCAGCTCTTATCGAGTTTTCTGCAGTAATTAGATGAATTTCTCATGACGCTGAGTTTCAACAATACCTCCATCCCCGACTTTGATATCTTCAGTCATCTGAGTTTGAAACAAATGTTCGATTTTCCGATTTGTCGTGAATGGCTTCTCTCACCAGTCGCGCTCTAAGATCATCGTGCGTTTTCCGCCAGTATTACTCAAATTTGATGGCTTTAGGCTGAAGCATGAGCTGCTTGCTGATGGTGATTGATAAAAGTTGATGCGAGACATGTCAACGACAGTCATTGCAGAAGATAATTGCGAGGGAATCTTATAAACAAGAAGACAGTGAAAACGGCTGCCTGTCATACAGAAGAGCGCAAGATGAACTATATGTCATGGCTCATCAGTCGCTCTCGGCATAAAGGTACACCCAATCCCATTGCGAGCCACACCATCTCTGCGCTGTCACTCTAAAGCTTCGTAAGCCTTCTCTTGGCTACACGCAACCCTCAAGGGTTGCTCAGCCCCCACTGATTCTTTTTTCCCCTCCTCTGTTCTCTTGTCGTTCAATCCACGCGCTGTATTCCTCGGAACGACGTACATTCGAAGATCTCTACTGCAGCAGTCAGCTGAATCGTCGTCGACCTTCATGAATCAAACCCCACAGAACGCCTCGTAGAACGCCTCGCAAGACACTTGGTAGAGCACAGGCCGCGCGGATTCTCTTCTCTAAAGCTGATCGTCGATGATTCATCAATAGTTCATGGCTCAGCATCGGCACGACTGAGACAATCTCTTCATGAGCTGGGGGATTTTTGATGCAGATGACAAGAATGAAGGATGTTCGGCAAAATGACACAGAACGGCACAGGAAAATGTCGTCTCTTCAACAGCCAAGTCCCGATCCAGGCAGTGCTGCGCAGAGCACATGCATATTCTCTCAATCAAGTCGCAGCCACGTCAGCATCAACTGGTGCCTGAAACTCAGTCAAGCTGAACTAGACGAGACTGTCCAATTGCCGCAAGCCAGACTTCGACAGAAGATGTCATCAGACCGCTGACAACAGCATCACGCCATCTATTCGCCGACGGCACAGTAGGAAACACGCTCAGAGTGGTGTGAGGCATTTGTTCAATTGATCTCGACGCACAGGCGATAGCTCTGAGCAGGCTTCACCTTGCTCGCGCTCTTGTCGTGGCGATGACGATCGCTCAACATTCCGTGAACAATAGTTGCCACGCTAATGGAGCGAGGAACAGAAGAGCATCCGAGGGCAGAAAACAGAAGGACGCTGAGAGAGGAAGACAGGAAGGTCGAGGATCACTCTAGAAGGCGCAGGTGAGGAACGCGAAGAACAGCGATTCAAGAAGTCAAGGGGAAAAGTGCGCTTCTTCAAACGAGGGAGATCGTGAGCAGAAACGCAAGAAACAAGTCTCGAGTCAGATGAACGACGTGGAAACTGAGTCAATAAAATCGATCATCGCAAAGATGAGGCTTCTTCCAGATGTGGGTTGAGGTCCGAGCGAAGGATCATGGGACGGAAACGAGAAGCCGACAAAAAGCCCAGGCGAAAGAGACAAAGAAGATGAGGAGGAATGTTGAAAGTCGAGGAGGAACGAGCGATTATTTATGAACTGGGAAAGCGGCGATGAACTGTGCCGGCACGCTTTCCTCAATTTGAGGGGGCGCCAAACCCGGATGCGCAAACATCAGCAGGTAAATTACAGTTTTAATTATTTTAAATTTTATTTAAAAATGATGATTTAATATTTAAGCATGATAACAGAAATGCAATTTGTAATGATCAAGTTTACTAAATGTAAACAGTAAACTGATCATTAAGTTGAGTTTTGAGTTGATATTTTGAATTGCTCACATTTTCAACTCAATTTGAGTTGAATCTGTTATGAGTCTGCATAGAGCGAATCATATGAGTGTATTCTAACTAAAAGTTCAAAGCTAAAGAAGAAAGAAGATGAAACACGTCAAGAGTCTTATATTCACGAAGACGCGCTAGATCACTAGCGTGTCAACATCAGCTCTGTACTAGTCTATGATAGTCTAACACGAACTATGTTAGACTAATTCAGAGTAACGAGACACGCTTGCAACATTATTTCTTCTCTTCATCTAGCAATGTTCTCATTGCTGCAGTTCAGTTGATCTTTCTTGAGTTGATTTCTATCTTGACTTGTTTAAATAACGTTCATGAAAGTCATTTATGATCTTTGAGCATTCTTTGAATTCACTTTCATCGACGTTGTATCAATGTAAATCAACATCGTACTCTTTTCAATTGACACGATATTGTAGTCATTTATCTCGTTCGTAATGTCTGAAGTTCAATATGTTCTTCACTTTTCATTCATCTTCGTCTTCAATCACTATAGAATCAGACGACTCATTTCATTGTTCTTTCAGAGAGTTCTTTGAATTCAGTTGCAGCAGATTTGATGCAAACTTCGAATGAATCTTCATTGTCGATGACAGTTTCAGTCGATATGCATGTTCAATCTTGATCAGAATCTTGAAGAGTTCTAGCATCTTATCATTCAGCTTCTTTAATGATCTTAAGATCATAATGTTTCTAGAATTCAGAAACATCATGTCATCTATCTTGTAGATCATTTTCTTTCAATGCTTGTTAATCTGTTTCTTCATTGTGATTCTGACTCTTGCTAATGCTTGCTTGATCAATGCTAGTGATCATTTCATGTGTTCAAATATATTCTCTGCTTTGCTCACTTCGATTCTAGCTCGAGTGATTTCATATTCAGTTGAGTTCAAATCGAAGCTCATACAAGAGTGAAAGTTCTTATTCAGAAAGAATGTTGACTGTTCAATTGATGACGAAATAGCATTGTTATCGACGAATTCAGTCATAGATAATCAAGCGAACCAATTATCTTGCATATACGAGCAATAGCTTCGTAAATATTATTTCACATTCTGATTCGCTCTTTCTGTCTGATCATTGATTTGCAAATGATAGTCGATGAATAGTTTCATCTTGATGTCGAGTCTCAGGCAAAGAGACGTTCAGACAATCAATATGAATTAAGAATCATGATCAAATACTATTGATCTTGATAGTTCATGAGTTTTGAAGACTCATAACAACAGCAGCTTAACTGTTTGTTCTGCGAAGATTTCTTCGTCATCTGATCAACATGATATATAGTGTCGTTTCTTAGACAATCGATCTATGACTGTCAGAATCGCGTTGCTTTCATCACTTTCTGATAGATTGATAATGAAGTTCAAGAATATGTTCTGTCATCATTGTTTGAATATGAGCAATGACTTCAGCAGTTCATTGATTCGATCTTTTGATGCTTTTGATCTACGATAAACGTAACAGTTTCAAATGTAACGTTTGATCGTCGTTCTCATCTTCGATCAGCAATATGATCATCTCAACAAGTCTAATGTTCGATTCATGTCAGAATAATCATTGATCAAAAGATCATGTGCTTCTCTTATTAATCAAGTGATTATTGACTGAAAAATTCATAGTCTATCATCTTTTCAGAGTACTTCATCAAGTACTCTGCAGTTGTTCAGATCAATATCTTGACAAGTTCTTCTGTTTTGTTTCATGACTATTCAAATATCGAAGCACAGTTGATCTGTTTAATTTTCAACTATAATCTGATTCTGAATAAAAATCATCTCTTCGATCAAATTTTGATTAGCTTTTGATTTGAGTTTCAAATCTGAGTCAGATTCTGAGTCAGATCTTAATCAGCTTTCTGATCATTTTCTTGATCAGCTTCTATTGACTGCAGTTCAAATTTGCCTTCAAGCAATAGCATCTGATGCTGATATAGCTTTCGATCATCGTTTGCTTCAACTGACTTAACGTCTGACATTCTGATCAGCGCGTCAACTTTCAAATTCTGTTTTTTCGACTGATATATGATCTTGAAGTTATATTCAGATAACTTCTCAGCTCATTTAGCTTGTCATCTGATCAGTTCTTTGATGATCATGAAGTACTTCAAATTCAGATGATTGATGAAGATCTTGATTGAAATATTCATACATTTCAATTTGAGACATCAATGTTTCAAACAGCGAATAATAATCAGCAGTTCTTTGTCATAGATCTCGTAGTTGCATTCTGCGAAAATCATGTTCTTGCTATAGAAGATCACTGAATGTAAGATGTCTTCATCGTCATATTGAGACAATACTTCGTCGTTCACATAGTTCAAGAAGTTCGTTTTCAGAATAGCTTCTTTAGTCGAGTTGAAATGCTTCAGAACGAAGACTGTCATCATCTGTTGCTTTAGTTCTTCAAAGATCATCTGACAGATCTTTGTTCATTCAAAAAGATGATCTTTTCAAGTCAACTTTATCATGAGTTGAATGATCTTTGAGAAGTTCTTTATGAATCATCGATAGAAATTGCAGAAGTCAATGAAGATTTGCACATGAGTCAATGATCGCGACACTTCTCAGTTTCGAATCACATCTACTTTTCAAGAGTTCATTCATAAATCATTGATAGATATCAGTAGTTCAAGAAACGAGATTTTCTGAATCTTGAATTCACACTTGTCAATATCTATTTGCAGATCGACTTCATGAAGCTTGTTTAGCACTTCTTTCACATGAGTTCTATGTTCTTTCAAGATTTTGCTGTAGATGAGAATATCATTCAAATATGTCTGACAGAATTTATGTAGATAGTTGAACAACACATCGTTGATATAGTGCTGAAAGAACGTGAGTTCATTGATTAATTCAAAGAGCATTACTCTATACTTGTAGACGTCAAAGAAAGTAACAAAAGTAGTTAAATCTTTGCTTTCTGAACTCATGCGCAGTTTATTGAACGTGATGATAATGTTGAGTCAAGTCAGATACTTACTGTCTTGAATTTGAGCTAGTACTTTGTTTATCAAGAGCATTGAATAACGATTTCTTTTAATCAGAGCATTCAGTTTTTGATAGTTCACGCAAAAGCGAAGACTGTCATCTTTCTTTTTGACAAATAGTATTGACGAAGCAAAAGAAGCTTTGCTGAGTGTGATGAACTTCTTCTTCAAATTCTCTTCTAGATACTCTTTGATCTTCTGCAACTTGTAGCTCGACATAAGATACAATCAACTTCTAGAAGATTGATTCTCATATTCTAATTCAATCTTATGATTGTATGATCGATGCAAGAGCAACTGCGTTGTCTTTTCTCTATCAAAAACATTCAGAAAGTCGTGATAGACTATCAAAAGCTTCTTCTTCAGTTCATTTAATGACATGACAGAGATCATTTCATTCAGTTCTGCGAAATCTTCAACTGAGCTAAGCGCTTTGTTGATTTCACTAATGATCAAGAAGAAGATCTTGATCTTCTTATTCTTGACTAGAGTTTAATACGCAGCGACTTCAATCATAGCAATATTGACGAACTCTTCTTTCTTAGTAGACTGAATGAGTCGAGAATGATCGAGATCAACTTGAGTGCTTTGCTTTCGTCTGAGTATAGGTTCAATGAATCGAACAGATTCAATGAATCGATTCACTGATTTCTGATTCGTGAGTCTCTTCAAGATGATCGTTGATGTAACAATCAAGTTCAAGTTCTTTCGTTTCATTTTGCAGATCTCGCTTGACTCAGATCTGTGAAATGCTGATTGACTGCTTGCTTTTGAAACGACAGATTTCAATGTTTGAATATTCAATGATGATATTAATCGATTGTTTGCAGAATCTACCAAAATTTGATTTCTTTTCAATCAAAGATTTTCAATAATTATCTTGTGCTGATCTAGACAAGTTATCAATAGAAACATCATTTCATTCTTGTGTTCTTGAATCATGATCGATGTATACAGAGCGTGTGTAATCGACTTTCGATCAGAGATTTCATCATACGATCAAATCAACTTTGATTTTGACAGCGATATTGACTGAATATCAAAGCGTTCACATAACTCTGACATCAAAGATTCATCGATGAAAGTCATGTCAGTGACTTCAGTATTTATCAGAGCAAAAGATCTGAATATCTTTTCTAGACTACTCAAGATGATGTCAACAGTGAATGACTTGAAATCAAATGAATCATTAGACATGCTGATGAAACAGAATATGAGTATATCGCTCTCAGTCACTACTTTGACGAAAGCAGATCATTTTTCGAATTCGTAGCGATCTCATGCACTTGAGTCGTCTCAAAACAATTATATGCTCTATGTTCTGATTTCTTGCATTTGAAGCAGAGTTCTTTCTTAAACAACTCTTTCTGAATAGAGTTAAGATTCAATCTTCTGAGTTTCTTTCATGAAGAGACTGATGACGTGAGTCAAGCAGTCAATGTGCTAGAGACAGAGCGAGCAGCTTGAGTCGTTGATGCTTTGACGACTGATCGAGCGTTCAATTCAGTTAATTTAACATTGACTTGCATGCAGATGTTGATAAACTCATTCAAATCTATGATTCATTCATTGAGCGTTGCTCGTTGAAGATTTGAGCTGATCTTGTGCTGAAAATCATTTAGTAAAGTCTCGTTATTGTATTCTAGTTCTGCATTAAATCTCTGAAATTTCATTCAAATTTCATGAAAGAAAATCTTGTTCTGATACAGCTTCAAGTACTGTTGTTGAGTCGTGTGATGATGATTAAGATCGTCGTACATCTTATTAATCATTGATAGTACTTCTTCAACTTCTAGAAACGAGTTCAAGAAGGTATTTTGCATGCAAGATGCAATATGTTTGATCGCAGCTTCACTGACTCAACTTTCAATGTACGTAATCTTCAACTCTTCAATAGAAAAGTGATTCTTATTTGTCTTCAGCTTGTTTCACATTCAAGACAGTCAATTGTTTACATTCTGCGTCGAATCTTCAAACAAAGATGAATTCAATAACTTGATCAATTTCAAGAAATGATCTTCAGAAATTGAAGTGCTTTGTCGACTTGATGCAGCTTTTAAATGATGTATAATCACGTTCTTGTCTTTATTCTCTTTCTGCAGATGCGTCTGCGTAATCTTCAACGTGATATTTATCTCGTTGACATCTTCTAACATCTGAATCATGTCATTGTGAATCTTGATTTCGATGTCGTGCTGTTGACATATGTACTTGATAAAGATAACAATGTCGTCAGCTTCATGAGCGTTTATTCAAGCATTCAGTTCAGTGTTGATGCTGATCTTGATCATTTCGTGATCAAAGAGCAACGCGTTCGTGTTTTCTTTTTCTGTATTCAACGACGCATTTGTGTCTTCTTCTTCTGATGCTGCTCGATTCTGTGATAGAAGTGATTCTCTTCTAACATTTTGAAAGTCGTAGTGAGCAATGCTCACTGATTCTGATTCTGTGCTTCTAATCATTGTATGAATAGAAAATTGCTGATCGAAATTCTGATATTACTCTATTGAACTTTCTGAGTTCAAGCAACGAGTAATACTCTATCAAACTTTCTGAGTTCAAGTATTGCTGAAATTTCTGATTTCTGATGACGAGCTCAATAAAGAGTTAATCAAGAGCAACGCGTTCATGTTCTTTGATTCTGATTCTACCGAAATTTCTGATTTCGAATCAAGATTCTTCTTTAGAAATTTCTGATTTCTATCAAGCTTTCTGAGTTCGAGTTCTGATTCTGCTGTTGAAATTTCTGAGTTTGACTTCTGATTGAGTTGATTGTGTAGCTTGTTTTTGTATCGTCTACACGTTGATAGCAAGATTAATGAGCTTTGAACTAATGTTATGAGTTTGCATAGAGCGAATCATATGAGTGTATTCTAACTAGAAGTTCAAAGCTAAAGAAGAAAGAAGATGAAACACGTCGAGAATTTTATACTCACGAAGGCGCGCTAGGTCACTAGCGTGTCAACATCAGCTCTGTACTAGTCTATGATAGTTTAACACGAACTATGTTAGGCTAATTCAGAGTAACGAGGCACGCTCGCAACAGAATCACGCATATTTTCAACTCAACATGACTTAACTCAACTGTGAATTGAGTCAATTTAACTCGACTCGTCAAGAACTTAAGCTTGATGTCAAAAGAACTAAATATAGAAATTTTTTCAACTTTTACATTATCTTTTTGCATTATCTTTTTGATAGAAAGTCATGAAGAGAAAACATGAAGATCATTTGATAGAAAGTCATGAAGAGAAAACATGAAGATCATTTGATAGAAAGTCATAAAGAGAAACATAAAGAGAAACATAAAGAGAAACATGAAGAAAAACATGAAGATTATTTGATAAAGAATCATAATGAGAAAACATGAAGATCATTTAACTTTGATAAAGAGTCATGACAGAAAAACATGATAGAAAGTCATGAAGAGAAATCATGTAAACTGTTCAATTAAACTATTTACATTTATTTAATATCTTGTTGAATCAAATTGAGTTTTTGAGTCAAGTTGTTGAATTAAGCTTTTCAACTTGATTCAAGTTGTTAAGTTCAACTTCTCAACTCAATTCAACATTTTTTCAAAAAAAATTCAACTCAATTTGATACTTTTTAAGTTGAATACTCGACTTGAACTTGAATACTCGACTCAACATGATCAGTTTAACTAAATGAATAAACAAAATTTATAAAAGTGATATTAAATTGATTCTTAAGTTAAGTTTCAATAGACTGATCATTGAGTCAAGTTTTGAGTTGACATTTTGAACTTGAATCGAGATTGAGTCAAATTGCTAACATTTTCAACTCGACTCAAGTTAAATTGCTCATATTTTCAATTTGATGCAACTCAACTCAACTGAGAATTGAATCAATTTAACTTGATTCATCAAGAATTCAAGCATAACGTTAAGAGAGCTAAATATAGAATTTTTTTCGATTTTTGACTTTTGCATTATTTTTTTGCATTATCTTTTAATAGAAAGTCATAAAGAGAAACATGAAGAGAAACATGAAGAAGAACATGAAGAAGAACATGAAGAAAAAACATGAAGATCGTTTGATTTTGATAGAGAATCATGACGAGAAAACATGATAGAAAGTCATGAAGAGAATCATGAAGACTGTTTGATTAAGCTATTTACATTTATCTAATATCTTGTTGAATTGAATCGAATTTTTGAATCGAATTTTTGAATCGAGTTATCGAGTCAGGCTTCTCAACTCGACTTAAGTTCTTGAGTTCAACTTCTCAATTTGACTCGACACTTTTTCAAAAAAATTTCAATTCAACTTGACACTTTTCGAGTCGAGTACTTGACTCAAACTCAAGTACTCGACTTGACGTGATCAGTCTAAGTTTCAAGTTGACATTTTGAACTTGAATTGATATTGAGTCAAATTGCTTACATTTTCAACTTGATTCAAGTTAAATTGCTCATATTTTCAACTTGATGTAACTTGACTCAACTGAAAATTGAGTCAACTCGACTTGATTCATCAAGAACTCAAGCTTAATGTCAAGAGAGTTAAATATAAAGGTATTTCCGGTTTTTTGCTTTTGCATTATCTTTTTGATAGAAAGTCATGAAGAAGAACATAAAAAGAAATATGAAGAAAAACATGAAGAAAAACATGAAGAGAAACATAAAGATTATTTGATAAAGAATCATGATGAGAAACATAAAGAGAAACATGAAGATCATTTGATAGAAAATCATGATGAAAAACATAAAAAGAAACATGAAGATCATTTGATAAAGAATCATGATGAGAAACATAAAGAGAAACATGAAGATTGTTTGATAGAAAATCATGATGAGAAACATAAATAGAAACATAAAGAGAAACATAAAGAGAAACATGAAGAAAATATGAAGAGAAACATGAAGAAGAATATGAAGAGAAACATGAAGAGAAAACATGAAGATCGTTTGACTTTGATAGAGAGTCATGACGGAAAAACATGATAGAAGGTCATGAAGAAAAATCATGTAAACTGTTCAATCAAGTTATTTACATCTATTTAATATCTTGTTGAGTTGAATCGAGTTTTCAAGTTGAGTTGTTGAGTCAAGCTTCTCAACTCAACTTGAGTTGTTGAATTCAACTTCTCAATTCAATTCAACACTTTTTCAAAAAAAATTCAATTCAACTCAACACTTTTCAAGTCAAGTATTCAACTTGAACTCAAGTACTCAACTTGACATGATCAGTCTAAGTGATATGACAATGTGATATTCTAAGCAGATACAGAATGAGTATATATTATGATAAAGTTAATTATTAAGAAGTTCTTGATAACTCAAGAAAATCAATCAACTATAAAAAGTTTGTTAAACATTGTTAAGTTGAACATGACATAATTCATGATATATTAAGTTGAAAATATGATGTGATTTAAATGATGTCTTGACAGAGTTACAGAGTTACAGAGTTAATTCAGATTTGATCTTCAACTTAGTCTTTGATTCTAGTCTTTGATTTAATTTATATGTATCAATTTATCATGATAATTATCTTTTTTTAAGTGAATTCATTCTCAATCTTAATAATTAATGTCTTGATTTATCTTGATAAATGATGATGTATACTCATCATTTCACTTTAGAAACTCTTGATAAAAATCTTCAAATCTTCATGAAAAAACAAGAAAAAGAAAAACTTTTGATTGAATGATGATTCATCTTCAATTATAATGCATGTAAATGACATTATAAATAGTATATATGATGTGTAGTTGATGTAAATGACAGCAATGATGATGTATAAACATTGTTTATCTTTTAATTAAATTGTGTTGTTGAAATAATAAAGTGTAAACAAGAATGAATAATAATTATTGTTTTGTTTATCATTCTTTTAGTTTCTTTCAATCTTCATCTTCTTTTCATTTCATCTTCATTCTGTATCAAAGTTCTTTTTCATAACTTTAATAAAGAATTGCTTGTACAAATAATTACATTAGTATTTACTTGAAAAATTCTGTTTCAAGTATTAAAATGACATACGCTTGATTTTCAATGATTTCAAAGATGCAAAAGATTAACAAAGTTGATGATAAAGTTGATGATAAAGCTGATGACAAAGCTGATGATGTAAGCAAAATATGCAATGCTTATTCTGAATTTCTTTAATTGAGACTGCAATTTAACAATCATAAATCATTGTAAAAAAGTCTGTTTCTTGATGTTCTTGCAATCATGTAACATCATCTTCTGTTTCAAAACTCATTATATTCATGAATTTTGACTTTTGAGAATGATTTTGATGTCTTTGATAAAGAAATGAGTGACAAAATGAGTTCTGACACTTTCTCAGCATCAGAATTCTTACTCAACTCATTTTAAACTTCTAGTAATAAAAGAATAATAAGTTGTGTTAAAGATCAGTATAAAGTGAGTCATATGAATGTCATTTAACTAGTAAATAAATGCTAAGAAAGAAAAGTATCTACAGAAAAGAACTTGCAAATTATATGTATGTTTCTGATCTCTGTGCTAAGCTTGAAAGAGTTGACATCTTACACAGATGATGTAGAGACTCGATGATATCATCTTTAGCTCAGATATTCACTAAGCTTGATTTAGTTGATCAAGACTGAGATTGAGACTGAGCAAGCTTTAATTAATATGCAATTAACATGCTAAAGTTGATTGTATATTGATTAAAGTTAAACTAGGTCAGAATCATAATATTATTTTCTTTCTTCAACTGTTCATGTTCACATGAATGTATTTTCTTAGTGCGCTTGATTAAAATATTGAGTGTGAAAGTCATCAACAACATTCTGAGCATTCATAAATTCATCGTCATCAATGTTATATCAGTTAAGATCATTGTCATAGTTCTTTCATTTTACTTGATATTGAAGTTGTTTTCAATATCATCAAGAGTTCAGAATATCATCAATCTTTCATTCATTCTCATCATTTATCATAATTGATTTCAAAGAATCATTCTTTTGATCAGTTAAAAAGTCATCAATGATAAGATGAAAAAGTTCAAAATGAAATACATCATGAATATACATAGTTTCTGATAGTTTCAATTTATATGAAAAGTCAACAGAGTTAAGCATGTTGAATGAACTAAGCATTTTGTCATTCAGCTTTTTAAATGATCTCGCTATGACTATGTTTCTTTCATTTAGAAATATCTTTGATTCAATCTCATAATTAATCTTTTTTCTATGCTTATTAACTTGTTTCATTATTTGCTCTTATGTCTTGACAAGGGTCTTGTGAGCGAATATCAATGTTTTGTTTATATGTTCAAATATATTCTTGATTCTGATGATTTGCAGACGCTCGCAAGTATTTTCATACTTAATGATGTCAAAATTGAAGCTCATATGAGAATGAAAATTCTTGTTTAAAAAGAATGAAATCAAGAAAATAACTGAAAACATGATGTTATTGTTGATAAACTTGATCATGAATAATCATTTAAATCAGTCATTCTGCATGTACAAGCAGAAGAAATGAAAATATTTCTCAACATTCTGATTTACTTATTTGCTCTGATCATTGATCTGTAAGTGATAAACTGTGAATAATTGAAGAGAAATGTTTAATCATTTGCAAAGTGTGATAATTGAGTCTACTAGATGAATAGACGAGATTTATAAAAATGATATGACAATGTGATATTCTAAGCAGACACAGAATGAGTATATATTATGATAAAGCTAATTATTAAGAAGTTTTTGATAACTTGAGAAGATCAATCGACTATAGAAAGTTTGTCAAGCATTGTCAAGTTGAGCACGACATAATTCATGACATATTAAGTTGAAGATATGATGTAGTTGTTATGATGTCTTGACAAAGTCATAAAGTTTCAAAGTCAATTCAGATCTGATCTTTGACTCAGTTTCTGACTTTAGTCTTTGATTTAATTTCTATGAGTCAATTCATCATGACAATTGTCTTCTTTTCTAAGTGAGTTCATTCTTAATCTCAATAATTAATGTCTTTGTTTATTCTGATAAACAATGATGCACACTCATTGATTCGCTCTAGAAGCTTTCAATAAAAATCTTCAAATCTTTGTGAGAAAACAAGAAAAAGAGAAACTTTCAATTGAATGATGATTCATCTTCAATTATAATGTGTATAAATGACATTATAAATAGTATATGTGATGTATAGTTGATGTAGATGACAGCAATGATGACGTGTAGATAACGCATAAACATTGTTTATTAAACTGATCGCGTTCAGTCGAGTCATTGAGATTGAGTCGAGTTTTCGACTCGTTAAGACTCAATTCAAGTCAGAATTCTTGACTTGAGTATTTGAGTTGAGTTGAGATGTTCGACTTGAATATTCAAGTCGAGTCAGAGAATTGAAATCAAGTATCGACTTGAAATTCTCGACTTGACTCGTCAAGACATGAAGATAGATAGATAAATATTCTATTATAGCTCTTTATCATAGCTTTCTATCATGTTTTTCTATCATAGCTTTTCTTCATGACTCTCTTTCATGACTTTCTTTCATGACTCTTCTTCATGACTCTTCTTCATGACTTCTCTTCATGACTCTCTATCAAACAGTCTTCATAGTTTCTTGTCATGACTTTTTATCATAGCTCTCTATCATAGCTCTCTATCAAAGCTCTCTATTAAACGATCTTCATGTTTCTCTTCATGTTTTTCTTCATGTTTCTCTTTATGACTTTCTATCAAAAAGATAATGCAAAAAGATAATGCAAAGGCGAAAAACCGGAAAAATTTCTATATTTAGCTTTTTTGACGTCATATTCGATTGCTTGACCAGTCAAGTCAAGAACTTGAATCAAAGTCTGACTCAAGATCAATATTAAGTCGAGTCAGAAGATTCAACTTGAGTATTCAAGTTGAGTCAGAAGATTCGACTTGAGTAATTGAGTTGAGTCAGAATGTAGATATGAAAACTTGATTCAACAATCAGTCTATTGTTTATCTTTTGAGTAAATGATGTTGTTAAGATGATAAAGCATAAACAAGAGTGAATAATAATTGTTGATTTGTTTCTCGCTTTTTCGGTTTTTCTCAACTTCTCACTTTCTTCAACTTCATCTTTTTTCAATCATGATCATATTTTTATCATTGTATAATTACTTTTGACAAACTTTGAGTATATTTATATCATAAAAGTAAGAGATCTAAATCATGAATTATGAACATACAGCGATGCTCAAAGAGAGTCGTAAGATGATGAAGTCAACTGATGATCAAGTTAAGATCATTATGAAAGTAAGTGATGTTACAACTTGAGATTTCACGACTATTATTGTAACTAACAGTATCATAAGTCTGTTTAAAAGACATTGATCAAATGTGATAATCATAATGCTGCTGATGCTGAATCACTCATGATGATGCAAATGTCATCAAATTTTGATTGAAAGCTCATCACTTCTACTATTCAAACTTTCAAGTATGTCTCAACTATCAAAAAAGAAATTCAAAAGATGATGAAAGAAGAAATGATTACTGATGCTTTGTCAATGATCTTGTTGAATTCATAGACTTCGCGAAATTGAAAAATGATAATGAGATTCATTTATTTCACTTCTTGATGTCATTACTGATGCTTTTCAGCTGTCAATTGTGAAAATAAGCGAAAGAAGCATTGCTGATCTCAAAACTTTAAATAAAGTAATTTGTATAAAGTGTGCTTGAGTTCTACACATCGAGAATAAAGCATCACTATGTGATGTCATCTTTCAGAAAAAGATAATGTACAAAAAGTGTGCTCATTATGCAAATAATGAAGATTTTTGTATTGCAATGAATATACTTATATGATATGTCTGCTAAATGCTCATGATTCAATGTTTAAATTTTTAACATTTGCATTTTGACTGTTAATGAATTCTTTCATCTGCAGAAAATTCATGATAGTGCGATTGAAAATGAAGAAGAGAACATTATTCTGAAAACATTCACTGCTCATCAGAAAATTCTTTACAAGAAATTGATGACAACGACTCATGTAAAGAATTGTCTCAAGAAAGTTCACAAACTCAAGTCTTTAAAGATTCAAAAGCTCATTCTTAAAGAAATGATGATTATCAATGACATTATCAGAGAAATTCTGAATGTAAAGTGCTTTGTGATATGTTCAATCTTAATTATATATCATTTTGTCAACATTTTTAATTGTTCTGATATATTTTAGTACAATCTGTTGTCTTTCAAATCGTTATCATCACGTCTTAATGTAAATCTGATAATGAAGAAGAAGAAGAAGTCTGTGATCTTGTCTCATGTGAAAGATGTTTGATAAAGTGATGATTGCATAATGTTTGTTGTGTCGTGATGATTACGCTTTCTTGTCGAACGCGTTTAAGCATCTTTGCGCTTTTTTCTTCTGTTTATTGATTTACATATGTGATCACTTCATTAAAGAGTGAAACTATTATAATACAGTGATTCTTCTTTTCTAATAATGAGTTTATGCTTGAAAATGAGTGATTATGCTTTTCGCTTACGTTTCAGCCTTGTTTTGAAAGCTTCTATAAGCTTCAAGACATCTTTCATATCTTCGCTCAATATTCATTGATTATATTCAATGAGATATTCTTTTCATTGTATCTTATAATATAAGATTTTCTTTCTTTTTCGCTTCTATAAAATCTTTTCTATCTTTCATTCTTGCTCATCATCAATGTCAAAATCATGTTTAAATGATACAATCAATGAAGATCAGAGTTGATAATGCTTGATCTTTAAAGATAGCTATAACTGAATATTAAGAATACAGAAGAAGATTGATACAAAAGCTTTTATTTATGTAATGTTCAAAGACTATGCTAGGCTTAAAAGAAATGTGTTTGTGACACAAGAAGAATGTGATGTAGATGAACAAGATGTTGATGAAAGAAAAGAATGTTGAGAAAGAAAAAAAAGATTAAGTCATATCTGAGTCATATTTGAGTCAAACCTGACTAGCTCATTGATTAAAGCTTCAGTCTTGTTCAGTCTTATCAGTCTTGATACGCTCATAACATTACTTTCTTCTTCAAAAATTCATGTTCGCATGAATGTAGTTCATTTGCTCGCTTTTGTTGATAGTTATTTCGATATTTAGCACGATTTGTTTGAATATAACTTATGAAATTCGTTCAAAACTTTCTCTGAGTCATTGAATTTCTCTTTATCGACATAGTATCATTCATCGTTTCTATCTAGATCTGTTTCTTTGACTTTGTACTGTACTCGATCTCGATAGCATCTGAAGTTCAATATATTATTTATCTTTCAGTGTTCATTGTTTTTGATAGTGATTGATCTGAGTGATTCTGAATGCTGTTCTGATAAAGAGTCTTCTGAATATAATTGCAGTAGCTTTGAGCTGAACATCGAATGCAGATGCTTCATGCTGACTGATAGATGAAAATGATAGAAGATATTCACTTTGACAGTGATTTGATAAAGATTTAGCTGTTTGTCTTTCAAATCTTTGCAGAGTCTCGTTGTCTTGACATTTCTGAAAGATAGTCAAACTCAGTCATTTGCTTTATAGATGATGTCTCATTTATGTTTATTGATCTGAACTTTGATGATCAGCTTCATCTTTTTCAATTATTAATGATCGAAGTTCAGTAACTCTTTCATTCAAATGACAATATCATCTGCTTTTCTAGCTTCAAGTCGTTCACAAGTTGTTTTATAGTCAATCATATCTGAATCGAAACTCATTCAAGAGTGAAATTCTTTATTAAAGTAGAAGAAAATCATTGAAGTGATTGAGAAGATATTGAAATTGTTGCTGAATTTCATCATAGATATTTATTTGACTCAGTCGTTCTGCATGTAATTGCAGTAAATTCTAAGTTCGCGTTCAACGTCTTGATTGACTTGTTTTGATTGATCGTTGATTTCAGAATGATAGACTGTAAATAAACTAGCTGTGATTCTCAATCATTTGCAAAGACTTTTTCATATAATGAATATGAATTGAGAATCTCTGTTCAAAACAATAGAACTGAATAAATCATGCAGTTGATAGACGTTTCATAGCATGATTCAAATCGTTTCTTCAATTGAGATGTCATCATTTTCTTAATGACAGAAAACATAGTGATGTTCTTTGATGAGATGACATATAATTATGCAAATGACGTTATAACTTTCTGACAGAGATAGTTCAGTGATGAAGTTCATAGCTATATCTTTTCAGCATTTCTATGAAATTGAGAGAGAATGATGAAGTTCATTGATGCTATTTCTAGAAACTTTGCTTCGCTGACAAGCATGACAGTTTCAAATGTATCATCAAATAGTAGCTTAATGATCTGATCAATAGTAGAAATGTTGAACTAGATTGATGATTTGTTTATTGTCGAGATGAAAGATTGAAGATTGATCATGCACTTCTTGTAGTAATTTCGTGTGCATGTTCTCAGAGATTCACAGTAAATCTTTTCTAAATAGAACGTCGTCAATGATTTTGCAATTCTTCAGTTTGATGACATGAAATTTGAGCTTGTTTTCGTTCATAACTTGTTTATATTTATTGCAGAGCTCATCTGTTTAATTGATCATTCATACTCGTTGATAGAGATTTGCTTTCGATTCAATAAATAGAACATTGATTCTATTGAAGATCAAAATAGTCTGAAAATGATCTTCAAGACGCTGAGCTGATTTAAAGATGTTCGCTAGAGACATTCTGATTAAAGCATCAACTTTAGTGTTCATTTTGCCTGATTTAAAGATGATCTGAAAGTTGAACTTCGATAGAATTTTCAGATAGTTGACTTGTTGTTGACTCAACTGTTTGTTTTTCATGAAGATCTTCAAAGTCTGATGATTGATGAACATCTGAATGAATAGTTCAGTGCACTTCAACTCAAATCGTCAGTGTTCAAAGCATTGAATAATGACTAGTAATTTCTTGTCATAAATGTGATAATTGATTTCAGCAAGAATCATGCTTTTGCTGTAGAAGATCATCGAATGAAGAACTCTCTCGTCATTGTACTGAGATAGTATTTCATCTTTTACATAGTTCAAAGCATCAATCTTCAGAATAGCTTGTCGTTTGAGATCAAAGTGACGAAGTACTGAGATCAAGCTGACTTGTTTCTTTAAATTGTCAAAGACTTGAACACAGATCTTGTTTCAAACATAAGACGTCTTTTTTCTAATCAATTAAGTGAATGATTTGACTAGCTTCAAGAAGTTCTTAATGAAACAATGATAAAAGTTAACAAATCTCATGAAGCTCTGAATTTCTTTTAGATTGATTGAAGTGATTCAGCTGACTATGTCTGTCACTTTGCTGAGATTGATACGTAGATTTAGTTCTGATACAATGACTTCTAGAAAAACAGTCTTTTCTACATTGAATTTGCACTTTCAAATATTCATCTGCAGTTCAGCTTCGCGTAGTTGACTCAATACTAGTTTGACGTGATTTTTATGTTCTTTTCTCATTTTGCTATAAATCAGAATGTCATCTAGATAGACTTGACAAAAGTCGTTCAGAAAGTCTCATAAAATGTCATTCATATATTGCTGAAAAGAGATTGATTCATTAGTCAGTTTGAATGATAGCATCTTGTATTTATATGCTTTTAAAGCAGTGATAAAAGTGATGTAATTCTTGCTATTGAGATGCATTTGAAGTTTGTTGAACGCTGATATGATGTTCAATTTAGTTAAATGCTTGCAACTCACTATTTTATCAATGATCTCATTTATCAACGATAAAGAATATCTATTTCTTTTGAAAATGACATTTAGCTTTCAATAGTTCATGCAGAATTGAAGATCTTCATTTGCTTTGAGAGTGAATAGAACGAAGAAGAAATAGAGAGTCTGACTAGAAGTGATAAATCTCTTCGACAGATTCTCGTTTAAGTACTTCTTTACTTTCAGAAGTTTAACAAAGAACATTTGATAAACTCGACAGCAAGAAGACGTTGAATCATTGATGAGTTCGATTTTATGATCATAGAAGCGATGAAAAGATAGTTTATTTAATTAAACTTGATCAAAAACATCTAGAAACTCATGATATTTCAATGACAGCTTCGCTTTAATATCTTTCAAATTCTGAGTCGTTTCATTGATTGAAGAGACGTTTAAAGCGTTCAAATTGCACTGAGTAATATACGCGATTTTTCTATTGATGTTCATCATGAATAGAGCAAAGACTTCGATCTTGTTCTTCTTTGAACAATTCAACAATGTTTTAAACAAAGCTGCATTTATGCTTTAAATCAAGAATGACTCTTTTTGAATGAATCATTTGAGCATCATAAAGATTTTAGTCTGAGTGATTGAAAAAGACGAAGTTGATCATGATCAACTTAAGTGCTTTGAATTGAGAGAAATCGAAAAAATCAAAATAGAAGTATTCAATTGATTCAAAAAAACAATGACGTCGTTTTGCATATTCAATAATATTTCGTTTTTGTTCATTTAAAACTTACTCGATATGACTTCATAATGATCAATATCAGCTATCAGCATTGATACAGTCAATTTCTTATGACTTTCAATGATGAGATTGAATAGAATTTTATAAATGATGATCTTCTTAAATATTTTTTCATCATAATTTCTTATTAGCTTCTCTTTTGTCAGTGATATAGATTGAATTTTCAGTTTCTCACATACTTTATTAACTAAATTAGAATGTATGATCATATAAACGGCTGAATCACTGTCTATTAAAGAACGAAGACTGAAAGATTGATTCTGAGAGATGAGATGAGTGTCAATTAGAAATGACTTTTTAAAGTAATTTTCTTTCGATAGAATTTCGTCTAGTTTGCACAAAGATATAATCTTTATCTTTTCAATAACTTTTGAAGAGATGACTAGTTTTTTGAATCGAAATTCGAATTGAAATTGAAGTGATCATATTTCTTGTTCACTGCATTAATTCTAGTAGATTGATCGAGACACTCTTTAAAGCTATAACCTGATTTATAACATATAAAACAGTTTTCGACTAGAATATCTGCTTCTTTGATGCTAGTTAAAATCGCGTCGTGCGACTTTAGCTGATCAGACTTTGAGTGATTAACTGATTAAGTGATAACAGTTGCTTTATGAAAGATAGTCTTAGAAAGATTATTGATGCATTTGATCTTGTTCTTGATCTTTTGAATGACTCACTGATCATTATTCAAATGAATCAGATAGAAACGAATTTCTTTTAGAGAATCAGATTGAACTAGTTAATCTATTCAAATGAATTGAAGACGAGAATGTATCTTATCTTTCAGATCAGCGATCAGTTGCTTCTCATGATAGTCTAAATAAAAAGATAGACGTTGAAACTGAGTATAAAATTCATTGAATTTCTTGAATTCTTGAATCAAATTGTAGTATTCTTTACAAAAGTTGACTTTCTTATTCAAATCATCAAACAACTGAGTTAACTCTTTCAAAAAATCGTCAACGATTTTATAAAGATTGACATAGTCACGTTCACATCTAGCTTGAGTAATCTCAGCTGCATCATCAAATAATTTAGAATGTATATAGTTCAATTTGACTCGTTCATTAAAAAAGAGATCGATGTTGATTTTTAGTTTATTCTGAATTTTTTCGTATCAGTTCTCTTAAGTAGAGTTCTTTTCATCAGTAAACAGTGAAGAATCAGATATTTTTTGAGATCTAGAACGCTCAGAATAGATGAAATCAGAAGAAGTGATTTCTTTAGCTTGAAGTCTAGTCTTCAACTCTTTGATTTCGTCTTCTTGTTGTTTATTTAACTCGTAGAGTTGATCTGTTTCTTCATCAAGAACTAAACTTTGAGCCTTTCAAATTTCGTAGAACATGAGAAATATTATCATTTCAATGAATGATTTGTCATCTTCATGAATGAATGATGCAGCACTTGATGATTTCATTCGTAGTTTCAATGAATCAGCATCAGAGATTTGAGAGAAACGATTTTGAAATTCTTCAAAACACTCTTCAGTAAGCGAATGTCTAGACATGATGAGATTCAATCTTCAACAAAGAAAATGAGATTTGTTTATTGATTGATTTAATTGATTCTCTAGCAAACAACGAAGATTCTTTATCATTGAATCTATCGATCGATTTGATTCTTGAGCAATTCACGAAGATTCTTTATTGTGATTCTTATAATCAAGTGAACTTTACATACTTAATGAGTGATAAGTAGTCTAGCAATTCAAACAGTCTTGTCGTTGATTCTATTCAATCTTCTAATGTTGTTTTATCTTTCAATTGTCATCAATCATCAGATAAATGAATTTCTTTAAACTCGTTCTGTTTAGACGAGTATGTTGAATGAGTAATGAGATCAGTATCATGTGATTAACGAATTCTTAATATAATGTCAGAATCATGTCTAAATGATACAATCAATGAAGATCAGAGTTGATAGTGCTTGATTTTTAGAAATAGCTATAACTGAATATTAAGAATACAGAAGAAGATTGATACAAAAGCTTCTATTTATGTAATGTTCAGAGACTACGCTAGACTTGAAAGAAATGTGTTTGTGACATGAAAAGAATGTGATGTAGATGAACAAGATGTTGATGAAAGAAAAGAGTGTTGAGAAAGAAAAAAGAGATTGAGTCATATCTGAGTCATATCTGAGTCAAATCTGACTAGCTCATTAATTAAAACTTCAGTCTTGTTCAGTCTTATCAGTCTTGATACGCTTGTAACAATCAATGAGCTTGAGTACGAGATAATTGAGTATAGAGTTATCATTTAGTCTACGATTATACGACTTTAAAAGAAATACATGAAAGACAGAATGAACTCTATAAATGATTGAAAGATCAAGATGATACATCTGCTTGTCTATGAATTCTTATATACGAAAGAATTCTATCATCTTATTTGATAGCTTCTTGCTCAACTTTTTCTGCTTCAGGTTTTTTGCTGATAGCATGATTAAATTGTTGATATTAAAGAACTTAGACTTATGTTTTCAATTATAGTACTTCGTCTGAGCATTGATCATATTTTGTCATCATTTCGTCAACGTGTTTCACATGTCTTGCAGCATTTCAACGCGTTTTTTTGCTGCTGACACTTCTTCTTTCATAGCATCGTTCTTGATATATATGTCAAAGATGAGTTTGTAATCATCCATGAGTTTAAAAGAACTACAGTTCAATGAAGCATGCTTCGTCTGATGATAAATGAACTTGACTATGAATAAAAGCGTAACTCAGTCGTCTTGCTTTTTGAAACAATACACTCTTAAATAATGTTTCAATGTTTGATTCTGTCGTTCTGTTTAATCATTTGTTTGCGAATAAAAAGCAATGCTTAGTCGTCGTTTCATCTTGACATGATAGCAGATCTCTGATCAGAACGCATTGATAAATAAACTATCTTTATCGATAATTATATTATTCAATATCTCATATTTTAAAGCAATCTGCTCAAAGAACAACTCTACTAACTTTACGACAGTCAGAGTCTTCTTTGTAAACAGATAATGCATCATCTTCGTGTAGTGATTGACTATCATGAAAATCGAGTCATACATGACTTTTTTTCATTTACTAGACAACAGATTTGTTATGAAATTCATAGTGATTTCTTTTCATGAATCTGTGAGTCGAGATAACGACTTCAACTCGTCATATGATAGATGATGTTTCATCTTCATTCTCTGACAAATGTCACAAGTATTCACATACTCTTTAACATCTTTGATCATACTTTTTCAGTAATATTTGCAATCTAATAGCTCGCTGATCTTGTCAGCATCAAAATGCTCTGCTAATAAATTATCATGATGACGTTTCAACAGCTTTTCTCTGATAGAAAAATCTTCTGAAACATACAATAATTCGTTGTACTTTATCATTTCTTAACTATTTAATGTTCAAGCTTCGATGTCACTCTTTTATATACTCATCATTTCGTCTGCTTTTAGTTTCAGAGCAAATTCATCTTCTTGCTGTAAGATCTTAATGAGCTTGATTACAAATTTACTACTGAAGTTGTATATTGTTTTATGAATTATCAATACTCTGACAATTGCATGTAAAATGAGTTGTTTGCAATTAACAGTTTCAGCAACAGAATTAAGTTGTTTCTCAGTTACGTTGCAATTTCTATGAGTTGACGTTTCAACATTTGTGCTTTTCAAAATTGTTGATTTGAGTTAAGAGATTTTATCTCTTGAGAAATATACTTCATTTAAATGCATTTCTTGCACTGTTAAAGTCATGACTTTCAGCAGCATACTTCTGACATGCATTGCTGAACATGTACTCATGTTTTCACTGACATTGTGAACAAACATCTTCTCAACTTCATTAATCACTCATGTACAGTAAATTTCATTTTGCAATCTGCTTTCAGCATGTTTCACTGAATATCTTCATTCACTGACATTGTGAACGAATGTCTTCTTGACATCATTAATCATTCATGTTCATCAGTGAATTTCATTTTGCAGTCTGCTCTCAACATGTTCTGCTGAATATCTGTTCATACTTATACTGTGAATGAACATCTTCTCGACATCGTTAATCACTCGTATACAGTATAATTCTCTGATCACTATGAATATAAAGCTATTTAAGCTTTCTATTTTAGTCAGCTTTCGCTGCAGAGTGAGCAGCAAATGATTTGCAGAAATGTTCTCATTCTTATAATCAGATCATCTTGACAACACATTAATTGAGTTTGTCTTTTCTGATCTATGTGCTATTTCAAAGTTGCAAATCATCAATCTTATGATTCATCTGACTTGTTTTTCGTTTAACTTTCAAACATTCATAAAATTCTTCAAATTATTATGATCAGTCAGAACTTTAACAGTATGATAACTGTCTTTCACATAGTGTTGTCAATGTTTAAACATTGCTACTATGATTAGAAGCTTCTGATCATGTATCTCATAATTTCTTTCAATGTTTATCATCATTCTGAATCAGAATGCAATCAAATGTCACTTATCTTCATCATTTGACTGAAACAAAATACTTGCAACTGCATAATTGAATGCATCAATCTCAATGTGTATATGTTGCTCTGAGTCAAAGTGTCTTAGTATAGATGTTCTCATAAAGACGTCGCGAAGCTGATTAAAAGCTTGTTTCACTTCATTCAATCATACAAATGAACTCATTTTTACATCTTTTACATTATCTTTCAGCAGTTCTGTTAAAGATTTTGCTATCTGAAAGTAGTGATGTATAAAACGTCGATAGAAATTGATGAACTTCAGAAAAACTTGTATTTTTCAATATATCTTCGATCTGAATCATGTTTTGATGATGTCTACTTTACTTGAGTTCATTGAAACACTCTCGATGAATATGATAAATTTTAGAAAGTTCACTTTAGTGATGAAGAATTCACACTTCTTTAAGCTAGCATATAACTTGAACTTTCTTAATCTCTCGAGAATCTGCTTCATGTAATTTATGTGATCAGTCTTCTTTATGAAGAAAATTAGAATGTCATTCAGATAAATAACATAAAAGTCATTTAAAAGTTCTGTCAAGATTTTATTAATATAAGTCTGAAAAATGATAGATGTATTAATCAAATTAAATGACATGATCATATACTTAAAGTAATCATAATGAGTACGAAACATCATCTTTCACTCATCTTCACATTGAATTCTGAGATAATGATAAACGTTCTTCAGATCTAACTTAGTGAACTGCTTGACTTTACTGAATCTGTTTAAAGTTTCACTAATTAAAGATAGCAAATGATGATTTTTGACAGTGATCTTATTAGACTGATCGCGTCAAGTTAAGTACTCAAGTTTGAGTCGAGTATTCAACTTGAAAAGTGTCAAGTTAAGTTGAAATTTTTTTGAAAAAGTGTTGAGTTGAATTGAGAAGTTGAACTCGAGAACTCGAATTGAGTTAAGAAGCTTGACTCGACAATTTGACTCAATAACTCGACTTGACTCGACAAGATATTAAATAGATGTAAATAGCTTAATTGAACAGTCTTCATCATGAAAACTTCATGATTTTCATCATGACTTTCTATTGAACACTCTTCATGATAATGCAAAAAGATAATGCACTATGAATTTATAAGATTATGAATTATGATTAAAACTTAGAAAGTAAGATAAGCGTTGTTCGCTAGTTGAACAGCTCTATTATTTTCTTTTCACTTTCATTATTCTCTTTCTTCTCACTATTGATTATCTCATATTCATCATGTTGTAGTTTCTTTTCATTCTTCTTTGCTTTATAGCACATCTCTGCATCATCGTTTTCTACTATGATGAGATCATTCAAATTAGAATTTATTGCATGTATCAAATTCTGAATTTCTCGTTCTTTGACAGTTGAGAAAGTGACGAATTCTGTTGCAAAATTCTGAAAAACTATCATAGAATTAGTATCGTCAGTCTGCTTTAACTTCTTCAAATCATCATGATGAAGAATTCTTTGTTGAATTAAGTAAACTATAAAGATCATAAATTTTGATATTTCTTCGCTTACGTTCAACTCGTCTGTTGTCTTCTAAAATTGATATTAGTTTCTACAACTGAGAGATAATGCATATAAATAATGCATATCTTCGTTGCTTTTGAAGCAATTTTCTTCGCAGTAGTATTTGCATCTTGTGTCGCAGCAGTTATATTGAAAAGCTTTATCGTCTCAGTGACAATCTCAGCATTCACTTTGCATCTGATTTTCAATTCAAAGCATTCGACTATAAACAGATCAGCGCTTTATCTAGTATTGCATTACTAAGATGCATTATCATGAATATCTTTGTTCTTTCGCTCTTGTTCTATCTCGTCTCTTATATTGTCTTTCATCATTGCTTTGTCAATCTCATTCACTTCTTTTCAAACATTGAATTGTCTTAGTTTGTATAGTCATTTGAATATGATTACATGATCATTGTTCTGTCGCTTGTAGTGTTCTTTGATCTCATTGAATCAATTTTCATCACGATTTCAACTTGCAATAGACTTTGAGTTTACGAATAAAGTGAACATTATCTGTTAGAGTCAGCATTGTTCTCTTGATAATGCATTTGAGTAATGCAACAGTATTGATGAAATTTGAGTAGTTCGATAGAATATGAACTTGTAGAGAATTTGAAAAAGTAAAAGATATAACATCAAGTGAGATGAATTAATTTTCACGAAGAATTATTTCTGAACTGTTGAACAGAGTGAAAAGTATCTGTTAAAGTCAGCATTGTTCTCTTGATGATGCATTTGAGTAATGCAATAGTATCGATGAAATTTGAGTAGTTCGATAGAATATGAACAGATAGAGAATTTTGAAAAGTAAGAAAAAAACTCATCAAGTGAGATGAATTTGAGTGCAACGAGAAAAATTTAATTATTATTCTTAACACTTATTTTTTAACACTTATTCAATATTTTCTTCAATTTCTTTTCTGATTTTTCAATCACTTCTTCTATCATATTTTCTTGAATCGTTTTAGTAATCAACGCTTCAATAAATAATACTTTCAAAGATAATACTTTCAAAAATCAAGTTTACATAAATCAAATCAATCATTCTTGATAAACAATGACATGCAGCAAGCATGTTATCGATAATGCATACTGATAATGCAATATGACTTGTTTATTGCTGACAAGTTCATTTTTAACATGTGCATCAGCACGTAAGATGTCTAAGAGCTCGATGCATTCAACTGATCATTATGCTATCAAAGAAACTTCAGTCTTTAAATCTACTACTACTACTAAAAAGATAATGCACATGAGTAATGCATTATCTACTGACATACTAATGCTTTGCAACAGAAAAGATGCTACAAATCAGACACTGTTGCGCTGCGTGAAATTCGAAAATATCAGAAGATCGCAGAAAATCTCATTTTCAAAATGATCTTTGAAAGACTAATTAAAGAGATTATGCATGATTATGCTCGAGCGAACATGCTACAATATGATTTTCGCATTCAGCGTTCTGTCTTGAGTGCTCTTCAAGAAGTCACTGAAGACTTTATGTGCTTCTTTATGAAAAGTAAGTGCATTACTCTTTTACATTATCACTTTTGTTGTAGAATTTTCATTGACATTTTGCTCTATGCAGACATCAACTTGACAACAATTCATGTCAAATGCATCATCATTCAAGATAGAAATATGAGATTTATGAAGAATCTCATGATGAATCTTGATGTCATGTTTTTCAAGACAGACTAGAAAATGTCTGTCTTCATCAGTTAAATAGACAGTGTAATTCTTGAAATTACATTCGCATTATTCTTGTGCATTAACTCGATTGTACTTCTAATAAGTACTTGCTCTAAATGCAAGACTTTTAATAGATGAGACAATATTGCAAATCTATGAATAAATCTGCATCAGAACAGTTTTTAAAGATACTTGAAATGAATCAGCAGACTTGTTGATCTCTTGATCATCATTCTTCTCTTTGCAATAAATATTTCAGAACTCAGTAATAATTTTGTCTGAATTCAAATTCATAGTTCGATTGTAATACTTGATCAGCATTATTTGTTTCATTGTTTTTGAACTCATCTGTGATCGATTTCATCGACATACTCTTTCAGCAAGACTAAAAGTTCGCTCAATATTTATTGAGAATATCGAGCATGAAAGAATATTCTTAGTCATTTGCATCAACTTAGAAAAATTCGAAGCATTGTTTTTTCAAAATTGTCAGATCGAGTATTTCTCATTTATAACATCAGTGTGAAGATATCAATCATCTTCGTCTTGAGAAGAATGAACACGCTGAGATTGTCGAAGCAATGATCTTCTGACAGTTGCAACAGACTACAAGATCGTTAGTAAAAGATCAACTGCATTATCATAATGCATTATCTCGTCAGCATCACTTCTTGCTCTTTGTGCTTCTGCTCTCGAATTGACAGCTGAATCTTCATAGTAATGATGAAAATACTCTTTGAACTCTGTTTTGTACTTGATCTCGTAGTTGATAGACTCTTCATCATGATCTGTATCTTCATTGTCTTTGTCATCTCAAATCTTGTAAAGACTTAGCTTTATGATAGAATTCAGAATATTTGCAAGATTGTATATTGTTTCATCGCTGTCTTCGATTTTGACATAATACTTCGCAAGTTTGATTGAGACTTTTTCACAAGTCTTTACTATAACAGCACTTGATGAGCAAGTACTTCTTCTTATATTCTTTTCAATCTGCTCAAGATGATTGAAAATTGCATCAAATATTCAAAATTTCAAGTGAATATCTGTATTAATTGTTCGTGACACTATTAAAGTGCACTCATAGAAAGAATTTAATAGATTGTCAACAAGCAAAATCATGAATCACTCACTTTCATTGAGTTTGATCTTTGTAATTTTTGAATCTTTGCAGTATTTCTCTGTTTAAAGATCAATAAATTCACGTAGTTGATACACTTGACGAAGCATCAAGTAAGTAGAGTTTCAACGAATGCAAATATCTTGTATCAGTTTTCTGAATCTGTTGTCATTCTGCTTTTGAAAAGCTCTGAAGCGAAGCAATCGCTGAGAAGAGTCGTTGATAGCTATCGTCAGAGCGCGAATCTAATTACATGATTAATAAATGCATTACTTTTTTGCATTATCATCTGAAGCAATATCTTTTTGATCACAACAGATAAGTCTTTGCTTGTCTCAATATCTTGCATTTGCTCGTTCTTTAATTGCATAATAACATTATTCACTATTGCTTTTGATTCAAGAGCTTGAATAAAATCTTGAGTCACAAGATTGATGATGTGAATCAAGCAATTAATGAAATTCTGTGTTCTATCTCATCGAAACTCATGATGACTCATGATCTTTTCAAGTTTCTCTTTCAAGATACTATTATTGCTCGCATTATTGATAACAATCTCAAAAAGCTTGTTCTTAATAGCGTAGTTCTTCAAGATTTTAATTAGCTCTATCATTAATTGACGATCGATATGCTCAATATCAAGAGACGTAAATTCAATAAGATGTTCACGAAACTGAAATTTGATATCGATTCAGTATATCAACACTTTTAGATACGCTACTCTTTGAGAACTAGATCACACGTTCAAAGCAATAGAGACACGTTGTGACTCTTTAAAATTCGATCTGATCTTATCACAAATCTTCTTATAGTATGAGAGAATCATAGTTGTCATCTTTGTGCAATGCACAATCTGCAAATCTGAACGAAGCATTCGTAGCAGCTTTCGAAATTGCTCGTTGTCAACGATTCAAAAGAGTAAGTTCAAGTCAACAAAGATCTTGCATAGTTGATCTTTTCAATTCTCTTGATTGAAGACAGAGATTAACTCGATATGACTTTTCTTCTAATAATTTGTCAATTTTGCATTATTAATTTACATTATCAGATATGACTTACTTGTTCAAAAGTCAGTTCAACTTGTGATTGCGAGTGTTCACGTTTTCGCTCTGTCGCTGCGCAAAAGTCTGATTCAAGATGCTTTTTCATAGCAGACGTGCTGAAGTTATCAAAAGCTGTAGAATGATTCATAATCTTATTGCAGATTTTGCATGAGATTTTAGACAATTCTTCAACAATCAAAGTCAACTGTATAAAGTGATTTCATATATTAAATTACTTATCGTCTGTAGTCTTTTTGAATCAGAGCGAATTGTTTATCTTTTTTTGAGTCTTGTTTTGAATACTCTCGACAACAGAGATTTGAGATCATCATTGTAGAAAAGAGCTATCTGTATTCAAAGTTCATTGAACATACTCGCTATTCTTTTTTAGCTTGAGCTGTGAAAAATTCTGCTGAATTTTGTCGATCGCTTCTTGTCTAGTCTTCATCTTTTCAGAATGATGTGAAGAATTCATAGATCATTGAACTTGACTTACGAAGTTTTCAGAATGAAGACTATCTGAAGATGAACTATGCGAAACGCTTTCGTCAGACAGATTGAAAGTTGTCAACAAACTAAACATTTTATAGAATAGTTTGTATTAACAACAATAGTTGTTAATAGCTTGAAGATAGTATATAGACAATGTAATGAGTAATGCGAAAAGCTAATGCAATATATAAACGATGTCATGAATAATGCGAAAAGATAATGCAAAGAACAAGTGAACATGTTGTTCTATGTTTCTATTCTTAGCACTCTTGACGTCAAGTTCAAGTTCTTGACGAGTCGAGTTGAGTTGACTCGATTTCTAGTCGAGTCGAGTCAAGTCGAGTTGAAAATATGCTCAACTCGACTCAAGTTGAGTTGAAAATGTGAGCAACTCGACTTCGAGTTGAGTCGAATTCAAAATGTCAACTCGAAACTCGACTTGACGATCAGTCTAGATCTTATTCAGATCTCGATAGTTCATGCATAAATGAAGATTATCATTCTTTTTGAAAATGAATAAAATAGACGCGTCAGTTGAGTTGATGAAGTGCTTAATTCATTCTTTCGCTAAGACATTATCTAAATACTGTCTCAGAATCATTAACTCTGTGTTTAACAAATTATACAACGATTCATATGATGATTCTGCAGTGATTTCGATTGCATGATCATGATCTTCATGCAAGAGCAATTTGTCAACACTTTCTGTTGAAAATACATCTTCATATTCTTTTAATTCAACAAGTAAAGTCTGTGTTTTAAACGCGTTTGTGATACAATTCATCACATTATTCATTGCTTTTACTTGATGTTCAATGATCATGTCATGATGAATTGACACATAGAGATTAGATCAGAGACTAAAATCAGAGACTGAGTTGAAGATCAGATCTGAGTTAGCTTTGAAACTTTGTAACTCTGTCAAGACATCATTTAAATCACGTCATACATTCAACTTAATATATCATGAGTTATGTCGTGTTCAACTTGATAATGCTTGACAAACTCTTTATAGTTGATCGATTCTCTTGAGTTATCGAGAGCTTCTTAATAATTAGCTCTATCATAATATATACTCATTCTGTGCCTGTCTAGAATATCACATTGTCATATCATTCTTATAGATCTCGTCTATTTCTCTAGTAGATTTGATCATCACAGTTCTAATTATTTCAAACTTTTCTTAAAGATAATGATTTGATATTCAAGCATGACAACAGCAACGTGATTGCAACAGAATCACAACGATGATGTCTTGATCTTGCAAGACATCATATCAGAAAACGAACGTCGTATAATGAAACAAGAAAGTGAAGAAGCAGAAGATGAACTCTTTCTTGATATTAATGAACAGCTGACTCAAGTAATGCTTTAATGTGATGAACTGTGAAAGAAACAGAAGTTAGCAACTATTTAATCAAAGATTGAGACTCTGCAAGTCATTAAAACAATAAAGAAAAGTCGTTCAGCTTTCATTTGAATCTTCATTGAGAACTTGAATGATTTACGCATCATCTTCATAATGTCAACAAAGACGAAATGAAGTCTTCACGAAATTATTCTGCAAAAGCGAAGACTCTCAATATCTTTGAAGAAGTATCATGATAAAATCATCAGAGAACATAGAGAGTGAATTCGCGATATCAAAATCTCATTTCAAAATACTTCTTAACATTTTGAAAAAGATGAGAAAAAGATTTTGTACTGCATGATTTATCTCAGAAATGAATCAAAGAAACTTTGATTTGATCACGAAGAGACTATGTCTGCAGCTCAGCAGATGTGATTCAATTTTATTGACTTTCTTCTGAACATAATTGAGAATTCGATGAATCAGAGCATAGACGTGACTCAGCAGTATGCAAACGCATTGCAACGTTTAAATCAGATGATATGAACGTTTGCAGTTTATCTGAGCACTTTG